>Ga0209710_1000002_pt1 | contig 543409 bp, 482 predicted proteins | sample ArcticOcean_MG_C_5_FD_187436 | JGI IMG/M metagenome (GOLD analysis project Ga0209710, IMG submission 187436) | Marine microbial communities from western Arctic Ocean - ArcticOcean_MG_CB4_138 (SPAdes) (version 2) | ecosystem: Environmental > Aquatic > Marine > Oceanic | place: Arctic Ocean...
GATTCGACTAGGTCGCGGCCGGATTGAGTGTGCTGGATCGCTCGGCAGATCGGGAACGCGTGCCGTGGTTGGCTGATCAGCTATTGCGACTGCCGAAGCCGCTGGGCGTGATGATTCAGAATGATACCCTGTACTGGCATATCATCGAGGCGTGTGCGTTGGCGTCGTTACACATTCCCAGTGATGTTGCCGTCATCTCAGTGGGCAATATTGAGTCGCTCTGCGAACTTTCCGAGCCAACGCTGACAAGCGTAAACCCGAATCATTATCGACTGGGGTACGAAGCCGCCGGGCTTCTCGATCAATTGATGAACGGCGCATCGGCGCCGATTTTACCCCTACGCGTACCTCCTGGGCACGTTGAGATTCGCGAAAGTACCGACATCTACGCGGTTCATGACGAGACGCTGCGTGCCGTACTGCAATTCATGCGCGAGAACTCTCAGGACCCCTTCTTGTCCGTCGAAGACATCGTGAAGGCATCAGGGAAATCCCGAAGACACCTGTACTCGATTTTTGAACACGACTGGCAACGCCCCATCGCCGATACGCTTGCCGAGTTGAGAGTTCTGGAGGCAAAGCGTCTGCTTGCGACGACCCATCTAAAACTGTACGCGGTTGCGGTGCAGTCCGGGTTCTCCAGTGAGACGAAGATGTCCAGGGCGTTTTCCAAATATGTGGGCATTACGCCGGGAAATTTTAGATTGGAAAATCCACCTGCTCCCGGTGTGGCGAAGGCACTTTTGTCTGATTAAAGGCGTAAATAGGCTGCAGCTACCGGGTTACGCAGGTGTTTTTCAATGTCGACGCATCGCCCTATACGGGCGTAGCGGCGATAACATGATTGCAATCAGTCACGCTAATTACGCCCATATTGGAGTACCACCTCATCCTTAGCGAGATCTATCAGCACCTTCTGAAAACGCTTCTCAAGCCAAAGGCGGGTTTCTTCTACCCGGCCGACGCCATTGGACGTGGGCTCGACGTCGACTAAGCAACGGTCGAATCCGAAAAAGCCGTCACCTTCGGGTAGCCTTGCCGGCGACAAACCGTGGTGTCTTGGGAGGGGCCCCAACAGTTGCCATGCGTTGGCTTGCGTGTCTCCACTTGTGTCGCAAAAATGTTCGGTATTTAGCCGGCAGCACAATAAGATGGGCGTTTTGCACGTACTGTATGCCTGTTTGGATTGCCGGTTCTGGTGTCAGGTGGTCTAGTTGCAATCAGTTGGTCGAATCCTTTTGATTCCATGGCTCTGCGAGTTCACTTTTATAGAGGTTGATCAAAATCAAAGTAGTCCAGTCAGTTTCGTATAAAACTAAGCTTGCTTTTGGTATTGGGGCCGTCGGCGAATCTAGCGCAAACTGGATTTTCAATGTCCTAACCTTTTTCTTTTATAATCAGGTGCTGGGGCTGTCGGGCACCTTGACGGCGGCGGCGGTTACGATAGGAATTCTTTCCGACGCGGTTACTGATCCAGTCATGGGTTCTGTGTCTGATAGATGGCGCTCAAAACTGGGTCGCAGGCATCCATTTATGTATGCTGCGCCTCTGCCGCTGATCGTCGCTATATATTTTATTTTCAACCCTCCAGAAAGCTTGGCCGGCTTTGATTTATTTCTATGGTTTGCCTTTTTTACTGTATTAATGAGAATTTTTTCCACGCTTTTCGCTGTTCCTCATTTGGCTCTGGGCGCGGAATTAAGTGTGGGTTATATCGAACGCACCCGCATTATGAGCTACAACACTTTGTTTACCTACTTTGGCGTTGTGATTATGCACGCTGTGGTTTGGTTCGTCGTTTTTCCGTCCTATGACAACGGCAGGATGATGCAAGAAGCTTATAATCCTGTGGTCTATTTTTGCGCCTCACTAATTGTCATCTGTATGCTTTTATCGGCGCGCGGGACCCAGGATCAAATCGCAAAAATGGTTAAAGTCCCTGACGATTTAGCGGAGTTTAGTTTAAAACAGCTGTTCTCAGATATATATGAATCCCTCGGTAATAAAAATTATCGCTATTTATTGTTCGGCCTATTTTCTTTGTCGATGACTATTGGCACTCACGAAACTCTCAGTCTCTACATGGATACGTTTTACTGGGAATTTACGGACGAGCAAATTGGTTGGCGGATTCTCGGCACAGCGTTGGGCTATGGGTTTGGATTCTTGGCAGTTGCGAAAGTTCACCAAATAATCGGTAAGCGTCTTGCTATTGTTTGGTCTGCCGTCGGCCTAAGTATCGCATGGTCTGCCGCCGTTACCCTGCGGTTATTTGACCTTGCGCCAGAGAATACCACTTGGGCATTACTAATTTTCGTGGTTTTTTTCGGCACTATTTCGTCAACCTTTGGAGCTATCTTGAATATCAGCGTTATGTCTGCCTTAGCGGATATTGTTGACGAACACGAACTTAATACTGGCCGTCGACAAGAGGGTGTTTTTTATTCAGCGCGCACTTTTTTTGCCAAGCTAACAAATAGCATTGGCCTTGTTATTGCTGGGATTGCTTTAGATTTTATCGAATTCCCTAGAGGCAAGGAGGCCGGTGAGATAGACCCGGAAAAAATATATGCTTTGGGGCTACTTGATGGCCCTTTTGCAATGGTTTGGGGACTTATTGCCGCGGCTATTTATGCAGGCTATAAACTAGACGAACGAAAACATTCGCAGATCAGAGCTCAACTGGCGGAAAGAAACTCGCGTTTAAATCAATCTTTATGAATTATTAGAAAGGGAGTAAAGACGATCGCTATTAAAAAAATCCTTGTAGCCAATAGAGGTGAAATAGCTATTCGCATTGCCAGAGCTGCAGCGGAACTAAATATTCAGACCGTTGCTATCTACTCAGAAGATGATGACGAAAGTTTACATATAAAAATTGCTGACGAATCAGTTTGCTTAGACGCGATGGGGACAAGAGCTTATTTGGATATAGAGAATATTATATCTATTGCAAAAGATACTAATTGCGACGCGCTCCACCCTGGATATGGTTTTCTTTCAGAAAACAGTAGGCTCGCGTCGGAATGTTTAAGCCACAACATTACATTTATTGGCCCAAATGAAAATTTACTCGAATTATTTGGAGACAAGGCGAAAGCAAGGCAAGCTGCTACCAAAGCTGGGGTGCCCGTAGTACTCGGCACAGACAAGTCTAGTACGCTAAAAGAATGTGAAGATTTTTTTAAATCATTGGGAAACAACGCCGCAGTAATGATTAAGGCGCTCGCCGGAGGTGGGGGCAGAGGTACTCGTGTTGTTACCGATCTTAAAGACTTGAAAGACGCATACTCGCGTTGCCAGTCTGAAGCTAAAAATGCGTTTGGGAATGCTGAGCTATATATAGAGGAACTCATTCAGGCAGCGAGGCACATCGAAGTTCAAATCTTGGGAGACACAAAAGGAAATATCGTTGCAATCGGCGACAGAGAATGCAGCGTACAAAGAAGACATCAAAAAATAATTGAAATTGCGCCCTCTAGCAATCTTCCTGAGAGAACTCGTCAGGCAATTACGGCAGCCGCTAAAACACTGGCCAAGGATGTAGGATATTTCAGCCTAGGCACCTTCGAGTTCTTAGTTGATACAAAAAGCAAGAATCAAGAAAAATTCGCATTTATTGAAGCTAACGCGCGATTACAGGTAGAACATACAGTAACCGAACAGGTCACAGGCGTAGATCTTGTGCAATCACAAATTGAAATTGCGAATGGTAAAACACTGCAAGACTTAAACCTTAGCGAAACACCAGAATCTAGAGGCGTTGCAATGCAAGCCCGAGTAAATATGGAAACCCTACAGGGGGACGGTTCGGTCAAACCCACGACGGGAGAAATTACAGCCTATGACCCACCCAGCGGCCCGGGCGTGAGGGTTGATGGTTTTGGATACACAGGTTTTTTTCCAAGTACGAACTACGATTCCCTATTGGCAAAAGTCATTGTGCACTCACCCAAACCCAGTTTAGAAGAGGCAGCAAAAAAATGCGCACGCGCTCTTTCCGAATTTCGGATCGAAGGACTAGATACTAATATTCCATTTTTACGTTCAGTTTTGAAAAATCAGGATTTCTTAAACAGCGCTGTTACTACGCGTTGGATAGATGACCATGCGAGCTCTTTAATAGAGATGAGCGAGTTTGATGTGCGGCATATCGCCAGCGAATATAAAAACCAATTAGCCTCAGGCTTAGCCGGCGCTCAAGTCGATAGCTCTGACCCACTAGCAGTGTTTGCCTACGATAAAGGCTCCGACCGTAAGAGTAAAAAGAAAGTCAAACAAAACATCGATTTGTCAGGCCCGAACGGATCTATTGGAGTCCCTGCTCCTATCCAAGGCACTATATTGGCAATTCAGATTAAACCAGGAGACAAAGTAGCTACCGGAATGCCGCTGATTGTAATGGAGGCCATGAAAATGGAACACCAAATCAGGGCCGATCGAAATGGAATTATTCATTCACTCTCCGTCTCAGAGGGTGAAATCATAATCGAAGGACATCCACTAGTATTTATCGAAGAAGGAGATGTCGGCGACTTAAACTATGAAGCCCATGATCAAATTGATCTCGATGAAATTCGCCCAGATCTGCAGGAAAATTTCGATCGTCACGCTCATTTATATGACGAAAATCGCCCTAAGGCTGTAGAACGTCGACGACAGCATAATCAGCGCACAGCTAGAGAAAATATTGCTGACTTGTGTGATGCCGACACATTTATTGAGTACGGATCAATGGTTCTAGCAGCTCAGCGCACAAGAAGAACCGTTGAATGGCTGAGAGAGAATACGCCTGCAGATGGTCTAATAATGGGTGTAGGGCATGTTAATGGCGCTCTTTTTCAAAAAACAGAATCGCGTTGCGCTGTTGTGCACTACGACTATACCGTGCTCGCTGGTACTCAAGGCTTATGGAACCACAATAAACAAGATCGTATATTTCAGCTAGCCGAAAGATTTCAACTACCGGTAATTCTTTATTCAGAAGGCGGAGGCGGCAGACCTGGAGATACCGATGGCGCGGGTGGTTTGGGCATGGAGACAGAAACCTTTACTCAGTGGTCTAGACTTTCAGGTTTAGTGCCCTTAGTAGGCATCAATTCACGCTATTGTTTTGCTGGTAATACAGCCCTACTAGCTTGTTGCGACGTCATCATTGCGACTAAAAATTCCATCATAGGCATGGGCGGCCCGGCGATGATAGAAGCAGGAGGTCTGGGTATCTTCGCACCGGACGAAGTAGCACCCACGGATTCTCAAGTAACAAACGGTGTAATCGATGTTTTAGTTGAGGACGAAGTCGAAGCCACCAAGGTGGCCAAACAATATATTTCTTATTTCCAAGGCGCAATAGACACTTGGGAGGCGCCAGATCAACGAAAAATGCGCAAAATTGTTCCTGAGAATAGAAAAGAAATCTATAACGTTCGCGATGTCATCGAAACGTTAGCAGACAAAGATTCAATCTTAGAGATTCGTAAAAACTTCGGCATTGGAATTATCACTTCTCTGATTAGAGTAGAAGGTAAGCCCATGGGATTGATTGCAAACAATCCACATCACATTGGCGGCGCGATTGATTCAGACGGCGCAGATAAAGGCGCCCGTTTCTTACAATTGTGTGACGCTTTTGATCTACCTATAGTCTCAATCATGGATTGTCCTGGGGTTATGGTTGGTCCGGAAGTCGAAAAAACGGCCCTGGTGCGACATTGCGCACGCATGTTTAACACGGGAGCTAATTTATCCGTGCCTATGTTTGGTCTCATTATACGAAAGGCCTACGGCTTAGGAGTGCAGGCCATGTGCGGGGGAAGCTCAAAGGTCCCCTTCTTTACAGCTGCATGGCCGACGGCAGAATTCGCCGGCATGGCGATCGAAGGCAGCGTTAAGTTAGCTTACAGGAGTGAATTCCAAGAGATGGATAGCGCCGAAGAGCGCATAAGGGTTTTCAAAGAACAGGTAGATAAAGCTTATGATCGAGCGAGAGCGGTTAATTCGGCTGAGTTTTATGGCATCGAGGATGTGATTGACCCGGCAATTTCTCGCGACTGGATTGTCGCGGGGCTAAACGCTATCCCCCAAGCACCTACGAGAACAGGGAAAAAGAGACCATTCATCGACACTTGGTAAAACTGTTGAACTGCTAGGCCTGAGTGTCGCATCAGTCAATTCAGGCGAAATGCCTTCATGGAACTCTGCGTTTCCTTACAGAGAGTTAATTGAGTCACATTATGAAAAAAAGGCTGTCATGTCTCTGCAAAACAAAGAATTGGGATTGGAAGGTTCGGTTTACAGTCATATTGATGTGCTGCAACTTTTATGTGGTATATCGACAGGGTCAACATTTCGGTCGCGACAATCGCAATGGCCGAACAATACAACTGGGATCTTCAAACCTAAGGCACAGTACTTTTGTCTTATTATGTTGGTTATTTGCTTATGCAGGTAATGCGTGGATTTTTGTCCGATTGTTTCGGCGGAAAAATAGTCTTAGGTCTGGGGATCCTGCTTTGGTCGTTTTTTACTATCGTCACTCCCTGGGCCGCGTTATTTGGAATGCTTGGATTGCTAGTCGCTCGCGTTTGTATGGGCTGGGAGAGGCAGTCAACTTTTCATATCCTCATATAGCCTTTTCTCAAGATGGTTCCCCAGCAATGAGACGGCTAAAGCAGTCGCCTAAACCGCAGGAGAATAAGGTGAGTCAGCCCTGCTTCCCGCACGGCGATTCGAGCACGTCTTGCGTAGGGCGAGTTACCACTCAAGCAAAGTTTCATAAATTGATCAGGGGAGACTTGAATGGATGATTTTAAAGACAAGGTAGTCATCATCACGGGCGCCGGTGGTGGTATCGGTAGGGCTCATGCGCTGGAGTTTGCGAAAAGAGGGGCAAAGGTTGTCGTTAACGACCTGGGCGGTAGTGCTGCTGGTGAAGGTGCCAGCGATATGGCTGACCAGGTAGTAGATGAAATCAAAGCTGGGGGGGGCATTGCCATTGCCAATAAAGCCTCGGTATCTGTCAGGGCCGGAGCAAAGAGTATCGTGGACGATGCGGTGGCAGAATTCGGTACCGTGGACATCCTGGTGAATAACGCGGGCATCCTTCGAGACAAGTCTTTTAAGAATATGACCCTGGATCACTGGGATATCGTGATGAATGTCCATATCAACGGATCGGCCTATGTAACACATGCCGCCTGGCCAATAATGTATGCCAAAAACTGGGGTCGCATTGTCTTTACCAGCTCGACCTCCGGCATCTTCGGCAACTTTGGCCAGGCGAATTATGGTGCCGCAAAGATGGCTATGGTTGGATTGATGAATGTGCTCGAAAGGGAAGGCGCGTCGCATAACGTCAGGGTTAACACGCTGGCCCCTGCGGCAGCAACCCGCTTGACGAATACTGTACCCGGGCTTGATGAAGACCTGGACCATCCTGATCCAGCACGTGCGCCGTCGCTGGTGACACCGGCAGTTTTATACATGTGCCGCGAAGACGCACCAACCGGTAAAATCATCATGGCGGGCAATGGCCGGTTTGGCTACGTTGGCGTGTTCAGAAATGAAGGTGTTGAACTAGGGGTTGATGCCACGCTTGAGTCCCTGCTTGAGCAGGAGGATATCGTCACCGACATGACCCAGGCACAGCATTCGGCACCGTGGACATCCTGGTGAACAACGCGGGTAACGAGAATAAGGTAAATAAACCGCATATTCTAGAGAACGGTCAGAAACTACTGAGAGGGCCCTATGAGTGATTCTACCTATCCCCTTTACGGCCTGAAAGTACTGGATTTTTCCCGCGTCTTGTCGGGTCCTTTCGCCGGCCGGATGATGTCCGACCTGGGGGCCGACGTGGTTAAAGTGGAACCGCCAGGCAACGACGTCACCCGGCTATGGGGCAAAGTCATAGCCGGTATTCCCGGCTACTATCACCAGCAGAATGCTGGGAAGCGCAATATCAGCGTCGATCTGCGGGCGACGAATGCGAAGGAATTCGTCTTCGATCTGGTCAGGAACGCAGATATTCTAGTGGAAAATTACCGTCCAGATGTGATGGGGCGTCTGGGTCTCGACTATGAGACCTTACGCGAGATCAATCCCCGCCTCATCATGCTGTCGATCTCTGGTTTCGGTTCCAATGGTCCGGAATCCTGGCGACCCGCCTATGCGCCAATTATCCACGCCGAAGCGGGACTCATCGATCGCGCCGCACGCCGCGGTAATCTGCCACCTCGGGACCTGCCGGTTTCGATCTCTGACACCAATGCCTCTTTGCACGGGCTGGTTGGCATCCTGTCTGCGGTGATCATGCGGGAGCGTACGGGCACGGGTCAGCACATCGAAATCGCCATGATCGATGCTACCGTAGCCACCGACGATCAGATGCAGTTCGACCTGGAAGGATCCGAACACACTGGCGCGGAACCCAATCAGGTCTGGGACTCGCCAATCGGTCCAATTCTGATATCGACCGACATCCGCCGGCTATGTGAGTTGCTCAGCAACAACCATGGCTTAGCTGATCCCTGCACCCCAGAAATGGACGTGGACGCAAAGGTCGCAGCACGTCAGCAGGTCATCTCCGACTTTCTGCAAACCCTCGAAACGAAGAAGCAGTTTGACGAAGTCATGAATAAGATGAGTCTGCCTTGGGGGCAAGTTCGCACCGCGGACTCGATCCGTGAACAGCCAACCATCGCCCACCGTGGAGCCATCGTAGACATTGATGATCGGCAGGGTGGAACTCGACCGGTTACTCAATCGCCCTATCGCTTCTCCTCGGCGTCCTCCGGTGTGCGCGGCCCAGCGCCACATCGTGGCGAACACAATAGCTCGGTACTCAAAGGCTGGCTCGGTTATGAAGACAGTGTCGTCGAGGAACTCTACGCGGCAGGCGTGCTCTCCCGATCCGAGGAAGCGCAAGCGAGCGACTAAGCCTGGCAACTAATCAAGATATCGAACGAGGAACCTATCATGAGTCACAACGAAATTCTCGCAGGTGAACTGCGCGAGCCCAAACAGATGCTTGCTGAACAGGAATACGTTGGCACCTGTCGATCCACGACGACGTAATGGCCTAAAAGCTGGGGTTTATTGGGGCTGCCCAGATGATGCGAAAGGAATAAGTGGCATAGAGTATTACTACCTAGAGTGGAAAGGCGCAGGAATATATTTCTGTATTTCGTGCGTCGCTTATTACGGGGCGTTTACTGGCAGTGGAAAAGGTTGGTCAAGAGCATCTGCCCCTTCAACGCTTATGCCCAGTCCGTTGTAGGTATTTTTGATCGTTCATCGAATGGTGATTGGGGTAATGTATTTCAATTTGTCGAAGGGGAGTTGTTGCTTCACTTGGAGTCTACAAGCAGAAACTAAGTCTACTTCGTAAAATTTTACTCCCTCAAGCACTGGTTTGAGGGGGCATAAATGGGGGCGTTAAGTTAGAAATTAAATATTTTATTTATATAAATCACTAGGTTAAAAGTAGAATCGAATCCCGCCCGCTCCGCCATTTCAATTAACGCCTATCAGAGCGTAGCTCCTAGGGTCTTAGTTAACCCATATCACTATCTTTTTATCCCCTAGATTTAACCCACCAATATCTGGTGACCGTTACCTGTAGATTAATTATTGGCAGGGGCGGCCCATCTAAAGACATACTGGGGGCATCTATAGCCCTACACAAATGATATTAGTTGCCAGTGGTATACGTTAGAGGTGGATTTGAAAGAAGTAGGGTTTAGGGTGCCATGGGCAGGATGTTGTGGTGCTGGTGAAGACTCTAGTAGCTGAAAAGATACACAGGCATAAGATTTTCAAAAATAAATCCACATCTGAACAGTTAGGCGGGGCTTCCGAGTACGAAGCCTTCTACAGACTAGCTTATCAAAGAGATATTGCGCATTTAAAAAAATACTACAAAGACTTTATGGGGAAAATGCCAAAGCACTTCTAGTATTAAGTTTCAATCTTATTTAGGAATCCCTGTTTTGAGTATTATGTTTTGAGTAGTAGGCCCTTTCATTTCAAACTTAGCCTGTTCAAAAGATGGAGCGGCGATCCTTCCCATAACATTATTAGAAAATCCATATTGTTCTTTTGGGATTCCAAGAAAGTTTTTATCCATTTTTTCATTCCCACTTAAATCAACAAAGACTGCTATAGCATATTCACCATGCAGCAACATTTCGTCTATACCTTTTAAATTTTGGTCTATTTCCACTGCACCATTAAGGCATGACTCTTCTTCAGATTCGTTCTCAACTGAACTTTCAAATCCTGCTGCATTTTTGCATATGGTTAAATGCAGATCTCCTGGTTTTTCTAAATTTAAAATATTAAGACTTAGATTTAATTCTTCAGCTAAATTATCTTCAGCCCAGCTAGCAAAACTAACGTTTAACAGAAGCAAACCTGTGATGATGTATTTCATCTAGCTCTTTCCTTTTTCCTTTTGATTCTGCCTCCTGAAAACTTTGTCTACGTTGATGATGGAAGGATTTACAGTGCAGATTATCAGAGCCTCTTTCTCTTCGTTAAATATTTAGCAGCTTTAATCAAAATATCAGAATCGTCTTTGGCTAAGCCAAGCGCTACATTACACCTTCGACTGAGCAAACCCCTTTCTGATCGAGTTTTATGACAATGATCTATAGACAGGCTAATTAATTTACCTTGTCGCTCTTTTGATTCTTCTTTTCTACGGATGGCACATAAATACTTTTGCTTTTTTATAATTAGAAATTAGATTACCATTTGCATGCACTTGAGTAAGTTTAGATCGCCGGCCAAAGATGACAAGGTATTACATGAATTTGTTGAAAGGATTAATTTTTTTTACCACCCTGTTTGCTTTGAGCAGAATAATCCCTCACCCACCTAACTTCACCCCTCTAATCTCAGGTGCAATCTTCTTACCTTATTTATTTCAAGATAAAAGATTAGTTATGTTACTACCAGTTGTTACTATGTTCGTGGCAGATATCTTCTTGGGCTTCCATGGATTGATGATCTGGACTTATGGCGCCTTTCTAATGATAGGCCTGCTTTCCTTTAATTACTTCAAATTTAAGCCCACTAGTATTTTTATACTTTCGATACTTTCACCCTCGGTATTTTTCTTAATTACCAATTTTGGGGTATGGCTAGGTTCTGAATTTTACAGTCAGTCCGTAGAAGGTTTGACAGCCAGTTACATCATGGGGTTGCCTTTCTACGCAAACAGCCTCACTTCAACGGTGCTTTTCTCTGCTTCTTTTTATGCAGTTATATCTGCTGCATCGACACTTAGTTTTTTAAAAAAAAGATAGTCAATTAATTCAGCTGTTTTTTTAAAGAAAGATATCAATACGGCAAGCTTGGTGTTTAAGATGGGCTGGTTGTAGCAGCTAAACCTTTGTCAAAGTCAGCAGCCCATTCACTAGCGCAGGAGAAGATTAGTAGAGTAGCTAGGGTTTAATTTGGAGGTTTAAGTGGTTTAGCCAGGGTGCTTGGTTCAGAAAAAAGCCCCAATTGATTGCTCAAGTAGGGCTAATTACTAGCTGGAAAATCTCTTTGATTTACTCTGGCAGTATCACCGTATCTATTAGGTGGACAACGCCATTTGTTGCCATTAAATCAGTAGCTATCACGTTAGCGCCAGCAATAGAAACTTGTCCGTCCGCCACTACAACAGCATAGGTTCCATTTAGAGTTTCAACTTTTTCTGCGGTCAAGACGGCTGAAGCCATAACTTTACCTGCAACGACGTGGGCTTTTAAAATACCAGCCAAAGCTTCGGGGTCGGCTAACAATCCTTCTAACGCGCCTTCTGGTAGCTTAGCGAAAGCTTCATTTGTAGGCGCTAAAACTGTAAAAGGTCCTTTGCCGGAAAGAACGTCAACCAATCCTGCAGCTTTTACCGCTGCTACCAGTGTGGAAGTTGCTTCGGCAGCTACAGCTATATCAATAACAGTTGCCGGCATTTTTTCACCTTCTTCGTGATGGCCAGCAAATGCCGCCATACTAAAAGCTAATGTGCTGCAAGCCGCTACTGCAGTCATGAAAACGAGTTTGAGTTTTTTCACAATTTATTTCCTTTTTTATGGATCATCATGCTAATCGCTGAAAGATGATGGGTTCGTGGAGGCAATGTCTGCGTCGCGTTAGCAAATAACCAAAGGCGGCTCAGTTAAAGCAACCCTTGGGCATCTGTAGCTCTACACCGATATTGGTAGTTGGATACATTAGAGGTAAACTTGAAGAATAGACTTCTTCTTAATCTAGATGTTTGCCGTTGATTACTTCAATAAAAATTTCATCCCCGGTTGGGAGAATTAGTAAGTACCACCTTTGATTTGATAGTAATAGCAACCATTTGCGCTTGTATTTTCGTGGTCGTATTTCACTTCAATGCAACCTTGGTTCTTTTTTTGAAAGCTGCCTGTGTAATAGCCGTCTTCGTCCTGTCCTTCAATCTTGTTGTCCTGGGAATAATATTCTTTGAAGTCATATTTGAAGAAACCCCATTTGATCTTGCCAGTCACGGTACTGTCTATAAGCAGCGTTCTCAACTCATCTGGATTAAGCCTGGCGTTATCGGTCCAGCCAAAGGAACTAACCAGCAACAAAAGCAAACCTGTAATGATGCATTTCACCTTCATGTAGCTAACACTCCTTATAATTCTTCTTCACACATTCGCTCGCGAGATCTTGAGTGTTGGATGTGTCTTGAGGTGTCATTTTTTTCGCTGTTAGATCTTTGTTGTGCTTACCTAATTTATCTTTGTTAGCAGCAGAAATGTTCCACCACATGCGCGAGTAAAGATTGTTTTGAATAACGCCTTCTTGCTTGGCATACATCAGGCCCAATTTAGACAGAGGATCTTGCTTAACGTGCAGCTTGCCTGATGGCATTAGTTAAGAATAGATTGGCAACCCAGTTGTGCAGCATCGTACACAGCCTTTAGCTGTTTTATGGGTATCACCGACTCTATTGACTATGTGCCTAGCAGGAAACGCGCGTTCTATCGTTACCCTCCACCCTCTTGCTTGGCCATAGATCAGTAAACTATTGACTCAAAGTCACTATAAATCCCTTGCTTTGGATTTTATTATCCAATTAAGTGACTTGTGGTCAATGACGACAGTTTATCCGCCACTATCTACAATGCTGTGGTTGGCCATATTGCAGCTCTGAGTAAAGCCAATGGTAGGTTCGATTTGACCTCTCATGCGACAATTTCAACCATTCTCAATGGCGTCATTACACCGGTCTCTACGAATACAACATTTTCTGCAGGTATGCTTGCAGAAATAGAAACCGCAGCGAGCTACTCTAGGGCCACTGTATCGCAATACTCGTTGCAAGATGCCGTTAAGAGCGTTGTCTCTGGTGCAACGTCGAGCGTAGATTTCGCAGCCGAAACTTTGGCTGCCGTGGATGCAGGTAGCGATGGTATTGCAGACTTAAATTATGCCTTTCCATCAATTTCTCTAGGTACGCTAACAGACATTAATAGGGATGGTCGGCCTGACACATGCGATGGTGTATCTACCACTTTGGGTATGACCGAAGATCTAGACGGTGACAACGATGGCATTCTAGATACTGCAGATGGGTATCCGTTGGCTGACATATGTTAGGTCGCTGTAGCGGGGGCTCCTTGGTTATGCTCGGTGCAGGCGGGCTAGCCATATGGGTAGGCTGCGGATAACTGAAGCTGCGGAAATATACGGGGGGGCTGGTAGGTGTCGGTTCAGTAAAGTCAGCACCTGACAGAGATACGTATAATTTACGCGATATTTCGATGCAGCTTAGAGGTTATTGTTTGAAACTCACAGATTATCATCCAGTTGTTATTGAGGGCATGGGCGGGTACGACCCGCGTGACCCAGTGCAAGTTGCCACGCAGGTTGCTGAGCGCCTTGCACAACACTGGGCGCGTAAGCCGCCCATTAAGCCGCTGCTGATCCTGACCCAAGGCGACCCGCTTGAGGCAAACGGCATCTCTGCAATTACCCCGCGTGTGGCCCAGCACTTAGGCGTTCCGCGGGCTATGGTCTATCTTGATGAACACATTGCTGATTACCACTGGCCCAATGCAGATCACCACGAGATGATTTTTGCCCTCAAGTACTCCGAGGTGGTGGATCAACTGAATAGCAATCTACCGGGGTCTATAGGCAGAATTGAAGCGGCGATTGAAGCGCAGTTGCAGCGCAAGAACGATCATCGAGCGGCCCAAGGCAATCCACTGCTCAAAAATTATTTTCGTGATTTTGCGCTACTGCAGGAAGTCACTAAAGCCGCCTGCTCAAAGCTGTGCCAAGGCATTACTATTGCGCATACATCCAAAGATATTTCTGTATTTTCAGTGACCAGTTTTTTTACCGTGGGTCTCGAGCTGGGGCTGGTGGATTCCGGCAATATGGTGTCTTACTCCAGAGACACAAAGAGCCGACTAACGACAGCTAGCCGGTATGACTAGGCACCTAGTAAAAAGGCATGTGATCAAGAACTGATAACAAAGAAAATGTGATGGGAGACAGGGAGTTAGGATCGGTTGATTAAGACCAATTGATTGATAAAGCAGACGCCACTATTTTTTCAAAGAAAAGCAAAATACAAGCCCAAATCAAAAGCTTTAGAGCTCATGTTGCAGATTCCTAATCTACTGCTCGTCGTCAAACCTTGTGCAAGTATCTTCTTGCTGCGCCTACACAAGTTTTAACGAACATCACGAACTCAAATAGCGGCTAACAATTATCGGTTGAGAGTGCTGCTTCAAGCCAGATATTTATACGGTAGAAAGCATGGTCCAAGCCGCCGGTGACGTTTAGATATTTGGTTGCACCGATGGCCCGCGCTGAGGACTGAGTTACTTATCTAGATCAGCAAATTTTGCCGCCATGGTTGGGTTGCCCCGGGTTAGTTTTTTAATGGTGACGTCTTGAGCTTTATCGTTCGCAAGGCGAAGGTTGCGGTCTGTGCCGAGTAGGGCATCCCTTGTTTTTTGCAGGTGATCAATCGATTTATCTATCTCTGCTATCGCAGTTTGAAACTTCTTAGAGGCCAGGTCGTAATTTTTGGAAAACGCTGTCTTGAAATTTTCTAGATCGCTCTCGAAGTGCGTAATGTCGACGGTCTGAACTTTGACTTCTGCCAACTCGGTCTTATATACAAGCGCGCGCATGGCTGCGTTTCTTAGCAGGGTAATGATTGGTATAAAGAACTGAGGCCGAATAACATACATGTTCGGATAGCGGTGAGACACATCAACAATTCCAGTGTTGTACAGCTCACTGTCGGATTCTAGCAGTGACACCAGCACTGCATACTCACAGCCTTTCTCACTGCGATCTTTATCCAGTTCTTTCAGAAAGTCCTCATTCTTTTTCTTTGATGCAGTGGCGTCACTCTCGTTTTTCATCTCAAACATTATTGAAACGATTTCAGTGCCATTTTCATCCGCATCGCGAAACAGGTAGTCGCCTTTACTGCCGCTTTTTGCATTGTTGTCCTTCTCAAAATAGGCTTTGGGGAATGCGGTGGCGCGTATGCGGTCGAACTCGGTCTCGCAGTGCAGCTCAAGTGTTTCTCCGACCATTTTGGTAGACAGCCGCGCCTTCATGTCGCGCAAGCGCTCAATGGCATCGTCTCTGTCCTTGATCTGAGTGAGGTACTTGTCTTCTAGGGATTTTGTGGCTAGCTCTTTTTCTAGTTCTGCACGCTCTAAGGTGTTCTTAAGGCCATCCCTTTCTTTTTCGACCTTGCTCACTGCAACAGTTACGGCGAGGGTTTGAGCTACTTCACCTGCATCAAGTTTTGCTTTGAGTTCTTGAATTTGGCTGTCCTTGGTCGCTGCAGAATGCTGCATTTCAGCGGCTACTTTGCTCATTGCAAGCTCAACAGCGCCTTGCTTGTCTTTTTCGGCAAGTGCAAGCCGGTCGTGCAACTGCTGGTCAAATTCGCTGTCGCGAACCTGCTTCAAAATGTCTGCATATCCTGCTTCGTCAATTTTGAAAGCCTTCTCGCAATGTGGGCAGTTGATTTCGTTCATTGGCGGTCTCAGTGTTTTTATCAAATAAGTACATTGGCAATGCTAGCAGGGGTGAAACCACAAGCGCTCTAATTTAGTGAATCTTTTTGTTGGTGAAAAATCCGCACTTTTTCGTTTGCGGCCTCTATCCCAAGGCTCACGCCCAATAGCTATTTAGAAAGCTGTCTAATTTGAGATTAAGGCATCAGTGCTATCCTCCGACAAACCGAGTGTTATGACGCATATTTTGGGTTTTAACCGAATCGAAGCCTTCGCGTTGAGCGGGTTTGTTGGTTGATCCTTTTTGCGAGATGTTGTAAGCGTATAGTTGACAATGGTCAATACTGACTATGCCAGCCAAAAATAAAAGAGGGGAATAATAATGAAAATAAATAAACTCTTATCCGTTGTATTGAGTCTGTTTGTTGCAAGTGCGGCCTTTGCGGAGCAAGTCGACGACCCGGATAGATTCCTGTTTGAGACGACTCAAATGAAGTTTAAAACTGGCAAGGAACTCCAGGATTTCTTGTCCATCAGAGCAAAATTTTCTAAGTTCGCATAATTAGGTGAAATTAAGTTTAGTTCGATTGTCCTAGTACCTTGGGCGGTGAGTAAGGCTTCATTACCAGATAGCCAAGATTGAGATGGGGTATGGGTAGGATTCTCTCCCAATACAGGTGATTACGCCAATACGTTTAGTTACTACCTAAAAAATGGAGATGCCATTGGCCCAGATTTTGGTGCGGTAAGAACTAATGTAGTCACCACACTGATGGGTGGTGAAGCCGTTTTTCGCAGTGGAGCGGGCCTGCCAAAAGATACCGGAGTGGTACTGTTTAGAAAGTGTAAGTTAAAAGCTAAGCAAACCATGGACAGTGCCAAAGTAGCGTTGGTTATTACGTCGGAAAAACTCAAAGCTGGAGGTTGACAGGGTGGAACTTATTTTTGGAATCCTGGACGTGGAGCGGCACCATCAATTGAAGATTCATTCCTAGTCACGCGATGGTTTCCAAGCGCTGAAGCTTGGGGGGAGTCAGCAATGGCATATTAGAATGGCGATCTTTCTAAGGCAGACGCTGCGGTCGACCGGGTAATGGACTGTTCTGCGTTTCGTTTCTACCTTAGTTACCCGTTTTACATTGCGGGAACATAGTAAGAAGTAAAGTTAGGGGGTATTTATTACCCCCTTGATATCTCCGCGGCATATTGTCTTCCTTTATAGTCTTACCTCTCCCACAATTTTAAAAAATAAAATTGTAATCAGACGAATCCCTCTGGCGGCATAAAGTCTTATCAACAAAAGCCGACTAAAAAAGATAAAAAGAGAAAGAAGCCGCTAAATGAAAACTCACTGGCACCTATTTACCGACGGCAGCGTGAATACTCAATCCAAGGTGGGTTTTGGGGCGTGTCTCTGGCTGCGAGAATTTACCGACGCAGCCGACTCGCTTAAAGACGCTGTTAAGACCAAACGGTTCGAACAGACAAGTTCAACTAGGTTGGAATTACAAACGCTAGTATGGTCTGTGAATGAGCGCTTAGCGTTAGCCAACATGAACTCAATTGAACTAACGATTTATACAGACTCGCAAAATATTATTGATCTGCCGAAGCGGCGTGAGCGCCTCGAGCGTGACAACTATTTCTCTAGCAACAAAAAACAGCTGAAGAATCATCAGCTGTATCGAACGTTCTACAGTTTAATGGATCAGATGAGATTCAACTTAGTAAAGGTGAAAGGCCATCAGCCCTCTCGCGAACGCAATCTTATAGCGCAACGGTTTAGCCTGGTTGACCACGCGGCGAGGCGAGCCTTGCGGGCTGATGAGTTATGTAGATAAGTTGTAAAGAGCGATGTGTGCGCTCTGTCACGCTTCACTCTCTAACACGATCTTAAGATCAACTAGGCTTTGGGCGCCGTCTCTGATGGCGGTGTCCGCGTCCCTTGGTTGCCAGCCAATGGCCAATGCCGGTGAATTATCAATCGCCTTGACGCGCCCTAAATCAGGCAAAAATTGTTTAATTTCCTGCAAAAAAATCCCGGCAAGTTTTGCCACGAAGTTAGGCATTTCTGAGGTTGGAATTTTTAGCTTCGGATGCTCAGCCTTCACGGTCTTGGCCATATCCACAAACCAACGGAAGCCGTTGGCGCACATATAGCGGTTGCCGGCCGCTTCTGGCGTTTCCAAGGCTAGCCTTTGGAGAGTCGCTACATCTCGCACATCGACGATCTCAAAGCCAAGTTTCGGCAGTATAGGGTAGGCACCTGTCATGAGAAGATAGAGTGCTTCTAGCGAACTGCCATAGTCTGCTTCAAGAGCGGGGCCCAGTACGAGAGCAGGATTTATCGCTACCAGCTCTAGATCGTTCTCATTGGCATATTCCCAGGCGGCTTTTTCCGCGACGGTTTTGCTCTTTACGTAGGGTGACAGATCAGTGCGAGACAGGTCTGTCCAGTCTTGGTCGGTGAATGTGCCGCTGTCCCTGCTGCCAGACATGACTGCGGCCACAGACGAGGTCAGAACCACACGTTTGATGCCATGGGCACTAGCAGCTTTGAGCACGTTAAGCGTGCCAGTCTTCGCTGGAACAATAACTTCGTTCTCATCGTTGGGCTGTACTACCGGCACCGGGGAGGCCACATGCAGAATGCTGTCGCAACCTCGGGCAGCTTCTACCCAACTTGCCTCATCCATTAGGTCGGCTGAAGCGAACTCAAGGGCGTCTATACGATCGGTATGGCCCGCCAGTGTTGCTTTGATCGTTTCGCCACGTGCTGCATCGCGCAGCGTGCCGCGCACATAGTAGCCATTATTAAGCATCTCAATAATGCAGTGACTGGCGATAAATCCGCTTGCTCCGGAAATCAGGACCTTAGGCATTGTCTATCCTATAAATTAATGAAGTGTCTTCGCGCATGCTACTGCATGTGGCCCGCGAGCACCAAAAGCTTGCAAAATATGTGGCCCTTTAGGTTCAGAACTTTTGGTTCAGAACTTTAAGCTCAGAACGTCGGGCGCGAAACTTTAGACTCAGACCTAAAAGTTTGCTCGCATATATTTAAGATTCCACGCCTCCACATTTCTATTGCACAAACACGCACTTAGGGTACGTTTAGAGCTTGGCTGTGGCTGGCGCTAATTGACTGCGTTGCGCAATTGGGCCTCGGCAGGGCTCGCGAAAAAAATGTGAACGAGTGATTGTCATTCGGTTCTGTTTTTCTTTGTTGCGCCTAAAGGCAAGTACTGTGTTTTTAGGTAAGACTTTAGCTTTTTGTTAAAAGGGGAATACTCACCGATTGTGAGAGAAAGAAAATGTGTCACTATTAGTGGAAATTACCAGTGAGCTCACTTACGCCTCAATCTAGTGACCGAATCGGCAAACCTTTTGACAAGGTCAGTCGGCGAACCGTTGTTGGTTACGGTTTCGGTGACTTTGGTTTCAACCTTTACGCTACCGGCCTCAATCTTTACCTTCTTTACTATTATACGGACGTGCTTGGCATAGGCCCGGCTGTGGCTGGTCTTATCTTTATGATTCCGGTGATCTGGGACGGTATCTCTGACCCTTTGATGGGTTGGGTAGCTACTCGCACGCGTACCCGGCTTGGAAAATTCCGCCCATATATTCTGTTTGGTGCGCCATTTGTGGGGTTAAGCTTTGTTGGTATGTTTGCTGCGCCCGTTTGGTTTCCCGATCAGGTTGTGGCGGCAAGCCTAATTTCCCACATTGTGTTCCGCACTATGTACACAGTGGCTTCGGTACCTTATTCATCCCTTGCGGCTGCAATAACTTACGACAGTCAAGAGCGCGGCATTATGGCAGCAGTGAGAATAATGAGCGCAATGGCTGGCGGGGTTGCTACTGCGGCAACCATGTTAGAGCTTGCTAGCTATTTTGGCGGCGGGAACTTTCGCGAAGGGTTTATAATGGCGGGGCTGCTCTATGCACTGATCGCAACAGTCGTAATGTCAGTTGTTTTTTACACTACTGCCGAAAAACCCATTGTTGCAGATCAGGTGCAACTCACCACGGCGCAAACCCTGGCCTTCGTAAAGTCCAATACCGCGTTCTGGGTGTTATGCGCTGCGTCCTTCGTCGGTATCATTGGCTCAACTATGGGTGGCAAAGCGCTGGTGTATTACATCAGTTATTACGCAGATCAACCCGAAGCGGTTTCTACCATTCTGCCTCTGGGGATATTGGGGGCGTGTATTGGCATTCCCCTGTGGACCTTGGTAGCGCATAGGTTCTCCAAACGCGCTGTTTGGATAATGGGTGGTTGCGGTGCCGCCATTGGCAACTTTGTCCTTTTGGGTTTGGAAATTACGGATGTTGCCTCTTTATCGGCACTCGCCATTTTTAGCGGCATTTGCGGCGGCTCCATTGCAGTCATGTTTTGGTCTATGCTTCCTGACACTGTGGAGTTTGGCGAATTGCGTAGCGGTGCGCGCGATGACGGTATTTTGTTTGGCCTTTGCCAATTTATCAGTAAAGCAGGTTCCGGCTTAGGTGTTGGCATGATTGGTTTGTTACTCAGTTTCATCGGTTACAGTGCAAATGAGATGCAGAGCGAAGAAACACTGCAAGGCATTCGCTTGGCCGCTTTTTTGATACCTGCTGTGTGCTCTCTTTGTTCTGTTGCCGTGATCACCCTATACCCGCTAGATGAACTCATGCACCGACGTATTGTGCGCGCGTTGCTTTGGAGAAGACGAAGAGCGCTCTCCTGACCTACGCAATGTGCGGTGCAAGCCGGCATAGCTGGTGTCGCCCTCGCATCTAGTTAAAGAATGTATTGATAAGAATTAAGAGGATTGTCAGTTAGATGAGAAAGTTAGTTGCAGGGTTACTTTTGCTGTTGGTGAGTACCATTGGTTGGTCTGGTGCTGGGCCAAAGACTGAGTCCCCGAAGACTGCTGAGTTAAGCCTACTTGTATATAACACCCATGGCTTGCCCGAGCTTATTGCCGGCGATAAACCAAGAGAGCGATTCCCAAAGATAGGGCAATTGACCAAGGGCTATGATTTATCCCTGTTGCAAGAAGACTTCGCCCACCACGACCTGCTGTTGCAATATGTGAGGCGTCCAACAGACGCAGTGCAAGGCAGCGATGCGCTCATTCCTAAGTGCATGGTCTGTTCTGGATCTGGGTTGACGCTTATCTCAAACTTGCAGAAATCCGTTTGGCAGGTTCGCTCTTCCTTCAAGCCCTTCGATACCTGTTCCGGCTGGGTCAGTGGGTTAAACGACTGTTTTGCGCAAAAGGGTTTTCAGTTGATTACTTTGGAAAACACGCTTGGGCATCAGATTTTTATGGTGAATACGCACCTTGATGCTGGGCGCAGTGAACTTGACCGAGAAGCGAGAGCGGCACAGCTAAATCAGATTGCGCTTACTCTAGAGAAGGAAGCGGGCAGTTCGGCAATACTTCTGGCAGGTGATCTAAATCTTCATTGGGAAACCCCTTCGGATAAAGAGTTACTGCAAAACTTCGTTCAGCGCTTAAATCTTGTCGCTGCGCAAAAAGGCGGCGACGCATCAAGCAGTTGGCACACGCTAGATTATATTTATTATCGCAGTAGCAAGAAAACCAATCTAAGTTTGAAGAGTTCTGGCGAGGATGTCGCGTTCACCAGCGAAGGTAAACCGTTAAGCGACCACCCCGCACTTTTTGCAAATTTCAAGATACAATGAGACGCACTGTTATAGGGGTGCAGTTGTTACGGATGAGTACTGTCGTTTGAGAGCGAGAGTGAAAAATTGCGCAAAGTGTCATCAATCTAGAGATGTCCTGTTTAGATGCAGGCATGCTGATTTTGATTGGCTCTTCCTGTGCGAGACGTGTCTTTTCCTTGTCAAAAACGAGCACGAGGCGACCTATACATACGGCGGCACTTGGAAGAGCAAGAAGAAGTAAAAGCACCTGCAATTTAACGCCAATTTGAGTCAGTCTATGGTCAAGCCTAAGCGGTAATGGAACTGTAGGGTTGTGATCCAGTGGCTCTTTTCGCAAAAAAATAATCGAAGATACAAGTTCCTGGGGGGGGGTTATGCAGAGTAGAAATTTATTACCAATTTTTGTGGTCCTGCTGAGCTTTTTGCTATTTTTTTTGCAGCACCTAGCTACCCAACCGCCCGGTGTAAAGGCCGCGGACGCTCCTCAAGATCAATTTTCAGCTGCAAGAGCCTACAAGATCTTAGAAGTTCTACTAAAGGAAAATAAACCACACCCTGTAGGTTCAAAAATGAACCAAGTAGTCAAAAATAGAATTAAAAATGAGCTAGATAAACTAGCGATAGAGTACGAAGAACAAAAAACATGGGCCTGTGCGTCAAGGTTTGGAAGCTGTGCTGAGGTAGAGAACCTCATAGCGATAATCCCAGGAAAAACCGATTCGTCCTACTTGGCCTTAATGGCGCATTACGATTCAGTGCCCATGTCTCCGGGCGCAGGGGACGATGGGTCTGGGGTGGTGGCAATTATAGAAACCGCCAGAGCACTTAAACTAGAAGCGCCTTTCCAGCATCCAATTGCGTTGATTTTTACTGATGCAGAAGAAATTGGTCTAGTAGGTGCCGAAGCTTTTTTCGAGCAACACCCTTTGGCAAAAAAAGTAGGCATTGTTCTGAATGTTGAAGGTAGTGGCTCTTCTGGCAGCAGTATGGTGCTGAGGACTTCAAAAAATAATGAACTGCTAATGAAAAGTTACTCTGCTGAAAATGTCGAGCCCTATGGATATTCTTTTGTAAAAGAAATCTTTAAAAGAATGCCAAACGATACTGATTTTAGCGTTGTTGAAAGAGCCCAAATTTCAGGGATAGATTTTGTTTTTGCTGGAGAAAGAAACCACTACCACACTCCTAATGACAACTTAGAGAACATTGATCTTAGAACCATCCAACATCACGGCGAAAATATTTTGCCCTTGTCAAGAGAGCTGGCCTCTGTTGAATGGAATGAAATGGGAGATGAATATGTTTACGCAGGCAAGATATATGGAGTCTGGACTCAATGGGAATCATCAAACAGCATAATTATTCTGCTAGTAAGTTTGCTTTTACTGTTGGCCGCTTTGGTTAAGTCCAATGCCAGCCTTAAAGGCATTGCTCTCGGTGTTGTTTTCTCGCCGCTCACTTTAGTCATTACAGTCTTATCAGGTGCGTTAGGGTTCTATTTGTTGTCCATTATGTCAGGCACAATTATAAGCTGGCCGGGCATAGATTGGCCGTATCGTCTTTTGCTCCTCGGTGCCACTGGTATCGGTTTATTGACGGCGACTATGCTTAACAAAAGGTTTGTCGATCAGATTGATATGATCTTTGGTGCTTGGTTTTTTTGGCTCCTAATTGCCTTTGCGACATCTATTTACCTGCCGGATGCTGCTAATAGTTTCGTCCTGCCAATAATGGGCGCGAGCTTATTGATCGTGTTGTCAAACCTCATCAAGGAAAAGTACAGGGTCCCATTTCTGTCGTTGGTACTGGTTATGACAATACCATTTACCCTCGGGCTGTTATTTTCTCTCGAGCAAAGCCAAGGCTATAAGTTGGTTTGGGCATTACTGCCCTTTATCGGTCTTTTTGCCATAATAATTACGCCTTTCTTGTATGACCTAAATAAGAAATTCTCCTTTGGGTTGCTCTTTATAGTGGCTGGGGTTTCTATACTTATGGCGAGTAATACCCACCTTTATACTGAGGATCGACCTCAGCATGTGAATATTCTTTTCTATGAAGATTTGGATTTGGGCCGAGCACATGTTGAATTGGCTGGCGATTATAAGGCTATATTTTCTGAACCTTTCATAGAACCTTTATCAATCTACGTGGCCGCTGCGCAGCCTCAATCGTTATTGCCCTTTAATAGAGAGATCATTTCTACTAACTGGGCTAAAGCTGATTCCAGCGGATGGGCGGGGCCTTCGCTGAAGTCTTATGCAAAGAGCGACAGTGATAAAACGGTAAGCCTTAAGTTAAAAAGCAACAGATCAGCAAGCCGGTTGGTTCTGCTCCTACCAGAAGATTCTGGGTTAGCCTCTTTCTCTCTTGGGGAGTTGGAAGTCAAACCTATTCTAAGTAAGTGGGGCCTATACAAGGGCTACTACGCGATCTATCTAAATGGCATCTACGACAAGGTTGTAGATTTGAGAGTGACATTTAAAACTGCCGATGCGCCAAAGCGGGGGTATCTTATGGATATTAGTACGCAGTTACCGCCATCTGTGGATGACTTATTCAATGACCGAACGGGCATTTTTTCGCCGGTACACAGAGGAGATCAATCGGTGTTAATGAAAAGGATAGAATTTTAATTTTCATCCAAATATATTTCGACGGCTGCTAAAGCTATTTAGAGCCAGTCAGAGACGAGGAAGCAGGAGCAAGCTGTCCGCTTCCAATGATGTTCTGAAATCGTTAAATTTGAGCAATTCCGACACTAAGAATAAAGGTGGCAAGACATGCACACACTCGTAGACCCGCTAAAAAGAGCATTGCAAATTAGGCCCAATGAAGTAGCTGTGATCGACGGCGAGAAAACGTTCACCTACGCAGAGTTGTGGGAACGTTGTTCTAGGCTTGTTGGCGCTCTGCAAAACTTAGGTGCGGTAAATGGCGATCGTATTGCCATTCTCTCCAATAACAATCACCAGTATTTTGAAGCCTATGTTGGTATACCCTCTGGTGGCATGGTCATTGTGCCGCTCAATACTCGTCATGCTTTACCTGAGCTAATCTATGCGCTTGAAGACTCAGGCGCCAAAATACTTTTAACCGACCGCGAAGACATAGGCCCGCTGCAAGGCATTGTTGATCATGTTATTGGCTTAAATTCAGACTACGAAGAGATTCTGGGTAATGCAGTGCAGGCGCCACTGGGAGAAGAGTGCGATGAAAAGGATTTAGCTGGACTGTTTTATACCGGCGGCACAACTGGTGCCAGTAAGGGAGTGATGCTGACGCATCGAAACTTAATTGCTAACGCATTCAATTGGCTATCTGCTGTTGCCCAGAGTCCAAATGATCGGTCGTTAGTGATGGCGCCAATGTTTCATGCAGCCGGCTCCAACGGTATTTTAGCCGCTATTTGGCAGGGTTCATGCCAGGTCGCGCTGGGTGCATTTGAGCCCAAGACTGTCTTGCAGTTGATTGAAAAACACAAAATCAATATCACTCTAGGTGTGCCCTCCATGCTCGCGGCGATTGCGGAAGAGCAGCATGCGAATCCTAAAGACGTTTCAAGTTTGAAAATTTTGGCCCACGGGGGTTCGCCAATAGCCACCGAGGTGATTAAGCGTTCGAGCCAAGCATTTCCGGCAGCGCAAATGGTTGAGGTGTATGGGTCTACTGAAACATCACCACTGGCAACTTTGCTGGGTAATGAAGAACAACTTATTGGTGACCCTAAGGCGCGCTCCTGTGGTCGCTCTGTAGTGGGTTGCTCAATAACTATCTGCGCTCCGGCGGGCCATACGCTGACAGCGGGCGAGATTGGAGAGGTGGTTGTAGCTGGAGCCAACATTATGCAGGGCTACTGGAATAAGGCTGAGCAAACCGCAGCCGTTATTAAAGAGGGCGGTTATTGGACCGGTGACTTGGGTTATTTAGACGCTGAAGGCTATTTGTTTTTGGTTGATCGCTCCAAAGATATGATTGTCAGCGGTGGAGAAAACGTCTACTCCACCGAGGTTGAAGATATTTTGTACAAATACCCCGGAGTGTTAGAAGCCGCGGTATTCGGGGTGCCGGACGAAAAATGGGGTGAAGCTGTATATGCGGTAGTAGTGCCTCGACCTGACGCCGCAGATGTTACGCCTGAAGCGCTTATCGCATTTTGCCGTGAACATATTGGCGGCTATAAGGTGCCCAAGGGGATCGACATTCAGCTGGAGCCGTTGCCCAAGTCAGGGCCGGGCAAAGTTTTAAAACGCGAACTGCGCGCGCCATTTTGGGCCGCAACAGACAGAGGTGTGAATTAGTTTAATGACTAAACTCATTTTGCTAATAATGCTTATTGCCCCAAATTGGGCATTTAGTCAGGGTTTGATTGAACATAATTCTCTCAAACAAAGCGTTAGCGGTGCAGAGCTTGAAAGGAAATATTGGCTATATACGCCAAAGGACCTCCCAGAAAATCCCGCGTTGGTGGTTGTAATGCACGGTTATTCTGGAGATGCCCGAGCAATAATGAGCTATTCCGGAATGAATGATGTTGCTGACAATCATGGCTTCATTGTTGCCTACCCGCAGGGCACGATAGACAGTGAAGGCAATGCGTTTTTTAACGTTGGCTATGAATTCCATCAAGCCTCTGGGGTGGATGACGTTGCCTTTATCGAGGCGCTTGTTGCAGATGTTGCGGTAGAGCGTGGGGTGGATTTAGCGAAGGTTTTTGCCACAGGTATGTCTAATGGTGGTGACATGAGCTACTTGCTTGCCTGTCGTTCAAGTAAAAATTTCCGCGCGGTTGCGCCAGTTGCTGGCTCCATGATGCAAGCGATGGTCGAGCAGTGTGCGCCAGCTCGAACTCTGCCAATTATGGCAATTAGTGGCACCGATGACCCAGTAACCCTTTACGCTGGAGATCTGCAAAATAGTGGCGGGTGGGGCGCTTATATTGGGCAAGAGGCGACTAAAGATTTTTGGATTGCAAAGCATGGTCTTGTTGATACAGTCATATTTGAACTTACTGACACTCATCAGCCACTAATGATAGGTAACAGTAAAGTTCAGTTGCAACGCTATTCCAACGGTAACGGTAGATCTGAGATTTGGTTTTATCGGGTAGACAGCGGCGGACACGACTGGCCTGGTGCCAAGTTCGACTCATGGTGGTCACCCACACGTTACGTGGCGCTATATGGTATGGGCTTTGGTAAGAACCAAGACATAGATGCCAGCAACGAAATTTGGAAATTCTTCGCGCACTGGATTACTCAAGACGACGAAACTAGCCGCTAGTCTTAGTCCGCAACCCGCTTACCTTTCGCGCAAAATTTGCCATGTAGGGCTGTTGAGGCTCTCTAGCAAATAGAGGCGCATAAATGTCTAGTGCAGCCAAAATTCGGGCGCGACCCTATGTCTAATTATTTTTAGCGCGTTTATTTTGTTTGCAGCCTGGGATTTTATTGGCTATTACTTATCCTAAGAAAAAGGGGAGAGATATGCAGATAGGCATGATGTTGGGTTTTGAGAGTTCCATAAAAACTATGACCACAATTGCGCGGGAAGCAGAGGACGCAGGAATCAATTCGCTGTACACGGTAGACGCAGGAAGAAGTGCAACCATCACCGCGGCGGCAGTTATTAATGCCACTAGTAAGGCACAGGTAGGTACATATATTGTAAATGCTTACGCGCGCGAACCCTGGATGACGGGGTTAGAAGCAAGAGATCTTAACGAAATAAGCGATGGTCGCTTTATTCTTGGCGTTGGCACAGGCAACCTGCACTTCAATGACCTATATATGGGCATTGACTCATATAGAGCAAAGGCCAAAATGCGCGATTTTATGCAGATTGTGCGCATGGTAGTCAGTGGTCACGCTGCCGAAAGAGTGCGCTATCAAGGCGATGTACATAAAATTCGTTGGCGCGCCACTTGGGATCCGGTTACCCCAACGCTACCTGTCTACATGGCTGCGTCCGGTCCAAATATGGTGCGTCTAGCGGGTGAAGTTTCGGACGGCGTTGGTGTTGGTATTATGTCTTCGGTTGAGTTTGTGCGAGATGTTATAAGGCCGAACGCTCAGGCCGGCGCAGTAGCGGCGGGTCGTGACCCTGAGGCATTACTCTTTCCCACTGCTGCAACGGTGAGCGTGAACAAAGACGTTGAAGCTGCGCGCAAAGCAAGCCAAGCGGCAATATGTAAGCTCTATCACCCAATTCCGCATCCGTATTACGACTCGCAACTGCGGCAAATGGGCTTTACTGAATTTGCGGACCAGGCCACCCAGCTGATGCCTGCTGGAAAGTTGCGTGAGGCTATGGCCTTAGTGCCAGACGAAGTGGTCGACCGTATGACCATCACCGGTAATGTAGAGCAATGTGCTAGGAGAATTGAAGAGTACGCTGGTGTAGCAGATGAACTCATTCTCGCTCGTACGGGGCAGCGCAATGACACACGCACAATGGCTGACTATGAGGATTTCATGCAGTTGGTAAGTCAGTCTGCAATTTAGGCCAAAGTGTTTTGGGCAGGTTAGTGGGTAACTAGCCTCTGACTAAGAACTAAGAAACGCTTAAATCAATATTCAGCGCGTTGATTTTAGTTCGTTTAATAAGCAATAGTTCCTACAATAGCAATAAAATGCGCGATCAGTCTTGTTCTAGCTAAGTACTAGCCCTTTACTTGCTCAAGTCTAACTCTGGTTAGGGTTTGTGTAAGCCGAACACGGCCCGGGTGTTATGTCATGCTCATCATCCTAAAAAATGACCGTCTCTTAGTTTCAGATGCTTATCTGGGTAGTGGCTAAATAGCGCCTCTGCTTATCCGGGTAAGTTTTCCTAGACTGCTAACTCAGATCGCTGAACCAGATTAATAGTTCACCCGCTGTTGCAGGTTTGTCTAGTCTTGTTCGCCGTATAGAAACACTGCAATATTGTTTTGAATATTTAACATGCGGAGAAAACGATGCGAGCAGTAGGGTTAATGGTGCACGGCGGTCCTGAAGTTTTACAGGTGGTGGATGTGCCTGAAGTGCAGGCGGGTCCGGGACAGGTTCGCATACGCAATTATGCTGCCGCAGTGAACCCCACGGACGTTGTGGGCAGAAACGGCATGCGCGCGGCTTTGCAGAAGAAAGATCCGCCACCTTATGTGCCGGGCATGGATGCTGCGGGCATTGTGGACCAAGTGGGTGAAGGCGTAACCACGGGGGTCGAAGTGGGCGATCGGGTTATGGCCATGGTGGTGCCTAATGCTACCCACGGCGCTTATCGCGAGCAGATTGTATTAGATCAAATGGCTGTTGTGCCGGCGCCTGCGGGTACAACTCATGTGGAAGCCTGCACCTTGCCGATGAATGCGCTCACCGCAAGAATGTCATTGGACCTCCTGGATCTTAAGCCAGGTCAGGTGCTTGCTGTTACCGGCGGTCCCGGTGCTTACGGCGGCTACGTTATACAGTTGGCGAAAGCGGACGGATTGCAGGTCATCGCAGATTGCGCTGACTCAGATAAAGTACTGCTCAAATCTCTTGGCGCAGATATTCTTATCGGGCGCGGCGACGGTTATGCAGAGAAAATTCGTGAGCACTTTCCGCAAGGCGTAGATGGCCTTGCTGATGGTGCATTACTCAATGAGCTTGCCATTGATGCAGTGAAAGACGGTGGTAGCTTTACCGCCATTCGCGGCTTTAAGGGTGAAGAACAAAGAGACATTAAATTCACCGCCACTTGGGTAACTGGCTACGATGGTGAATACGAAAAGCTAGATGTGCTCAGACAGCAGGTTGAGGCGGGTGTTTTGACCTTACGTGTTGCGGACTCGGTGACCCCAGAAAACGCCAGTGTCGCCCACACGCGATTAGAGCAGGGTGGTACGCGTGGTCGTATGGTGATTGAGTTTTAGACGCCGGGCTCGAGGTGGTCAGAGGTCGTCAGAAACTGGCTGAGAAAAGATCAGCAATACTCAAAAGAGAAAGAACAACGGCGGGCAGAACACCCGCCGTCATACCTATTTTTAGCGCTTTTGCTTGTGCTTTTTGTTAGTACGAGCGCTAGTTCTCTATATCAATGGGTCGATAGTAATCGGTTCCCGTAGCTTCAAAGTTATCCCGCATCGCTCTGAATTGCTCACCTGCGGAACCTTCTTCCGACAAAGTTAAATTTTGACGAATAAAGTTCACGCTGTCTGGATTCAAAGCGCTGGCCATATTCCAGTACTCATCGGCCTTATTGTTCATGGCGTGCTTGCGAAACAAGTTACCTAAGCAAAATGCTGCATCAGCTTTCTGTTGGTCCGCAGTATGCTGGCGAATGTTGCCAGCCACTGTTGCAGCAGACTGCACATGCTTGCTCTGCGCGCCATTTGCCACCCAATCTTTGAGTGCGGGTTCATACACATTGGTGCCAAACGAAATAGATTGATCACCTACGCCCAGTTCGTGCACCTTGGAATAAGTACCTTCGTCAATTCTGACAATTCGACCCTCTTCATCAATCCACGCCGCTGAGGGCACGTTGACAAAATTGAATGCACTGCTGACCAGATGGTCTTCATCCACTACTTGTATGTAGGTTGGATTCGCTGCATCAAAAATGGATCCTGCTGCCGCTTCACCGCCGGTGTCTTGGGCCGCACAAATAATGACAAAGTCCGGATCGTTTATTTCCTCGTAAATACGTTGCCACACGGGCACGTCAAGAAAGCATCCTCACCACGAAGACCAAGTAACAATAAGCGCCTTTTTACCTTTTAAGTCAGCCAGACGGACCACTTGACCTTTACGGTCGGTGAGCTCAATGTCCGGTGCCATGGCGTCCACCATCATGCTCGCACGCTTTGCAGGAATTTCCGCAAAGCTCCAAACGCCTGCCGCATGGTCTGCAACGTAGGGTTGGTCTAACAAATTAGCAAAGGCTGTTAAGTTAAACCATTGTTTGCCATCTTGCTCAACCAATAACTGATCATTCAAAGGGATGCACAGGTCTTTGAAACATGCGCCTTCGGGCTTGATTTCAAAACCGTTGATTTGCCCAAGGTCCTTGGGATTAATCAATAGTCCGTCGCCTTTACCAGTTTCGGTAAGGGTGACTGTTTTACCCTGATACAGCACGGTTGCGCTGCCTTCGGGATGTATTTCTTTGGCTTCAAATGGGCTTCGAAGCTCTGGGTAGGCCATAAAGGCTTTTGCCATTGGGTTCTCCTTTTTTTCGACTGTTATGATGGTACTTGATACAGGTCAGCCTGTCTGCGTTATCAACGTCTGTGCAAAAGTCACCTCTTTGTTCACTTCTCTACACACTTTTGTTGTCAGCTTTAAGAAAGCTGCCTAAGCCCTAGGCGGCTAAAAAGTTTTTCATGAGGTGCCGTGAGTATCTGTATCTGTCTCTACATCTGTGTCGATATCAGAGGCGCAGTGAGTGCTCTGTGTGGTCAAGCTTCAGATCAATTCACTAGTTAAATTGCTGGTATTAGCCGTCTAAAAAGACACTGGCGAGTACGCTTTTTTTTCAATAGTCTAAAGGTGGAGAGGGAGATAATAATGAAAATAAATTCACTGATTCGACAATGTGGACTTTCGCTGTTTGTAGTTGCGCTGGTAATGGGGTGTTCACCAGCTAAGAACGACGAAAAACAATCTAAAATGACTACCCCTACTGCCAGCGCGGTAACGCCTCAAGGCAAAATCAATGATCAACGTATTAATAACGCTGCGAGTGAACCGGGAAGCTGGTTAGCCCATGGTTTGGACTACAAAGAGCAGCGCTTCTCGCCGCTAACGCAAATCAACCGCAATACAGTAAAGAACTTAGGCTTAGCCTTTGAACTTGATGTAGGTACAAATAAAGCGCTGGAAGCGACCCCCATCATGGTCGACAACACCTTATTCTTTACTTCAGCTTATTCCATTGTCCACGCAGTGAACGCGTCAACTGGTGAAGAGTTGTGGCGATACGATCCTCAAGTGCCAAGAGACTTTGTGCGTAAAGCTTGCTGTGGGCCCATTAATCGTGGTGTTTCGGTTTACGAGGGCAATGTCTATGTGGCCACATTAGACGGCCGCCTGGTTGCAATGGATGCAGGCAGTGGGGCAAAGGTTTGGGAAGTAGATACTGTGATCGACAGAGATAGGTACTACACCATCACCGGTGCGCCGAGAACGGCAAAAGGTAAGGTTTTTATTGGTAATGGCGGCGCAGAATTTGGTGTGCGCGGTTACGTGACTGCCTATGACTCAGCGACAGGAGAGCAGATTTGGCGATTCTTTACAGTGCCAGGTGACCCTTCTCTACCTTTTGAGCATCCAGAATTAGAACTGGCTGCGACGACTTGGAAAGGTGGCAGTTGGTGGGAAGTGGGTGGCGGCGGCACCGTCTGGAACTCAATCGTATATGACCCAGAGTTTGACCAAGTCTATTTGGGTGTGGGTAATGGCGCGCCTTGGACCAGAGTGATTCGCTCGCCGGGTGGTGGCGACAATTTATTCCTTTCTAGCATTGTTGCAGTGGATGCCGATACCGGCTCCATGAACTGGTATTACCAAACAACGCCGGGCGATAACTGGGACTACACTGCGGTACAAGACATGACTTTGGCCGAAATGAAAGTTGACGGTAAGCAGCGCAAAGTGATTATGCAGGCGCCAAAGAACGGATTTTTCTATGTCCTTGATCGCGAAGATGGCGAATTACTTCGGGCCCACCCATATGTAAAAACCACTTGGGCAACCCACGTAGATATGGAAACAGGGCGGCCCGTAGAAAATCCTGAAACAGATTTTAGTGAGGAAGCGAAGTGGGTTTTACCTGGGCCGTTGGGCGGCCACGACTGGCAAGCTATGGCCTTTGACGAATCTAAAGGCATCGTTTACATGCCGGCTCAAGATTTTCCGTTTATCTATTCGCTGAACGCTGAGTTCAAAGAAACCGGCTATTTTAAGCGTAATCCTGGTACCACTAACCTAGGCATAGATGTCGAGAATAGCTCTATTTTGGCCGAGGAAATGGCGGCTGAGGCACCTGAGGCAAAGGGTTATCTGAAAGCATTTAATCCATTAACCGGTGAAGAGCTTTGGTCGGTAGATCACGTGCATTATTGGAACGGTGGCGTGCTGGCGTCCGCTGGCGGGCTGGTATTTCAAGGCGATGGTCTTGGCTATTTGAGTGCATTTGACGCTGACACAGGCGAAAAAATGTGGAGCTTTAATACCTATATATCAATGCTCGCACCTCCGATTACTTACCAAGTGGATGGTGTGCAATATGTCGCTATTCTGGCGGGTACCGGCGCAGTGGAGAATTTCGTTGGGTTGGTGACGACTGAGACCGCTGCGGTTAAATACGGAAACTTTGGTAAATTGTTGGTCTTCAAGTTGGGCGGTAACCTGGCCCTTGAGGAACCACGAATTCTCGACCGTTCGATACCCGAGCAGCCGGTCATGATGGCATCAGCGGAGCAGTTGTTGCGCGGTGAACAGCAGTACAACCTAGTGTGTGGCGGTTGTCACGGCGCTAATGCTCGGTCTGCGGGCATCCTACCTGACCTTCGTATGATGGGTGATGGTAAGCACCAAATCTTTGCAGAGATTGTCCGTGGTGGCGTACTTGCAGCGGTTGGTATGGCGAGCTTTGCAGATGTCGTGTCAGTTCAAGACACTGAAAATATTCGTCAGTACATTATCTCACGAGCTAACATTGATAAAGAAGAGGCTCGACAGGTAAGCGCAGCTGCTGGCAGGTAAACCAAGGATGTAGAGTGCAAAGTGCCGCGACTTTGAGTCGCGGCGTTACTCTTCGCTGCGTGTTTAAGCAGCGTAGCTTGTCGTAAAAAGACAATTGCCGACAATCTAGCTGGGCGAGCATATCGTTAACTTATCCTTTTAATATCGACGCAACTTCCTGGAAACAAGCAACAATCCTGCAGTTTTTAGACGCCTAACACTGATGCATAAATTGTGCGCTTGATTTGACTTAGCTATTGCCCAACGTAAGTAGGGCTAGTTCGTCTTTGCGCGATTTTCTGGTTGTTCCAACACAAACCGCCCAACCTCGTTATACTCGACGCTTATGCGGACTAAATATGCGAATTAAAAAAGATAAATCTGGCAAGTCGAACCTAGTGTTCAGCACTGACGAGCGTATTTGCCCCGGTTGCCTGCGTCCGCAAGCCGCCTGTGTGTGTAAAAGTCAGCATGCTACGTTGACGGATCAGGGCGATGGTATTGTGCGCCTGCACCGCGAAACCAAGGGGCGTAAGGGTAAGGGTGTGACTCTAGTAAAAGGGCTAATCCTTGCAGAGGACGACCTCAGTCAATTGGCAAAGAAGTTAAAAAATGCCTTTGGCGTGGGCGGTTCTATAAAAGCTGGGGTAATTGAACTGCAAACTGCCAACCGCGACCGAGTCAAAGTGCTGCTCGAAGAAATGGGTCATACGGTTAACCTTGCTGGCGGCTAATGCTAACTCTAGAACTAGCCCTTAGACTATAGGTCCAGTTTATTGGACTGTATTGCTCTGGTTACAGGTTTAGTTGCCTTTAGCGCGAGCTGTTATAAGCCCTGCAAAAATTTCACTAACTCCGCGTTAACACCTTCGGCGCGCTCTTGTTGTAACCAATGTCCCGCGCCTGGAAATTCAACACATCCGCGTAAGTCTGTAAGGCCAGTTTTCATCGACTCTATTGCATCCGCAGTGTTACCGGCAACTAGGTCGTGTTCTCCATACAGATACACGGCAGGTTGATCAATTGATTTGCCAATGAAGGGCGCCACAATGCCCGGCAGGCGATTTATATTCCTGTACCAATTGAAGCCGCCAGTAAAGCCCGACACGGAATGTTCTCGCACGTAGAAATCTAGATCTTCTTCGCTCAACCATTCGGGTAGTGCATCTGGAATAACAAATTGCTCGGTCATTGTTTGGTCTTGCGGAAAGTGACCGTCCCAACCCGTGCTGTGGAAGCCGCCTTTGATAACGTCGCCGCTCATGGAATATAAAACCCCAAGCATACTGCGCCTTACATCTTTGTCGAAATCAGCTTCAGCGACGCCAGGCTCTTGGAAAAATAATCGGTAGTATTCCTGATCGCCAGCGTTTGCTCGCATAAGGTCGTTCATTGAGACGTCTGCGGGCAGGGCAAAAGGCGGCATAAAGGGTACCGAGAGTACCGCCACCGCGCGAAATAGATCTGGCCGCATTAATGCGCTGTACCAAGCCACTGGGCCGCCCCAGTCATGTCCAATCACTACAGCTTTAGACTCGCCCAATCCCGCAACACTACCTACAACGTCGCCAATTAGGTGGCTAATGGTGTAAGCGTCAATGTTTGCGGGTTTACTACTGTCGCCGTAACCACGCATATGTAGGGCTACGGCTCTGTAACCTTGGTCGCCTATCGCGCGGATTTGGTGACGCCACGAATACCAAGACTCTGGCCAGCCGTGACAAAAAATCACCAGCGGCCCTTCGCCATGCTCAACATAGTGCAGTTCTATGCCATTGGTCTCGATCATGCCTTTTTTGAAGTCGTTGGTATCGCTCATTAAGGTCTCTCATTGTCGTATTTGGGTTCCATCTTAATCGTATTCTGACTGTCTGTTTGCTGCCGCTTGTATCACTACTGCACGGGTTAAGCGCCATATTTGTCGACCTAACGTTACAGCGAAATCGTCGCAGATTGAATGCGCTCAGAGCAGTTGTAAGTAGTTATTTGTAGATTTTATAACGAGCAATTTGGGAGAGTTTGCTTAAATGCTAGGGGTATTCGATTCGGCGATCCACTTTGGTTAATCAGTTGGATCCCAATTTTTGTTATACTTTGGCCTCTTTATTTATGGCGTAAACTGAATGAAGTTACTCCGCTCAACTCTGTTGAGGCCCATATTGCCTCTATTCAGCACGCTAATCTTTTTCCTTAGCACCGGGTTCAATTTGAGCGCGAATGCCAGCGCCATTGTTAATGGCCAGTCAGTGCAAGCCGGCGACGTGCGTATTACCGAGTTGATGGCAAAGATAGAGGGCAACGATGGAAGTTGGTTTGAGCTATTTAATACCACCGATCATGATGTTGACTTGAACGGCTGCACTTTATCGAGTGGCGATGAAGAGCAATTTGTTTTTCAAGAACCTTTGCTTATTTCAGCAGGTACTTACAGGGTTTTTGCCAGTGATGTAAGTAATTTGGCATTACTCTCCTTGGTTGCAGGAGAGGTTGCTTATCAATACCGCTCTGCCGAATTTGAGCTGACAGGTGGCCCGGATACGGTGAGTCTTAGCTGTAATGGCGTGGTGATTGATACGATGAGCTACGAAAGTTATCGCCCAGGCGCAGCAACGCAATCGCGGGGGTGGCAATTGGCGCCCGGGGCACTGGATGCAAGTGCCACCGCTGGAGACATCAGTTGGTGCTATACCGGTTTGCCGATTTTATCCCTGGATTATCTTTACGGTGACGACAATGTTGCTTCTCCGGGCCGACCCAACCCTCGGTGTACGGAGAACGTCTTACCCTATTTGTATATCAACGACCAAAATGCGGTCAGAGTAGAAGGTATTGATTTTGCTGAGACCTTAAAAGTTGCTGAGGCAGAGCTGCAGCGCAACTTAGCCACTGCACCGCTGACTATTTGGGCGCTGCGCGATCAGGTGGTTACTCCTCAAGTTGCCGGCGCCATAGCCGCTTTGTATGTGGCTTACATTGATAGTTTGTATACAGCCAAAACTGTAACTCTTATCGATTGGAATCATGCTGTTTGGCACTTTGCTTGGGCCGTCGCAAATCTTTATCGCAATGGCGACGATGCGGTTAAAGCCCAGCTGCAACTGGCCTATGACGATGCCAAAAACCGCCATGCCACCTTAGAACGGTTTCAGTTGGTGGCGTTAGATCACGCGCAGTCTGAAGACGTTTCTATGGGTAACGCCCATAAGCTAGGGTTTAACTATGCTAAAACCCATGTGGTGGTGCCTGGTAACCCCCAGTACCTGCAGAGTTTTGAGCAGTACTTAGAGGGCCGGCCCAGTGATCTTGCAGTGGCAGTTATTGGTATTGTGTTTCAGCTAAAGGTGTTTTTTGACCAATTTTTTGATTAGCTAAGGGCATTCCTTTTTCTGTCCCGCCGGGGATGATTTAGCATTGGTTTGACCTCGGGCGGTCAGCTGCCCGAGACCCTTCGGTCTATGCCCACCCAGTAAGGTTCGCGTAAATCTTTGCGTTTGATTTTGCCCACTGGACTTTTCGGTAGCGGGTCGGTTGTGATGGTTATGCCGCCTGGTTTCTTGTAAGAGCCCAGGTCGTCTATGACCATTTGCATCAGCTCTTCCTCGTTGACGCTTGTGCCTTGCGCAATGACGCAATGGGCATGAGGTGTTTCACCCCAGCGCTCGTGTGGAATGCCAAACACGGCGACTTCCAAAATATTGGGATGACCGGCCAATACGTTTTCAATCTCCGCAGGCCAAATGTTAAACCCACCAGAAATGATCATGTCGTCGGCGCGGTCGACCACGTAAAGGTAGCCGTTGCTGTCAATCTTGCCCAGGTCACCGGTCTTTATCCAACCGTTCACCATGCGCTGAGCGGTAGCTTCTGGGTTATTCCAGAACTCCGTCATCATACCGTCTGAGCGCGCGACAATTTCGCCCACCTCGTTGGCAGGCAAAACATTATTTTCTTCGTCCCATATCTCTACCTCGGAAAACGGCAGTGCAAGGCCACAGGCGCGCAGAGGATTAGAACCGTCGACGTCGCTAAACCATTGTGCGGAATTCATCATAGATATGGGCAGTACCTCGGTTTGTCCATAACCTTGGTAAAGCACATCACCAAATACTTCGCGGGCAGCCAGCGAGGTGGCGTCTTGAATGGGCGCGGCGGTAATCAGCAAACATTTAATTGAAGAGAAATCGCGCCCGCGTGACTTGCTGTCGTGGACCACTGCATTGACCATGGTCGGCACCATGAAACCAAAATTTATCTGCTCGCGTTCAATCAGGTCCAAGGTCTCAGTGGTGTCAAAATGATTGACCATGACATTGCAGCCACCGGCCAGCCACATGGGTAAGTATTGGTAACCAGAACCGTGTGAGATAGGTCCAAGGTGTAAACATTTGTCACCTGGTTCTACGGGCGGAAAGGTATAAAACCAGTCGCGGCCCGCTGCCAACCAAGCTTTGTGGGTATAAGCCACGCCTTTGGACAAGCCTGTGGTGCCGCCGGTATGTCGAATAATGAAATAGTCTTCAGGGTTAATGGGTACATTGGGGTCTTGCGTTGACTGTGTTGCCAGCCACGCCTCATAGCCTTTGTCGCGTATAAAAATATGCTCGAGATCAGGCAGTTCGGTATCTAGATCGGCCACTTCATGGGCATGTTGCTCGCTAACCAGTAGGGCGCGGCAGTTTGTGTGGCCCAGCATGTGGGTATGGGCAGGGCGGCCATTGCGCGGATAAAGAGGCACACGTACCAAATTTGCAATGGCTGCGGCTTGAAATAAATCAGCGGCCTCCACCGAGTTGTCCTCTAGCACGCCGACACGGTCACCAGGTTGCAAGCCCATTGCGCGCAAGCCGTTAGCCAGCCTAACCCCACGTTCCCAAGCTTGGGCAAAAGTCAGGCGAGTGTCGTTGTGCACGATGGCCACGCGGCTGCTGTAGTGTTGCGCTGCGCGCCGCATGAGTGTTCTGACGTCCATAGCTTGCCTCTCCGATATCTTGAGTACTGATGCTAACGCTGGCCTGTGTCAATTTGTAGCGAAAGATCTTTGTTCGTGATGTTCGGAGCCCGAGCGAAAGCTGTTGAGAAAACAGCAGCCAGAAAAATGTTTGTGGAGATTTTTTTTTGGTGGTTGAGGTTTGCTGGCGTGAAATCGCTGAATCATTTTCACTGGCGCGCTTAGGTCCAAAAAAGTAACAGCGAGGCAGCGGCGTGCAAAGTTGCGAAACATACAGGGCAAATACTCGAAAATTTTTGCGGGGCTGGTTTTGACGTCATTGTGTTGCGCCCCGGATGGCATGCTCAAGCCCAGTGGGCGCTAATTACTTAGCGCTCTTCCGGCTATTTCTTGCAAGCGCAAACCACCGTTATTCGTTTTCTACCGCGTTTAGGTGAAGTAGCATGTCGATGACCATTGTTGGAATTACCTCATCAGGCATGTTGTGGGCCATACCTTGATAAACCTTGAAGGTGGCGTTGGCAATATTCTCCGCGGTGAATTCGCCGTGGGCCAGCGGCAGTAAGAGGTCATCTGCGCCATGCAGCACTAGGGTAGGCAGGTTAATTTGTTTAACCCTTTCGGTGCGGTCCCCTGCATTAAAAATAGCGGTGACCTGATTAGGTAGGGCGCTGGTAAAAAAGCCCAATGCTTCGAGTCTAGCGGCTTCCTTCTCGGAACTTTTATTCATGTTATCAATGCCGTCACGTTGGGCTTTGCCAGGCGGTGGTAGGTGTGGTGCGCCGGTAGTGGACATAATTGAGATCAGAGATTTAGTTCGCTCGGGGTGATCGTAGGCGATGATTTGCGCAATCATGCCGCCCATTGATGCACCGATGACATGGGCCTGTTCAATTTCCAATGTGTCCAGTACCGCCACTGCGTCGCCGGCCATGTCAGCTAGCGTGTAGGGCGAGTTAACGCTAAGTCCTATTTGTGATTTTAACAGTTGCCACCACAACCACAGCTTGCCTTTGCCCTCTACTTTTGACGATTCACCTGTGTCGCGATTGTCTAAAAGCACCACGCGGTAACCGCCATCGAGTAGTCCGTTTATTAAAGCCGGATCCCATATTCGATGCGATGCAGAAAGCCCCATAACAATGAGAATAGGTGTTGCCTGTTCATCGCCCACGCTTAGATAAGCAATGTCAATATCGCCATTGCTGGTCTTCAACATTGGCGCATCGCGATCATAGGCAGCTTGTGCTGCGACGGTTGCGAATAAAAACAAAGTTAAAGCGATACTTACAAGCGTTGGACACTTTGCTTTTGAATGAAGCTTTGAGTTGAGCATGGGTGCACAGTTCCTGTTGTTCTAGGTTTTTAGCGTTTTGGATCTAAGTCGTGGAGCAATGTAATACTGGCGATGGACAATGTCGATGAAGTTACCGAAACTGAAACCCAAGCCCAGGTTGGGTGGTAGATGCAAGCTAGCGGTTCTCGGTGTCATTGGTACATAGAATTGCTACATAACATGGGTTCAGATAATTGGCCTGGATGATTGGCTCAGACAAATAACAACTAATTGCTCATTGCTTTAAAACTAACCCCTAGAGCCCTAAATGAAATCCTGTAACCTTATCGTGTATCGGGCGGGTGAATGCCGTTACAGTTTTGCAGAGCAGTTGCTACACATGTGTATCGCAAGGTTTGCGCTAGAAAACAATTTTCTATTTTTATTTGAGCGAAAGAGAGAGCGTTTTATATGAACATTAATCGTCAATGGGTTTTGGCTAAGCGTCCTTCGGGCTTAGTGACTAAGGACAACTTCACTTTTACCGAGAGTCCTATTCCCACAGCTGGGCAGGGAGAGGTGCTGGTGCGAAACTTATACCTGTCTTTTGATCCTACCCAACGCGGGTGGATGGAAGACAGAGAAAGCTATTTGCCTCCTGTGGGTATTGGCGAACCCATGCGTGCTGGCTCTGTCGGTCAAGTGACGGAGACTCGCCACCCTGATTTTGCGGTAGGAGATATTGTCCAAACTACCGGTGGCTGGCAGGACTTTGTTGTTGTCGCGCCAAACCAAGGGCCTATGGGCTTGTCTAAACTGCCCGCCGGTGTATCACCTGAAATGATGTTGTCAGTATTGGGCATTACCGGCCTTACTGCTTATTTTGGTCTGTTAGAACTGGGTAATCCGCAGCCTGGCGAGACCGTGTTAGTGTCTGGAGCGGCAGGTGCTACTGGATCGGTTGCAGGTCAAATTGCTCGCATCAAGGGCTGCAAGGTTGTGGGTATAGCCGGCAGCGCAGAGAAATGTGCATGGCTAAAGAACGAGGCCGGGTTTGATGAGGTGATTGATTACAAGAGTGAGGATGTGAATGCTCGCATTGGCGTGACTTGCCCAAACAAGCTCGATGTCTATTTTGATAATGTTGGTGGCGAAATTTTGGAAGCGGCTCTGAACCATATTAATTTGAACGCTCGGGTTGTCTTGTGCGGTGGCATCTCAGGCTACAACGCGACGGAGCCTGTGCCTGGGCCTTCAAATCTGATGAATTTGGTGACAACGCGTTCGCGTATGGAAGGGTTTATTATTTTAGATTACTTGCCCAGAGCTGCCGAAGCGGTAAGCGATCTGCTAGGTTGGATAGCCTCTGGAGAACTTAGATATCAAACAGACCTGCAAGAAGGCTTTGATAATATTCCCGATACTTTGCAAAGGTTGTTTACCGGCCAGAATATGGGCAAGCAACTCCTGAAAATAGCTGATCCAACATAGGCTGTGGTTCGGGTAAAAGCTCAGTCCATTGCTTAGGCTATTGTTGATTGCCAAGTTGATGACTAGTGGCCTTACTCAGATGTTCTGTAACTCGCGGAGTAGTTCGAAGTTGAAGACACATGGCCATGCGGTGCTGCCCCTTTCGAGGTGGTGAGATCGAACCATTTACCTTACTCAGGCTTTTCCTTAGGCAGCTTTTAGAATGATCGCGGGGTTCTGCGTCAGGCAAGTATCAGACGGAACCTGCAAAACCCCAGTTTCGCCTCTGCAATTGATTAATCGTGAGCAAAGATGGCTTTTGTTGCAGGTTTTCTGCAGTGCGCATATAGTAAAAGCAGAATTTAAAAAAAGAGGGTGGCTTATGTGTATGTGTAAACAATGGTTCGCAATCGCGGGCGTCAGCCTAGTTGTTGCGGCTTGCGGCGGGGGAGGAAGTAGTTCTTCGGTAACCCCCACTCCGGCAGTTGCTGCAGACGTCGTTCCGCAGCTTTCTGGGCGTGTCATCGACGGCCCGCTCGCGGGAGCCAAGGTTTTTATAGATTTAGACAATGATCTGATTCAAGACACAGACGAACCTTCTGTTGATTCAGACGCAGACGGTAGATTTACACTAGACTTCGTCGTAGCTGCCGACAATCAAGTTCTTAAATTGGTATCAATAGGCGGTACAGATACTTCAACCGGGAAGGTTCTTCCGAACATTGCTCTAGTTTCCGACGTTCCTGCATCCGCAGAGACTCCAGCGTCGGTCACTCCGCTCTCTACAATAGTTGCCGCTGCAACGACTCCAGAGGCAAAGAAAGCCGTTCTCACCTCTCTTGGCATCTCTGGGACGGTGGAAAATTTCCTTAAGAGAGACGTTTGGGAAGAAGCGCAAAATGGTGATGCCGAAACTAAGGCCTCAGCTGCAAATATCCAAAGAGCGAATCTCGCGATCAGCGCAATTTTGCAAACGGCAACGAGCCTAATTGACACCTCCGATGCAAGCAGCGCTGTGGCTAATGCAACAAACGTCATAAACGCTATAGCCCAACAAATAGTGACTCAGTCTGTAGCAGGTGAAGATGTCTTTGACGCAGCCGTTATGGCGACGATGTTAGAGCAGGGGGTTACTGCGTATGCGGCCGTCAGCGAACCAACATTGGTCATATCAACGGCGGTGTTCGCTGCGGTTAGCCAGTCTGTAGCTAGTCTAGTTGTAGTGATTAAAGGCACCGATGACCCTACTAACGCTGCCGCCGCGGATGTAGCCTCGCAGATTCAAGATTCCCTGCAGACTGCGGTTGCAGCAGTGGCTGTATCCAGCGATACCGCCGCGTTTGACACTGCGGCATCCACTACCACGTTATTTGCAGGGGCAAGCGCAGCAGTCGCTTCTATTATCAACCTTGACACAGATGGGGACGGGATTATAAACACACTCGACCCAGATATTGATAACGACGGTGTTGCTAATGCATTGGATATATTCCCATTGGATCGCTTTGAGAGCTTGGATACCGACAAAGATGGTATAGGTAACAATGCTGACCTAGATGATGACGGCGACGGTTTCGCCGATGCCGTAGATGCTTTTCCATTGGACTCGGCGAAGAGTGCTTTTGCTAGTGGATCGTCGATCCAAGGACTTGCTCTACCCTCAGCAATCACAGTTTTAGAGACGGAGTAAATTATGAATATTTTAAAATTAAGTATTGTATCAACCGCTTTGGTCTTTTCTCAAACCGCCTTTGCAAATCAATTCGAAGAGGATGCGCAAAATTTCTATGTTGATGGTCAGTCGATAAACGATGCACTTGGAAGTGTCAACGAGATTGTTTGTTTGATGTCTGCGATGCGGCCTGACGCATTTGTTAACGACGGGGCTTATCGGGCTACTACGTATGACGAGGATTGCGAGACAGGAAAAGCGGACGCGGCTGGCGAGCAGACGTCAGCGACGGCAACCAGTTCTGCTTCCTCTACAACTGCTACGGCGTCAACTGCAGCTGCACCGGATGCTAAGTCGGGAAGCAAGAATCTAGTTTTAGTGACTCGCGCAGACAACATAAGTCCTGTTTTAGGAAAAGTTTGGGTTGAATCAGCTTCCGATGATGAATACGAACCGGACATGATGATTTATGTGAATATTGTTCAGAGTGCAGAAGCGAGCATAACTTCTCCAAATGGGGACTTTAATCTAGCTTACTCTGCTCATTCCGATCTCTCGAATGATTTAGAGGGAACGTTTGCTTCGTATGGCATGGTAGACGGTGGGATGTTGGGTCAGGGAATCATAGTGGCCCAAGGTGAGTCTTTGAAGTACAAGGAGATGGGTGGTGGTGACGAAAATAATATTGCAGCTACCTTCTTTCAAAGCGGCGACAAGCAGGGTATTTACGGAGAGCGCGCGCAGATCTCTTTTTCAGCAATTAGCCCGGGTGCCGGTTCTGATGGGGAGGTGTCTTCTGAAGGCAACGCTGAGGAGAGTGACGGTGACTCGATAGCGTTAGACGGTGGTGGTCCTCCAAACGATGATGGTGCGTTCTCGGATAACGGGGCAAATGCGCCCATTGATGTGACCGCCTACTACCAATTTTATATGAGCAAGAACGACAAAGGCTATTGTAGAAAGCTTGTCTCTGCTGAATCTACTGTGTTTTCCGATGGGTCCGATCTTCCAGAAGATCCAGGCGAAAACTTCGATTGGGGTGCTTATTGGGAACCTACTAGAACCGAAGTGTATAACGCAACCGACGGTTGGACTGATGCGTCTTATGCGACAAAGACAGATTTGGTTCAGGAAGAAGAGTGTTTCACAACAGACCGCTCTAAAGCTCAGCGAAACGTGTACGCCTACGGTGTATATAACGATGACGGGACTAGGTTAGCGATAGGTAACCCAGGTTTTCCTATGAGAGCGACCGTTCAGACTACAGGTCCTGACGGCGAATCTATTCCACTTGAAGTGCATGGGTACGCAGATTACTGGGGTGTTCACGTGGACCCAATGGGGCGCGCTTTCATTGATGAAGACACTGTATTTACGAAGGAAACATTTAACTCGAATGACACCTCGACTGTAGACGAGGCTACATACAACGTAGCGACCACCGACATTAGGATAGAGAAAAGAACAACCGAGTATCTTCCCCTCAATGATATCGATGGGCTCAATTTCTCAATTTATGTGAATGATTCATACTGGGCTCCTCAATTCAAAGCTTTATTTGGTGGTACGACGCCTGAATACGATGAATATGAAGGATCGTTTGATAAAGACACTAAGACCTTTACGTTGAAAAAAGGATTAGCGTTCTTCCCGCAGTTTACGCAAGTGGATCTCGAAACCCCTGTTTCTTTTACGATTGCCGAATGGCAGTCTAATATGAAAAGGACCTGGGGCAGCGTAGGGGACGATTGGTATTATGTGGACGTAAGGTCTATCGGCGTTTGGTCCAACGATACGCGTCAATGGTACGATATACTTCCTGGAGGGCTTGAAAACCCAGACCTTGCTTCTGCTCCAACGGAGTCAGCCAGAGGCGTTGGAATGCGCACCGAGTCAACCGAATTTATTACTCCTGTCGATCTTAAGGAAAAGCTCTACTGCATTAGCGATTGTCTTTCTTCTGACAAAGTGCAGGCAACAATGGGAGCCGGGGTGCAAGGGATTAATGCTGGGAACTCGAGCTTCACAGTTCCTTCCCCCTATGCTGCAGTTGGTGAATACTTGAAAGAAGATGCAACCCTTGAGGTCGTTGAGTGGGGATTCCAAACTATGAGCGAGGCTACCGATAGTTTTAACGTTATTAAATCCGGCACTTCGTTAAAATTCGGTGATGACGGTATCGCGATCACGGATTATGTCAAAAGCGACATTAATCTCCCTCATTACATGAGAGCGTTCGTACCTAATGCTGGCGTGGGTGCAGACGGAGTCTACGGCTATAGAATGAACGGCGATTACGTCGACAGGGGGCTGAGTCGCAGTAATTTGAACAAGCTCCTGAGCGATGGAAGCGGCGGTAACGGTATCGCTCCTGTTCTAAATATTGATACTGTCTCAATTCCTGCAAGCGGATCGGGCACAATGGATATTACGGTTACCATCCTCGAGGGAGAGGACACTACCGCGTCGACAGGAGAGGAAGCACTGATAGCATCTACGACCTTAAATTGGACGTCAGACGGAACAACATTCACTGCTTCACTTCCAGCCTCGGCGACGACGACTGTGTCGCTGCGAGATGAGTCGGGCGCTACGGTACAGGGCACTAGGTCTTCAGCCTCTGGTATAATCGCTTCTGGGGCGGTTGGAGGCTTAAATGGCATCACTTGGAACCTTTTTAATCTATTCGATAGCACTGGAAACTTAAGCGCTTTGTATGCGGCAGGAGTAGCTAGTTTCTTTGAAGAGAACGAAAGCTATACCCTCCAGATTAAGATTACGAATAACACTCTTACTATAAATGGACCCGATGACACTAATGCAATAACTAGCGCGGTAGTGAATTTTAGGACTTACGAGGATGCTGACGTTCTGCGATCGGAGAACTATTCAGCGGGCCAGCGATTTGATGGTGTTCAAGCTTCAGAACTATTGACTTATACAGCTTCCGGTTCTGATATCGTTGATTCTGTTACAGGAACGGTACTAACAAAGGGGGCAGTCGTTTCGCAAGCGCTCTTGGGTATAGAAAATCCAGAGAGTTTGCTTCAGGGCATCGTTTTTACCAATAACGATGGTTGGGATCAGAGCGTAGCTTGGGGTCTGAGAACAGGTCAACTTGTTGGGGAATCAGACCTTGCTAAGATGGAGTGCCGTAAAAACGGCAAAGACGAGCTGTATGATAGCCACCCAGTCTATGGAACAAGCACAGATGTAAAGCGCTATTGTAGTTACAAGTTATGGGACGGCGGGATTCAGACTTCCTACACAATATCTCTGGAAGCTAGGCCGACGTATATCTTGAAGTCTGCTTCCACGGGACTAGTAGTAAATATCGACGAACCTCAAGTTCTTTATTATACCGTTCCTGAAGAATTAGATCCCAGCACCGGGGAACCGGCATTTGGTGATGACGCTGGTAAGCGGATTCGCTTGGACTTCATGGGACATGGTCAGTTGCATGGTATACCCGGGTTTGTATGGGATACAAAAAATGGCGTAGAGATCGGAGAGTTCGTTAACGAGTGGAAAGAAGGCTATCGCTACATTAATCGGTTCACGATCCCTGACGGCGCTCGCATTGAGGATGCCTTAGATAGCAGTAAAACGTACAGAGTTAAGGCTCTTGACGGCGAAGAGTGGCTCACGAAAGCCGACGGTACTGTAACAGCCCCGGATGGAACGTTAGTCGCTGACTTACGAGGGAAGTACACCTATGCAGGGTCGACTGCCGACTTGCTTGATAATAGTGACCTTCGCGGATCTGGTGATCCAAATAATACGGAAGACTATATAGGAGCGGCACCTACTGAGCTCCTGAATGAAGGCGCTACATCCGTAGTACATGGTGAAGTGGTCTTCGATCCTACTCCCGAGTAAAGTATTATTGTTTTTTGATAGATCGAAGCCGGCGAAACAGCCGGCTTTTTTTCGATTTAAAAGAGTCAATGAGCTCCGTTAGGTCGACGCCAATATAAATTCAATGTCCTTTCTGAGTGTCTGGTCTATAAATAAAATTGCAGTGATAACAGCTGGAGAATGACTAGGTTCTCAGTTAAAAGTCAGTGTTTGCGAATGTTGATTCTGTGCTTAAGTTTAACCGACCGTCATAAGTACTTACATTAGCAACCTGCGTTAGGTTCCACGCACTTAACATATATCCTCAAAGCTTAGTTATAATCCCTACCGAGGCTTGACCAAAGGGATGTTTAAAGAATTTACTGGTTTTCTGGTTATAGGCAAGTGGGTCTAGACCGAGCACATTGTGAGAGGATGCTTCTCCTCTTAAGTAAACGGCTATTGTCTCGTTAGGTTGGTACCACAGAACAGCATTTAGGACGGTGTTTTGATTGTAATCACCTTCTTCTATATTTGCCTTATAGTCACTTCTTCTCAAAATTATTTGGCTAATTTCAAGCGTGGCCGAGAATGAGGGCGAGAGTTTTCTCGATGCGCCAAATGTAAAAGTCGCAGAATTTTCCCTCCATGGGATGCTTTGGGGAAGGTTCTCTGTGATTTGGTCTAACGTACTTCTTAATGTGACTCCTCTGAATTGTGCGTCTAGTAACCCGTCATTAGAGATTTCCAACAAGTCAGATTGGTACCTGTTTTTTATTCTAGCTTGCTGGAATTTAATAACGCCATAAAAGGGCATAGTTTTTAGTAGTTTCGCGGTTACTCTCACGCCGATGTGATAGCTAAGAGAATCCGCATTTGTTGTTATAACTGGCTTGTAGTTTGTAATGCCTTCGTTTATCAATGCTTGGCCATCCACTAGGCGGAAGTCGGCTTCAGCACATGAACCGCCAAGTACTAATGACCCCTGGGCGTAGCAATCTATTTCCAGTGGGTCCTGTTTGGCGTAGCTAGTCCCAGCCATAAGGGACAGTTCCATGCCCCTGAACTCTTTGACTTTACGTGTGATCTCTAGTGTGTGTGCATTAATTTGGGTCTCTAAATTCAACGGTTGAACCTCTCTAGTAACGCTCGCTGAGGATGGCTTGTATTCATATCCTAGGGTCAGCCCCAAGCTTTCTATGGGTAGTAAAAGATCCACCTGCATAGATTCGCTTTTTTCCGGGGTGGCGCTACTTTGTATTTTTTCGGCAAAGTCGAAGACATCTAAAGATGGCGAAAAATAAGAGTATTCAATGCCAATTATTGCCGTTGTATTCTCATTGCTGAGGTTATTGCTGATTAGATCTAGGTCAGCGATAACTGGGTTTGTGAGTAAGGTCATTATTGCTGCGATTGTAAACTTTGTGTGCATACCCACCCTTAAAATTATTAGCGTTGAATGAAAGAAGTAGTGAAAATAAAGAGTTATAGGTCAATAAGCTAGGTAGATTGATAATTTTTGCTCTATTTTTTATCCGGTGGGATCCACGTGTGATCTCGTCTATTTGGAAAGAAATCCTGTTTTGAATCTTGGATATGCTTACGTGAGTTTAACGCGGGTATTTGGGCAATTATTAATGGGGCGGCGGTGTGTGGGCAAAAAGAGTGAAAAAGTAATACTGGGCGTTTAGATAGGCTTTCGGTTAGGTAGGTGTGGAGTGTTTTACTGAGGCCCGAGGAATAACGTATTTATCTTGATCTACGTGCTTAATGCTTATTTCGTAGCGTAGCAATTTAGCCCTCTTGGACGCTTAGTAACGCCCAAACGCCATGGTCAATATTGCGGCTAACGCTGAGCGAGTAGACTAATAAAGAACGAGTAAAGCGTGCATTAATCCTTGCTAAAAAATTTGTATCTACCGCCTCGCGGTTGCGGCATTTTGTGGCCTTCGGGTAATTGGCAAAGGCGCTCCATGGCGGTGGTGGTGCCGTCTATGTATACCCATATCAGTTGCTCGCCCTGGAGATAACGTCTTACCACAATAGGACCCCAACCCAAGGCGCGAAATTCTAAAATGCCATTGTTCCAAACTTTGCTGGCGGAGGTGCGTGGGCAGTAGTCCTTGTCACCAATGCTGAATGTCACATTGCCCTCAGTGTCGTTAGAGTTGAACCCGCCGGTCGCATTGGGCCCAAAGTCGTGAATAATGCCGCTGCTGGTGATGACGATTCTTGCGCCGCACTGTTCCACGCGCTCTACATGACCGGCCTTGCCGCTGATGCCCATCCACAGTCCGCGAATGTCTGCTGCGCCCTCTATTAGGGGTTCTGTGCATTCTCGCAAAATAGGCAGTGGGAAGTGGTCGTAGTCACAACCCGGGGTGTTGCCTTTGGCAATGTCTTTGGCCATTTTGCCGCTGCCGTCGAGGACGGGTAGTGAGCAATAATTGATCTGGCTGCCGTCACCAATAAGGGTAGCTGGGTCTATGCTTAGCGGTGGTCGTGGGGAAAAGAACACGAAGCAAAATAGGGCGATAACAAGCGCGCTGAGGGTCAGGGCCGTTCTGATCAGCATTTTCCATATTTTGCGGAGCATTTTATTACACCCATACCTCTAGGTTGTTGTGCCGGCCAATATCGCGATTGATTTTAATGTTCAGAAGTTCAGACATATTGCAGGCAGACAGCAGCGATTGAACGTCCTCTTGCGCCGTTGCATCTAGATCTGCGAATTCATCTTGTACGCGTTTAAGCAGATAAAAACGGTAGGGTTGCGCCAACGCACTGATGTGAGTGTCGCGAAGCTCAAATTCACAGTTGCCCACGCCGCGCACCACTTGGGTATTTGGCTCAAATTCTGTTTGTTCATCCAGCCAGACATTGATGCAATGGGCAGCCGCTTGTGTTTCTGGCATGAAATCAATGGCGATGTGTTTGAGCACTTCTATTAGCGTATCGGGTATCTGGTCGTCTATGAGATAGCTTTCTTCAGCGGAGGCAAATTCGCCTATATCAGCGTCTGGCCTGTTCATGCGTTCAACCCAGCGGAACAAGCGTATGGCCTTTTTCTGCATCAGTGCCAGGGGCGCTGGGTCTCGGCCAAGGTGTCCGTAAAGGGGGGCCATGATGCCGAAGTCACCTATGCAGGGCTTGCCGCCTAACAGGTAGGGGTGCTCGGAGAAATGGTTGTTGAGTTTTTCCATCAGTTCTACGTAAAGAGTTTCTACCAACTCCATAGTTGAGGGTACAACGCCAAAACCGACTGCAGCTGAACGCATGCGGTTAGCTGCAGCGACACCTTTTTCTTTGCGATCAGGTCGGTCGGGCATCATTGCTTCAAAATGGAATTCTAAGTATTTGAAATTTTCCTCAGCAAAGTTCCAGCGGTAGTGCATTGCCGGGCGCAGCAATCCTTCAGCGCCAATGACATCAAATAATAAGCTGAGAATTCTTTGCTTAGGCGGTGTTGGAGAAAAGCCGTTTTGTGAGGCGTTTTCAAAGTGATCAATAATTGCAGCGCCGTCGCGGATAACGGTGCCGTCAGTCAATTCAACGGTAGGTACGGACTGCCGTCCGCCTGCCTTGGGCAGCACGTTCTTGGCGAAGTAAGGTGTGTTGGGAATGGTCTCTCGATAGTCGATGCCCGCTTTGATCAGATAGCTTCTGGCTCTGCCCGTGTAGAGTGATAATGCGGATCCATAAAGTGTTATTTTATTCGTATTACGCCTCTTTTACGGTTAGGTAAAAATCTTTCGCACTAGACGCGCCAGTCTCTGCCCTTGGTTAAGGTATTAGTAGGCTGACTTCAGCTAAAGCTACTTCCATCAATCTTTCCTGTTAAGTCGTTCTAATCAAATTAATGATGGCATTCGACACCTGCTCTGGTTCGTTCTCTTGTAGAAAGTGACCGCCTTTTTTGATGGTGTCGTGGGGTAGTCCTTTGGTGCCCGGTACACGGTCAAAAAATTGCTGTTCTATGCCCTGGGTTACTGGGTCGTTGTCAGCGAAGGTGCACAGGAACGGTTTTTCGAACTTGTCAAAGAACGCCCATGCCAAGCGCTGTTGCTCTAATGAGGGCGAGGTGGGCAGCGTAGGTACTTGGCTGGGCATGGCTCTTACCGCCATCTTGTAGCTCGGATCCGGAAACGGCGCTTCGTACGCTTTTGCAAGCTCAGAGGGGAATGGCAGAGTCATGCCCGCACGATACAGTAAAAAGCGCGCAGTTTTGGCTAACGCGGGTGGCTGCTCCATCATCATGGACATCAGAAAGCCCACGGGCATGTCAGGCGATTCCCAGCAAAATTTTTGCCAATAGGCGAACTTGGTGGCTGCGCTGCCGGCCATTTCGCTCACAGCCTTTTGCATCTCTAGCAAGCTAGGGGTAGGCGCATTGGCGCGGAAATCTTCTACTTCTTTCACAACACTGTCTGGGACTTCTGGGTTGTAAGGCAGGCCTGTGTTGGCCACAACGACCCGAGCAAATCTGGCGTCATGGTTGGCCACCAGACGCAGCCCAATGAGACCACCCCAGTCTTGGCCAAAAAAGGTTATATCAGCAAAATCGTTTTGCTCCAACCATTTGCCCATCCATTCCACTTGGCGCTCATAGCTGTAGTCTTCCAGCGCAGCGGGTTTGTCGGATTTGCCGTAGCCGGGTAGGTCTGGTGCGACGACCCGCATGCCCGCAGCAGTTAAGTATGGGACCATTTTACGATAGAGGTAGCTCCAGACCGGCTGACCATGCATGCACAGCACAATGGGGCCATCTGCTGGGCCTTCATCTAAGTGATGAATGCGCAGATCGTCGTTGTCATGGGTTTTAATGTTGGTGTAGTGCGGGGCGAAAGGGTACCCAGCTAGATTTTCGAATTGTGAATCAGGGGTGCGCAGTATTTTCACTTTGGAAGCCTCATTAAATAATGACAAACATTATAATGATTAGGGTCAGAATTGAAAGGTCAAGGTCAAGGTCAAGGTCAAGTATGCCTTGTTAGGTAACTGTGTCTGGGCGGCTTTGCGCAATTATTTAGGTCGTGATTGCTAGGCATCACAGTGCTGCTTTTTTCTCAAGCGGCACAGGGCTAAGGTTGTGTTAGTAGTGCTTTTTTTGAAACGCTGACCTCCTACTCTTTGTTCAGAAAATCGCTTGGGCTAACTTTGCTTAAGCTTGTCTGCCAGCGCTTGGGTTTGCGGAGAAACAGCGGCGCTGAATATGCCCACTACCGCATCAATCAGGCTATGTAAAAAAAGTTCGGCTTGGTCGCCACTGAAAGCATTTTTCTGTCGAGCTTGATGGTACATAGAGGTTGAGCAAAGTGTTACCGCTGCATCCAAGCGGCGTTGATAAATCTCGCTGGTAAGATGCGGTAGGGCCTTTTTGAGCATTACGCCAACTTGTTTTCCGCTTGGCCCTCCGCCCCCTTGGCTAACCGCCAATTCTGTTGGGGATGCGTTTGTAAGCACCAGTTCGTGACCAAAGGCTTTGACATAGCAGCGGTAGCCAGCATTTTCACAGGCCAACTGAAAAGACGGCTGCACCATAAGCATGCAAATATCTTGAATACTGGGCTGGTCATTGGGTAACGCTTCTATCAGTTCGGCACGTTTTGCGTGTGTCTGCTTAGAACGGGTCAATAAAATGGCTTCAATCAACCCGGTGAGATTTTTAAAGTGGTATTGCAGGACAGATTCATTTTTTTGGTTTGCAGCACCGACAATGTCGCGAATAGACACATTTTCTATGCCCCGTTCCGCGATCAACTGCTCCGCGGCCTGCATTAAAGCTTTTTGAGTTGCCTCGCTGCGTGCGCGTCTATTGTCTGTAGTTGAGTTGTGCGCTTGAATCTGAGTTCTCCTTTGAATATACGCCTGCGTGATGGCCCATAAAAGTGTGACCGCAGACGGCGATTATAATGCTTAGTGTCTGCGCTAGCCAAGAGCCCCTTGCCCCAGTGGGTTGTGCGGACGGGGCAATTATTAGCAGGTGGTCCATAGCAGAGGATAGCTCCCCAGACAGTGGATTATAGGGGATTAACCCTCGCTGGTCTCAAAGTCTAAGAGACTGGCGCCGCCTTCCACCAAAGCGCCCGGTGCAAAGTGAAACTGCAACACTTTGCCTTCTACTTGGGCCTTAATGGTGTGCTCCATTTTCATGGCTTCCATCACCACAAGCCCTGTGCCGACGCTCACGGTCTCGCCGACTTCAACCAGATTGGCAACAATTTTGCCATTCATAGGCGCCTGTAAGCCGCCGTCGGCTGTGGTTTCATCTGGGCTGCCAATGTCTGGGGTCGTTAAGTGTCCTTGGATACTTGCGCCGTCAAAAAACAGGGTAAAGGCCTCTTTGTTAAATGCGCTGTTGTTAGAAGCACAGTTGCCCTTGTTTGCGCGCGCTATGGTCAAGGTATGAGACCGGCCATCCACGCTGATGCTGATTTGATCGCCAATCACCGTGCCGTGGACTTTTTGCGTACCTAATTCTGAGTGCAGTAGATATACGTTGCCACCCGTATGCTCGGCCTGAACATGAAATTCGGTGCTGCCCTCTGTCAAACCCAGCGTTAGATTGACGGCCTGTTGATTGGGCTCGTTCATGCGCCAAGCATTGCTTTGCGCCCAGGGCGAATGGGGATCACTGGCTGCTGTTTTAGATGCGTGTTGGTTGGCCGTTAACTGCGCAAGGGCCGCCGCGGCCAGCAGCAATGGCACGTTCTCATCGTCGGATGGGAACAATACGTCGCTGTAGGTTTGAATAAAGCTGGTGTCTAAATCAGCCTCCCTAAAGCCCACTGATTTGCTCAAAGTATGCAAAAAGCTGATGTTGGTGGTGACCCCAGCCACATGATATTCGCTCAGCGCTTTAGTTAACCGTCGCAGGGCACTCGCTCGGTCCTTGTCCCAAACAATGAGCTTAGAAATCATAGGGTCGTAATAAATACTGATTTCATCGCTTTGAACAACGCCTGTATCAATGCGCACATGGTCAGACTCAGCCGGTGTGGCTAAGAAACTTAGCCGACCTGTTTGTGGTAAAAATTCTTGTTCTGGGTCTTCGGCATAAATGCGCGCTTCAATAGCGTGCCCCATAAGCGGTACTTGGGTTTGTTTCACGGGCAGGGGCTGGCGATTGGCCACTAGAATTTGCCATTCCACCAAATCAAAGCCGGTGATCATTTCGGTAACAGGGTGCTCTACTTGCAGGCGCGTGTTCATCTCCATGAAGTAGAAGTCACCGCTGGCGTCCAACAAGAACTCCACTGTTCCTGCGCCCACGTAGTTAATGGCCTGGGCGCACTCTAATGCCGCCTTGCCCATTTTCTCGCGCAGACTGTCGCTCATATCAGGCGCAGGGGCTTCTTCAATAATTTTCTGGTGACGGCGCTGAATGGAGCAGTCGCGCTCGTTCAGATAAACCCCGTTACCCAGCTGATCACAAAAAACCTGTATTTCAATGTGTCTGGGCTTGAGCAAGTATTTTTCTACCAGCATCAACTGATCGCCAAAAGCATTAGTGGCTTCGCGTTGGGCTGCGGCTAATGACTCGTGGAACACGTCAGCACCTTCCACAATGCGCATGCCTTTACCGCCACCGCCAGCGGCGGCTTTGAGCAGCACCGGATAACCGATCTTTGCCGCCTCTTGCTGTAAAAATTCTGGGTCTTGGTTGTCGCCATGGTAGCCAGAAAGTAATGGCACGCCAGCGGACTGCATAATCTCTTTAGCGGCAGATTTAGAACCCATGGCTTCAATAGACGCTACAGGTGGTCCAATAAAATTCAGGCCGTTGTCACTGCAAGCTTTGGCAAATCCAGCATTTTCGCTGAGGAAACCATAGCCTGGGTGAATGGCATCTGCACCGGTTGCCAAGGCCGCTTGAATGACTTTACTGTAATCCAAGTAAGAGGCACTGGCCATGGATTCGCCAATGTGCAGGGCCTCATCAGCCATGCTTACGTGTAAGGCGTTGGCGTCCGCATTTGAATAGACGGCAACACTAGATAAGCCGAGCTTTTTCACGGTGCGAATAATGCGACAGGCAATTTCGCCACGGTTTGCGATAAGTATTTTGCTGATCATTGGATTACATCCTAAACACGCCGAAGCGTGTTGATTCTATTGGGCGGTTGAGAGAGGCGGATATGCCAAGGCCAAGCACCATGCGGGTGTCAGCAGGGTCAATAATTCCGTCGTCCCAAAGTCTTGCTGATGCGTAGTAGGGATGACCTTGTTGGTCGTAGGTGTCTAAAACCGGTTGTTTGAAGGTCGCTTCATCTTCCATAGACCATTCTTCACCTTGACCCTCTAATTGATCTCGTTTGAGCTGTGCCAATACGCTAGCCGCCTGTTCGCCGCCCATGACAGAGATACGCGCGTTGGGCCACATAAATAGAAAGCGGGGGTCGTAAGCGCGCCCGCACATGCCGTAGTTGCCAGCGCCAAAAGAACCGCCAATAACCACCGTAAACTTAGGCACCTGTGCGCAAGCCACGGCGGTGACCATTTTAGCACCGTGCTTGGCAATGCCGCCCGCTTCGTATTGTTGGCCAACCATGAAGCCAGCAATGTTTTGTAAAAATACTAAGGGGATTTTGCGTTGCGCGCACAGCTCAATAAAGTGTGCACCTTTCACAGCGGACTCGCCAAAGAGAATGCCGTTGTTAGCCACAATGCCAACCGGGTAGCCGTAGATGCGAGCAAAGCCAGTGACCAAGGTTGTTCCAAACAAAGCTTTGAATTCGTCGAACTCAGAGTTGTCGACAACGCGCGCTATAACATCGCGCACGTCATAAGGCTTGCGCGCGTCGCTGGGCACAATGCCGTAGATCTCTTTAGGGTCGTAGGCGGGTGCAACGGGTTCGCATAAATCAACCGCTGTAGGCTTGGTGCGGTTCAAATTTTTGATGGATTGACGTACTAACTGCAACGCGTGTTCGTCGTTTTGCGCGTAATGATCGGTGACGCCAGAAGTACGCGAGTGCAGGTCAGCACCGCCCAGTTCTTCAGCCCCAACAATCTCGCCAGTAGCAGCTTTAACCAAGGGTGGCCCAGCCAGAAAAATGGTGCCTTGGTTTTTAACAATAATGGCTTCATCCGCCATAGCCGGCACGTAAGCACCGCCAGCAGTACAGGAACCCATAACCGCCGCAATTTGCGGGATGTTCTCAGCAGACATGTTGGCTTGGTTAAAGAAGATCCGACCAAAGTGATTGCTGTCAGGAAAGATATCGTCTTGTAAGGGCAGGTTGGCACCGCCGGAATCCACTAAGTAGATGCACGGCAGATTATTCTGCGCAGCAATGGCCTGAGCGCGTAGGTGTTTTTTAACTGTCAGCGGGTAGTAGCTGCCACCTTTAACCGTGGCGTCATTCACCACAATAATACATTCCTGACCCTCAACACGGCCAATGCCGGTGATGATGCCAGCGCATGGCACATCCTCAGGGTAAATATCTAGCGCAGCCAATTGCGACAGCTCCAAAAACGGACTGCCTGGGTCCAGCAAGTGCTTAACGCGGTCTCTAGGCAGCAATTTGCCGCGTGCGACATGACGCTGTTGGTACTTTTCACCGCCCCCTTTTTTAGTTTCAGCCACCTTAATTGAAAGGTCTGCAACAAGGACACCCATGGCATCACTATTGGCCTTAAATTCAGCGCTGCCGGTGTTAATGGTGCTGGGAAGTATGGGCATTTGTTAAATCTCCTCGGTCTTCAATGTACGCAAAGCGTTCGCCCAAACTTCAATAAACCCCCATAAGCAAAGATTGAACTAAGCTAGAAAGTGGTGAATTGATGAGTTTGAACGGCGCTTTTAGGCGGCATCGAATGTGTTTTCTCTCTCTCGAACTATACCTGTAGAGGAGGTGCGCGCCTATGGTTTGGGTGGGGGGGTCGTCGAGTTCTTTAGATTCAGGGCGTTGGCTTGTGTCGCTCGCCTAGGCTTAATCCGCGTTCGTCGCCCGGGTTAAAACTCCCGTGTCTCCCCTATGTCGAGTACCCAAGTCTTATTCCCAGCTAAAGCAGTTGTGGCTGCGGCTGCTCTGAATAGCATCGGCGGTTCGGCTAAAGGCTCATCAGATAGATCAAAGGTGCCAAAGTGTATGGCCAGTACATGCTTTGCCTTGATGTCTAACGACGCCATTACCGACTCTTTGGGGTCCATGTGCGAGGCTTTCATCATGGCGGTGGGTTCATAGGCGCCTATGGGCATAGCGGCTAAATCGAAGGGGCCAAGCTTTTCGCCAATTTCCTTAAAGCCTGGGAAGTAGCCGGTGTCGCCTGCAAAATAGAAGCGCTTTTCTGGTCCGGTTACTGCCCATGACGACCACAATGTTTTGCGTGTGTCGCTGATGGAGCGCTTGCTCCAATGCTGTGTGGGTAGGCAGTGAATGGTTAGGTGTTGGTAAGTTGCGGTATGGCCCCAGTCCATCTCGGTGACGTTTGTTATGCCTTGGCTGTTGAGTAATTTTTCATTGCCTAGCGGCACAAAGAATTTTGTGTCGACGCTGCGTTTAGCTAAGTTTTTCAATGTCGGTAGGTCTAAGTGGTCGTAGTGATTGTGCGACACAACTACAAAATCAATTTTTGGTAAGTTGTCTATTTCAATGCCGGGTTCGACAAAGCGGCGTGGGCCGATGTATGCCATTGGGCTGGGCCAGTCTGACCATATAGGATCGGTAAGAAATGTAACCCCATGCATTTGCACCAGTACTGTTGCGTGGCCTACCCAGGTGACCGTGGCTTTTTCGTTATTCAGTGCATTGGCGCGCAGTGCCGAGCCATCGTTTTTGCTCAGTGTTGGCGCACCGTTGCTGCTGCGAAAGTACGTGCCAAAACGGCGCAGGAGAAAGGGCACTCGTACGTTGAGCCCGCCTTGGGACAGTTCGCCTTTGACGTTGGTGAACAGACCTTTGTCGTCTAAGGGGGCTTTGGTAAAGTTTGCCATGGTGTCTTCGCTAGCTTGTGTGACTTGAATGAGTGACGCAGAAATGAGGGCCAAAAGTAATGCTATTATTTTTATACGGCGCAATGTGGTGATTCCGGAAAAAGCAGTCTGCGCATCCTAATAGATATTCCACATGAATGGGTAGCGGGTAGACGGCCGGCGGTTTTTCAACTTGGGTATTTTGCTTGCGTAAGTTTGCCGCTTCCCCCTAGGATGCGCCAATCATAAAGCCACAAAGCAGGAGGTTGCATGCTGGCAATAATTGGCGGCTCTGGGTTATATCAACTAGACGAGCTGAGCATTGAAAAAGAACATGTCGTAGACACACCCTTTGGTCAGCCTTCCGGCCCAATTATTGAGGGCAGCTACCAAGGCCAAAGTGTCTTATTTTTGGCGCGCCATGGTGTGAATCATCAGTTGCTGCCTCATGAGGTAAATTATCGAGCGAACATATTTGCCCTAAAATCTTTGGGCGCTCGTCGTGTTTTGGGTATTTCGGCCGCCGGTAGTTTGCGCGAAGACCTAAAGCCCGGTGATCTGGCTATTGCTTCCCAATACTTTGACCATACCCGTGGCAAGCGTGCCTACAGCTTTTTTGGCGACGGTGTGGCAGCCCACGTTTCTACTGCCTATTCGGTGTGTCCGGCGTTGTCAGCAGACATTCAAGGCGCAGCTGCGCGTATTGGCCAAGCCCTGCATGTTGACAAAACCTATGCCTGTGTTGAGGGGCCGCGCTTGGGTACTCGCGCAGAGAGTTTCTTTCTACGCGACAGCGCAAAATGCGATTTAGTGGGCATGACCAATGTGCCGGAGGTTTTTTTGGTACGAGAAGCGCAAATGGCTTATTGCACTATCTGTTTAGTTACAGACTTTGACTGCTGGATGGACGATCCGGCTAAACATGTGAGTGTGGAAAAGTTTTTTGCCACCTACCAAGGGGCTATGACCAACGCCAAAGCCATATTGCCTGAGCTTTTGCGTGTGCCGTTTACTCACACGCCTAGGGACGTTCGCGAAGCGTTGGCAGGTTCGGTACTGACGGCTGATGAGGAATTAACAGACAGCCAAAAACAATGGTTAGCGGTTCTGCGGGCTTAGTGAGGTTTGTAATGTTTAGCGGCTTTAGTCTTTAGGCGGTCTAGCCATTCGCCTAGCGAGCCGCTAGGCCAAAGGTTGTTAACGAAAGGCTATTTACGAAGACTAGGCGCTGCAACTTCCACCACCCAGTACGCAAAATTTGGCGCAATGGGGGTGGTTGAGTTGAACACTTTGGGAGGCCTCCCCAAGGGTACTACCCATGTTAAATTGCTCGTCATATGCCAGCAAAGTACACGCCATAACAGAGGGCTTGTCTTGGCCTTTGTGCTTAACCACCATACGCGAACTGGCGCACATCATGTCATTGGCGGCTACGCCAAGAATGTTCCAACAATCAGTGGTGATCTCCGGTACCTGAGCGTCGTCGTTCATTTCCGGTAACAAGTTTAGCTGTTTTGCATCCAGCGCATCAATGGTTATGTTTTGCTGTTGGAACAGGGCTGCAAAACCCTCACGCAGTTCCGCTTCGCTCTCGCCCCACCGCGTGCGGCCGGCAATATCAGTCTGAAACTTGTTTGTAGACAGCCACTTAAGGCCCTTAATCATTGGTGCCCAAGAAGCTGCGCCGCGTTCTTCTTCGTGCAGAGTTTGTTTGAAGTGATCTACCGACACACGCAGCGTTAGTGCTTTGCTATAAGCCTTTTTCAAATCTAAAAGTCCAGCTTGTACACGAGGGCGCATCATCGGGCGCATGGCATTGGTCAACACCAATAGCGCAAAGCCGCGACTCAAACACGCATGCATAATGGCCAGGATGTCAGGGTTCATAAACGGCTCGCCGCCGGTAATGCCTATTTCGCGGGTTTTGTGGCCGTCGCGCTGGATCTCATCCAGGTAGGGTAAAACTTCATCAAGGGTCAGGTAAGACAAACGATCATTGCTGGGCGTGGATTCTATATAGCAGTTTTCGCACGCCAAATTGCAGAGTGTGCCGGTGTTCAGCCACAGAGTATTGAGCTCGTTCAAGGCGACATGGGCGCGTTTGCTACCGTCGTCGGTGATGTAAAGATCGGCAAATTTCATTCGGACAAGGCTACTGCATAAGAGCGCGCATAGTAGCTGGTTTTTGGTGGTTTTGTTGACTACAGCAAATAAAAGTAAGAGGCGGGCCACTGTTCTTCGCCTTCACTCAATTTTTCACTTATAGTCCGGCCTTGATCAAGAATTGGATATGTGATGAATATATTTGTAAAAATTTTAGTCATCGTGCTGGGTGTTGCCCTAGTGCCGACTACTGCAGTGATTACCGCTGCGGCTAAGCAGAGTTATGCTGATGGACCAAACAGGGTTTTCTCCGGTGGGCCTTTGACATCGGGTGAGCTTTACAGTGGCGCTGAGCCGGATTGGAGTTTTCTGAGTGAGGTCTCAACGTTAGAGTTACAGTTGCTCAACCCGCCGGAGTCGCGTCGCATTTGGGTGGCTGAAGTACGCGGCAAGATGTACGTATGGTCCGGCTATATGAATTCGTTTTTTGGCAAAATCTGGAAAACTTGGCCGGGTCAGGCAGTTGCTGATGGTCGAGCTGTGGTGCGTATCGATGGCATTCGTTATGAGCGTCAGTTAAAGCGTATTCAAACGGGGGGTGTTCTAGAGGAGATTGCCGCTGCAATTAGCGCTAAGTATCCATCGCAAGCCACACGCGCGGTGATTGATTCTGGAGACTTGTGGGTATTCGAGGTGGCGCCGCGCAATGCCGATGTATCCTCAGCAACGCCTGCAGAATTAGTAGGAGACCAATCATGAGCTCATTTTTCAAATGGATTACCGTGGCCGTTGTCGTTACTGCATTGAGTGTTTGGTTTATTCCCGGTGTGGCTGATGCCGTTGAAGGTATATTCCAGTTAGTGGTTTTGGTTATTTCTTAGTAGCCAATATTCTGTGAGGGGGTTGCTGCTTGTCTTACTTACCCAAGGCAAGCGACCCCGCACATTTCCTGCCTGAAGTTCTCCTCCTAAAACCCTAAACTCGCCTTGAAGTTAGGAACACCTATTTAGGGAAAGCTTAGAGACTTCACAAAGCCTGCAATCTCATCGGTGAAACATGGCTTGCCATATCCGCGAAAGTCGCTGAACGGATAGGCTTTGCTGATGCAACCCAAACTTACGCCTAGTACTTTTTCTTTGGGGTGGAATTGGCGCGCCTGACTTTTGCATCTTTCGATTCACGTTATTAACCTAGCCACCGCCAAACGGATTAGCATTGCGCTTGCCAAAGACGGGTAGCGTGTCTGGGTCTACTTCCACCCAGTTGGCGGGGCGTTTTTCGAAGAACGCTGCGTTGCCTTCAGCCGCATCAGGTCCATTGAAGGCCCAGGCGATGACGTCGTCGTCTTCGTATATGGCTTTATAAAGCTCGCCTTCGTCCATCATTCTGCCCCAGGTCATACGCTTAACTATGGATACGGCGGTGGGTGACGAGCCTTCGGCAATCTCTTTAGCCATACAGCGTGCCTCATCCATAAGTTGTGCCCTTGGTACTGAGCGTAAGACCAAACCTAAACTGGCGGCCTCCTTGCCAGATACTTTGCGTCCTGTCAGTAATAGGTCGGATGTTTTTTCAATGCCAATGAGTCTGGGCAAGGTCCACGTCGCACCCATCTCTGGAATAAGCCCCCATTTCACAAATGAAAAAGCAATGTTCGCCTCATCTGCGGCCAGTCTAATGTCGCAGGTGAGTGGATAAGCCGCGCCAAAGCCGCCTGCGGAGCCATTGATGGCGCAGATAACAGGCTTGGAGATTTGAAAAGGGTAGGTACGCAGTACGCGTTGGGTCGGGTGGTCTTCGGTCTCGGCGGGCTGTTCTTTTTTTCCTTTGTTTTTGCCGCGCTCGCGCAGGTCATTAAGGTCTAGGCCTACGCAAAACGAGTCTCCCGCGCCGGTGATTATGACTACTCGAACATCTGGGTCGCGGTCACATTGGCGTAGGTACTGGGTTAATTTCACAGCCATTTCTGGGCTGTAGGCGTTACGCTGTTTTGGATTGTTGAGGGTCAGTGTGGCGATGTGATCTTGTATGTCGAAAAGTAGATGACTCATTTGTATTCCTCTGTCTTAAAATAAAAGTCTTGAAATAACCGGTTTTAGTGCTTCACCTAGTGTGCGTGAGGAAGGTGCCTAAAGTGACTGTTTCAGACTAACAGACAATGAAGCTAGACCAATTAGGTGGACAATACGGTTTTGGTGGCTTTGCGTACACCACACCTTTCTCTTGCTTCCATCTGTGGGTTAGTCTAAAGCTTGGAATAATCGACAATAAGAAAGTACATGGGACTATTAACTAGTGAGCACTTGGCTTCAATTGGCACCCCGGAACCGGGCATTGAAGTGAAAATTAGCCGCCGAGACATACAAAAATATGCCGCTGCCACTGAGCAACAACAAGCTAGGTACATTCAGGGTCATGAGGCGCCTCCCATGTTTGTTTTCAACCTGTTTTCGCCCATCAGTGCGCTAGAAGATATGCGCGTTGACGGTATTGCTCGCAGCAAATTGGCTGGTCCTAAACTGCCGCTGAAACGCATTATGGCAGGCGGCACGCAGATTAATCAGCACAAGCCCATTCGTCCCGGTGACCATTTGACGGGTACGCGCCAAATAACCGACATGTATGAAAAGCAGGGTAGCAGTGGGCCGCTCATATTTACCGTCCGATCTCTTGCCATTACCAACGCTCAAGGCGAGTTGGTGCTGGAAGAAATTCAAACCAGTATTGCGAGGTAGCTGGTGAGTATTGATCTAAAAGTAGAAATCCAATTAGAAAAGCTTACCATAGGTGCCGAGTTGCCTTTGCGCCAGCATACGGCTACCAATGTCAGCTTGTTTATGTACAACGCCGCAGTCTGGAATGCTCACCGCATTCATTACGATGAAACTTATACCACTGAGGTTGAAGGCCATCCAGCCATCGTCATTGACGGGCCCTTGCAGGGGGACTGGCTCTCGCAGGTAGCGCTAAATTGGGCTGGCGCTCAAGGTAATGTGATGAGCTTTGGTTACAGTAATCGCAAGGCCTCGTATTTGGGCGAGGTACTTACCAGTGGTGGTGTTATTAGCGCCATAGATTTGCAGAAGCGTATCGTTGAGTTGACGTTGTTTATTAAAAATGAGGTTGGTGAGATAGTCACGCCGGGAACCGCTACCGTGAGTGTTTTCAAATAGCAGTTTAGCCCTTGGCTCCACTTACCTGTTGGGGCTATTTTTTCCGCGGGCACAAAAATTCTTTGCGCTTAGATGGCCTCGGGTTACAGTGTCTCAATCTTATTCAGCTACAAGAGACCTAACATTATGTTCAGTCATATCATGATCGGCGCTAACGACATTCAGGCTTCAAAAGTATTTTACGATGCCATTTTAGGCGCCTTGGGTCACAGCGAAGGATTTATCGACGACAAGGGCCGTTGTTTTTATCGCACTGAAGCCGGTGTGTTTGCCCTAACCAAGCCTATCGATGGTGAGGCAGCTACTCATGGCAATGGTAGCACTATCGGTTTTCTGGCAGCGAACCAAGAACAAGCAGATGCATGGCATGCTGCTGGTTTGGCTAACGGTGGTGTGAATTGTGAGGACCTGCCTGGTGTTCGTGGCGGTCCAAATGGTCTGTATTTAGCTTACTTGCTAGATCCATCTGGCAACAAAATTTGCGCGTTACATAGCTTAGCCTAATAAACTGCGGATAACTGTTAACGCCAGCTTCAATGGGGCTGGCGCTTCTAGATTTTTATTTTGCTTAAACATGAAGCCGCACTTTGTTAGCTTCATTGCTTAGTTTCAATTCTTGAATTGTTGTTTTGTTCGATAAATTTTTAACGTCAGGTTCGCCGTCAATTATGCTTGCAGCAGACTGTTCAGCCGGCCGGTTAGGTGGTTTTCAAACTGGCTTAGTAATTTCGCTTAATGCGTTCAATGCCTAAGCGCATTTTGCTGTTCGTGGCTTGGGCCAGCATTTGCTTGCGCCTGATTATTCCCATGGGCACCATGCCGGCAGGTGGCGAGTGGTATTTAATACTTTGCCCTGACGGCATGACCGTTAAGCAAATGACGATTATGTCCGGTGATCATCGCCAGCATCATAGTGCAGATGAAGTTGAACTCATCAACTGTGACTTTGCACTGCTCTCGGCAAACGATGATACAACTCTGGTGGCGGCGCCGGACTACATCGCTCCGGTGCAATCCCCCACAATATTTAAACCTCAGAAATTGGCAGGGCACTCTGCTAACCGCCGCACTCACTTCCATCCCCGCGCTCCGCCAAACGTTAGATTTTTTTACAGCTAAAAAATAAAAATCTAACACTATGGGGAATCATTATGAGCAAGTTCATTGCTTGGAGTTTTTGCTGCCTGTGCAGTATTGCTGTTCTTTCGGATATTAGAGCGGATATTAGGGTAGACGCTAGGCCGGATAGTCACGCACCCATTGGCGTAATGGGTGACCACGTACACAAGAAAGGGGAGTGGATGCTGTCCTTTCGAACAATGACAATGTCAATGCAGGGTAACCGCACCGGCACTTCGTCATTATCCCCTGAGGCCATTGTTCAAACCCAGGCTAATGCCTTTGCGGGTATGCCAATGCAGCCTGCCAACTTGCGGGTTGTACCGCTAAAAATGACGATGGAAATGAAAATGCTGGGGGCAATGTACGCGCCAACAGATCGGGTGACGTTAATGGCCATGACCAGTTATAAAAATACTGAGATGGATCACATTACCTTTATGGGCGGTGTGGGTACTCAGCGACTGGGTACGTTTACTACCAAGACCAATGGATTAGGCGATATTCAGATTGCCGCACTGATCAAGCTTGCTACAAATGCAGGCGCGTCTTGGCACGGCACCCTAGGGGTTTCGTTACCCACAGGCGACATTAAGAAAACCGATCAAATTCTGACGCCTATGAATATGCGGCCCACCGTGCGTCTACCATATCCCATGCAATTGGGATCCGGTAGCTTTGATTTAATTAGTGGTCTTACCTACTCAAGCCACAGTGCAGATCGCAATGCAAACCTGGGCTGGGGCAGTCAGTGGCGCAGCGTGTGGCGCGTTGAAGACGACTCAAATGATTATCGTCTAGGAGATGAGCACCAGTTATCTACTTGGGTCAGCTACATTGTCACGCCATCGGTGAGCCTCTCCGGCAGGTTGACGTATATGTATAGCGGTAATGTGCGTGGCAAGGACGCGCTGATAATGGCGCCGGTGCAGGCGGCGGACCCCAATCGGCACAAGCGTCAGCGGGTGGATGTGGGAGTAGGCGCTAACTGGATTTTGCCTAACGAAAATTATCTTTTAGGGGTTGAGTTCACAGTGCCGGTTTGGCAGTGTCTGAGCGGCCCACAGATGGAAACAGACTGGGGCCTTAGCCTTGGCTTGCAATGGAGTCCAAGCACCTAATACATTGAAAGTAGCAGGGCGTCGTTTAGTTGATTAGCTAAAAGGCGTCCACGCTATCCTGTCTTTCACCTTTCACCTTTCACCTTTCACGGTTTTGGCGGCGTTAGAGCATTGATCTAACATTCTTCTCAATGCCGACGAGTACTCTTCAATATCACTCCGAACCCCCAATTAATCCGCCCTAGGGCAACGGTTATCCAGTAGTTTTGTTATGGACATTTATCGGTGCTGCAATACAGGAATGTTATGGGAGGGCCGCAAATGAGCATGTTAAGCAAACTCTGGCTGGGTAAACGGCTGGACAAAAATTTCTTGCTCGCCAAGTGGGAGGCTACTCGGGCTATGGGAAGAACCAATTATATTATTCGCTATGGCGTTTTGGGTTGGGGGTTGTGGATGTTTTTTCCGATGACTTTGCTCTTCCATTTCCAAGCTGCAAATTACGATTTGGCCTGCATGACTTTTTCATGGTCTACGGTTTGCATCAATGCAGTGATTTTTAGTGTGGCAGGCTACTTCATGGGCAATGGTATGTGGGTTGCTAACGAAGAGTTTTGCTGGGGCAGCCCCTAGCGTTTTTTTCAGTAACTTTCAGGTAAGGATTTTTATGAAAGGACTTTCTTGAAAGTCCTTGATCGTCCTTGAAAGGCGGGCGGTTTACAACTCTCCTTTGATCTTCTGCATCACAACTGAGAAATCTTTGCCGGTTAATCCTGCATTATCTAAGTCTTGATAGATCGCTGTAGCCTGTTGTCCGAGTGGGGTGGCAGCGTCTACTGATTGTCCTGCATCTTGGGCGAGCTTTAAGTCTTTCAACATCATGGCCACAGCGAATCCAGCCGTATAGTCATTGTTGGCAGGAGAAGTCGGTACCGGGCCAGGAGCGGGGCAGTATGAGGTCATTGACCAGCACTGACCGGACGCTTTGGAGGAAATCTCAAAGAACTTCTCAGCACTCAACCCGAGTTTTTCTGCCAAGTTAAAGGCCTCAGAGGTGGCGATCATTGAAATACCCAGCAGCATATTGTTTGCGGTTTTAGCCGCTTGGCCGTTGCCTGATATCCCCGCATGAAAAATATTTTTCCCCATATTGCCCAGTAGTCCTTCAACCTGGGCAAAGGCACTGTCATCGCAACCCACCATAAATGTTAGGGTGCCTGCGTTGGCCGCGGCTACGCCGCCTGAAACCGGTGCGTCTACTACGGCATAGCCCAAAGCATTTGCTTGAGTAGCGATGTCTCGGGCCTCGCTAACCGCAATGGTAGAGCAGTCTATGAGCACGGCAGATTTTTTCGCGTGGCTGGTGATGCCGTCCAGGTCAAAGTAGACACTGCCTACGTGTTTGCCTGCGGGTAGCATAGTGATGACGTATTCGGCTTGAGCAACACAATCTGCAATGGACTGCGCGCCGGAAGCGCCACTGTTGATGGCTTGTTCGATGGCTTGGGGGTTGAGGTCGAAGGCTTTGACGCTGTGACCTGCCGTGACCAAATTGGCGCACATGCCGCTGCCCATGTTGCCCAAACCTATAAACGCTATTTTACTCATTGTTCTCTCCCTAAGAATCTTTCTTTAACTGCCTGCGTTGCCTGGCGGCTAAAACTGCGGATCAAAATTTGCGGTGGATTAGCTCAGTTTACCAACGCTTTTAGTCTTGAGCTTCTTCTTTCTGAGCTGGCCCTTCTACCATTCTGCAATACTGCCATCTGCGTGTTGCCAAAGTGGATTTCGCCACCGGTGACCGATTTTGGCGCGCTCAATTACCACTTCTTCATCAATCTCTATGCCTAGGCCTGGCTTTTGCGGGATGTCTACGTAGCCATCTTTATAATGAAAAACGCTTGGGTCTACTAAGTAGTCGGTTAAATCATTGCTTTGGTTGTAATGAATGCCTTGGCTTTGCTCTTGAATAAAGGCGTTTTGACACACGGCGTCTACCTGTAGGCAGGCGGCCAGTGCAATGGGTCCTAATGGGCAGTGGGGTGCTAGGCCAATGTCCCAGGCCTCTGCCATGTCAGCGATTTTTTTGCATTCGGTGATGCCGCCCGCGTGAGACAGGTCGGGCTGAATAATGTCTGCGGCGCCTAAAGTGAATACGCGCTTGTAGTCGAACCGTGAGAACAATCGTTCACCGGTGGCGATAGGAATGTGAGTGTTTTTACGCAACTCAGCCATGGCTTCTAAATGTTCGCTGAGCACGGGTTCTTCAATAAAGAAGGGTGAATAGGGTTCTAGTGCCTTGATCAGTACTCTGGCCATTGGTGCATGCACCCGGCCATGAAAATCTACAGCGATGTCTAATTCGTTACCCACCGCTTCGCGCAGGCTGGCCATGCGTTCTACGGCTTGGTCGACGGTCGCCATGGTGTCGACAATTTGCATTTCTTCGGTGATGTTCATTTTGGTGGCTTTAAAGCCGCCGGCTATCGCCGCCTTTGCCGAGGCCACAATGGCGTCTGGCCGATCGCCGCCTACCCAAGCATAAACACGGATGCGATCACGTACTTGGCCGCCCAATAACTGGTGTACCGGCGCGTCGTGATATTTGCCTTTAATGTCCCAAAGGGCTTGGTCTACGCCAGCGATGGCGCTCATTAAAATGGGGCCGCCTCGGTAAAATGCACCTCTGTACATGGCCTGCCAGTGCTTTTCTATTTGTAGTGGGTCTTGACCAATGAGGTAGTCAGCCAACTCATCTACTGCTGCTGCTACGGTATGCGCGCGGCCTTCAATGACCGGTTCGCCCCAGCCAAAAATGCCTTCATCGGTTTCTATTTTAAGAAACAACCACCGTGGTGGAACAATATAGGTAGTGATTTTAGTGATTTTCATAACGTATCCAAATCAATCATGTTAGTTAAGCATCTCAAAGCTTCTTATCAGTTGAACGTGCCACTGCGCGATCCAGTCTCTGATCGTCTGAATGGATTGTACGATACTTGGCAGCAGGATTCGTTAGTCAGTTTTCAGGGGAAGGCTTGGGTATTAGCAATAGATTGTCCGCCTAAGTATTTACAGTTGGTAGGGCAAGAGTTTTAGCCTATAGATATAATTCGAGATGAGTCTTGGACTTTTGGAAATGGAAAATTTTATGTGAAGTTTGTATCATGAAGTTTTTGTATGCGACTCTAAACCGACCAAAGGAGTCGGGTCGAGCTGCGCCAAAAAAACTATGGCATTTATATGTAAAAATAGGAATTACGTTAAGGAAGATGAAATGAAATGCGTTAGCGATTTTTGTAAGTTCCTTGGAATCTGTTTGTTAATAACAGTTATAACCTCTGTGGCTGACGATAATGCAGTAGAAGCTGTCGAGTCGGATGAGAACTTGTCGAGAGAGAACATGACAGACTACGCGATAAAACTTTCTCTGATAGAAGGTCATTTGTGGGTGGCGAATGAATTAGTTAATCAAGGTCATTTAGCAATGGGGAGTAAACATTCTAAGCATCCGGCCCAAGAGGTCTATAAAGAACTAACGCCTCTTTTTGAAAAAATTAATTCAATAGGCTTTGCTGACGAGCTTCAGCGTATGGCGATGCATCTGAACAATGACGAAATAGAAGATTTTCGATCTGTGTATTTAGAAGTCGTTTTCGCGATTAAAGCAATTTATCCACTAATGGCGTTGACCGTAGCCCAAGAGTTTGAAATTAGCGTTGGTTTACTTGAGCAGGCGCGACTTGAATACGCGGTCGGTGTCCTCGACGGTGATGTATTAGATCTTCAGGAGTATCAGGATGCTCGGGGATTTACTCATATCTCTGAAGAAAGAATTCGCTCTCTCGAGGGTAAGGCTCAGTCACAACTAGCGCAGAGGGAACTGCATAATTTGAAGGCGGATTTTGCTAACGTTTATCAGCTCTGGCCGAGTTTAATAGGAAATGTCCCTATAACTTCCCGGTCTCAACCCCTAGCAGAGCTAATAGTCAGGCTTAAAGAAGTACAAGGCTTCTATTCGCATTAACTTGATGATTGGATTAATTATATCTTGGGTTTATTAGGATTCATTTAAACTATCAAAGCGCGGCTCTGCATGAAGTTAGTGCGCCGAAAGTGGGCAAGTTATTACGTGAATTAGATAGCCACAGAACGCTCGAGGGTGTCTGCGGCTCCACTGATGCGTTTAGTTTTTTAGGTTGTTGTAAACCGCCGATTCAAAGTCTTTTAGCATTTCCACAGCATGGGTATCGTAAAAGGGCAGAACCTGAGTCCCGATTACCGCGCAAAGATCGTTTTCGCGGTCTATCCAAAAGTAGCTGTTAAACAAACCCGCCCAAGAAGCAGAGCCTTTAGGACGGCCAGATTCTGTTTGTGCTTGATGCAGTAAGAACCCCAAACCCCATTTTGCTGCTTGGCCAAATCCCATATCGAAGTCGTTACTTAGAGCCGGCATTTGCGTTGGTCCAGGGGTGACCTCTAAATCACCAATGTGATTTTCAAACATCATATCAACAGTATAGCCCTGTAAAATCTTTGCTCCATCCAACGTGCCTTGATTCAACAGCGCGCGCATAAACCTAAGGTAGTCGCTAACGGTTGAGTTTAATCCACCGCCGCCGGATACGGGTTCGCCAAGGTGTGGAATGACTGTCAGACCAGCTTCAGTTCTGGCATGAATTGCAGCGCGTCGAGCTTCTTTTTCCTCTGGTACTTTGTAAAAGCTGTCGTGCATACGCAGTGGGGCAAAAATGTGGTCCTGAAAATATACGTCCAATCTCTTGCCGCTTATGGTTTCTACGACGACGCCTGCCCAGTCAATGCCGATTCCATATTCCCAGCGCCCACCCGGCGTGAAGCCAAGGGGCGCCATCATGCCGTTGCCGCCTTCAGCAAAGAGGCTATCTATCTGCTCGTTGGCCACGCTTTGCAAACCATTGGCATTCCATATCTCGTATACATAACCGGAAGTGTGGGTGAGCAGCTGTCTAGTAGTAGGGCTGCTTTTAGGAGAACTGAGAGCAGGTTTGCCGTCATCATCAAAGCCATCTAATACCTTAAGATGCTCTAAATCAGGCAAGTATGCGGTAATCGGAGTGTCTAGATCAATGAGTCCTTGCTCAACCAATTGCAGGGTAGCTACCGTAGTGATTGCCTTGGTCATTGAGGCAATGGCGAAGATAGTGTCTGTGGTCATCGCCTGAGAAGCGTCAAGGCTGCGGAGGCCTGCCGCTCCCTCATACAACGTGCCGTCAGCGTTAGCAACGCCGGCTACTGCGCAAGGCAGATTGCCACTGTTAATATGTTTTTCTAGAATTTCAGTAATATTTTGCATTTTTATAAGTCCCTTATTATCTATCAAAACTTTGAGTGCGTGATCCAGGTGTCGGCCCTAGCCCAGCTTGAACTAAGGGCTTTAACGACTGTTTCGTCGGTTCTATCTTGAGCAATAATTGATTGATTAAGGCCAAGTAGCGACCAACCGTTATTAGGGTGGTCTTTTAGCTCATCCCGGTAAGTTTTTTCCGCTGCGGCGTATTGATGATCTTTTAACAATGCAGCCCCAAGCCAGTGTCTCGCCGCAAATGGGAGGGGTTCTGGTTCGTCATAACCAAGGCTGTCCTCTAATTGAACCGCTGACTCGAATTCCTTTATAGCCTCTTCATAATTTCCTAAATCTGCTGATATTTCTCCGGCTAAAATATGGGCTAATGTGCCCACCACATCCTTTGCTGAGTGAAAGCGCACTTTCGCTTCAGTATTTTTCGAAAAGATAAGCAAGTTTTCGCTGATGTTCTTAGCTGCTTTTATGTTGCCTATTTTAAGATTGGCGTAGCCTTGAGCAAAGTCGTAAATGCCAGAAGATGCCTCGTTGTTAGGGCGTCGTTTGTTTTCTAATACTTCATCAAAGCGACCAAAGCGGATAAGAGTAAGTACTTCGAACAGCGAATCGTTTGTTAGTTTTCGGTAGTCTTTTCCAGCTTGGATAGCGACAGCGCCTTGGCCATCAAAAGAGGCAGCAAATAGCAGCATATGTAAATTATGCGTTGGACCATAAGAGAAACCCCTATTTTGTGCGGCTTTAAGGTCAGTATGGTAGGCCCTAGTGTTGGCTCGCACTGATTTGCCCCACAGACCTACTTCGTTCCACGTATGTGATGGCATGTGTTGAATATGACTTGCTAGGGGTACTGCTGCGGCTAGGTGTTCTGCGCAAGGTAGCGCTAAACCTGGATCTTGGCTTGACTCGGTCGCGTGAATGTATAGGTGGCAAGCGCCAGGATGCTTGATGTCTTCGTTTAATACACCGCTGAGTACGTTGTGTAACTTTTGGAGACTGGGCGAGGCAAGATCTCGATAGCCTCTTCTATTTTCGAGTAGAAAGAGGGATACGCCATATACGGCTGCTACGTTGTGACTGTCTGGGAACGTACGATATACCTTTGCCATTTCATCGGCAAAAGCTTGGTCTACAAGCCTTCTGTTATTAGGGTCATAGTCTTTAGGGTAGCGGATCTGCGCTGCCTGAATAAGAGCTCTTTCTATGGGGCTGGCTTTTGTTTCGCTAAGCGTCAGCGCCCGGTTAATTGCGATGTGAGCTCGAGCTGCTTTTTCCTTACTAGTGCCCCCGTTTAAAAATGAGCCTAAGGCAAAAGCTTCTCCCCAAAAACACATGGCGCAACTAGGATCAATCCGCCGAGCTTGGGCCATAGAGCGTGCGGACTCAGGCATATTATAAGCCCAGCGGAGTTGCATGCCTTGCGTGAAATAATTCTGTGCATCCACACTTTGAGTTGATATTTCCCATCTATAATCGCCGAGGGCTTCTGGAATAAAATCGATTGGCGCTTCCAGGCTATTGATATTCATAGCCATGTTTGCATGAGCTGCAAATGTCTTAGGACCGCAAAAAAAGCAAATTATAAGGGTAATAGTTATTTGAAGAACTTTGTGGCTCTTTGGCAAACTTAGGTTAAGCATGATTCCTCTTTAGGAGTAAGTTTTTGGGCTCTGTTTTCTTGATTTAGCAAGACGCAAATTAGATTGAGAATATATAGACATCGATGCCGTGTCTAACCGCCGTGATGCGCTTATTAAAGCCTGCTCTTTAGAGTAGGTAAACCGGTACACGATGCAACTGTGGTGATTGCCGGGCCATGTTTTTTTTGATTTTTTTGCGTTGAATATATGCAAAAACGGCGGGCACCATAGACAGCGCTATTACAGCCGATCCAACCACTCCGCCGGCGATAGCCGTGGCGAGCGGTGGCCAAAACTCGCCTCCGTTAACGATTAGGGGCGCAAAACCGCCAATGGTGGTAAGCGTAGTGGAGATGATGTGCCTTGTGGAATCAACTACAACATTTGCTATGCCTTCGCTGTCGCCGGATTGACTGCGCGGGTCTGCCTTTAACGCGGATAACACAATAATCGCGCCGTTGATGGCCAGGCCCATCATGCCTAAAGAACCAATTAACGCCATATAACCAAATGGGTAGCCGAATATTCGTACGCCCAATAAAGCTAGCCCGAAGCTCAAAATAGCGACGATGCCAATAAGACCTGCATAACGGAAGGAGTTCAGCGACAGAATGATGACGCCTGCCATCGCTAAAAGGAAGATGATAAATACCTGAACAATGGCGCCAAACGCTTCGCCACTGCTTTCCGCTTCGCCGCCCAGTTGTAACCTATAGCCTTCTGGCGGCGTATAATTTTGTTCTTCGAGTTTTTTTGTGAAGTCAGCTAACACTCCGCTAGCTATGGTGAATGGGGTAAGGGAGCCTCGCACGGCGCTGATGCGTTCTCCTTGGCGTCGGTCGATTGACGATGAGGTCGGCACCAATTGCCAATCCCCAAGTTCGCTAAGGGGTATGCCGTCGCGCCCGTTGGCCAATATAGGCATAGAGTTGAGATCTGACATTTGGTTACGAGAATCTGTTTGAAATCGAACTCTGACGTCTATTTCTGTATTGCCCTCTAAAACTGTGCCTGCTCTATCGCCCATTAATGCTGAGTTGATTCTCTGTGCCAGATCGCCGGTACTTAACCCTGTTGCCGCTGCGGCGTTTTCTCTTGGAATGAATATGAGTTTGGGTTCTGCTGTGGATAATGATGCTCGAGCGTAGGTGACGTTGTGCACACTGGCTAGTATGGCTCTAAGTTTCAGTGCCTCCTGGCGCAGTACATCCAAGTCCTGACCAATGATTCGTATTTCTATGGGCGAATCAGTGGGAGGCCCTTGCTCAAAAGGAATTGCCAATACTTCCGCGCTGGGGAAAGCCGATGAGAGCTGGCTTTGGATTGTCCCAAGTATTTCTCCAGTGGCTTCGGGCGATGTGGTATTCACCCACGCGGCCGCAAAGCTGGGTATGCGCTCGTTAAGAGAGACTACGTTGTAAAAGACGCGTGGTGCCCCCTTACCAATGGTCCAAAACGTATCGGTTATCTCAGAATTGCTGCGTAATATTTCATCGGCTTTGAAAATAGCTTTCTGTGTTTCCCGTATGGAAGTTTGGGCGGGTAGGGATAACTGTACTTGAAATTGATTGCGGTCTACCGCAGGGAAAAATTGTTGGGTTAAGGTGGGCGCTAGAGAGAAGCCAACGATGGGCATAATGCAGGCAATAGTGATGCCGATAATTGGGCGCTCGAGTATAGCGACTAGTGCCGCGTGGTACTTTTTTTTCAAATTGGGGCTAGAAAAACCCCTCTGCCACCAGCGATTGCCGTCTTTTACTGGCCAACGATTTTCTAAATAGCCAGCAATGGCGGGTACTACTGTCATTGCCAAAATAAAAGAGCTTGCAACAGATAAAGCTACAGTAACGCCCAAGGTTCCGGTGAAATCGCCAACGCCGCCTGGCGCTAATGCAATCGGCATAAAGGCAAATACGGTTGTGGCGGTGGATGCCCCTAAGGGAACCAGCAAATGTTTTATGGCGCGGCGAATGGCCTCGTCAATCTGTGCGCCTCTAATACGCCGTAGTTTGTAGTCTTCTACCACTACAATGGCATTATCTATAAGCAGGCCTAAAGAAATAATTAAGCCTGTGACAGACATTTGATGCAGCGGGATGTCTAACATCTGCATACCCACCAACACCATGCTGGCCGAAAGAGGCAGAGCGATTCCCACTGTTAACGCCGAGCGAACACCCATAAGCCAAATTAGAACTAGAAGCACAATGACCAATGCGAAGATCAGGTTGTTCGCCAATGAATTCATGCGTTGGTCGGTATATATATTTTGCGAATAGACTGTGTCTACGCCAATAGAGTTGGGTAAGTTAGCTTGGAATTTTGCTACAAGTTCATTGGCGTTGCGGGTCCAATTCTCAACTTGTAAACCGGCTTGCATTTGAGCATTAACGAAAATGACCTGCTCGGTGCCATGAAAAGCTAACGAACGGGGTGGATCTAATTGAGTTTTACGCACACTTGCTAGATCTGAAACTCGTACGGTGCTGCCGTTGTCGCCCATAACTAGGGGAATGCTGGCTATGCGCTCAACGGAATCCAGTTCAGCATCTACCTCTACCAAAATGTCGTTGCCGCCTGCGCGGAGTCTGCCGGAAGCGATTTTGGTATCTGCTGCATTGATGCGCTGGGCAATAAAGGCTGCAGATAAGCCGCTGGCCACCATGCGATTGGGGTCTAGGGAGACAACGATTTCTTCTTCAGCTTCGCCCCAGGTGTCGGTTTTTTCGGTGCCGGACATATTTGCCAGTTGTAATCTTAAGGACTCTGCTAGCCGCGAGAGAATGCCCATTTCAATGTCTGAGCCGTGTCGCCAACTTAGGGCAATAATCATGGTTGAGGCAACGGGTGGTGTGATCTTAAGATCAGACTCCACCGTGCCTCTGGGTAATGTGGCTTGCATTGTGCCCAATTGGTCGCGCACCTCGGACCATACATTTTGCGTATCTTTTGAGTTGACTCGTTCCAACAGTTCAATGGAAATGACCGATATGCCGGCCTTAGAGGTTGAGTATATCTCTTTGATCTCTGGAATTTCCCTCAGGCTCGTCTCTAGTGGTTCGCTAACCAAAGACTCTATTCTCGCCGCAGATGCACCGGGTAAAAAAGTGTTAACCTGAGCATATCGCTCTGCCATGCTAGGGTCTTCCTGGCGTGCCAGATTTGCAAAAGCAACGCCGCCTAAGACAATAATAAACAGCAGAAATAATGCTGTTAAGCGAGGGTTTGTATAAAAGCTATCTCCCTGCATTTGCTTGCTCGATGGCGCTTTCTTTTGGGCTGTTGTTGGTTCCTTGGACGTTGTTCTCTTTAGCTTTCTGAGGCAACACACTTTGCCCCGGCACTATTCGCTGCACTCCGATGTTTACTACGCGTTCTTTGTCTGAGAGTAGGCCGCGGACATAAGCTCTTGAGGCCTCGTTATGAATCACCTCGACCAAGCGACGCTCGATTATATTTTCGGCATTGATAACATAGACACCCCACAAGCCTCGGTCGCTGGCGGTGAGTGCGCTAATCGGCAGCCAAAAGCCTGGTGTCCCCACGCGTTGCGCCAGTAACAAGTCGATTACCGCGCCAATGGGAACAACGCCGGCGTTCATTTTAAACACCACATTGAGAGTGCGGGTGTTGGGGTCGACTTCTGGGGAAACTGCCATTAGGACAGCGGGTTGTGCTTTATCCTTCCAGTTGAGGTTGTAGGTGTCGCCAATTGTCAGGCTGGTTGTGCTATCGCTAGGCACGCCAATGTGAGCTTCAATTGGGCCTAGTTCTATGATTTTTAGTGCGGGCGTTCCGCTAAGTATTTGAGAGCCTTCATCCACATAGCGCGACTGTATTATGCCGTTAAAAGGTGCCTTTATTGCAGCCTCTGCTATCGCTATTTCGCTTGCGTGAGTCGCAGCGCCGGCTCTCTGTACGTTGGCCTGAGCAACTTGGAATAGTGCTCTTTTGGTTTGGAAACTGAGTTTTGCCTCGTCATAAATTTGCTTAGAGGTGTTGCCTTTACCGCGCAGTGTACGAAAACGCTTTTCAGTATTTGCTGCTAACTGTGCTTCTGCTTTCGCAGCGCTGAGGTTCGCTAGGGCAAGGGCTGTGTTGGCTTCTGCTTGATTCAGATTAGACGCTAATGTTTGACTATCTAGGCGCGCTAATACTTGGCCTTTTTTGACAACATCGCCGATGTCCACTAATACCTGAGCAATTTCCCCGCCTCTCTTAAAACCCAGCTCAGAACTGCGTGAAGCTAGAGTTTTACCGGCATAAACTCGTTCGCTGACAAAGCCTGCTTGGCGCTGAATGGTGATATAAGAAGCCGTTAAATCCGCAAAGGTAGTAGCTGCTGGTAATAACATCCATAGGCAAATTGCGGTGAGCAACTTGGTTCTAGATCGGTTTAGTGGTAAGCGGATATTGCGCATTTTGATTTGAAATCCTCTGCTTTGCTGATTTTTAGATCGAGTTTGAGCAACGATCACATATTTATTGAGGTCAGTTATGTGTATTGTGAAAACCAGTCAAAATATCGAGTAAAGTTGCTTATCTTTATGTAATCAGTGCTAACATTTTGGGATCTTGCCAAATTACTCATCGTTAAGCAAGATAAATGGACGAGCGTTGATAATAAGTCGACTTTTAACGCGGACTAATGATCACAAAATGGCGTAATGGCGAAGTTATGAGTTCATTCAGTACCTCGAGTACATCAAGTAAATCTAGTAAGAGTAATTATCATCATGGCGATTTACGTCAACTGTTGATGGGCCTAGCTCTAGATCACATAGCTTCCCGCGGTACAGAAAAACTTAGTCTGCGCGCGCTGGCCAGGGACGCTAATGTGTCTCCCACCGCGCCATTCCGCCATTTTCCAAATAAACATGCACTGTTCGCGGCTCTTGCTACAGAGGGTTTTCAGAAGTTAGAGGCAAGGGTTAAGGAGGTTGCGCAATCTTCCGAACCGGTCGAGCGACGCCTTTTGGCTACGGCTGTGACGTATGTAAGATTCGCACAAGAAAACCCAGTGGCTTATCAGTTGATGTTTGGTGCAGTGTTGGGGGATTTGTCGGAGTTTGAGGGTCTGGATGCGGCGGCTTCTAATGCCTATGCCGAGTTAGATGCCTTGGTGATTGAAGTCGTGAAAGTTAAGCAGCTACATTTCGATGAATTGGTATTGGGTGGTTTGGTCTGGTCTACCATCCATGGTTTTGCTTCTCTTCGGCTAAATGTGGCAGGGAAAAAAGAAGCGAAAAGCTCCTCGACAGTGCTCCGTCCAGTTCAGGCGATTGTTGCTATGGCTGATGGTTTAGAATCCAATTTGAAGATAGTCATTGATGGGTTGCTAAGTCAGTCGCTCTGATCGGCTGTGGAGAGAATTGATATTATTGTTAGGCTGCATAGGTGCGGCTAACGGTGACAAATGTAAACAAAGTCGGCGGTCTTCCTGAACTCTAGATCCTTTCCAACGGGTTGACTGGTTAAACCTGATTACTGGTATATTCTAACGAAATACCTATGCTTTCACTCTTTTTTACTTTTGCTGTTAACGACGCTAGCTGATAGCGCTAGGGTTCGGTGACAATGATTTCTTTTGATCCAACTAGCATTTGAAAAGTCATTAGGTCTTTAGTCAAAATTACATCGCTGGAAATACCCCTCTCGAATATTTTTTCTATCAGCGGCATAGTCGGTACGGGCACAAAATGATAGAACGCTAGTTGTTTAATGCCGGCCTTGTTACTTTGCGCTTCAAGATTAGTGGAGTGCGCGTGGTAGTCGTGCACATCGCTGACTATGGACGCTGTTCTATCATTGCCGGACGCTTTCATTGCCGCTATTACAGCATCCAGTGCGGGCACAGAAAGTGCATCATGGAGCAATAGGTCAGCGTCTTTGGCTGCTATAAACAAAGAGTCAGTGGACACTGTGTCGCCGCTGATAACCACTGAGCGACCTTTGTAGTCCACGCGGTATCCCATAGCGGGCTCTATTGGTGCATGGTCTACGAGAAATGCAGTGATCTTAATGTCGGTGTCTTGAAACGCCACACCTGGCGTTAATGTGATTGGATTCATAGCTGCTGTAGCTGCAGGTAAAAGATCTGCGCCGTGGTGAGCGGTTCTATAAGTCTTGTCCAATCGGTAGGCCATGTTAAATCCACTGATTACAGTGTCCACGCCTTTGGGTCCATAAACGTTGAGTTTGCTGTCGCGACCTTGAATCCAGGAATTCATGTTCACCGAGGGCACATCGGCGATATGGTCCGAGTGAAAGTGGGTCAAGAAAATACCAGTTAGTCGGCCTGTAGGCAGTCGCCCTTCTGCTATTCTGAAAGATGCGCGGTCGCCTATATCAAACAAAAAGAAATGTTCTGGCGTCACCACAGCTATGCAAGCTTGGGCGCGTTCTGGATCATTACCCAGAGGGGAGGCGCTGCCACAAACGATAACATTGAGTCCCTCTGGGTCGATTGCTTGTTGGCCCCTGCTCAGCGTTGCAAGCCGATCAATTAAAAAATCTTGGCCGCTCGCGGTGTTGTAGAGCAGTGCTCCGGCAATAATGATCAGTAGCGTGGGTGTGCCAATAAATACTGCTAGTTTTTTCATTTTTGGAGTCTCATATGATTTATTGCGCTTCTAAATTTTTGAAGATCTAAGGGTTATTTCATGCTCTACAAGCCAAATTCTGTCCTGGCCCCAGCATGAGAAACTGCCTTCTTTGCTGCCGCCTGAGACCCTGAAACTCGGAACACCCCATAATCCAGCACCGAGCATTGCCTGTAGGTTTTCCTCAAGTACGTTCTGCCAATCGTATTTTGCTGCTTCTATACTTAGCTCGTCCCAGTCTAGGCCGGCATTTTTAACTACAGTTTTTAGTCCGCCCTCAGAATCTATATCAATGCCTTGGGCAAAGCAGGCGGCCAGATATTCGCCGATAAATTCCAAACCGTGATTCAAATTAAGTGCACCCGGATAAAGCGCAAAAGCGCGTTTAACCGGTTCGCCAAATGGATCTACAAAGTTGCCAAAGGCTATGCTCTTCGCCCGAGCCTCACGCGCACAGTCCATAATAATGTATTGCTGCTTTGCTCGCGGCGCTGGAATGCCGCGCATGAGCATGGGCATAACCGGGCGAAGTGTCAGCTGCACGCCACTGCGCCGAATAAGATCTGCCACTTGCTGGTGGCCAATTGCGGTGTAAGGACTGCGTAGTGAGGGAAAGTACTCTAGCGTTACGTTTTTTGCGCCGTTGACGGCGACTTTGAGCACTTGCTCCGCCAAAGGCGGATGGATTGCATCTGCGCTATCGGTTTGACGTGTTGCGAAGCCTTCCTCGGATAGTCGGGCGCGCAGCAGGCTAATTCTGTCTACCCCCCAAAACCATTCCCCTTCAAAATAAAAAGCGCCGCCTCTGTAGTGGCCAAGTTTCTCTAGCAGCTCATTATTTTGCCTCAATACGGTTGTGGTGCTTTCATAGCCGTCTTCGGAGAGTTTCAGATTATCGCCGTGCCAAAGATTTCTGCCTATTGCTTTCGCCTGTTCAGCAAAGGCAGGCGTGTCCACAAAAGGCGCAAGTAGATTGTTAGCGATTTCGGTTTGTTCGCTACTGGGTAGACTGAGGTTTTGTTTGGTCTCAGAAATTTCCGGAATCGGCAGCGCCTCTCCATAGAATGGCGCAATGCTTTTTGCGTCGTTATAGGCCCAAAGCGCGAAGCGCTCTGCGTCACCTTGGTAGGCTTTGTCGTTGTTGCTGACTAAATGGGTGCGCAGGGGTAAGTTGTAATCTGCCTCAAATGAATGCAAATGCTGGACCACAAGAAAGCTGTAAGGGTCGTCTACTTGATGAAAGTAATGTAACTCGCTGGGTTGGCCGCTGAGTTTTCTCTTTAGGCGCGCGCCGTTGCGCTTGAGTTGCAAAAATTCGTTGGATGCCATAACGGCCATGCCGAAGGATCGTATTCGGGTTTCTAATCGCATTTTTTGGCCTCTGCAGATCTGCTAGTAATTGGTGATCTTAATAGCTAATGATAAGGGTAGTTGCGTCATGTACAGGCAATTTCCGAGTCTGCATTCAGTGCTGTGTTATCGAAATAATAACGTCTCACAGCCTGTGCCAGCGAATATTTCATCTATTTGGGCGCGGCTGTCGGCGTCTAGATTTTGGTATTCCTGATTAATGGCGGCCAAACATTTACCCTGATAAACAAAGGTAGGCTGCACCCAACGTTGACCATCAATGGTGGTTTCCATCTCTTTTTCACCTTTTTGTAGCGCTTCCGCATTAGCCCGCAAGGCGGGCGCATAGACTCTGCCTATTTCGCTTAGTAGCGGGCCGAGATTGGCTTTTACATCAGCGACATCCATCCAGTCGCTTTCTGCTGCGATATTGCCGCTGAGGTCGTCAACAATATCTGTCCAGGCGTGCACGCGAGGCGCCTGCTCCATACAAATTTGCGCAGGTGTGGGGTCGAACTTAGCTAGCTGTGTCAGTTGCGCGTATAGCCCAAAGTCGGCAGACGATGGGCGTTGTCCTAGGACGAACGTCTGTTTTTGAATGAGATCGTCTAGAATTGATAGAAAACGTTTGTAGCTGTTCTCAATAACTTGCGCAGTAACGTCGTTGGAACCGACCACGTAGAGTCGAGAAATTTGTCGGTCGGCAATGTAGTCACTCATCGCAACTAGTTTTTCTTCTGAGCTTTGTATGCCGCTCCATCGGGGCAGTATGGTGGCGGCCATTTTGATGTCAGCATCGAAATGCCATCGGTAGTGGAACATGGCTTTGGTTAGCCATTCATCGCCGTAGTCTTCGATTAGGTAATTTAAAAATGCCAGTATCGGGTCGCTGGGTATGGCTAGACGGCCTTGGAAGTCGTTTTCAAAACGCCTGATTAAAGGCGTTGAATCTACTACGGCCTCTGTTTCGCCGTTGGCATTGTGCAAATAGAATGTTGGCAATAAATCCACCTTCGCGGAGGGCATGCCGAGGGACGCAGCCTGATCGCCGATCAGTAGTTGATAAGGAATATGGCGAAAGCGCAGATAGGCGAGCATTTTTTTGGTGTAGGGCGATCCTGGGACACCTTTGAATTTTAGTGGTGTGTTGCTCATGCTCATACCCTTCATTTATTTCTGCGCAGTTATCTTTTTAGTAGATTCTCAAACGCTTGTTTTGCCCGTTGATCTGCATCGGTTAGTTCTCTATGCGTCAGACGTTTACTCAAAGGACAGCCAACTTTGATTCTCTGACAAATCTAACGTCTATTCAAATAGACACTAGTTCATTTCCGGCCAATTAATCTTCCCATAATATATAATGGATGTCATTATAAGACGGTTAGGCACGAGTTTTCGGTGATATTTTCTATTTTAAAGGGGCGTGCTGATCTTAACTGGAGGGTGCATGCAGAAGTTTTCCCGGATCTCTTTGATCACTTTCGTGGTGTTAGGGCTTTTGGCCTATAGCGCGTGGCAGAATCGAATTAATTTGCTGGTTTGGGGTGCGCCTATTTTGGCGGAAACCCTAGACCCCATTGGTCCTAATGTACCCATCCTGTGGGCGGTTGGCCCGAGCACGGCAGAGCTACTGCCCGGGCAGCGGCCACCTAATGTCATTTTAATATTGGCCGATGATCTGGGGTTTAACGACGTATCCCTTTATAACGGCGGCGCAGGCGACGGCTCGGTGATGACGCCAAATATAGATGCGTTGGCCCAACAGGGTGTTTCGTTTACCAATGGTTATGCGGCTAATGCAGTTTGCGCGCCCTCACGGGCGAGTTTGCTCACCGGGCGATATTCAACTCGTTTTGGTTTTGAGTTTACGCCTGTCTTTAAGTTAGGCCCCAAAATCCTTCAATGGATGCAGGACTTGGAGCCACGTCTTCTGCCTAGCTTTATTGACACGGTGGGCGCCGATGCGCTGCCTGAAATGAATGAATTGGGCATGCCCACCTCTGAGATCACTATCGCAGAAACCCTCCATGATGAAGGCTATTACACAGCGCACATTGGTAAGTGGCATTTGGGTACTAAAGAAGGTTTGCGTCCGCGAGATCAAGGCTTTGATGATTCTCTTTACATGGCAGGAACTCTTTATCAACCATGGGACCACCCGGATGTGGTCAGCGCCAGACGACCCGAAGATGGTATCGATCGCATGGTCACTGCCACTGCGAGATACCGTGCGAATTTCAATGACGGCGAATATTTTCAACCCGATGGTTATCTAACAGATTACTACGCGCGAGAAGCGGTTAAGGTCATTGAGAATAATCGCAATCGTCCGTTCTTTTTATACTTGGCCCAGTGGGGTGTGCACAACCCATTGCAGGCAACCGCCGAAGACTACGCCGCTTTTGATCATATTACAGACCATCACCTGCGCGTTTATGCTGGCATGATTCGAGCGCTGGATCGTAGTGTGGGCGAAGTGACAAAGGCGCTAGAGCGCAATGGCATAGCTGATAATACGTTGATTATATTTACCAGTGACAATGGTGGCGCGGGGTACATTGGACTGCCGGATGTAAATAAACCCTTTCGCGGTTGGAAACTCACGCATTTTGAGGGCGGTACTCACGTGCCCTTCATGGCCAAGTGGCCAGCACAAATTCAGCCTGGCGTTGTTTTATCGGATCCCATTCACCACGTGGACATTTTTCATACCTTGGCTGCTGCGGGGAATGCGCAAGTTCCCAGCGACCGCAAGTTAGATGGCGTAGATTTGATGCCGTATGTCAGGGGTGAAAAAGACCAGCCGCCTCACGAGACTTTGTTCTGGCGCGAAGGACATCACCAAAGTGTTTTGCACAACGGTTGGAAATTGATTCGAGCTAATCAAACTGATAAAGGCCCAAGTGCGCCGCAAAAGAAATGGTTATTTCACTTGTCTGAAGACCCTACCGAGCAAACCAATTTGGTGACATCCGAATCAGGTAAGGTTGCTGAGTTAGAGGAATTGTTAGCGGCTCACAATGCAGAGCAGGCCATACCTGCGTGGCCCAGCGTTGTTGAAATGCCGCAAAGAATTGATAAAACAGGCATCGAACCCTTCGCCAAGGAGGACGAGTATATTTACTGGCCGAACTAGCGAGTTTGGGCGCCAGTATTTGGTAGGGCCTAGCGCTGGCGATTTAACTTACAAAGCGAGCCAGCGATAGTATTCCACCATTTTCTGCAAACGGTTTGCAGAATATTTATAGAAGACTTTTTGGAAATTTTGGAGAATATAAAGTGGAAGTAAAAAACAGTGTCTATCCAAATGAGGCGCAAATACAGGGATTTATGGAGCCTGGTCCGGAAGGTCCTATTTTTATGGTTAATCTATTAAAATTTAAGTCGGTAGCCGAATATGAAGATGGCCGAGAAACCCATCTCTCAGGTAAAAAAGCCTATCAACTGTACGGCGCTGGAGTGTCCGAGCTTCTGAAAGAGTTTGGTGGTGGCGTTGTCTTTGGTGGTGACGTCACCCGCTTGATGCTTGGCGAGGTAGAAGATTTGTGGGAAGAAGTGGCCATTGCTATGTATCCATCGCGCAAGGCGATGTTGGAAATGATGATGAGCCCGACCATGAGAGAAATTGGTCAGCATAGGGCGGCTGGTTTGGCGGGCCAACTTAATATTGAGACTACAGCCATAGACTTTGGCACTCTAAAACAGGCTTAATTACGGTTTTGGTGAGTAGCTGAAGATGAGAGATAGCACGGTGAGTGGCGCAAGCGGCGGGAGCAACGAGCATTATGACTTGCCGAATGCTTGGTTTGTTCGCGCGGATGAGACGCCAGATGAAGATTTTTATCAATCACCCCGCATGGTGGCGCATGTGGACGAAGGAACGTTAGCCGCGCTCACAGAGTTTTATAGATCCTTTATTCCTCCGCACAGCGATGTCCTTGACCTTATGTCCTCTTGGATTTCGCATTTACCAACTGAAGTACAGCTGGGACGAGTTATCGGTTTAGGCATGAATGCTGATGAGCTTGCGGCCAACACCCAGCTCACCGAATGGTCTGTTCAGAACTTGAATGATCAGCCTACTTTGCCCTACGCCAGCGCGAGTTTTGACAGAACCCTGATAGTTGTTTCCATTCAATATTTACGTCGCCCCATTGATGTGTTGTTGTCTGTGCATAATGTATTGCGCGAAGGGGCAGAGATTGCCATCGCAATGTCGCATAGACTATTTCCCACCAAGGCGATTGTCGCCTTTCAAAGTCTCTCCGTAGACGAACGTATGAATTTAGTGCGCTATTATTTAGATAAAGCGGGGTTTCGAGAGATAAAGCTGATAGATTGCTCGCCGCCTAATGCCGACCCGCTCTGGATTGTTACTGGAAAGAAATAATGCCGGCAGTCAGGCCTTTTGTTAAGGACTTTGTACTGCTGTCGTAACCTGCTTTGAGATTCATATATGTTAGAGATAGTTCCCCAGGCACTGCGCAATATTCATATTCGCAGCGAACTTATAAGCGCCAACGGTCTGCAGTTTGAGGTAGATGTTTGCGGCTCTGGCCAGCGTCTGGCGTTGTGCTTACATGGATTTCCTGAGCACAGTTTTTCATGGCGGTTTCAATTACCCCTGTTGGCAGATCTGGGTTTTAAAGCGTGGGCACCCAATCTGCGCGGCTATGGGAACACGACCCGCCCGAAAGGTTTGGCCGCCTACCGAATGGACGAGCTAATAGAAGACGTGGCCGGGCTTATTCAGGCCAGCGGCTGTGAGGAAACTGTACTCATTGCCCATGATTGGGGTGCGGTAATTGCTTGGCAATTTGCCCTGCGTAAGCGCTTGCCGTTGGCAAAACTGATTATATGTAACGTGCCGCACCCACAAGCAATGTCCGATGCATTTGACTGGCAACAGTTGAAAAAGAGTTGGTATGTGCTGTTTTTCCAGATTCCCAAGCTGCCAGAAATGCTTTTAGGCAAAGATGGTGCCGCGGCTATCGGAACGATGATGCATGATACCGCAGTAGATAAGAGTAAGTTCCCGGCGGAAGTAGGTGAGGTTTATCGACGTAATGCAGCAGCGCCCGGCGCCTTAACCGCAATGCTCAATTATTACCGTGGTCTGTTAAGACCGGGTAAAAAAAATGGCAATGTATCCCCCAAAACGCCTATCGATACGCCCACGCTGATGGTTTGGGGCGAGGACGATGTGGCATTGTCTAAGTCGACGACGCTGACCACGCATAGGTATGTGAACAACTTTACTGTGCGTTACTTAAAGGGCGTGTCTCATTGGGTGCAGCAAGAACAACCTGAGGCGGTGAATGCCATGATGTCTGCATTCTTAACAGATGAGCCAGTACCAGAGTACTCAAAAAACTAGCTTTGGCAGGAAACCTGATTGTCTCCTGACTCGTTTTTGTAAGGCAGCTGCTAAGAAACGCTCAAGATCGTCCTATGTTGAGAGGGTAGGACACGCTTTGGAAATCAGGATCAGGTGAGGGGTAAGCTATGAGCGCAGCTGAACAGGTAACAGATTCACTAAACAAGATTGCCGAACTGGACCTAGATCTTACCCAGACTATTTTCCAAGAATATTTTTCTCGTTGTCCAGCAGCCGATGCCTTGATGGGTTACTCGGACCCGCATATGCGAGGGCGCATGTTAGAACAAACCTTTTTTCTCATTATGGATCCTTCTCTGCAGGGCGAGGATCAATACTTTCGCTGGGAAATTGGTAACCATCTGATGGGTTACGGCGTAAATAAAGATAAGTACGTAGACTATTTAGAGTCCATTCGCGATTGTGTCAAAGCCGCTCTACAAGATGCATGGCAGCCCCAGCATGAAAGTGGCTGGCAGCTGCGGATTCAGTCATTGCTAGATGAACTGGCGCTTCTTAACTAGAGCGCTAGAAAGCTGACTAAAGCACCATTGAAGAGTCAGCGAGGCCTTCGAAACAGACCGCCTTTTCCTCTTCATGCCGCCCTCTAAACTTAGACAAATTATTGATACAGCTCATTTTTTTGTGATTCCTAGAGTTTTTCCGGACAGTGCAATTTATTTGGTGTTATCCGAGGTCGGATTGATGTAAGTTTTGGTCGAGTTTTCTTAGAGAGAGAGAGTGTAATGAACAGACTTATAGCCTTGGTGGGTGTTTTGGCTGTTGTCGTCCTTGGTTATATGGCGGTAACGAACGAGACGTCCGGGCCAGATCTTCAAGATCCGGCGCAAATGAGCGAAGCGTCAACAACAGTGGAACCAACGCTAGGTTTTATTGACGACGAAAGAATTAAGAACGCCGAATCTGAACCAGGCAACTGGTTGTCTTTTGGACGCACCTATGAAGAGCAGCGGCATTCGCCTTTGACTCAAATCAACCGCGAATCCGTAAAGGGTCTTGGTCTGGCTTGGTACAAAGATATGGGTACCAACAGAGCACAAGAAGCCACGCCGATTGTGGTAGACGGCATTATGTTTTTCACCAGTTCTTGGAGCCGTGTCTATGCAATTGATGCAAAGAGCGGTGAAGAATTGTGGATGTTTGACCCCAAAGTACCTGGTGAAGTAGCGCGTAAAGCTTGCTGTGACGTGGTAAACCGCGGTGTAGCTGTTTATAAGGGTAGAGTTTATGTAGGTAGTCTTGATGGCCGCTTAATCGCCCTTGATGCTGCCACCGGCGAAGAAGTTTGGGAAGTCGATACTATAATTGACCGCACCCGTTTTTATACGGTTACCGGCGCACCTCGTGTTGCCAATGGCAAAGTCTTTATTGGTAATGGCGGCGCTGAATTTGGCGTACGTGGTTACGTAACCGCCTACGACGCTGAAACTGGCGAGCAAATGTGGCGCTTTTACACCGTCCCCGGCGATCCATCACTACCGTTCGAACATCCAGAAATGGAAATGGCGGCTAAGACTTGGAAAGGCGGCAACTGGTGGGAGTTTGGCGGTGGCGGCACCGTTTGGAACTCAATTGTTTATGACCCTGATTTCAACAGTCTTTATATTGGTGTAGGTAACGGTTCTCCTTGGACGCGAATTATTCGCTCTCCGGGTGGTGGCGACAACTTATTCTTATCTTCTATCGTAGCGCTAGACGCAGATACCGGTAAGATGAAGTGGTATTACCAGACGACGCCAGGCGACAACTGGGATTACACAGCGGTACAGGACATTGCGCTGGCCGACATGGAAGTAGACGGCGAGATGCGCAAAGTATTGTTGCAAGCGCCTAAAAACGGGTTCTTCTACGTACTAGATCGTAGTGACGGTGAATTGCTACGAGCTAACCCTTATGCAACTGTGACCTGGGCTTCTCACGTAGACATGGAAACAGGTCGTCCTGTTGAAAACCCAGATATGGACTACACAGAAAAAGCTAAGTGGGTTCTGCCTGGGCCTTTGGGCGCGCACAACTGGCAGGCAATGTCGGTTGATGTAGACGCAGGTGTTGTTTACATCCCAGCTCAAGACAATCCATTGATTTATGGCGTATCTGAGCAGCTGAAGAAAACTGGTGTTCTGAAGCACGAGCCCGGTCGTTGGAATACAGGGATTGAGTTTGGTCGTGTCACCAAAATGGTGGTAGATAATATTGCAGACCAACCCACACCTAAGGGTTACCTGAAAGCCTTTGATCCGCTCACTGGTAAGGATAAGTGGTCGGTAGAAATACCTCACTACTGGAACGGCGGCGTGTTGTCCTCAGCTGGTGGTCTAGTATTCCAAGGCGATGCTTTGGGCATGCTAAAAGCCTATGACAGCGACACAGGTGAAGTGGTTTGGGAATTCAATACTTATACCTCAATGCTTGCGCCCCCAATCACCTTCGAGCTGGAAGGCGTTCAATACCTGTCTATCTTGACCGGCAGTGGTGGTGGCGATTTATTTGGTGGTGAGCCTTTACCGCCAGTTGCGGAGCATGCTTCATTGACCTACAACAACTATGGACGTTTGCTTGTGTTTAGCTTGGGTGGAACAGAATCCATTCCTGTGCCTTCAGTGCGCGATCGGAGCATTCCTGCTCAAGCTGTTAATGCCTCTGTAACAGACATTGCTGCGGGCGAGATTGTTTACAACGAAGTTTGCGCTGTATGTCATGGTTTGGCTGTGCGCTCAGGTGGCTCTATTCCAGATCTGCGCCGTATGAGCGAAGGTACTCATGAGATCTTTAATCAGATTGTGCTAGAAGGACTGTTGTCTGCACGTGGCATGGCTGGATTCGGCGACACCATCACTGAGAAAGATTCTACGCAGATTCATGCCTACGTTAGAGCACGCGCTGAGCAAGATAGACTTTATGCAGCAGGCGAGGTTGAATTGCCTCAACTGACATGGCTCACTAACTAGGAACTCTGTTGAGCTATTAATCCGCTTGAGGTTGTTCTGGCGGGTTATGTAGATAAGAGCCGTGAGCCCTTGCAGGGTTTGCGGTTTTTTTTGCCTATTTTTTGAGTGCTTTGCTCTTTTTGATATATTTCACTTGGTATTGCCCGTTGATTTTTGTGTGCGGTATGTCAGTTAGGCGCTAGGTCTAGGAGGACGATGTTGAGATAAGGTTGGCGGAGTTTAAGCCGAGATTACCTGTGCACAGATATAGCCGTTTTTTGATCGTTTTTAGACCGTTCTCTGATTGTCCTAGGTTAAAGAAAACTAAGGGAACTGCACTAAATTGATCGTAGCGAGCAGCTTTCTTAAGCGGCCTTTTTTGGCAGAGAAGGCGGTGGGATCTCGATGAAGTCAAAGGTGGGGCTGAAGCCATCTTCACCAGAGGATGTTTCGCCCTGTTCGTAGCCGTCTTCTGGCAGGTCAGATTCGTCTTGGTCGGTGAGGATGTTATTTGACCTGCGTCCGTTGAGCTGCTCGCCCTCATCCATTTTCTCTAACGCTACTTGCGCCTTTTCCGCCAGTTCTATACTCCAAGGCATTTTATAAGCTCGCGGTTCTCCCACCGGAATGCCAGCCTCATCTGTAACGCGTAGCCAAAAGAATATTGCTCCGGGCTCCTTGGACCTTTTATCTGGATCGTCAATGGTGATCCATAAAACTCTAAAGGACTCTGGCATGCTGGCTTGAGTTGCCCAGCCAAGGCTGTCTCGGTAGCCAAACCAGGTTAAAACGTAAAAAGCCGAGACGATCACGATCATCGAACCTTTCACGAGGTTAGATACTTTTGTGCCGACGCACAGTACCAGTAGCAATGCCGCAACTAACGCGTAAGCCAAGGATAGAGTGATTGAGATACCCACTAGGATTTATCCTTAACAGCGCGTGTAATGAGTGTTTTCGGCCGTTGGCTGGTGCTTGCTACCGCGCCTTGGGCATCTAAGGTGAAACGCACTGCGGTTTGCTCATCGCCGCTGCCGGTTAACTGGTGGGTGCCGTAATAAACCATGCTGACACTGGGGTTGAGCTTTTCAATTTTGACCGTCACAGGTAGTGGCTCACTGTAGTTTGACTTGTAGTGCAGTAGGTTGACCACGTACTCACCGGGTTGAGCGGCGCGCACTGTGACGGTTTCTTGGTTGATAGGGTTGGACACTTTGACGCCATTAATGGTGATGTTATCGGCAAATACGCCACGGTCGTCGCGGTCTAAATGCATTAGGCCAGTGTCGCGGTTGTGATACCAAACTAGGCCACCTTGAGGATCTTCCACTAACGCATCTACATCGTCGGGGTGTTTATCTGCCCAACGAATGGTAATTAATATTTCTGCCTTGCTCTCAATGTCACCGGCTTTTTCCGGTGAGCTGATGAGCATGAATGCAATGGCAAACATAAACGCAAAGCCAAGCAGCGTATTGAATAGCAGGTCAGTAAAAACGTCCTGCTCGGTGTCTTGTCTAAATATACGATGACGCACTAGCTGCCTTAAGTACGTTAACTGGCGTGCTGAGTTGGGCTCAGCTTTGTTTGATCCGGGGTTACCTGACCCAGTTTTAACTGACTAAGCACAGCCAACTTATTCACTAAATCCGCCAAGGAGGAGTCGAGCAAGTAGTACTGCATCTTCAGCAGCGTACTGGTCACAAGGCCTGCAAGCGTTGTGTATAGCGCCACAGCCATGCCGCCGCTCATAGCAGAGAGTAGTTGCTGCATCAGTGAAGGGTCGAATTCTTCAATCTGTCCGATGGGTAGCAGCATTAAGATAAAGCCAATCACGGTGCCGGTAAGACCGAGTTTTAACAGAAGGTCTGCAATAAAATGACCAGGCGCATGGGTATTGGTGAGTTGATCACCCAGTGTGTCTATCAGCAGGCGGGTGGACTCAGCACTGTTTTGTCTTTGCTGTTGTAGGCTAGTGAGGAAACCGCCCACGTAGCCTTGTCCTTGGATGTTATGTTGGGTTAGCGAGCCGTCTTGGGCAACAGCTTGGTCTATTGCCGCACAATGCTTATGCTCTTTGCTTAGCGACCATGCTCGTAATAACCAATGCAGCGTTGCGAAGCCGTACAGCGCGAAGATCACCCATGAGATGTAGCTGCGGTCTGAGGTTAAGGCCAGTGTTAATAAACCCGTTGTTGAGAGTAGGAAAAATCCAAACAGGATTAGGCCAAGTAATATGAGTGCGTATAAGAAAAGGCGTTGCTCTGAAGTTGCGCTCACGGTCTAGTTATCCTTGTCCCAATACATGGTCAGCCTACAGCTGCGGATAGGCACTACTGCTCGGCTATATTCTTAATTTTTTATGGGATACAAAAATCTATCGACGCCATAATTGTTATAGCCGCGCTTTGATTAGACTTTCCTCTCCCTCTCCGTGGCTAATGATGCCGGTGCTGGCAGCTGGGGGCAAGAGTTGCGCGTAAGCACCAAACCCTCGCCTTTTATGACTTTTCTGTGACTTTTGCTTATCGGTAAAAGTCGGGTGCGGTTTTCAGCGTTTTAAATAGGGCCAAATCATGCTCAATCTAAAACTGCGCACCTTCTTCTGCGACTAAAGATTCAACTTTATCCATAGAGGCCAAAGTTTGATCAACGTTGATGTTGAACAATGGCACTCGACGCTGGGCGCGGCTAAAGCGGAAATGGTACAGGTCACCAGATAGTACCAACGGGCCGTATTCGGTTAAATCAACAAATAAAACCTGATGCCCTTGGGTGTGTCCCGGCGCGGATATAATGCGAACGCGACCGTCACCAAATACGTCGTGGTCACCGTGGAGTTTTATCAACTTAGAGTTTTTAATTTCCCGCAGTAGGTCTGGTTGCACACCTGGTCCCGGAGGCTCGCTCTCAGGTAAAAATACGGCATAAAAATCAGCTTCTTGGACTAACCAAGTGGCGTTTTTAACCTCATTGGCAACGCCAACATGGTCGAAGTGTATGTGGGAAAAAGCCACATAGTCGAAACTGGTTAGATCAAACTTCATGTTGCTTAGTTGCTGTGCAAGGGTTTTATCTAGGCGGACTCTGCTACCTTGCACCTCTCGGCTCCAGCCTGGTTTGGCCGCAGTAGCTGAAGGCAGACCGCCATCCCACAACAAGGTGCCCATTGAATATACTATCACATAGCAAGGAACCACCAGCTCGCGCACGTCAGTCTCGTCATTGCTTAAGCCGAAAGCCTCTAAAGAGTTCATGCGAAACTGGCCGCAATTAAATACGTAAAGCCTGAGCTTGTCAGATTCCACAGGCGCATTGATTGGCTGTGTACTAACCGATTTTTTCGCAACTTCATCTTGATCTGCTAAGGACTCATCGCAACCCGCCAACGCTGTAGCCCCCAGCAGAACGCTTATAAAGATCGCAGTTTGCTTAGACATGGATTGCCTCTCTCGATAGTTGACTAGGGCTTATTCCGCGTAGCTGGGGTCAAGGCGGTCAGCTAAGCGCAGCATGGAGGGCCATGCAACCTTACTCAGTCCTTCCCAAGAATTAGGGTTATTGAATGTGCCTTCCATCATGTCGATAGCATCTTGGTTGGGCATGTTTAACGTGCCTTGCATAGCGTTGACCTGAATTTTGCAAGCGCGTTCAAGGTAGTATAGGCGCATAAAGCACGAGGCAACGCTGCCACCGGCAGCCAACGTCCCGTGGTTGCGTAACAGCATGACGTTCTTAGTGCCCAAATCTGCCACCACGCGTTCGCGCTCATCAAGGTTTAGCGCAACGCCCTCCCAGTCATGATAGGCAAGGTCGTGATAAACAAAGAGGGCGTGCTGGGTAATCGGCAGCAGGCCTTCCTGCATGGTGGCTACCGCCACGCCGTGGTCAGTATGCAGGTGCATTACCGCGTGGGCATCCTCACGCGCCATGTGCACGGCGCTGTGAATGGTGAAACCAGCGGCATTCACCTCATAGCCATTGTCCAAAACAATGTTCCCCTCAAGATCTACTTTGACCAAGTTAGATGCAGTGACTTCGCTGAACTGGAAACCATAGGGGTTGAGTAAGAAGTGTTCTTGAGGCCCAGGCACGCGCGCTGAGAGGTGGGTAAAGACCATGTCGTCCCAGCCGTAGTGGGCGACTAATCTATAAGCTGCGGCTAAATCTTGGCGCACCTGCCACTCTTCTGGGGATACTTGGTTTTTAACATTAACCACTGTAATAGTTGCTTCACTCATAAAATCTCTCCTCGCGGGCATGTACTTTTTTCGTTGTTAGAAAAATACCTTGAAAGGGCTATGGAAGGCCAGCTTTCTCAATGTGACTTGTAGAGTGGGTGGGACTGGGTAGTGCACGATAGTGCTCGATAGTGCTCGATAGTGCTCGATAGTGCTGGGTAGTGGTGAGCAGAGCTGGGTAATTGAGCCGGCCCTAAAACAGCGCAGAAGAAAAGGCTTCTTGGCGACTGCTCTCAGCAGTCGCAAGCAAGGCGTCTAATTGCTAACCCCTAATTTACGAGCCTTAACTCAGGAGCAAAACTAGGGCGCCGGTTAATAGCAGTGAGAAAGCACAGTAGCGCAGAGCGCCAGTGAGCTGCGATATATTACTATTCGCGACATTTGAATCCCCTCTAACCTAAATTTGTTTGGCCTCGTGTTTGAGACGGTTACTAATTCGTTTTCTTTCAGGCTGTTGCAAATGAAGCTCTCGTAGAGCATTTTGATGTGACGTTACCTATTCATGAAAATGAAAGATCAGCGCAGCACCAAACTTCGTCATTGAAACATTTTGAAAGAAAATCCCAGTGAGTGTTTCTAAGTGTTCGCGAGGGCTTAGATAAGGGCGCTCTGACAAAGTGGGGTATATCTCTGATCAACGGTTGTAGTTGAGGGATGAGAATGGGCTCAGGTCAATAACGTCAGCTTGTACATCGATTGCTATCATCTCTTTGTTACCTATGCTGAAACACTTTTGGTCGCCTATCCTTGGTATGGCGGATCAATTTTCAATTACACTTGGATGTGCAGTAAACGGTGTTAGCGAGCCTGAACATTGGCTAACTGAGTGGTAAAAGTTGTAGCGGTTTGGTGGATTCTGAAGGCAAATCCCTGATCCAAGGAGAGGATATAATTTAGCCATCACAGTCACTTAGGCTTGTTTTTTTTGGAGGCGGGAGGTGTTTTTGTCTTTTTTTCTCAGTGACAGTGAAATGTCAGGCTATAAATCAAAAGGATTCCTAGTTAGAGACAAGGTTTTTTCTGATTCTGAGTTGATTGAATTTTGCTCAGCGGCGCAGCAAGCGCAAAAAGACGCGGTTGAGCTGATTGTAAAAGGTACTGATCAGGAACGTAAAATTCAGCCCTATGCGTTAGATGGTAACAGCTTCACGGACATAGATTTTATTACCGTGCAATTCGAGCATGGGGTGGCGAATGATGCTGTGCGTGTCATTGAACCTGTTAATGAGTTGAGCGAGCGGTTCAATGCCCTAATTGATGAGCCGCGGCTGACCCAACCCATGCAGCAAATAGTGGGCGTAGACGATTTGGCTTTATGGACCGCTAAACTGAATCTGAAGCCGGCCAAAGAGGGTTCAGGCTTTCGTTGGCACCAGGACTCGCCTTATTGGATCCATGACTGTGGGCATGTAGACCAGTTACCTAACGTCATGGTTTTGTTTGATGATGCTGATGCGTCAAATGGCTGCCTGCGGGTGATTAAGGGCAGTCACAAAAATGGGCGTTTGCCTGGTTGTGAGGATGGTTCGCAATTACAGGGCTTTTTCACCCACCCCGGTGCGTTTTCCGAACAAGACCAAGTGTTGATTGAAGCGCCCGCAGGGTCGGCGGTGTTTTTTGATCCACATATTGTCCACGGCTCGCAGCCCAACCACTCAAATTCACCGCGCCGCGCAATCATTATTACCTACCAACCGGCAGGGCACCCGGCCCTCAAGAGTCGGGTGGTTAGACCAGTGCTAAAATCATTTAACCCATGACCCTTTAGACATCACTTTAGTGATAGATCTGCTGTGCTCAATTTTCTCCAGTGGATTGTCGCTAAGCAGCACTAAGTCAGCCGCCATACCCACTTTGATTTGTCCCATAGTGTCCTCTAACCCCAAGAACTCAGCTGGCGTAACGGTAGCGGAATAAAGCGCTTGTTGAGTGCTCATGCCGCCGGCGACCAACAACTCTAATTCGGTGTGCAGGCTGTAGCCGGGAATGCCTAGGCCAATGGGCGTATCCGTGCCCGCACCAATGGGAACGCCTCGTTCCAACAATCTAGCAATTAAAAACTGACTCCAGTTGGCGAAGGTATGGTCGATGTCTAGGCTACTGGCACTGAGTAGGTTGATTCTCGCCTGCCAGTTTTCCAGCACGTCTTGCGGCAATGCTGTCGCCGCTTCTGGCCAATCGGCTCGTTCAAAGGGTTTAAGCATGAGCACAGTGTTCAAGCGTAGTGTGGGCACCTGAATAGTATTGGTGAGGCTATCTAGTACTTCGTTGCAGCGGGCCTCGTCATAGGCCTTAATGGCAGGGATGCGCTGTGCGCTATGTAACTCGCTACGTAAGGTATAGCCCAAGCCTTCGGTGAAACCACTTATTTTGGCTTGTCGCTGTGCCAGCAGGTCTTGCCAGTTTGCCGCACAAGCCAGTTCAATATTCCGCAAATGTTCCATGGAACCTGCCATTGGGCCTGCTATATCTGCGGTCATCATAAGCGGTACATGAGACGCGATGGGCATTTCTAGTTGTTTTGCAGCCGCTGCAAGGCTGTTGTAGGTGGCAGGATCTATGAGTTCATAGATTTTTATAAAGTCTGCACCGGAGGATTTGAGTGCGGTTACGGTGGCCATTGCAGATTCTGCATCAAGAACACCAGTGCCAAGTGCTGGGCGGCTGGGGTCGCTGCCGTCATAAACTACAAACTTGCCGTCCAATAAAGGGCCAGAAAAATAGATTCTGGGTGTGGGTGTGTCTTTAAGCGCTTCGCGAAGCGCAGCAAGTTTTGTCACATCGCCGCCAGTGTCTCTGACGCTGGTCACTCCGTAGAGCAAAAATAGCTCGGGCATGACATCCGTTAGGGCTTCGTCATAGAGGAAATGCACGTGCATGTCCCAAAGTCCGGGTATCAAAAATTGCCCGGTTGCGTCTATAAACTGATCGGTACCGTTAGTGTTGGTTGTCGCTGAGACTTCCTCTGCTGGGCCCACATAAACTATTTTATCTTCTTGGATTACTACTTGTTGCTGGGCAACTAGACCATCTACTGGATCTACAACATTGACGTTATTGATAATGGTCTTTGCTGCTTGGGGCGTCTCTTGGATTTCCTGAGGTTTAGAACAAGCCGATAACGCGCAACATAGTCCTGCGGCTAACAGCGTTTTCACCATTAATCTCGGACGCGCAAGATGGTTAAGCCGCGATAGACTGGTGTATTTTGCTGCCGTGTACTTACTCATTATATCTACCTTATTTATGCGCGCAGGCCGATGCGTGACGATACTAGTCATTAGCTGATTATCTATTTTTGATCTGAATGATGAGCTGATCTTCGTCCGGAAAAGTGCCAGTTTGCTTTTTGCTATAAATCAGCACGTTATCGTGCATAACTTCGAAAACACCGCCTCCGGCTTCAACTAATTCAACCTCTAGCGCAAATTCAGATTTTAGCTTGGCAGCCAAACTGACCGCCTGTGGCGCGTAGTTTCATTGCACGCAGTAAGTAATAGAAAATTTCATTAATAAAATGCTCCTCTTTTCGCTCAATGCTCCCCGCGCATTGCAATAAAGATAGTACCGGCCTTCAAGCGAGTCAATTTGCGTTTTTATTCTAAGGCCATTTTGTGTCCAATATTGCCCTTTATATCAACATCTTATGCGCGGGTTTCGAATTCTCCCCGTTGTTGTATAGTCTTACATTTGAATTTAAGCAGAGAATTTCTATGAGCGTTAAGTATTACGATTGGACCGCCTATCACGCCAACATGCGGGGTAATAAAGTAGCGATCATTGATTTAGACACCCAAAACGAGCTGACCTATGCGCAGCTTGACCAGCGCGCCGAGCGCCTGGCCGCATGGCTGCAAAGTCAGGGCGTGATCAAAGGTGATCGAGTCGCACTCCTGACGCCAAATTGCCCAGAGGTTTTTGAAGCCGAGTTTGCTTGCGCCAAGATTGGCGCTATCTGTATTCCGCTTAATTGGCGTTTAACGGTTCCGGAGCTTGAATATATTCTTAACGACTCTACCCCCAAGGTGTTGATATTTGATAAGAGCTTTAGTGAGCAAGCCGCCGCACTGAAAGCGCTTGGCAGCTTTGCCTATGACTTAGAGGTGGAAATGCAGAATGCCCGTTCAAGTTACGAATTGGCCTTGGCAGGGGCAGATGAAAAGTGTCAATCCATTGAATGTACCCACGACGACATTGCCATGATCATGTACACCTCGGGCACTACTGGCCACCCGAAGGGTGCCATGATTACTTTTGGCATGAATCTCTACAACGTCATTAACCTAGGCATGCCTGCCGGGGTGAATGCCAACGCCGTGCAATTGGTGGTGTTGCCCTTGTTCCACACTGGTGGTTTGAACTGTTACGCCAACCCTGTGCTGCACGCTGGAGGACAAATTTTGCTTATGCGCGAGTTTGAGCCGGGTCGTGCGTTGTCGATTATTGGCGATGCCAACTTAGCTGTGACCCATTTCTTTGCTGTACCCGCACCCTATCAATTTATGATGCAACACCCAGATTTTGATACCACCGATCTCAGCCGCTTAGAAACGGCGGGTGTCGGCGGGGCGCCTTGCGCCGAAGCCATTCTCTCGGGCTGGATTGATCGTGGCGTGCCCTTGATCCAAGGTTGGGGTATGACTGAAACGAGTCCAGGCGGCACCTGCTTAGACGCAGCGGATGTGCTGCGCAAAATTGGTTCGGCGGGTAAGCCCTTGATGCACACGGAAGTTAAGATTATTGATGACGAAGGCGCAGAGTTGCCTTGGGGCGAGGTGGGTGAATTGCTCATTCGTGGACCAAATATTACCCCCGGCTATTGGAACAAACCTGAAGCAACTAAAGATGCCTTTGTAGACGGTTGGTTAAAGACAGGTGATGCTGCGCGTTTTGACGATGAAGGATTTATCTACATAGTTGACCGTTGGAAGGATATGTACATTTCTGGCGGTGAAAACGTCTATCCAGCAGAGGTAGAAAACGTGCTCTACCAACTACCCCAGGTGGCAGAAGCTGCCATTATCGGCGTGCCTGATGATCGTTGGGGCGAAACCGGTAAAGCAGTGTTGGTACTCAAGCCAGATGCGCAGTTATCAGCCGATGAGGTCATTGGTCACTGCTTAGATAAATTAGCAAAGTTCAAGGTGCCCGCCAGTGTGGAATTTATTCAGGCTTTGCCACGCAATGCCACGGGCAAAGTACTAAAGCGCACTTTGCGTGAGCAGTATGTTGCAACGGATGCGCCGGCAATAAGCTAAGTTTTGCCGCGCAACAAATTTGAGTCATGGGGCGGAGTTGCGCCTTACTAAATTAAATGAACGAGGGGTGGTGGTATGAGTGAATCAATTTCCCAGACCGGGGTAATGAATGATGATATGTCCGCAGAGCAGATGCAGAATATCTTGGAGCGCCAGAAGCAGGCTTATTTAGCGGGCGGTGTGGTGTCTACTAAACTGCGTATTGACCGCCTTGAGCGGGCGGTAAATGTTTTGAAGAGCAACCAAAAAGAATTGGTTGAGGCCATGTCCGCGGACTTTGGTCATCGCAGTGAACATCAGTCCATATTTACTGATATTGCTTCTGCCATTGGCCCCATCAGGCATGCACAAAAGCATCTCGCTGGCTGGCAGAAGAAGCAAAAGCGTAAAGTAACACCGGGCATATTGGCGTTACTCGGTGCCAAGGCGTGGGTTGAATATCAGCCTCTAGGCGTTGTGGGTGTTATTAGCCCATGGAATTTTCCCGTGAACTTAACGTTTGCGCCATTGGCCGGTATTTTGGCTGCGGGTAATCGCTGCATGATTAAACCCAGTGAATATACGCCGGAAACCTCTAAAGCAATGGCAGCGGCAATCGCTCAAGAGTTTAATGCAGATGAAATTGCAGTCATTACAGGTGGCCCCGAAACAGGTGCTAACTTCTCGTCGCTTGCTTTCGATCACTTACTGTTTACTGGCGCCACTTCGGTTGCCAAGCATGTCATGCGAGCGGCAGCGGCTAACTTGGTGCCTGTAACGTTAGAGCTTGGCGGTAAGTCGCCGGTAGTGATTTCTCGCAGCGCACCTATGGCGGCTACAACGGATGCATTAATGGCGGGCAAGATGCTCAATGCAGGACAAATTTGTTTGGCGCCAGATTACGTATTTGTACCCTCCGAGCGCATGGGTGAGTTTGTGGAGTCGAGCAAAAAATCCGTTGCCAAAATGTACCCAACCTTGGTGGATAACCCAGACTACACGTCAATTGTTAACGACCGGCATTTTGAACGCATTAACAAATACGTAGAGGAAGCCAAGGACGCAGGCGTTGAAGTAGTGGAAATTAATCCGGCTAACGAAGACTTCCGTCAGCAAGCGACAAATAAGATTGCTCCAACACTGCTAATTAACCCTCCAGAGGATTCTGCTGCCATGCAGGAAGAAATTTTTGGCCCAGTGATGCCGGTTAAATCTTACGAGCACATGGACGACGCAGTTGACTACGTTAACGGCCATGACCGCCCCCTGGGCCTTTACTACTTTGGCAATGATCAAAAGGAAGTGGATAAAGTTTTGGGTGAAACAACCTCAGGTGGTGTCACTCTGAATGACGTATTGATGCATATTTCCCAAGAAAACCTGCCATTTGGTGGCGTAGGTCCATCGGGAACCGGCTCATACCATGGTGAAGATGGTTTCCGCGCGTTCAGTCATACCAAGGCGGTGTATCAGCAGGCTAAATTTAATCCAGCAGAGATGTTGGGTTTACGGCCTCCGTACGGAGATAAGTTGATGAACTTGCTCAAAGGCCAAATGAAGTAGCATTTGGCCGATGTCAAAGACCTCTGCACGCCCTTTGTGCAGAGGACCGCTGGCCGTCTCTTAGCCCGGATTTTTCGGCATTGCCGGTACACCCTCGGCTAACTCCACCCAATTTTGCTTACTGCCGCTCCACACATGAAACTGTGGCGCGAAGTTTGAGGTGTCGTCTAGTGTGCCTGTCTTCAAGTAAACCATTTCCGCTTGGCTTGGCACCTTGGAATAAATAGGTGAACCGCAGTTGCCGCAAAAAAAACGCTCTACTGCGTCGCCGCTATCAGTATCTGCATCTTTATATAGCTTAGGTTGCCCCTGGGTGATGTGGAACTCAGGTACTGGTACGCCTGCCAAAGTTGAAAACGCTGATCCAGCTTGGCGCTGGCAATTCTTACAGTGACAGACGCCAGTCATTGCAGGTGGGTTGTCTAAACTATATTTGATTTCGCTGCATAGGCATTGTCCGGTTGCAGACATGTTGATACACCCTCTCTTTATTGTTCTAAAGTTTTTATTGTCAAAACTATGCGCACAACGATGCCGCTTTATATCTCCAATATCAAGAGAATTGGGAGCATCAAGGTCGAAAAGCCCATTGCGCGCGTGTTAGGGATATTGTTCTCCCAAGCCACTCTCTCGCTCTGTCTCTCCCTGACTTCGTCTCCCCGGCTATTTTACCGGTCACTTTTCTCTCGAAGAGGGGTCTGTTGCGCTGTGATTTGCTGTAGCATCACGATCGTTATTCTTCTCGGCTAGGCTATGCTGCGTATTCAAAATGTACTCCTCAACCCTGGGCTAAATTGTGGCTTTGACCATAATTTTTTGCCCGGCGGAATGACCGTTGTACTTGGGCGTAATCAGGCGGGCAAAACCAATTTATGTCGGCTTATCGCCGGCTTATCTACTCAAGCTGCGGGCGAGCTGTCGTTAAACAATACGCCGCTGAATAAACTCAGTCCGCAAAAGCGCTCGGTGGCGGTGGTTTTTCAAGCTTTTGTTAATTATCCCAATTGGTCCGTGCAGCAAAATATTGCGTCGCCTATGGTGGCAGCGGGTAGAGACAAAGCGTATATCCAAGGCCGGGTAGTAGGGTTGGCAGAAAAACTTGGGTTGGGTGAGTTACTTCAGCGTATGCCCAATGAATTGTCCGGTGGCCAGCAACAGCGCCTGGCTATTGCGCGCGCCTTAGCCAAAGAAGCCCAGGTTCTGCTGTTAGATGAGCCGTTGGTGAACTTGGATTATAAGTTGCGCGAAGCACTGGCATTAGAGCTGCGCAGTCTTTTGGATGACAGTGACACCACGGTTATTTATACCACCACAGACCCCAAGGATGCCTTCACTCTGGGGGACGATTTGTTGCTGCTAGACGGCGGTGGCAAGTTGCAGGCTGGAGCGCCACTTAGCGTTTATCAAAAACCCAATACTTTCGCCGCTGCAAATCTAATGAGCGATCCCTGCATCAATACTTTTGCTTGGTCGACACTCACTGATCAAGCATTTGCTCAGCAATGCCAGGCCGCCAGTGACGTCAGCCAGTTGGGGGGTGTTAGACCCGAACATCTGTTTTTTGTCGATAAGAGCGAATTCAATGCAACCGAATGCGTAGGTTTTGACCTGCAAGTTTCTGCATTAGAAACCAGTGGCGACGAAACTTTTGTTCATGGTTTAGTGCAGGCATCAAATCATGGATTGGTAGATCAGCCTGCATGGGTTGTGCGCAGTCCCGGCATGCTCAATTTCAGCCAAGGGCAAGAATTGTTAGTGGCTGCTCGTAAGCGCGATATTCTCGCTTTTGGTGGACAGTAGCATGGCGAACATTATTCTCGACGAGGTAGGCTTTGCCTACCCAGGTGCTTTCGAGCCGACCTTGCTGCCACTTTCTGTAGAGATTAAAGATGGCGAGGCTTTTGCTTTATTAGGTGCATCCGGCGCTGGTAAAACCACGCTACTGAATTTGCTTTCTGGGCTATTGGTGCCCACAACCGGCAGAATATTATTTGATGGCGTAGATGTGTCTGCCCTGTCCGGTAGCCAGCGTAATCTCGCCCAAGTGTTTCAATTTCCCGTGCTATACGAGTCTTTAACTATTGCAGATAACTTGGCGTTTCCGTTACGCGCAAGAAAAGCCGTTAACGGATTTTCTGCTGCCGATATTGCGTCTCGCGTAGCAAAAATTGCTGGCGAGTTAGAGATTGAAAACCTACTCAAGCGTAAGCCAAAAACTCTGTCGTTGTTTCAAAAGCAGTTGGTAGCCATTGGTCGCGCGTTGATGCGTCCTGATGTTTCAGTGGTTTTATTAGATGAGCCTTTAACCGCAGTCGAGCCGCGGACCAAGTGGCAGTTGCGTCAGAGTCTTAAGCGACTACAAGAAGAGCTTGGGGTAACTATGATCTACGTCACCCACGACCAAACCGAAGCGTTAACCTTTGCAGATCGTGTTGCTGTTATGGCGGCTGGGAAAATTTTGCAAACTGCGTCGCCACAAGAAGTGTATGAGCATCCTGCCCATGAATTTGTTGGCTTCTTTATTGGTAGCCCGGGTATGAATTTTGTCGCAATAGATCCGGCTGCCCCAGCGCCAATGTATGCAGCGAGTGGCGTTGATCAATCTGCACAGCGCATAGGCTTTAGGCCCGAGTGGGCGCGACTAGAAAATCCATCAGAGCAGCGCATGTCGTCTGCAGCGCATTGGCCAGGCAAAGTGCAGTATTGTCAAATTTTGGGCACTCAAGATGGCGCGCCGGTAGGCGTTACCATCATCGCAAGTGCTGTCGGCGAGCTGAAGGTGCGTGGTCCAATAAACGCCATCGTTGGCGATGAAATTGTGGTGGTTGTCGATCGATTTGTGAGCTTTTGTGAGGAACAATATATAGCTACTCACTATGCTCCCAGAGGTTCAGATGACGTTTTAGAAAACTCCGCAAACTCTGCTGGTGATGAATAATGGCGATTAATAAACCTTATAATAATCGCGCATGGCTTGGCGTTCTGCCGGTACTGCTCATTGTGGCGTTCAGTGCGGTCATCCCATTGATGACAGTGGTGAATTATTCTATTCAAGACATTTTAGATTTCAACAGCCGCTTTTATGTGGGCCTAGACTGGTATCGAGAAACTCTGCAAGACCCGCGCTTTATTGATGCCTTTGGGCGCCAGGTACTTTTTAGTCTTAGTGTGTTGGCCATAGAAATACCTTTGGGCATATTGGTGGCAAGAGGGCTGCCAAAAAGCGGCGCCTGGACCTCCGTATTGCTGATCTTACTTGCAGTACCACTGCTTATTCCTTGGAACGTGGTGGGGACTATTTGGCAGATTTACGCGCGCTCAGATATTGGTTTGCTAGGCGTGGGTTTAAACGAACTGGGTTTGGCCTTTAACTACACATCTAACCCAACCCATGCGTGGCTTACCTTGATTGCAATGGATGTCTGGCATTGGACCTCGCTGGTCGCTTTGCTGTCCTTCGCGGGCTTGACTTCAGTGCCACCGGCTTACTACCAAGCGGCTGAGTTAGATGGCGCCAGCAAATGGCAGGTGTTTCGTTATGTTGAAATGCCGCGGTTGGGCGGCGTGTTGGTGATTGCTGTGTTGCTGCGTTTGATGGACAGCTTTATGATTTACACCGAACCGTTTGTACTCACTGGCGGTGGCCCCGGTAACGCCACAACATTTTTGAGTCAGTATCTGGCGACCATGGCAGTGGGGCAATTTGACCTTGGGCCGGCGGCGGCATTTTCGGTGATCTATTTCTTGTTCATTCTGCTGTTTTGTTGGATTTTTTATAACAGTGTCATGTTAGACAACACGGTAGGCGACAATGAGGCACGCTATCATGACTAGTGTTAGCCGTTGGGTCTTAGTGTTTTATTGTATTTATCTGCTGCTGCCGCTGTATTGGTTAATGACTATGGCGCTGCGCACCAACAGCGACATCACCGGCAAGTTTGAGGTAATTCCCAGTAATCCAACCCTCGCCAATTTCGCGGAAATATTTTCTAATCCCGTTTGGTATCAGGCTTTCGGTAATTCATTGAGCTATGTGGTGTTGAATACCCTCATCTCAATATGCGTGGCGCTGCCTGCGGCTTACGTGTTCTCCCGTTATCGTTTTCTGGGTGATCGCCAATTGTTCTTTTGGTTGTTGACCAATCGTATGGCGCCGCCGGCGGTATTTTTGCTGCCATTCTTCCAGCTTTATTCCTCTATCGGTTTGTTTGATACACCCCTTGCTGTGGCGCTGGCCCACTGCCTGTTTACGGTGCCGCTGTCGGTATGGATCTTGGAAGGGTTCATGTCTGGGGTGCCCTCAGAAGTGGACGAAATGGCCAAGATTGATGGACATAGTTTCCCCTATTTCTTCTTCCGCATTTTTATCCCCATCAATAGGGGCGCCATAGGCGTGACTTTGTTCTTCTGCTTTATGTTTAGTTGGGTTGAGTTGCTGCTGGCGCGCACTCTAACCGGCAGTACGACCAAACCCATTGTTGTGGTTATGACCCGGACCGTGAGCGCCTCGGGACTAGACTGGGGCGTGTTAGCCGCGGCTGGGGCATTAACCGTGGTGCCCGGCATTATTGTGGTCTGGTTTGTGCGTAAGCATCTGGTCAAGGGCTTTGCCCTGGGAAGGGTATAATGAGTTGGATGGCTTGGACGACACCCACGATGATTTTCTTTATCGGCATTGGCGTGTCATTACTGTTGCTGACTTTGGCCGAGCTAAAATGGCCCACCGTGCTTGCGAGAGGATTTTTGCCTTTAGCGACCACTCGCGGCGATCGTTTTTTTATCAGTCTTTTGAGCGCAGCATTTATTCATTTGTTTTGGCTTGCACTCATCCCAGGGGATGTTTTGCTAGGCTCAGCCATTGCGCTGGTTTGGACTGGCTTGGTTATGACCAAGGGCTAGAGTCGCGTTGCTAGTACATTGTTTTTTTAACAGAAAATAGCTCGGCTAAATCACTATACTGCCAGACAAACAAAGTCCGATTCAGAGAAGAAGGAAAAGAGGAGATGGGGATGCAAAAGTTTATAGGTTTAATGGCATTGAGTGTCGTGCTCAGCATGCTTGCCAGTTGTGGTGACGAAGAAGACAAAGCTATTAGCGCAGAAATTCAAGCAATGGATTTTGCCGCCAATGCCGATAAATGGGTGGCGGATGAGTTTCAACCATCAACCCTAAGCCCAGCACAGGCACAAAGCGAGATGGCCTGGTTTACCCAAGCGGCACAGCCCTTCCGTGGTATGTCCATTAATGTGGTTTCTGAAACGCTGACGACTCACGAGTATGAAAGTGCAACGCTGGCCCAGGCTTTCTTTGAGATCACCGGTATTCGGGTTAACCATGACCTCATTCAAGAAGGCGATGTGATTGAAAAGCTGCAAACGCAAATGCAGTCAGGTGAGAACGTCTACGACGCTTACATCAATGACTCAGATTTGATTGGCACACACTCACGCTATGGTTATGTAGTGGCTCTGAGCGATTTCATGATCGGCGAGGGCGCGGATGTAACCTCACCTACCTTGGACTTAGAGGACTTCATTGGCATCAGTTTTACCACGGGTTCAGACGGCAAAATTTACCAACTACCAGACCAGCAGTTCGCTAATCTTTACTGGTTTCGCTATGACTGGTTTTCCAACGAAGACCTTAAGGTAAGGTTTGCAGAGCTATATGGTTACGATTTAGGTGTGCCAATTAACTGGTCCGCCTATGAAGACATCGCTGAATTCTTCTCCACCCATGTGGGTGAGATAGACGGCAAGAAAGTTTATGGGCACATGGACTACGGTAAAAAAGATCCGTCCCTAGGTTGGCGTTTTACCGATGCATGGCTTTCTATGGCCGGTGCAGGGGATGTAGGTATTCCCAATGGCTTGCCGGTAGATGAGTGGGGCATTCGGGTAGAAAATTGTCGTCCTGTGGGTTCATCTGTGACGCGTGGCGGTGCAGCCAACGGACCAGCAGCGGTATACGCGCTGCAAAAGTATATTGATTGGTTAAAAGCCTACGCGCCCAGCGAAGCGCCGGGTATGACGTTCTCTGAGTCTGGCCCCGTGCCAGCCCAAGGCCATATCGCACAACAGATATTTTGGTACACCACGTTCACCGCTGACATGATCAAAGACGGCTTGGCGGTAGTCAATGAAGACGGCACACCTAAGTGGCGTATGGCACCTTCGCCTCATGGGCCTTATTGGGAAGAGGGCATGAAGCTGGGTTACCAGGATACCGGTGCGTGGACCTTGTTAAAATCTACACCGTTAGACCGACGTAGGGCGGCATGGCTGTATGCGCAGTTTGTAACGTCAAAAACCGTCTCGCTGAAGAAAACTGTGGTAGGTCTTACGCCCATTCGTGATTCAGACATCCGCTCTCAAGCCATGACAGATCTAGCGCCTAAACTCGGTGGGTTAGTAGAGTTCTACCGCAGTTCAGCGCGTACGGCTTGGACCCCAACAGGCACCAACGTGCCAGATTATCCAAAGCTTGCGCAGCTGTGGTGGGCAAACGTTGCCAACGCAGTGAGTGGACAAGTTAGTGCGCAGGACTCCATGGACAGTTTGGCCAGTCAGCAAGATCGCGTGTTGGAGCGCCTAGAAAAGCACGGCATTCAGGGCGATTGTGGCCCCAAATTGAATGAAGAAAGAGAGGCCGAGTATTGGTTGTCTCAGCCTGGCTCACCCAAGGCGAAGTTATCTGACGAGAAACCTCAGGGTCAAACCATCTCTTATGATGAGTTGCTCAAAACTTGGGCAGCTGAGTAAACGAAGGCACTGGACACACAGGGCAGAAGTATTTGCCCTGTTGCTATGTTTGCCTTGTTCTAGGGCGCTCTCTTAGACTCAGGCACCTGCTAAATATCTGGCTAAGCACTTGATTAAGTGCTTGTTTATAGGTACTTGCCTAAATACCCGCCTCATAACTGTATTCCCGTTCAACTTTGCATACGCGCACAGTGTAGGACCGGCACCACTTATTCTGTCCCAACTTTTGCGCAACTACACGCTCCGACGCTTGCTTCCAAACTTTAATGGCCTGCAACGATTACCAATAACTCACTGTGATGCCCAGTTCAGATCTAGCAGTTTCCATATGCAAGAAGCCCGGCTGTTGCTGGGTTAACTTGTATATAGTTTTAGCCATAGCATCATAGGCGGGGTCGTCATCAGTTAAGGTTGAGGTGAAAATTACTGCGTAATAGCCGTTTGCAACTGTCATTGAGATTTCCCCTGATATTTGCGATTCCTTAAAAGGCTTATTTGTCCAAGTTTTTAAAGAAGTCGATGTCTCGCTTTTCACCTTCAGGCACAGCTACCTCAGTGATGCGCTCGTCTACATCGTCCCATTCCAAACGCAGTGCCCTAGTCATAGTGGCATGCATTTCATAAGTACAAACAATGTATGTCAGTTCGATGATTTGCACTTCGTTGAGGTGAGCCTGGAGCACAGCAAAGGTGCCATCAGCGACGCGGCCGCCTTGAAGTACTAGGTCATCGGTATAGGCCAAAACAGCACGCTCTAGCTCGTCGAACAAATCAGTGGATGCCCAATGTGGAATCGCCTGAATTTGCTCTTCAGAAAATCCTGCGCCGCGTAGGGCTTTGCAGTGCTGGGAAAATACAAACTGGCTGCCACGAGCAAAACCGGCTCGGGCTTGGCCTAGCTCTCTAAGCTTTGCCGAAATTTTGCGGTTACGGCTGCGGTAGAACTCAAACCCACTCACCATGTGATGTAAGCAATCTGGCACATGGGCAAATACGGTCCACCAGTTGCCTGGTGTGCCTGTGGCTGTACCGGGGTGAGTTGTCGGCTCACGGTCCTTGCCAAATAGCGCGTCGTAAAAAGGCAGTACGCTGGCGTCAGCTTCTGTTCTTGGTACCTGTCTTAGTCTTGGCATAATTCTCCCCTCATTAGATATGCCCCGAGTATCGCGGTTTTTCCGCTCAGGCTCCATAGAGGGGCCTGTATGTTTTGCGCGCCTTAAATAATGAATCGTAGGTGCGCCTGGGGTGGTCTGCGGGCTGTTTAGCCCAGACAAGTTTTCGCAGAGCGCCCTTGGAAAGTGCTTTTGGAAAGCCCCTTTGAAAAGTGCATGCGGGGAGTCGCGCGCTGAGTTATAGCCGTTCAGCTTCTGCTTACAACCTTTGGGAGTCTAAAAGTCCAAGAAGCGCGACAACGTGTTGCTCTTGATACACAACCTTAATGCGCCGGCAATAGACGCACTGAAAGGTGAGTTGGGGAGTATTAATCGCGATGTATCCACCTTAGTTAAGAACATGCAGCGGTCCGTTCAAGAGTCAGAGGCGTTTATTACCACACTGAAAACCGAACGTTAGAGGTATTCAGTGTTGGCGGGCGCTCGCTACAGAGCACTGAAGTCGCCGCGCCAACTCTAGTGGGTGGCCAAAGTTGCAAAGTTATTTGGACACGGCTTAGACTTCGTCTCGTAGCTCTACTAATAGCAATTTGTCTATTTTTGTCTACTAGAATCTGTGCTTCAAGGGGTTGTAGTATCTAGCTCATGAATTATGTTCAACTCGCAATTCCGTACTTCCTTCTCGCCATGGTTATTGAGGCCATTTATGGCTACGTGCAGAAAAATCAAACCTATCGTTTAAACGACACTGTAAATAGCCTACAAATGGGTATGCTCAGTCGCTTAGTCGGTGTTTTACGTTTGGGTTTTTCAGCTGTTGTTTTTACCGAGCTGGTTTCTCTGTTTGGTGTACAGCAGTGGTCGGCGGATACATGGGTGCATTGGGTGCTCGCTTTCGTCGCCTACGATTGCTGCTACTACTGGAAGCACCGTTTTGGTCACCAGTGGAGGATTATGTGGGCGTCTCACTCGGCTCATCACCAAAGCGAAGAATACAACTTGAGTACCGCACTGCGTCAAACGGGCACAGACTACATTGGCTTTGTCTTTTATGTTCCCATGTACTTAGCGGGCGTTCCGGTGGAGGTTATGGTCACTGTAGGCAGCCTGAATTTAGTTTATCAATTCTGGGTGCATACAGAGCATGTGCGCTTCCTAGGGGTACTAGATTACATTCTGGTCACGCCGTCTAATCACCGAGTGCATCACGCCAAAAATCCCGGCTATATTGACAAAAACTATGGTGGAGTATTTGTTGTCTGGGATCGGTGGTTTGGCACCTTTGCCGTTGAAAGAATAGAGGAGCCGTGTCGTTTTGGTATTACCCACGGCCTTAAGAGTTGGAACCCTGTTTGGGCCAATGCCATTGTGTGGTGGGATACGTTAAAGCTGTCTCTGCAAACTCGGCGGTGGCAGGACAAGTGTTTGGTTTGGTTTAAAGGCCCAGCGTGGCGTCCAGCCGATGTTAGCCAAACTTATGCAGATCATTGGCAGGACGATAAATTTGACCCGGTTGCTTCTACTTACTGCAAGATTTATGTGTTTGCTCAATTCGTAGTGGTGTCGTTACTGGCACTGATTTTGCAAAAACTACAGAACGAATTGCCAACCAGTCTGGTCTTGGTCGCGTTTTTCTTTTTGGTGGTTTCAGTTTGTGTCCAAGGTGTTTGGCTGGAAGCCCGAGGGCCTTTTCGGATTATCGAAGCGGCGCGTTTGACGGCGGTTGGTGTCCTTTCCTTAATTCTACCTACTGCTTGGCCTACGGTTGAATGGACGGCGCAATCTTATGAGCTGTCTCTGCTGCTGCAAGGCTATGTTGGTGTGAGTGCCGTGTTGTTGTTGGCGAGCTTAGGTCGAGGTGCTCAAGTGCAAGAACAGGCCGCGGATAACGCATCTGCATAGACCATGAAAGTTCGGCCTTTCATGTCTCTTTGGCTCTAGGTCTTTAGCGCCAGGTGTTTAGCTCAAAGTATTTATCAGAGGTTTTCAATGTAGGTTTTAATTTGCCTGTATTTTTTTTGGCCACCAAAGTATTCAATTTCATCTTCGTTAAAGATTGCCATAACGGCTAACAGGTCGTGCTGGGCTTGGGGGTATTGCGCAATATCCGCTAGCGGCTGAAAGCGCGGGTTGATGGTAAACAGTAAATAATCTTCATGTACCCGGCACAAGGTTTCTCGCTCAGAGCGGACAAACCACTGCTCTGGGCCGTTTTTCATGGTTTCATCTGGTTCATTGTGAAAGCGCTGAGTGTCATCGTGGATAAACCAGTTCGTCCGCTCGAAAGGTTTCATTAACGGCGCATTTTGGATGAACCGTTCAATGGGGTCGCCAATTTTTGCATTCATGCTCTCCACCGGTTGGTGAATTGCTCTTAATGGCCTACCTATTTTAGTGCGCACATCCCAATAGCTTGGAGAGCACACGCAGGCGGCAATTAGCCGCTGGGGCATAGCGGTTTGCATAAGGCATAAATCGTCAGGTACTTGCATCGCAAGGTTGGCAATAAGGTCAGGGTAGGTGTGTGCCAAATCAGGGCGTTGAGAGGCCAGTGCCTTTTGTGCGGTCATAGCAGCGTTAAGGTCATCTATTACGGCGGTCACTTCGTCATAACAGGTCTCTAGTAGATGGCTTTTGTGCGCCGTAATATCTTCGGTCATGGGCACAGGAAACCAGTTCTGTAAGTCGATAGGGGCTAGGCCTAGACGGTACTTTGGTTTGCTACCCTGCCAAGGTGGGTTTTGCCAAAATACGCTTTCAGCGCTTGGGTTTTCAGCGGTCCCTGTATTTATTGATTCTTTGCTAATAGCCGCTTCTCGTTTGTTTTCTACTTCTATTTTTGTTCGTTCAAATCCCAGACGTATTCGTAATCTATAGCGTTTTTAGATGCCAAAATGCTTTGCGCTTGCTGGGGCAGTTGAGCGGCAATGTAGACCTTTAGGCCTTTTTCATCCTCGCTAAAATCTACTTGGTACCAATCAAAAATACTCGACAGCACTAGCTTATTTTTTCTTAACGACACGCCTCGAGGATGGCTGAGGTAGCGTTTTTGCGCGCGCTGCAACTGCGCTTGGACATTGCTTGAGGTATAGGCTGTTTTGCTTAGGTTAGGACAACCTATGCTGGCGCAATTAAGCGCAAAGTGCAGCCTGTGATCTTGCCAAATGGGGCGCAATATTTTGTGCTCAATGTCATTTAAGGTAACCTCCTTACCCTCAATTGTAAGCAGTTCATCGTCCCAAGGGCCACTGCTGAAGAAGCTGCTTTTCATCTTTAGAATGCTTTTAGCCTTGGGGTATTGCAGCACTACTTGCACAGTCAACGCGTTGTACAAATTAGTCCAATAGGCTAATTGTTCCGCTCGGTTTAATTGTGTGGGTGTGAGCGCTGCGAGCGCGTCGATGTAGAGGTTGAGCTGATTTTTTTCTGCTTCTGAAAACTGTTTATAGCTGACACGATTAATGTTGTCGGCATTCTCGTGTACGCGCTGATCTAGCACGTGTTGCCACAGGCTGTGGTCAACTACTACGGCAGACTCTGGGTTGTGAGTAGCCCAGTGGCGCCAAAGATCAGTCTTTGGCGCCGTCTGTGCGCTGCTAGCAAAAGTGCCAGCAAGCACGCTCGTCATTATCAATATTGCTGCGCTAGGGCGCAGATACTTAAGCCTCTTTAGTTGTTTAAGCATACTTTCATAGACCGGGCTAAGGGTCAGAAAGTATAGCGCAGACCTAGGGTCACTCGTCGACCCGGTTGTGGCGCACTTTCCTTAATAAAAGAAGTATGGTGTCTTTGCTCAGAATCGGTGAGATTGTCTCCGCGTAGGAATAGCTCTAAATCCGCCTCTCGAGCAGTGGGTACTTGCCAGCCTAAGTATAGGGACAAGTCGTTATAGGAATCTGTGGGTAGCTCAAAGCTAGCAACATCGTCCTGCTTGAAGGCATGCACGTAGTCAATGCTGAGGGCAAAGTTCTGCCAGTCTAAGTCTGAACTGAGACCAATTCTGCTGGGCGGAATTAGCGGCAGGTTAGACTCAGTAGTTGAATCTATGTCGGCATGCACCACATCAAAAAACCCCCTCAGGCTAAGGTCGCGGTCACCGAATAAACCGGTGGTGTAAATGATTTCACCATCAATACCTGTGAAAGTGGCATCGTCTTGATCCCACAGAAATACGGGTAACTCGTCCAATTCGCGGTTGTCAGAGTTTTGGTAAATGAAATCATTGAAGTCAGAGTAGTAGACGCTTACGGTCACGTCCCAAGGTGCATTGGAGTAGGACAGACCTAACGTTGTGCTCAAAACTCTTTCTTCTTTAAGAGTCGAGTCACCAATTTCAAAGCGGTTGGTGGCAAGGTGTGGGCCAAAGCTGTAAAGCTCTTCACCAACTGGGGCTCTTTCTGCGTAATCAAAGGCGATTTTCCAAGTTAACTTTTCACTTAACGGAATGACAAAACCGCCGGATCCTGCAATGGTCGTGAACGAACGCGACTCGCCGGTTAATGGTTTGTGAGAAACCCGCTCCAGGCGCAGGCCGGTTTCCAGGTCAAAGCCTTCGAAACCTGTTTCATTTAGCCAGAATGCGCCTATTGATCGGCTGTCTACGCCGGGAACAAAGGCTTCCTCACCCACCACGCTGAAATCGCGTTGGTCAAATTGAATTCCGTAAACATTGTGCTGAGTATCTGTTTCCTGGATTAGCTCGAGGCGACTCTCAAATGCATCGTTTTGAAAAAACGTAGCAACTTCGCCATTGGGTTCTATTTCCGAGTGCTCATAGTCGTTGTGGCCAAGACGCAGATTAAGGCTGCTAAAAGTACCAAAAGGGTTTTTGATGCCAGCTTCCATATCTATACGGGTTTGCTCCATATCCAGAATCGGCGTTAGTCCAGCCAATTCGTCTTCATGTTCCTCGTCCTCGTGCTCCTCCTCGTCATGTTCCTCTTCTTCATCCTCGTGATGCCCATGTCCGCCGGGCAAACCATATTGAGCTTCGGTACGGCTAATGGCCGCGCCTAAAAACCCTTTTTCAGTGGCGAAGCTAAGTCCCAGCGCGCCGCCGTCAGTCTTATAGTGACTGCCCGGTAATGTGCCTTGAGCTTCCTCGTCGTGATCTTCATCGTGATCTTCATCGTGGGCTTCTTCAGCCTCTGACGCGCGCAGAGCGCTTGATTCTGCAAAGCCATTAATATTGTAGTTGTCGGCTTGACGGTCAAAAGCATCGACATGCCACAGCCAATTTTCAAAGCTGCCATCAATCCGGCCTGCTAAGTTTTCTTGATCGCCATTATTCCCCATGCTGGCCTCGAAACGTCCGGTGGTAGCGTCATCTGCACGCGGATGTGGCACACGCCCAGTGTGTACATCAACCACACCGCCAATAGCGCCGTTGCCGTAAAGTAGGGTGGATGCGCCTTTGAGTACTTCGATTTTGTCTGCAATGAAGGGTTCAACAGTCGTTGCGTGGTCACCACTGGTTACCGATACGTCCATAGTGCTGAGGCGATCTTCCATCACCCGGACTCGCGTCCCGCTTAAGCCATGAATAACAGGTCGTCCCACAGCTTGGCCAAAACTCGCAGAATGAATACCCGGCTGAGAGGCCAGTGTTTCGCCAAGGCTGGGAGCCAGATTTCGTTGTAGCTGTTTACCGCTCAGCGTTTGTATTGCTTGAGCCAAGCCTTCGCCGGAAAGAGGGTGTGCACTAACCAGCACCTCTTCAACAATGTCGTTATTTTGTGTTTTACTATTTGTGATGCGTTCTTGTCCAAGGTTATCTGCATAGGCAGCTGTGACGCTTAGAGCAAAAGCGGTAGCGCCAAAAATGGCGCTTAAAGTTGTTATATTTTTCATAATTTCCACTAATCATTTCCAATGACAGATATTGTTAGAATGCTGTCATTGAGAAACTAAAGATTTACAGTGCTGCTGCGGGGTGTTGGTAAAACCTCGCTTGATCTGCCTGTACATGTAAACTTAAGGCAAGCACTGGATGCAAAACTCTCATAAAAAATAGGTCTAAAATTAGATCTATTTTTAGGTGTTTTTCTTGGAGCCTTTTCAGGGCTATGAAAAATTAGCGGGGGGCGCTCGTTGGCGGTGCTGTTTGGGGGTGGTGGTAGATAGATCAGCTATTGGTCTGGCTTGCATACTTATTGCCGTGAAAGCAACTGGTCCTGACAGGGCAATTGGCCCCGCGTCAGATCCAGGGCTTTGCTCTATTTGGCAGTAAAGGCAATCGATTTCTTGTTCAACACTTGAATGAAGGTGGCTTAGGTCGTAGGGCAATACTAGGCCGGCTAGTAATAGCATCCACGCGAAAGCTCTGGTTACAGTCCCAATGACTTTCAAATGTCTAAATTTGTTTGTCAGGTATGCCATGTCTCTTTTTCTGCCGGGGCAGTTAATGTTGGGTTGCTGATCTTATTTTGGTCAGAGGATTCATCATTTTGGTCTTTTTGTAAAGCGGTTAGGTCTACATTAGTCATGAAGTGACGGAGGGAATATAAATAGGGTCGGCTTTTTTGAGGCTTTGTTGATGAAATGGGGCGGGATATCCGGGATGGTTCCCGGACGTTTTAATCTTCTTGTCCATCACGCTCAAAGATGCTTTGCATCTTTGCATCTTTGCATCTTTGCGGGTCTTGCGTGGATACCTCGACGTTGAGGTCAAATTGTCCTCAACTTATTCGCGACGTTTGTCTTAACGCATTGCTAACTTTTTCTTGGCTAGGGCGCTGTTTTCGTCTCAATCCAAGAGTCAATTTTGCGCTCTAACAGCGACAAAGGCAGTGCGCCGCCGCCAAGTATGGCGTCATGGAACTCACCAAGGTTAAATTTGTCACCCAATGCGGCTGTTGCTTTGCGTCGCAGTTCTTGAATTTTCAGCATGCCAATTTTGTAGGCTGTAGCTTGCCCCGGCATAACAATATAGCGCTGAATTTCTGAGGTGATACTTTCTAGTGGTTCAGGTGAGTTGGCGCTGAAGTAGTCTATGGCCTCTTGCTCTGTCCAACCCTTGGCGTGTAGCCCTGTGTCTACCACCAAGCGAATTGCGCGCCAAGATTCCGCGGTTAAACGACCAAAGTCCTGGTAGGGATCTTTGTATGTGCCAGAAATTTCCTTGGCTAACCATTCCGAATATAAGCCCCAACCTTCGGTATAAGCGGTGAAGCTGGCTTGGGTGCGAAAAACTGGGATATCTGTTAATTCTTGGGCAATAGATAATTGCATGTGATGCCCTGGCAGACCTTCATGATAGGCAATGACTTCCAACTGGTTCTTGGGCATGGCGTTCATGTCGGATAAATGCGCGTAGTAAATGCCGGGTCGTGAGCCGTCTGGAGTGCCTGGATAGTAGTGTTGCGCGGCGCCGTCGCGCTCACGAAAAGGCTCAACTCTTTTTACTAATAAGTCGGCGTTGGGTGTTAAGCCAAATACTTCTGGTAGCTTGGACTTAATGTTTTCAATGGCCGCTGTTGCATCATCTATATAGGCTTTTCTACCCTCGTCGGTGTTTGGGTAGGAGTTCCACTGCGCGTCGCGCACATGGTTAAAGAATGCGGCAAGGTCGCCGTCAAAGTTCACCTGTTTTATAATGTCCATCATCTCCGCGCGTAGACGTTTCACTTCACTGAGGCCAATTTCATGAATTTCGTCAGCACTTAAATCGGTGGTGGTTTGTGTGCCCAGTCGGTATCTGTAATACGCAGCGCCATTACCTTGACTGCCAATACCTGTAGACATTTTTGGTGCTTTGTCTTTCTCAGTCTCGGCCCAGCTGATGATGTTGTTATAAGCAGGTTGTAACTGGTTTACTAAGGCACTACGGGCATCTTCAAGCAGGCCAGCTGCTGTTTGAGCATCTATTAGCTCTTGCTCTTTTAGCTTTGCCACCTCGGTTTTTATGTCGTCCCACAGGTCGCTGTCTTTGCCTGCTACCGTTTCAAACGGTTGGCCGGTGATAATGGCTTTGGTTTGGTTGATAACGCCGTCCAATGCAAATCCAGGTGTAATGACACCCTTGTTTGATGAGGTTTGCGCATTTGCCAAGGCTTCTTGCATGCGCGGGCTCACGGCTTTAATACGCGAGATATACGCTTGCATATCGGCTTCACTTTCCACGCTGTGAAAGTTAATTAAAAATGTTGGCAAAAAGCTCTGCACGCCGTTCATTTGATCAAAAGTTAGGCCGTTGTGGAAAAATTCAGCGGAATCGACCATCTGCTGTGATTGAAACTCCCAAAGATCATAAGAGAGTTTTTCATCATTGCTGAGGCTTGCGTAGTCAAATTGCGTCTGCATTTCTTTTACTGATGCCTGCTTCCAATTCATCTGCTCGGCAAATGCTTCATAGGTGAATTTGTCAATTTCATCGTTGCGCTCTTTGCGCCCAAGAAAGGTCATTTGTAGGGGCGAGAACTTTAATTCTTGCTCGTATTTTTCATCTAACCATTGGGTTAGAGATTGCGTACTAATAGTTTGTGCTGGTGCTTGAGTTTGAACCGCAGTGTTTGTAGAGGCAGGCTCTGGACTGCAAGCGCTTAAGGCGAACACTAGGCTAAAGGCGAAGTTGAGCTTGTTCATTAAGTAATCTCTGGGCTGGTGATCGGTTGTAAAGGAGTAAGTATAAGGCCAACTAATGATGGGTGGTAATTGTAAACGTCATTAGTTAGCACTTTTGTAACAGTAAATTTAGCCGCCAGTACGTTAAGCGTACCTAAGCACTCCTCGAGTAGACAATAGTAGGGTGAGCATTAAATAGGTCAGCCTAAAACGGATGGTAGGTGGTATTTAGCAGAGCTTCGGTATTGGTGCGCGCTATTATTGAACTAGTAGGCACAGGTAAAGCTAAACCAATAGCAAACTCACTCAGAAAAGCCTTTAAGATGGGGGAACCAACATAGGGCTAAAAAATGGGGCTGGTAAAATAGAGCTATTAATTTAGGGAAATGGTTTAACTGATTTAAGCGCGTAATATTCTCCATTGCTGGTTAATCCTGCGGACTTTTTATCTGCGATAGGCCGCATTTGCAACGACCTATGTTCGAAGCGCCAAATAACTTTAAAGAAGTAGATGACTCGATGACCTCAAAAGAACAAAATCAGACCAATAAAGCGACCCTTGCTAACCAGCAAGGCGCAACCCAAGGCCCATTGCATGGCCTGCGAATTTTAGATTTGTCCTCGGTGGTATCCGGGCCCATGGCCGCAGTTGTATTGGCGGATCAGGGCGCTGACGTAATTAAAGTCGAGCCACCAGGCTGGGGCGATGGCATAAGGGGTTTGGGTGCGTCGCGCAATGGACTGAGCGCCATTTATTCGATGATCAATCGCAATAAGCGCTCTATCGCAATTAATCTAAAATACTCGGCGGGTCAGGACCTCGTGCGCCAACTGGTGCAAGATGCGGATGTGCTTTTACAAAACTATCGCCCAGGCAAGATGCAAAAACTCGGCTTAGACTACGAAACTCTAAAGGCTATTAATCCCCAATTGGTTTACGCCACTATTAACGGCATGGGCGAGGTGGGGCCTTATGCCGGTCACAAAACCTACGACTATGTAATTCAGGCGTTGAGCGGCGTGTTGGATGTTCAGGCTGGCGGTGCGAATGCAGCCGACGGTCAGCCTTTGCAAATGGTGCGGACTATTCTTTACGACAAAATAACTGCCCTGACCGCCGCTCAAGGGATTACCGCTGCATTGCTGGCGCGTGAGCGTGGGGCCGGCGGCCAGCATGTACAGCTGTCTATGTTAGACACCGCAATCTATTTTAACTGGCCGGATTTGATGTGGAACTACACCTTTAAGGGTCAAGGCGCGCAGCTAGCTGGAGATTTGGCAGACGTATGTGAAGTAAGCGAGACTTCCGACGGTGCCATTGTTTCCAGCTACTTGGGTGTAGATTGCAGCAAATATGAGACCGAGCAGTTAATAGATTTGCTGATCGAAAATGAAATTCCTGTGGGACGGGTGAACCGTCGAGAAGATTTACTCGACGACCCACAAATTCAGGCAGCGGGTATTCTTCGATCTGTTACCCACCCACGTGGTGGCGAGATGTTGCAACCGAGGGCGGCTGTAAGATTCAGTGAAACGCAACATTTAGACAATACGCCCTCAGCGGATCTTGGCGAGCACACGGTAGAAATATTAAGCGACCTTGGGCTCACCTTTGCGCAAATGCAGGCCTTAGCTAAGCAGGGCGTGATAGCTTAGGCAGGTCGTTATTGGTCGCAGGGAAAGTCGAAAGACAAAAGGTTTCCACTCGATGAGACCGCAGCGCGTCCGTGACCTAGGTCGATGTAACTGAGACCCACTTGGTCAAACGCCGAATATTTTGCTCAGCAAATTTTTTTTGGGTGTATTGCCAGTTAAACTCGGGATCGAGTTGGATCATTGTGTTATCTATGGATATAGTCGACCATATAGCAATCAGGAGTTAACGGCATGGGTATTGACCCTTTATATTTATGGATAGGTATAGGTTTTGCCTTAGTGATTGCCGAGGTGACGATGGGCAACTTCATCTTGTTTTTCCTCGGCTTAGCATCCGTTTGTGTCGGTGGCGCTGTTTGGTTAGGAATGCCAGCGGATGGTGCGCTACCCTATCTACTGTTTGTAGGACTGGCAGTATTTTTTCTTTTGAGTGTACGTTCGCGGATGCCAGCATTCACAGTGGGTGACATCGCGGCGTCGACGGAGGACGAGGACTTTGTAGGTCGTAATGTGACAGTAGAATCAGGGTTTGATGAAGCCTCTCCAGGGCGCGGCAGAGTCAACTATCGAGGGGCTAGTTGGGATGCGCAAAGTAGCAAACAGCACTTTGCAGCGGGCGAATTCATAACAATAATTGATCGAAGCGGTAACCTTCTGATCGTTGATAACGAGGGCATTTAAATGGATTTAAGTACATTTTTCGGTATCGCAGTAGCTGTACTTGCGATTGTAATATTGATGAAAACTGCACGGGTCGTGCCCCAGCGAGAACAGTTTATCGTTGAGCGTTTAGGTAAGTATTCAAAAACATTAGACGCAGGATTTCATATATTGGTGCCTTTTGTGGATGTTGTGGCATACAAGCACACGCTGAAGGAGCAAACATTAGACGTGCCCTCTCAAAGCTGTATTACAGCTGACAATATATCGGTAGAAATCGATGGCGTTATTTATATGCAGGTCAGCGACTCTAGAGCCGCTAGCTACGGTATTGAAGACTATGTTTTCGCAACCTCGCAATTGGCTCAAACCACGCTACGATCGGAGATTGGTAAGATTGAGCTGGACCGAACATTTGAAGAACGCACAATCATTAACTCGCAGGTTGTAGCTGCCGTTGACCGAGCAGCTGAGCCGTGGGGTGTAAAAATCTTGCGTTACGAAATTAAGGACATCATCCCGCCCGCATCGGTCAAAGATGCGCTTGAAAAGCAAATGCGCGCAGAGCGAGAACGCCGGGCGGTAGTTGCTACCTCGGAAGGCGAGCGCCAGGCTCGGATTAACGTGTCAGAGGGTGATCGCCAAGAAGCCATTAACTTATCTGAAGCAGAAAAGCTGCGTCAGATAAATGAAGCTGAAGGTCGAGCTGAAGAAATTAAATTGATCGCAGATGCCACTGCACATGGTTTGCGCCAAGTAGCTAGCGCGCTGTCTGAACCTGGTGGTCGCGAAGCGGTGAACCTGCGTGTGGCAGAGCAGTGGGTAAAAGAGTTTGGTAAGTTGGCGCAAACTAATAACACCATGATTGTGCCTGCGCAATTGGGCGATGTCGCCACAATGGTTTCAACGGTTATGGGGACCATGGGTAATATCTCTGGCGACAAATCGCAAACATAGGCAATAATTTAACCCCCCATAAAAAGGGTCTACTTGAGCTATTGCAGCAGCGGTGATCATAAAGCATCGCTGCTTTTTTGAGCGAGTAGTCCTATCCAAACGTGTTCACCGCGTGGACCTTCGGTAATTAGTCTGATTTTTTCGATTTCTCTTTGTCGCTAGCTTACTTTCTGTGAACCAGCTCGTATTTTCGGAAATTGCTTTTCGTTTGCTGCGCCTATTTCGGCGTTTTTCCTTTTGGCGTTTTCATTTGTCCACGTCACCTCAAAGACGCTTTGCATCCTCTGATTTGTTGTAAGTAATTTGTGGAGAATATTTTATCAGAGCGCCAACTGCTAATCATGACGAAAAGAAGGTGGTGCTGGGTTCGATTTGGTCCACTGGTAAAAGGCTTTTTTAAAAAACCTCATGCATTGGCGGCTAACGGTTTGCTTTGTTATGGGTGCTCGATTGATGCCGCAGCACGCTCTTGTCACGCAGGGCGTTGTGTTTGGTTTTACGGCCAGTTACGCGCTCGCGCCAGCGCTTGAAGGAGCGAGCGGTGATATTGCCGCGCATGATCTTTATGACTTTATCCTCAGGCACTTGAAATTGCACTTCTATGGCTTCGAAAGGTGTGCGGTCTTCCCATGCCATTTCTATAATACGGCTAATTTCACCTTCGGTTAAATCGGTTGCTGTTTTAGTGGTTCGCATTTTGCATATCGTGCACAGGGTCAATGTCTAATAAATGGTTCAGTAAGCAGCTTGGCAAATGGTCGTTTTTCTCACCACCTAGGTTCGTGCGCGCTGGTAAGGTTAGTGTAAGCAATTGCTGGCACTGGGGCCGCAACAACTGAGACTTAACTTATGGACATACCTTATACCGCTAACACTGCCACTGGCGATCAATTCGATATTCTTTTTCCACTGCATGAACAAACAGAAGACCCGGTAAAAGTGCATCAGCTGCTAACGGCCATCCTGCATACGGTAGACGAGCAAATTAAAGTTTTGGGGGCCACGAGTAACGGTGATGTTTTACAGGCGGCAGCTATGGCGTTGTCTGTTAGAGCGCGCATTATTAATGCACCCACGCAGACGTTGGAGACCATTGTTAACGACCTTGTGAAAATTAATTTGCAAGCGTCCATGGATGCCCAACGTAAGAGTCCCACTGCCGGACATGGCTAACTTTGCTTAAGGTGCTTGCTGTAGGCGCCTTGCACTATACAGCGGTAAAGTTCAGTGCGCTGATGGCCAGCAAGCCAAGGCTCAAGCATACGGTTAAGTTAATTCTTAACGGTATATACCAAGGGGGCCGTTGGCTTTTTTCCAAGTCATTGAGTTCGAAAAATAACAGTGCATTAAGGCCTGCAACAATAAACCAACTGCCCTGTGCGGCGGGCAGCTGTAGGGCCAATACGGTCCACAGTGAGGGCGCAATGCTCACTAGCAGTCTTTTGCTTATGCGCACCTGTGCCTGCGGACTAATGCTCAAGCCCCATTGAATGCCACCTAAAAACGAAAATATGGTGCCTGCGTAAAGGTTGGCCAACAGGCTGAGCTTAGTTAGGTATTGTGGCCAGACTAAGGCGCCTAAGAATATGGCGGCAACGGGCAGTAAACCACTGAAGCCAAGCAGTTGGGCGGTGATGGTCGACGTCCTCTGGGCAGCGTCTAATGGGTCCAAATTATGTGGCTGTGTTTCATTGGGTGAAGTCATTGACGGCTTAATTTTCCTTACACTGCTGCGGGTCGGCCAATTTGTTTGATCAGGCGAATGGCAATGGTTGCAAATATTAGGTGGACCAGCCATAGCCCGAATACGCTGGGGATTTGTGCTTCTGTTATGGCCCAGCGGTTTGCGATCAAGGCGATGTAATAACCTACTATCCAAAGTAACCCAGGCGCTATTCGTGCGTAGGGGCCTTGGCGTGGTTTCACGGGCGCCACGCCAATGGCTAGGCCGCTGACAATTAGAAAGAATAAGGGCATGGCTATGCGCCAATGTAGCTCTGCTTGGTGTTCTGGGTTGTCTTGCAGCGCCAGGGTGGGGGTTGCGTCAACATCCGTGGCTTGTTCAATGACCTTGCCTACATTCAGCGCAATATGAAATTCTTCAAATGTCATCACTTCAAAATTTTGCTCGCCAGGCTGACCTACGTAGCGTCGGCCGCTATACAGCGATAACAGCTGCTGGCCTTTTGCGTTGGGTGGATCTTTACGACCACGCTCTGCCCATACAGTAACTTCTTGGCCGGTTTCTAGCGTGCGCTGTACAAACACATTGAGAATGGTTTGGTCATCGTCAGCCAAACCTTCGCTGTAAATTACCCAGTCGTTTTTGTTGTCGCTTCGAAAGGTGCCGGGCTGCAGTGCCGCAAAGCCTGTTTGCGTGCGCAACTCATCCATCCTTTGCTCCAGCGCAAATTGAGCACTTGGGGCAACCCAAAGGGACAGCAGGCCAACACCAATGGTCAGAGCCAGAATTGGCCTGGACAACCATTTAAGCAGCGTGGCGGTAGACATGCCGCCGCTTTGCAAAATAACCATTTCTTGGGTGGAGTAGAGGCGTCCGAAGGACAGCAAAATGGCCACGTAAAAGGCGAAGGGGATGACCAGTTGCAGAATGCCCGGCATGCGCAGCAACACTACGTAAAGCACCATGTGTCCGGGCAATTGACCGATGGCCGCTTTCTCTAGGAAATGAATTAGCTTGTCGCCCATAGCAATGCTGAAGATCACCGCGAGAGCGATGGCGAAGACCGTCAAAAGTTGCTTAGTAATGTAGCGAGCGGGTGTGTTCAAACGGCTTATTCGTTGGGCTAAAGATGAAGTGTGCACGCAAGTGTAGGCGACGTCACCTCCAATAAGTTGGCACCGCTAATAATTCACCACAATTGCCCAACTCGGTTACTTGGTGAAGTTTCCGGGGTTACTGGGTTTGCACATCTAAGGTTAACAAATTTGGGTATCCGTTGTGCCTAGTGCACAATATGCTCGCTTTTCTATTTATTGGAGTCCAGGTCGAATGAAAGATGAAACTATTGCGGTCCATGCGGGATATACCACAGACCCAACCACCCACGCGGCAACCACGCCGATTTATCAAACCGTGGCTTATGAATTTGACAATGCCCAGCACGGCGCAGACTTATTTGATTTAGCGGTGCCGGGCAATATTTACAGCCGTATTATGAACCCAACTTGCGATGTCTTAGAGCAGCGGGTTGCGGCCCTTGAGGGCGGCGTTGGCGCATTGGCAGTATCTGCGGGTAGCGCGGCAATTAATTACTCCATTCTTAATTTGGCTGAAATTGGTGACAACATTGTCACTGTGCCTCAACTGTATGGCGGTACGTACACGTTGTTTGCGCACATGTTGCCGCGACAAGGTATTGAAGTGCGCTTTGCGGCAGATGACTCTGTGGCTGCTATAGAAGCTTTGATCGACGAAAATACCAAAGCCATCTTTATGGAAACCATTGGTAACCCTGCGGGCAATATTGTGGACATTGAAGCGGTTGCGGCTATGGCGCGCCGTCATGGTGTGGCCACCATTGCCGATAACACCGTGGCCTCCCCTTCATTGCTTAAGCCTATCGATTACGGCATAGACATTGTTGTGCATTCGTTGACCAAATATATGGGCGGCCACGGCACCACGCTTGGCGGTATTATTGTTGATTCTGGCAACTTCCCTTGGAGTGAGCACGCCGAACGTTACCCTCGTTTCAATACTCCAGAAGAAAGTTATCACGGTGTGGTGTATACAGAGGCCTTTGGTGGCGCGGCTTACATTGGCCGTGCGCGTACTGTGCCGCTGCGTAACACGGGTGCAGCGTTGTCTGCCATGAGCGCGTTTCAGTTGCTGCAAGGCATAGAAACTCTGCCGCTGAGAATGGAGCGACATTCGGCCAATACCCTGGCTGTTGCCAAGCACTTAGAAGCGCACCCTAATGTGGAGTGGGTGAGCTATGCAGGCCTAGAGAGTCACCCTCACCACGCATTGGCGCAAAAATACATGGGCGGCAGCGCTTCAGGTATTTTGACCTTTGGTGTTAAGGGCGGCTATGAAGCGGGTGTGAAGTTCTACGACGCATTGAAGCTATTTAAGCGTCTGGTTAATATTGGTGATGCCAAATCTTTGGCCTGCCACCCAGCCTCTACTACGCACCGTCAGCTGACGGTTGATGAGCAAAAGGCTGTGGGTGTGTCGCCAGAAGCCATTCGTCTATCTGTGGGCATTGAGCACATTGAAGACATTTTGGCCGACTTGGATCAATCTTTGAGCTAGGTCGTTTTAGTCAATCAGTAAATACTGCCGCCAAGACTTAACGGTCTTGACGGTAGTTTTATGCAAAAACTTGTTCTTAAGTCTTTCCCTTTCCGTCTCCCAAAGCTTGCGTAAAAAACGCACTTAGACAAAGATGATTTGTCCCATCAAATACTGCGCCAGTTCCACCATTGACGAAAAAATGGGCAGGCCGGCAAGACTCAGTACCACCAGACCTAAAAAAATAATCGTCCCATACTTTGCGTTATAAAAACGATACTTGTGAGCCAGACTTTTGGGCAGCAGGTGGGGCAGTATGTAGTGACCGTCTAATGGCCCAAGTGGAATCATGTTGAATAACATCAGCATGAGGTTGATGAGTACCAGTAGGGTGAAAAATTGGTCCCCAGCATCGCTTTGGAAACCCATGCTAGCGGCAAATAAATAGGCGTTCCAGCTGATCACCGCCAATAGTAAATTCATAAACGGACCCGCTGCCGCAACCCATAGGTCAGCGCTGGGTCGGCTGTAATTGCGTGGGTCTGTGGGTACTGGCTTGGCGTAGCCAAAGCCTACGACAACCACCATAGCCAAGCCCATTGGGTCTACATGGGCGATTGGATTAATGGTCAACCTGCCAGCACGCTCCGCTGTGTCATCACCAAACCATTTGGCGACAACGGCGTGGCCGTATTCATGGAAACTCAAAGACAAGACCAGTGCCACTATGAGCAAAACAAAGACGTCGTATTGACCGTTTGCGAGTAAGTTGAGCATGTGGGGGGTGTTTATCCTTTTTCTAAAGTAGTGGGCTTTTGGGCAAGGTAAGATCATAACCCGTGCTGTGGTTTTTATGCAGTAGTCTGCGTTATTGCTTGAAAGCGCCAGATAAGGGGAGGTTTTTCTGGGTCTTATCAGGTTATATTGTCGGCAAATTCAATGGGACAGCTAATATTCGTACCCCAATTCACATATGGCGATTTGTCGACGGCCGGCCTGGTCACGAGAAGCAGACAGCTGGGCTGATTCAAGGCTTTGAGGAAATTCTTAACGGCCAAAGTGACACTGAGCTTGTTCAAGATAATGGCTTTTCGGTGACAACTGTATCGCTGCCTGAAGATCTGCCCTGGCTGAAGCGTCAGTGGGGTGAAAGTGTGCTCCAACCAGATTTGTTGGTGGGTGCCGGTCGCGCCGTGCAGTGGGCAATGTTGCGTACGCGTTGGCATTTAGGTGGCAAGACGGTGGTGCTTATGAAACCGTCGCTGCCGCTGTTTTTGTTTGATCTCATATTGCTCCCTAAACATGACAGTGCGCCCAATCGTCCAAATATTTTGCGCACAACGGGTATGTTAAGTCCTGTGGTTTCCGGTCAAAAAGATCCAGCCAAGGGTGTTGTTTTGCTCGGGGGAGTAAATGAACACTTTCGCTGGGACGACGATGAAGTTGCTGCCCAGGTGGCGGCGTTGACCGGGTCTATGCCTGGTGTGCATTGGCAAATTTCAGATTCGCCGAGGACGCCGCAAACTCTGCAAGTGAAACTATCACTGCCAGAAAACGCCAGTTTGGTGCATTGGCGTGACACGCCTGATGGGTGGCTGAGCAACCAGTTAGCCACTTCAGGTTATGTTTGGGTCAGCGCAGACAGTGCATCGATGCTGTACGAGGCGCTGTCCCACGGCGGAAGGGTAGGTGTCATTGAGCTGGCACCCTATAAAGAAAAAAACAAGTTGGTGCGCGGGTTGGGCTTGTTGCTAGAAAAGGGGCTGCTCGGTCGTTCCTCGAGCGGTTCACTTGAGCTGCAAAAGTTAAATGAGCTCAGCCTTGCTGAGCACACGCGCTGTGCTCAGTGGATAATAGACAAATGGTCTGCTGGGGTTTGAGTTAGCCGCCTTTTTAACGAGTGCTTTAGCACTCTTTTTTTAACTCTGCTCCCAACACTTGCCCTCATTGTTCACCTAGCTCAAGGTGCCTTCCGCCGCAATACCTGCAACGCTGGCTGAGTCCATACCTAACCAATCTTTCAGCACTTGCTCATTGTCTTCGCCAATGGCTCTGACGCGGTGATAGTCATTACACGGGGTTTTTTCAAAATGCAGGGGTAAGCGGTCAAACCAGGTCTGCCCCAGCGTAGGGTGTACGTCATTCATGGCTTGGAGAAAGTCTACTTCTGCCAACTGTGGATCTCGTTCCACTAGATCTGCGCCATCTTGAACTACGCCAGCCGGAACGCCTGCACTTTGGCAGCGAGCCATCAGGTCATAGGCGTCATTCGTGGCTGTCCATTGCCCAACCAGCGTATTTAATTCATCGCGCGCCCGATGCCGCCCTGTCGCAGAGCTAAACCGAGCGTCCTGACACCAACTGGGGTTTTGCATCAGCGAGCATAAACTATGCCACTGTGTGTTGTCCGTGCAGGCGATAGCAATCCAGCGCTCATTAATCTTTGCTTGAGTGGTCTCATCTGCGCCCGTTGAACGTGTTTCATCTAAGCATCGGTAGCAGCCGTGTGGTGCCTGTACATCGTAAGGCAGGTCATTGCCACAGGCACGCGCAGCGTTGTTGTTAGCAAAAAAGTCCAATAGCGATGGCCCTAAAAAGTTCACGCCTACTTCAAATTGTGAGACGTCTACGCGCTGGCCTTTGCCGGTGCGATTCCGCGCCTCTAGTGCGGCCAAGACGGCAACGGTGCCATGCAGTCCGGCTTGATGGTCGTTGTAGGAAAAGCCCAGGCCAATGTCCTCACGCCCGGCCACACTGGTTGTATGAGTGAGGCCGCAAAGTGCGTGAATTGTTGGTGCGTAGGTGACAAATTTGGACCATGGTCCGCCGTCGCCCATGCCGGACATTTGTACATAAATAACGCCTTTGTTGGTTGTGCTGATTTGCTTGTAACCAATTCCCCAACGATCCAGCACCCCTGCGGAGAAGTTGTCGATGACGATGTCTGCTTGATTAGCGAGTTGGCCGGCCAATTGCTTGGCTGAGTCTTGACTCATGTTCAACGCCAATGCCCGTTTGTTGCGATTCCACATAAGGTAATAAGGGTGGTGTGGGTCTTGGGTGCCCACGGCGCGATCTGCGGAATTTATTTTGATCACATCAGCGCCCATATCCGCCAAAATTCGGGTGGCAAAAGGCCCAGCTAAGACGTGGGTAAAATCTAAAATTTTGAGCCCTTCTAGTGGCCTGTCTGCTGTTGCCTGTTTGTCGGGTGTTGTGGATTTGCTGTGCCAATTTAGATCGCTAAGAACTTCTTCGTTAGCCGAGCCAATGCCGCCATAAGCGTTCAGTCGCCAAGGTGTGCCGGAGAATCGATACGGTGCTCCCGGTGCGCTAATGGTTTGGTCACCAATTTGGTAGGGCACGTACCACTGGCGTGCCTCTAGTTGCGGGTTTTCTGCCACTTTTTCCAGTGGTAGCACCCAGCCGTAGGGCGAGTGTCTGGACTGGGCTTCAAAGAACAGGGCTTCTACGTCTTTTTCTGCTACCCAGTTGGTCATGACTTCCATCGCGCGCAAGGTGCGAGCGCGTAGGTTCTCAGGCTCCATATACTTAGGGTCAATAAGGTCATCATGCACCCCTTCTTCAATCCACCACATTAACTGACGGTCGAAGTCAGGTGCGGGCGTGGCCATTATGCTGCCGCCCTTGCCGTTCAATACGGTATAGGCGTCGGACCAATGCAGCGCTCCGCGCCTTGGCAGCACTTTACCTTCGGGGCGGTTCAAGGTTTTTTCATACCAATAAAACATAAACACTTGCTCTAGGCATGATGCGATACATTCATGTACCGATACGCCCACGCTTTGGCCCTGACCAGTGGCTCTCACATGAGCCAGTGCGCTGAGTGCCGCAATAGCCACATATGCGCCAGAGATCATGAAGTTCATTTCACCAAAGCCTTTGAGCGGCGGCGTATCTACATCCCCTGTGGTTGACGCGGCCCCGCCAAGGGCGCCGGCAACGATGTCTGGGCCTAGGTAGTCTGCCCACGGGCCTGATGTTCCGAAAGAGGAGATGTCAATAACGATAAGTTCTGGGCGCGCGAGTTTAGCCGCGGCCAAATCAGCTTCATGCACTGCGAAGGCCCCCTTACACAGCAAAACGATTTCAGCATGCGCAATGAGGTTTTGTAGCTGCGCGCGGCTGTCGCTGTTTGCTAAATCTAAGCTGACAAAACGTCTGTTAGAGGCAAAAAAAGCGTGCCACAGCGAGGAGGTTTGGGTGGTTTGACCTTCAATATGTGGGCCTCGAGCGCGCAAAGGGTCGCCAGTAGTAGGCTCTGGGCGAACAACATCAGCCCCAAGATCAGCGAGTAATTTTGCGCCGTAAATGCCTCGCTCATCGGTCAAATCAATGACCCTCACACCCTTTAATGCCATGGTTCCCCCAAAGTGTTGCTACTGACGTAGTGTTTTATGTACTTTTCTCGTTAGGGAAAGTAACCCATGTCTGCCGCCAGCGTAAGAACTTCCGCTGGATTTTCAGGGTAAATTTTGGGCGTGTTTTGCCAAGGCTTTGCCTGAAGCAAATGCATGGGTAGGATGAGTCGCTAGAGACTTAGGTATATAAGGGACAATCAGAGGGCAGGGTTAACTATGCTTAGCCAAGAGCAGATCAATTTTTTTAAAACCAACGGCTATCTCATTGTGCCCGGAGCCATGGCGCAGGATTTGTGCCGCAAGGTGCGTGGGCTGATGTGGCAGACGCTGCCCGATGATGCAGCGATTCGAGCAGATGACTTGGTCAGTCAAATTGGTCCGTTTAAGAGAGAGGACGAGGCGTCTGACGCGCGCCATTTGCGTCAGGGTTACCGCTGGCTGAATAGATTTTTGGGCGTGAGTCCGGAAGTAATTAACCTGATTTACAGCGAATCGATCTGTGCCATGGCCCAGCAGTTATTGGGCGGTGAGCTGCGCCAGGCGCTCGCCAATGGTCTACCCATGGGCAGTTATGGTAACGCCTGGCCTGGCGGTCCTACTGATCCGGCCACCGGCAATGACGGCGCGCGCGGGGTTTATTGCACCTTGCCTTACGGCAACAAAGCGAAAGAGCCTGACCAGTGCCATACCGACGGTCACCCCTTTCAGTTGGGGGTTGTTGGGTTAATTGACGATTGCCCCCAAGACGGTGGCGGGTTCAAGGTTTGGCCTGGCTCTCACAACACGTTGTATCCCACCTTCGCGCTGCGTTACGACCAGCCGCGTATTCCTTACTACGAGCACTTGCCCAGTTATAAAGGCATTGTGCATAGCCCTGAGTACCTGGAAGCGGTGGACAAACTCAACAGCGAAGTGACCCCGGTTGAGTGCTGGGGCGCGGCAGGTGATATTGTGTTTTGGCATCATCGCCTTGCACACATGGCTGGGCATAACTATACGGACAAGATGCGTCAGGCTGTACTGGCAGATTTTTGGACAACAGAGTTAGATCAGTTTCGCACCACGCCAGCGCAAGGCGATATGTGGCGGGACTGGTCCGAGCAGGTAGAGTTGAGTGATGGCGACTACTCAGAGGCGTTCGCGGCTCAACAGCGCGTATAGTTAACGTTCTCTGAGGTGAAATTCCCCAGCCGCCGCGGTGAATGAGCGCAAATCAGACAGATGTAAAATGTGGGAGAGGACAATGAGCAAAGCAATGGACGAGACATTATCAGGAAAGTTGGGCAACCCTAATGCGGTCTTTGAAACGGACAGTCGAGCGGACCCGCGTATTGCCGCGGTTATGGCAATGGCTGGAGATTTGGCTCCTGGTGTCGAAGAACTTGCAGCTGATGCAACTTATGAGGAGTCCTTGGCTTACGCCCAAGTTTTTGAGGAAGCCGCCGCGCTTACACACCCAATGCAAATGGAAATGATGCCCGATTTTCCCTCTGTGGAAGTGACCTCCCAAGTGGTTAAGGGTGTCGATGGCAACGACATCAGTCTGTATATACATCAACCCGCCCGGCGTAGTGGCCCTCTAAGTGGACCTCTGCCTTGCGTGTTGCACACGCACGGTGGCGGTATGGTGGTTATGACCGCCGCAGACCCAGATTACATTAGGTGGCGCAATTCTTTGGCCGCCATGGGCGTGGTTGTAGTGGGTGTTGAATTTCGCAATGGCGGTGGCTCGTTGGGTAATCACCCTTTTCCAGCGGGCCTAAATGACTGCGCAAGCGCCGCACAGTGGACCTATGCCAACCGCGCGGCACTGAATATTTCCTCCATGGTCATTTCAGGTGAGTCCGGCGGCGGTAATTTGTCTATTGCCACCGCTTTAAAGGCGCTGAAAGAAGGTTGGGTGGACAAGATTGATGGCGTTTACGCTATGTGTCCGTACATATCTGGCAGTTATGCCAATCCGCCAGCCGAGCTGGCGTCCCTAAAAGAAAACGACGGTTACATGCTGAACTGCGCCATGATGGCGACGATGGTTCGAGTGTATGACCCTTACGGTGAGCATGAGGCTAATCCTTTGGCATGGCCGTTACAAGCCAGCACAGAGGATTTGACCGGTTTACCGCCTCACATCATTTCGGTTAACGAACTTGATCCTCTGCGCGACGAAGGGCTGGTGTTTTATCGCAAATTGTTGGCGGCAGGTGTGAGCGCTGTTGCAAAGACTGTGCATGGCACCCCCCATGCGGGAGACATGAGCTTTCCGGATGTTACGCCAGATATTTATCAGGAAACGGCTCGCTCGCTGCATGGTTTTGCGACCTCATTGGCCCCAAGCTAGCAGCAGAACCGGTTTGAAAAAGCGGGTCGGTAGACAAAAATTAAGATGAAAAATAACAAGTTAAGGAAGCCTTATGGCAGAGCAAGGTAGTAATTCAGGTGGCAAAGAACCCCAACACCGTAACGATATGTACGGCAACATTGATGCTAGAGGTGAGGGTGAAGAGGGCGTGTCGAAGACTATTCCTGCAGCCACGGTGGTGCTTTTGCGGGACGGCAGTGAGGGTGTAGAAGTGCTGATGCTAAAGAAAAATTCCAAGATCACCTTTGGTGGTATGTGGGTTTTTCCCGGCGGCAAAATTGATCCAGAAGACTACCCCAGTGACGGCGATGTAGATGTGGCTGCTCGAGTGGCGGCTGCTCGTGAAACGCATGAGGAAGCGGGTATTGAAGTAAGCCAAGAGAGCTTTGAGTTTTTGGCTCATTGGACGCCTCCGCCTGGACCACAAAAACGTTTTGCCACTTGGTTTTTTACCGCTCAAGTGGATGGCGACCAAGACATTGCTATTGATGATGGCGAGATCAAAGAACATGCGTGGCTGAACCCAGCTAAAGCGTTGGAGCGCCATGCAAAGGGTGAAATCGACTTGGTGCCGCCTACGTGGATTACCTTGTATCACTTGTCTCAATACGCGCCCGCAGCGGCTGTAATTGCTCACTTCAAAGAAAATCAGGGCAAAACCTATAATACGCGAGTAGTCAAAGCAGCCGGCGGTGATCGAGTGGCCCTGTGGGTTGGTGACGCAGGTTATGACGCTTGGGATGCCGAAGTGGCCGGTGATCGTCACCGCTTGGTCATGTCCGAAGGCGGATTCATATTTGAAAACACGGTAGAGGCTTACTGATCTTTTCGCTCTTCTAAATAGTAGTCAATGAGTAGTCAAACTAAGGCGCCAATTTAGCTTCTGCTAATTTGCCTCTATAGAGGACGCAAAAGGGTTGGGCACGGGTTCAACTCTTGCGTCAGTCGATTTAAGATCAAGCGGCGCTGTGTCCTAGGCTGTGAATAGGGGACAAATTTGCTGAGTGAAAAACCGATATTAAAAAATGTGTAGGGCTCTGGGGAGGATCATGCAAGCTGTTGAACCAATTTCACGAAGAACCATTTATTCACATGGCACCATAGGCCTTCCTATGGCTGTTTATGGCTACCCGTTGGCCATATGGATACCCGCTCACTACGCCGGTGGCCTGGGAATAGACCTTGCCACTGTGGGCCTTATATTGATGTTGGCGCGGTTAACCGACGTTATCACTGATCCGTTGATTGGTGAAATATCGGATCGCTGGCGCACGCGTGTAGGCAGACGCAAACCTTGGCTGTTGATTGGAACGCCGGTTATGCTTTTGGGCGTTTATAATCTGTTTATTCCCGGACCGGATGTGGATATTTTCTACTTTCTGATTTGGCTGACGGTGTTTTTCTTGGGTTCTACCATGATCATGCTACCTCATAGGGCTTGGGGTGCTGAGATCTCAACCGACTACCATCAAAGGTCTCGAATCACCGCGGCGCGCGAGTTTTACTATTTGGCGGGCTTAATGGTGGCAGCTGCCGTGCCTATGGTGGTGGAAATTTCCGCGGATGGTGGTTCTGGCGTGGGCGATGTATTTGGCAAAATCTGGTCAGATGCTACAGCAGCATTTACCGGCGAGATTATGAGTCAAACCCCGGTGGACAGAGCTACCCTTACTGGACCGGTATTGATGGCTCTAGCTTGGGCGTTAATTGGTTTGCTGCCTTTGGCCGCCGCTATTTGTTTCTTTTTTGTTAAGGAGCCCGAAGCACCTAGCCGGGCAGAACAAGTACCCATTAAAGAGGGTGTTCGTGCGCTACTCAAAAATGGCCCAATGCTGCGCGTACTTATGATTGTATTGCTGGTGCATTTTGGTGAGTCTTTCCGCAATGCCGTTTCGCTGTTCTTTATTCGTGACATCGTTGGTGTACCGACAATTGGTGCGGCGTACTTTTTCTACTTTATTGCCGGTCTAGCGGCTATTCCATTCTGGTTATCCTTGGGTCGGCGGTTTGGTAAACATAAAGCTTTTATGATCACGTTGATTACCGTTGCTATTGTTAGCGCTTGTAACTTACTCCTTGAAGATGGTGACTATTTGACCTTCTTTTTGCTTTTTATTGTTAAGGGTTTTTGTTTTGGTGGATTGCACTTTTTACCGATAGCAATGTTGGCAGATGTGGTGGATGTAGACTCTGCGCGAACTGGCGGCAAGCGGGCAGGTACTTATTTTGCTATTTTTGGATTTACCGAAAAAATTGCCATTGCTTTTGGCACCGGCGTGTCGCTGAACGTTGTCGGTCTGCTTGGGTTTGACCCTATGGGCGGTGTTGCCGGTAGCAGTGATCTAGGTGTGGCGTCGCTACGTTTAGTTTATTGTTTGGGGCCGGTTGTCTTTTACGGCTTGGCTTTGAAGCTCATTTGGAACTATCCATTGACGCCAGTTCGTCATGAGAGGTTGCGTGAGCGTATTGCTCGCAGAGAGAAGCGGCGAGCCGCGAAAATTGGGTAGCTATTTAGTTAGTCAGATTGTTAGGTCTAATATTTGATTGCGGAGTTTATATGAACGCTTTGTTCAACCACGAAGAAAAGCACGGCTTTGCCTTGCATCATTTGTCGCCAGTCATTGGCACCGAAGTGCATGGCATAGATATAGGCGCAGACTTAGATGAAGAAGTAATCACCTTTTTGTCTGATCTTTTAGTACAGCGAAAAGTGCTGTTTTTTCGTCAGCAAAACATCACTATGGATCAGCATATAACCTTTGCCAGACGCTTCGGTGAATTAGAGGTGCATCCTTTTACCGCTAATAACGACGACCGTCCCGAGGTGATTCACCTTAAAAACGGACCGGATAATAAGCCTTCTATTGATCTATGGCATTCCGATGTTACTTGGCGTGAAGAGCCGTCGCTGGGCTCTATTTTACGTGGCCGGCAAATCCCGGAAGTAGGCGGCGATACTCTGTTCGCAAATATGGAAGCCGCTTATGACAACTTAACAGATGAGATAAAGGCGCGGCTTGATGGGCTTTATGCGATTCATGATAATCGGCTCTTTCTCGATGCGATGCGCAAACGAGGGGTGAGCGAGGCGGACATTGAAGCCAAAATGAAAGAGTTTCCACCGTCTCGTCATCCGGTCATACGTACACATCCTGTTAGTGGTCGAAAGTCGATTTATGTTAATTGCGCGTTCACCAATACCATAGAGGGGATGGACCCTCTTAAGGCCGAACTACTCCTGGCGCAGATATATCAAACTGCTGCGATTCCCAATATTCAGTGTCGATTTCGCTGGGAGGCAGACTCTTTTGCCTTTTGGGATAACCGTGGTGCACAGCACTATGCGGCCGCTGATTATTGGCCTGCGGTGCGCAGCATGGAGCGCGTGACTATTAAGGGCGATCGGCCGGTTTAGTACTCGGCGAAAAATGTTCTGGTTTTTATTCTTTTTTGTTCTTTTACGAGAGAAATCAGCTCGGTTTTCGGAAAGCCAGTTTTTAGCAGGATTTTTGAAAGGCATGGTTTTCTCGACTAATGGTCATTTTGCGCGGTAATTGCAAAAACACGAACAATTCGAAATGGTTAAGTTACAAACCTTAGCAGACGTGGCTGTTGGGTTTGCTATGCTCAGGGCGACTTAGCTTTCGGAATTGACCATGTTTGACGGAATAATTTAAAAAACTGTTGGGGAAGCTCAGCGCCCTTTATCTTTTACCTTTATTGCCATTTTTCTGGTTTTTTCTGTGTTTGCTATTTCAGCGAATGCTGAAGTGCCGGCAAAAACCATTCAATCTACAGCCAAACAAGTTGCCTTGATCGAGCTTTATACTTCCGAGGGGTGTAGCAGTTGTCCGCCAGCGGATAAGTGGCTGACCAGTCTAAAGTCTAGCCCGAACCTGTGGACGCAGTGGGTGCCTGTGGCCTTTCACGTTGACTATTGGAATTATCTTGGCTGGGATGATGCCTTTGCCAAACCTGCATTCAGTAACCGCCAACGGCTGTATCATCGCCAACAATCTATTTCTACCTACACTCCAGGGTTCATTGTAGATGGACGTGAATGGCGCGGTTGGTTTCGTGGCAAGTCGCTGGAAGGCGCTAAGTTTTCGGATGAACCCGGCGTACTAAAAGCCACTATTGAGGGCGAGCAGGTGTCTGTGGAATTTTCTCCTAAATCCCTTTCTGGCAGCGCTTCAGGGCAAAAAGAAATTCACTGGGCGTTGCTTGGTTTTGACTACAAGCGTCCAATTCGCGGCGGTGAAAATCGCGGTCGTGAGCTAGTACACGACTTTGTGGTGGTAGATGAGGGGCGTCTTAACGGCGTTGCCAGTGGCAATAAGTGGACGGGTGATTTTGCCTATCAAACAGCGGCAGTGCCTGCAGCTAAACAATACGGCATTGCTATTTGGATCAGTGAGCCCGGGCGGGTGAGGCCTATTCAAGCGGTGGGTGATTGGCTTTAGTACTACCTTATTGAATTGCTCTTCCTGATGTTTTTAATGACGCCTTGCCGCGCCTAGTTGCATCGCCGAGGGTGCGCGCACCCTCGGCATTTTTGTCCTCTTAACGTCTAATATTCCAGCCAGCTAAATCTTTCCAGTCTATTCATTACACTCTCGTTTTGGCGCCATAAATGGTACATTTCTGCGCTTAAATTTGGCGTTGCGTTTAGAGGATTTGCCTCAACGTGATGCCGGGTGTGAACGTAAAAAAGGACAGGACATGCAAGAGTTTGACGTGGTTATTGTAGGTGCGGGTATTTCAGGTGTGAGCGCCGCCTACCATTTACAAAAGAGTTGCCCGAATAAGACTTTTACCATTTTAGAGTCGCGTAAAAGCATAGGGGGTACTTGGGATCTGTTTAAGTATCCGGGCATTCGCTCTGACAGCGACATGCACACCCTCGGATTTAACTTCAAGCCTTGGATTGATGAAAAGTCCATTGCTGACGGCCCTTCAATTAAGCGCTACCTAAGGGAGACCATCGCCGAAAACAAAATGCATGATCATATTCAGCACGAGACTAAGCTGGTTGCAGCCAATTGGTCGAGTGAGTCTAGTCGCTGGATTATGAGCGTTGAGCAAAAGGGACATGTGGTGGAAATGAGCTGCAACTTTTTGATGATGTGCAGTGGCTACTATAACTATGACACGCCGTACACGCCTGAGTTTGCCGGCCAGCAGGATTTTCAAGGGCAGGTTGTGCACCCTCAACATTGGCCTGAAGAATTAGATTATCAAGACAAGCAAGTTGTGGTGATTGGCAGTGGCGCTACTGCAATGACATTGGTGCCCTCGATGGCTGAGAAGGCCGGTCATGTAACCATGTTGCAGCGCTCACCCACATACGTTGCCTCGCGCCCAGATCGAGACGCCGTTGCTAATACGCTGCGTAAATTTCTACCGGGCAGCGTCGCGTATGCGATTACACGTTTTAAAAACACTCAGATGCAAAAGTTCTTGTACGGCAAAATGCGCGCCGAACCTGAGAAAATGAAAAAAGTGCTGGTGGGCATGGTGCGTAAGGCACTGGGACCAAAATACGATGTTGAAAAGCACTTCACCCCAAAATATAACCCCTGGGATCAGCGCATGTGCTTAATTCCGAACGGTGACTTGTTTAATTCTATTAAGGCGGGTGATACCACCGTAGTGACTGATCAGATTGATCATTTCACAACGGACGGTATCGCGCTGAAGTCAGGTGAAACCCTGAGGGCAGACATCATTGTCACTGCTACTGGTTTGAATATGCAGGTGATGGGTGGCGCAGCATTTAGCGTAGACGACAAGGCTGTGGATTTTCCCGGTACGTTTTCCTACAAGGGTATGATGTACAGTGATGTGCCAAACTTGATTCAGACATTTGGTTATATCAATGCGTCTTGGACTCTGCGCGCAGACCTAACCTCCGAATACGCTTGCCGGTTGCTTAATCACATGGACGCTAAAGGTGTAAGCCAATGCACGGCGCGCCTGCGTGAAGAAGATATGGATATGCCAGCGCGACCTTGGATTGAGGATTTTTCCGCGGGTTATATGCAGCGTTCTATGCACACCATGCCAAAGCAGGGCGATAAAGACCCATGGCGTAATACGCAAAACTACGCGCTGGATAAGAAGATTATCCGCAAGGCGTCGCTAGAAGATGGAGCGTTAGTATTTGGAGCTACAGACTTGGCCCAAGGGCATGCTAATGCCTCTATCGAGAAAGCTAAGGCGGCTGCATAGTTTTATTAGATAGCTTTTGCAGGCTGGCTTAACAATATCTCTCATTGATAGGTCGTTGTTACGCGAGATCTGATTCGTTTGGATCAGATTTTGCTCGCTCCTTTTCGTTTTCTTCCCACCGTTATTTTCTAGACAGAGGTTTTAGTCACTTATTTTGTAGCTCACCGGCATGGTTTTTATGCCTGAAATAAAGTTCGACGCCAGCCACTGGGGTTCTTCAACCATTTCAATGTCATGAAGCTGGCTGAGAATGGTTTCAAACATACAGTCTATTTCTACTCTCGCGATATGTTGCCCTAGGCAGACATGAGTGCCGGTACCAAACGCGATATGCGAGTTAGCCTCTCTGCCTATGTCGAAGTTCTTCGGGCGATCAAACTGGCGTTCATCATGGTTAGCCGCTGCAAAGTAGCGCACCACTTTATCGCCTTTGGCGATTTGTTTATCTCCCAGTTGGGTGTCTTGCGTTGCCGTGCGGCGCATATAAATCACAGGGCACACGGTACGTAGCATTTCGTCCCGTGCGTTGGGTATGAGACTAAAGTCGCCGCGCAACTGCTCTAACGTTTTCGGTTGCTGGATGAGCTTTTGCAGACCGCCGCTGACCAAGTTGCGGGTGGTGTCGCCGCCTGCGTCTATCAGCAGCATGAAGAACAGCTGAAAATCTACGACATCTAATTTGTAGCCGTCTACTTCTGCTTTAACAATTTGCGTTGCGAGATCGTTGCCTGGATTTTTATTCTTTTCTGCAAAAACTTGGGCTGCGTAGGTGAACATATCTACCCCGGCTTGGGCCATTGCGCCCTTGGGCAGCGCCTCCGGGGAGGTATGCAGAATTTCTGTGAGTTCGTAGAGCTTGCGGCCATCTTCTAGCGGAATTCCCATGAGGTCGGCGATGACTGCTGAGGGTAATTCGCCTGCAACGGTCGAAACAAAGTCTACTTCGCCGCGTCCTTTGGGCAGGGCATTGATAATGTCCATTGTCAGTTCTTGAATGCGCGGACGCAGGTCTGCTGCTGGACCCCGCGTAAATTCTCGGCTGATGAGCCTTCTAAATTGTGTGTGTTGAGGTGGGTCCATCATCAACATCATTTTATGCTCGCCGTCGAAAGCCAGCGCAGTGCCGGTTTCTGGGTCGGTGATCATAATGGTGGGCTCAGAAGAGAAAGTTTTTGGGTCGCGACCACTGTTGGCCACATCGTCAAACCGCGTCAGCGCCCAATAGCCTGCGCCGCCTGGTTCTTCGTGCCAGTGCACTGGGTCATTTTCCCGCAGCCAGTCGTACTGATCGTGGGGGTGGCCGTTGGCAAAACTTTGGGGGTTGATTAGGTCGATATGCATTTATCTATGTTCCAACTGGGTAGATTCAGTGTCTATTTATTTTTTCTATTTTTTCTATTTTTTCTATTTTTTCTATTTTTTCTATTTTTTCTATTTCTTTGCATTCATGCAGCGGGCTGCAGTCTCAGCAGATGACATGTAACGCGCAATGTGACGTCTTTGCAGGCGAGAGTATGCGTTTTGCAAGTGCGACTAAGCCCCTTCAAATAGCCTTTTAGGGTTGTCGATAAACAGCATGTCTATGTCGGCTTGCGTTGCGCCCATTTGCAGCAGTTCAGGTATTACATGCCTGTGCATGTACAAATACTGGTCTGGGTTGCTAGCGGTGAACGCGTGCTCGGCAGGTATACTGCCATCGGCTTGCTCATTATGAATATGCAGGCAAATACAGTCGTGGGAAGGGCAGAGGCGCTCTGCATAGCCCATGTCCATCAGTCGCTTTAGCGTCACGGTGCGCATGTGTGGACTAACCAGTCGGCCGGGGTATCTGTCCAAGCCGAGGAAACAGCCCTGATCCAAAATCCATTTGAGATAGTCGGTATCGGTAGTGTCGTTGCTGTGGTCAATTTTAACCCGAGTCAGGTCTACGCCTTCTTCGCGAAAAATTTCAATCTGCCGCTTAGCCACATGACCGGTTGGATACGAGTGCACCATGATGGGCACGCCGGTTTGTAGGTGGGCTCTAGCCACTGCCCTGGCCATGGTTTCCAGTGGTGGGGTGACCCCTTCAAAATCTGCCGCGCATTTAAGCATGCCCGCCTTAATGTCGGTGCTACGAAAGCCTTCATTAATGTCGCGGATAAATTCATCCGCCATTTGGTTGGCACCAACCCCCAGCATAAATCTGGGTACATCTAACCACCAGCCGGTGACATTGATGAGGTTTACACCAGACTCAAAAGCCACATGACGCAGTAGCTCTGGGTCGCGGCCAAGGTCAAAGGTGGTGGCATCCAATAAAGTGTTGATGCCCTTAGCTTTGGCTTTTTTGAGGCAAGCAATAGCTCGTTCCTCGCGGTTTGGCCCCAGTAAATCAGGATAGCTTTTAGACAATCCGCTGGCCGCTACCATGACGTGCTCGTGCATTAAAGTGAAGCCAAGATCACTGCTGTCTATGGGTCCTAAGACGCTATTGATTTGAGTCATTTTGGTTCTCCCTTATGCACGTTGGGAATAGCCCCAGCCGATAGAGCTATTGGGTAGCTCTATTTGATAGCCCTACTTAATAGGCGTCATTTTAATGGTGACGTTTTGATCGTCAGCAGTAATGACGGCGACTTCAAATTCATTGTCCGCTGGGCGGCTGTAGGTCAGCTGCTTAAGGCCACCGGGGCTGGCTGCTTTAAAGGTCACCGTATGTTCTCCGCTTCGGTCTAACAGCATTTTTTGTGCCGGTGCCAAAGCTGTAAAGCCTGGGCCCCACTGTTGGAGGTGCAGTACCAGTGTGCCGTCCATTTCCTGAATGTTCACGATCTCAACCATGCCGGTGCCTTCTGGGGTGGTCAGTCGGACCAGCGACGCAATAGTACCTGACTTAGCTTGAGTCCAGTTTTCTTCTAAGGTTGCTGGTCCCATTGCGCCACTCCAGCTGCCGGTCATCCAAGATAAGTTGGCAATGCTAGTTTTTTCACTTTGCAGGTGACCGTCGGCCAGCGAAATTTGCGACATAGCTGACGCTATAAGCGTAATTAGGCCAAGAATTAGAGTGCGCATTGAAGTTTCCTAGTAGTTATTTTTATGAGGGTTTGGCGGTAAAGCCGAAGTCATGTTTGCAATAGGTTTCCCCAAACCCGTTAGGAAAGCTAAACGACGCAGGGTGATTTAGCAACAAGCTTCGGTGCTCCGTCTTCGTTAGCCGTTTGCCGTTTGAAGCTAGTAAGTGGCGATGAATGGCAGTGAGTGGGTGTCAGTGGAAGCAGAAATAAGGCTACAATCTTTGCCTACCAAATTTATCAGGAGAGGGTGACCATGTTATCTAAAGCAGACGATTACCCAATACACCAAAATCCAGAACCCATTGCCTATGCTGGGCAAAGCCGAAATTTCTATGATCGCTATTTCTTCAACGGCTACCATAAAGAGGAAGATCTGTTTTTTGCCTTGGGCATGGGCATTTATCCCCAACTAGATGTTATAGACGCAGGGTTTTCCCTGATTCGTAATGGTGTACAGCACAACTTGCTGTCCTCGCGCGCTCTGGGTATGGAGCGCATGGATACTCAAGTTAAGGGCATTTCTGTTGAGGTGGTGGAGCCACTGAACCAGTTACGTATTTTGATTGATGCGCCGGATGAAGGTATTCAAGCAGATCTGCTTTTTGTGGGTCGTGCACCTGCCCAAGAAGAGCCACGTTTTACCCGACGCAACGGCGCGCAGATCTTTATGGACTACACACGGCTCACGCAAAATGGCACATGGGTGGGGTGGATTAAGCATCAAGGCACGTTGATTAACGTTACGCCTGAAAATTGGTTAGGCACTCGAGACCGATCTTGGGGTATTCGTCCTGTTGGTATGGCAGATGCGCAGGCTAATCCACAGGGCGTGGCAATGAGCCAGTTTTATTGGCTTTGGGCGCCTATTAATTGGCCGGATGCCGTCAGCCTTTACCACCTTAACGACGATGTGGATGGGTTTCCGTGGAATACCGATGGCGTGTTTATACCGCTTGGGGCCGATGCGAATGCAGAAGAGCATGCAGAAACCATGCGCAAGGTGTCTTCAAATCTGACTTTTATCCCAGGTACCCGTCATGCGGCTAAAGCTGAAATTCAGTTTCAGCGCAGAGGCGGCGGCGTTGTTGATATAACCATGACCCCACGGTTTCATTGGTATATGAAAGGCGTTGGTTACGGCCACCCAGAATTTCCTCATGGGCTTTACCACGGTGGTCCTGCTTCTATGTACGAGGAGTATGTGCTCAGTGAAGTTGATGACGCTATGACCCTGCATATACAGGCTATTTCAACTGTGACCATGACTGGGGATTTGGGCGAGCGTGAAGGGCATGGCGTGTTAGAGCAGTTGATAGTTGGGCCGCATAAGCCATCTGGGTTTAAAGAATTGTTAGATATGGCGCCCTAACCAAGGACTGTTTGCTGTGCCTCTATTCTTAGTGGGGGCGGTACCTTAGCCGTGCAAATCTCAGTTGGGCAACCTAGTTCGGCTGCCTAATTAGGCAGTGTGGGCTTGTCGCCAATCACTCCGTCTACCGCTAACTTTTCCATTTCCGCGTCACTCAATCCTAAAATGCCCCCTAGCACTTCCCCATTATGTTGGCCCAAGGTCGGTGCAGAATTTTGCAATGGCGATGGGTCAGGGCCGTTGCGGAAAGGTAATGAGGGGTGCGGTTGGCTGCCCACAAATGCGCGGTCTAACCACTGCATATAGCCTCGCGCTTTATGTTGCTCATCTTCTAACAGGTCTATGCCATTGCTCAACGTAGCAGCGGTAATGCCTAAGCCTTGCAGCTGCTTCATGAGCGCTGAGCTTTTTTGCTTTGCAGTCCATTGGGCCAGCGTGTTGTTCAGGGCATGTCGTCGCTCTAAGCGATCTGTTAGGGCACCAAACCCACTCAATTCAGTGCACAGGCCTTGTAAAGAGTGCCACTGAGCCTCGCTCATCACCTGAATCAATATCCATTGATCATCCCCCTGGCAGGGATAAACGCCATGTGGCGCAAAGTCTGGGTGGTCGTTGCCTGTTCGTGGCGGTGGCGAGTTGTGCACTGACTGATGCAAAACACCCTCAGCGCCCAGGGGTATAAGACATTCCACCTGACTCAAGTCCACAAATTGACCCTGTCCAGTTTTCTGTTTGTGCCACAGAGCGCTGAGTAATGCCGCCGTACCATTTAGGCCGCCGATGGCATCGCCCAAAGCTACATGCTGCATGGCAGGCGGTTGGTGAGCACTGCCGGTGAGGTGCGGTAGTCCGGATGAATGTTCTACAGTGGAGCCGTAGGCGCGGTAATTCGCCCAGGGGCCTGTGCTACCGAAGGCGGGCATGGAGACCATGACTAACTCGTTGTTCACCGCTTTGAGGTGGGGGTAGTCGAGTTTTAACTTTGGCAGAACTGAGCCAGAGTAGTTTTCTATTACTGCGTCGGCTTTGGCAACCAAATCTAATAACAGTTGACGGCCTACCGGGATTTCCAAATCCAACGTAATGTCTAACTTGTTTCGATTCACCGAAAGATAGGGCAGGGCTTTTTCCGCGCCGTTGTCTGCGATCCACTCTGGGGTAGCCTCCCAACTTCGCCACCAATCAAAGTGTGTGCAACTTTCTACTTTGATGACCTGAGCACCCATGTCTGCCAAATTTCGTGCCGCCAATGGACCAGCCCAGCCCATAGATAAATCGATAATGCGTAGGCCGTTGAGCAGTTTTTCTGTACTCATACTTTGGCCTCTGTCATGGCTGGGTTGTCTTCGCCGAGGGCTGCCACTCTGCCGCCAAAGTGTGGCGGGGTAGCAAATAGGCGAAAAGGTATAGAGGGGGCAAGGAACGTTGTGTCATCCATAGAAATCGAACTGAATGCCTGCCTGCTGACATATTGGTCCACGGAAAACAGTTCTTCCATGGTTGGCACCCGGGCCAGCGGAATGCGCATTGCTTGGCCTTTGTGGAAAAGTGCCTCCGCGCTATAAGAAGCCAGGGCTTCAATGATGGCGGGTTCCAACAGGTCAGCGGATGCTAGGCGATTAACGCTTGCGTTGAAAAAATCCACATCAATAAATTCGTCTAAAGATAAAAGTTCGCAAAACGAGCGCCACTGCCCCGGCGTTAGCGTGGTGACACCGAGCCAGCCATCATTGCATGGCCATATTCCCAGCGGGTAAGTGGGCGGAAACTTATTAATGCCCATGCGCGGTGGCAGCGGATTTTCGTTAAACGCATTGATCGCCATTAAATCCGTAAGACACATATTGGCCTCAAAAATACTGTTGTCTAAAGCGAAGGGCTGCGTGAGGTTACCCATCAGCTGCCCTAACAAATGACCTAGCGCGCCATTGAAGGCGCTGAGGCCGCCGACTATTTGTGCTTGTACGCCATTGGGAATGATCGGCGGGCCATCTTCCTCGCCAATGCCTTTCATGAGTCCTGTAAGTGCCTGAATTACACCGTCAGAGCCTTGGTATTTTGTGTATGGGCCGCTTAGGCCAAACCAGCCAATTGCGCAGGTGTTTGCATTGATATCCGCCAAGCTGTCGGTGCTCGGTAAGGTTGCTGGGTCATAAACAATAAGGTCGGCTTGGATGACCGCTGGCTCTGCTGCTAGGTCATAATGATTGCCCACAACACTTGCCTTGTTGCAGTGCAAGTAGCCGTGCATCGCACTGAGGGTTTCGCCACCCTGGGCTTTGGGCAGAAGGGGCTTGAGTTGGCGCGTAGGGAAGCCTTGAGCAGGCTCCACATTAGTCACTGTAGCGCCGTAATCTGCGAACAGCTTGCAGGCATAACTTGTGGCCACAGTGCCGGATATGTCGGCAACGTTCAGTCCATCAAAGGGCTTTGTCTGCGCAGTATCTGTTTGCTGCATGCCTAAATCTCGCTAAAGGGTCTTGAGCCAGTCCAATATATAGTCATTAGTCGCCTCTGGTGCCTCTTGTTGGGTCCAGTGGCCTGCACCGGGAATCAGCGCGTTGGTGCGAAGGTCTTTTACATGCGTAGGCATATTTTCTAGGGCCACGGCGGCCATCATAATTACGCCGTCTCTATCTCCTGCAACGAAAAGTGCAGGCTGGTGAATTTCAGTAGGGGCACCCTCGGTCAGCGACCAGGTCAAATTATGGTTGCGGTAGTAGTTGAGCGGACCACGAAAGCCACTGTTGGTAAATTCATTTACATAAAAGTCTAGGTCTGCGTCACTCAGCCATGGACCCATCTTGTCAGGATCGGGTAAATCCGAGAGCAAATCTGCGTCAGCAGGCTTTTCGGTGATTAAACCGATGTCCATTTGGCCGCTGGCCATATGATAAAACTTGCGCAGGCTGACGCGCACGTTGGCCTCTAGCTCTGCCTCGCCTACACCGGGTTCTTGGAAGTAGAGTTGGTAAAAGAACTTGTCTTTGAATATCGCTTTCAGCATATTCAATGGTGGTACTTCAGCCCGAGGACTAAACGGTACGGAAAGCGCGCCAACAGCAGTGACTTTATCCGGGTGGTTGAGCGCGCAACTCCATGCGGTAGGCGCGCCCCAGTCGTGGCCAATGACAATGGCGGTCTCATAACCCAGGGCTGGGATTAAGCCAATAATGTCGTTAACCACTTCCACTTGGTTGTAGCCGTCAATGGCTTGGGGTTTGTCGCTGTCACCATAGCCGCGCATGTCGGGTGCAACCACGTGGTAACCCGCCTCAGCCAAAGGCGCAAACTGATGTCGCCATGAATACCAAGATTCTGGAAAGCCGTGCAGTAGCAAAATCAATGGGGCGGTGGCGTTACCTTGCTCTGCGATATTCAGTTCAATACTGTTTGTAGCAATGCGGCGCTGGCTTATGGCCGGAAATAAATTAGATGCGGTCACGACATATTCTCTTGTTATTCAATGACCAAATAGAACCACGGGTCTTATTGCGCCGCAACCTTGCAAAAGCTCAGCAAGTGATGAAGGGGATTGAAGGTGCTTAGGGGGAAACGCCGGAATGAGGTATGGGCTTAGGAGGTGGAGCAGAAAGCGTTGTAAAAACCGCCAAAGGAAATGCCAAAGATGAAGGGTTAACTCTATGGCCAGTCTGGTTGTCGGTGCCAAAAAATTTTGGGTAACGTTTGTTGCGTGCTGGGCTAAGTACTTTACCTAGCCCAGAAGCAAGAAGACCTAGTTTTTAACCTACGTTAGTCGCTGCACTGTTTTAGTCTTTCCCATACAACGTCACAACACACGCGCCACCAAGGCCTAGGTTGTGTTGTAGGCCGTGTTTCGCACCCTCTACTTGGCGTGCACCGGCGTCGCCGCGAAGTTGCCATACAAGCTCCGTACATTGCGCCAGACCAGTGGCACCCAATGGGTGTCCTTTAGACAGTAAGCCGCCTGATGGGTTGGTTACAACTCGGCCGCCGTAGGTGTTTTGGTCGTCGCAAATAAATTGCTCTGCGGTACCTTCGCCAGTTAAGCCCAGTGCCTCATAAGTGAGTAGCTCGTTTGCGGTGAAGCAGTCGTGCAGCTCACAAACCTGAACATCCTCTGGGCCAACGCCTGCCTCTGCGTAGACTTTCTCCGCCGCTGATTTAGCCATGTCGTAACCGACAAGCTTGCGCATGGAGTGATCTTCCAGCGTGCTTGGGAAGTCAGTGGTCATTGCTTGAGCTTTAATACGGATGACGTTATTTAAACCATGCTTTGCAGCAAACTCGTCGCTGCAAATCACCGCAGCGGCAGCGCCACAGGTAGGTGGGCAGCACTGGTAACGGGTTAACGGGCCATAGATGTGTGGGGACTCCATCACTTCTTCTAGGGTCAATTGGTTGCGGAATACCGCGTATGGGTTATTTGCCGCATGGCGTCGTGCTTTCACTGAAATCTTCGCAAAAGTAGACATCTCGGTGCCGTATTGGTCCGCATACTCGCGTCCTGCGCCTCCAAAATACTGGGCTGCATCAGGTGCGCCGCGATCGGTGTCTTGCATAGACTTACGCTCTTTGAAAAAGCGCTTCATTGGGCTTGGGCGATCGCTGAATACTGCGCCTAGTGCGCCAGGGACCATTTGTTCAAAACCCAGTGCTAGGGCACAGTCTACAACCCCTGATTGCACGGCTTGGCGCGCCAAGAACAGTGCAGAAGAGCCCGTGGCACAGTTGTTATTGACGTTGATGATCGGCACGCCAGAAAGACCTAAGCCATAAACTGCGGCTTGTCCTGCGGTGGAATCACCGTACACGTAGCCCACATAAACTTGACCTACTTTAGAATAGTCGATGCCTGCATCTTCTATCGCTAACCGTGCGGCAGCTTCGCCCATAACTGGATAATCGTCACTTGCACCTGGCTTGGTGAAAGGAATCATTCCTACGCCTGCAACATTAACGCCCATAACCCTTCTCTCTTATATGTGGATAATTGAAGCCAGATATTAAGCTACAGCGCAGCCTATCGCCAAGCCCCATTGGGCGTGAATTGCTTTGGATGAGTTGAGGCTAGTCGGTGCCAGTGGTAATTGGTTATCTTTTGGGTGGGTTAGCGATACCCTCTCCACCGTGGAGCGGTGCCTTAGAGGTGCTTTAGCGCGCTTTATCTGTGAGTTGGTGGCCATCAAATGGCAATATGAAACGCTATCAGCAGCCTCAAACTGGCCCTATCTTTTAGATTCACGGGTCGTTTGCTAACGAATTGGATTTAAAAATATGCAGCCGATTTTTTTTGATTTAGATGGCACTTTGACCGACCCCAAAGAGGGCATTACTGGGTGTATTCAATATGCCATGGAGAAGCTCGGCGAAACGGCTCCCTGCAAAGACGAGTTAACGTGGTGTATTGGCCCATCGCTCATCCATAGTTTTGATATTTTGGTTGGTGCTGAGCGCTCAATACAGGCCGTAGAGTTTTATCGTGAACGCTTCAGCACGGTGGGTCTTTTTGAAAACATCCCGTATGCGGATATTGCGCATGTGCTTGGCACGTTGAAGCGCGCTGGGCACCCACTGTTTGTGGCCTCCAGTAAACCTTTAGTCTTCGTTGATCGAATCCTTAAACATTTCGATTTATTCGAATATTTCCAAGCCACCTTCGGTTCCAATTTAGACGGTACTTTGGCTGACAAGTCTGAGCTGATGGCCCATGCGTTGAACACCACAGGGTTCGTAGGCTCGGATTGCTTAATGATTGGCGACCGCATGCACGATGCCCTGGGTGCCGCCAGTAATGGCATGGATTTCATTGGTGCACTTTATGGGTATGGCAATGCGGAAGAGTACCAGCAACATGGGTTTAGCCGCTGGGCTGAAACCCCAAGAAATTTGTTAGACTTAATTGGGCCTGAGTGAAAAGCTCTGAGTGACAGGCTATGAGTTTTGGGCGATTTCTTCATGATTTTGAATGACCCGTTCTATCACAACCGCTAAAAAGGCTTTAGCAAATTCTGGGTCTAGATCATGCTGTAACGCCAGTTCGGTTATGCGCTGATATTGCTTTGCTTCGCGATCAGTGTCTTTAGCCGGTAAATTGTTTGCAGCTTTGTATTCGCCAACTTGGTTGGTGATTTTAAATCGCTCTGCGAGTTTAGCGATAATCGCGTTATCTATGTGGTCGATTTTTGTTCTTAGTTCGTCTAACGGTTCCACGCTTCTTCCTTGCTAAATTGCTAGCCGCTAGATCTTCGAGAGTGATTTGATCTAGCGTATTTTGAGGCTTTTTATAGCGCTTGGTTGTAGATATACACCTGCGCGTACATTGCTATCCGGGCCGGTTAGTTCGTCCCTCGAATAAGTGGCTTGGCCGAATGGTCTCGTACTCTGCCAACACTGGGGCGAACTCTTCTGGGGTGCTTGCATGAATGATAATGCCGTCTGCACCGGCGGTGAATTGATCTACCCATCTTTGGGCGCAGGTTTTTGCATTGCCTGCGGCGGCAAGACGCCAACTTTCTGGTATGAGTTTTTCTATGCTTTCTAGTTCGTCAAGCGTGGCGACGCTGTCTATGGCACCTTTCATGTCAGCAACTACCGGCGCCTCTCTAAACTTGCATAGGATCTCTTTGTCCCAGCCATTTACACCCACTAACAGCTCGCCATAGCCTTTGATTTGTAGGTAGGTTGCTAGGCGAGCCACAATGAGCTTGAGGTAATGAGCGTCACTGACATCACAGGCGGTTGCAAACACCGACCATAGTTTGCCTCCGCTTTTATGCGCCTGCGCTTCGCCTGCGCGAAAACTAGCAACGGCATTGCTGAGTGCTTGATCGCTCATGAACGTGTGCAGGTGCGCGCCATCATAAATGCGTCCTGCATTTTCTAAACTCTTCGGGCCAAAGCCTACGTATAAAACCGGAATGTCTTCATCTACATAGTGCGCCAGTTGCAGTGCGTGGTATTGGCCCAGTTCACTGTCGTGATTCATTACGGTTTCACCGCGCCAAAGCTGTCGCAGTAATTTGATAAAGGCCTCTTCACGGGCGTAAGTTGGAAAATCCACATTCATCGCCTGCCAACGCAATTTCACGCCTTTGGCCAAGCCTAAACTGAACCGGCCTTGAGATAGGCTGCTTAAGGTTGAACCCATAGAGGCGGTGATGACCGGATGGCGTGTGTTGAGGTTGGTACCCGATGTACTGATGAAAATTGAATCTGTCACGGCAGCCACGGCACCGCAGACTGCGGCGATTTCTTTATAGTCCGCGCGCTCAGAAATCATTATTCCGCCAATGCCTAACGATTCTGCATCTTGGGCCTGATTCAATATGTCTCTCGGCGTGCGGGTGTGTCCTGGCAAGCCGTAAAAGGCCAGTTCAGGAAATTTTGATGTGTAGTTTGGGTGCATGAATTTGCCGAATAAGTTTATGGTCGAATGCTGTGCATGTACGGATTAAGGAACGTGCTGGTTGGATCTACGCTGTCGCGTACGCGCCACCAATCACTCCAGCGTGGGTGTAGGTCCGCCATCTGCTGGCCATCTAAATAGTTCACTTTGCCCCAGTGTGGCTTGCCGCCGTGGGCTAAGAAAATTTCTTCGCAGGCGCGGTAGTAGGCTTCGTCTGGTTCATCAATACCTTGGTGTACGGATATGGTCACGGTAGGGCGCTGGTAGGCGGTAGATAGCCATACGTCGTCTTCGGCTAGCGTGCGGTACTCAACCGGCCAAGTAACGTCAGTGAAAGTGTCCGCTAACAGTTTTTGAATATCGGTCATGCAGGCGGTGCCAGATGCCGCTGGCACGCTGTATTCCATCTCAGTATGTTTATGTGGCCGATGGTTGGGCAACACCTCATAACTCCAGCCGTGGCGTTGACCCTCGCCACCCAGCGGGTACTGGCCGGGTTCCGTAGTTTCGTTAATCACCTTAACTTGGGCAGTATCCGTGCGTGGGTACCAAAAGAATTCGCAATGTCGGTTGTCGGCAATATAACCCTCTAACTCTTGGAGTAGGGTGCTTAAGGGTGTTTGCCAAGTCTTCTCAACCAAGCGAAAAGAGGGGTTAAGCGCAAGCTGTAGCCGAGTGATAATGCCAAAGGCACCTAGGTGCAGGCGGCTGGCTTGCCACAGTTCCGAGTTTTCGGTAGCAGAGCAATCTACCAAGCTGCCGTCTGCTAACGCCAATCTTGCGCCAACGACGCGGCTGCTGAGGTTTTGCAGTGTGGCACCTGTGCCATGTGTGCCTGTGGCAGTTGCACCAGATATGCTTTGTTGGTCTATATCGCCTTGGTTGGGTAGGGCTAGGCCCACTTGATGCAAAGCATTGCCCAAACTAAAGATGCGACTGCCGCCCCAGACCCAGGCTGTATTAGAGGCCGAGTCGCTGGAGATGACGCCAGACAAACCAAGGGTGTCAACAATAACGTCATTATTGCCAACCAAGTCTTGGTGACTGTGACCGCCACCTACAGCGCGCAGGCTTTGGCCTGCTTGGCTGCATGCTAGTGCCAAAGATGCTGCTTGATCTTCTGAGTACACATGGGTCAGTTGTTGGGGCTTATGTTTAAGTCTGCCCGACCAGTTATGCCATTGAGCCATATCGGTTTCCGTTTTGAACTGTTATTTTTTTGCTGTTACTTTTTTTGCGACTACTTTCGTGTTGGCGGCGGCTTGCTATTACTTGCCCGTGAACACTGGTGTGCGTTTGGCCATAAATGCAGCCACTGCTTCTTTGTGGTCTTTAGTTGACGCACAGCGCATTAGGCGGTCTGCTTCCATGTTGAGCGAGGCGCGCAGGTCGCAACCGGTCGCGGCGTTAATATTTTCTTTCATGTAGCCCAGCGCTATTGGCGGGCCAGATGCGATGTGTTTGGCCAGATTCATGGTTTGCGTTAAAAAATCTTCGTCCGGCACTACTTGATTGAAAATGCCTAGGGCCAGGGCTTCGTCTGACTGCACGCGTCGTGCTGTGTAAAAGAGCTCTTTGGTTTTAGCAGGCCCCACCAATTGGTTGAGTAACCAGCTACCGCCGTAATCACCAGAAAAGCCGATGTTTCTATAAGCCGTGGTGACAAATGCTGAGGCTGCGGCAATGCGAATGTCGCAGGCCAGCGCAATGCAAAAACCTGCGCCTGCTGCTACGCCCGGTAGTGCGGCGATAGTGGGTTTGGAGTGTTCAAACAGCCTAGGGGTCAATGTGTCATGTTTATGTTGCAGTGCACGGGTGCGTTCTTGAATGGTAGGTTTGGGCGCATCAGGGTCGGCGTTGCCTGCGCCCATGCCGCCGATATCGCCGCCTGCACAAAATGCGGAGCCGGCACCGGTGATGACAAGACAGCCCACATCTTGGCGAGTATCCAGATCAAGCAATACCTGCCGTAGCGCAGGTGTTAGGTTGTCGGACAAAGCATTACGCTTTTCTGGTCGATTTAAGGTGATTGTGGCCACGCGATCTTCAATGTGGCAAAGCAGTTCGTCGGTACCTGTATCTACAGTTAAGCTCATATTTACTCCCCAGTTTTTCTCTTCGTCTTACTATTAGTTTTGCTATTAATTTTGTCATTCGTCTTAGCCGCAATGCTGACTGCGACGCTAGTGCGCTTAGATATGCCCTTGGTCTTTTAGGGCCGCTTGCGCTTCAGCGCTGTAGCCGATTTCCAGCAATATATCTTGAGTGTGGCTGCCTACCTCACCGCCGGGCCAAGTTGTAGCGCCGGGCGTGATCGAAAGCTTTGGCAGTATTGCAGGTATTTTCAGCGTGCTGTCTGCCATGCCATCTTGACCCTTGATCTGCACCTCTTCAAACATTTCTCGAGCCTGGTAGTGCGGGTCGTCAAAGGCGTCCTCGATACTAAAGATCTGCCCTACTGGCACATCTACCTGTTCAAGGCAGGTAATGACCGTGCCCGAGGTGTTTACGGATGTCCATGCCGCAATGGCATCGTCTATGGTTTGTTGTTGAATCACGCGGCCAGGATTTTTTTCTAGCGCTGGGTCTTCTGCTAGGTCGCCACGGCCAATGGCCTTCATTAACCGCACATAAATGGAATCGCCGTTGCCGCCAATGACCACGTGTTTGCCGTCTGCGCAGAGGTAGGTATTGGTGGGCACGATGCCGGTTAGGGTAGATCCTGCGGGCTCTCGAACTGCGCCGCCGCCGTCATACTCAGGCACAATGCCTTCCATTAAATTGAACATAGACTCGTACAGGGCAACGTCTACTACTTGACCTGCGCCTTGTTCTTCGCCGAGATTGGCCTTGGTATTTTTTTTCGCCATCAGTGCCAGCAATATACCGATGACGGCGTGTATGCCCGCCACGCTGTCACCTAAACTCAGGTTGGGGCGCACGGGTACTTCGCCGGGAAAGCCATTGATGTAGCGAAAGCCGCTGAAGGCTTCGGTGACCGAAGCATAGCCGGGCTTCTTGCTATAAGGTCCAGTCTGGCCATAGCCAGATATACGCGTATAGATAAGATCTGGATTGGCGGTTTTTACGTCTTCCGGGCCAAGGCCCCACTTTTCCATAGTGCCGGGCTTAAAGTTTTCGATCAGCACATCTGCTGTGTCGATGAGTTGGCCGAGGATTTTGCGACCCTGAGCCTCACGCAGATTCACCGTTACCGACTTTTTGTTTCTGCCCAAGCTGCGCCACCAGTAGCCCGTGCCGCTTTCATCTAATAGGCGCCAGTTGCGTATCGGGTCGCCACTGCCTGGCGGCTCAACCTTAATTACTTCAGCGCCGAAGTAGGCGAGCATTGTGCCAGCAAAGGGGCCTGCTAAAAGCTGGCCCACCTCAATAACTCGAATGCCATCTAATGGACGCGGGTTGGTCATTTACTGGGGTCCTTACCCGCGCTGTTACGCTGTACGTTACGGAACGGTCCTTCATCAAAGCGGGGTTCTTTGGGCAATCCTAAAACCCGCTCGGCGACAATATTGCGCTGTATTTCGTCAGTACCCCCAGCAATAGACACTGCTGGAACTGAAACCAATATTTCTGCAACAACACCATCGTGCACACTGCTTGGACCGGTGAGCAGAGCGTCGTTGGCGCTGATGTTGGTGTGCACTCGAGCGGCAAGGCGCGCTATTTCACTGGCCGCCAATTTGCCTAGTGATCCTTCTGGTCCCTGTGGCTTGCCAGCTTTTTGTGCGGCTTTCGCGCGTTGGGCCGTCCACTTGGCAGATTCAGACAAGATATGTAGTCGGGCAATTTCTTGGCGCTGCACTGGGTCATTGATCGCGCCGGTTTCCTCAGCCCGCTGCATGACCAAATCTACTCTGCCAGCACGCTGGGGGTACCATGTATAAGGCTCGTTAGAAATATCCAATTCTTTTTTCAGTTCAACAAAGATCCGACCCTTTTGTTTAACCCTTTTATTTTCTCGGCTACGGTCAAATGAGCGGCGCTCGTGGGCAAGGGTCGTCATAGCCACCTGCCAGCCGTTGCCGGCGTTGCTGATGAGGTTCTCTCGAGGTATACGCGCATCGGTAAAGAACACCTCGTTAAACGACGCATGGCCGTTCATCTGACTGAGTTGGCGTACTTCTACGCCGGGTTGATGCATGTCGAGGATGAAGTAACTTAAGCCTTTGTGTTTGGCCTCGTCCCAATCCGTGCGCGCAATAAGTAAGCCGTAGTGGGCATGGTGTGCACTGGTATTCCAAACTTTTTGGCCATTAATAATGTATTCGTCGCCGTCGAGATCTGCGCGGGTTGTGGCACCGGCTAAATCTGAGCCACTGCCGGGTTCGCTGAACAGTTGGCACCAATGATCTTCGCCGGTTAGTATGCGGCGAAGGTACTGACGTTTTTGTTCGTGGTTGCCGTGTTCTAGCAGGGTTGCGGCGGCGAGCATTCGGACGCCAGTTTGCGCGGTGCCCACTGCGCCGAAGTCTGCGAACACATCTTCAATTGCGGCGCTTACTTCAGCGGATAGGCCTTTGCCAAAGTAGTCTTCAGGCCAATGGACTGCACCCCAACCTGACTCAGCAAGCAGGGTACGCCATTGCACTAGGCCTGCTTCTGGATCCCAGTTTTCGTTCAGCCACTGATGCACTTGTTGTGTTATTTCGGCTGTAGATTGCATTAAGCAGAATTCCTTAGGTCGGTGGATTGGGCGCATAGGGCGGTGAGCATGCGCTCTCTGTGCTCGGCGGGTGTGCCGAGAAATACCTCGGAACTTTTTGCTCGCTTAAACCACAGGTGAGTGTCGTTTTCCCAAGTGAAGCCAATACCCCCGTGCATTTGTATGCACTCAAGGGCGGTCCGCAGATACACCTCGCTGGCTGCAGCTTTGGCCAAGCTTGCGTGCTCGGTGACTTTGTCCATGTGAGCTATTTGCCCATTTTCGGACCACAACGCGCTGTCTGCCAATGTTTGCGCGGCTTGATAGGCTGCGCTTTTGGCGAGTTCTAATTCCAGCAGCAGGTCTGCAAGGCGATGCTTAATGGCCTGAAAGGACGCAATACTGCGACCAAACTGAAAGCGTAACTGGGTATAGCTTAAGGCGCTGTCTAATAGGGTTTGCGCGCCGCCGACCATTTCGTTGGCCAATGCTGTGCTGGCGATATCAACCAATACACGCAGTTGCTCGGGTTGACTGTTATTCAGCTTCTGGGCGGGACTGTCGGTAAATTGCACGTCAGCCAGTTTGCGTGTTGGGTCCATGCTAGCCAATGCGATTATTTTAACGCCTGGTGCGTTGGCATCTACCACAAAAAAGCCAATACCCCGATCATCATTGGCCACCACAACAAAGGTGTGCGCATTGGCCGCGTCTACTACAAAGCGCTTGTGGCCATTTAAGAAGTGTCCGTCATCGGTCTTCGTTGCCGCAGTGGAAAAAACCTCATCTGTCCAAACGCCGCGGCTTTCAGACACAGCCAGACAGGCGAGTTTCTCGCCTGAAATGATCTCTGGCAGTAAGGTTTCTTGCTGCAATTCATCACCGGCTATGCGTAGGGCATTTGCCGCGCAAACTGCCGAGGCGAAATAGGGGCCGCAGTAAAGGCTTTTGCCCATTTCTTCGCAGACAATGGCCATTTCAACTGGTCCAAAGCCCGCGCCGCCCAGCTCTTCGGGCATGTGTACACCGGTCATACCTAGCTGTTGAGAGAGCAGTTGCCAGACCTTTGGGTCAAAGCCGCTGTCTGTTGTCATAAGGCTGCGAACTTCGCCGGTGCTTGATTTGTCCTTCAAGAAACGGCTGACGCTGTCGCGAAATTGCGCCTGATCTTCGGTAAAAATAAATGCCATGGTGCCTCTCTTCGGCAAAAAGTAATGGCTTTAATGTACCATGATCGAGATTTTGAACTAAAGACCCCAGATAGAACTAAGCATGAAAGCAATTACTTGTATTGAAGATTTAAGAGTCCTCCATGAACGCCGGGTGCCGCGCATGTTCTACGACTATGCCGAGTCTGGCTCTTGGTCAGAGAGTACTTTTAGGCGCAACGCTGAGGCTTTTGCCGAAATTCAGTTGCGCCAGCGGGTGGCTATGGATATCAGCCAGCGCAGCATTGCTGGGCAAATGCTCGGGCAGTCCTGGGCGATGCCCGTTGCCCTAGCGCCAACCGGGTTGACCGGCATGCAGCATGCCAATGGAGAGATCCTTGCTGCCCAAGCTGCTGAAGACTTTGGCGTGCCTTTCACGCTTTCAACCATGAGCATTTGTTCTATAGAAGATGTGGCAGCGCATACGCAAAAGCCATTTTGGTTTCAGTTGTACGTGATGAAAGATAGAGAGTTCATCAGTGCACTGATTCAGCGTGCTAAAGCTGCTAACTGCAGCGCCTTGGTGCTGACTTTAGATTTGCAAATTATTGGTCAGCGCCACAAAGACATTAAAAATCAGATGACTGCGCCCCCCCGCTTAACGCTGACTAATCTGATCAATATGGCGACTAAACCGCGCTGGTGTATGGGCATGCTGGCAACTCGGCGGCATAGTTTTGGTAATATTGTGGGCCACGCAAAAGGTGTTGAAAATTTGACCTCGCTGTCTGAATGGTCTGCGGAACAATTAGATCCTGCACTGAGCTGGGATGATGTGGCCTGGGTGAAAGAGCAGTGGGGTGGCAAGCTCATTTTGAAGGGCATTATGGACCGAGAAGATGCGGCCATTGCTGCAGGCCTGGGCGTGGATGCAATTATTGTTTCTAACCACGGCGGTCGCCAGTTGGACGGTGCGCCGGCGTCAATGGACGTGCTCACCGGTGTGATTGAAGCCGTTGCCCAGCGTTGTGAGGTGTGGCTAGACGGCGGCATAAGATCTGGCCAAGACGTATTTAAGGCCAAGGCGCTGGGTGCAGATGGCACACTGATCGGCAAAGCGTTTTTGAATGGCTTAGGCGCCCTGGGCAAACCCGGTGTTACCCAATGCCTAGAGATTATCGCCAAAGAATTGGACCTCACCATGGCCTTCTGCGGCAAAACCGATTTGTCCAATGTGGGCGGTGAGGTGATCTGGCCTGAGTAAATGCCCTCGCTCCGAAGGATGATGAGCACCAAGCTGTTAGTCCTTTAAGCCATGTGGCTAATCTGCTTTTGCATGCCGCTGATCTGATTTAGACTTCTCGCTGGCAATTTTTTAATTAGGGGAAGTTACAAATGTCCATTACCACTCAGTTGTTTGATCTAACCGGTCAAGTCGCTTTAATCACTGGCTCTTCCAAGGGCATGGGTAAGGCTATGGCTCACGCGCTTGCTGAACACGGCAGCAAGGTGGTTATTTCTAGCCGTAAGCTGGATCAATGCGAAGAAACCGCTGCTGAAATCAATGCCGCCTGCGGCGAAGAGCGCGCTATCGCCATCGCTTGTAACATTGGTTACAAGGAACAACTTCAAGCCTTGGTAGATGAAACTCGGGAAAGACTCGGGCCAATTGATACGTTAATTGCCAATGCAGGCGTGAATCCGTTTTACGGATCAATGTCTGATATCCCTGACGATGCCTTTGATAAGACTATCAACTCCAACGTGCGCTCTAACCATTGGCTGTGCCAAATGGTTGCACCGGACATGCTGGAGAAAGGTCGCGGTTCCATCATGATCACTGCCAGTGTGGGTGCTTTTGGTCCTTCGGATACTTTAGGTACCTATAATATCTCCAAGCTTGCAGATATTGGCTTGGTACGTAATTTGGCTATGGAATGGGGCCCTAAAGGGGTTCGTGTAAATGCCCTATGTCCCGGTTTGATTAAGACCGACTTCGCTAAGGCTTTGTGGGACAACCCAGAAGCTGCCGCGCGTGCAACTGAGCAAACGCCCTTGCGCCGTTTTGGTGAAGCCGAAGACTTTAAAGGCATTGCTGTGTTTGCAGCGTCCGATGCCAGTGCGTACATAACCGGTCAGGCATTGACGGTTTGTGGCGGCACGCACATGTGGCGTTAGACCTTTATTGAGGTCATATTTGAAGTTCATGGGTATTTGCATAGGTCATTGCCCAGACTTTAAATAGCTTAGGGAGGGCTGTAATGAGCGATGTTGAAAATTGGGTGATGCCTTATAAAGGCTTCAACTACTTACCAGATACTGTTGCTGTAACCGCAGCCCACCAAGTCGATAAGCTCCTTGCTTGTGGCATAGATGCTGATATTTTTGCGGGGTATGTAGATCCGGCTTTCTTTATTGGCATTGCTATCCATGCCGGTATCAATAGCGGCATCAGTGCCGAAGGCAACATCAACATGTTGCAAAGCCTGCGTATGCATCGCCCAGTTTTATTAGATGAGGAACTGGCGGTGAAGGGTCAGATTTTGGCGGTGACCGAAGTGCTCAGAGGCTTGCGAGTAGACACCGACGTTTGGTTTGAAGACGCGCAAGGCCAGCGGGTGATCAGCGCACCTCGAACCTCTCTCAGGCCAGACCCTCAGCGTGCTGAAAGTAAAAGCGACACCTCGAATGTCAAAGACAAAGACACAAAAGGAGGTGCTGGGGAGCGTCCCCAACCAGTGGTAGAAGACCTCAGTGTCCTGGAGTTTCTTGCCAGCTATCAACTCACCCCTGAAGGCGTCAGAGCCTACAGTATGGAAGGCAATAGCATTCACTATGAGATGGAACCTGCGCAGAAAGCGGGCTTTCGCGCCCCACTCATTGGCGGTGGCATGGGCGTGCATTTTTTAATGGCTGAGCTTTGGCAGGCGCATAAACAAGGTGGCGGACCACATGCATTTGATGCCGAAATCTATTTCCGCCGGCCTATTTTTTGGGATGATTCTGTGGGCGTGTATAGCCGCGCTGATGAAAAGTCTGGATGGAATGCCATGGCGCTTTTGAAAGATGACGCGCAGGGCAACAAAAAAATAGGTACAGAAATCAGCCTAAAACTGTTCAAGCCTGGGCTGATTTAGCGCAAAATCTTTTCTTCAAAAGAGCAAAGAGCGGACCTTGGGAGGCAGGTGTAATGCCTGCGCATCCAAGATCTTTCTCGACTAAGACCTGTCTGAAGCAAAGCCTCAGCCTTTAGGCTTAGGCTTTGGGTAAGCGCAGTCGCGCGGTGCCAAAAACTCGGGTTTCGTCTTTGGTGTTTTTAACGGTCATGTCCAGTTCAACCAAGCCTTCATCTTCATCAATGTCCGTGACTACGGCGCTGATAATGGCCGGCGTATCGGCAATCATGGGCGCTCTAAAGACGCCGTCAATATGTTCAACGGTGCCTGTGGGTGCCCATCGGTGAATGGCGCTGACCAAAAAACCCATGCCCATAATCCCTGGCACTAACGCGCCGGGAAAGCCTTCTTTGCGCGCACCTTCGTGGCTTTCAAATCTTGATCCACCCCAGCCTACTGCGCGGGCAAATGCGCCAACGTTCGCTAGCGTGGTGTCTGGTTCAAAGACTGGCAGCTCGGTACCAAATTCTACGTCTAAAATATTTTCGATACTCATGCGGTAGGTTTCTCCCTAATAACTAAGCGCGAATCGGAGACGGCTAAAAGTGTCTCCTGGGCATCAACAATCTCCATGCGCACGACAATAAAAATCATCCGTCCTGAGCGTCCTTGCTTGTCGTAAATGTCGTGTAAGTGCGATTTGCCGGTGATGGGTTGTCCCGCCCGTATGGGTGCAAAACACTCCACAGCTTTGCCGCCATCCATCGGGATACCGCCGAGGGCGGGGAAGTCTATCGGCAGATGTCGGCCGGATGCCAAGCTACACAAAAAAGCCGGTGTGGCTTGGAAATCTGCGTGCTCAGCGTCAATAAACTGGGCTCTGGTCTCGCCGGATGTTTTGGCAACTACGAGTAAATTTTCGGCATCTAGCACAAAGTTTTTACTGTCGAATTCCGCATTCAGGAATTGCTTTTTTAGTTCATCAATATCTACCACGGGTGGTTCTCTCCTAACCTCTAGTGCGCCAGATAATACGGGCGTTGCTGCTTAATGCAAACTGACTCTTTTACAACGGCACTTCCAGCCATACAATGTCCAGCTAATTAAATTGGGTGAGAGAGTTGTTATGGGACCATTATCTGGATTGCGCGTTGTTGAACTTCAAGGGATTGGGCCGGGTCCATTTTGCGGCATGATGCTGGCAGATATGGGCGCTGAGATTATTCGTATTGACCGTTCGGTGTCTGTTGGGCGCGATGCGCAAAAGCACGACGTGCTGGCTAGGGGGCGCAAAAGTATTGCTGTAGATCTTAAGCACCCAGACGGTGTAGAAACTGTACTGAAACTGGTAGAAGGCGCAGATGTGCTGTTGGAAGGTTTTCGTCCCGGCGTTACCGAGCGTTTAGGTCTGGGGCCTGACGTATGTTTGGCTCGTAACCCAGGCATTGTTTATGGCCGTATGACGGGCTGGGGTCAGACAGGCAACATGTCTTTGGTTGCTGGTCACGATATTAACTATATTTCACTGTCCGGTGTGTTGCACGCCATTGGTGAACCCGGTTCGCGCCCAACACCGCCGCTGAATTTGGTCGGTGATTTTGGCGGCGGCGGTATGATGTTGGCCTTCGGTATTGTTGCGGCATTATTTGAAAAAGCTAAATCTGGCAAAGGTCAGGTCATTGATGCAGCTATGACTGACGGCTCTGCGCTGCTGATGAATTCTATTTTTGGGCTGATGGAGCAAGGTGTTTGGAGTCAAGATCGTGGTAGCAACCTGCTGGACGGTGGTGCGCATTTTTACGGGACTTATGAGACTAAAGATGGCAAGTATGTTTCCATTGGCTCTATTGAGCCGCAGTTTTATGCATTGTTGCTAGAAAAGACTGGTTTGGACAAAGACGGCGAGCTACCCAGACAGATGAGCCGCGGTGACTGGTCTGCGATACGTGAGAAGTTGGAGGCCATTATGTTGACCAAAACTCGCGATGAGTGGGATGCGATCATGCTGGGCACCGATGTTTGCTATGCGCCTATTCTGAACTTTGAGGAAGCCGTGGCCCATCCGCATAACCAAGAGCGTAATACGTTTGTTGAGTCAGGTGGGGTTACCCAAGCAGGTCCGGCGCCGCGTTTCTCACGCACTGAACCAGAGCTACCTAATTCACCAGTAGCACCAGGCAGTCACAGTAAGGAAATTCTTGCTGATCTGGGTATGAGTGAAGCGCAGATTGCTGAACTGATTGAATCTGGTGCGGTAGCTTAGCTTTGCGGAAAAGAATCCCTTAAAGGATTTCTGTCAGAGGTATGAGAATAAGCCTCTCGTAGAGAAGCTTATTCTTTTGCCGATATATCTCTGAGGTTAGGCAGACCTAACTAAGCAGTGCCATCATAAGACGCTGCGATATCTAACATGATTTCGCTGGTTACCTGCTGAAAATTCAACTTCTGAGCTTTTGCGATGTGCGCTACATCACTGTACTCGGCTTTCCAACGTTTTTGCCCATTGGGTTGAATCACTTCTTTAACCTGAATTGAGCCGTAGCGGGTGTTGATTTGCTTCAACTCCCTGTTCAACACGCGTTTAGCAAAGGGCACAATTCTCAAGCCAATGGTGGTGGAGAGATTCAGCAGTGTGTCGCTGATGGCTTCTACTTTATCCTTATGGCTCAGCGCCGTTATGCAATGGGCGGGTCGGCCTTTCTTCATAATGATGGGGGTTAAGTAAACGTCACCCGCACCAGCGGTAAACAATGCATCCATCAATGGCTCGTATGCCTCAGGATTCATGTCATCAATGTTGGCTTCTATCTTGTAATGGTGCAGTTCTAAGTCTTCTACTGAGAAACCATCTCCAGTTGGCTGGGCCGAGGTATCGGCCTGGTATTTTCTCTTGTTTTCGCCTTTGTATTCTCCAAGTACTACTCGAAGTACATTAGGAATGGCGAAATCTTTATAGCCTACGCCGTAGCCGACTTTCTCTGGTCGGAAAATGCCTTTTGGTAAAAACTCGTCCACGCTTACACCAAGAATGGCTGCGCCTGTAGGTGTCGTGCATTCGCCGTCTGTGCCGCCGTAGGTGCAGGGCGCTTGGGCCAGCAATTCTTGAGTGGCCGGTGCGGGCACGGGGAAGCGGCCGTGGGCGCAGTCGACCATGCCGGAACCTACTTCGATTGCGTTGCACAAAATAATGTCGGGTTGCAGATATTCAATACAGATTGCCGCCGCAACGATGTCGACGATTGAGTCGATGGCCCCAACTTCATGAAAGTGCACTTTGTCTGGGGTGACATTGTGGATTTTGCCCTCAGCTTCAGCGATTGCTTGGAATATGTCCAACGCGCGCTGTTCAATACCCGGCGCAAAGTTTGCAGCAGTGATGAGTTTGACAATGGTGCTGTGGTGACGATGATCGTGCTGATCTTCCGAAGTCACTTTGGCGTGGGTGCCATTGATGCCCATTTTTACAGCAGGGTTAAGTGTCAGCTGAAACTCGGCGCTTAGCATCAACTTGTTCAGTTGTTCTCTAAGGTGTTGCTCTGGTACGCCAAGTTCAATGAGTGCGGCAATGTGCATATCCCCAGCGATACCGCAGCTGGGTTGGTAAAACAGTGCGCGCATAAACTAGGCAGTATTCGCGATTTGATCGGCGAAGTAGTCGGCTGATGTGGCCGCAGCGGTGAAGTTTTCTGTTAGGTGTTGCATGGTTTGCATATCTGCATTCACCGCATCTAGTCCATGCTCTAAAACAAAAGCATAGCTGCGTTGAAACTCAGACAATTTCGCCTCCAATAGTGGTCGTTCATAGTATTTGTTAAACACGTCCGGATTGCCCCATCCCAGCCACTTGCGGCCAGCAAGAAAACGTCCAGCCTTCATGCCGATAAGACCCATGCCTGCGGCTCGAGCTTTATCTAATAGTGGGCGTAGATCGTTCATTTTTGGCGACCCATCTAAAATTGAGCGGTCATTCCAGTCGTACCAACCGCCCGGTGTAATGGCGATCATGGCTAAATCAAACTGCTTGGTTTCAATGGCCGCAGCCAAAACATTTTCTGCATTTTGATGGGTAGACAAGCCGAGGTAATCTACTTTGCCCTGAGCTTTGGCTTGCTCAAATGCGCTGTGCATTTCCTCGCTCTGAATGGTCGAGACATTGTTTTGGCCCATAAAGTAGTAGGCGTCTACATGGTCCTGTTTTAGTTCAGTTAAAGATTCGTCCATATACTTTAGCCAGCCTTGGGCAGCTGCTTTGGCTTGGCTCACGGTGATGACCTCATCCCACTCAATTTTGCTTGGCACCAAGGCTTTGGAGATAAGAAAAATATCGTCTCGGTGTTTTTGTAAAAACGGCGCAAGGTTCTTTTCTGCGTCGCTGTAGTAGTGCTGGAAGCCCACATCAAACGTATTAACCCCGGCATCAAAGGCTGCGTTGAGCAGATGGTCTTGGCGGCCACCGGAGAGCGTTGCACCACAGCCAAATATCAGGCGGCTTGAGTTATGGCCTGTACGGCCTAAAGTCTGGTAGCGCATTGCCGGCAGTGCTGGGTTGAGGCCCGCAGCGGCTTTGCCGTCGAAGACCGATGCTTTGACATCACCTGACTTGATTAGGCTGGTTGCGCCCACGCCCATCAGCGTGCCGTATTGAATGAGTGTTCTGCGTGTTGCGGATAGTCGCTCTAATAAAGACGAAGTCATAACGGGCTCCTCATTAATGAAGACCTTGATCATACGCCCGCTTAGACAAAAGATTCAATTGGCTTGCAATTGCTTTGGCTAAACCCCTGTCGCAACTCAGGGGCGATAGCTGGGTTAAAGGTGGGCTGCCGGTGGGCATAATTATTATGCTTTTATCCAAGATGTTAGCTAACATTTTTCGGGCGAACCGGTAAACTTCGTTCGCCAATCATCTCACCCAATGGACTTCTATCCATTTACCTGGAGCCTCCGTGAATCGATATTTCCGCAACCTAAAAATTTACCGTATCCATAGCCAATGGCCGTCAACCGAAGAAGAACTTTCAGATGTTTTGTCTGAGGCAGAATTCAAGCCCTGTGGAGCATTTAGCGAGCGTAGCGGTGGCTTTGAGGCGCCGGTAGAAAATGCTGGCGACCGCTTGTGCCGCAAGGTATCTGGCGCTGATTTATTGCAAATGCGTGTGCAAACTCGCTTGCTGCCACCGGCGGCCGTGCAAGAAGCGTTGGCGGGGCGTATTGAAGCGTTTAAGCAGCGCATGAACTCTGAGCCTAATCGCGCTGAGCGACGTGACATGAAGGAAGAGGTTTACTCCCAGTTGCTGCCTCTTGCGCTACTCAAATCTGATCGTGTGCAGGCGTTTTATCTGAGCGAAGAAGGGCTTTTGGTTATGGGTACAGCGTCAGACACGGTGGCGGAATACTTTCTTGATCAATTGAAGCGCACCATGGTGGGCTTGCAGTACTCACCACTGGCGTACCAACAGCCGCCGCTAGATCTTATGAATAAGTTGTTTCTGGGTAATGCGCAACCGCCATTACGCTTGGGCCGAGAGTGTCGTATGCGCGATCCTAGCGACACCAAAGCGTCTGTAAATTGGTTGGACATGGAGTTGTCAGATCCCGCCGTAAGACGCCACGTTACCGAAGGTCTAAAAATTGATCGGCTTGGCATTACCTTTGATCAGGTATGCAGTTTGGTGATGGACGAAGATCTGATTTTTCGCAAAGTACGTTTATTGGGCCAGGATGACATGGACGATTTGCCAGAAGAAGATCCAATTGTCAAGCATGATGCAGAGTTCGTCATTATGGCCGGATGTGTGAAGAGTCTGGTTAAGGCACTGAAAACCCAACTTGGAGGTTATGTTTCCTAATGCAGTTTAGTTCTATACACACCATGGTAGTTAAAACCGCAGGCAGGCTTGCGTTGCTGTCGATATGTTCGATTATGCCCGCCGTCTATGCAGATACCTTAGACGCTGTTAGGAAAGTCGCCGGAGAATCCGTTGAGGTCGCAACCGTTGCCGCGGTAAATGCGGGTGAGGTTGCGGCATCTGTGCCATCTGAGCGAGGGGCTGAAGAGGTGTCCGATGAGGCATCCGCATCTCCGCCGGAAGAAAAAATCATACCTTGGGCTTGGGGCAACAAATGGCTTCAAGGGACAATTAATCGAGCTGGCGGTGATAACGAGTTTGATCCTGCTGATGGCATTGATTGGGGCTATGTGCCCAACCCCGTGTACTCATCCGAGAAAAAGTTGGGTTTAGGCTTGGTGGTATTTGGCTTGTTTGTAGCAGATGAAGAAAGTCTGAATGTAGAAGACGTAAAGCTCAGTAAAATCGTCTTTAAGGGCTTTGGTACAACCAATGGTTCTAAGGGTTTTGAAACCAACTTGCGCAGCTTGTTCAAGGCAGATACTTATCGTTTGAATGTAGACCTTGAGTTTGCTGATACGCCTGAGGTATTTTATGGCTTAGGGATTGAGCCTAGCCAAGATGAAGTTAATGAGCTGATTTATAATCATCAAGGTCAAAATTTTCAAGCCCGCGGCTTGAAGCGGGTATTTGGTGACACCTTTTTAGGTCTAGGGGTGCGTTACCACGACAACGAGGCAGAAGACTTTCGGGGAGCGAATATTGGCGCAGCGACTGTGCTGACAGACAGCACCAGTGTGGGCATTACCGGGCATTGGCTGCACGACAGCCGTGACCATCAAGACAACCCGTCGAAAGGTTGGTTGCTGCAGTTCGACTACGCCACCTTTAATGAGTCTTTTGGTTCAGATACAGATTTTGATCAGCTTGAGTTCCGCTACAGTGGGTATCGCCCAATAGACACTTTTTTGAATCAGCGCACGGCGACTTTGGCTTGGCAGGTACAAGGCCATCTTAGCGAGGGCAATGTGCCTTGGGACCGGTTGACACTGTTGGGCGGAAGTCGCCAATTGCGCGGCTATGAGCAGGGTCGATATAGAGGGCATCAAAAGGTATTGGCTCAAATAGAGTTGCGTCAGCCTTTGCCCGGACGCCACGGCGTGGTGACTTGGGCGGGCGTTGGTACGCTTTCCGAAGACATATCTGATTTAGGCGAAGAGCGTTGGCTGCCCTCAGTTGGTGTGGGATATCGCCTGCGCATTAAAGAAAAAATCAATTTACGCTTTGATGTAGGTTTTGGCCGGAGCGACAAAGGCGTGTACGTAAGCGTCAACGAAGTGTTTTAAACGTTCTACTGAGGCCTTTACTAAAAAGAGCCGAGAGAGGCCTCATCACTGGTTAAGTTGCTTGGGTTGATTGGTTGATTGGTTTGCGATGTGTTGGAGATGTGCCGGCTATTTTGCTGGCCAACGCAGAGCGCTTTTTGGTATTTCTTTTTCTCAAGGGTGGGCTGACGGCGTCGACGCGGCATGGCATGCTATCCGGACTAATCATTAGGCGGTCGTGAAACGCCCGTTAATCTTTTTTATAAACTAATTAATGGTATGCAATCTCGGGGGAGAGTATGGCTAGAGTGAAGGTTAAAGTTAACGCTGAAAATTTAAAGGGTGCCGGCGGTCTATTTGCAAAGGCTATAAAAACGCCAGTGAATGTTTGCGCCAAAGTCGGGCTGCTTTTAGCGGCATTAGTCGCAACTGCCGCCTGCGCACCTAAAGCTTCTAACTCGAGTGAAACGACGCCTGCCCAACGACCAAACATCGTTGTGCTGTTTGCCGATGACATGGGTTATGGCGACCTTAGCTCCTACGGACACCCTTATATACGCACACCAGAGATTGATGAGCTTGCTCGTCAAGGTCAGCGCTGGACAGATTTTTATGTGGCGTCTTCGGTTTGTTCGCCCAGTCGTGGTGCTTTGCTGACCGGGCGTTTGCCAGTGCGTACCGGCATTTACGGTAACGCCATTAGAGTTTATTTCCCAGATGAGCCTTGGGGCATGCCCAGTAGCGAGGTCACCCTCGCGGAGGCGCTGCAAGACCGTGGCTACAAAACCGGCATGTTTGGTAAGTGGCACCTTGGCGACGGGCCGGATGCACTGCCCACTCGGCACGGCTTTGATGAGTGGTTTGGCGTGCCGTATTCCAATGATATGAATTGGGTAGGTGAACCTGATTTTGAGGCTTTGGTAAAAGTCAGTATGTCTGGCGATGTTGAAAAACAGGCCATGTATTATGCGCGGCGTGCTGCCAAGTACGCGACGCCAGAAGAGTCCTATTGGGAAGCGCCCTTGATCACCAGCACTAAGGAGGCCGGTGAATTTGTGGACTCCACAGAGCAGCCAGCTACGCAAAGTACGCTGACCAAACGCTATACAGAAGAGGCTATTAGGTTCATCAAAAAAAGTGGCGATGAACCCTTCTTTATATATGTGCCCTACACCATGCCACATACGCCATTGTTCAGAAGCCCCGAATTTGAGGGCAAAAGTTTAGGTGGACGTTATGGCGACGTGGTGGAAGAAATTGATTGGAGCGTGGGCGCTATTCAGGACGCTTTGGAGAAGGCGGGCGTGTTAGAAAACACTTTGGTTGTATTTTCTAGTGATAATGGCCCTTGGTTGAAGATGCATGAAGAAGGTGGCCGAGCTGGATTGCTGCGACACGGTAAGGGCACAACCTTTGAAGGCGGTATGCGCGTGCCAACAGTGTTCTCTTGGCCGGGAACTCTGCCCAGCGGTGTTGTTAGTGAGATTGGTTCAACCTTAGATTTATTCGCAACCGTCATGGCGCTGACCAAAATGCCTGAAGACGTGGACGTGACCACAGGGGTTGATGGCTTTGATTTAACTGCAACGCTATTAGAGAAGACGGCCAGTCCGAGACAAGAAATGCCTTTCTATCGCGGGGGGAGTTTGTATGCCTATCGCAAAGGGCCTTGGAAGATGCACTTTATTACTGAAGGGGCTTATGATCAGGGCGAGAAGCGTACAAAGCATAATATTCCACAGCTTTATCACTTGTTGCGCGACCCGTCTGAGCGTTTTGACGTGGCAGAAAAATACCCAGAAGTGATGGCTGAATTATTGGCAGCGGCGGCGGATCACCAACAAAGTGTAGATATACAGCCGCCATTGTTTGATCGTCGACTAATACCCCGTTAAAGGCACCTGTACTTAATACAACTTGTCCACCAATGGCCGGGAGAGATGAAATGTCAGCAATACGTGTAGCAATACCTACAGAAGCCAGCATTAGTGTGGATTGGTTTAACCAATGTTTTGCCAGTTTGGGTTTGCAAACTCAGGTTGCTGGGTTTACGGCCAAGCAGATAGGTACCGGACAAATTGGTAAATGTATTCGCTACAGTTTTGACTTCAAAAGCCTAGATGCACAAACCTCAGATGTGCCGCTGAGTGTGATCGGCAAGTATCCGGCTGATGATGAAAGCAGCCGAATGACGGGTGTAGCACTGCAAAACTTTCTCAAAGAGGTGCGTTTTTATCAGCAGCTACAAGATCGTTTGCAGATCAAAACCCCCAAGTGCTACTTTGCTAAAATTATTGATCAAGGCCCAGAGTTTTTCGTTTTACTAGAAGATTTGGCGCCAGGTGAGCAGGGCGATCAGTTGCTCGGCTGTGATCCTTTCGTTGCAAACGCAGCGTTAACTGAATTGGTTGGCCTCCATGCCCCTAGTTGGTGTGACCAAAGTTTACGCGGACTGACTTGGCTACGAGACGAAGAACTCGCCCAAAGTTCCGCCACTATGGATATGTATCGTGCCCAGCTTGATGGATTTATTGAGCGTTTTGCCCCGCACCTTACTGAAGACGAGCAGTGGATTATTAAACAAGTGGGCGCGGTTGAAAATTCTCCCTTTACGGGGAGCTTCCCAGAGCCCTTTGCATTAATCCACGTAGATTATCGCTTGGATAATTTAATGATTGATCGCAGCGATGGAGGTTGCAAGATCACGGCCCTAGATTGGCAAAGCATCACGCTAGGCGCGCCAATGAACGATGTGGCTTATTTTATAGGCGCAGGACTTGAGCCGGAAGTTAGGCGACCAGTGGAAGAAGACTTGGTGAAAGGTTACTACCAAGATTTATTGAACGCCGGCGTGCGAGATTTTGGCTGGGAAGCCTGCTGGAAAAATTATCGCAGAGGCGCATTTGCTGGCTTTGCGGTGACTGTTATTGCCTCAATGTTGGTCCAGCGTACCGAGCGCGGTGATGAAATGTTTGCCACCATGGCGCGCCGTCACGCTCGTCACGCGCTAGACCTCAATGCCCAAGAATTCCTTATATAAACTGGGCCATAAACTAGGTCATAAACTCCGCCATCCTGCCTAGTGCTACCTTTTGTCAAAAATTAGGTAGCCTATGGGTTCTCGCCCCTTGTGTTTTCCTCGTATCCAAATTCTCCTGCATATATCCATTGCCTAGCGCATAGCTAGCGCAAACTAACTATTTTGCAGATAAATGGTTTTTGACTATTGGCTTTTAGTTAGTAGCTTTTGAATACAAGGATGAGAGGAAAATGGCTGGGTATGTAATCACCTATTTCGGTGGCAACCCTCCTGCAAGTGCAGAAGAAGGCGGGGAGAATATGAACGAGTACAGGCAGTGGATGGCCTCACTTGGCGATTCCGCCGTTAGTCCAGCCAACCCGTTAAAGAGTACCCAAACGATATCAGCGGACGGCAGCGCCTCCAAAGGCAGCGCAACCGAAATGTCAGGGTTTACTCTCATTAAAGTTGCCTCCATGGAAGAGGCAATGGCAATTGCTCAAGCTTGCCCGTTTTTGAAAATGGGCGGCTCTCTGGAGGTGGGTTAACTGATGGTGATGTCGGGTTGAATGACCTGAAATTTAGTGCAGGCAGTTTCTGCTGAAGAAGTATGCGTGAGTATCGAAGCGAAATAGCCCAATTACTGGGTTTACGCTGTTCTTGTGCTTCAATAAAATTGGCGGGTGCTAATCTAACGTAGATATGTTGTTTGCTTTATCCAGCGCTACCTCAACCCACCCCAAGCCTCACGCTCAATCTGCCCCGGATTGTCTTGCACAACACTCGCATCATCAAAGCACATGGTTGCACGCTGCTCTAAGTTGTAGGCGGGCCAGCCTGGCGTACCTTCGTTAATAAACTGTGTCCACGCGCGGTGCATTGTGTCTGCTACGTGCTGGGGTTTCTCTCCCGGCCCAATAAATACGTCTACGCCTGCGCGATCTAAGTTGTCGAACGCAAAGGGTATTTCCAGTGCGTGTGTGGCTTTGAGTTTGCCGCCAAATGCCCGGGAGCACCAATTGAACTGATACAGCCAGTTGTTGGTGCTATGAGGCGTGCGCGCTTCCAGCATACGTATCGCTGGGATGCGGAACATGTGGTCCGTGGTTAACGCGACTAAGAGGGCGTCAAGGTCAGCATCAGGTCTTGTGGTTTTATAAGTTGCCAGTGGAGTTTCTGCACCTAAACCTTGGCTGATGCGGTGAAGTTTCCCCTCGCTCACACTGCCGCTGCTCCATAAGGTGGTTTCGTCGGCATTGGTCCCGGTCAGCACAGCGACTTGGCTACCCATGCCTTGGTTGATGGCTGTCAGCGGATCTGTGGGTAAAAGCGCTGTGCCGTGTACTGGATAGAAGGGTGCCACCGTGGTGCCCAGTTCGCTCATCACACCTGCGCCAGTTTCAAAGTGGCTAGATGTGGCGGCTTGGGCTTGCAGAATTTGTTCTGGTGAAGCCGCCAATAAACCAATGGCATCTTCCTCGCCAAGGTCGGCTAAAAAGCGTTCGGTGACTTTGGCTGCCGCCTCACTGGGTAGCGTGTGTTGGGCAGCCCCACTTTGCGGTATGGCTTGGTGAAATAGTCCCTGGGCAGCCTCGCACGCCAGTAGGGTGCCGACACTGAACGCGCCTGCGGATTCGCCTGCCACTGTGACTCTTTCAGGATCGCCCCCAAAAGCGGCGATATTGTTGTTTACCCATTGCAGGGCTGCGATCTGATCCAGTGTGCCATTGACATTAGATGTGGCGAATTCTTCGCCCAAGTGGGTCAGATCTGCAAAACCTAGTGCGCCCAGCCGATAGTTTATGGAGACCACCACAATGTTACCGTTGAGGGCAAATCGGGTGCCGTTGTACCAAGGGATCGCGCCTTGACCAGTGCGGTAGCCGCCGCCGTGGATCCAGACTAAAACTGCGCGTTTACTATTGTCCGCAATGTCGCCGGCTTGCTTTGGTGTGGTGATGTTTAGCGTTAAGCAATCTTCATCCCAGCGTACGCTGGCGCTGTCCGTCATACCGCCACCCGAAAGTTGCGGCGCTGCTGGGCCAAATTTGAGGGCGGAAAAGGGTTCGCTGAAGGCCGCTAATGGTTGTGGGGCTTTAAAGCGCAGATTTTCGACGGGCGGCTGCGCGTAAGGGATGCCACAAAATAGTAATGCGCCTTCTTTTTCGCGCCCTTGGATTGGTCCGCATGGTGCATTAATCGTGCTTGTGTCCATTGTCTTGGCTCCCGGTATTTGTCAGCTGTACATCTAAAGTGTGTTTAGTAGCTAGTATTACCTGATTTGCAGTAGCTTTTGAAATTAGATTTGTAAACGGATTCGGGTGAATAGCGCATAGTGTCTACTTGCGCCAGCCAATGGTTGCTATCATGACTGAGGGATCCATGAGTTTCGGTAGTTAAGGAAAGGGGAATAGATTGAGTTTTGCAAAAACACTGGTTGGCGGTTTATTGGTTGTGGGCAGTCTAAGCGTCGCTTGGGCTGAGCAAGCGCAGACACAGATTGAAGAGCCGATTGATTTCCCTTCAACTATGGCTTGGAGCGCCTATAACTTAGGTACCACTGGCTATAACCAAGCTGTGGCTATTGGCAAAGTGCTAAAAGATAATTACGACACCAACCTGCGTGTTTTGCCGGGTAAGAATGATGTTTCTCGTCTACTGCCGTTGCAGCGCGGCCGGGTGCAATTTTCTGCCAACGGCGTGGCAACTTACTTTGCCCAAGAAGGTGTTTTTCAGTTTGCAGAAAAGCAGTGGGGGCCCATGCCGCTGCGCATTGTTATGGCTTCTAACGGTGAGAGTAACCAAGCCTTGGGTGTGGCAGCCGATAAGGGCATTGCAAATTACGGTGATCTGCGTGGCAAGCGGGTACCTTACGTGCGCGGCGCGCCGGCTTTGAATGTCACCACTGAGGCGTTTTTGGCCTGTGGTGGCTTGACGTGGGACGACGTGGAGCGTGTAGATTTTCCCGGATATAGCGCCATGTGGACCGGTGTAGTTAATGATCAGGTGGATGCAGCCTACGCCACTACGGTGTCTGGTCCAACGCGTAAACTAGAAGCTTCTCCTCGCGGTATCTTCTGGCCGCCAGCGCCTCATGATGACCCAGAATGCTGGGCGCGCATGGCTAAAATTGTGCCGTTTTTTACCCCGCACATGGCTACGCGTGGCGCGGGAATTTCTAACACCAATCCGCACGAAGGCGCAACTTACCCGTATCCAATATTGATTACTCTGGCAGAGCGAGATGCAGACCTAGTGCACGATTTAGCCAAGGTCATTCACATTCACTATGACGAATATAAAACCGCTGACCCCGGTAGCATTGGCTGGGCCATGGACAGACAAGTGTTTCGCTGGGTGGTGCCGTTTCATGAAGGTGCAGTACGCTACTTCAAATCTATTGGTGTTTGGGACGATGAAACTCAGGCTCACAATGAGCGTCTGATAGAAAGGCAAGATGTGCTTGCCCAAGCGTGGCAAGTACATAAAGCCAGTTATCCTGGCAAAGAAGGTTTTGCTGATGCCTGGCTCAAGGAACGAATTATAGCGCTAGATGCCAACGGCTTTGACCCTATTTGGCGGTAGTTGCGGCTAGTTAGGATTGCTTAGCGCAAGGTAGTCCCCTCGCTTTGAATTGTTTTTGAAGAACCGCTTTAGAAGAATTAGGAATTATTAATGGCAGCCCAGCCTCACCCGTTTGTTCGATCTCTTGTCGCTGTTTTAGCTTTGCTTGCGTTGGTGTTGGCTATGGATACCTTGCGTATCTTTGGTGGTTCTCAATGGCTGGGCTTTCTTGTTCAAGTTGAAACCCAGTATTTTTACGCCTTGTTAGGGCTTCTTGCGCCTTGGGCTTATATCACTTTTCCCTCAAAGCGTTGGATCGATTGGCCCTTGGTGGCCATTGCTCTGGGTATATTGGCTATGTTTTTTGTCACCGCCGAGCAAGCGCTGGATGAAGCCTGGGAATTCGCAGCGCCTGAGTATGCGGTCTATGCGTCGCTGGCATTCTGGGCAATATTGCTTGAAGCATTGCGTAGAGCTGCGGGTTGGCCGCTCTGTCTAATTGCTGGGTTTTTCTCTGTGTTACCGATTGTTACCGAGTACATGCCAGGACCGCTAAATGGCTTGCCTGCAACCTGGGGTGAGGCTGCGGCTTACCATGCGTTGTCTATTGAAAGTATTTTTGGCCTACCGTTTCGCGCTTTCGCTAGTTTGGTTATTGGCTTTGTTGTCTTTGGCGTGGTACTTCAGCATACCGGCGGCGGTAAATTTTTCCTTGATTTGGCTTTTGCTTTGTTAGGTAAACGGCGGGGTGGTCCGGCCAAGGTTGCCATTGTTTCCAGTGGCCTGATGGGTTCTATGAGCGGCAGCGTTGTTACCAATGTTTTGACCACAGGACAGCTGACCATACCCGCCATGCGCAAAGCTGGTATGGCGCCTCATGTAGCGGGTGGGATAGAAGCCTGTGCCTCCACCGGTGGCGTTCTGCTGCCGCCTATTATGGGTTCCACCGCATTTGTGATGGCGACACTTTTAGACATTGCCTACATCGACGTGGCGGTGGCCGCAGCTTTACCGGCGGTTCTCTATTTTGTCAGCCTCTATATGCAGATTGATGCCTATGCTGGGCGCAATAATTTGCAAGGTTTAGCCAGCGAAGATATTCCCAGTATTAAGCAAACCCTTATCGAGGGGTGGTTTTATATGGGTGCCTTTGCACTGCTTATATTCTTGCTGATTTTTTTACAACGAGAATCTATTGCGCCTTATTACGCAACGGCGGTTTTGCTCATTCTCAATCAGATGTCTAAGAGTAATCGTTTAACCCCAAAGAGCGCGCTGGATTTGCTCTATAACGTGGGTAAATTATTGATCGAGTTGGTGGTCATATTAGCGGGTGTTGGTTTGATTGTAGGTTCACTGTCGATGACTGGCTTAAGCGGTACGTTGGTGAATGACCTGTTGAGCCTGGCCGGTGATGATGTTGGCTTGTTGTTATTGATGGGCGCGCTGACCAGTTTTGTTTTAGGTATTGGTATGACTGTGACGGCTGCCTATATTTTTCTAGCGGTAGTGCTGGCTCCGGCTTTGGTGAGCCAAGATTTAGATCCCCTGAGTGTGCATTTGTTTATTCTTTATTGGGCAATGCTGTCGTATATAACACCACCGGTTGCGTTGGGTGCTTACGCTGCTGCTTCTATAGCTGAGGCAAACCCACTGAAGACCGGTTTTGCTGCAATGACAATGGGCAGCGTGATTTATGTCATTCCGTTTATCTTTGTACTAGATCCTGCGTTTATTCTTAAATCGGATCTGCTTTCTTCAACCCAAGTTGTGCTGGAAGCGTTAATTGGCGTTTGGCTTATATGTGGTGGGTTGCAGGGATTTCTTTCGGGTTACGGCCGGCTTAACCATTTTTCTGTACGCATAGCATTAGCTGTGGGTGGTCTGTTGATTGCTCTGCCTTATATGGGTATTGCCTGGCCTGAGGCGCCCGCTAACACCGAGCATTTAATGTTCGGTGCAGCATTGGTGGGGCTTGGTTTGCTGGCTAACTTTATCTTGTTCTCAAAAGTTCCTGAGATTTCTCAGACTGAGGCCCCTCGGTAGGCTAACTTTTCTCTCTCCTAGGACTTAGAACTTATGGTCTAGGGCATAGCGCGTTAAGCCGGTCTCTAATAATCGGCCCTGCACAGACTTAGTCTCGCGGTGTAACCAGCGGGAAGCGTCGGGGGAACTGATCGAATAGCTGCGATAAGCTGCGCATTACCTTAGCGTCACCAGCAATTTCCAACTTTTTCTCAGCCATTAACGTTGGGCCATCTGTTAGCCCCATGATGAGCTTTTTAAAATCAGCGGAAGAAATTGTCAGCGTGGTATCTGCCGCAGTGTCTTTGTTTTTAAAGTAATTGAAAACGCTGTTTTTGACAGTGATCAAATAGTTAGCGTCCATATCGGTCAAATTTAGCAAGATGCTCACAGCTAATCCGTCTGCGGCTGTGGGCAGTAGTCGAACCGCTAAAGTTTGGAAGAAGTTTTCTATCGGCATACCTGCCGCAATACCACCGCTGGCTTGAAAGGCCTTGGTCTCCGGTAATCCTTGTCTTAGCTCCAATGCACCGCACAGATAGAAATTGCGCCAAGGTGCCGACTCTGACTGATAGCCCAATTGCTCTAACGTATCTGCCAATAGCGCTCTACCAGCGATGTGATCGGGGTCCGACATTACAACATGATTAAGTACTTCTGCGACCCAGCGGTAGTCGCCTTTGTCAAAAGAGCCGCGAGCTTTGTCTACCACGGCATCTGCGCCGCCCATGAAATCCATATAGCGCTTTGCTTGTTCTACGGGTGGCAGTTGATAAAGGGTAGAGGGGTTACCGTCGAAAAAGCCTAGGTACTTAACGTAAACGGCGCGGCAGTTGTGGTGCACTGTGCCGTAGTAGTCCCTGTTGTAAAATTCCTGCCCTAAGCTATCAGGTAAATGTACCTGCTCGGCAATTTCTTCTTTGGTGTAACCATTGTTTGCTAGGCGTAATGTTTGGTCATGGATGTACTTGTATAAGTCTCTTTGTTTCTCTAAGTAGTCAATTGCATCCGCTTGGCCCCAAATAGGCCAGTGATGGGAGGCAAACTGAACGTCTATGCGGTGACCGAATAGATCAATGGATTCATTGATTTGGCTTGACCACTCCAAGGCATCACGCACTTGTGCGCCCCTTGGCGTATAGACATTATGTAAGTGGTGAGAAGTAATTTCTGCCATGCACAGGGCTTTGAAGGCTGGTAGGTAAAATATAAATTCTGCTGGGGCTTCGGTGCCGGGAGTCATTTGAAATTCTATTTCGACGCCATCTATTGTGCGCGTCTCGCCAGTTTTATAGATGAAATCTGATGGCACTATGAAGCCGGTGCTACCCATAGACACAGCAGCCCCTAAACCGGTGGTGACATAGCCGGTAGCAGACGCTGGCAGTAGATTGCCGTACATGTAGGTGGCACGGCGGTTCATGGCGTTGCCGGCAAGTACATTTTCATTTAGCGATTCGTTAACAAAGTCTTCCGGTGCAATAAGAGGTACTTTGCCTGAGCGAACTTGTTCCTGGCTGACAACGCCCAATACACCTGCGAAATGGTCGGCATGGCTGTGCGTGATGAGCACCGCAACTACAGGCCTCTCGCCTAAATGCTCATTGGCCAGCGCTAATGCCGCAGCAGAGGATTCGGACGAGGTGAGCGGGTCGATAACGATCCAACCCGCATTGGAGCGGATGAGGGTCATGTTGGCAATGTCGAAGGACCTGACTTGGTAGATGCCGTCTACCACTTCGAATAAGCCGTTATGCTGGGCATTAAGTTGCGACTGTCGCCAAAGGCTTGGGTTAACCGTTGTGGGCGCTTCGTCGTTAAGGAATTCCATGTGCGCTAGGTCGAAGGTGATATGGCCATCTTCTCGCCTAAGGGTCAAAGGATTGAGCGTTGCAATGAAACCTCTTTCTGCATCAGCGAAACTTCTTCTGTTGCTGAAATCTAAACTGCTTTTAACCTGTTCTTGCGCCGCTTGAGTATGGCTGGTGGCGGGTTTGTTGGCGGCCAGATTTTCCGGAAGTGGTTTATAAGCCATTGTATTTACTCACTAGTCATTGCTTGTCGAACTTGTTGGGGTGTCGTAAGTGCCGATATCCACTTTCTTTAGATAGGCCTTGGCTGCGGCGACTACTTTGGGCGCAAGCCAGATGGCGGACACCATTGTTGGAATTGCCATCAGGGCAAATGAGCCGTCGATTAAACTCACGGCGGCATCTATCGAAATCACTGCGATTAATACGATGGAGGCAACGAACACCATGCGGTAGGCATTTGTATAGCGTGTGCCAAATACAAAGCTGGCACATTGAGAGCCATAAAATGAATAGGTGAAGAGGGTAGTGGTAGCAAAGCTGACTACACTGACAAATATGATAAAGGTACCAAAAGGGCCCAGTAGTTGAGAAAAAGCGTTGGCGGTGAGTGTCACGCCTTGGGCTTCTTCACCCTGCCAAGTGCCTGCAACCAAAATCATCAGGGCGGTTGCGGTACATATAATCAACGTATCGATAATGGGCCCAACCATAGCCACTAAACCTTCTCTTATAGGTTCGCTGGTTTTAACTGCGCCGTGGACTAAAGACTCAGTACCCATGCCAGCCTCGTTGCTGAACGCGCCCCGTTGGACGCCGTAAACCACCATAGCCAGAACACTGCCGCCTGCGACAGCCTCCCCGGTAAATGCGTCAGTAATGATCATAGCAAAAGCCGCGGGTACCTTTTCAATATTCAGACCCAGTGCCACCATAATAGTGCCAATGTATATAACTGCCATAAACGGCACGATGATTGTGGCAGCCTTCGCTATTCTGTTTAGCCCACCAAAGATGATGGATCCGGCTATTGCAGCAAGTGCCATGCCAGCGAATAAATTGAAATAGAAGGGGTCTTGGTCTGCACCTAAAAGGCCTTGGTCAACGAAAATGAGGTCGCGGATAATTTGAATAAGCTGATTGCTTTGTAGCACAGGTAAGCAACCGATCATGGCCACAATGGCAAAGAAGTAGGCGAGGAAGTGCATGCTCTTTGGTAGTCCCTCGCGAATCACGTACATGGGGCCGCCCTGCAGTTCTCCAGCATCGTCCTTGCCTCTATACATAACTGCTAGCGAACAGGTGAAGAACTTGGTTGCGATACCCAGTATTGCGGTCATCCACATCCAGAAAATAGCGCCAGGGCCGCCGATTTGGATGGCCAGCGCCACGCCTGCAATGTTGCCCATACCAATGGTGCCGGCTAATGCTGCAGACAGTGCGCTGAAGTGATTGATATGTCCCGGATCATTGGGGTTGTCGTATTTGCCGCGAATGAGGTCGAAGGCGTGTCGAAGGTAGCGAAAGGGGGTGAATCGGGATAAAACAAGGAAGTAAAAACCGCCGCCAAGTAGCAGCCAAAGAAGCCACGGACCCCAAGCTAGGTCTGCGAAGCGTGTCGTTATGACATGAATTGTATCTAGCATAGAAGCCCCGTAAGCGAGACGGCAAAGACTAAATGTTTACTAACCTCGGTGCACCCTGAAATGTGGGTTGTTTGCTCGTCGCTTTTCTCTCGTATCTCGGAGTTTTTAAGTTGTTGCGGCGCAGACGCAAAGGCTATCCTATGCGCCTTTCCACCAATTGAGATGTTTTGCGTGAGCCAAGACGAAGAAAAGTCATTGAGCACAGGGCCGTTAGGTTTGTCAGGAGACTACGCCGAAGGGTATTCGGTGGAGTTGTTACACCCTATGCCGCGAGTTGAAGGTCGAAGGGCAGTTGGCTTGAATGTGGACCCAGAACTGGGGTTAGGTTCAGAGTTAGCGCTGCAGGGCAAAGATTTGTGGACGGGCTATGAGTTTTCTTGGCTCGACACCAAGGGTAAGCCACTAGTCGCCGGTCTGAAGATAAAGGTCGATTGTGCAACGACTAATATTGTTGAGAGTAAGTCCATGAAACTCTATCTGAATGGCTTTGCCCAGACTCAATTTACCGACGCACAATCGGTGAGCGTTAGATTGAACCAAGACCTTGGTGCCGCATTTGCGGGTGATGTGATTGTTGAACTGTTATCCATAGATGAACTGGCAGGACAGTGGGCCTCTATGCAAGGACAGTGTTTAGATGGGTTAGACATTGAGGTGGCGCAGTATCAACGCGCACCAGAGCTTCTAGGCTTGATGAGCGGCGTGCCCCAGGTGAAGACCGAGCAGTTGTATACGCACTTATTCCGCAGCCTATGCCCGGTAACGGCGCAACCGGATTGGGCCACTGTGGTTGTCAACTATACGGGAGAAGCGATAGACCAAGCAGGGTTGCTGGGTTACTTAGTTTCGTATCGCAGCCACCAAGCATTTCATGAAACTACTATAGAGCGGATATATGCCGACATCATGACGAGCTGTCAGCCGACATTTTTGTCTGTAAATGGACGCTTTCAACGCAGAGGCGGGTTAGACATTAATCCATTTAGATCTAGTGAAGTGTGCCCTGTACCAGATGTCCGGATGCCACGGCAGTAAGCTTATACTCAGTGGGCTGAGTGGGTTACAACCGGGCATTAGTCCTTTTCGCTCGGGACGAGTAACGCTCGAAACCATTTCAGCCAAGTATTGTCCTCGCGCATCCAGCGTTCTAGACCGTCCATTTGAATAGCCAGTTCAGGCCCGTCGGCTAACATATGTTCGCGTTTGGTCAGCTTTTCCTTTGGGTCCAATTCTTTAACCACTCTCGCCGGGTTGCCTGCAGCGATAACGTTAGCTGGAATGTCACTTGTGACCACAGAGCCAGCGCCAATAATAGAATTCTCGCCGATACTTACGCCTTTACAAATTGTTGCGCCGTCGCCTACCCAAACATTAGCAGCCAATTTAACCGGCGCAGAGCGACCGATGGCTTGAGTACGATCATAAATGTCGTGCCAGTCGGCATCAGTAATATAGGCGCCTGCTGCAAGCATAGTGCTGGCACCAATCTCTACAGATAACGCAGAGTCGATGCGCACTCCAGGGCAGATGAGCACGTAATCTTGGATATCAATACACCCCTGGTGGTCGTTCATTGTCCACGTGGTCAGGCGCACATTTCTATCTGCTGCCGTGATCACGTGGACAGACGTGCCAAAACTAATTTCCTTGCCGTAAATTTTCAGAAACCAAGGCTTCATGATCATTGAGTGATGACCCATACGCTCCAATTGCGGGGCAATAAAGTGTTTAACCCATCGCGCCTCAAGTTTACCTTGAAGAACTTTAAGGCTGTAAGGGCGATGGTCTTTGCGCATTGATGCTCATCTAGCAAATAATTCGCCAAGAGTACCCGAAATACTGACCTTTGCAGTAGGAATCTAAGAGGCTTTCCTCTAAGATTCCCCGCTCTATGGTGACCCACTTTGGTCCTCTAGAGGCGATATGCTGTGAATTCCGCCAGGCCTGGAAGGGAGCAACGGTAACAGCGGCTTCGGGCTTTAGATGTGACTGGGTGGGTTGCCACCATATTCAGGAGAGGTGGCAGAGTGGTCGATCGCGCACGCTTGGAAAGCGTGTAAGGTGTTAAAACCTTCGAGGGTTCGAATCCCTCTCTCTCCGCCATTATTCCTATATAAATCAGAAACTTATGGTTTAAATTCCCCTACAGGTTGCGCCTTCTAAAGACCCACGGGAGCCTTTACAGCCCTACACTAATAATAGTAGTTGGCAGTGGTTTACATTAGAGGTGGGTTTGAAAAAAGTAGGTTTTAGCGAGTCATGTGTAGGCTGCTGCGGTGCTTGTGGAGGGTTAAGGCTCTTGAGAAAGGAGCTTCAATTGGCGCCAATGAAGTCGGCGGCTCTTTGTAATGCCAGACCACTTTCAGGAATCTCCTCAAAAGCTTGAAAAACGTGCACTAACTTAGGCCAAACATCTAACTGTACGTGACTCCCAAAGTGAATTGCACGATTAGCGTATCTTTGCGCGTCGTCATACAACACCTCATCACGACTAACTTGTATCAGTGTAGGGGGTAGATCAGCAAGGTTGCCAAACAGTGGCGATATTTCGGGGTGGTTTACCGGTTTACCTGTTGGTAAACGAGTAGCGAAGGCAAGTACCCAACGGGGCAGCCTACTCAAAGGCTGCAAAAATGGGCCAAGAAAGGGGTCAGTTGCCAAATTTGAACGCCATGTAGGGTTAGTCATTGTGAAATCGGTTAATGGCGCAAAGGTAACGACAGCATCCGCGGCACGTAAACCTAAATCTCTTGCCCAAGCAATAACTGACAGGGTTAGGTTGCCGCCTGCAGAGTCACCAGCAACATAAAGTTTATCAAGATCTGAGGCACCCTGTGGACCATTGTTCAATATCCATCGATAAGCAGTCCGGGCGTCTTCATGACAGGCAGTGATTTTGTGCTCAGGCATCATGCGATAATCAACGGCGAGGACTGATACACCAGAGCGCCGGGAAAGTTCGTCCGTGATATGACGATGGCTCTTAGGACTACCGAAACGAAATCCACCGCCATGAAGATAAAGTAATCTCTTGTTAGCATCAGCACCTTCAGCAACTACCCATTCTCCGGGGATACCGTCAATATCTACCTGCGTGATAGCAGCAGTTATATCGGCGGTCATCAAATTTTCCATATTGGCGCGCTGATCTTGGATACTGAGTTTTGTATCCGATGCGGCAACAAAATCAGCAATCATTGCAACGACATTGTCGTGGGCATCACTAATATCATGCTCCTCGGCAAGCAATGCTGCGCGAGGGGTATCAAACTGACGTAAATCTGGAGCACGATAAAGGTAAGCAAAAAGAAAAATTAACCCTGTAACGAAGCCGATTAAGATAAGCGCCGTAAGCATTATTGATGCTCCCTATTATTAGTATTTTGCAGTGTCGCCAGCTTGGAACGACAAAAGTTAGCAAAAGCTAACAAAAGCAAACCTGTAATATATTTCATCATGCAACTAACAATCCTTATAGTTTTTCTTCACACATTCTCTAGCTAGTTGTTGAGCCTTGGAGATGTCTTGAGGCGGGGCTCAAACGCCCTAGTTCCAAACGGGCATTCCGGGGGCTTGCCGGAGCCTCTTTCCTCAGGTGAAGGTTGTCATAAATTCGCCGTAATTGCGCGGGGAGACTCTAAGCACTCTACCTACCAATGTGAAACCTGAGTTGTTAGCTATTTTGATCGTGGCATGGTTATCTACAGTAGTATTTAGAAATGGCAGCTTGCCGCTGTTATAGATCGCTTCTGCCCAGTGTTTTGTTACGTTCTTTGCGTAACCCAAGCTCCTATGTGTTTCAGTGGTCGCTATGTAACACTCAGCGCCTAAGTCAGACTGCCTAGCGCTGTTACACACCGACACCGCATGATAGTCAACAATCTCTGCGAATATTGGCGTGTCTTGCGTAATAACTTTACCTTCGTACCGGTTCATCGCCGGAAAGTGCTTGTTAAGTAGATGCGAATTCCCCGTCGCTATCTGAACAATTCTGGCCTTATTTTCCGGTTTACTTGGAAGAGTTTTTTGACAAAACACCCAGCTGTCAAAGACCTCGCAATCGCCTAATTCATTATCGATAAGTTCAGTGTAGGTGTCTTTGAATATTAGAGGCGAATCTAAGTCTAGAGGCTCTTGTCTACAATTTTCGTTTAGAAGAGACCTAGTGTTAGAAGATAAGAAATTACCGAAATGCCAATGATTGGTGGTTGTCGTTCTTCCAAACAATAACGCAGCCGCGGGCACGCTACTCCAATGATTGGCTTTTTCAACTCTGCCAAAACTGTTTGTGACGTATTCGTTCCTGAAGTGAATTCTCATCAAGTCAAGATCGTCGAGGTCTTTTGTTTGCATCTATTGTGTCTCACACAAAAGAGCCTACGGTTTGCAAAAAGGGAAGTATGGCTCAATTAAACTCATTACGCAGCAGTATGAAACGTAAACCTGATTTGACGTAAATGCAAAGTGATTATTGGAGTTTCCAACGTCACTTAAATATTAGAATCTTCTACGTCGGTGAAGCGCTCATCGGGGATTAGCGGCTTTACAACCGTCGCATAACCATGCTTAAACTTGTAAATTAGTCCGAAGCTCTGTTACTTTTTCATCCCGCATCGTTTTCGAGCGCAAAGAGTAAGTGGGCATCTATGAGTGAACCTTCGAAAAAATCCATAGGAAAGCTGCGTATGGCCCTTTACGGGCTGGTTAATCTTCCTACTTCAATCGTTGGTCTTCCAATCGCTCTATATATCCCAGCTTTTTATTTACAAAGCTTGGTCGATGGCAGATATCACACTTACAGCCTCACATTTGTAGCCGTATTAATTAGAAATTCTATGCCTAGCAGCAGTCTGCGGTGACGCCAAGCTGAGCTATGCGTAGGGTTTGGATATTTGTTGAGTTGTGGTTGGCGTCATTGATGGTGTTGCCTATGAAATACGTCGGCGTTGCTTTTGCGCTTGGCTGATTGCGCTTACACCCGGTACGGTGGAAATTCATCGGCAGGTTCAAAACGAGATAGACCCTTATTAGACGGATTGGCATTGAGGAGAGTGCAATGGCCTTAACGATTGAAACACAACGCACATGGTTGAACCTCACCTTTGAGGAGGTCGTTGATCCGCAGCGTGAAATCATCGACCCCCACCATCATTTGTGGCGAAGAAGTGGTTTGCCGGCTTATATATTGGAAGATCTCTGGGAAGACACCCAGTGTGGACACAACATCGTTAAGACTGTTTTTATGGAGTGTGGTGCCGAATATCGCACTTCTGGGCCGGCACATTTGCAGGTGGTCGGCGAAACTGAATTCGTTAGAAATCTAGCGCTGGCCAGTAGAGGTAAAGGCAAGGCAGAGATTGCCGGCATCGTTGGGCATGCTGACTTGGATCAAGACGAGGCCGTGCTTCGTGAGGTGCTGCATGCGCATGAAGATGCAGGGGCGGGTTTTTTTCGCGGCATTCGACATGGTGGGGCGCATGATCCGGGTAGGAATCTAGGTTGGATCAATGCCACTCCTCACGCCAACCTGTTCGAGCGAAAGGTCTTTCGTCGTGGAGTCAAGTTACTCGGCGAATTGGGTTACACCTTTGATTCTTGGCACTACCACTTTCAAAATCAGGCCTTTGCCGATTTGGCTGAGGCCGTGCCGGAAACTACGATTGTCCTCGATCATTTCGGCACGCCCTGCGGCGTGGGAGACTACGCAGGTAAAGCCACAGAAGTAGTCAGCGAATGGAAACTGAGTATTGATCGTTTGGCTCGATGCCCCAATGTAGTGGTGAAGGTAGGTGGCTTGGCGATGCCGGTCAATGGCTTCGGTTGGAGCGATCAAGATAAGCCGCCGTCCTCCGATGAGGTTGTGAAGGCTCATCGCGATTACTACTTGCACACGATAGATGCTTTCGGCCCGGATCGTTGCATGCTGGAAAGTAATTTCCCGGTCGATAAACTGTCTCTTTCCTACAACGTGTATTGGAATGCGGTGAAAAAGATTACGGAGTCGTTTAGCGCTGAGGAGCGGCACCAGTTATTTTACGGTACGGCCGAGCGCATCTATCGCTTGTGATAGACCATGGCCGCCCCCTGATTTTCCTTGCGTTTTTCTGTTACCTAAGAGATAAGTGGATTCCTGTTATTTCTGTTATATGTTTTCTAAACACAATATAAGGGTGCAAATATCGCATGGCTAGACCACAACGCCCCCAGCAGTACTACGACCAAATCAAAGATAAATTCCGAGAGGAACGCGATCTGCGATTGGATTATCGCCCCCCGGGAACGGATCAGTTCACCTCGGAGTTCAGTGGTGATCTCGCAAAATATGCAGTTGATCCCTACGCTAAGGATGTTCCAAGTAGGGAGCCTATTAGCGACGAGGTGGAGGTCCTGTTTATTGGTGGTGGTTTTTCTGCGCTGTTAACGTCAGCTCGGTTAAGAGAAGGCGGAATAGAGAGTATTCGCATTGTGGAGCGTGGGTCCGACGTAGGAGGCACGTGGTATTGGAATCGATATCCCGGCGCTGCGTGTGATGTTGTGAGCTATGATTACCTGCCACTGCTTGATGAGCTTGATTACGTGCCGGTGAATCACTATTCGCGTGGTCCCGAAATTTTTAGCCACTGTCAGGCGATCGCTCACAAGTATAATTTATACGACTTGGCGGTGTTCAATACGACGGTTATCGAGACGCGCTGGGAAAAGTCAGACCAGCTTTGGCATGTAAAAACCGATCAAGGCGATGTGATGCGCGCCCAGTTTGTTATTTGCGCAAATGGAACGCTAGCGAAACCAAAACTTTCGGCGATTGCTGGCATGGAGGATTTTGCAGGTCATTCTTTTCACACTTCTCGGTGGGATTACGATTACACCGGCCAAAATTTGGAACACTTGAAAGACAAGGTGGTCGGCATTATTGGCACCGGCGCTAGTGCCGTGCAAATAGTCCCGGAGCTTGCCAATGTGGCAAAGAAAGTATTCGTTTTTCAGCGAACGCCCTCATCGATTGATGTTCGTGAGGACTGGCCCACTGACCCGAATTGGGCGCGTAAACTTGAGCCTGGATGGCAAAATAAAAGACGCTCGAAAGTGCTCGCCGCGGTAGAGAACTCGCTTGAAAAGCGTGCAGCAAAGGGTGCATCTTCTCCCGAAGAAAAGCTAAAAAAACAGGAAAATGCAAACATTGATTACATGATGCGCATCCACAAACGAATCGATGAAATCGTTGATGACCCAGGGACTGCGGACTCGTTGAAGCCATGGTATATGTTTATGTGTAAGCGCCCATGTTTCCACAATGAATACCTTCCTTCGTTTAACTTATCTAATGTTCATCTAGTCGACACACATGGACAGGGTATAACCAAGATCAGTCCCAAAGGTCCGGTGTTTGAGGGTAAAGAATATGAATTAGATCTGCTGATTTACGCAACTGGCTTCGAAGTTCAGCAGACAGGTATTTACAACGATATTGTTGGTGCGGACGGTGTGAATCTCCAGGATAAGTACGCTGACGGCATTCGAACGTTGCTGGGCATTCACACAGCAGGTTTTCCTAACCTGTTCATCATGGGTGGGTATCAAGCATCCTTTCAATTTAACCTCACGGAAATGCTACAAACACAGGGCGATCATATTGCTGCTTGTATCGACTATCTTTGCACTAACGACTACCATACGCTTGATGCCAGTGACGAGGCGGAAGAGTGGTGGGTGCAGAAGGTCATTGAACATCGAGGTAAGACAAGCCGTTCAGAGGAATGCACGCCCGGTTATTATAACTTCGAGGGCAACGAGCAACGACGTCAGGATGGCAATTACAATGGAGGCTTTAGACAGTATTTCGAACATCAAGGGCTGGTGCGCGAAAAAATGCAAAAAAACTTTAATTTAACCTCTAGAAAAAATTGATAGAGGTACTCTTGGAGTAAAGAATGAGTTTTCCACTCGCTGGGCTTAAAGTCCTAGATTTATCGCGTGTTTTGGCGGGACCGTTTGCGGGGCGAATGCTAAGTGACTTGGGCGCCGACGTTGTGAAACTCGAGCCACCAGAAGGTGACGTTAGCCGACACTGGGGTATCAAACGAAGCGGTATCTCTGGCTATTATCATCAACAGAATGCTGGGAAACGTAACATTGCAGTCGACCTACGGCACCCCAAAGGGGTGTTGATAGCAAAGTCACTTCTGGCACAGGCAGATGTGCTCATTGAAAACTTTCGGCCTGATGTCATGGAACGTCTAGGGCTTGATTACGATACGTTGGCAGAAATAAATCCGCGCTTAATCATGTTGTCTATCTCCGGTTTTGGCTCAAACAATGCAGATAGCCGCCGAGCAGCCTACGCACCTATCATTCATGCAGAGACTGGGCTGATAGCTCGACAAGCAGAACTAACTGGTGCGTTTCCAACCGAGTTGCCGCTATCTGTCGCGGACACTAATGCTGCTATGCACGGCTTGGTTGGTCTACTGGCAGCGTTATACGCGAGGGAGCAATCGGGGCGAGGAGACTATTTGGAGATTTCCATGGTTGATGCAACGATCGTGACAAACGATGGTATGCATTATGCCCTTGAAGGGAAAAAAATGGGCGTGGCTAATGAGGTGTATGAAACTGCGGGAGGTTTACTCATGCTTGCGGGTGAATTCAGATATGTTTGGAAATTACTTAACTCGATTTATGACGTCAGCGACGGTCTTGAAGATGTGCAAAACGTTTCGCTTGACGAAAAAATTAAAGCCCGCCGTTCTGCCTCTAAACATTTTCTCACAAAGACCTGCCGCAATAGGGAAGAGGTCATTAATGCGCTTGATCGAATGAATATCGCCTGGGGTGATGTCAGACAGGCATCTGATGTCCAAAAGTTAGCCTCCGTTGAGGCGCGATCCTCTATTACCGAGGTCGATGACCGTGCAGGTGGAAAGCGCTTGATTCCGTCGTCGCCATACAAGTATAAACACCTAGAGTCAAAAGTTAGAGCGGGTGCGCCGCATCTGGGCGAACATAACGAGGAAGTACTTAAGCAGTGGCTGGGTTGGTCGACGGAGCAAATAAGCAGTGTCCAATCAGCATTTTTAACCACAACACGTGAATAATTTAGGGGGTAGGCGATGCAGGATTTTTCTCAACGGACTGCGGTCATTACCGGTGGAGCTAGTGGTATTGGGCTAGGCATGGCTAGGTCTTTTGCGAAGCGCGGTATGCAGTTGGTGCTCGCCGACTTAGATGAAGGGCTCTTGCGAGACGCAGAACAGGAATTTTCGGATGCGGGCGTGTCTGTTATGAGCCAAATTTGTGATGCTTCAAAACTTGAAGATATAGAGCATCTGGCCGAGGCGACCATGGACCGTTTCGGGTCCGTCCATGTAGTTTGCAGCAATGCGGGTGTTGGTATTCCAACGTCGGCTCTTAACTTTAAGCTTTCTGACTGGGAATGGATCATAAATGTCGACTTGTGGGGACCAATATATGCGGTGAAAACTTTTTTGCCGCTAATAGAAGCTCAGGGCGAAGGTCATATTAATGCAACGTCTTCGATGGCAGGTTTGATCTCGTCTCAGATGATGGGCGCTTACAATATTGCCAAGCACGGTGTCGTCGCATTGATGGCGGCCACAGAGCGAGAGCTTCGTGCCAAGAAAAGCAATGTCCGAGCATCAGTGTTATGTCCGGGACCTATCAACACGAATATCAGCCGCCATTCGGTCGACTATCGTCCGGGCCGCGGTAAGCCAAAAAATGATACTGCAAAGGCAGGGAAGTTGGCAGGTAATATCCAGTCTGCGTTGGAGCAGGGCATGCACCCCGATGAGGTAGGAGAACTCGTTGCCAGAGCCATTGAAGAGGAGAAGTTCTGGATACTGACACATCCGGGTTGGGCCAAGAGTGTTCAGAAGCAACTAGATGCAATGGTTAGTGAGCAAACACTCACTCGCGCATGAGCCTTATATCTTCTAATAAGTAAGCTGCCTACGCTTTGGAAATACCCTGAGTACTATGACAGCTGAAGTATTGATTGCGGCTGTGATATTTGCTGAAGGGTTTGCTCCGGAGTATCAAATTTCGGGTATTGGTGCAGTTGGCGGGTGTGCGGATGCGGCTTTGGGTTGCTCGCCAGTGTTTCGCAAATTTTTGAAGGCTATCCCTACTTCTAAATACGCTCACAACCTAAATGTCCAAACGTAGTTAATAGGTCTTGGATCGATAGATCAAAGCTAATCGCAGAGTCGTTATCAACAATAGTGATAGTGGCCGAGCTTCTACCAAAAACCGCATTCGTCAGATTGCTCAGGGACACTGTAAACGTTGCATTGCTCTCCACCGTTGCCTCCAAGAAAGATCGGAGGCTCTTTCTGACGGCGGAAGATACGTATCTGGAAATTCACCACTGTCCGTTCCTCGAGGGTTCAGCGGATGCTGGGTAATCGCCAATGGGGTGAATGAACGCTAGCGATGCTCGGTGAGGTTCTTTTCGAGAAGAGCGAAAAGATCGGCCACTGACGAGTTGCCTTTGACTCCTCCTTCCGCATCGAATTGCCACAGCACGCCACCAAGGTCGGGATTAGCAAAGTAGACGATCCCGTGGCGGACCGGATCCGTAGATTTCTGGCTCAGAACTTGGTGCTCAATAGCACCCACGGTGCGGTCAGAGTAGGTGGTGATGAAGTTCAAGGCTTCGCCAAAATGGATCGCAAGATGACCAGGGAGAACAGGCACTTCCTCGAACTTGCCGTTCATCTTGATCCGCAGCCCAGGGGCGGTGATATCTAATATTGTTATGAGACCGTAGTCTGTGTGGGGTCGCAGCCCCTGGGCTGGATTGCGTGTGTCATAGTGAACGAAATTTAGAAAGGCCGTTCCCGCTCCTGCGGAGTAACCGCCTGATGCCTTGTCCCAAAATGCCTCAGGAATGCCTGATTGGTGGAAAACCTCGCGTAGAATGATGATGCCAATTTCGTCGAGTTGGCGGCCAAACTCAGCGATTTCTGAGGGATAGTGCTGATCCCAGTGCTGACGGCTGAGCGCTAGCTTGGTTTGCTGATTGTTTTCTAGGGCTATAAATCCCTCTAGTTCTCCGTACTTTGGGATTTGACGGTAAGGATTATCTGGGGCGATAAGCCTGCGGCCGAACCGACGAGCGCCGTCGAGGTCTATATTACTAGGAAGCTTCAGATAGAAGATGCCTAGATCCCAAGCGCTATCGAGGCCCTCCGAGGTGGGAAAAACCAAGCGCCTCTCATCCGAGATAGAGGCAATCGGTAGCCCCATGTTCAATGAACCCTCTTTGCTACTCAATGCCATGAAAAAAACTCCTGAATAAACACAGCCGTTTTAAGAGTTGGACAATGTATGCTGCCGACTATAGACATCCTTTTTTGAGATTAGCCCGCTTTAGAAAGTATATCTCTCGACGCCGATTCGTTCAAATCGCGCATTGGTGGTTAGATCATTCCCTGTTGCACGGTAGGTCATAAACGTTGCTTCATCGGCATGGTGAAACACAACATCTTCAAAGCTAACGTCTTTCTGTGTTCCGTTGCGCTCTTTGAAAAAAGCAGCTACTTCATCTTTGGTGGCCATGATGCGAGTCACATCTTTAACAAGAATCGAGTAGGTGAAATTTTCAGTTACGACCGCGTATAGGGTATCAAGATCTTATTTAAAAAATGCGCGCCCAAACTGCTTAAACAACAAGTCCCGCTCTGCTTCACAAGGGTTCATACGTATCTCTTTTTATTATTTTTGGTATAGGTTCTCGAAACATGGCATCAACCCGCGGAACTCTCAATTAAGCAAGATTTACTCAAGGTATGTTTAAGTCATGCCGTATCCAGCTAATACCGACCCTGATAATGGGCATATTTGCGCTTAGAGAAACTTGAATCGTTAGCAAAAAACCAGGCTTTTGTCGCATTAGGCAGGCCGCCGCGTTCTGGAGAGGCGCTAATCAGTTGTACTAGTTCGGTCTGCGCTTGGCCTGCCGGTCAACATCGATTCCGATCTAATAATAATTAAAAAAGATAACAAAATGAAAGTACTCCTATCTGTCCTATTTACCCTGTTTATATCGAGCGCAGTCTTTGCCGAGCCGACCCCCGATCCAGCTACGTTCCAAGTGGAAACCATTCAGATGAAGCTCAAAGCTGGAAAGAGTTTGGGGGACCTATTGGCACTACGTAAGAAATTTTCTGATTTTGCGAAATCAGGTCAACTCAATTTTAGTGAGCGCGTATTAGTACCCTGGGCGGTAAAGAATGCTGCACTGCCTGACAGTCAAGATTGGGATGCGATTTGGGTGGGCTTTGCTCCAAATACAAAAGACTACGCAAACGCCTTAAGTTACTACCTAAAAAATGGCGAGGCGTTTAACTCAGACTTTGATGCGGTGATAACCAATTTTGGCACCAACCTTTTAATCAGTGAGACTGTTTTTAGTGGGGAATTAGCCCCAACTGGAGAGACTGGAGTGGTGTTATTCAGAACCTGTGAGTTGAAAGCTGGACAAACCATGGATGAGACCAAAAGTGCGATGCTGGCAATGTCTGAAACATTAAAAGCTGGTGGCTCGAAGGGTGGAACTTACTTCTGGAATTCAGGGCCTGGATCAGCGCCTTCCATGGAAGACTCATTCCTAATAACCAGATGGTTTTCTAGTGTTGGTCGCGTAATGGATTGTTCAGCATTCCGAATGTATCTAGATTATCCTTTTTACGGGGAAGGATAGAAAAAAATAGGTTTAGGGCGCACTTCACGTATTTGCTAATCGCGAAGGTAAGGCGCTGCCTACCCTACTCTATGCGAGGGTCATAAAAACCTAGCGCGCGATACATATCGAATCCAGCGATGCTTTTTTGTTTAGGGGAGAGTGCCTCTAAGACATGCTTTGGTACATTGAGGTACTGGTTTTCCTCCTGTCGGAGCCAGCCTAGTGAGTAGGTAAGAATCACGCCATAACGCCAGTTCAATGAAGTATTGGCACCTCCACCATGTAGCGTGCCGCCGTGCCAGAAGAACAGTGAACCACCTGGCATTTCTGCACTCGTGATTTCGTGTGGTTCAGCGATTCGATCATCTGGCCATGTGTGGCTGCCTGGTTCAACGAGGGTTGCGCCTTTATCCGCGCGAAAGTCAGAGATTGCCCTCATGGTGGCGAGAATAATGTTTGGTCTCGGCTTTGCGAAGTAGTTAAAAGAGTCTTCTTCTCTGTGAAGCACCTGTGCTCGTGCGCCGGGGCCAATGTTAAGAGCGGCGCTTACATGGAGCTGATAGCCGAATTCACTATTGGGCAAAAGAAAGTGATCACACATTGATGTTGCTTCTTTGTGCAACATTAGTTCTCTTACTGTCTCGGAACGGGAAACAAGGCCGCTGACTCTTTGCGTATGACCTGGATAAAACTCGTCAGGGCCGTCGTCTATTCTAACCGAGGTGTTTGTCCATGTGTATTTGCTGTTCAGCGACAACGTTATCTCGGTGAGCTTTGCTCGCTACATCTCGGATGACCATGCAACCTGCCTCTTCTAAAGCTGCGGATTTTGCTTGTAGGGAATCTCTGCAAGATTAGTTAGGTATTGTGGTGTTGAACATGCTGACCTCTCTGCTGTGTAATCAGTTGTATTGCAACCTAGTCGTTGCGCACATTAAGTCTCGCCGAAAGGTGCGTGTTCTTTCTCAGCACTTTTATCTCGTTTTATGCTTCGACGACTCAGGAATGACACTTTGATGGTAAATCCAATGTTGGGTTACGATCAAAAAAGCCTACCGGAATGAGCTGAAAGCCCGTGTACTCTACAGGCATAACTGGCCAATCCTCGGGTCGTGGCACATGGGTTAGGGCTACTGTATGCCACATAACTAAGTCACCTTTGGAAATGTCTCGGTTATGCTGGGTATATTCTGGCAGCCCGCCGCCGCTGTGCATGACGGTATTCTCACCGGCCGCACTAAACTCGTTTTCTGCATAGGGGGTTGCCCACAAATGGTACTTGCCAAAAGCACCGCGTTTACCGACTGCGGAGTTTTTGGAAGCCAATAACGACGGTGAAGCCGCTGGCAGCAACTTGTAAGAAACGGGCCTACCAAGACCGTTTAGTGATTCAGGATTAACAACTTTCCAATGTCTGCTATGTTCCGGCGCTATATTGCGCATGGCGGAATGCTCATCTGTTAGATGTCTGGACACCGACTGAAACTGGGTGCCGTCAGGATTGTTGGCGCTGACTGGCAGCACTTCGATCTGACTTTCGAACAGCGCATTTGGCCCGCCGTCTAGATCCCAGTCGAGCCTAAAGCAGAATACGTGTTGGTGTACCGGGGAAGCCAAACCCTCAGCAATCAGGGGTGCTTGCGCCGGATTATGTGTTGCTTCTGTGACTGAGCTGACACCTACAATACCGGTAAGTTTAATTTCCATTTGCACGGTGCCATCCAAATAGAGGTGCCAGTAGAAACCGTAGTCGTAGTTGCCAATAGTAAAGATTGAACTGATCACCAGTCGTCTTGAGCGCCTGACTTCGCTGGTTTGGGACTCGCTGTCGTAGTGTTTCCACTGAATCCCGTAATCCTCTTCGTGCATACAGATGGCGTTTTCGACGGATTTAACTTTACCCTCCCAAGTTACCTGATGAATGTCGAAATAGAAGATCTCACCAAGGCAGTCACAGCCGAACTTCAGTGAGTTTACCAACATGCCCATATTGTATTCCGAGGCATCAAGCACATGCTTCCAAGAGTGCATATTATCGCTATCGCCATAGGGTACGATCATTTCTGACAAGCCAGCACGATAGAGTAGGGGCCGCTCATTTAGTGACAGCTGATGAAGCACTAGCCCGTGCACAGGGTGCATGGAAACGGAAAATTCGTAACCCTGCCATTTCACCTGATAGCCATCCACTTCAAAGCTTGGGCCGTCAGGTTGAACTATATCAAGTGGCTTGAGGTCGGTACGCGTAGATTGTTGATGCACCGCATCAAATCGCCCAGAGTTAGGTGGCATAGGGATGACGCCGCTGTCTTCGATAGTCACGACCTTTTGTTCGGTAATGTCTACATGTGCTATCAAGCCGTGTATAGGTCGGGCATAGGCGTTGTCCGTAGCATCTTCGCTAACAAATGCGATACAGCGCACAGATCTATGTCCTTCAGGAATTTCTGCTGCCGGATATCCGCCTCCAGGCCAAGGGTCGATTTGAATTCGCTTTAGATCTTTTTCGCTTTCGCATGCGATGCCGCGCGCTTTAACTGCGGCAAGCCATTGTTCGTTGGTTTTGGTGAGCCGTATGGCGGTGCCAAGGTCGAGATAGCCATAGGGGGCTTGTGCTTCATTAGGTAGGCGTAGTATCCGGTCAACTTTTTTCCGGCTTACGTTAATGTAAGCCTCGAAGCCACCATCTGCCGCACTGTCAGTACCTAGAAACTTTACTACCCGATCGATGGCGCCACCAGACTTGACATCCGCCTTGGCGGGTTCGCTCAAACCTGATGAACAAAAAACCGCGCGCTCATCACCGTGTTGATCGCGGAAAATATGGACTGCTTCTTCGATCTCGGCTGTTGTCAACGGTGCAAATAGATTACTCATGGGGGCGCTCCATCAATTAAATTATGCGCAACTCTACGGCTGCTTGTATGTCTAAGCTATCGCGATCTAGTAGGGCTTTACAAGGGATTTACGGAATGATCGAGCAGTTCTAAAGAATGTCTTTAAGCTTTTCTAGAGTTAACGTTAGGACCATCCTAGAGGTTGAGGGTGGAAGCATAGATAGGTGTAGATCCTAAAAGAATCTCTGTAAGTGGAGACAGTGCAGGGGGCAACTTGTCAGCCGCTATTTCTATACGAATGCAAGTACAAAGCAAGACCCTCGCAAAAGCATAATTTTTAATATATCCAGTTACTGATCTAACCTTTTCCCATAATTCGATAGAAGATCTTGCTGAAGGGTTTTTCTTGTCTAAAGAAGATATGTATTGGTTTGCGGAGTAGTATCTCGAAGATCAAAACACGGTAAGAAGCTTTAATTTCGCCCTTATACTCGCAGGATGTCGTTTAAAATATAATTGGAATAACCCCCTACATTTGTCCCGCTTAGTTGGGAGCGCGTTTAGAGTATTAAGTGATAGGCGTGAAGCGATATCCAATGCCGCGAACAGTTTGCAGTGTTGCGTCTAAGCCGTATGGCTTAAGAATTTTGCGTAGTCTAAGCATGTGAACGTCTACAGTACGTTCTTCAACATAAATCTGGCGGCCCCATACTCGGTCTAACAACTGACTGCGTTCAAATGCGCGGTCCGGGTTGCGCATGAGTACTTCCAATAGCTTGTATTCAGTGGGGCTGATTTGAATTTTATAGCCGTTGAGTGTAACTCGGTGGCTCTTAAGATGGATGCAGATACCACTGGACTCAATTAGGTTGTTTTCGGGGCCGCCACTTCTGCGTAGGAGTGCTTTGACCCTAGCCAATAGTTCACGGGGCGAAAATGGTTTAGTAATATAGTCGTCAATACCGCCAGCAAAACTTTTTAGTTTGTCCGCCTCTTCACCTCTCGCAGTAAGCATAACGATAGGCAAACCCGCTGTAAGTTTGTCTTTGCGTAGGCGCTTTGCTAAGTCTATGCCATCCATGCCGGGCAACATCCAGTCAACTACGATCATATCTGGTAGTTTGATGTCTATTTTTTGCAGCGCTATCTCGGCTGTTTCAGCCGCTATGACGTCGTAGCCATCGCGCAAAAACGTAAATTCGAGGAGTTCGCGGATATCTTGTTCGTCTTCAACAATAAGTATTGAGGTTGCCATTTCGTTTTTTTATCTCCCTATCTCATAGAGGCCAAAAATTTTTAATCGAATCAAGTTACAGGAGTAAATACCCTATTTATGACAATATCGTGAAGATATTGATCCTCAATTTTTTTCGCTATAGGTTGACGAGCAGCTTGGTTAGGGCAAGGTTGTGTCGAGACGCATAACCTAGGTTCTGTTGTCTTTGCCATGGTAAAAATTTACAAGGAATCTATTTACTCGGGTCGAAATTAGCGCCTGAACTGGGGCTACTTGAGGGGTCAAGTATACCTGCCAAGCATTGATTTAGGTGACCAAAATCCCTTTTAGTCATTGTTTTATAGTTTCTGCTTTCCGGTTCTAAAAGCCACCTCTCGATGACAGACTCGGGCCAACCCAGTAGTCTTGCAAGTCCATCCGGTGTCAACTCATGGCGGCAACAAAGCGTTTTTGCGTAGTCATTATAGTCTAGGTCTGTTTCTAGATTTGGGTTGGACTCAAGCGTTGAGAGATCTTCCACCGAGCGTTTTAACTCGCTGAGAATTTGTCTAAGTTCCAACGCATCTCTCTTGGAGAGGTGGAAGCTCTTTGAGTTGTTACTGAGGTCTAAAAGGTGCTGAAAAAACGTATTTCCATGTTCGGCCTCTAGGTACGACAAGTATCGCTTTAACAAACTTTTATAACCCACTGCACGCCCCTGTTATTTTTTCCAGCTCATTCTCGAAATTGATTATTACGGTTTGATTACAAAACGGTGAAATCCTCTCTGTGCGAAAAAAAACTTGCCTTACTGTTTTTATTTAGGTGTCACCTCATCTTCATAGCACCGTCATAAATTGTTCATAAATTTAAATTAATGTGTTCCTCACAGATCCGTTGCGGTCTTTAACTAATGTATAACTTCAGGGGTTTCATAATGATTTTTAGTGGTTCAATTTCTAGATTGGCACTTTACGGGTTAGTAGTTGGCGGTGTCTTGGTTGGCTGCGGTGGCGGCGGTGATATCAAGATTGCACCTGAAACGACCGACACTTCCACCGACAATTCAGTAAATAATAGTAATAATGTTGCGGCAGCGGCTGAGAATCCTTGTGCTTCTAACGGCATCATTCAAGGTACTCATGACGGAACGAATTGTAATTACTCAACTGCCTTCGCAGATTCTGGTAACAACATAACAACCGATATTACCCTGGTTAATCTAGCCGACGACGGAGCTCATCTTTTCAGTGGCAGCCTGTTTATTGGCGAAGCACATCAGGGGGTTGAGCTAGCAGCTGCAGGAATTTCTGAAGGTGGCGATGGTCCTCAGCTTACTGTCGAAGCAGGGGCTACGGTCGGTTTTTTAGATAACACCAAGTTTGTGATTATCATGCGTGGTTCTACGATCTCTGCAGTAGGCACAGCTGCGGCACCCATAACGTTTACTTCCTTTTCAGACGTGAACGGCACGCTGCCATCTCCAGAAGCTGTACAGCAGTGGGGTGGAATGGTCATCAATGGTTTTGGGGTGACTAACAAGTGTGCCTATACCGGTACTCGAGGCGCAGCTGGGTTTGCACAAGTGGGAGACTGTGATGTAGCCGCGGAAGGTGCTGAGGGTTTAGATGAATCTTATTACGGCGGCGCTAACGATGCAGACACGTCGGGGCGATTGGAGTATTTCATTGTTAAGCACACTGGAGCCCAAGTTGCGAATGGTGATGAGCTTAATGGTATTAGCTTCGGTGGCGTAGGGAGTAATACTGTCGTTGAAAACGTACAGGTTTATGCCACCTACGATGATGGTTACGAGTTTTTTGGTGGCGCTGTAAACGTCACCAACGTTGTCGCTTTGTATGTAAATGATGATTCAATTGATATTGACGAAGGTTACAACGGCACTATTACCAATGCTTTGGTTATTCAAAGCGCGACCAATGGTAATCGTTGTGTTGAGGCGGATGGTATTGGTTCTTATTCAAGTAAGAGCGCGGCGACAATTACCGATATTCAAACACGTAATTTGAATAGCCGTCCAACGATCAAAAACTTAACCTGCATATATTCTGCAAATCAAAAAGTTGGCGGAACAACTGTATCGGGCGCCGCAGCCACTGGTACACATGACCCGGGTGCAGGTTTGCGTTTACGTGAGGGGCTATGGCCAACAATTGAAAACGCTTTAGTTATTGGTTCTTTTTCCGTTGCTGAGGCCGGGTCGGATAACTGGGCGATTCGAGTGGACGACACAGTTGCTGATGCATTTGTTTCGGGTAACGCGAGTATCACAGGTTCTTTGTTTGCTGCAGAAGACAAATCAAGCAAGCAAATCAATGGTCAAGATGTAGATGTATATCTTACCGCTAACGGCGGGAATGTTTTTGCGGACATTACTGGCGCTGTGAATGCTACAGCGACTACAGATACCGGTTTGCAGTTGCTCGAGGGTATCCCGCCGATTTATTCAATTGCAGCGGCATCAAGCCTGCCAACAATTACACCTGCAGGGTCTCGTTCTTATACCGGGGCCTTAAGCACCGGCGCTACGGATTGGGCGGCTGGTTGGACATATGGGATCTATAGCGCGAACCGTGCTCAGGCACTTTGGTTCGAATAAGCAAGCCTTAATCAGTTTGTTGAAGGGGGCACCTGTGCCTTCTTCTGCAGATTCAAGTTGTTTGCTGTTTATTGCTCGGTGGGAATCTTCCGATGTCCATTAGGTTAGCTAGACTCGACGAGCAAAACATAAATGTTAATCCAACGGCTCCGGCCAAATAGTTTGCACAAAGAGGCATGGTATGAATTTCTCACTCAGTAAACGCGCTCTGATGCTATATGCAACAGTCATTGCGCTCCCCATTACTACGCTCGCTCAAGAGGATGCAACGCAGGAACCAGAAATTGAGTCCCCAGTTGCCATGGCCGGCGGTGTTATCGAAGAGCAGGTGGTCCTGGGTCGCTTTATTGGTTCTGCTCAGGCGCTTTTGCTAGAGCGGCAAGAAGACGAATCTATTGTTGATACAATTGATGCGGAGTCTATTAGTCGCACGGGAGACTCTACAGTTGCCGCAGCCCTTCGCAGAGTTACGGGTTTAACGTTAGTTAACGACAAATTTATCTACGTGCGCGGGCTTGGCGAGCGTTATTCAACTACGACGCTCAATGGGGCATCTATTCCTTCTCCTGATCTTTCGCGTAATGTTCTACCGCTGAATCTATTTCCTGCGTCTATCGTAAGCAGCATATCCGTACAGAAAACCTTTTCCGCGGATATCTCTGCCAATTTTGCCGGCGGACTTGTTGATATTAGAACTACGCCGTTTCCTGATGGAGGTTTTAACTTCAGTGCGGAGTTAGGTTCGGGTAAAAACCTAGAAACCGGTAACAAGGTATATACCTATACGGGTGGCGATAATGATAGGTTGGGTACGGATGATGGTACAAGAGATCTGTCTACAGACATTCTTGCTAGCCTTGCCACACATAGAGGCAATTTGAGTAGTGCTGCTATACTTCAAAGTCTACAGAAGTCTTCTCCGGATACGGCTACTGCCGTGCTAGCATCAGAAGTTAATACTGCGCTTATATCCTCGCTGAATAGAGACGTATCGATACGAGAAAAAAGCAGTAGTCCTGACTTGTCCGGAAAATTTAGTTTAGGTAACACGTATGATTTTTCTGACGATATAGTGGCGGGGTTTCAAGTCAGCGGGGCTTACGAGAACGAGTGGCGAAAGCGAGAGAGCGAAACGTTCGATGCGACTTTTCCAGACGAGCGCTTTGCCAAGTTAGATGAATCTACGTTTTCATTAAGCCTTACTGGTACCGCGACCTTTGGTCTGCGAATATTCGACGAGCATGACCTTACGTTCACCTCGCTGTTTTTGCGCAATACAGATGATAAGACTTCCATTCGCGACGGCTTTGATGCTGACAGCGAAAAATCTGGAGGTTCTGGAAACCGTATTTATGGCATTAAGTTTGAGGAGCGGGAGTTGACCGTCAATCAATTTCGCGGAGAGCATGTGATGGGGTATTCAACCAAAGAGTGGGTGCCTGCGAATCTTTTAGATTGGCTACCCGAGGAGTCAAAGCTGACATGGTTTTGGTCAGAGTCTACTGCTGCGACAGCGATTCCTAACGAGGTCAGTGGCGCGTACATAACCAATACAGATCCTGTAACCGGTGCAGTTCTGAGTTCTACTTTATCTCTGGATACGTCAGCAGTCGATTTTCGTTTTACTGATCTGAGTGACGATGTGAGCAGCTACGGTTGGACATCAAAAATACCCGTTAGTTTTCAGGATGCTGAGCTATCGGTTCGTTTCGGCTATAGCCATGATCGCAAATCACGGGTTTACGCCCAGCGAGAATTTGGCGTTGGCCCACAATCTGTTGGTTCTACTGCTATTCTGACCGGCGGCATTGCAGAGGTGTTGTCTGACAGTAATTTGGCAGATAGCGCCAACGATTTTGTCTTTAACGTACAAGGCTCGGGTACGCGTAGCTATTTAGCAGCGACTATGACGGACGCTAATTTTGCTATGTTGGATTTTACTTGGAAGGAAAATATCACTCTCTCGTTGGGGGTTCGCGACGAGTATTATCGTCAGGTCGCATTGCCATGGAATATTTTGGGTTACACCCTAGATCAGCCACAAATTAATCCATCTGTGGAGTACTTGGAGAGCTATGCGTTTGAGGATGATGGGATTTTTCCTGCGGCGTCGTTGGTGTATCGCAGTGAATGGGTTGCAGAAATCTTTCAATTACGCTTTGGTGCTAGTGAAACAGCAATTCGCCCGGATCTTCGCGAAGTGATGGATGCCAGTTATCTTGATCCATTAACGGGTGAGCTGGTGTTTGGTAATACAAGCGTGCGGCCTGCAAGCTCCTTGAACTTAGATATCCGCGCTGATTGGTTTTTTGCTAATGGTAATAGTTTTACTGTCTCTGCATTCAGTAAGAATATCGATGACCCCATTGAATTTTTTGAAGTGGCTTCCAGTGATACGAACACTGCGCGAGAAATTATTAATGCGGAAAATACAAAAATTCGCGGTGTGGAGCTGGATGGTTTGATGGAGTTGGGCAGCTTGGGTGCTTGGGGCGAGACGCTTTTTGTTAAAGCTAATTTGACCGTTCAAGACTCCGAAACGGTTGCAGGCGCCAATGCCGACGCGCCAACTAACAATGTTCGTCCGGCCAGTGGCGCATCGGATTATATTGTAAACTTTATGTTGGGTTATGACTCTGTAAGCGGATTACATGCCGCCTCGGTAGTCTACAACATATTTGGTGAACGCTTATATGTTGCGGGCAGGAATGAGAGCTTTGATTTATACGAGCAACCATTCCAGTCTTTGGATGTAACCTACACTTGGTACCCCTTAGAGCAGTTTGTAGTGAAGTTTAAGGTACAGAATTTACTTGATGAATATATAGAAATAACTAGGGCTGATATGCCGATATTTTTGGAGAAGCCGGGTATGGCTTTGGCGGCTTCTGTTAAGTATGACTTTTGAAAGGCAGTAAATTCCCGAAAGGGTCTAGTCGAGTAGGGTTTGCGACCCTGAAAGGCTGAACGCAAGATCAAAAAGTTGGCTTCTTGAGCCGGCTTTTTTTGCCAAATACCACTTATAAAAGCAGAAAGGCGCGCTCGTTATGTTTATAAGCCCAATACTGCTTTGGTAATCAAGCCTTGCTGAATTTCATTAGAGCCGCCATAAATGGAAGCTAGACTACCGACGTTCATGTCTGATATCGCGCTTTCGGCATATTTAGGGCCAATTTAAAGTTCGTTGATTTCGCTGCTGATCAAGGCGACATCTAGGCTCTTTTTTTATGGACCGCCTGAGCTAATCGCTTTACTTAACCGCAACCTGCGTAGGCCGTTTGCCGTTAGGTCCGTATAGATTAATCTGCAAGCTGGAGATTGCGTGCACCAATGGGTTGGGGGAGATCGTTTGTTTGCCTGTCCAATGGATGTTGGGGAAGCGCTCAAATATCTTCTCGAAGGCCAGTCGCAACTGCATTTTGGCGATTCGAGATCCCAAGCATTTGTGTACACCATGACCAAACGCTATATGTTTGTCGACATTATTTCTATGCATATTAAACGTGTCAGGATCGGGGAAGATGTCAGCATCACGGTTAGCAGCTCCGTACCAAAGTACTAACTTTTCATCCTTGGCAATTTTTTGGCCATTCAGTTCTGTGTCCTCCAACGCAGTACGCCGCATATGCATAACAGGTGACACCATGCGCAGTGCTTCGTCTGACATTTGTGGAATGAGTGACGGGTCATCTAACACCATGGCGCGCTGATCTGGGAATTCGGTCATCAAGCGAATGGTGCCGGACAATGAATTCCGCGACGTGTCGTTACCGGCAAAAATAATAAGCAGCCAAGAGCCGTCAAGAAATTCTTGGGGCAGTAGCTCGCCACCTAATTTAGATTGAGCTATGGCGGTTAATAGATCTCCGCGAGGGTTAACTCGTCTGTCGGCCATCACGCGCTCACCGTAGGCAAACATGTCGTTTACAACTGGGTTGAAGCGAAACGGGAACATTGGCTCAGATAAAAACGTTTGCCAAGGATTGGACAAAAATTGCGCCGCCAACTCTAGGTGGTGCATCCAAACTTTAACTTTGGGTCTATCGCCTTCATCGACGCCGAGCATTTCACACAGCGTGAAGAGAGGCAGTTCTTCTGAAAACAGTTTAACAAAGTCGACAACTGGGCCTTTGCGTTCCATCTCATCGAGCAGGGAGTCGATTTTTACGCTCACCCGATCTGTGACCTGAGCAACATACGCTGGGAAAAAGAAATCACTCTGTTGCATGCGCATTTCACGGTGCGCGGGTTCGTCCAAATTGATTAAGGAATTGTAGGCTGCAGGCATAAGCTTTTTCGGGCGCCAGTGTTTTCTCTCTGGTACAGCTATATTGATGCTGCCGCGCTGAGAGGAAAATACGCTGTGAGCCAACTCGACCTTTTTAATATCTTCATAGCGGGTGACAGACCAAAAGCCCGAGCGCTCTTTATCTACAGGTGACCACATCACTGGCGCTTGCTCGCGCATTTTCTTGTATTGGTCGAAAGGGTGACCCTTTGTCCATGCGGCAGGGTCGGCAAATTTGAATTCATTGAAAGCCGGGTATGCTGCCCCGTGAATTGGCAGCTGTTGCCCCGAGTCAATTAAGATGTCGTCGCTTATGAGTTTCAAGTCGCTTCTCCTGCGCTTCTTCTGTTGAAAATTAAGGGCGAAGGATACATGAAATTCGACCATGCGGGGCGGTCTGGCGCGGTGTTGCTGGGAAGCTGCATTGTGCTATGTGGGTCGCTGTAAGCTGGGTTTTTTAGGCAGGAGAATCACTGGCGCCAGTGATTAACTCAGGTAATCCCATTCAATCTAGCCAGAAGATTTAGGTGGCGAAAGTGGCCCGTTGTCTTTGGCCTGCCAATTTATCTAGTTAGGTCAGTCAATCTAGTTAACCAAACCAGCCTGCTATAAAGGGTTGTCCATTTATCGCCTGGATAAATGTGCCGGCGCTCAAACTTACATAACAAATAATAAATCCACTCAGGACGCTTAGCTTGCGCTTTTCACCCCAACGCATTGGCAATATTAGAGCGAATAGGGGGAACGCGTGCATGGCATGCATGCCGAAAAAATGCGCCACACGCAGGTCGCCACCATCCCGCGTCCAGTTAAATAGCCACAGCCCATTGGCATCTGTAGGCGCAGCGTCTATCCAATGGCCAGCATTGCTGCTTAGGTAGTTGCCGAAGCCTCCGCCAAGAATAAGCGTAACGCACAGGCCTATGACAATGGCGAATATGAGTGGGTTAGTTATGGGGTTGTGTTTGGCAATCAGGTAGCCCATCCAAGGCAGCACCAACACCATAGACCAAGCGCCAATGCCCATAACGGCGTACATGATAGAGGTAAAACTGGAGGAAAAATTATAGTGTGAGGCTAGGCCTAAGCCTGCCATTACTGCGATATATATCGTCTCTACTACGCCTGCAATAAGAGGTATCGCTACCAGCCATTTGCCCGCGGTACTGGTCAGCGTTTCTTTGCTGAGGAAAGTTGCAAACCAAACTAGCGTTAGAAAGTAGACGCCTACGGATAAGCCAAATTTTATGGGTTTGCTCCATACAGAAACGCCATTAAATGTTCTGTCGTCGAAGGTGCCTGCGACAAGGCAAAAGCCCATTAGGGCAAAATTGAATAGTGCGGCGTAGAACCATAGGGGTTGAGTGTCTTTCAGTTCAGTCAGCGTTGGACATGGGGTGTTTGTAGTAGTTATGCCCAAATTGCTCACGCGGCTGCCTCCTCCATCTGATTTTGACGGCGCTTAATGAGTGTCACGGCAACACGCACAAGCCAATACAAGGCGAGCCCCGTTGGGCCGGCCATTAAGGTCGCGAACAAACAGGGAATGACCAGCAAATGATGAATGCCATGACGCTGTGCATCACGCACTTCCCATGCACCAACAAACAAGTCAAAGGCTAGGTAGTGGATCCAGCCAGCCAATAATAAGTTGGGGTCTGAAAATAGGACGGTTACTTCTTTTAAAGAACCGAATCCGCCGCCAGCGGGTGGAGTCGTACTGGTCATCAGCCAAACATAGAAGCCTGCAATGAGCAATGGCGCCACAACTGGGGCAGCCCAGTCGCGGGTCACAGTCCAGCGCGGAGCGAGCACTAAACCAGCCCAGCCGGTCATAGCGATCGTGCTGCATAAGCTAAAAACTTGCTCTGCGGTCATTGTGAATACTCATGTAGAAATAGAAGATGCCACGTACAGTATAGAAAAGGCAGTTGGTTTTGTAGGTTCTCCCTGAAGCATCTTGTTTAAGGGTTTAAGGGTTTAAGGGTTTAAGGGTTTAAGGGTATTTGGCGTTTATGGTGGGCGGGTCGCCGAAGCCTTTGTTTCGACTTTCTTTCTTAGTCCTTGCTCGGCTCCTCCCAAAGGCCTAAGGCCAATTTCTTATCTTTTTCGGCATAAAAAAAGGACCTCCTTGAGATCCTTTTTCTATCTCTTGCGGTTGTCTGGCTTAATGTATGCTAGCCATCCGCTCCGATAATGCCCAAGGAATAATAAGAATCTACGGTGTCTCGAATGGTCGTTTCAATATCAATCGGCTCAAGTCCCAACTCTTGCATTGCCAGCAAACAGTACGCACGAGGCGCATCGTAGGTGGGCTTTAGGGGCATGTCTTCTTCCATAGGCTCTCCGCCAATTTCGTCAACCATGGGGTACATTGATTCAAGTAACGCCTGCAGCTGCCACGTATACATTTCACCGTTGCGATCAGCGGCGGCCATAATGTAGCGACTACCGTTGGTGCCAATGGTGGTTTCAATACTCAACCTATGGGCACGAGCTACATCGCGGACATCCGCCGCATTCCACAACATTCGACCTTCACGACCTCCGCGATAGGCTTTGCCCAGCATCATGCCTTTAACGTGGTTTTGCCAGCTCCAAGGCTGATCGTGGTTGGGCGCGATCAGTGGTCCAACAACATGTAATGGCAGAATGGCCAGCGCTTCAAAACTACCGTCAGCCTCTGCTTCCGCATAAATGAGCTTTTCTGAGTTGGCTTTCGCCATGGCATAAGCTATATCCCGATTTTCAGAAATTTGCTCTTCTCTCCAACGCCCCTTATAAGCCTCAATGTTGTCACCACACCAATCCTTTTCGGTAAACACATAGCCTTCAGGGCGCGGGTGGCTGACGGCAGCAAAAGAAGAGGTAAAGACAAAACGTTTCACACTACCTGAGCGTTTAACCGACTCAATAACGTGGGCGTTTTCTTTAAAGCAACCGTCGTAAACCTCTTGAGGCGTTTCTTTATTAAAGCCAACCGTTGCGCCGGCATGAATTACGGCTGCGCACCCTTTAAACGCTTCGTCGTAGCTGCCGGGCTTGAACAGGTCAGCTTCGTATAATGAAACACTGCCGCGCATGCCGTCGTAATTTAGGTCAAGTAAGTGCTCTACTTTGGCAGGGTTATTCTTATCGCGGACACAAGCGCGCACTTCGTACCCTTGTTCCATGCAGTCTTGCACAATCCAAGATCCGATATAGCCGCTTGCGCCGGTAACAGCAATTGGGCCATCTGCAGGTGATACAGCAAACTGAGCTGAGAACATTTGTTTCCCCTTCTTTTAATTGTGCGTGTAAGACTAATCGCTGAGGTAGAGAACGCAAGTGGGCGGTGGCTTTTCTTAAGGACCTTTTCTGAAGAACCCTTTCTCAATTGAAATGTCTCATTAGCCTGAAGATTAGTAGGTTTTTGCGGGCTGTTTATAGGAGGGGATATATTACCGCGCTAGTCGCTAAGAACGATTTTCGAGTCGTTATCTATCTATATTGTCGTGCTAAAAAAGTAACCTTTAAAGCTAAATGATAGTTCTGTAGGGGTTAGCAACCAGCAGGTGGCCGGCTGTCAGACATAATTTGATCGAGTTTGTGCTGTGCACTTTTGCGGTCAGTTATGTCTCTGGGTTCCAGCATTTCGCACTCATCTTCGATCATTTGTGCAATTTCTACAGGGTAGTGGCGGCAGTCATCTGGGCGGTCGTGATAAATGACGCAGCCATACTTATTCTCTGGTAACTCTTTCAGCCACGGGCAGCGTTTGAGCTGCTGACCTGTATCGGGGTCCATCCAAATTTTTTTGTCTGCCACAAAGCGTGAAATGTCTGGGCGAAATGCTTCCCACCAGCTAATTTCTTCCTTACTGGCTGAAAGCCCGCCGTCGCTGTAGTTGATACAGCACTTGCCGCATTGGTTGCATGATTTCATTATTTGAACTGATTCATTTTATACCTGCCAAAGCTGCTGTCGTGTTTGTCACCCCAACTGCATTATTGTTTCCTAGAGCGAGGAGTATTTTGCTTGAAAACGGTGTAAGTGCGGAGTACCAATACTACTGTGTTCTGGATTTGGTTTGAGGCGCATTTTGGAATAAAATTATTTTTTCGCCAAAGTGGCTACTCATGTCAGTTGATTAAGTCTTTTCGTCCTACTGTTCTGCGCATTTTGTTATAAGAGTTGTGGATAAGTAGGACACTATCTAGTGACAATCTCATGTTCACTGCAGTGGGTAAATTTGTCCATGCGGTTACGAATGCGTTGGAGTGGTGGATGAAGAGTTACGTGAAATTGCAGCAAAATCTAATTGCGCGGATTATTGTCGTTTTGCTCTGCTTGCCTGTTGTTTCCGTGGCTGCCGATGAATCGCTTCATAGTGGTCCAGTGGTCGCTAAGTTACATGCAGCTTTACTCGCCAATATGCGCGCATCAATAGATTATCAAAATCGATACAAACAAGTGCAGCCGACTGATAAGCAGGTATTTGACAGCTCTGCGTTGATTTCTCGCATGTCAAACATGTGATTTTGATTTTTGAATAATCTTTTGCAGGAAAAAATTGGTGGGATTTAGATAAGCGCGGGCGTTATATGCCGAGCCTACAGGCGTTGACTGGCGAAGGCGTATATTTTGAAAATGTTTACTCAACCGGCACACGTACTACGAGAGGGCTAGAGGCTATATTGCATGGCTATCCGCCGCTGCCGGGCATTGCTGTTAATCAGCGTGAGGATGTGGAGAAGCTGCCCTTACTGCCTCGTCAGTTGCAGTCAAAGGGTTTCAATAATTGGTTTGTCTATGGTGGTTGGCCTGAAGTTTCGCGGTTTTCGACCTATTGGAAGCGTATCGGGTATAACAAGATTTTTACTCGAGAGGTTTTTGCTGAGGACCTCTTCGAAACTTCATGGGGTGTGGCGGATGAAGACTTGTCTGACAAGTTACTGCTTGAAATGGACACCGAAGTTGCCTAAGGCGGTAACGTATTTATCTCTACCTTAACCGTTTCTAACCACAGACCCTTCGATGTGCCTGCAGGTAGAATTCCTTATCCGAACGAGCGCAAGCTGGAGTATGCCATTGCCTATGCGGATTGGGCCCTAGGCGAATTTTTCCGCCGAGCAAAGAATAAACCTTGGTATGGCCAAATACTGTTTGTCATTACCGCACACCATGGTCCGCGTATATATGGCAACTCAACAATACCCGTTGAAAGGTATCGCGTGCCTGTTGTCTTTCTTGCCGAAGGCCTTGAGCCGAGGAAATATAGCTCGTTAGGCTCCATAATGGATATTCCATCGGCTATATTGAATTTGCTGAATATTGGCGATTCTGATGGCTTTAAGGGCGGGGACCTATTTTTCACTGGGCATGGCCGAGCTTTAGTTGAACACGACTATCACATTGGCATGATCACACAAGATGATGGGCGAAAGACCCTAAGTCTAATACCACTCGGGTCATCCGCTGAAACCTGGATTTTGAGAGACTCAATGTTAGATGCACTGACGCCTACAGACAGCGAGGATGTAGCCGCCCTGATTGGTATTTTTCAATCTACTCACGAGGGGTTCTATGGCAAAAGTGTCGCAGTGCCGGCGGGTTCGGAGTAACTGCTGGAGCATTCTGTAATTAGGTTTAGCTAGTCGTAATTTCTAGCTCTACATTTAGGTTCTTATTGGCAGGATTTTTGCGCTAGGGGTTGCCGGTGTATTACTGTCCATCAGCCAGGTTTTGTCAGTGGCAAATAATTTGCAGATTGGGCCTGCTAAACGACCAATTTCCTGATTTTGTGCATCATTTAGGCCGCTTTGTTCCCAACTGATCCATACTTGTGTAGTAATCAGTTCGTTTGCTTCCAGTGTAAGGCGGTAAGCACACTCTTGCTCTGACCACCCCACGCTTAAACGCAGTAGGTGGAGCTTTTGTCCTGGCGATTGAAATGCAGAGTTGGTAGGCATAATTTTCTAAGTCACCGGCCAGCTAGAGCTCTATAGTTTCTCTGAGTTCAGTCTTTTGCCCACTGTGAGCAAATCCAATCATTTCGTCGTATGCGGTTTGATGCACGAAATCTGTCACACAGATCCCTGTTTCGCGAAGCAGCAAAAAAGCACTGGTACGACTTTTACAACGCAAGGTCTTACCTTGTTTATCTAAAACCGGCCTTATGTCCTCGCCGTCTTTATAATAAATCAGGTAAATGTTCGGGTCGATTGAATGCACTTCAACTGCCGGCGCTTGTCCTTGTTCCACCAAAGATTTTACCTTTTCTATATTCACATGATTTTCCTGGAAACGGGGTTGCAGTGCAGGTGATGTGGACCACGAGCCAACGGAAAAGAGTAAAATCCGCTGCATGAAAGCTTTGTGAAAGATGTTGGCAATTAGATGGGCCTAATAGCTGGTTGGGCAAAGTCGACCATTTGTTCATGTATTAGTGCCGCTTAAGAGGTAGGTGGGTTCGTATTCGATCAACGTCTTTAGAATTAAATCGCAATAACTTTTATGTGGCTGAATATTTGTGAGCGGACAAATTTCTGAGGGTGTTTCCCTGATTAACGTCGTGGTTGCCAGTTGCAGCGGCAAATCTACGCTGGCGAAACAAATAGCCCAAAGTCTCAAGCTGAAGTATTTTGAGATGGATGAAATTTTCTGGCTGCCCAACTGGCAAGAACCAAACGACGAGGATTTTTTTGAAGACATCGATCAAGTGGTGCAGAAAGACGCTTGGGTATTGGACGGTAACTATCGCCGGTTGCAGCAGATTAAGTGGCAGCGTGCACAGGTAGTGGTCTGGATTGATTTACTCGATCTACTGACAATTTGGTAGTTGATCAAACGGACTTATTCACGCGCGCGCAATGAAGAGGTGCTTTGGGCGGATAATGTCGAAACGCTAAGCAGGGCGTTGTCTAGTTCATCGGTTATTTGGTATTCGATTAAGAATTTGCGTGCGAGTTGCCGCGAGTACTCTGAGGCGGCCAAAGCGCCAGGGTTGTCACATAGCCAATTTATACGTTTGCGCAGCCGAAATGAGATGAATGCATTTGTCGCTGATTTAACTCATTGATTGTTGATTCAGTTCGCTGTGTCTGATCATTGGGTCTGATGAAGACCTACATGTAGGGGCTAGATAGCTGGATATTCTATGGGCTATGCGTATAACCTCGGGGAATGAAATCAAGTAATCAAACAATTTTCTTCGCAGTCGTTTTGAGTTTGTTCGCATCCTTTATTTTGACGGTCCAAATGGCCGGGTGTGATGGCTTTTCTCGGTCGGGGTCAAAAGCGGGGTTAAACCTTGCAGAAATGGCCTCCCCGGCTAGCGCTAATTCCCAATCTCCTCGGCTGTCTCAAGACGTTAGCGGCAACCCACTGCTCAGCTGGATAGAGACAAAAGGCCAGTTTTCAGTTTTGAAATATTCAACATTGGCTCAAGGTCAGTGGTCGCCGTCTCGAGAGGTGGCTCGAGGTAATGACTGGGTAGTAAGCGGGGCAGATACACCCTCTATTATGCAGTTCTCGGAGAATCTTATGGCGGCCCATTGGTTGGTCGCAAATCCAGCCGCACCATTTGCCTATGATATTTTTGTCAGTCACTCGTTGGACAATGGCAAATCCTGGTCAAAACCATTAACACCGCATACAGATGGCACTGCGACAGAGCATGGTTTTGTCAACTTGTACAAAAGTATGGGCGATGATCTGTACGGAGTTGTTTGGCTAGATGGCCGAAGTGCCGCAAAGAGTGCTCCGGCGGGGCGTGGACACAGTATGCCGGGTGTTGCTCTGCGCTCAGCTGTGGTTGGCCTAGACGGCTCAGTACATGAACAAAAAGTAGTCGATCACTTAGTTTGCGATTGTTGTCCAACCGCACTAACTCAAGGCTTACAGGGGCCGATTGTTGCCTATCGGAACCGAGATAAAACTGAACAGCGAGACATTTATTACACCCAGTTGATAAACGGGCAGTGGAGTGAGCCTTCGTCTGTAGGTTTTGATGATTGGCACATCTCAGGTTGTCCAGTAAACGGCCCAGCTATCTCATCTGTAGAAAATACAGTGGCTATCGCCTGGTTTACAGCAGCGGGAGGCCGCAAGAGTATTCGTCTGGCAGTGTCGCTAGATGGTGGGCAGACATTTGGGGCGGCTACAGAGATAGATCATGGCGACGTCATTGGGAGGGTCAGCTTGGCAATAGATGGGTCCAGGCAAATTACGGTGAGTTGGTTGACGGTATCTGCGACTGCTGAGGCGACAGAGATTCAGGTCGCTGTTTATGCGCTGAATGACCAAATACTGACGCAGGTCACTGAAGAATCAATAGTCCTGCAAACTAAGAAACCAAATGGTATTCCGATAATTGCTTCGTTGGCCAAAGGCGCAGGGGTTTTGGCTTGGACAGGCGGCAGTGTTAGGTCGCCTAAAGTTAATGTCTATAGTTGGGGGGGCGGGTTGATAAACGAGTAGCTGGGAATATCTTTACAAAAGTCAATTTTTCAATTGATAATTTTTTCTGATTGTATTTGCGAAATTGGTGATAATCGGGATGACTAAGCCGATAGACGGTGACTAAAACTAACTGTTAACTAATGGTATATACTTGGAGTGGCTGATGTTTGTTGATTTTGATAGGACGAAAGGTGCAGGCGAGAAGAACGATTTTTTTGATAAGTGTACAAAACACTTCTTGAGCCTTGGTGATGATTTTGCACCCACGTTACATTTTCCAACTAAAAATGGGGCTATTTCAATTTTTGTTTTCGAGCAGAATGCTGCCGTTTTGGGCTTTTTTTCCGACATTCTAGTTGATGATAGGCCGCGATTTCGGCGTATGGCGGAAGCTTTTGCAAGGGCGCACCTAATTTAATGAAAGGTGGTGCCGGTTGGGCCATTACACGCTTTGCTGCGGCGGAACATTTGAGTTTGCAGCTTGGCAGTGAGATCTATGTGCGCAGAGTGCCCAAAGAAATTAGTAAATCAATAGTGTGCAGAGCAAAAGCTGAACAGCGATTTTTAGATCGTTCTGTTGAAACGCAAGGTCGAAATACTCGGGGTGCTATGCCTCTTGCGTTGGCCTTCACCTTAGCGGGATAAAATTTTCGCCTTCTGAACATTCACAAAGGCTGAATACTACGTTTGTCCGCTTTTTGTTACCTCTCTTCTGCTGGGTCTCGTTATGTAGGTCCAAATCACCAGACACTTCCTCAATAGAGGAGCCAACTTGTTATGAGTGAGAGTACAGAGCAAATTTCGCTTGAAGACGACCGAACAATGACCCTATTTTCTACTCGCCCCTGAAGCAGTTGCGTAGCGAGAGCGGCCTATCGCTACGCGGCTTGGTCAAGGAAGTAGGTATTACCGCCAATGCAATTTTGCGCTGGGAAAAAGCTGAAGTCACACCCACTCGCGGCAAAATGATTGAATTGGCACGCTTCTTTCAAGTTAAGCCATGATGGCTAGCTTGGGGGCTTGGTAGTAAAGATTCTAGTATTGGTTTAGAGCCGTTGATCGCCAAAGTTAGCCGCCTGACGGACGCAGAAATGTCAGCGATATCTGCGGTGGTGGATTCATTTGAAGAAGCTAGAAACCAAGTTCCAGAACACGGTGTGAATCGTGAAATAGATGATGTAACAACGGACAGGGCGGACGGCGCTGATTGAGCAATGTCCGCAAAGTTTTGGTCGCCCAGCCAATTGTCGTAGATGATTGCTGAGTGCCGTACCCAGAGACTAAAGGACAAACCTGCTCTCACGATCTGTGCTACATCAGCTATTACTCAAACAACCAGTATCTAAATAATCAGGGCCGCAGCTAATAATAGCTCATGTGCTGCTACCTCTTGAGCACCGATCCAAACCTGAATTATTGACCGGTAATTTATGTTACTAATTTGTGCTCTCTTGGCATGACAGGGCGAGCGCCGCAAAATATCTACAAACACTCTTGCACTGAATTTTGAGGTCTATGCTTAACCCCCCTATATAGGCAGTATTTTTTCTTGATTAGGCTAATCGCACACCCACTTACATTGCTTTTTGGATACTCCCGGGCCCGGCAAGGTGATTTGGGGGCGTTAGCCGGTTTGAAAACGGGCTGTATTTACGCCATGGTGCTGGCAGAGATTTGTAATAAAGGGGATAAACAGTGCCGATTAATATTTTGGGCATGATTGGAGTGACACCGCCGGCATCGGCTTCTACGGTACACATTGTGGGTGGTGGGATAGATGCTCAGTACATTAGCAAATTTACCCAGGTGCATGAGGCATCTGACTTTGATGCAGTGCTTATCGGTCATTCTTCGAGTTCCGCAGATGGTTTTGCGATAGCGCAACATGCGGCTTACCACACTGAGAAAATCAAAATTTTACTGGCTCACCGCCCTGGGTTTGCCGCGCCTACACAAGTCGCACGTCGTGTTGCTACGCTGGACAACCTTATCGGAGGCCGGTTGCTCCTGCACATTATTACTGGCGGAGTGGATGCAGATCAGCGCCGTGATGGCGACTATTTGCCCCATGATGAACGTTATCAGCGCACTGATGAGTATCTCAAAGTCATCCGCATGGTTTGGACCAGCGATAAGCCGTTTGATTTTGAGGGTAAATATTACCAAGTCAGTCGCGCCGCCTCTGAAGTGGTATCAGCGCAATCTCCCCACGTGCCCTTATGGTTCGGCGGCATTTCAGACGCTGCAATTCCTGTGGGTGCAAGGCACTGTGACACATATGCGTTGTTTGGAGAGCCGCGCAAGCAAGTCTCCGAACTTATGGCGCAGTTAGATCAGGCAGCCCAGGGATTTGGCCGAAAGCTCAAATACAATTTGTCATTCAGACCGATTATTGGCGACACGGAGGAAGCTGCATGGCGTAAAGCTAAGGATATCCTAGCTGGTGTAGAGGCAGAATCTGGCGGACGAAAGTCAACCAAAACACCAGAAGCTGAAACAGCCCGTCGCTTAAGCAGCTTGATTGATGGCGGTGCAGTGCAAGACGAGCGCCTTTGGGTGCCTATTGCGGCTGCGGCTCAAGGTAGTGGTAATTCTACCGCATTGGTAGGCACGCCTGAGCAAGTCGCAGAAGCCATCGCCAAATACTACGATATTGGTGTTAGTGGCGTGCTTATTAGAGGTTTTGACCCATTTGAGGATGCCAAAACTTATGGGGAGGAACTAATACCCTGGATTAGGGACAAGGTTCGACAGAGAGATGCGAGCAAATAGCTTTAACCGGGCGGCTGATCAATAGGTCTAATATGTCGCTTCGCCGCTAGTAAAACATTTAGTCAGGCTCCGTTACAGGTCAACGATTGCATTAATGTACTTAATTAAGCTCTCGGATGGCTGAATATCATCAATGCTAACCTGCTTGTCAAGGGGCGGTTTCTTTAAAGGCAACGCTAGCTCAGCCAGAGTTCATTAACTCAGAGAACTCTGCCTTCCAAAGGCCCGACTACTGCCCAGTCGACCAGAAAAGATGCCACGGCCAGTACTACACAGATAAGTCCAATAAACCCAAGTAGTCGCCAAACATGAAATGTCTCGTCTCCTTCAGGGGCATGATCTTGTTCTTCGGGTAGCATTACTGACTCCGGTTTTACTCTCGCGCGGTTAGTTCATTGCAAGAGTGGTTTGAGTGAAATGAGAGTTTAGAGGTCGCCCGTCTATTTCGCGTGAATAATCTAGTGCTGTGAGATTTTGTCCAAATTATTTAGCTTTGTTTAGCTGTTGCCAGTTAGAGACTTCATCGCCTCACTGGTTAATCCAGCCGTTTCACCAGAACGCAGCACATCTTTCCAGCTGTTGTCGTCAATGTCGATGCCATTTGCTTCTCTGGCAGCTTTTGTCATTTGCTCCGGGTCGCCGGGAATCAGAACTTTTTCGGTGCCTTCAGCAGGGGTGCTGGCGTAGATATAGTCGATCATTGCACTTACCTCATCATCAAACGCCTGCAGGTCGCCGACGGCTGCTGGGTCAATAATAATTGACAACATGTTGTTTAATGTTGCGCCCAAACGAACGTTTTTTGGTTGCATGGTGAAGTTACCACCTAGACCGCCCCCTAACAGCTCGCACATAACCATGAGCCCATAGCCCTTGTGCTGCCCAAACGGTTGCATTGCGCCTTTTGCATCAGGCCCAAAAATAACCGCAGGGTCATTAGTGTTGACACCGTTCTCATCTACCAAAGAGTTAGGTGGCACTGATTCACCTTTCATGTGAGCGACACGAACTTTACCCGCAGCGACCGTGGTGGTGGCCATATCTAAGATCACATGTTTGCCGTCTGCTCGAGGCACCGCGCAGCAAAATGGATTAGTAATAAAGCGGCGATCGCGGCCACCGTAGGCCACGACCATTGGGTCATGGCCGACGACGTTTACATAATGCGTAGATACCAGACCGGCGTCTGCGCAAGCTTCACCAAATGCCCCAATTCTGCCAAGGTGCGCGGCATTACCTAGAGCGACGCAGCAAATGCCAAGCTGTTTGGCCCGCTCAATACCTAACGCCATTGCCTGCATACCAACAACTCGACCAAGGCCTAGTTCTGCGTCGAATGACACTACCGCGCCATTGTCTTTGATTAATTTTGCGTCGTTCGCTGGATTGATGTGACCCGCCTTTATTGAGCGTACGTAGCTTGGGATCATGCCAACGCCGTGTGAGTCGTGGCCTTTAAGGTTTGCTTCAACCAGATGAAAGGCTACTGCTTGCGCTTTCTCTTCCGGTGCGCCAACGGCGTGGAGGATTGCACTGGCTAGATTGGTCAAATTTTGGTGTTGAATGATCATGGTATTTTTTTTCCAGTCTTTTGCGATGCCGTTATAAGGTGATTCTTTATAGCTAAATAATGTCTTGATCCTTGCGCGAGCGCCAGTGGGAAATGTTGCACATGTGTGTTGTAGCAATTTTAGCTACCCTTGGCGGCCATATCTTTTAGATGATTTGGCGGCGGTACCTAAGGGCTTTGTTAAGGAGACGGGCGCAGGGGTAGGCAAGCGCAGGGTAATACGACTAAGTTTTTGTTCTATTCTTATTTTTGGGAAGTTCTAAGTCATTGAGGATCAACGACTCTTTTCAAAGTTGCGAGACAGTCAATCCCATGCGGAGAAACTTTTAGATCAAGCTAGTGGTGCACCAGACTGGATTCGAACCAGTAATCGCCGGTTTCGTAGACCGGTGCCTTATCCAGTTGGGCCACGGGTGCTCAACGAGGGCAGCATTATCTGGAAGAATGCTCATGATCTCAACTTGTTTAGTACTCTTGGGCAATCTAATTTCATATTTGAGCATGCTTCTCCGCTTTTTTTGCCCATTGGTCGGTTTTTGCGGCACATAAAATTTTGATTGGCGTAATCCGCAGAGTTCGCTATAAACTCTTCGAGGGACAATTTTCCTAAAATTTGGGCAATTAAAGGGGACATTCGTGAATGGGCTTTTAGAATCTGGTATTGAATTGATGATGATTGGCATGGGAACGGTGTTTTCGTTTCTTGCATTACTTGTTGTCGTCACCCAAACGATGTCTTGGGCTGTTTTGAAATCTGGTTTAGCAGACGATGCTTTGTCGCCAGACACCGCAAATAGTTCAGCAACTAAGGACGCCGCGGCTACAGGTCAACAAATCCATTCAGCTGAGCATGTTGCAGCAATAGCCGTTGCCTTAGACACACATCTACGCGCAAAAAGCCTTTAACTTGATTTAGCCTACCGCTGTTAGTTGTACTCCGACAGTTTAGTCACAACTATTATACAACTGCGACGCAGGTATTATGACGGTTGAGAAGAAGAAAACGTTTTGCTCCTTGGGAGCTTGGAGAAGAAGTTAATGAACAAGAACAACCCACTGGGTATTACTGACGTCATTTTGCGTGATGCCCACCAAAGTATTTTGGCTACCCGTATGCGTGTTGAAGATATGCTGCCCATTGCGGAGAAGCTCGATCAGGTTGGCTTTTGGTCGTTAGAATCCTGGGGTGGCGCAACCTTCGACGCGTGCATTCGTTATCTAGGCGAAGACCCTTGGGAGCGTATTAGGCTGCTTAAAGCGGCGATGCCCAATACGCCTCAGCAGATGCTTCTGCGCGGCCAAAATATACTCGGCTACCGCCATTACGCAGACGATGTGGTGGAAAAGTTTGTTGAGCGTGCAGCAATTAACGGCGTAGACGTGTTCCGCATATTTGACGCTATGAATGATATGCGTAACTTGACCACGGCCATCAAAGCAACATTGGCGGTGGACAAGCACGCCCAAGGAACCATCTCTTATACGGTTAGCCCAGTGCATACCATGGATATGTGGGTAGATTTAGCCAAGGAAATTGAAGATCTGGGTGCACACAGTATCTGCATTAAAGATATGGCCGGGCTGCTGAAGCCCTATGTGGCCTTTGATCTTGTCAGTCGTTTGAAGGCCTCACTAGATATTCCTGTGCACATGCAATGTCATGCCACTACAGGCATGTCGACGGCAACTTACCTAAAGGCCATTGAAGCGGGCATAGATAATGTAGATACCGCAATATCCTCTATGAGTATGACCTACGGCCATTCAGCCACAGAGTCGGTAGTGGCTATTCTTCAGGACGAAGAGCGCGATACCGGTTTAAATATTGAACTGTTGGAAGAGATTGCTGGTTATTTCCGTGAGGTGCGTAAGAAATATGCTCAGTTTGAAGGCGCTATGCGCGGCGTTGACTCGCGCATTCTTGTGGCTCAAGTGCCCGGTGGCATGCTGACCAATTTAGAGAGCCAGTTGCGCGAGCAAAATGCCACAGAACGTTTAGACGAAGTGCTGGAAGAAATACCCAAGGTACGTGAAGATTTGGGTTTTATCCCGTTAGTTACGCCAACCTCGCAAATAGTAGGCACACAGGCGGTGATTAACGTTTTGGCTGGCGAGCGCTATAAAAATGTCACGAAAGAGACTACTGGCGTCTTAGCTGGAGAATATGGGGCTACGCCCGCGCCCTTAGATAGCCAGCTACAAAAACAAGTGTTGGGCGACGTTGCGCAAATTACTTGCCGGCCGGCGGATTTGCTTGCGCCTGAATTAGCGGCACTCACTCTAAAGTTGGACGAATTAGCCAAAAGCGAAAATATGACTTTGGCTGAGGCCAAAATCGATGACGTGCTGACTTATGCACTTTTTCCTCAGGTGGCTACAAAATTTTTAATTAACCGTAACAATCCGTCTGCATTTGAGCCCGCGCCGTCTATTCAAAATGCCCAAACCCAGGCAGTGACGCAGACTAATGCGGCGGCAAATAGTGGTAGCGGCGGAGGTGCCTATACTGTGACTGTGGATGGCACGCCTTATTCGGTGCAGATTGAAGAGGGCAGCGGCAGTGTTGCGCCGCGCATGCAAGTTAGCGCGACAGCGAAAGTTGCCAATAAAGCTTCTATAGGTGCGTGGATGAATGCCGGTTTAGCCGGAACAGTGCACCAGGTATTGGTTAAAGTTGGTGACGTTGTAACTGCTGGCCAAAAGATACTGATACTCGAAGCTATGAAGATGGAAACGGATGTTAGCGCTGCGGTAGCAGGCGAAGTTGTGGAGATCAACGTGGGATCTGGCGACCAAGTCGCGGTAAGTCATCCCTTGATTCTCATTAACCCCAGCTAGCGCGTAAGTTGCTGGGGGTAGTTTTGCAGTTTGCTTTCTTTGAGCAGTATTAATTAGGGCTAACTAAATTTAGAGGCTTTTGGATGGATCTATTAGATCAACTTTGGAACGGTTCTGGTCTGGCGCAAATGACGTTTGGCCAATTTTCGATGATTTTGATCAGTCTTTTGCTACTCTATTTGGCCATTGCGAAAAAATTTGAGCCCCTATTATTGGTGACTATCGGCTTTGGTGGTCTTTTAAGCAATATTCCTGGTGCAGAAATTGCCACTGGGAATGGGCTACTGCATTTAATTTATGAAGTGGGCATTGAAACCGGCGCGTTTCCGCTAATTATATTTATGGGTGTGGGGGCGTTGACTGATTTTGGTCCTTTGCTGGCTAACCCTAAAACCCTGTTGCTGGGCGCTGCGGCCCAGTTTGGTATCTTTGCCACCTTGTTAGGTGCACTGGGTCTGAGCGCTTTAGGCATAATGGATTTCGATTTAAAGCAGGCCGCGGCAATCGGTATTATTGGTGGCGCAGATGGTCCAACGGCAATCTTTGTCGCTGGCAAGCTGGCGCCAGAACTGCTTGGCGCAATTGCGATAGCAGCTTATTCCTACATGGCTTTGGTGCCCATTATCCAGCCCCCTATAATGCGCCTGCTCACAACAGAAAAAGAGCGCTGTATTGTTATGGTTCAGTTGCGTGAAGTCTCAACGCTTGAGAAAATCATTTTTCCGCTGCTTTTACTTTTGTTGGTGGCTTTTTTGCTGCCGTCGGCAGCACCGCTATTAGGCATGTTTTGCTTTGGTAACTTGATGCGCGAGTGCGGCGTGGTAGAGCGGTTAGCTGAAACAACTCGAACGTCTTTGATTAATGTGGTGACTATATTCCTAGGACTTGGCGTGGGCTCAAAACTGGGTGCCGAAAGCTTTTTAACTGCTGAAACGCTGGGCATTTTGGCTTTGGGTATGGTTGCTTTTTCAATCGGCACTGCCAGTGGCGTGCTGATGGCTAAGTTAATGAATCTATTTACGGCGACACCAATTAACCCTCTAATTGGCGCAGCTGGTGTATCTGCAGTGCCTATGGCCGCGCGGGTGGTGAATAAAGTAGGCTTGGAAGCAAACTCTCAGAACTTTCTTCTTATGCACGCCATGGGGCCCAATGTGGCAGGCGTTATTGGTTCGGCTGTTGCTGCGGGTTTGATGATCATGATTACCAGTGGCTAGGTTTTGCGCCTATGTGTCGGTTATGGCTGATCATGGCGCGCCCTCAATGGTCCTGCTAAACTGCAGCTCGAATTTAAGTAGATGAATATGAAATTTTCTAAACTAGTTGCCTTAATGGTTCTCGTGATTGCACCCATCGCCCATGCTGATTATTGGGTGTCAGTTGCGAGTTTTCAAAGTCGTGATAATGCCGAGGCTGGACTACTCAAAGCCCAGTCGCGCAGCGACGAGGCTTTTGCAGTGATTGCCAGCGAAACCAGCAACGGCTTTTTTTACCGAATTGCTGCGGGTCCATATATGTCCGTCGCTGATGTTAAGCGTCCATTACAAGATCTACGTGATAGCGGTTATGGATCCGCATGGGTTTGGCAAGGGCAGTCGTCTCAGGTTGTCAGTGCAGTGGCCTCTCGTCCCCAAGTGGATGAAACCTTTGCTTTTAAATCACAGGTGAAAACTCAGACGGATGATCTTTTCAGTGATGATGATTTCTTTAACGACGACTTAGATGCGCTTTTCGATAACAACGAAGGTGAAGCGAGCGATGCTGCGATAGCGGATTTACCCCAAGAGCTGTCTCCTGCACCTGTGAACTACCAGTTGAATAAACTGCGAAGAGATTAGTAATACAGCTAAGTGTTGCGTGTCAGCACTTTTCCCTTGGCACTTTCATTCTTCGCTTGTCTCCTTACGCACGCTTCCTTGCACCTGCCTCTTATGTCTTAGTTTCTAGGCAGTCGCGCCACCTCCGACTTTGTCTCTGCGCTTTTTTTGCCCATTTTGCGAGTTCTGCATTGGCATTGCTGTAGATTTTCCCTAGGCTAAATACCTACTCATTATTCAGTGGCCGTTATGCGCTATCGCAATGCAACTCAATGGGGTGTTTACGACGTTGAGGTAAAGGACGGGCAGATTGTCGACGTATTCGCCATTGATGAAGATCCAGATCCAGCCGAGATTCGCCACACTCTGCTTGATGGTGTTCAGCATTCTTCGCGAATCAAAGGCCCAGCAATTCGTCGTGGCTGGCTAGAGGGCACGGACCCAGAAAATAGTTTGCGCGGTGCTGATGAGTTTGTAGATGTCTCTTGGGACGTTGCATTGGGTTACGCGGCTAAAGAGCTGAGCCGGGTGAAAGAAACCTTTGGCAACCGTGCAATTTTTGCTGGGTCATACGGTTGGGCTAGCGCCGGCCGTTTCCATCATGCGCAGTCGCAGCTGCATCGCTTTATAAATTTCATGGGTGGCTGTACTCGGGCCATGAATAGCTACAGTACTGCCGCCGCTCAAGTAATTTTGCCCCACGTCATTGCGCCTTGGGGGCAAATGGAGCTGGAACAAACCAGCTTAGAAGATGTGGTGGATAACACTGAGCTGTTCATCGCTTTTGGTGGGCTACCTTCGCGTAATGCTCAAGTAGCCTACGGCGGTATTACTGAACATAGAACTGCCATTGACCTGCAGCGCGCACACGATGCCGGGACCGCGTTTGTGAACATTTCGCCGGTGCGACACGACGTTGCCGATAACCTAGGTCCGCGTTGGATTGCGCCAAGGCCCGGAACAGATGTAGCTATTATGTTGGCCATGGCTTATGTACTTGAAACACAAAATCTCGCTGAGAGAAAATTTTTGACAAGCCATTGTGTAGGCTACGAGCGCTTTCAGAGTTATTTGCTTGGCCAGACTGATGGCCAAGCAAAAACCCCGAAGTGGGCAGCAGAAATATCCTCGGTATCTGCCAGTACAATTGAATCTTTGGCGATTGAGGCGGCAGGGAAAAGGACATTTCTTACCGCAGCGTGGTCTTTGCAGCGCGCAGACCACGGCGAGCAACCTTATTGGATGCTGGTTACATTGGCGGCCATGCTGGGGCAGGTCGGCCTGACCGGTGGTGGCGTTGGGTTCGGTTATAGCGCCGAAGGATTTGTGGGCAGTAATTGGCGTCGCTTTAATTGGGCAACAGTAAGTAAGGGTAAAAACCCTGCTGACTTTGCAATTCCTGTAGCACGCATTGCCGATATGTTACTCAACCCGGGTGACACCATAAGTTATGACGGCCGAGATATAACGTTTCCAGATACCCGACTGATTTATTGGGCCGGTGGTAATCCATTTCATCATCACCAAGACCTTAACCGGCTTGTTGATGCGTGGCGGCGACCGGACACAGTGATTGTAAACGAGCCTTGGTGGACGCCAACAGCGCAATGGGCAGATATTGTTTTTCCTGCAACCACTTCCTTTGAGCGCACGGATATTTGTGCGTCGAGTCACGACCCTTATGCGCATTTAATGCAGCAGGCCATACCGCCGCAATTTGATGCGCGCTCTGATTATGAGATTTTTGCTGGCCTAGCAGATAAGTTGGGTTTTGCAGATAAATTTACTCAGGGCAAAGGCGAGATGGCGTGGCTGCAAGATCTTTGGAGTAGGTCTAACGAGCGGGCCAAAGCTCAGGGCTTTGAACTGCCAAGTTTTGACGAATTTCTGAAAAAGGGCAGTTATCAGATACCGCCAAAATCTCGCTCCGGTGATTGGTTAGAAGGTTTTCGTTTAGACCCGGCGAAACACCCACTCTCTACGCCCTCGGGCAAAATAGAAATTTTTTCGACAACAATAGATGGCTTTGGCTACGCAGATTGTCCCGGGCACGCTGTTTGGTTGGAGCCGTTTGAGCGCCTAGGTGGAGCGGGTAACGATAAGTTTCAACTGCACCTGATTTCCCCGCAACCCAAACGTCGATTGCATAGCCAATACGATCAAAGTGCATATAGTCAGGCCGGGAAAATACAGGGTAGGGAGCCTTTGACCTTGCACCCAAGTGCTGCGGCTAAGCGAAATATTCAGGCCGGAGATTTGTTGCGAGTATTTAACGACAGAGGCGCGTGTGTTGTTGGCGCGGTGATTAGTGAACATATTAAAGAAGATGTGGTTATTTTACCTACTGGTGCGTGGTTTGCGCCCAGTACCGACATGGCTGGATTGGAGGTGAACGGTAATCCTAATGTACTCACCAAAGATAAAGGTACGTCCAGTCTGGCCCAAGGTCCCAGTGCGCATACCTGTTTGGTAGAGGTGGTGAAATTGTCTGCTGAGGAGCTTCAGGCTTTGGGTGTAGAAAACTGACTCATATAATTAGGGCCATATTTAGGGCTAGCTAGAGTCACTTAGTGCTAGTTAGCTTCGACTGAATCCAACAACCACCGTGTCAATCTTCTATGGTTTTAGGCGAAGCATTTAGGCTGCTTAAAACAAATCCCGCGGCCTTTTTATAGGCAGACATAAACTCACTGATTTCACCTTTACCAATAATCTCATTTATTGATTGGTAAGGACCTCGCTCTTCGATAACACCCAAAATCCCAGTGGGTCCCGCGCCGCGATTGCGCAATATCAGTTCATTCACAGCAGGTAAGCCCCAGTGCCTTTAGTTTTGCGCCTAATACTCTAGCGCCAACGATGCCTTGGCTTGCGCCATTAGAACCCACCGTATCTCTGTCCACCATTGGATATTCATACACAGGATAAGTGCCGTGAATCACAGCGGGTACATCCAACCAATCAAACTTCCATTGGTTAAACGGGCTGATGAAATCTTCAATTTCGACGGCGCTGTTCCAATCACTTTGGGTAGCAGATTTATGCGTGGGCAGGGTCAGCTCTGCGATCCAGTTAATTTTGCTTAGGCCGGTCTTTGGGTCCGGTTTGGAGATTGGATAACAGACAAATCTTTGCTTCATGGAGCCCATAAGTATGAAGGAGTTTTGGGTCCTAGTGGGCAAGCCCTCAGAAATTCCGCGCCACATAACCGCGCCGCCCCAATTTGGCTGGCCCTGACTAGGGTGCATTTGTTTACGCGCCTTGGAGTGAATGCCATCTGCGGCAATAAGCAGGTCGTCATTAACCCAATGGGTACTGCCATCCATTGCTGTAAATTCTGCGGCAACGCCAGTCTCGGAGACTTTGTACTGAGTCAAACGCGCATCAGTGACTACTGCCTCATTTCGCAAACGTTTTTTTACAGCGGTCAGCAGCCCAATCAACAGATGGCCGCGATGCACAGAGTACTGTGGCCAGTTACAGCCTGCATTTAATCCCCGAGGTTCCGCCTAAACTAACTCGCCGCTTTTGGTAAAAGCGCCCACTCTTCGGCTTGGATGCCAATGTCCTCGAGCAAGCCTTCAAGGCCCAAATCAATCAGCTCCCTAACCGCATTGGGCTGGAGGTTGATACCCACACTCAGAGATTTGATCTCGCTAACCGCTTTAAAAACCTGCGCTTTTAGTCCCAGTTGGCGACAGGTCAAGGCCATGGCCATACCTGCTATGCCGCCTCCGGCTATTATTATTGTTATCTGAAATATTCCTGTGTTTGCTCGCCAACAACGCTGACGATTTCCTCAAAAGGTAGCTTTTCAATTGCAGGCACTTGGCAATTTTCCTCGGGGTAACCTACAATCAAGAGTAAGTAGGGTCTTTCTGTTTTTGGCCTAACGAATGCTTGGTTTAGAAATGCCATTGGGCTTGGCGTGTGGGTGAGGGTCGCAAGACTCGAGTGATGTAAGGCGGAAATAAGCATGCCACAAGCAATGCCCACTGACTCATAGGGGTGATAATTTTTTAAACGCTTGTCGCCTTTGGTGTAAGAAAATTTCTTAAGGAACACACCTATCAACTCGGGTGCGGTGCTAATGAATGGCTTGTGTTCATCGGTGCCAACTGGCGCAAGGGCGCTTCACCATTCCTCAGGTGCGCACTGTGTGTAAAAAGTTTTCTTCAGCTTCTGCTGCATCTTTTATTTCGCTTTTGATTTTAGGGTCGGTTGTCACCGTGAAATGCCACGGCTGCATATTTACGCCGCTTGGGGCTGTGACTGCGTAAAGGAGAGCGTTGCGTATAACGTCTGCGGTTACGGGTTGGTCGCTGAAGTCTCTAACGGTTCTGCGGCTTTGTATTTTTTTATAATAGCTTTGTGCCGCAGTTTTCATTTCCGCTTCTTGCAGTCTTTGAAACTCTAATTCTTCATTCATTGCTTGCTCTAGCTGTAAGCATTTTGACAGGACATCTAAGTTAATCTTGTTCAGAGCATACTAATTTGTGCGGGGGAGTACTAACCCCGCGTCCAGTAAGAATGGGCGTCGCGCCGGTGGCGCAATAGCTTCGCATGTGGACTTTTCTGAATAGCGGGTGGGCCGTCTAAAGCGCTATGGCCCTCTTTTTCGGAACTTGTTGGATTAGTTGCCGCTGCGCGGTGATGGTAGCCCCGACAGGAGTCGAACCTGTATCTATCGCTTCGTACCACTACTACTTTCGTAGCCATTACAAATGTTCGTGGTCTGGACTTTCTCTTAACCATGCCAGCCTCGCATGCGCGTGGTTGGTTTTAGGTTGCATCCGTCAAGTCTCTACACCTTCCGAATTGATCGGCTTGGCTCGGGATTGCCATTACGTAAGTAAAAAGGTTTCCCCGAATTTGAATGCATCTCATATGCCGTTTCCAAACATATGACCCAATTTAACTTAGGAGGCGACTATTCTATCCATTGAACTACAAGGCCATGGTGCGATGGTAATCAAATTGGGCGTTAAAGACAAAGCAAGCTTGCCTCAAGGGTAGGAATTTGAGTTGGGGCTATTCTAAAAGTGAGTCGCCCTACGGTTGAACCAAGTTCAAACTTAGAGCAACTCATCTGACTTCAGTCAGACCAGCGATCAAAGCGTAGAATTTCTTCCATCGGTTTTCTGGTGACCGGTCCGAACTTGCCTAGTGGATAACCCACTGGGATAAGGCAGTAAGCATGCATCGAGTCGGGTAGGTTCAGAACCTTGGCCACGGCCTCAGGGTTTGTCAGTGCCAGTGTAGTGGGCGCTGCGCCGAGCTCCAGGGCTCTGGCTGCCAAGAGTAAGTTTTGAATGCCTGGCCATATGGAGCCGTTGCCGCCTGCGACCATTGCTGGCGTTGGTTTGTCGCCGAAATCCATGCATGCAATAAGCAGTGCGGGTATCTCATGCAAATGTTCTTTTTGCCATACTACGGCATTGACCATCCGCTGGCGTTTATCTGCTGGCTGGTGTGAAAGGCTGCCGGGGTTGTCCACTAACGGTGCTAAGTAGCTTTCTACGCCTATTCTGTTCAGCTCCGCTAGTTGTGCTTTGGTTTCTGGGTCTCTTACTACAATCCAGCGTGCGCCTTGGGTATTAGACCCTGAGGGTGCTTGATTGGCGGCGCCTATAAGCTTGAGTAAATGCGCTTCTGGCACTTCTTTGGTGTCTATCTTGCGCATGGCGCGGCAGTTATACATGGTCTCGAATAGACCCATTTCTGTTGTCTCGCTCATCTTTTTCCCCTCTCGTTAGCTCTACTAGTTGGCCGTAGTTTGGCGCGTTGTAGATACTAAATTTATCAGAGGTTAACGACTTAAGCTCGCAAATATAGTCATTGAAGCTGGTTGGGTAGGCGCAAGTTTATTGTCCTGCTGCTGAGTATTGGTACTCGCCTGAACTAAAGAAGTGCTAGGGGGGTTAGCTATTGAAGTTTTCACCCTCAAAATCTGCAAAGAGCTTTTTGCTGATCTCGTCTGGTACTCGGCTCCAGTTGCCCAGCAGGCGTCCAAGTCGTGTTATGCCCACCGGCACGGTGGGGCTGTCGTGAATAATGCTGGAGTACATAGTTTTGCGCATTGATTCGAAGCGGCCGTTAATGATCGCGGCAGAAGCTGTGAGGATCTTAATCGCAATGGCAGGGCATTTTTCGCTGATTTCGTCGAAGGTTTCTTTGGATAGATAAAGGTAATCGCAGGGCTCTCTAGCGACTACTGTGGCGGTTCGCGTGTTGTCCAGTACCAGATTGACTTCACCCAGAAGGCTGGGGCCAGGCCAGTTGCCCACATTGGTTGAAACGGCGGTCAAATTGACGCGGATTTTATAGAAGGCAGAAAAGGAGCCGTTGAGGAGTAAATACAAGTCGCGGTCAGTAGCACCTTGGGATACCAAAATTGTTCCGCCCTCGGCGTGCTTTTCTTCAAGAAAGGGTAAGAAATCTTCGATATCTTTCGGGCTTAAAGCGGGCAAAATTTTGGCTATTTTTTCCTTTTTCTCTGCGTCTTCCATACCGTCTCGAGGTTCCATTGATTGATATAAAGCAAGTTTTCTTCGCTAAGCCCTAAATAAGTAGGGGCTCAACCGGAATCAAACGCGGTCAAACATCAGCTGGTTTACAGCGTTAGCGAATCGCCTTCTTTAGCCACGACAGTATTACCAGTCATGTCTTTTGTTAAGTGTGTAATTGCATCTAAGGCATCATCGGTAAGGTCCGGGTTGAAGCCGGAGAGAACGAGTGTCTTTACGTCAAGCTGCCGCGCTGTTTTATAGCCTACTTGCCAGGTTGAGTGCCCCCAGCCTTTGAATCGCGGATAATCCTCATCTGAATAGGCCGCGTCAAAAATCAGTACGTCGGCGTCTTGGGCCAGCTTTGCCAGGCCTCGATGGATCTGATCATGTTCTTCATGTTCGTGGTCCAAGCAATAAGCGAGGCTTTTACCGTCGTGTTCTATGCGAAAACCGATGCTGCCGTTGGGATGGTTTAACTCTGCAGTGGAAATCGTTACACCATCTAGCTCAAGGGACGCTCCCGGTTCTATTTCATTGACCTCTTTAACACCAGCTAGCATGTCGAATGGAACCGGAAAGTTCGGCGGCGTCATTGCAGCTTCTAAACAGCTGCGAAGGGTAAATCCCGGTCTTTTGGGGCCGTAAATCTTTATGTTGTTTGCTGGGTTAAATGCAAGCTTGAAGAAGGGTAGCCCTTGAATATGGTCCCAGTGGGTATGGCTGAGCAAAATTGTAATATCCAAGCCTTGGCTCTGGGCGTCTGCCAGGCGCTCAGTAAATCTACAAATGCCAGTTCCTGCGTCGATTAAAAGTAGATTATTGCCCGCTCTAACTTCTAGGCACGGAGTATTTCCCCCGTATTTATGGGTGTGTTGTGCAGGTGTCGGCACAGACCCTCTTACGCCCCAGAAGGTGATCTCAAAATTTGTGTGAGAACTCATCGAGCTAAATATACCTTATCCGCTGTACATGTTGTTGAGGGGGCGATGTTATCACGAGATCCTTATGAAAACTGAGCAAATTTTCCATTTGCATGTGCATTATTTCGTGTAAACGCCTATTGCTTTTAACGCGCAATTTGTGAGCCCCCCCCCCCGTTTTAATCGTTACTTAACGTTTGATTGTTGTAACCGTTATGTTGTCTCTTGTACACTGGAAGTGACCGGTCATTAGTTCTTCTAGGCTCGGCGGTCATATAGTGAGGAGGTTGCTAATGTTCGAACTTGCTGTGTTCGCTAGACATTGATGAGGGCTACTCACAAAAAATGAATTTGGTGAAAAGAAAGAGGTGTTTCGAATGGTTAAGCAAATATCACTGCTAAGAGCGACCGGGTTGATATTGGTCTCAATGGTCTTTAGCGTACCCTCGGTTTTTGCAGAGACCTACTCCGGTACAGTTGATGGGGTAGGCCTGGTTGAAGTTGAGCTAGTTGCAAAAGGAACACCGTCTTTTCCTCGGAGAGCTAAATCCTACGGGGTGAGCGGTGAAGTTAAATTAAAATTCAACGTCGACGTGGAAGGCAATGCGGTGGGTGCTGTCATTGTTGAATCGAAACCGCGAAGAATGTTTGACCGCTCTGCTATGAGATACATGGAAACGTTGGAGTTTTCGCCCTATGAGGCAGATGGTAGCGCTGTAGCGGTAACTGACGTGGTGATGATTGTCGCGTACAAGTTAAAAGACTAAGCGATATCTAAACTTCAATTCCTACTCAGACCCGATATTAGGTTAAGGCCAGCAATATATGTCTATACGCAATAAACTCGTAACACTGCTCATAGCCGGCTTCACGGTAATTTTTAGCATTTTCTTCTACTCCACCCAGACGCTGAAGATCGCTTCAGATGCTTTCACCTCCGAATCCCTTGCCCAGACTTACAGTGCGGCGTGGTTATCTGCATCAGACGCGCAATTTGAGCGTTCAGTAGAAAAATTCGATCCAGAGTTAGGTTCGCCGGACATCACATTGTTCTGGGACCCATTAGAAAATGTCTTTTCCGCAGACGGCGATGAAAACCCGCTAATCAATGCCTTGGCAGCTGGCCGAACAGATTTAGCTCGGGGGTTGTTTGATCAGGTATTTGAAGAGGCGATAGAGCTGGAAGAAATCAGCTTTGTCATGGCTTATACCATTACGGGTCGTCAGGTTTACTGCATGTCCAGTTTGTTTTTGCAGGGTGCGGATCCGTGTGGCAAGGATGCACGCCCAGATTTTTTCCTGAATTTTGACAGCTTTTTGCGCACCTCAATTAATCAGCCCACTCGGAATATTGTGCGCATTACTGATCTTACTGGTGACAACGCACTTTCAATCAACGATTCAATTAGTTTTGGTCTGCGCGGTGCGGACGAGGAAGCGGTTGCCTTAGTTGTTATTGGTAAGAACTTAGTTGATAACCTAGAGCTATTCAGTGAGGACTTTGAAGTTCGTTTGGCAGTGCGCTCTGGTGGCAAGTCTATTAGCTTGGACGAGTACTATGGTGACGACGAGATAGTTGAAGAAGAATATGGTGTGTCTAACCTACGGCGATTAATTGCTGATGCCGAGACGCGCGCGCAGTTGTCTTCTGATGCCACTTTTAGTGATGTTGTTGCTGACCTCGGTGTATCAATGACTTCCATTCCACTTAGTTATCAGGCTTCCGCAGAAGAGATCAGTTTGCTGATTTTTAAGGATCAAAGCGAGAATATCGCGACCCAAACAAAAACAACGAATAATACTTATTACACCATTGCCGCTGTGGCGCTTTTTGTTGTGCTTGTAATTCTTTCGCTAACTATTGGCGCGTTCGGTCAAATAGCGGCAGCAATTGGTATTTTGCGCGGCATGTCTGAGGGCGATTTATCGCAAGAGATGCCGCCCCGAAATAAATTATTGGCTTCATCTACAGACGAAGTGGGCCGGTTGTCGCAAACCATAGACCAGTACCGCGAGCATCTTGTCTATTCCGAAGAGCAGCGTGTTGATCGTGGCAGACGTCGCCAAGAACGTGACAATTTGATGTTCTCCAAAATGGAAATCCTTGCCACTGAACTAGATGGCGGCCCAAAAGAAATGATGATTAACGATATTGATCATATGCGCAGCGAACTTGCCTCGGGCGACGATGAAACAAAAGAACGCGCTTCTATTGAATTGATGGGTGTCGCTTTTTCTCGCATGTCCGACGAAGTGGCTTCTCTCATCAATGCGCGAACCGAAGAGCTTGTGCGCACTCGAGATGAGATAGACAGTTCAATTCGGTACGCCGCGCGTTTGCAAAACGCCTTGTTACCTAAAGAATATCCAGGTGACATATCGTTTAAGGTGCATTGGCGTCCCAGAGATTTGGTTGGTGGAGATATCTACTTCGTCCGTAGCCTGCCTGAGCGCGTATACATAGCCGTTGTTGACTGTACTGGTCATGGCGTTCCCGGGGCGTTCCTGTCGATTATTGCTCGCTCTGTATTGGATAAAGCCATTGATGAGACTTATGCGCAAAACGCAGGGGATTATCTGACTAAGGCTAATGAATTGGTGATGGAGACTTTAAGTCAGCAAGATGCGTCTAATCAAAAAATTGACGAAGGTTTTGACGGCGGTGTGTGTATATACCACCGTAAAGAACGCCGGTTGGAATATGCAGGGGCTAAATCCTCCTTGTTCCTAGTTGGTGAAGACGGTGCGTCAGAAGTTAAAGGCGATAGACGGTCTGTTGGTTCTTCTAAGACGTCAGGCGAATTTCAATTTAACACCCACGTAATTGAAAATCTTAGCGGCGCTTTTGTGATGCTCACTGATGGTATTACAGACGTTATGAGTGCAGAAGATAGGCCCATAGCATTCGGTCGACGACGCGTGATGCGCTCGCTACAAAATACCAAGCAAGCAACACCAGACAGCTTAGTTACGAATATTATGACAAGTGTTGACCTATACCGTGGGGGTGCGCCTTACCGCGATGACCTCACTTTATTGGCGTTCTCACTTAATGACGATGAATCCAGTTCCGTAGTTTCGGAAGTAGAGGAAGTATAAAAAATGCAATTAGCAGCGACACAAAGGACCCCCCTGATAGAAATTTCAGCAACCAATTGCCGCATTGTCGGCGAGTGCTACCCTGAAAATATTCAGGAATTTTCCAGCCCGGTCATGACAGAACTAAGAAATTCAGTGCCGGACACTGGTTCATATACGGTTGAGTTGGAGCTTTTTTACTTCAATAGCTCGTCTGCAAAATTTTTCTTCGACTTTTTTGAATTCTTTGAAGAAAAAGCCGAAAGCGGAGTGGCGGTAAACGTCAATTGGAACTACCGCTTAGACGACGACACCATGCTCGAGGCCGGAGAAGACTTCGCTGAGGATATGATCAAATGTAAATTTGAACTTGTTGAAATGCCGAGTGAATCCGGCGCTGACGCTGAAGACGAGTAGTCGTTAGGTTATATAAACATAAGGATATTTTTAGATGGTAAGTGATGCAACTTTAGAACTACATAAGTTCATGCAAGCGCGGAAGACCCTTTTTTGTTACTCAGGCCCTCTGTCCGAAGATTTGCTGACGTCTATTTCTAACCCTGTAAGGCACCAGCTTTCAGAAACAGATTCTACAGACAGTGTGGCTAAGAAGGTGTTCGGAGTGTTTATTGAGCAAGCGCAGAATATTATTCGCTATGCAGATACACGCTCATCGGTTACTGGAGACGGTGTAGGTACCATTGCAATAAGTCTTACGGACGAAGGTTTTTTGATCGAGGCAGTGAACACCATAGACTCTGAAAAGAGCACGGCGCTGGAGAAGAGCTTGGTCGATCTAAGCATGAAGGACGCCACCGAACTTCGTAAAATGTATAAAGAGCGTTTGCGCAGCGGTCCGCCGGAGGGTTCCAAAGGCGCCGGTTTGGGCTTTATCGAAATGGCTAGGCGTGTGCAGCGTTTTGAATTCGAAATCGCAGAAACCGATAAAGGACCTGTCTTTGTTTATCGTGGATATGTCGTCTAGGTCCCAATAGATCTCATTAGAGCCTCAGACTTTTAGGTTATCTAACCTTTCTCTGTGTGAGCTGCCTATCTACGTAGCGCTGTCGCTACGTAGCATTGTTGGACGGGGTCGTTGGGTTATTGAAGGCGCTGCAACGTAGGGCTAATGACGAACTGGTGCAGCCCTATGGCAGATCTTTAATGGGCTATTTGCTATTGACGATTCTCGGCTGGGTTACGCCAACGCTAGAGTAACGATTCTTGTTTGCTCATATTTTCTCTTGTGCCTTTTACTTTGTCTAACGCGCGCAGTAACGAGGCCTCAAACTCTTCTAGATCTTCTACAGATAAAGCCGCAAGGTTTGCATTCAGCGATGAGCTACCTACCTCTAATGAGATGGACGCTTGGATATCTTCAAGGTTTTTCAAGGGCTGAAAAGTTCTTACTGGTCCTATGCCTTTGAGGTTTACTGTGGACAATTCTTGGCAGGGGATCTGGTCGCTGACAAGAGAGTAGGTGTCGAAGGACATCAATATATCGCCATTTTCCGCCGCCGCTTCTAGTCTTGAGGCAGTGTTAACACCAGACCCAATAGCCGTGTATTCCAAGCGCGTTTCGCTACCAAAGTTACCTACCGTACAAAACCCGGTGGCTATGCCAATGCGCATTTGCAGCGGGCTTTGCAGGCCATACTGATACCAATTGTCTTGTAGTCCATGCAGCGTGTCCTGCATCTCTTGGGCCATTTTTACGCAGTTTACGGCATCTTCTTTTATGCCGGCTGACTCAGGGTCGCCAAAAAATAGCATGATGCCGTCGCCAATATATTTGTCGATGGTTGCGCCATAATTAAGCGCTATTTGAGTCATTGTCTCTAGATAGAGATTCAACATATCTGTCACATCTTCAGACTCAAGGTTTTCTGCAATATTGGTGAAACCGCATAAGTCTGAGAAAAATACTGTGAGCTTTTTCCGAGAACTGGTTCTAGCGACCGCTTTATTACCGGTAAAAATAGATTGGTAGAGTTGCGGCGATAAGTATTTTGAAAGCTGGTTTGATAAGCCCTCAAGCTGTTTATTCGTGTCTTGGGCTTCTTTGGAAAGAGCGGTTAGGCGTTGCTCGCTTTTGTCACTGAGCTTAATAATACGCTTAGTTGTGCGGAGCAATTTTTTGTATTCTGCGCCCAATTTTTCATGGTCGTCGGACGTTGCACTGCCTTGGCTGATTAGTTCTTCAGCAGCCTCTAAGACTTTAGCTTCATGATCAAAAATATCTCCCGAAGACATGCAATTCCCTCTCTTTTTTCTTTTATAAGATAACAGAGTGTCGTGCTAAGCCAAAGAAGAAGTCGCCTAATCGAAATAAATAGCCAAATAAAAACCTATACGAGCAGGCTTGCTCTGGTGCACTTATATGATGTGTTTCGCTTTGCTACTTTGTTCCCCTGCCAGATCATAATTACAGGTTCGCAGTGAGTTTGTTGTAGTCGTGCCAGTAGTTCGGATAGGTCTTATTGACCACGGCTTTATCATCAACTTGCAATGTGTGGCTGCAACTTCCGAGCAGTGAAAATGCCATGGCCATTCTGTGATCGTGATAGGTGGTCAAGGTGTGTGAGGCAATCTTACTTGGCTCTATCTCTTCAATGGTGATGCTGTCTGCTGAGGTTTTTACGTCAACGCCCATGGCCCGTAGCTCGGTAGCCGGGCATTCAAGTCGGTCACACTCTTTGTGGTGGAGCGACTGCAATCCAGTAATAGTGTTAGTGCCTGGCAGAAGGGGCGACATGGCTATGAGGGTAAGAGCGGCGTCAGGCATTGCCTGCATGTCGACCTGGCGCAAGGGCGTCAGCCTAGCGGGGCCTTTAATGCGTGTATGGCCGGCCCTCTCAACTGTGGCACCCAGTGCCTCCATGACCGTGCAAAACTCATAATCACCTTGATGCGTAGTCTGGTCGATGTTCGTTAGGGTCACCGTACCGCCGTGCAACGTAGCAAGGGCGCTAAAATAAGTGGCCGCTGTGGCGTCGCCTTCTATCGTGCGCTGACCAGTTTGATATTGGCTTTGTTCTACAAAAATTGTGTTTGCGTCCTGCCATTGGGCGTTTACACCGCATTTGCTCATCTCATTCAAAGTAATATCTAGGTATGGCTTAGAGACAAGGTCTCCTGAGATTTTGATCAGTTGACCGGAATCGGGGCAAGTCATTGGCGCTATAAGTAATAGCGCAGTGATGTATTGGCTAGACAGAGATCCATCGATTGTCAGGCTAGGGCTTATTTCAATGGGTCCAGTGATTGTTGCGGGTAGTCCACCGCTTGCTGCGAACTCAACAGCGCAGCCCTGTTGCTGTAATACCTCGAAGAGTGGTTTATTTGATCGAGCACGTAGCGATGAGTGGCCGTCAATATGAGTAACGCCTTTTCGCAGGGCCGCCATGCCTATAAGGAGGCGTGTCGATGCGCCACTCATTCGGGCATTGAGGTGGACTGTTGAGCCACTCAAGTCCATTGGGCCTTTTACAATGGTGTTTTTACCGTCTGTTTTTATGCTGACACCTAGTTCGATGAGGCAGCCGATCATGGCTTGTGTATCATCACAATCGGGAATGCCTGTGAGGCGTGTTGTGCCAAGGGCTAGGGCTGCCATTGCCAGTTGCCTTAGTGCAATTGACTTGCTACCAGGCAGGCTGACTTCGACGTCAAATGAACTTTTGATAGCGGGGATCAAAAACGGGTTTAGAGAAGACAACACTTCACCTTTAGGCTAAAGCTTGGAGTTTACGAGTTATATTGATCTAGTAACAGCATTTGCGCGTGCATGGGTAGCAGGCTCGCTAAATACAGCGGCTGCGTTAATAAATTGAATTGGTCAGCGAGAAAAAGAAAAGCCGCCCCGAGGGACGGCTGAGTATTCCCATTTTTATTATTTTTGTGGGAACGCAAGCGCGACTTTCATGGCGCTTGTTGAAACCGCGCATCGACCAGTAAGTCTTGCGCTAATGCGGACCCCGGCTGCTTGCAGCTCAACGTTCCACTTCTCCCCCTTCTTATCTCAAAGCTAAGAATCCTGCAGGGCATCCTTTCGGAATTCGCTCACCAAAAGCTAACAGAGGCGACGCAAGCTTGCAAATTTTGCAACAGGGTGTTTACACGTGTGAAATTGTTTCAGGTCGGATCTGTCAACGAAACTAAGATTAATCAGTAAAGCGCGCAAAATTATGGTTAATATTAGTCGCTTCTCAGGAGGGAAATTGATGTCAAATTTTTACCAAACGCTTGAAAGCAGTTTTGCTGCCAATTTATCTGGCGATGCTTTGCGCCTGTCTGACGGCACTGTGTGGCGCTATCAGCACCTCCAGGAGCGAGTTAATGAGGTTGCTCGAGCTATAGTGGCAGAGGGCTTGCAGCCAGGTGATCGATTGGTTGTGCAGGTAGAAAAGTCTGCTGAAAACTTAGCCCTTTATTTGGCATGCCTTAAAGTTGGCGGTGTGTATGTGCCCTTGAATACGGCCTACACCCAAGCCGAGGTTGATTATTTTATCAATGATGCCGAACCGGCCCTATTTGTTGGCCAAAGCGAACGCGTTGATGTTAAGACCTTTACTTTGGGTGATAACGGTCAGGGCACACTGCTAGAGCGGGTTGCAGCACACTCTGGTAACCCTCTGCCAGTCACCAAGCCCCGGCAACCTGATGATATGGCTGCTATTTTGTATACCTCCGGCACTACTGGGCGCTCTAAAGGAGCTATGCTAAGTCACGCTAACCTAGCCTCTAATGCGCTCAGCCTAAGCACCTGTTGGGGCTGGCAGAAGAACGACGTATTGCTTCATGCGTTGCCAATCTTTCACGTCCACGGATTATTTATTGCCAGCCACTGCGCACTTTTGAATGCCACCCCTATGATTTTTTTGTCAAAGTTTGATGCTGCCCAAGTACTCGAACTGTTACAACAAGCAACGGTGCTTATGGGAGTGCCAACCTTTTATACTCGACTACTCCTGCAGAAGGGTCTAAATCACGCGAGTGTTGCGAACATTCGCGTTTTTATTTGTGGCTCCGCTCCGCTGACGGAACACATCTTCAACGCCTGGGAAGCAGCGACCGGCCAGCGTATTTTGGAACGTTATGGCATGAGTGAAACTATTATCAATACAAGTAATCCGCTTGAGGGCGATCGGGTCGCTGGAACCGTGGGGTTTGCATTGCCAGCACAGGAGTTCCGTATAGCGGATGCTGATGGCAGACCGCTGCGAAATGGTGAGATTGGCACTATTGAAGTTAGGGGCCCTAATGTGTTTCAGGGTTACTGGCAAATGCCGGAAAAGACAGCCGAAGAAATTCGCGATGACGGTTTTTTTATTACTGGTGATCTGGGTACAACTGATGAAGATGGTCGGTTGTCTATTGTTGGCCGTGCCAAAGATTTGGTGATATCCGGCGGCTACAACGTTTATCCGAAAGAAGTAGAAAGTGTGATCGACAAAATTCCGGGCGTGAGTGAGTCGGCTGTCATTGGTGTACCCCATGCCGATTTTGGTGAAGCGGTGGTTGCTATTATCGTACCCTCTGCGGAAGAAGTGAGTATAAAAACTATTCAAGAATACCTTTCCGACAAACTTGCACGGTATAAACAGCCCAAAGTAACTTTGAACGTAGATACCTTGCCTCGCAATACTATGGGTAAAGTTCAGAAAAATGTTTTGCGAGATACCTACGCGGGGTTGTTCTCGGAGCGTTAACGTTGCTCAAGGGTAATCTCTTTCACTGCCACAAACCTAAGTTCATGGCTTTGCTAATCTTTCTTGTAGGAGTAGGTGTCGCGATATCCGTAAGTCCCAGAAATGCACTTACGAAAGCGCGGGGTCGGGAGCTGGGTAAATTGTATGTCGATGATATGTTCTAATAAACTTGAACTTGCATTGCAAGTCGCTTTGTTGGAGAAGCTTGCATTTTGAAAGCTACTAATTTACATTCGAAGCGGTGTTGAATGCATAAGAAGAATATTATGGGATTTTGGTTATTGAGAGACATAGTTAAATAATTGTTAACATCAATATTTTAGAAATCTCTGAATATAGGGTAAGTCCACAAAATTAGGGTAAATTGCCGGAGCAGCGGTACCATCGGTGATGTTGGGTTTCTAACTTCTACGAATTTAATCCATTAATTATGGGTGGTATATGGGCCCGTCGTAGGAGCAGTGAATGTTAGTGAATCGTTATAAGTCCTTGGCTTCGTTTTTACTTGGCCTGGTTTTTACAGGGTTGCTGCATGCAGAACCAGTGCTCGTATTTGGCAGTTTTACCGATAAAAGCAATGCTTCCAACTTTCAACGGCTTGTAGAAGTTCGCTTAAATCGTCAAGTTTACCTGGCCGAAACGCCAGTCAATACAGCCTCTCACTACCGCGTGGTTTTGCCAACCAGCGGTTTGCCCGTTATTGATTTAAAGCGACAAGCTGCGGACGCGGGATATGATGGGGTTTGGTCTTGGGATGCTCCCGTACCTCGAGGGCGCGCAATAGCAGTTAATTCCGAAGCGCCTGAAGCGGATAGCGTAAAACTACCAGTTAACCCCGTTATAGACGCACGTGCTGGCTTAGTGCAAGCGGCAGATAAAATAGTTCTTAAGACTTTGCCGGCAGCATTTAGCGATGTGATTGCGTTAGATTCAGGTGGTACTAATGTCGATATTTTGATTCCGCAAATTGTAAAGTTATCCCAACCGATGACCATTGATGGGAGGATGGATGAGTCCATTTGGTCTGAAGTGCCGGGCTACGATAATATGCTGGTAATCGAGCCGGATACTTTGACTGACCCCCGATACAAAACAGATATGCGCATGTTCTATACAGACAAAGGTCTATACATAGCTGCGTTTATGGAACAACCGCCAGAGACGATGGTAGCGCGTTTATCGAGTCGAGACGAATTCATAAATCGAGACGCCTTCGGCATAACCCTTGATACCTCTGGTGAAGGCCTCTATGGCTACTGGTTCTCGGTCAATCTTGGGGGTTCTGTTATGGATGGCAAGGTTGCAGCTGAACGCCAATTCTCTCGGGAATGGGATGGACCTTGGACTAGTGGCACGGCTGTTCTAGAAAACGGTTGGAGCGCAGAGATGTTTTTACCATGGTCCATGATGACTATGGCTGGTAGCAAGTCTGGTGAGAGAAAGCTTGGGTTTTGGGTGAACCGTAAGGTTGCGTATATCGATGAGCGTTGGAGTTGGCCAGCATTGCCTTTTGCATCCAAGCGATTTATGTCTGCATTGGCCACGATGCGCACCCCGGATATAGAACCTAAGCAGCAAATAGCCGCATTTCCCTATGCTTCTTTGACTGTAGATGAGGCTTCCGGGGAAAACGAGAGTCGTGTCGGCGCTGATTTATCGTGGCGTCCCTCTTCTGATATGCAGATCACTGCAGCGATAAATCCAGATTTTGGCGCAGTGGAATCAGATGATGTGGTAGTTAACCTTACTGCTTATGAGACTTTCTTCCCTGAAAAGAGACTTTTCTTTCTTGAAGGGCAAGAAGTTTTCGCTACATCACCACGAAGTCTTCAGAGGGGCCCATCGCCTGTAGGTGGCGGCTCTAGAGGTACTGCGTCAACTTACAGTAGCGAGCCAACGACATTATTAAATACCCGTCGTATTGGAGGTGCCGCGCGTGTCGACGTGCCAGACGATATAGATGTGGCGGATGTCGAGCAGGGTAGTCCTACGGATTTATTGGGCGCTGCGAAAATTACCGGTCAGTCAGGTAAGTGGCGCTACGGGGTTTTGGGCGCTTTCGAAGATGAAGTCTCCTGGCGTGGCACTGTTAAAAGTGGTGTTAATAAGGGTCAAGGACTTACGGTTACTCAAGACGGACGCGATTTCGGCGTTGTGCGTCTACTTTATGAAGATGTAGGCGAAGGTCGTCGTTCTATAGGTTATTTAGGCACGCTCGTTAGCTACCCAGATAATGAAGCGGTAGTGCATGGAGTTGATTCCCATTGGCTGTCAAAAAATGGTGCGTGGCAAGTTGACGGTCAGTTAATGGCCAGTGATGTCGCTGATACTTCTGGTTACGGCGGTATGGTTGATATTTCATATAAGCCTAAACAGGGTGTTCAACACTCCTTAGCTATGGATTATTTAGACGATTCATTAGACATTAGTGACTTGGGCTATATTTTCCGGAATGACTCAACATCGGTGGTGTACTCCTATTCTTGGTCTACTGGACGGGGATTAAAATATCTGCGGAATAAAAAGCGTTCGATAATGGTAAATACCCGTTGGAACACTGATGGCTTCTTAGTCCGTTCAGGTGTCTTCGTCCGTAACGCTTGGACCTTCAAAAATCTCAGTGAAATTCGCACTGAATTTGACTACTTCCCAGCTCGCTGGCACGACCGTAATAGTTATGGCAATGGACGTTATAAAGTCGAGGATAGGCTTGTTGCAGAAGTAGGCTTTGGTACAAATACTTCTAAGAAGCTTTCTTTCAGTGCATTGCTTGGAGTGCGGCAGGAAGAATTGAGTAGTTGGACGAAAAGATCTTCGATGGGTGTAACTTACCAACCTTCTGATCGCTTTTCCGTAGATTTCGATTTAAATTATTTTCAACGTAAAGATTGGTTATTGCATGACCGTGATCGATTGTTGGTGACCTACGATGCAGGAGAATTTCAACCTCGATTAGGGATGGATCTATTTCTTAGCGCGAAACAGCAGATTCGTTTCACCTTGCAATGGGCTGGCATAAGAGCAGAAGAACGAGACTTCTACGGCATTCCGTTGAGTGAAGGTAAGTTAGTGGGCTTGGCCGATCCGATACAATCTGGCCTAGTCAGTTCGACTAATGGCGATTTTACATTATCTAGGCTCACTACTCAGTTACGTTATAGATGGGAGATCGGGCCGCTGTCCGACTTGTTTCTCGTATATACCCGAGGTAGTAATTTGCCCAATAGGGTAGACGATGTATTTTCTGATTTATTTGATGACGCGTTGAATACGCCCATTGTAGATGTGTTTGTTGTGAAACTGCGTTATCGCTTTGGCAACTAAAGTGTTGCTTCGGGTGTGGGTGTTTTAGGAGTTCGCCTAGACAAACATGCACAACCCAGTTGGGAACCTGCATGTTGTCTGTTCGGTGCTCCCTAGAAGCTGTCTTTTATTTGCAATGAATCGCGTAATTCCCTTTTCAAGAACTTGCCGGATGCATTGCGTGGCAGTGCTTCGTTCATGAACCAGAAATAGCGGGGTATTTTGAACTTAGCCAGTTTGCTTGCGCAGTGGCTGCGAAGCTCATCTGCCTTAGTTGTGGTGCCAGACTTAAGCAGTACGGCTACGCCGACTTCTTCGCCTAAACGCTCATCTTCTACGCCAAAGACAGTACATTCTGCGACGTCTTCGTGATCAAATATTGCGCTCTCAACTTCTGCACAATAAATGTTTTCGCCACCGCGCAAGACCATGTCTTTGATGCGGTCGACAATAAAAATGAAGTCGTCTTCATCTTTTTTCGCCATATCACCGGTGCGTAACCAGCCGTCGACAATTGACTCAGCGGTGGCATCTTCGCGGTTTAGGTAGCCTCGGATGACGTGGCCGCCGCGAACCCATAGCTCGCCTGCTTCTCCTAATGGCATTTCAATACCGCTGTCAGGGTTAACCACTTTGCTCTCGAAAGCTGGCATTGCCGGTCCACAACTTGCGGGCTTGTCGACAAAGTGATCGGCGCCAATAGAAGTGATAATGCCGCAGGTTTCGGTCATGCCGTAACCTGTATTGGGTCGTGCAGTTGCAACCACCTCTTCAATTTTGCCAACCAAGTCTGGCTGTAGCTGCGCACCACCACCGCCAAGGGTTAGCAGGGTTGAGGTATCAGTTGTCGCAAAGTTCGGGTGCGAAATGATCTCGCGCGCCATAACGGGTACGCCGCTGACTGCGGTGATTTTTTCTTTTTCGATCAGCTCTAATGCAACACCGGCATCCCACTTGTACATATGGATCAATTTGCCGCCGGCTAATGTGGTGCCGTGAGCCACACAGTTATTGGCTGTTACGTGAAACAGTGGGGTGGTGACTAGTGATGAAGGTACAACCGGCTCTGCATCCGCTGCCATTAAGCCATTTTTAACCGCCAAGGTGCGCTGTAGAGCACCAGCGAACATAAGGCTCCATACATTACTTACGCACCCTCTATGGGTCAGCTGGGCACCCTTAGGCTTGCCTGTTGTACCCGAAGTATAAAATATACAGGCGTCTTCGTCGGTATCAATATCAAGCATTGGTAGCGGCGCTGGGTTGGCAATAGCCTCGGCCCAAGGCGTAACACCTGCTTCTTCATTGGGGAAACGCACGCCCAAAAGTTTAATTGCACTGACTTCTTTGCGTAGCTCGCCTAGCTGATTAAGACGTTCTGGATCTACAATCATGACTTTAGGCGTTGAATCTTCCAGTGCGTAGAGCATTTCGCTGCCCACCCACCAAGCATTCATGCCTACCACAGCTGCGCCTACTGAAAGTGTTGCCCAATAGCAGAGCATCCATTCGGGGTAGTTTCGCATGGCAATGGCGACTCGGTCGCCAGGCTTAACGCCCTGTGTGATCAGCCAATGGGCCAGTGAAGCAACTTGTTCGTGTGCTTGGGCATAGGTGATGCGTTCGTCTTCATAGACTAGGTAGTCACGCTCAGCAAAGGCCTGTGTTGATAGCCATAGGTCGCGAAGATTTTGCGCGGCATTGGCATAAGTTTTAATAGGCACACCGCGTACTTCTTTAACGGCGATTTCAAAATCAGCGCCCGGTGCGATAAGCTCTGCCCAGGTTTCTTTATACTCCTGATACATCATTTTCTCCCTTCAAAAGTGCAAAGAACTGTACAGGTAAAAGTTGGCTTTGCGAAGGTGCTATGTGTGCAAAACGTGTGCAAAATGTGAAAGTTTGAAAGTTCAGCGCATTTGCTGTTTGCCGATTTGCGGCAGACTTCGGGTATTTGGGTGGCCAGTTGAGTTAACCTTATAAGTTGCCGCTCTCAACTTTTATCTGAATTGTTTTAAGCTAGAAGTTTTGCACGAGGTTTAGGGACTTGAGCGCTTTTGTGGCGGCACCAACTGCAATGCAGACCGCACTTATTCCGTTGGGTACTGCTGTATGAAATCTAATATGAGTTACCTGATGGATTTCACAATTCCATTCAAACTGGATTTCAATAGGGTTTTTTTGAAGATGGAACGAATGAATTTATCTATTGTCATACCGGTGCAAGGGCACTTTAGCCAGTTGCATGACTTGCTCGGCGACCTTCAATGCTTAGTCGCCGAAGTGCTTGTTGTGGAAGCTGTTGCTGCCGCGGGCGAAAGCACTTCAATTCAATCGGATCCGCTTAATTTGCGCGACCAATGCAAGCGGCAAATTCTCGACTGGGGTGGTCGGTGGCTTTCTAGCCCAGCTTCTCGTGGTGCTCAGGTGGCGCTGGGGTGTCAGCACGGCAATGGTGCTTGGTTGTGGGTTTTGCATGCAGATACGCGTTTAGATGCGCCGGTGATTGAGTATCTTCAGCGCGTTATCGTGGAGGAGCCAATTGGCTGGGGGCGATTCGACATCAGTTTTCGTGAGACTCATCAGCGGCTTGAGTGCGTTGCCTTTTTTATGAATTGGCGCTCGCGTTTAACGCGCATCTGTACCGGCGATCAAGGCATGTTCTTTCACCGAGATTGTTTAGCGCACATTGGAGGTTTCCCCAATCAACCCCTTATGGAAGATATTGAAATCAGTCGGTTGCTCAAATCTTGTGGCGACTTTATTTTTCTTGCGCCTAAAGTCTCAGTGCAAACCAGCGGGCGACGTTGGCTGCAAAGCGGCTGGCTCAGAACCATTTTGAGCATGTGGCGATTTCGCCTTCAGTATTTTTTTGGCAAGTCGCCCCAAGTCCTTTTTGATCAGTACTACAAAAGATAAATATGCGCCAATTACTGAGTGTTTTTGCCAAAACTCCAATTGTGGGGCGTTGTAAAACCCGGCTCATTCCTTTGCTGGGTGCAGAAAATGCTATGGCTGTCCATTGCGAACTTGTTGAGCGGACGCTGAGCCAAGTTGCCGCGGCCACAAATATTCAAGCCAGTCTTTGGGTCACCGAAATTGAGCAACAAACTCAGCAATGGTCGGATACCTGGCAATTGCCTTTGGCTCTGCAAGAGGGCACTGACTTGGGTGAACGCATGTTTGCGTGTCTAGATCAGCTGTGCGACAGGGCCCAGGAAGGTGCGCTGTTAATGGGCACTGATTGCCCAGGCATTGATGCCTGGTACATAGATTCAGCGGGGCAAAGTCTGCTCAATTATGACGTGGTGCTGGGTCCGGCAGAAGATGGCGGTTACGGTTTGATCGGCATGCGCCAAGCTCATAAAGCGCTTTTTCAGAATGTGGAGTGGGGTACTGATGCTGTGGCAGAGCAAACGCTGATGGCCGCAAGAAACCTACAACTCAGCGTGTTCCAAATGCCAAAAATTTGGGACGTTGATCGTTCGGAAGATTGGCGGCGGTATCTTTTATTGAAGGATAATGAAGCGAAAGGACAAAGAGGGTGAATAGAGGCTATATAAACAAAGGGCTAAAGATAAGGCTCCTAGCGGCAATTTGTCGGCTTGGTTAGGAGCGTCTATAGACTGAGCAGTAGGCTTATTTAGCAGATCTAGCCAGGAGGACGGGTACTTAGCTGTGCGCCGCAATATGCTTAATTTTTTCGATCATAGATCTCAGCCCGTTGCCACGAGTGACCGAAAGGTGGGCGAGTAAGTCTAGTTCGTTGAACAACCCATCTAAATCTAATGCAGTGATCTGCTCGACGCTTTGATTATTGGAGGCTATGAGCACTACTGCGCTAAGGCCTCTGACAATGTGTGCATCGCTGTCTAGTTGGAATTGCAGTTTACCGTCTACCATTTGATGGGTTAGCCAGACCTGACTTTGGCACCCACGAATGAGGTTGGCGTCAGTTTTGTAAGCGTCTGCCAAGGGGGTTAGATCCTTGCCTAGGTCTATGATAAATCTATATTTATCCTCCCAATCATCAAAATAGCTAAAGGTTTCTTTGAGCTCTTCTAGGTCCATGCTTAAGGCCATTGGTTTAAAAGACTCCTAGTTCTAGCTGTGCTTCTTCGCTCATCATGTCTCGGGACCATGGTGGGTCTAGCACCAGCTCCACTTCCACCTCATTAACGCCAGGCGCTTGCATCACGCGATCTTTCACTTCCTCAATGAGCACGGGCCCCATGCCGCAGCCTGGTGCAGTTAAAGTCATTTCTATATTTACTCTAGCTTGCTGGGTTTTAACTGCGTAGATAAGGCCAAGGTCAGCAATGTTGACGGGTATTTCCGGGTCGAATACTGAGCGCAGGGCATGCCAGATATGCTCTTCATCCACAGTATCTGTGCCAGTCGCTGACGCAGGAAATTGTAAGGGTTCTATTTGCAGGCCAATGGCGTCAGCGTCCATCCCGGCAATACGCGCCATGTTGCCATTGAGAATAACGGTGAAGGTGCCGCCCAATGATTGGGTAAGGGTAATAAATGCGCCTGAGGGAATGGTCACAGGGTCGCCGGTAGGTACTAAGCGCGCGGCACATTCTCTAGTGGTTGTAACAATACGTCGTTCCATAGCAGCTAGGTCTGCGCAGTGGCATCTGTGGCTAGTACTGATGCGCTAGGGTTACTGACACCTTCGTCATTACCTTCTTTCGAAAGTGCAAAGCTCTCGCCACAGCCACAATAGCTTTGGGCATTGGAGTTTTTGAAAACCAACGCTGAGTTCAATCCTTGGGTCACCATATCGATCTCTGTGCCGGCAACCAAATCGAAATCATCTTGATGAATACAAATATGCACGCCATCGGCTACTTCTACTTGAACGTCATCGGTCGAGGTGTCCTCTAAAAAATCTAGCGTATACATATATCCGTTGCATCCACTTTCCTTAACGCCCAGGCGTAGAAAGCGAGAACGAGTCAGTTCTACTTGCCTGCGGATGTGCTCGCAAGCTTTGGGTGAAACGGTAATTTGAGTATTCATAATATTTATATCGGTTATCTGCTAACTAAGTTGGTTTATTCTCTATTTGTGCACAAAATGCAAGTGAGGCTGCTTTCAGAGAAAGTCTCCGGCGCCAGCCGCTACAGAAAAGTAGTCGCCTTGTTCACGCCACTAATTAACCTATCTACGTCCTCTTCATTGTTATACAGACTAAACGAGGCTCTCACAGTGCCGGGGATACCCAACCGAGTCATTAGCGGCATATTGCAATGGTGACCGGAGCGTACCGCAATACCCTGCTGGTCGAGTAGCGTGCCTACATCGTTGGGGTGACTGCCCTCAATTAGGAACGAAATCACTGCAGACCGCTTAGCCGGCTGACCAATGAGTCTGAATCCAGGAATCTGCTCTAAACCAGATAAAGCTCTACTAACTAGCTCTTCTTCTGCCGCAACAAGCTCCGCGATAGGCTGCTGCTTAAGGTAGTTGATGGCTGCGCCAAGACCAATGGCACCAGCAATGTTAGGCGTGCCCGCCTCAAATTTGTAGGGCGCAGATTGATAGGTGCTCGAGGTAAGTGTCACATGTTCAATCATCTCGCCGCCACCTTGCCAAGGGGGAAGCTCTTCAAGTAACGCCTCACGACCATATAACACGCCAATGCCAGTGGGCGCATAAAGTTTATGACCAGAAAATACGTAGAAGTCGCATCCCAGATCTTCTACGTCCACGGGCAGATGTAATATCGCCTGGGCGCCGTCGACCAGCGTTAACGCGCCTACGTCTTGCGCCATTTTAATCAGAGCTTTGGCAGGGTTGATTGTGCCTAAACCATTTGAAACATGGGTAAAAGAGAACAGCGCAGTATTTTTCGTCAGCTTTGCGGCGGCGTCGTCAAGGTCTAGTTCGCCATCGTCGCTAATAGCTACTGCCTTTATGTTGGCACCGGTTCTTGCTGCGAGCATTTGCCAGGGCACAATATTGGAATGGTGTTCTAGCTCTGTAATGAGAATATCTTGGCCTGGCTTTATTCTCTGGGTGAGAATGTTAGCCACTAGGTTGATGGCTTCAGTGGTGCCTCGAGTGAAAATAATTTCTTTTCGACTTTCCGCGTTGATAAATTCTTGGCAGAGACTTCTGCCGGATTCCATCATCTGTGTGGCTTCTTCCGCCAGCTCGTGAGCCGCACGGTGCACATTAGAATTGTGCTGCTGGTAGTACTTGTCTATGGCTTCTATGACAACTTGGGGCTTTTGCGTTGTTGCGCCGTTATCCAAATAAACCAAGGATTTACCGCGGCTTTGCCGCGCCAATATTGGAAAGTCTTGTCTAATACTCAAGCGTTTTGCTCCTGCTTGATGGCATTGATCAATACAGGCAAAGCGGCTTCTGCAAAGGCGCCTTGTGTGCACTGACGTAGAAAGCCTTCGCTCAATAACGCTTGGGCAGCTTGGGGGCTAATGCCGCGGCTAGTAAGGTAGAAAAGCTCTTGGTCGCTGAGTTGGCCAATGGTTGCACCGTGGGCGCAGGTTACATCATCGGTATAAATCTCTAATTCAGGTTTTGTGTTAATGGTGGCATTTTTGCCCAAGCCCAAATTTTTGTTGGCCAGCGTCGCGTCGGTGCCGCTGGCGCCTTCATGGATATGGATGCGTCCGTTAAAAGTACACTTGCCACCGTCGGCTACTATGTTGTGTACAACTTGCTTACTTTTACCGTTAGCTACCAAGTGCTCTAATGTCACTTGCTGATCGAGGGCCATTTTGCCGCCAATCATGGCCGCGCTGATGAGTTCTGCGTTGGCACCTTGGCCAGAAATGCGGATCTGAATATCTTGTCGACGCAAGCCCGCACCAGTTGCATGATTGTTGAGCAAGTAGTCTGCGTTCTTACCAATATCTACGGCCAGGTACTGCCAGTGTAGTTTTGCCTCATCAAGGCTGTTGCGTGAGTGCTTGAGGTGACTGCATTCTGCAAGGCTTATCCACAACGTATTTTGTGGCTTTAAGTTGCCTGTGAAATTTTCTAATAATATCGCGTCTGCGTTTGCGCCAAGGCTCAATAGTATGGGCACGGTGCTATTTGAGTGATGAATTTCCAGCGGTGTTTCTAAGACACCTTCAATATGAATAAAAAGCGCTTCTTTGGCATAACAGAGCCTTGCAAAAGCTTCGGGTGCTTGACACAGGTCAAAGCCGAAGCCGAGATTTTGTTGCGGTACTTGGCTGATTTGAACGCCAATTTGTTCTCCACCTTTGATAGTCGGCTGACTCATACCGCTGTTTAGACCTTCCAATACGGGCGCTGTCTTTGAATATTTCCAGCGCTCTCTATGCAGGGTGCTATTCAGTGCGCTCGCTAATGCGCTAGGCACATCGTCGCTGTGCAGAATTTCTGCAGGTAAGGCAAGGCCGCCTTGAGAGAAATAGTTGGGTAGGGTGACCGCTTGAGGAAGGCTTAGGTCAGCCATGCGTAACCTTTGTCTTCTAACTCTAACGCTAGAGATTTGTCCCCGGACTGAACGATTTTGCCGTCCGCTAGGACATGGACGACGTCAGGCACGATGTAATCTAACAACCGTTGGTAGTGGGTAATGAGCACTACGCCGTTGTTCTCGTTCTTGTATCTGTTCACACCCTCTGCTACAACCTGCAGTGCATCAATGTCTAGGCCTGAGTCAGTTTCATCGAGGATCGCCAACTTTGGTTCTAGCAACAGTAACTGCATGATTTCATTGCGTTTTTTCTCACCGCCGCTAAAGCCTTCGTTAACGCCGCGCTTTAGAAATTGGGGGTCTAGGTCCACTGACGTGGCAAGTAGTCTGACTTGCTTAATGAAAGCAGCAGTATTTGGCTGCTCTTCACCGCGAGCCCTGGCGAGTGAGTCGACACTGGCCTTGAGAAACTCCATATTGGAAACGCCGGGAATTTCTACCGGGTATTGAAAGGCGAGAAATAGTCCTAGCTGCGCACGTTTATGAGGTTCTAATTCAGCCAGATCTGCATCTGCCAAAGTCATTGATCCATCAGTGACAGTATAGCCGGGTCGTCCTGAGAGCACGTTGGCTAGGGTGGACTTGCCTGAGCCGTTGGGACCCATGATTGCATGGACCTCGCCGGGATCAACGCTGATATTCAGCCCTTTAAGAATGGCTTTTTGCTGATCTTGAGCGCTTACTGTTGCGTGGAGGTTAGTTACTTCTAATAAACTCATCCGACGGCTCCTTCCAAACTGACTTCTAACAATTTTCCTGCTTCCACTGCAAATTCCATGGGTAATTCTCGGAACACTTCTTTACAAAATCCGTTGACGATCATGCCTACGGCTTTCTCGCTGTCTATGCCGCGTTGCTGGCAAGCAAATAGCTGATCGTCGCTGACCTTTGAGGTGCTGGCCTCGTGTTCGATGATAGCGGAGTTATTTTTGTTCTCTATGTATGGGAACGTGTGTGCGCCGCATTGGCCGCCTATCAATAGGGAGTCGCACTGAGTGAAGTTGCGCGCGTTCTCCGCTGTCGGTGATATGCGCACCAAACCTCGGTAGCAGTTTTCGCTGAACCCTGCACTGATGCCCTTGGAGACAATGGTGCTTTTGGTGTTCTTACCCATGTGGATCATCTTTGTGCCGGTATCGGCTTGCTGGCGGTTATTGGTGAGTGCTACCGAGTAGAACTCACCAACAGAATCATCGCCGCGCAATATAACACTTGGGTATTTCCAAGTAATAGCTGAGCCCGTTTCTACCTGAGTCCAAGAAATTTTAGAGCGAGCGCCGCCGCATAATCCACGCTTGGTAACAAAATTATAGATGCCGCCTTTGCCGTTCTCATCGCCGGGATACCAGTTTTGTACGGTCGAATATTTAATTTCCGCGTCTTCTAGCGCGATCAATTCTACTACTGCTGCATGGAGCTGATTTTCGTCACGCATGGGCGCCGTGCAACCTTCCAAGTAGCTCACGTGTGAGCCGGCATCGGCGATGATTAGGGTGCGTTCAAATTGGCCGGTATTACGTTCGTTGATACGGAAGTAAGTAGATAACTCCATTGGGCAGCGGACGCCTTTGGGGATGTAGACAAATGAGCCGTCGCTGAATACAGCAGAGTTCAGTGCCGCATAAAAATTATCTTTTTGCGGTATCACGCTGCCCAAATATTTCTGGATAAGTTCGGGGTGACTGTGCACAGCTTCGGAAATAGGGCAAAAAATCACCCCAGCTTCTGCCAATTTTTCTTTAAAGGTAGTGGCAATAGAGACACTGTCAAAAACAACATCCACGGCTACATTTGAGCCCATATTCGGCGCTTGGGGCACATTGGCGTTAACCACACCCGCTAGTACAGCCTGTTCATGCAGAGGGATACCAAGTTTTTCGTAGGTACGTAACAGCTCAGGGTCTACCTCATCAAGGGACTGTGGACCGTCTGCCTGACTCTTGGGTGCTGAGTAGTAGGAGATTTCTTGAAAATCTATCGGCGGATAGTGTACGTGAGCCCACTTTGGCTCAGGCATGGTTTTCCAATGGGCGAAGGCCTTTAGCCGCCAATCCGTAAGCCATTGTGGCTCGTTTTTACGTGCTGAAATAAAGCGCACGGTATCCTCATCCAATCCCGGGGCTAGGGTATCGGATTCAATATCGGTGACGAACCCAGCACTGTATTCGCTGCGGGCTTCGACTAGATCATCAACAGATGTTTGACTCACTGTGTCTCCTGATTTTAAGAAGTCTTAGGATGGTTGCTTGCCGCACAAATCGACGGTGCATTGGGCATACTTTAAAGGGGGAGTATGATACATCCCGAGCAATGTCTAAGTAAATCAAACAACCTACGACTTGTAAGTGGGGGCGTATGTCTAAACTGCAATTAAGTTTAGGCTGTACATTAGTTAACTTACTCTGGCTCATTGCTGTCCACGTAGAAGAAGGTACGCCTTTATTGATGAATTGTCCGTGAAATGGCTGCAAACTTGATGCGTATAAGTGATATCAGACAGTTTTGAGTGAGCCAGAAGATGCCTGGAGTACTAACAATCCGTAGTACACCAAAAAAGGCCTCAATGGGGCCAGTGAATTAGGCTAGTGAGCGGGCTTGTAAAAGGAACTTCCGAAATGACGGAAAAAATGCTGCCAATGCCTCCTTTGTTGTAGACTGGAAGCTGAACTTGTGCCAAAGCCGTGCTCAGTCAAGAAAAATCAAATTAAGACCCCTATATGCCAAAGCTCCAGCGTTTGCCGGAATCCAATGTTGACTACGTTTACGGCATCTTTTTACTCACAGAAAAGCACAAACTGATCCGGGCGCTGAAAAAGATCCACCAACCTTCAGTGCATGGCACAAGAACCTGGGGTTCAGCGTTTTTGACCATGGACTATTTGACCCACAACCCAATCATCAAAGGCAGTAAGGTCCTTGATCTCGGCTGCGGCTGGGGTGGAGCGTCGGTATTTTGCGCACACAAATTCAAGGCCCAGGTCACAGCAGTGGACTTAGATCCGGCTGTATTTCCGTTTTTGAACGTTTTTGCTGAAATTAATTCGGTAGAGGTGATAACTCGCAAAGCTGATTTCACCAAACTTAAAGGGCCAGATTTGGGTCAGAATCAAGTGATTTTGGGTAGCGATATTTGCTTCTGGGATTCTTTAGTAGAGCCATTGGCGAAGATGGTGAATAGGGCCATTAACAATGGCGTTGAGCGGATTATTATTGCAGATCCGGGCAGGCCAACTTTTTACGAATTTTGCGACAAGGTTTCGTCCAAGCATAAAGTCAGCTTACAAGAATGGTATAGCGTGGAGCCAGATCGCAGCGTTGGTGAAATTGTTGAAATAAGGCCATTTTAATAGTAATAGTGGCCTAACCGTGTACGTTTCCCTTCGCCTCACTTATACAGACTCGGAAAAGCGGCAATACTGAAGCGGTTGAGGCCGTGCTTATGAACTGCCGTTATTGAGTAAAAAGCCCTGCAACTGCTTCGCCATACTATTACATGCGTTGTTCTGCACTCGGGCAATGATTGGAATTGGTACAACGATCGCCGGCATATAGCTGGTGCCATCTGCATCTGAGGATATGCGGCCCACGGTTTTGCCGTCGTTCGTATCCCATATTGTCGCCTCGTAGGACGCGTCGTTCTCCCAGGTTAAAAAACCAAAGCAGCCGCCACCAGCGGGTGATACCGAACATGCCAGTGAGCCAGAAGATGATGTGCGCTGGGTTTTGCCGTCGAGCCAGATGAGATATTTAATGCCCAGGTCGTTTAGGCGGTCAGCCAGTAGTCGTTGCTCTAGGAGTTGAGGTAGTTGATTTACCTTTACCGGCGCAGTGCGCGGTTCAAACCAAGGAAAGGTTTGATCTTTGAAACTTTGTTCACTAACAACATTCAGCCCATTTGCGCCTTTGGCCAAATCTTTAGCGACACAGTCGACAAAGTTTATTTCAGTTTCTTCATGGTTTGGTCTATTGTTGCGCCCCAAAACCACTACAGAATCGCCAATTTGTATGCCGGTTTCGCGCTCTCTGACTTGTTGTACAGTAGAGTTCACACAGCCGAATAAAAAACTGGTCATGCACAAAGTGAAAATAAGTTTCATCGTATTGCCCTCGTGTGTGGATAAATAGATCGTGTGCAAGCAATAATCATTCTGTTGGTGTGTCAGCGGTAGCAGATTGCTCTTGGTCTACTTTTTCTGTTGTTTCTTCTGTTTTTTCGATGGTCTGTTCGGCTGTTTCCTTGGCCGTATTCGCCACGGCTTTTGGTGTGCCTTTTTCTCCAGCGGCCCAGCGCGCGGCTACAGATTCTGATAGGAAGTTCAGACTGAAAAACGCCATGGCGTCTCGGCAGGCAGAAAGCGCCGCTGCCTTCAAGGCAGCTTCATCGCCGCGGTAGTCGTTCTGATTTGCCTTGCCGTAGGCTGGAAGATCCCAAGAACCCAGTAAATTTGCTTGGTTATCATAAAAGTGGAATCTGTAGCGCATCCATACTTCAAAGTACTCTGAACGCGTTTGTCGGGGCAGGGCCATCTGCATTTGCATAATCTCGGGTAGCAAAATGCCATCTACAAGTTCATTGCTGGCAAGTTGCACGAGAACCATATATTCGTTGAATAATCCTTCGCCTAGTCGGCTGAACATATTACGTTGGGCGCTACCAATATGAATGTTGAACTTGCCCGCACCTTGGATTTCTTCGTTATGGTTATAACTCAGCAGCTTTTCATTCAAAACAATGCCCGCATTCATTGAGACAGGTTCTAGTAAGGGCGTTGGGAATTGGTTTTTCAAACTCACTTGGGCGCCACTACAGCCCGCGGTCAAAGCTACTAACGCCACTGCTAACACTAACTTTATGTGCGACTTCAACTTGGCGCTCATGCCAGTATGGGTAAGTTCTGATGCTTTAATCCAAGTATTAATTTTTGCCATACTATTTCTCATTGATATTGGGTGAGCCCCACAAATGTACCGTCATTGCGGTAGGCCAGTTCGCGCATTAGGGCTGCAAAGCGAAAAGTTCTGGCATTTGGGCGATCTAAAAAAACCGGAAACCCTACAGCGTGTATCCTTACTCTGCGACGACCTGATTCATCAGCTAAGTTAATTCGGTCAACCGCTTCGACAACTTCTTCTATGGAGTTTCCAGTGTAGTCATCGCCAAATATATAAACGCTGATACGCTTGTTTGGGTCATAGAAGGTTGAAACTGCTTCCTCGATGCCTTCAACAGGACTCGAGTTACTAAACGGTGCCCAGTTGCGCAAGGTACTAACTATGCTGCTGCGACGGCTTGGACTGTCTGCTATCCATTGGCGGGCAAAGGCGGGGAACATGTAGTCACCCATATCATTCATGACTTGAATGCCTTTCACGTTGGGGTAAATAGCCAGGGTTTCACTGACTTTTTGTACCGCTTGGCCCCACGCTGCACTTTGCATACTACCCGATGTATCGATAACAAAAATGATGTACTCGGAGTCAACTGAGATGCCGCCAACCAGTCCGGAGTCACGTCGAAAATCTAGCCCTAATAGACGCTCCATTTCATCGGTTAGGCTTTGTCTGGCAGATGCGAGCTGTAGATTTTCGAGAGAAATTCTCCGTTCGGCTTCAGCTAAGTTGTCGAAGCGGCCAAGTACCTCGGTTAACTGCGTCTGTAATTTAGCGAGTTCTACTAATTTGCTTTGCAGATCGCTATTTTCTAATTGGATTTGTCTTCGTAATTCGCTGATTTTGCCCCTGATTTCAAACAGTGCGGCTTCGCGCTGCTGAACTTGTTCGGTTAAATCTACACTACTGACTTCTAGCACTTCAGGTTGAAATGTTTTTGTTAGCATTAACAGCAGTATGATGGCCCCAAAGCCACAACAGATGACGTCTAAGAACGATACGCTGAATTCTTCTACACCACGTCTTTTACGCATTTAGTGCCAACCTCGTAGTCGAGTTGCTAGTAAAGCTGATGTTTGTTGAGTCATTAAGTTGACCATATTCAAAGTAGGCGAAGGATTTTGACGCAACTCAAGGTAAATCTGTCCAGCGGTCACTTTCTGTGTCTGTTCTGCTTTCTGCTCCTTTGTATGTTGTCTGGTCAGTACAGACATTATGGCCAATCCCACGAGGGCGAGATAAATGCGCCGCCAGAAACTCTCGCCAACTGCCACCAAGCTGCGCCCGCCAGTGGGTCGCCCTCCATGGGGAATAAGATGACATTGACTGGAATCTGCCGCGGCAGCCGCTCTGCGGCTGCTCTAAATAACTCCAGCCTTTTATTACCTGCAATAGTTGCGCTTCTTGGCTCTGCGTTGCCTCTTGTAGGTAGACCGTCGGTAATGAAGTAAACGTTGTCTGGAATAGGCGAAAGCTCCCTGATGGCGAGTATTACAGCCTCTAAATTTGTCCCACCAGTAGGTACTTGTTGCTTCAGAGATTCTACGGATGCGTTAATTAAAGTGCCGTCTGCCATAGGTTGCCAGTCATTAGAGCCGCCCGGCACCAGGGTTTGGGTGGACTCATTAAAGGTCATCATCTGAAATTCAGCATCCAGAGGCAGTTGGGCGGCGAGCCACTCTACTGTGCGTATGGCGCGCTGCCATTTAGGCGCTTGGAGTTGCTTCTCTACGGGCATGTTACGTCTGCGCAGAACGTTAACGATGGTCTCATCGAGCATGCTGGCGGAGGCATCTACAACAATGACAACATTACGCCCGCCGACCCGCATACCGGTTAGATACTGACGGTCGCCTTCGCCCTTGATGTTTCTGATTTGATTGCCGTCATTGGCGGCTTTTATTGCCTCAAGCTGCTTTATCTTATCTTCGCGACTTTCGATATCTGATTTCAATTCATTGGTGTCTGATTGCGTGGCGATTGAGTTAGCCTCAAGTTTCAGCAGTCTATCTAGTTGGGCTTGCAGGCTTTTTTCTATTACCGCGGCTTTCTCATTGGCGTTGCCAAGCCGCGCTTGGCTGTCGTCTTTAGCGTCAATTAAATCGAACAAATCCTTTTCACCTTGCAGCACTTGGTAGTCGAGTAGGCGTATTTCGGCGAGTAGATCTTTGTACACCACCGCTTGGTTCTGCTGCGCATCGTGATTGACGATGAGAAAAATTAGAATGACCGCGCCAAAGCCGCAAGACATAACGTCAAGAAATGCCAAAGAAAATATGTTGAGAGGACGCTTTTTTGCCATGATTATTCGACGTGAATGGCCAACCAGCTACTGCCCGCAAAGGACACTTGGTCACTGTGTTTAAGTTTGGCCTGGCTAGCGGGTTGGTCATTCACAAGCACCTGCACGTTGGGGCGCAGTAGCCCATCTTCATCCAAGAAGGCTGCGAAGGAGCGATCTTCAATTGCCGTTGCCGCTAAGTCACCAAGTAGGTGGGTTGCTGGTTTTCTGTCAGATTTTTCGGCCAGCGCTACCGTATCGCTGTCATTGCTGGTCATAGCGGCGCTGGTTACAGGGCCTTGAGAAGACAAAACTGGGTGCGCATTAAGGCGGTCGACTTGTCCTGGTGCAAAGGTTTGGGCGAGCTTTTGCGCCTGCTCGAAGTAATGTTGGTTATCGGACACCGTCAGACTGGCCACACGACTTTTAAGCAACTCCAGCAGCTTTGGAATTTTTGCAGCTCTTGGGGTAATCACAAGATGAGTGGTGTCGGTAAGGCCAAGCTGATCTAGTTGTTTTGCAAGCTGGCTTGTCAGTTGAGTGACATTTATTTCAGTGCCGCGGCTATAGCCATCTATATCAACGCTGATTTTGGCGTCCTGAGGTATTTGACCCTGATCTATCCAGGCCAATACTTGGTCAAAGACTTGTTGCTCAGTTTCAGCGCTATGCAGTGGGTCAAAGCGAATACTTCCAAGGAATACATTGGCGATCTCTTGCAACCAGATGTCCACAATGCTGAACAACCCTAGACTGTCAAAGTTGGTGGTGGAGCTGTTTACTAGCATCGTGTCGCTTAACTTTACGCTGCTGAGTTGCCCTTGGCGCAGACCGATATCGAGGAAAAGAAAATCGCTGCTATGGCCACTGCTACTTTGTTGCGCAAGTCCGCTGTTAATAAAGCCACTTGGTTGAAGGCCAGCTGCTTGCGCAATGCCAAGCAGTAACTGAAGTTGCTCGTCCGAGAAATAGGCGGGTATTAGAAAAGCGCATTCCTCTATGTTGGCCGCTGCTGTCATGTTTTTCAGGTGATGAAAAATCAAATCCGCATGATTAAGGGCTTCTCCCAAGGGGGCAGCGAGCGACTCATCGCTGAGCCTACCCATATACTGACTAGCACAGGCCTGTGGATGGCTTTTTACATGCGCTAACGCATCATGACCAAAGAGCAAATTTTGGCCGTTGAAATACGCGATACTTGGCTGGTCGTACACTACTTCGCCTTGGTCATTTGTGCAGGTTAAGCTGCCGTCGTTTACGTCTATTAAATGCATCTTACTTGTCGGTTGTTCTTAGGTGGCTGAGCAATCGCTTGTCGCAATAATTGTGGGTGTCCAGTACCAAGCGCTCCTGGATCAGTTGCAGTTGGTGCATGAAAAAAACCAAAACAATACTGATAAGTAGGGCGATGAAGGTTGAGTTGAACGCGACGCCGAGACTGGCCGTGACGCCGGCAATATCGCCTTCTACAGCTTTGTAGGCTTGGCCAAGCGCATCACTGATGCCTCTGACCGTGCCGATGAAACCAATAGACGGAATGGCCCATGCGATATATCTAATCATAGACAGCTCGCTGTCTAAGCGGTCTGACTCCCCCTCACATACAGACTTAACTGCTTCAGAAACATCTTGCACGTTTTCTGTTGAGGCGAAACGGTTGAGTGCTGCGCTGAGGGCTCTGGGTAACAGGCCCATTTGTTCTTTTTCTGACAGAGCTTGTAAGGGGCGAATGTAGGTGCGGGTATCTTGTGGTAAAATACTCGTGCCGCCTCGAACATTGATGAAGTCCTTCTCTAGCAGATCTTGTTCATAGAAAGCGCTACGAGTTTTTAAACCCATTATGGCCAATGCCCAAAAAAGCAAAATGAAACATGACTCTTGTTCGAAATCTTTTACTACAACGTACAGTGATCTTTCCTGCACGTAGTCTTTATTGATGGCGGCCTGTATTGCATTACTTTCAAGCACTGCTTCTGCGTTTGGTCTAATCACTGTTTGGTAGACGAGGTGTACCAGGATCACCGAAATGATTAGCGCGCTGATCTGAAAGATCATCTCTGTTGGTATTTGTTTTTTCATATTTTGCAGTCCAACGGTCTAGAATTTGGTTTCATTAAGTTGTTGATTAAATATCTACAGGAAACGGTACCGCGAAGTCTTCGGAAATCTCTTCGCTGGGTTTGAATACATCTTTTTGCTCTCTGGTGGCAGTTTTTGGTGCAACGAGTACCGGTGCTTTTATCGTTGGGACGTTAGTGTCGGCATTATCAGTTTTTGGTTTATTGTTCTCGCTTACGTCTTTGTTGCCTGTTGCCGTATTTGCCGTCTGGTTTGTTGGCTGAACTTGGGCCTGCAACAAACCGCTAAAACTAGCTAAGGCCAAATAAAAAACTGTGTTAAACAGAGTCATCTTGATGAGAGAGGGCCACAACGCTTTGCGCTTATACAGTGACATTATTTTTTTCAGCCTTTTTCTTAGATGCATTTTATTCAGCATAACGAGCGATTCTAAATCCAATATCTTGCCGGCCATCTATGCCGTAATCTCTGAACGATAAGCGCAGCTCGGTTACGGTGCCGTGCATCCAGCTCGCTCCCTTAATAACATGGTATTCACCCTTAGATGGTCCTAGGTAGTCTTCTACCGCATCCTGTTTTGGGATTTCGTAGAAGTCGTTTGTCCATTCGGCGACGTTGCCACCCATATCAAATAGTTGATGGTGGTTGGCTTTGAATGAGCCAACAGGTGCTGAACCACTGTAGTTATCGTTGTAGGAAAAAATTATTCTGCCGACTAAATTGGCCGCGGAGCGGTCTGCGTAATTTTCAAACCTTTCCGGTGGTGGTAGAGCGTTGCCCCAAGCAAAGCGCAGTTGTTTGCCATCTGCCTGCGGCTCTGGAGGCAGCTTTCTGGCACTCCACGTCCATTCCGCTTCGGTGGGTAGGCGGTAACCTTTAGCCGTAGAGTTTTGTCCTACTACTTTACTGAACTCCATCTGGTAAAAAGGCTCTAGACCATCTTCTTTCGATAACCAGTTACAATATTCGGCTGCTTCGCGCCAGCTCACCATTACTACGGGTTGATCATTGTCATTTAGGTTTGTCTCTTGATAGCTTTCAGAGTCGTGGCCACTAGCGAATGCACGAAATTGTTTGTTTGTTACTTCATGCTCGCTGAGATAGAACAGGCGCGTGAAACTTGCTGTGCGCATTGTTTCGTTGGCGCGTCGACCTGGTTCTCGTCGTGATGCGCCTAGGTCTACTGAATCTGCACTAAACAAACGTAATCGTTGATTCTGTGAAGTTACTTGGATTGGCTTAAGTGCCGCTATTCGCGCCTCTTCTAGGGTCAGTAGTTTAACTTTTAGCGATTGGGTAATGCCCGCTTTAGGATTTATAACTGTTTCAAAGCCTGCATAGCCTTCAAGTGACAGTGTGATTGTTTGTGCTTCAAGTGGCAGTTGAACATTTTGACTGCCGCTGCCAATTATCCTGCCATTAATGCTGACTTTGGTGTCTTGAGGTTGGGTTTCAATAGAAACCGTGCCTTTAAGTAATTTTAGATCAATGTGGAGTGCTCGGACTTCGTCTTTGTCTATGCGTAGGTTTCTATTTGCTCGGGCATGACCTGAATAGATGAGCCCAATGCGCTGGGTCGAATTAGATTTCAAATCCATTTGTAAGGGTGTTTGACCCAAAAATTCGCCGTTGATTATCACTGCCGCGCCTGACGGGTTAGAGGTGAGATTGACTTGGGCATCTGCCTGAACGAGTTGAAATAGGTCTAAGGTCTGGGTTTGGCCAGCTTGGGCAAAGAGTCGTTGGCTAAATGTTTTGTAGCCTGACTTACGGACGTTTATGCCGCGCTCGCCAGCTAAAGCCTGGATGGTAGCCGGAGTAGTCAGCCCGGTTGTTTTCTCGTCTATCCAAATCTCTGCACCAGCGGGTTTGCTGGTCACGCGAATATCTGCCCAGCCTGGATCAAGGTTTATGCTGAGATTTTGTTCTTGCTTTTTGCCAACAATATTTATGCTTTGCTTATGGCTTAGATAGCGCGGGTCAGAGGCTTCAATAACGTGCTCACCCGGGCTCAGTTGAATAAGTTTTTCAAGGTTGTCTATAACCACGCCGTCAATTTCTAACCTTGCATAATCGGGATTGAGATCTAGGTTAAGAAAACCCGGCAGGGGGGTGAAGGCAAAGCCTAGACGCTGATTTTTGTCACTGCCCACTTGGAAGAGGGTGTGCAGTTCTTGGTGTAATGGCGTCTGCGCGGTTAATGTATATTCGCCCTCGCGTAAAAGATAAACCTCGCCCAAATTTAGGGCAATGCCCCCGCTGATATTGATAGAGGTTGGTTTAGGGCTGATAACCAGCTGTACACTTTTTGAGGTAAATAAGTAGCTCAATATAAAAATTGCAAAGGTCGCTGCAACGGCCGCCACAATTTTCCATGGGCCAATTTTGGCTGCTGCAGTTTGTCCCGAGCTAGGTGCAAACTGAGTTGCCTGAATAGATGTGCGTTTGGGGTCTATTGCATTCATATCAGCGAATCGTCTCCATACAAAACACTTCAATGGGCGCGATTCCGGGCAGTACTGTGACTGTGAGAAAAATGTCTCTACAGCCGCTTGCACTGCCTCTGATGGTGTACTCACCAGGTCTCAGCGACAGAACTTTGCTTTGAAAAGTGCCGAGCCTGCCGATATTTGATAAGACGATTTCGGTGAAATTGTCCGACAATAGTGTGACTAAAACAGGATCGCGATATAGCGCTAGCGTTTCGCTTACTGAGTCTATAAGCGTGTTGAGACGAGCTCCTTTATATTTGAGCGTTTTGGCTTCTGCTAACAAGTCATTGGCTTGAGCAAAAAGATTGGCGTTGGAGAGTTTGCTCGGCTCGGCACTGATGCGGGTTAGTACTTTTTCGGCTCGCGCATGCGACAGTGCCAGTTGTTTGCCGTTTTTTGCTAACTGTATGTTGTCGTCTAAATCTAAAATTGCTTCATAGGCGGTTATCGCCTCTGACCATTGCTCGTCTGCTAAATAGTTTTGCGCAATTTGCTCGTTACCAAGGATGATTGCCACATCGTGGCGCTGACTTACTTGTTCTAAACCTGCCGAAGCGATTTCGTTTGCCGGGTCGGTTTGCAGAGTTTTGTTAAACCTCTCTCTGGCCTTGTCGAAGTCTTTTTGTTCTAAATATCTGAAACCTTGTCCGAGTAACTTTCGAATAGTTTGTTTCTCTTGTGCCTTCTGCGCGGCTGCAATATTTTTTTCCAAGTTGGGAATTAGTGCATCAAGTTGCTCAACGCTTGCGTAGACACTTAATGCTTGGCTATATTTTTCTGTAAGTTCCAAATTGCGTGCTTGTAGAAGTAGGTCTTTGATCTGTGGCAGTTGCGCTGAGCGCTGGGTCAAAGCAAGCAGATCTGAGTCTTGGGGTTTGATGATTTTAGCCGCTGCCAACTCTAGTTCAGCTGCTTGGTTGTCTAAATCCAAGACATGTTCGGTGGCTAACTCTATATGCTTAGCAAATTCAGTTTTTGCACCGCTAAGTAATTCTGCTAACTGGTTGGCTGCTTTTTTGTAGGCGCCAATGGCTTGTTCAAAGTCGTCTTGAATAAAATAGCTATCGCCGATTAAGGCCTGGTCCTTGGAGGCTAGAATGCTCTGATTGCCCCAAGCTTGCACATTGAATTCGTCTTCTAACTGGATTTGCAGTTCTACAAATCGGCCTAATTCAGATTGTGCGGCCTCTTTAGCTTGGCTCAGCGATAAGGAGCTGAACGGTGCTTCAATGGACTGCGCCGGTACGGTGTCATTACTAACCTCTGCCGATTCTTGGCCTGGGTTCGCAGCGGTCTGAACCTGGGGTTCAAACAAGCTGCCGAGCCATAAAATGAAGATCACCAGAAAGGTTAAAACAACAACACTTATGGCGACAATTTTGATGGCCGGCTGCTCAAGGGAAACATTGATGCCTTTGGTGCTCGCCTTGTTGTCTTTAGTCAGCGTCGGGATTATTGGTGTTATTGGCGATCTTGGGATAATGCTCAATGCAAACTCACTTAGGTACATCCGCGTTTTCTGGGTTACTTGTGCCGTTACTCAGTCCGTTACTCTGACTGTCTTCTTGGAGGCCAGTGTCTGCTTCAAGATTAAGGTCTTCTAGATATAGGCGTTTGAGGATGTCTCTTAGCTGCTCGTATTGCTCCTCCACGCTACCGCTTAGTCGTACTGTTTGGTTTTCTAGGTCGATAGTGGTCGGCACCAGTTCAGCCTCGGCGGCGCTGCCAACTTCGCGGAGCTTGTCGGCAAATTGTTCTGCTTCTTGGCGCGTTCTAATGCCGCTGATAATTAGCGTAGCACCGGCGCCAACCCCTGCTACACCGCTTGCGTCCACGTAGCCGTTGTCACTGGCGTAAATGCTGCCCACGCTCGCAAGAATGGCAGCAGTGCCGCCAATTATTTTTTGCTTAGACTTGGCTCTGAGTTCTTTGTATTCGATGGCGTCGTTATAGGTTGCTTTGCGCCAATTGTGGTACACGGGATAAACCTGCCGGTAAAAGTTGGCGTAGTACTCGTCTAGCGTGTCGATGAACAAGTACTCGCGCTCGCGCACCTGACGTACCCTTGCTAACTGGGGGTCATTTTCCGCAGGTAAACGGTTGATCAGGTACTCGCCATTTTCATCTATTGCTATATGTTGACTGAACGCGTCGGGGGAAAACGCCTTGGCAAATTTGAGTTCTGCCGTTGCGCGGATATTTTCTATCTCTTTTTCAGACAACCGCTGTCTGTAGTGCAGTAAATCATTGGCAAAATCTTTGTATACGCCTTGAAAGGGATCTAGGTCGCGGGAGTTACTCGCCTCGTAGCCGTATTTACTCGCTAGGGTAATATATTCCTTGGTAAACCACTCTTTACCCGTAGCGTCTACCACTGTCATAGATAAAATGAGTTCTTCGCCGGTGGAGGCAATAATTTTCCCTAAAACCGTTAGGTCTACTGCGTCGCTAGGGCGTGGTACAACTCTGACCGCGCCCCAGTTGCCTGTTGACTGTAATAGATTTTTTGTCAGGTAGGGCATGTACTGGGATTCTGCTTGGCGGATTTCTGGCAAGATAATCCGCTCAATACGCTCGTCATAATTTTCCGGCACATTAGGGTCGAATACGGCAATGCCAATATCTAAGAGCTGGCTTTCACTTTGCTCAAATGCAATTTGCTCCGGCGGAGTATTATCAATTTCGCGCACGACTTGGGTGCCACAACCGCACAGCACAAGCCCAATGACTGCAAGTAGCGCCAAGTTTTGCTGCCTAGCGAAAAATGTAGAAAGGGCAGAAAAATTGGCGCTGGCGCTGTGGCGTTGAGTAATATTCATTCCTTAATGGTCATTCTTTTAAAATCACTGGTCTAGTTAGACGAAGCTAGCCTTTTTTGTAGCGTTGATATTCAGCCCAGAGTTTTTCTTTTAACTCAGGGTCGCTCTCTTGTAGCGCCGCTTCTCTTAGTTGTCTTGCAATAATGTCGTCATCTTTGGCATCGGGTATATCAGCAGGCAGTGACTCGCTGCCGCGTCGAGGAGGCGGTGGGCGGTTTGGAATGCGCGGTCTTGGTTGTCGGTTGCGAGACGCAGGATTTGCTTCGCTACTCTCTGCGCCACTTTGTTTATTGCCCTGCGGCAAGGCTGAACCTGCGGCTCCGGCGGGCGTTGGAGAATTATCAGCGGATTTTTTTAAGGCACCACGCTCTGCGAGAATTTCCCCGTCAAAATCCTCTAAGGCGCCTTTGAGCTCTTGTTCAGCGGCGGAATTGTTGCTGTCAGAGGCATCATCAGTTGAATCGTCGCCGGCATTGTCACCGTTGCCGGCATTACCGCTGTTCTCTTCATTACTGGTTTGCCAGTCATCGGTTGGGCCACCTTCTAAATCTTCTAACCAGCCAGGTTCTCCTCCTGGGCCAGAGGTGCCATCAGCTGGGCCGTCGGATTCGGGTGGTTGCCGACTTTCCGATTGTTCTTCTGGTTTCCCCGGGAGTCCTTGCTCTCCTGCAGGCCCAGGCTGGCCCGGTGGTGAGGGTGATGAAGGTGGTCCCGGCGGTGTAGGTGAGGATGGAGGGCCAGACGGTGAGGGTGGTGTTGGCAGACCGGACGATGGGCTTGAAGGGCTTTGCTGTGACGGCGTATTCGGGCGAGGTAAGTTCTGCGGCAATTGCGTGATGGGCGCGCAGGCTTGAATAAATCCGAGGCAGGCAATGACCAGCCCTAAACGGCCTGCATTTGTGCCGGCCTTGCTAAGGGCCGAGGTGATTTGTTGGTGCTGCATCCTTGCCTTACCTTTTTTTATACGTTGTTTCAATAAAGTGCTGTAACGAAATGCTTTAATAAAATGGGTCGATAATCCTCTAAGCGGCATTTGCCTCACTGGTTTGTTCGGCGTTGTCATTATTTGTTTGCTGATCCGCTTGTTCCTTTCCTTCCAGTTCCGCCCCTTGATTGTTTAACCGTTGCTGCTCTAGCTCGCGGCGCTCGTGGGCTTGCGCCTTGCGGCTGGGAAAGTATTGATAAGTGTAAACATATCTATGAGCAGGCGTGACCATGACTTCACCCTCAATCATTGCTGGTCGGTATACCGCTTGTCGCATACTGCGGCGTGCGTGGAATTCAATGGCGTCATTGGGTTCGAAGGCGATAGTTTCTAATCCACGGACTCTGCCATTTTCATATATAGAAAACGCTAGCGTAATACTGCCAGTTTCCGCATCAAGGCGATCTTGGACAGGGGGTGGTTTGAGATTTTGTGGTGCTGGGAAATACAGAAGATGTGGGGTGTCTAAGTCGATTTTTAGTTCTGTGGGAAGTTCGGCTTGCTGACGATGAATTTCCTTATACAAGGTATGCGCTTTCTTCTGGCGACTGAATAGCAGGTGCCAGTCACCTAAATCTAGTAACGCCTGATTTAGCAACGCCTGGTCTTTTTGGATAACTTCAGGGTCTGGGTTTTCGTCCCTAAAACTCAGAGCGCTTTGACGTATTTTGACAATTTTTTGTAGCGCACGTTCGCCGGCGGGAAAATTGTTGATGGTGAGATATTCATTACTGTAATCCAGGGTGCGAGTGTTTTCTGGTTTTCGACCCAGTTCATCAATGCGTCGTTCCTGTGAATATAAGGGCGGAAAGCGTTCCATTCTGTATGAGCTAGCCGTGCCTTTCAGAAACGGAATTGCAGACTCAGAATCGCTGAAACCACTGGTTTGTAGAACCTCATAACCCTGCCGAAACAGAGTGCGCGCGGCCAAGAAGTTATAGGTTTCCAAGTAAAAGTCGCCCAAACGCAGCATACCGGTAAGCAATTTTCTCCTACTGGATCGGTTTGAAAGCACTTGAAAGGCGTATTCTTCGCGTTGCTGGGCATTGCGAAAGTCGCCCATGGCGGCATAGGAGTCTGCTTGTAGATACACTAGGGTGACCTGCTTGGATTCGAAGAGCCCAAAATTTATCCGCGTTAGATGAACGGCGCGATCAAAGGTTTCCACAGCTTGCATATAGTCCTGGGTGGCCATCTGTGCTTTGCCAAGAATGCTCAGAGGTTGGATCAGCTCCGGCGCATAACGGCCTTGGCTTTCTTCAATATCAAGAATAAGTTGTTCAAGGGCGTCGCTTGCCTCGCGAATTTCAGATTGGCTGATTTGGGCTTCGAAGAACTGATAAATGTCTCGGGTTTCTAAGTCGTTGGAGGGTTGGGAGAGTTGCGCCGCTTGCGTGTTAAATGTCGCCGAACATAAGGCCGCAATTACCAGTGTGCCCAGCATAAACAGGCGTGTCCGGGTATTAACATCGTTAGCAAAAAAAACAAATTGGGCCTGGCTTGTAGCCGACTTGCTCACCATATTGATATGTTTCGTTCTACCGAATTTCGACATTGGTGTTCTCAATCTATAGTAGCCACTTGGTAAATTTTGCTTCTCTTATGTCTATCAAAACGCTCTTTAAAATGTATTTGCGCTGGAGGTTTGCGCTTAAGTTTTTTCACTGTCCACTTAAAATTTATACCCAAGTGTGTGTTGGCATATTGGGGCTGTCAAGGGCCGATAGGACGGGTGGTGCAAACGATACAATTATTGACCTTACTGTAATTTGAACGGTATCTCGCTTACCATGGAAGGTTGTAGGCTTAGCTTAAGTTTTGGCCTTTTTTGCCCTATTGATGCTGTTTTTGCTGGAGGTGTTTTGGAATTTGACGACGCTTTGGATACAAGTGGCTTAGTATGTCCAGAACCACTGATGTTGGTGCGTAATGCAGTGCGTAAATTAGCAGGCAGCGCGGTGTTGCGTATTACCGCGACAGATCCGACCACAGTGCGTGACTTTCAGCATTTTTGTCAGTTTATGGGGCATTCGCTGCTGAATAGCGAGCAAGCGGTAGATGCGTCAGGACAAATTGTTTTCTCTTATTGGATTCAGAAGAAGGCGGCTTAGGATGTTGAATACGCCCTTATTGATTAATTGCTTGTGAGCAACATGCTGACAGCAGAAACTTTTGCTACCACGGAGTCTGTTGCAGAAAGAGGTAGTGAAGAAAGTACTGAAAAAAGCGCGGCTGAAATTATAGCGGTATTCAACCAATGTTTTGCGCAGTCCTACAGAGTAGAGATGCGTGGCGGCGCGGATGAGCCCTTGTATGTGCCCGCAACGATAGATAAGCCCGCCGAACTCATTTTCCGTGACGATTTTCCAGCGTCGGCGCTACATGAAGCTGCGCATTGGTGCATTGCTGGTGAGCAGCGCCGCCAGAGTGCGGACTTTGCCTACTCTTATATCGCTGCGCCGCGCAGTGATGCAGAGCAAGCGCTTTTCTTTGCGGCAGAACTGCGCACCCAATCCCTAGAATCTGTTTTTGCGCAAGCTGCGAATGTGATCTTCAACCCCAGCGCAGATAACTTAAATTGTGACGTCTCTGCCTTTGCCGGCGCTATCGCAGGATACAGAGCGAAAACACAGCGCTGGTTGAACGCGCCTGCGGGTATCCGCGCTATGCAGTTTTGCCTAGCGCTTGCTGAGCTCAAAGAGGATGGATCGACAAATGGATAGTGTGGACTGCATTGTGATTGGCGCTGGCGCCGTTGGCCTTGCGGTGGCGGCTCGGCTGGCCGAGGCAGGTCGCGAAGTGATTGTGCTGGAACAGCATGATTTGATTGGAAGTGAAACAAGCTCGCGTAATTCAGAAGTCATTCACGCAGGGATTTACTATCCAGAAAATAGCCTCAAAGCATCGCTTTGTGTACGTGGCCGAGAAATGCTCTACGCGCACTGTCAGCAGTTTGCGGTGCCACATAAGCAGTGTGGCAAGGTCATTGTGGCCGCCCATGAATCTCAGCGCGACTTAGTTGCCGGGTATCAGGATCAGGCCAAGCGTAATGGCGTTGATGACCTTTATTGGATTTCCCAAGACGAGCTGAGTGAACTGGAACCCGAAGTTGTGGGTGTAGGTGGCGTGGTTTCACCTTCAACCGGCATAGTCGATTCACATGCCTATATGCTGAGTTTGCAGGGCATTATTGAAAAGCACGGTGGTATGGTTGCGCTCAACACCAAAGTGCTGAGTATTCAATCTGGCGGGCAGCTAGCGGGCCAGAAGAGCATTGTGCGTACTGAAGATTTAGACATTGTGGGGCAATGGGTAATTAATTGCGCCGGGCTTTGGGCGCCCCAACTTGCCGCAGATACGCCAGGCGGGCCAACGGCCTATTATGCCAAGGGTCACTATTATTCCTATTCTGGCGCTCAACCTTTCTCACGGTTGGTTTACCCCACTGCAGAGGCGGGTGGGTTGGGTGTGCATGTGACTTTGGATTTAGCTGGACAAGTGAAATTTGGTCCCGACGTGCGCTGGATTCAGGGTAGGGACTATAGTTTTGACGAATCCCATAAACAGGACTTTGTAGCGGCTATTCAGGCCTACTTTCCTAATTTGGATGCCGAGCGTTTGCATCCAAGTTATACGGGTATTCGCCCTAAGATATCTGGCCCTAGTGCTGCGGCGGCAGATTTTATGCTGCATACACCGGCTCAGCATGGCGTTTCCGGGCGCATTAATCTGCTGGGCATAGAGTCCCCTGGGTTAACTGCATCGCTCGCCATCGCCGAGCAGGTTGAAAAAGTTGTGAGCGCTTAACCTATGACACATCCCTCATTACGAATAGGTTTGTTACTCAATCCGCTGGCCGGAATAGGCGGCGCGGTGGGCCTAAAAGGCAGTGACGGCATTGAGTTGCAAACGTTGGCGAAGCAGCGCTCGGGGACACCTCAAGCGGCTATGCGTACCCAGGTTTTTTTACAGCAATTGAAAACTTTGCTAGGACCTAAAGTAGAACAGATTCAATGGTTTAGTTGGGCCGCGGACATGGGCGCCGCAGTGCTCGCACAGGCAGGTCTTGATGCGCAAATACTTGGCCGCAGTGAGGTTCCTAGTTCTGGCGATGATAGCCAAGCTGCCGCAAGCATGCTGAGTGCTGAGGGCGTCGACATTCTGGTTTTTGCTGGCGGCGACGGCACTGCACGAGATGTGCTACTTGGCGTTAAGGCCGAGACTACAGTTTTAGGCTTGCCGTCTGGTGTAAAGATGCACAGCGGTGTGTTTGCTATTAGCCCAGCAGCCGCAGCAGAAGTTGTAGCGGCGCTTGCAGTGGGTGGGCTGGTTGGCCGCATGGCGCGTGAAGTTCGTGACTATGTGCCCATCAATAGATCCAAAGACGAAGATTATTTGCAGGCGCCGCAAGCAGTAGGGACTCAGCACTTTGGCGATCTTTGGGTGCCTGAATCTTCCGGCTTTTTACAGCAAATGAAAGTCGGTGGCATGGAGGATGAGTCCTTGGTGGTGGCTGAAATCACTAATTTTATATTGGATGAATTTGGTGCTGGTCAAGAGCAAGCCTATGTCTTTGGCCCGGGCAGCACTTGCTTGTCAATCAAACAAGCATTCGGCATTGAGGGCACATTGCTGGGCTGCGATGTACTGTTGCCTGGAGGCGTTATTTTGCAGGACCAGACTGCGGCTGATTTACTGGCGTTGAGCCAAGAGCAGCGCCTGCACTTAGTCATGAGTTTTACGCGCAACCAAGGGTTTTTGTTTGGTCGCGGCAATCAACAAATTGCCGCTGATTTTATACGTCAGTTGCACGGGCCGGATGACATCACAATAGTGGGATCGCGGACTAAGCTGGCTAGTTTGGATGGCCGGCCCTTATTGGTAGATACCGGTGATGCTGAGTTGGACAGAGAATTGTCCCGGGTCTATCCCATACTCACTGGCTACGATGAGTTTTTGCTTTACCGCGTTGCGCTAGATTTCTCCCCGCTCAGCTAGCGCTGGTTTTGATCGCCACATGCTAAGGCCGCTCGCCAGCTCTTACTATCAGCCATTTATCCCTGGGTTTTATTGGCGATAAGTCTCGAGGAAATCTTCTAAGCGATTTAGCGCTTCATGTAGGTGCTCTACGTGGGGCAAAAACACTACCCTGAAATGATCTGGCTTCTTCCAATTGAATCCGGAGCCTTGGACCAATAAAACTTTTTTTGCCAGCAAAAAGTCCAAAACAAATTTCTCGTCGTCGACGATATTGAATTTAGCCGTATCTATTTTGGGGAAAAGATAAAGCGCACCTTTGGGTTTGACGCAGGATATACCGTCTATTTCATTGAGCCTCTGCCACGCGACATTTCTCTGTTCGTAGAGACGCCCCCCAGGTTGCGTGAGTTCATTGATACTTTGGTAGCCGCCCAATGCGGTTTGGATTGCATGTTGTGTAGGCACGTTGGAGCAAAGGCGCATTGAGGCAAGAATATCTAAGCCATCGATATAGTCTTTGGCTCGCCCTTTATCGCCGCTGACTATCATCCAGCCGGTTCTAAAACCGGCAACCCGATAAGATTTGGAAAGCCCGCTGAAAGTAAGAAACACCAAGTCGTCTGCGAGCGAGGCGAGTGGAATGTACTCTTCTTCGTCATAGAGAATTTTGTCGTAGATCTCATCTGCGAAAACCACTAGGTCATTGTCTCGTGCAATGTCTACTAGGCTCAAAAGCATCTCTCGTTGATAGACGGCGCCAGTGGGGTTGTTTGGATTGATGACCACAATGCCGCGAGTATTTGGCGTTATTTTGCTGCGAATATCTTCTAGATCCGGTTGCCATTGATCTTCTTCGTCGCACAAGTAGTGGACTGGCGTGCCACCGCAAAGGTTTACCGCCGCGCTCCACAAGGGAAAGTCTGGGCTAGGCACCAATATTTCATCGCCATCATTGACCATGGCCTGCATGGACATAACGACCAGCTCGGAAACGCCATTGCCAATGTATATGTCTTCAACATCCACATCGTCAATTTGCACTTGCTGGCAGTATTGCATAACCGCTTTACGGGCTGAAAACAGGCCCTTGGAGTCGCAATAACCCTGAGAGTTTGGAATGTTGCGTACAACGTCACGGAGTATTTCCTCTGGCGCATTGAAGCCCCAGGGCGCCGGATTGCCAATATTCAGTTTTAGAACACTATTGCCTTCGGCTTCGAGTTGATCTGCAGCCTTCAAAATGGGCCCGCGAATGTCATAGCAAACATCTTCAAGCTTGGCTGACTTGACGATTTGGCGTTTACTGTCGAGTGTTTGATCTGTAATCACGCGGCTCATGTGCTTTCCTATTGAACTCAGTCGGTAAAAGTATCCGATGTAGGCTAGTCTAAGGCGATGGCTTTAGCTTAGCATTAACAAAGTTGAATATTTTGGAGATTCCTGTGACTGATGTTGAAAATAAAGACAAAGTGACCAAGACCGAGGAAGAGTGGCGTCAGATGTTGTCGACCGAGGAATTTGAGGTGACTCGTCTAGCTGGAACTGAAAGACCATTCACTGGAGTTTATTGGAACGAAGAGCGCGACGGCAAATATATGTGCAAATGCTGTGACAGCGAACTGTTTGATTCGGAGACTAAGTTTGATGCAGGCTGTGGTTGGCCAAGTTTTTATGCGCCACTGGAAAACGGTGCGGTAATCAACCGCGAGGATAATACCCTGGGTATGCGGCGTATCGAGGTGCTTTGCGCTAAATGCGATGCACACTTGGGCCATGTATTTCCTGATGGGCCGCAGCCAACGGGCTTACGTTATTGTATGAATTCGGCCTCACTCAACCTTGAGTTGAGCTAAAGCTGAGAGATTGGGGAGTGCTGCGAGTAGATAACAATTTGCTCGCAATTTATTAGTTAGAAGATTAAACCGCGCCTGTTGAGACAGCGCGTGCGAATGGAAGAGGGAAATTATGAGTCCAGCAGAGATTGCCGCGGAGACCCCGCAAAAGATTGCCTACATTATGGCTGAGACAGGTGAGACTGTTACTTATTTAGAGCTTGAGACTGCAGCTAACCAAGGCGCTCAATTGCTGCGCTCACTGGGGTTACAGCGGGGCGATCACATAGCGATTTTGCTGGAAAATCATCCACGCTTTTTTCAGATTTGTTGGGCTGCCCAGCGCGCTGGCATTTACTACACTGCCATCAGTTGGCGTCTGCAACAGCAGGAAGTGGAGTATATTGTTAACAACTGCGAAGCCAGAGTTTTTATTACCTCTATAGAACGTAAAGAGGTGGTGGAGCCGTTGTTAGATAAAATGGCCTGCGTGGAAAAGAACTATATGATGGACGGCGTGGTTGACGGATTTGAGTCTTGGGAAGATGCTCTCGCGCGTATGCCCTTCACCGAGATCGCTGATCAAAGCGAAGGCGCGCCAATGCTCTATTCCTCGGGTACTACAGGGTATCCTAAAGGGGTCAAGCGGCCCCTGCCTGAGCAGGATTATGGGGTAGAGGTAGATCCAAATTTACTGCGCGTACTTTATGGTGCCAATGACGACTCTGTCTATTTGTCGCCTGCGCCTTTGTATCATGCAGCGCCATTGGCGTTTACCATGGGTTGTCTGCGCTCGGGCACAACAGTGGTTGTGATGGCTCATTTTGAAGCTGAGTTTGCTCTGGAGTGCATTGAAAATTATCGTATTACTCACAGTCAGTGGGTGCCAACAATGTTTGTCCGCATGCTGAAGCTGCCAGAAGAAGTACGTCTAAAGTATGACGTTAGCAGCCTGCGTTGTGCTATCCATGCGGCGGCGCCTTGCCCGATTCCTATCAAAGAAAAGATGATTGATTGGTGGGGCGAAGTTATTTACGAATATTACGCGGGTACCGAAGGTAATGGTTTTGTGCAACTCAATTCCCAAGAATGGCTAGCCCATAAGGGCTCAGTGGGTAAACCATTAACTTGTGAAATTCATATTTGCGATGAGCATGGGGTTGAAGTGCCTGCGGGGGAATCAGGCGCCATTTATATGAGTGGCGGCGGAACCTTTGAATATTATAAAGACGATGCCAAAACTGCTGATTCGCGCCATGCCCAAGGTTGGTCGACATTAGGCGACGTGGGTTATGTAGATGACGATGGGTATTTGTATCTAACAGATCGCAAGCACTTCATGATTATTTCTGGGGGCGTGAATATATACCCTCAAGAAGCTGAGAATGTTCTCATCAACCATGACAAGGTGATGGATGTGGCTGTGTTTGGTGTACCAAACGCGGACTTTGGTGAGGAAGTGAAGGGCGTGGTGCAGTTGGCCGACCCTAGCTTGGCCAGCCCTATGGTGGAGGTGGAACTGCTGGACTACTGCCGAGAGTATCTTTCGCACATTAAGTGTCCAAGGACTATCGACTTTAGAGATGAGTTGCCGCGTCACCCAACGGGTAAGTTGTATAAGCGACTGCTCAAAGATGAGTATTGGGCAAAGGCGGGCGCTTAGCTACTTTTAGGGTTTTAACTTAGACACCGTTAGCTGAAAAGGTAAAAAACTAATAGGTAACTTAACAAACTTGAGAGCATCAATGATGCTCTCTAAGTGGATTAGTTTCTCAGAAGGTTCGCCGGCGAGTACTGATCGGTTAGGGCGCGCTTGTTTTGATCCCAGTCTGCTGGGGCATCAACACTCTTCAAAATGTCTTTTGCTAAACGCCTTATGGGTACCGCGTAGGGTGCTAACAGCGGCGCTAACCTGTCGGCCTGAGCTAATAGTGAATCCTTTAAAATAGGCGTTCTTTGCGCGGCGCTGACTGATCCCTGAGGAACGATAACTACCCGATTACCGGAATCTCTGCCTTTGAGATTAATGAACTTGCCGAATACTTCTTTATAGGTATTTGACTCATGCGCGTAGAGGTCACTGGACGCAAATGTATTTGCTACCAGTACGCCATCTGGGGTCAGTAGGCTTTGCACTTCAGTTAAAAATTCCCGGGTCATCAGGTGCTCGGGAATATAGTCACCATTGAATGCGTCCAAAATAATCAAATCGAACTGCTGTTTTTGTAACGCCGCGCGCTTGGCAAACACTCGAGCGTCTTGCTGGATTATTTTGTTATTGGCGCTTTCTGTAAAGTTGAAAAAGCGCTTAGCTACGCCTATTACTGCAGGATCTATTTCCACGGTCTGTATTTTTGCTTCGGGTAAAATTTCGTTAAGCGCGACAGGCAACGTGCCGCCGCCTAGTCCAACGATCATAATATTCTTTGGGTCGGGCTTGAACAACAGCCCGGACATGACCATACGCGTGTAGGCAAACACCATGCGCTTTCGATTCTTCACGTCCATACAGCTTTGGCTGCTGTCTGCTCTTTTTAGGGTGAAGTTTAAGCACAGCAAATCGCGCTGTTGTTGGACTAATATGCTGGTGTATAACGAGCGCTCTTCGTGAATAACAGTCTTACTTGCCGCGGTAACAGAAGGCGTAATACAGGTAACTAAGAGTGCGACCAAGACTGTCCAGATCGATTTTCTTGGGTTGCTCGAAACGCCACTTGCTTGTTGGTGCAGGGAGCAGGTTTTTAGTTGGCTCATGACGTATCTCTGTAAATAGTTGCCAAAGGCGAAAAAGTAAAACAATAAAAATAGTCGAAACTTCAAACTTCTGAGGCAGTACCATTTACGGATTGTTTGTTCGCTGCTAATTGGCCGGGAGCAAAAAACCATGCGATAAGACCAATGCTCAGGAGTACTAGCGTGAGTATTGTGATGATTGTGTCTACCTCGAACCAAAGCACCAGATAAAATGATGTGACCAGTGTGCCTATTGCACTGCCAAGGGTAGAGGTAAAGTAAAGGGCGCCGGCAACTTTGCCGCTCTCTTCTACATTATCTACCAGCAGTCGCACGGAATAGGGGGATATCATGCCTAAGATGATAGTTGGCAGCATGAATAAAAATGCTGCAGCGGTCAGCGAGCCGTAGCGCGGGTCTTCGATCTGCAGGAAGATAAGTTCCATAACGGGCTGGGCATATAAAACCATCGGATAGAGGAAGATCGCGCTGATCGCGAAGATGCCAGCGAACTTTCTCGGCGATGGATTTTTTACTGATAGGCGCCCGCCCAATAGATAACCAATGGCCAGCGACAGCATAAAGATCGTAATTATGCTGCCCCATACGTAGACACCGCTGCCAAAATACGGTGCCAGTATGCGGCCGCCTAATAGTTCAAAAGACATGATAATGAAGCCGCCGCAAAAGGCCAGCAAGTGGATGATTGAAACCATTTTTTAATTATGCCCGCCTAATGGGAGTGAAGGTGAAATTACTAGCAAACGGTAGCGCTTTAGCGACGTTCGACATCTTCGGTGGTCGCGCCGCTGTCTTTCCAGCCTCGGTAACCGTCGCCAATGTGGCATACACGCTCTAGCCCCATGTCTTGTACCGCCTTGGTGGCCAGGGCAGAACGCCAACCACTTTGGCAATAAAAAATGATGCGTTTACCAGAAGCAAAAGCCTCTTTGTGATACGGCGAGATTGGGTCTACCCAAAATTCCAGCATGCCTCGTGGTGCATGAAACGCGTTGGGTATTTTACCTTCGCGCTCTAATTCTCTGGGGTCCCGAAGGTCAACAAACATGGCGTCGTCGTCTTCAAGAAAGTTTTCAGCGTCTTCGATCTCAAGTGTCTCGATTTCTGCTAAGGCGTTGTCTATTAATTGTTTGTGGGAGACTTTAAGCATGGTTATACCTTCAATTTTGTATGTCTGCGCCTCTCAAAAAAAGAGGCGGCAGCAGTGGTAACTAAGTTCGAGGGAATTCTAAGACAACGGCTAAGAATATGCCCGCAACTTTGTCTAATCTAAATAACTTGGTGAGCTAGGCTGGCCAGAACTTATGCAACCTTGGTTGGCTAAGACTCTGCAACCTTTGTTATTTGGATTACTTGCCTTGCCAGTTAGGCGCGCGCTTTTCAGAAAACGCTTTTGGCCCTTCGATAAAGTCTTGGCTACCGACCATTTGCATAACTGAATCGTACTTGGCTTCCATGGCATCTTTCAGCGAGGCGCTGTCCAAACTCTTGTAAACAACGTCTTTGCTGGCGCGTATAGACAGTGGCGCACACTCACAAATCATCTTCGCCCAACGCTGGGCCGCGTCCATTAGGTCATCGTGAGGGACCACTTCGTTAACAAACCCCAGTTGCTGCCCTTCTTCAGGACTCACATGGCGACCAGTTAAAATCATGCCTAGGGCACGTTTAGGTCCAATTTGTCGAGGCAGACGGTTTAATCCGCCGGCGAGTGCCGCAAGTCCAACCTTGGGCTCGGGAAGCGCAAACTTGGCATTCTCTGAAGCAATAATCAAATCGCAGGCCAGAGCGATTTCAAAACCGCCACCCATGGCTACACCGTTTACTGCGGCGATAACGGGTTTTGTCATGTCAAAGCGTGAGGTGAGGCCACCAAAGCCGCGTGGTGTAGGTACGCGCTCGCCGCCTTCTGCTTGATAGCGTAAGTCGTTGCCTGCGCTGAAGCCGCGGCCTTCGCCAGTAATGATGGCAACCCAAAGGTCATCGTCTGCAGCAAAGTCATCAAATACTTGTCCAAGCTCTGCATTTGCAAGAGGGTGCAATGCATTCAATCTGTCAGGACGGTTAATTCTTACTGTCATTATGTGGTTGGCTTTCTCTACGATTGAATATTCGCCCATTGTTCTCTCCTGATTAATTTTTTGTAGGTGCTTTGGTTGCTCTAGACTTTAACCGAACAGCGACTGGTGTGAACAGTCGTTAAATTTTTCAAGGCTTGGATTGTCGCCCAAGCGAATTTCCGTGAGGCTGCAATTGTCGAACCGATATTGCATCCAAGCTCTGGGATCTTGGTGCAGCAGTTGGCCTAAAGCCACGGCCATGGCCGCGCCATGGCTGACCACCAATACGGTCTCATCTGCGTTGTGGTCATCGGCAATTTGCTGCAAACTTTCTTGCATGCGCGACGCTACAATACCTAGGCTTTCGCCCTCGGGTGGCGCCCAATCTAGATTTTCGTTGAACCGCTCTATAATGCGGTGCTCTGCGTTCAGTTTGGTGAACGCCATGTCTTCCCACTGGCCGATAGACATCTCTGCTAAGCCATCGACTACCTTAGTCACGCCTTGGTAGCTCTTGGACGCTAAAGCGCCAGTATGTCGACAGCGCTGTAGGGGGCTGGTGTAAACCGCATCCAAGGGCACTGTTTTGGCCAGAAAACGACCGGTCAAATAGGCTTGCCAGCGGCCTTTTATGGTTAAAGGGCTGTCTGTAGAACCATGCCAGCGTCCATCTTTGTTAGCGAGTATCTGGCCGTGTCTTAAAAGTAGTATTCGTGGGCTCATAAAGGTCTCATTGGGTAAAGCGTTTGGCCACTAGGCAGCCGACTAAGTCACCTTCAACATTCACTGCTGTTCTGAAGGTATCTAACGGACGTTCAATCAGTAGCAGCAAACCGATGGCTTCTAGTGGAATGCCAACGGTCAACATAACCATTTGCATGCCGGCCATTGAGCCAGAGGGAATGCCAGGGGCGCCCACCGAGGAGAGCATTGCGACCAAGAATATGGCGATAATGCCGGTGGTCGATAAATCAATGCCAAACATGTAAGCCAAGAATACCGCTGCAATGCCTTCAAATAGGGCTGTGCCATCCATATTTGCCGTTGCACCGAGGGGCAATACGAACGCGCACTTGGCTCGATCTACACCGAGTTTGGATTCCGCCGTGGCCATGGACAATGGCAGGGTTGCCGCGCTGGATGAGGTGGAAAGGGCGGTGACAAGGGGCTGGGATACTGCAGCGAAGAATTTCCATGGCGATAAACCTGCTGCCCACCAAGCGATAAAGGGCAGGACAACAAGGCCGTGGAATAGTGTGGCGGCAAAAACTACGCCTGCCAGTTGTGCTAAAGCTGTCACTGTGGAGAAATCGATTTGCCCTGCCAGTTGGTAGGAGATTGCGAATAGACCCAGTGGCAGTGTGGTCAGAACCCAGCCTGCTATGCGGTAGGAGGCCTGGGCCAAATCTGAGAAAATCTGGTTGATTGGCGAGTCTTCTTTAATGGTCAGAGCCAAGCCCAGACCGAACAAGATCGCAACGACAAGGATGCCCAGCACGTTCATTTCTGCCAGGGCTTTGAACGGATTCACCAGCATGGCTTGGAGTAGGTTGCTCAACAATGCGGTAATTGATCCATCGCCAGGGTCGATTAACCGGGCGGATTGCGGTGTTACGCCAGCGAAGGCCATGGGGTCATCCACTAAGGGTGGAAATTGGGTCCATGGGTGAAAGAAGAACACCACAACAAGGCCAATGCAGATGGCAATGCAGGTAGTGGTAGCGTAATAACCCAGAGTCACAGCGCCTAGTCGGCCCATGTTGCTGGTGTTTCTTAACTCAAGAACGCCTGCCACTAATGAAAAGAAGATCAGCGGCGCAATGATCATTTTCAATGCGGAAAAGAACGCTGTGCGCAACAGTTCGGTAATGGTATCTAGCCAGATGAGTTCCGGTAGGAGTGTTGCGCAAAGCCAGCCAAGTAGGGCGGAAGCGATGATAACTGGGGCAAACCAACGTGAATTCATGACCTGAATTTCCTTAATCCGTGCTACTTAATCTGTTTTATTATTGTCTCAACGCTCAGGCACTTCTCTATGGGGCGCCGTCGTGTCCAGTGCCCTCTACATAGCTCAGGTTATTGGAAGATAGAATCTGCTATCCTACGCCCTTTGTTGTTGCCTGATTAACGCCAAAATTTTCAGCCTCTATTGTGCTTAGACTGGTCAATATGTGCCAGTCCATTTGCGTGCAGATTTTGCGCTCGCTTGGTGGCGCAAACTTGCTGATGACCTAAGCAGTCGGGCTGCTGGTTGCTGATGTGGTTTGAGTCATGAGTGGCAGCCACTTTTTTATTTTAAGGACAAGAGTTTGCTCAACTCGAAAAAATATCGTCTTGCATTTATTATTGCGCTGATCGCTGTGGCTGGGGTGTATGGCTGTAGCTCTGAGCCGGGTTACCAATCCATCCAGGGTGCCACTATGGGGACCTACTATCGGGTTCAGTACAAAAGCAGTGGCGCATGTGTGTCGAGTCAAGCAAGTGTTGATGCACAGCTTTTGGCCTTCAATGCGAGCCTATCGACCTATGTGGAAGACTCAGAAATAACTTTATTTAACAATTATTTAGGTCGAGATTTTTATCCGGTTAGCGGAAGGTTTGGGAACGTTTTAGAAGCTGCCACGAAGGTTTGGGAGCAGTCTGGCGGTGCCTTTGATGTAACTGTTGGGCCGCTGGTAAATTTGTGGGGCTTTGGTCCAACTGACTCAAATGACTTTCCCTCAAATGCTGCTCAAGCCGAAGCTTTTGCTGGGGTGGGTATGCAAAATCTTGAATTGCAGCGGACAGTTCAAAGGGATGGTTCCGTTGATGCCCTCAGCGTGCGTAAAAGTGTGCCGGATCTTTATTTAGATTTTTCTGCTTTGGCTAAGGGTTTGGGGGTAGATGAGGTAGCTCAGGCTTTGCATGCGCTGGGCTGTAGCGATTTCATGGTGGATATTGGGGGAGAGGTTCGAACGATGGGGCTGAGCCCCAAGGCTAGGCCTTGGCGCATTGGCATAGAAACGCCAGATTCTACCCGGCGCGGTGTCATTCAGCGGGTACTACAGTTAACTAACCAGAGCGTGGCAACCTCCGGTGACTACAGAAATTTCCGCGTTGTAGATGGCGTGCGAGTTGACCACGTTATTGATCCGCGAAGCGGTAAACCGGCTGATAATTCTGTGGTTTCCGTGACAGTAGTGCACGAGCAAGCCATTTGGGCTGACGCTTATGCGACGGCGTTCATGGTCCTAAATGCAGATGCAGGGATGCAAATGGCAGAAAAATTAGGCTTGGCAGTATTAGTGATAACAAAAACATCTGATGATCGCTTTGTAGAGCGCTATACTCCCGCCATAAAGCAGTTTTTTCTCGAGTTTCCGGAGTAAAATATGACCACATTGATATTTGCATTTGTTGCTATGTTGACCCTGACCGCTGCCATGGCCGTGGGTGTTATTTTTGGGCGCAAGCCGATTGCTGGTACATGCGGTGGCATGAAGGCGTTGGGTATGGAAATGGATTGTGAAATCTGCGGTGGTGACCAAGAAGTTTGCGACAGCGTTGAGGGTATCACGCAGGCGGATGTGTCTGCTGATGCAGATTCTCTAACTCAGCGCATCGGCAATTGAAGCGCACTGCTTAGATCGATGAGACAGTAATTGATGTCTCACGCCTATTCCAATTTGACGGTATTCATAGCCATGCGCTACGCGTGGGGCGGCGGTGTTATGTCTTACGTGAGTAAACTCGCCCTTGCAGGGTTGGTGTTAAGTATCACCGTGCTGGTGTTAGTTATTTCCGTAGTTAACGGTTTTGACCGCGAATTACGTGACCGCGTCTTAGCACTTTTACCGCATATAAGTATCAGCTCTGATCAGGGTATTCCCGCCAATCACGCCTTAATGTTGACCAAGTTACCTGTAGCAAGCGGCTTAGAAAGCCTGGCGCCTTATATTCAAAGCACAGGGTTGGTTGCAGCTAATGGTAAAATTCAACCTGTCGAGATGACGGGCATTGAAGCAAGTAGCTATGGCCGTGTTAGTCGGGTAGGCGATTATTTGCGGGCAGGCACACTTGCCGGGTTAGAAGAGAAAAATTTCACAATTATTATTGGCGCTAAGTTAGCTCGACAACTTGAGGTGGGGATTGGCGATGACTTAGTGCTAATGTTGCCAAATTCTCAGCTTTCAATTGCGGGTGCAATTGCTCGGCAGCGGCGTTTTGAGATTATTGATATATTTGAGAGCCAATCTCAGTTAGACGGCAGTGGTGTTTTTGTCAGTTTGCACAGTGCTCAGCTGCTGTTGCGTATGCGCGGTCAAATTCATGGGTTTCAGGGGCGGCTAACAGATTTGTTCTCTACCTTTTATGCGCGGCAATTTCTCCAACGGGCTGTGGCTACGGAGCGCCTTACTGTGCGCTCCTGGATGTCCACACACGGTAATTTATTCCAGGCTGTCGCCGTGCAGAAAGTCACCATGTTTATTCTCTTCTCTTTTCTAGTGGCGGTAGCGGCCTTCAATCTGGTCTCCGGGCTGATGATGATGGTTGAGCAGCGCAAATCTGACATCGCGGTGCTGAAAAGTATGGGCGCAGATAACCGCAGTCTACTGAAAGTTTTTTGCTGCTTAGGTTTGTTGTTAGGTGGTGGGGGAACTCTGCTGGGTCTTTCCTTGGGTGTGTCTTTAGCGCTTTTTCTGCCCTGGCTGTATACCCAGCTTGCCGGTGGCTTTGGTTTAGATCTAATGAGTCAGTACTTCATATCTTATTTGCCCGTGGATGTGCAGCTAGCCGACCTAATAACCGTTGGCGTAATTTCCACAGCGCTTACGTTGCTCGCGAGCGTTTATCCTGCGTTGCAGGCAACCCGTCTTTTACCCAGTAGAATTTTAGCTAATGAATGAGGTGTCTCCCTCAACTCCAGTCGTGCAAGCCCCTGTCTTGCAGGCAACTGACGTGCATAAGCGTTTCTATCAAGGCTCTACTGAAGTTCCGGTACTGAACGGTGTGGACCTGGAACTGGTGCCTGGCGAGCGTGTTGCGATTATAGGTCGCTCCGGCTCGGGCAAAAGTAGCTTGCTGCATATATTGGCAGGTTTAGACACTGCAGATGAGGGGCAGGTGAGCGTCGTGGGCGAGGACATGGGGCGCGCTAGCAGTGAGCATCGGGCAGCGCTACGTTGCGCGCATATGGGTTTTGTTTATCAGCAGCATCACCTACTACCGGAATTTTCAGCTGTCGAGAATGTTGCGCTGCCGCAACGTCTAAATCGGCTCGATAAAATGGTTGCTGAGGCGTCTAGCCGAGAAATACTCGAGGCTGTGGGTTTAGGCCATCGTCTAGATCATTTGCCGTCAGCTTTATCCGGAGGCGAACGTCAGCGCGTTGCCGTTGCTAGGGCGTTAGCTCACCGACCCAGACTGGTTTTAGCCGATGAGCCTACTGGTAATTTGGATCAAACCAGTGCGGTTCAATTACTGGATTTGATGGTCTCACTAAGTGAGGCCAATGGCACTGCTTTTTTGGTTGTTACCCATGATGTCTCTATGTTGCATAGGTTCCACCGTGTACTGACTTTGAACGAAGGTCGTATAGAAGCTTACTCCCCCGATGACTAAGCCACCAACAATGGGCTCTGTGCGTTTGTTGTTGAGTATGTCGATGCGGCTGATTTATTATGCGCCGAACAAATTTGCGCGCTTTGTCACCTGGGTGTCTTTAATCGGCCTGACGCTAGGCGTTACGGTTTTAACCCTTGTGGTGACTGTAATGAATGGTTTCGATTACGAACTTCGTGATCGGCTGCTTGGCTCTATTCCACACATTACGCTTGTTGGTGATGACCACTCTGTGGTGATGCTGGAAAGTATTCAGCAAGACCCTCGGGTGGCTTATGTCAGTCCATTTTATCGCGGCATTGGCGCCATCGCGCAAAGCGGTAGGGTCCGCCCCGTTAGTTTGATTGGTGTGGATGCAACAGATCCCAGCGCACTGGGGCCGCTAGAAGATGCCATGTTATTTGGCAGCATTGCTGATTTAACTTCGGTCAATGGCGGCGTGGTCATGGGTGAACCTCTGGCGCGCTACTTTGGTCTGTACGTTGGCGATAGCCTGCTGGTTGCTGTGACCAAACCCAAAGGTGACAGTGCCGTTTTAGTGACTATGCGGTTGAATTTAGTCGGCACGTTTGAGCTGGGTGCAGATCCTGACTATTCCATGCTGTTAGTCAATTTGGCAGACAAAGAAACTCAAGAATGGCGCAGCCTAGGTACCTTGGGTGTGCGTTTGCAACTTACTGACCCCATGCTTGCCGGCGATGTGGCCGCAAAGCTGGTTACTGAAAATCCGCGCTTAGAGGTCTTAACGTGGACCCAAGATTTTGGCGAGCTCTTTCAAGCTGTCCAATTAGAAAAAACCATGATGTTTGTTTTGCTTCTTTTAGTGGTGGCAATAGCTGGTTTTAATATTGTTGCCGGTCAATTTATGATGGTCAGCGATAAACGTTCAGACATCGCAATTCTGCGGACCATTGGCGCTACCCAAAGATTCATTCTCAGTTTGTTTTTGATTCAGGGTTCTGTTGTCAGTTTTTTTGGCACCATGGCGGGCCTCGGTTTGGGTCTGTTGTTGGCGGACAATATTGATCTTGTTGTAGATTCTTTGGCCTTTTTCAGCGGTAAGCATTTATTGGATGGGTCCTACTTTGTCACTGTGCCCACGCGAATCTTGTACTGGGATCTTGTCTTTATTGCGGTGACCAGCGGGGCGCTGGCTTTATGGTCGGCCTGGCTGCCGGCGCGCAGTGCCAGTCAATTAGACCCAGCGCAAAATCTGCATTGAAGTGACAAACTTGCTGTGCTGAGTGGTTGCTTGGAGAAGACGGCTGCGTAGCCGGTGTTTGTCTTCCTAGTTTTTCTTTTCAGCACGTAATTTACGTCGCAGAAGCCATTTCTTCATGACTTTACTGCGCCAAATGATCCGCGCGGTTATATAGCCGGTAGTGCCGAGCATCCATCCGCACAACACTGACCCCAATAATAACGGCCCACTAATGGCGGCCAAGTTCTCGAACAGCCAAGTAAAGGTCAAGCTGCCTTCTAACGGTGTTGCCTCCGTACCTAATAACCAAGCGCCTAGTTGGTAAGAAAAATAGAACATTGGCGCCATGGTGATTGGATTTGTTATCCATACCAACGCGACAGATAAGGGCAGGTTCGCTCGCATAAAGATGGCAACAATTGCCGCTAACAGCATTTGTGAAGGCACTGGAATAAATGCGCAAAATAAGCCTACGAACACCGCACTAGGCACAGAACGCCTGTTAATTTGCCACAGTTCCTTGCGCTGTAGCAGATGAGCTACAGGCTTCAAGGTACGATTCTCACGCAGCGTTTCTCGATTAGGAACAAGCTTTAACAGCCGATCTTTTAGCATATACAACCTATTAGTGATTTGGGTCCTGGTTCTACTGTTGAATGTGAAGCTTCTTCTGTGACATCTATTCAATCCCGGTTGGGCGCTAGCGCGATTGTTTTGATATTTGCTCTACTGTCGGTGTATGTCGGCTATCGTTGGTCTGTTGCTCAGCAGGCTATATTAACTAAATGTGCTTGAGGTGTAGATATAAGTTTTCGCGCGAAAGTGCTCGCTGCGTATTATTTGCCCACCGAGCATTGGCGATTAGCCCTAATTGTGGACGCTGTTGGTGGTGACCTATGCATCGATTCTATAAATGGCATGAAATTACGAGTTGCTTGGAAGACGAATTTGTCTTTGGGGCCGGGTGATATTGTCGAGGTGACGGGGCGCTAATCCTGGCTCATTTGACTATAGGCGCTGGCGGCTCGCCAAAGGCTATGCAGGTACGGGATACCTGCGTAGTGGCAAATTAATAGCGCGAGCTCGCCAGACTAACGATTCAGACTTTGAAATCCGCAGCGCGTTGCTGCGCCGTCATATTGCAACTACGTTACAGCAGACAGGACTTGCCTATCCAGCAATCTTGTTGGCGCTGGTGATAGGCGAGTCTGCTAGTTTAGAAGCCAAGGATTGGTCGATTTTTCGCTCTACCGGCTCATGGTGATTTCGGGTCTGCATATTGCTTTAGTGGCGTTTATGGCGTTTTGCTTTTTGTAAATCCCGTTGCGCCTTTTGTTGGCCTTTGGTGGCGCTCGAGTTGATCATCAGGTTGCCTTGGGTGGTGCGCTTGTAACGACATTTGTGTTTGCCGTGATAACCGGCTTAGGCGCTCCTGCCCTGCGTGGTTGTTTGATGTTGATGTTTGCTTTGTTGGGCTTGTATTGTAACCGCAAGCCGCTGTTTTGGCATTTACTAGCCTTGTCATTTTGTTTGTCACTTGCCTTTCAACAACTGTCGTTTTTTAGCCAGGGGTTTTGGCTTTCCTATTTTGCCGTAGCGGGTTTAATTTGGAACTTTAGCCCTCGGTCAAATATTGTTGGGCCGGTATTCGGCTTTTTGCTGGCGCAATGCGTGATATTTTTCTGGCTCTCGCCGATATTAGGGGGGTTGGTCGGCGAGGTTTCCTTGCTATCAATGCCTGCTAACTTGTTGGCGTTGCCCATTATCACAATTGTCACTCTGCCAGCCCTGATTATCGGTTTGGGCCTATATTCTATTGCCCCAGAGTTGGGCGTAGGCTTGCTGCAACTTGCGGATTTTAGCATTGCACTCATTTTTGCATGGCTTCAGGGTCTGCATGCGGCCGCACCTGAATACAACCGAACCTTTGGTTATTTCTCAATCGTCATTGCTCTCTGCTGTTTTATTTCACCGATATTTATGTTGTCGCCCATTCCATTGCTGAAGAGGCTGGCAATGCTATTGCCATTTTTACTGCTTTTTTTACAGCGCGGCAACACACCGAGTTTTGCTGAGTATTGTATTCAAGTAGTGGATGTGGGGCAGGGTAGCGCAGTGTTGGTTGATACCACCGGGCATCGACTCATTATGGATGCGGGCCCTGTATTCAGCTCAGGCTTTGATGCGGCTAATGCCTTCGTTGTGCCGACCATTCGCAGTACCGGGTGCGATCACCTAGACAAAGTTTTAGTCAGCCATACGGATAATGACCACGCCGGAGGGATTCAATCCGTGCTAACCCGGTACAAAAGTGGCCCGGTGGTTGGGTTAGATCGACAATGCGAAAATGGCGGTCGCTGGCAATGGAGTGAGGTGGAATTTTTGCTCGTCGTGGATCATAGCCAGAAGAATAGAAATGACAGGTCGTGTACTTTGCTGATTAGTAATGAGCATACATCAGCCTACCTTAGTGGCGATATTGGACACAAAGCGGAAGCGGGACTTTTAGCAGATTTGCCTAGAGATATAGATTTTTTGTTGGCCCCATATCATGGCAGTGGCAGCTCTTCTTCATATCGATTTACGCGACATCTATCACCTCGTTGGGTGGTCGACAGTGCCGGTTACGCCAACCAGTATAGTCACCCGCATAGACGTACGCTGGTTCGCTATAATCTTGAGGGGGCTGGGCAGGTGAGTACCGCTCAACAGGGTGCACTTCGCTGGAGTTCTAGTCGTCCTCAGCAGATTTTGAGTCAACGTTATGCTGATCTTCTTTGGGAAAAGTTCGCTGGGCAAGATCTGCTCGGCGTACCAAGTGATTGAGCGTTTCTATTAGTTTTTCTTGCTCGTCCTGAGTTAAGAAATTGCCTATTTCTCGGCTTTCTCCCTTGTGCACGAGAGAAACCGTTTTGCGATACCAAGGGTGAATTGCGCGCTCCACGTGTATCTTGGTGAAGAAACGTTGCCAAGTGACAATTTCGGTAGGGGTTTTAACTCCGGCTTCCAGGCGTATTGCTTCGCCACTGAAAGAAATCACTTCCTGCATGCTTGTACGCCTTAAACACAGCCAAAGGCAATAGCTGAGCATACTCATTTCCAGTGCGGTAAAGGGTAAAATGACCCAATAACCCATAGCACTAAAGGCTGTGGCTATGCCGAAAGACAACAACATCATGAAGAGGATGAAGTATTTAAAGGCTCTCCAACTCATAGATTGATTGGGTTGCAGTGTGACATTGCCGACGAGTCCGTCAGGCGACTGCTCGAAATCGAAGTCCTCAGTTCTAATCATATTTTTCGGTGAATTTGTTGTTGTTGCTTTTTTGTTGTGTGAAATCAAGCAAGCCGTTGCTGATGGATAGCCCTGCGTTGGGCACTGATCATACGTCCATGCTTGAAAAGCTGATCTAAGACCGCATTGTAGCAGTCGAGTGTGAACTGTGTGTGCAAGCCCGATGAAATTTTAATACTCGGTCGCAGCACGCGGCATTAAGAGGAAATTATGGCTGACGGAAAATTTACCCAACGCGTTGAGATGTTGCTGGGCGAGGCTCATGCATTGGTATTGTCGAGTAATCACTCGAGTATTGAACTGGCGCATATAGCGTTGGCGATGTTGAATTACGAGCAATCTTTGCTGATTAAATTGATTAATCGTCTAGGTGATGGACGTGAAGATTTGAGCGCAAAAGTTCGAGATATGGCTGCTAATTTGCCGATACTGGCGAACCCACCAAACGAAGTGGGTCTTGGCCCAAATGCTGCGAAATTAATTTATAAGGCCACAGCTTTAGCTGAAGAAAATAGAGATGCCTTTGTTGCAGAGGACTGTTTGCTGTTAGCAATGCTGGGAGATCCTGCAATTGCGCGCATTTTTGCGTCGCTAGGAATTACAGAAAATGTTCTGCGTGACTACATTATGCAGGAGCGAAATGGTGAAATTGTGACTGACAAGAATCAAGAAGAGCAACGCGGTGCCCTAGAAAAATTTACGCTAGATCTCACTGAACGGGCGGCGGCGGGTAAGTTGGATCCGGTAATTGGTCGAGATGAGGAAATACGTAGAACGGTGCAGGTGCTGCAACGTCGAACGAAGAATAACCCTGTACTTATTGGCGCTCCGGGTGTGGGTAAAACGGCAATTGCTGAGGGCCTAGCTCAGCGCATTGTGAATGGCGAAGTGGCGGATAGCTTGAAGAACAAGAAAGTACTTTCTTTAGATTTAGGGGCCTTGGTGGCGGGTGCCAAATATCGCGGCGAATTCGAGGAGCGTTTGAAGGCTGTGCTCAACGAGTTGGCCAAGCAGGAAGGCAATATCATTCTGTTTATTGATGAGCTGCACACCATGGTTGGCGCGGGTAATGCGGAGGGTGCAATGGATGCCGGGAATATGCTCAAACCCGCACTAGCCCGTGGCGAATTGCACTGCGTGGGCGCAACGACTCTTGACGAGTATCGTACGCACATAGAAAAAGACGCTGCATTAGAGCGCCGGTTCCAGAAAGTTTTAGTTGAGGAGCCTGACCTTGAAGACACCATTGCAATATTGCGGGGTTTGAAGGAACGCTATGAAGTGCACCATGGCGTAGACATTACTGATCCAGCCATTGTCGCTGCTGCAAAGTTGTCCCATCGCTACATATCAGATCGCCAACTGCCAGACAAAGCCATTGATCTAATTGATGAAGCGGCGAGCCGCATACGCATGGAAATGGATTCCAAGCCCGAGGTTATGGATAGCCTAGACAGGCGGTTGATTCAGCTGAAAATGGAAGTTGAAGCGCTAAAAAAAGAGAGCGATAGCGCCAGTGTAAAAAGACGCGAAGAACTGGAGGCAATTATTGCTCAGGTAGAGTCTGAATACACCGAGCTGGAGACTATTTGGCTACAAGAGAAAGCACGGCTTAAAGGCGCTCAAGATATAAAAGAAGAGCTTGAATCTGCGCGGATGAGTTTTGAGTCCGCGCGCCGTGCAGGTGATTTGGCGCGTATGTCCGAGCTGCAATATGGGGTCATTCCCGATTTAGAGCGAAGAATTGAGCTGCCGGAAGAAGTGGCCGAACCGCAGTTGCTGCGCAATAAAGTGACCGCGGAAGAGGTGGCTGAAATTGTCGCCAAATGGACCGGCATACCGGTAGCAAAGTTAGTTTCTGGTGAAAAAGAAAAGCTACTTCAGCTAGAGGCGCTTTTAGGTGAAAAAGTAGTCGGTCAAAGCGCAGGTGTCAAAGCGGTTAGCCAAGCGGTTAGGCGTTCTAGAGCCGGCTTGTCCGACCCTAGTAGGCCTAATGGGTCGTTCATGTTTCTTGGCCCAACCGGGGTCGGTAAAACTGAATTATGTAAGGCCATGGCCCAAGTGTTGTTTGACAGCGATGAAGCGCTGATTCGACTGGATATGTCTGAGTTTATGGAAAAACATTCCGTTGCACGGCTAATTGGTGCGCCTCCCGGTTACGTGGGTTACGAGCAGGGTGGGTATTTGACTGAGGCCGTTCGACGCAGGCCTTATTCTTTGATTTTGCTAGATGAAATTGAAAAGGCCCATGGAGATGTGTTCAATATATTGCTGCAACTACTGGATGACGGGCGCTTAACCGATGGCCATGGTCGAACGGTAGATTTCAGCAACTGCGTGTTGGTGATGACCTCTAATCTAGGCTCTGAGGCGATACAAGCGTTGACTGAAAGTGGCGACAAAGACCGCATTGAGCCGACCGTTATGGGTATTGTTGCCCAGCATTTTCGTCCAGAATTTGTAAACCGGATAGACGATATCGTGGTGTTTCAACCCCTGACTCAGCAAGAGATAGGTCGTATTGCCGATTTGCAATTAACCTCTCTGAATAGTCGATTAGCCGAGCAAGGGCTAAGTATCCAGCTTGATAGCAGTGCGATTGAAGCCATAGTTGCTGCAGGTTATGACCCTGTATACGGCGCTCGACCACTAAGGCGTGCTATGCAAAAAATGATAGAAAACCCCCTAGCGGATGCGCTTTTGACCTTGGATTTAACCGACGTGACGCAATTGCAGGGCCGTTGGGAAGAAGATCATTTGGAGATTCGTACAATTTAGACTATTGTTTATTTATACAGTACTTGATATATATACAGTATGAGTAATGCAATCACACAAAATTTGGCTGTAGGGGAGACTCTTTCCCTGTTTGAAGAGGCTTTATTTAAAAGGGCTTCCTCAAAAGAGTCAGTAACGCGCTCTGGTACTGATATGACCAGTTACGGTGCTGGCTCTACAAATTCTGTGTCTGCTGACGCAGGATTGGTTGAGGGTGACGCAAAAGAAAGCGAACTCAAAGAAGAAATAGCAAATGGCCTTAATGTTTATCAAGCAGAATTGCCGTTGGGCTTGCAAGACTCCAACGAATTTTCGATAATTTCAGACAGCGAGGTTAGGCAGTTAGAGATTCCTCTCGCCGCGACTAACGTATTTCCGCTGAATGACACAGTACATCAGGTGACTGAAAATCATTCAGCTGCGCAAATTGATGCGTCTGACTGTGATGAGACCAATCCAACTCGCGGTCAAAGCGGCAAGCCACTAGCACTGGTAGCGGGAGTTGATACTGAAAGCCTCAGCGTGATGACAGCTGGGAGTACAAATAGGACTAAGCCTAGTCCAACGCCAGATATTGATAATTCAACACGCCATTTTGAAGCGGCTATGACATTAGCGCAGCAAATGCGCTCAAAGCAAAAACCTTCCAAGAATGAGTTATGTACGAATATGGCTGTGGCTAAGTCGCTAATAGCCCCTAAGCATTCAATAGACAACGTCGCAACACGCGATGGACAAGCTCAAACGCTAAATTTGCGCCAAAGGTGTTTAGTGGACTTAGAAGAATCAAGAAAGTTTGTTAAACGATCAAAAGAGTCCTTAGTAGGGATAGCAAGGTCCTCGCAAACTTCTGTCACTGGTAAAAAAAATCAGCAGCAAATCGGCTGTCAAAGGTCACTGATTGACTACTCAGCGTCTATGGACATTGCTCAAAGGGCTAATTTGTCTGCAACCAGATCCTCTGTGGAGAAAAAGATTTACGTCAATGTGAAGAAACAAGAGCAGCAGAAACGTAAGCAGGCTGGAATTTTGATTTGTAGGCATTTAGTCGCCGCATTGCGTATTCAAGCGGCTCACGAAAGAAATACTGTTTCTTAGCTAGCGCCTATCTTTCTACGCCTATCTGTCGGCATCTATTTTTTCTGCGGCTATCTGTCGTCGCCTATTTGACAGTGACTATTGGCGAGAGGCGATCAGCTATGCATCCATTTTTTATGGAGCGGTATATCAGTTGGTACGCGGTGGTGAGGCTGGGCGTCACTCACATAGTCGGCGCTGTCCGCTTTGCCGAATAGCGACGGATCATCCATTGATCAGACCTTAATTATGACGCCCTCTTTAAAACCAGGTGCTCTTGTGAATAAGTGCGTGCCGAAATCTTCGCAAAACTCTCGTGTTACAGGGTGCCCTATATCGTTTCGGGTAAAGCCCTTAACGGCGCCTTTTATGATGGCAAATCCATCAACCGGCATGGCCATAACCAAGACGTTCGCTCCACCCGTAATATATTGGAATTCACTGCAATAACACTCTGCCCTCATCATTGGTTCGCCCAACGCTTCATAGCGTACAGCGCCGCAGTAACATCCACCTTCAACTTACATACTCTACTCCAAGGTTTTTGGGTTGTTCATTTGTCTAGTGGTCCAGTTTAGCTGCAAGCCATAAGCGATGTCTCAATATCGGCATGGTAACTATTCTTATCCCAAATCTTCGTCAATTAAGGCCATATCTAGCCTTATCGTGATCGGACGAATTTGGCGGTGAGCGGTAATTGGGATATTTTTTTTCCTTCTATACCAGCTATGATTGGCGTTGAATTTTGTCGGGTAGCGCGCACTTTTCAACATTTCTAAATAGGATTGAACATTTCTGCCCAAACCGTATTAATCGGTCGAATGAATTAGTAGTCGAATGAATTATCGGTGGAACCTTGTTGCCATTTCACGCAGAAGTTTTTGTGAAAATTTTTGAAAGAAATTGTGCGTTTTTACTTTACTTTTAGTTAGGGAGATTTCGATGTCGTCAGAGTTAGCGTTGGCAAATATACGCGCCAAACAGGTCGAAGCTACAATGTTGCCGCGGCCTTTTGAGCTAGATGAGTTACCAACGCCGGCTTTGGTCTTAGATAAGCCTGCGTTAGAGGCAAACATCGCCAAAATGTCGAAGCATTTAGTTAGCCACGGTAAAGGCTTTAGACCCCACGCGAAAACGCATAAGTGCCCGTTGATTTCTCGTATGCAGATTGAAGCTGGCGCAGTTGGTGTGTGTGCGGCTAAAGTCAGTGAAGCCGCAGCGCTATTACATGGCGGGGTATCTAAGATTCTCATTACTTCACCGATATCGACTTTAACGAAGGCGCAAATTTTGGATACGCTTTTGCTTGGACAACAAGACATTCGCATTGTGGTTGATTCTCTCCATGGTTTTGAATTGCTCGCTAGGGTTATTTCTGCCGAATCTAAGCTTGGGATATTAGCGGACCTAGATGTATCAATGGGTCGCACCGGTACTAGAGACAACGATTTGCTTTTGACTTTAGTTGAACGCATTGAAAAAGATGACCGGTTCTATTTTTCTGGGGTTCAACACTACGCAGGTCATTTAATGCATTTGGCCGATTTTGATAAACGCCGCGAAAAATCATTGAGTTCTTGGCAGCGTTTAGAGGACAAGTTTCTGTTGCTAGAAAAGCACGGTATAGATACTGACGTAGTGACCGGCGGCGGGACCGGAACCTACGACATTGATGTGGATGTGGCCAGAATAACAGACCTTCAAGTAGGTAGTTATATATTTATGGATGAGGAGTACCGCGCCATTGGCAGTGCTCAAGGCGCTCGCTTTAATGAATTTGAGCTCTCGCTAAGCGTAGCTTGCACCACCATAAGCCAACCACAAAATGCCACCATTACGGTTGATGGCGGCTATAAGGCTTTTGCTTCCGACAGCGTTAATCCGGTTTGTGATGATATTCCTGATGTTGAGTTTCGCTTTGCCGGCGACGAACACGGGGTATTGATCCTCGCTGAAGGCCAACAAGAAATTCAGTTAGGACAAGTTATTCGCTTCGCTACACCGCACTGCGACCCAACAGTTAATCTGCACGAATACTATTGGGTAATGGAAGCAGATGGGTTAATCCATAGCTGTTGGCCGATCACCGCTCGCGGTTGTTCTTGGTAGCCGGCGTCAGTTGATGAATCAGATAGTTAAGAGAGGTTGGTTTACCACATGCTGGATATAGTTATAACGGGTGGCTGGTTGATGCTGCCTATTTTACTTTGTAGCGTCGTAGTTGGCGCTATTTGCTTAGAGCGGTGGTGGACATTGCGCCGCGAGGAAGTTATTCCCGCCGAGTTGCTTAGCCATTTACAAAGCACTCAAGCGTGGTCGAATGACAACAAAGTTCTGGCTGAATTAGCTGTGGCCTCGCCATTAGGGTATGTGATTGCTGCAGGATTGAATGGTATTGATTTGAAGGCCGAGGCTTTTCAGCGTGTTATGCAGTCAACCATAGACAATGTGGCCCATGAGCTTGAACGTTATTTAACTTTGGTGGGTATCATTGCGTCCATCACACCATTGATGGGTATCTTGGGTACGGTGTTTGGCATGATCGACGTGTTTAGCACTTTAGTTTCTGCAGGCCAAGGTGACGCAAAAGCTTTGGCTGGCGGCATATCTACTGCACTAGTCACAAGTGCTGCTGGGTTGTCTGTTGCTATACCGGCGTTAATAGCCCATCGATTTTTCCTGCGCAAAGTCGACGAACTGATCTTGGAGATAGACAGTATTAGCCAACGATTTTTTGACCGTCTGCGGGTTGATGCCAGTGAGAGTTCTCTTTAATGGAACTTGGCTTTACCTATTTTTTGGCAATACTTGGATTAGGTTTTTGTGCAAAAACTCAGCGTCTTTTACGGTGCAATTAGCGTGAGGCGGTCTAGAGCTAGTCGTCGTGAGGCGACAGTGGAGTTAACGCCGCTGATTGATGTAGTTTTTTTACTCCTCATTTTTTTTATGGTGTCTACCAGCTTTGTGCAAAACCAGGCGTTGAATGTTGATCTTCCCCAGGCCAATGGTGACGCTCAGCCCAACCAAGACTTATTTATTAATGTCGTAGTGCAGCAAAACGGACGCTATGAAATAGATGGAGATGTCGTTACAGATATTTCTCTAAAGGGCTTGGCGAATGCGCTTCGAGCTATTGTTGAAAAAACGGCGGTACAAAGCAAAAACCTACCTGTAGTTATCAGTGCCGATGCAAGTGCTACCCATCAAGCAGTAGTGCGCGTTATGGATGCATGTGCGCAGGTTGGATTATCTAAAATTAGTTTGGCTACTCGGCCAATATCAGAACCCTTTAAGGAATAGGCTACATTTATGGCTCAACCAGCTATGGCGAAACCATCGGATTGGCAAACTTATCGCAGACTATTGCGCTACGTGGGGCATTATTGGTTCATTATGACTGTCTCAATAGTTGCCTTTTTGTTTGCAGCGGGCGCGGAAGCCTATTTCGTTAAACTTTTTGGTGAATTGATCGATCAGTGGGATGACCTCAAGGTTAGAGCCGCTGCTTCTATCCCAGCCATTATGGTGGCGGTGACTTTGGTCCGCGCTGTTGGCACCGTTATCGGCGAGACAGCTATGGCTCGAATATCTTTTGGCGTGGTCTACAACTTACGTGAAGAATTATTTGCTCAGGTTTTGAAACTACCCAGTCGTTATTTTGATAACGAATCTCAAGGTCATATCGTGTCTAGAATCACTTTTACGGTGACCCAACTAAGAGATACCGGTACAGAGGCTTTGCGCTCGCTCATTCAAGATGGCGTTAAGGTGATTGCTTATCTCGGTTTAATGATCTTTCAAAGCTGGCAGCTTACGCTGCTGTTTATCGGCACAGCGCCGGTATTGGCGCTCGTCGTGGTATTCGCCAGCAGCAGATTCCGTAAAATTAGTCGACGCATCCAGCATTCAATGGGTGACGTTACTCATGTTGCTTCGGAGGCTGTGAACGGTTACCGAGTGGTTAAAGTGTTTGGCGGTGAGTCCCACGAAGAGCAGCGATTTTTAGCTGCGAACAAAGTTAATCGTCAGCAAAATCTCAAGATGGCTGTGACTCGCGTGCTCAGTTCTCAAATAAACGAAACCATTATCGCCACCGCCCTGTGCGGCTTGATTATTATGCTTTATCGCCCTGAGATAGGTGGCGGTTTGAGCAGTGGTGAAGCTGTGACCTTTCTTGTTCTTGCCGGGATGTTGGGTAAGCCCATTCGCAAACTTTCTGAAGTTAACGCAAAGTTGCAACGTGGGTTTGCGGCGGCGGAAGATATATTTGCTCAACTCGATTCGCCTATCGAGGTTGATGCAGGCACTCATACAGTTGAAAAAGTTACGGGGGCGTTAAAGTTCAACAATGTTGATTTTGCTTATAACGAACAAGGCCCCAGAGTGCTCAGTCAGATTTCTCTGAATATCGATCCTGGTCAAAGCATAGCGTTGGTGGGTAGGTCGGGTAGCGGTAAGACCACGCTAGCTAGTCTTTTGCCGCGGTTTTACGAAATAGGCGGCGGAGCCATAACGTTGGACGGAATTGATCTGAGAGACTATGAGATGAACTGTTTGCGGCAACAGATCTCTGTAGTGAATCAACAAGTCACCCTGTTTAACGATACGTTGAGAAATAATATTGCTTATGGCGATGCGGAAGACGCATCCGATGAAGAAATTCAGATGGCACTAGATCGCTCTTATGCCAGCGAATTCGTAGACAAGCTTGCTAATGGAATTGATACCGTGGTGGGAGACGATGGCGTTTTGTTGTCTGGCGGTCAAAGGCAGCGCATAGCCATTGCAAGAGCATTGTTGAAAGATTCGCCCATTCTGATTATGGATGAAGCAACATCGGCGTTGGACAACGAATCAGAGAAATACATTCAAGCTGCGTTAAAAGAAGTCATGGCTGGTCGAACGACACTGGTTATTGCTCACCGCTTATCCACTGTTGAGTCAGCTGATGTGATTGTCGTTTTAGATCAAGGTCAAGTGGTTGAGCAGGGCGATCACAAGTCGTTATTAGTCCAGGGCGGCCACTATGCAGAGCTTTATGCAGCGCAGTTCCAAGACGAGTCAGAATCTGAGGAGGAGGTTTCGCTGGCGGCAGCTTCCCTACCAGAAAATTTTGTCAATGCCCAAAATATGGCTAAGGTCAGCTCGTTCATTGACCGTTCCGCAAACTTTTTGAGTCAGGCCTGGTACAGCAACGCGCGCTGGCCGCACCTATTGAGGCCGCTGTCTTGGCTGTACGGTTGGGTTAGTGGACGTCGGGCGAATGCTTATCGGTCTGGAGCAAAAGTGCCGGGACGAACATCCCTGCCAGTTATTGTGGTGGGTAACATTACTGCTGGTGGCACAGGCAAAACGCCGCTGGTTATATGGCTGGTTGAAGAGTTGCGTCGTCGTGGATTCAGCCCGGGTATCGTCTCTCGTGGTTATAAAGGCAGCCTTAGTCGCAAGGGGGGGGTTATCCCACTTCACGCAAACCCATTGCACTACGGAGACGAGGGTGTGTTGCTGAAGAACAGGCTCCATTGCCCGGTAGCAATAGCCGCAGATAGAATGAAAGCGATTACGCTTTTACAGACAGAAAATTGTGACATTGTAATTTCAGATGATGGCCTGCAACACCATGCAATGGGGCGCGACGTAGAGATCGTTTTAATAGATGGTGCTCGCGGAATTGGTAATGGGCAGCTTTTACCTGCAGGGCCGCTGCGAGAATCCGCAAGCCGGTTAGACGAGGTCGACCTAGTAGTTTCCAATGCGCGAGCCTCAGGCTTGGTTAGCAACGAAATTGTTATGCACCCTAAGATTCGGCATTTTAGAAGTCTGGCGGATGGACGGCAGCTAAGTGCTGCGGAGTTTTTACAGCAAAATAGCGCGGTCCATGCTGTTTGTGGCATTGGCAACCCTAGCCGTTTCTTTTCTACCTTGTCTGGATTAGGTTTTTTGGTAGAGCCTGAGGCTTATAGCGACCATCATCTATTTACCGGTGAGGAAGTGCGATTTGCTGATGTAATGACTGTAGTTTGCACTGAGAAAGACGCCATCAAATTGGTCCAGCTCGACGTGGATTTGACCAACGTTTGGTCTTTGGATATTGATGTAATGTTTGATGATGATATCGCAAGCATCCTTGCAACCGCGCTGACTGAGCGCGGTATAGCGCCGCTAGTTCCAATGAAGGATATACCGGTTTCCACACCTACAGAGGCTGAGGTTTAGTTATGGCTACTCATGTTGTGATACCTGCCCGCTACGGTTCTACCCGTTTGCCGGGTAAGCCCTTGGCGCTTATCAACGGCGTGCCTATGATTGTTCATGTAGCTGCGCTGGCCAGTAATACCGTAGCAGATGATGTGGTGGTCGCCGTAGATGACCTACGTGTATTAGATGCGGTTTTAGCCGCAGGTTACAAAGGGTTGATGACTCGGGCAGACCACCCCTCTGGATCGGACAGGGTTAAGCAAGTGGCCGATGAAATGGGTTGGGGCGATGAAGATATTGTGATTAATATCCAAGGTGACGAACCTATGTTGCCACCCCAAATTGTTGATGACTTGTTTAACGCGATGGTTGCCAAGGCAAGTATGGAGATGGCGACGCTATCAGAACCCATTACGAACCGCCGAGATTTTGTGGACCCTAATGTTGTGAAAGTGCTGGTGGGTGACGGCTTGCGCGCAATTAATTTTTCTCGTGCGCCAATGCCATATCCCAGAGAATTTTTTGATGACGAGGCAATGTTTAACGCATTCATGCAGAGCGGGGTGGCGCGACGGCATATCGGCATTTATGGGTTTAGAGTCTCTGGACTGCGCACATTTGTCAGCTTAGGCGAATCTCGGTTGGAACGGATTGAAAAATTGGAGCAGCTGCGCTGGATTGAAGCCGGTAGGGATTTACTGGTACTTGATGTGAGGCAAGGCGTGCCTGGTGGTGTTGATACGCCGGCGGATTTAGCCAGGGTGCAAAAGGAACTTGCGAGCAGGTAAAGCCTGCTCACAAATCATAACCCGGTCGGATTGCCCCTTAAGGGTCTAAGCAACCGTTTTTGCGGTTACTTAGGTGCCATACGGATGCCGCCATCTAGGCGTATGGTTTCACCGTTCAGGTAGGAGTTTTCTACAATCTGCTTGGTCAGTGAAGCGTACTCCGGGGGTAAGCCCAAACGCTTAGGGTACTGAACCATATCAATTAGAGGGTCTCTTACTGCATCAGGTGCGCCTGCCATCATCGGTGTGTTAAAGATGCCTGGTGCGATTGTGCAGATGCGAACTCCCTGGCGAGATAAATCACGCGCGATAGGTAGTGTCATACCTGCAACACCGGCCTTACTTGCAGAGTAGGCTGCCTGGCCAATTTGGCCATCATACGCGGCTACTGATGCGGTATTGATGATAACGCCCCGTTCTAGTGCCTCACCTTCGGGCTCGTTCAATTGCATGATTGCTGCACATTTACTCAGAACTGAGAACGTGCCGATTAGATTCACTTGGACGATAAAGTTGAATTTCGTAATGTCCAAAGCACCTTCACGACCGACCGTGCGAGAGGCTGCGCCAATACCGGCACAATTTACATTGATATGGATAGCACCAAAGTCTTCGTGGATTTGGTTGATGGCAGCTGTTACGGATGCATCATCGGTAACGTTAACTTGGTAAGCTTTCGCGTTGCCAAGCTCTTTTGCTGTAGCGTTTGCTAAATCCTCATTCAGATCTAGAATTGCAACCTTACCGCCGTTAGCGATGATCATTTCTGCGCTGGCTCTTCCGAGACCGGATGCGCCGCCAGTAATGACAGCGACTTTTCCTTGGATATTCACATGAATTCCTTTAGTTAGTTTCAATCAGTCCGCTAGTATACCCTAAGCTTTTACGGAATCAGCCATAGCCAGTGAATCTCATATCGAATTTTATAAAGGAATTTGAGGCGCAGAACCTTGAAAATTGGTTGCTCGCGTCGCCTCAGGTCGCCTGGCAGCAGGAACAGTTCAAAATCTACGGGCGTGAAGTCGTCGCACCGCGTGAAATAGCTTGGTTTGGCGATGAGGGGCTTAATTACAGATACACTCAGCTAGATCACCGAACCGATGGTTGGCCCGAGCCTTTAGCGGTGCTAAGAGATCGTATTCAGAATGAGGTGAATCAACCTTTTAATTTTTTGTTATTGAATAAGTATTCTGATGGCAGCCAGTATATGGGTTGGCATAGAGACGACGAAGCGGGTTGTACAGGTCAAATCGCCTCGTTGAGCATCGGTGCAGTTAGACGTTTTGCAATCGATCTTGATGTCGCATCGAATGCTGAAGTTTCGCGGCAGAGTGTTGATTTGAGGAATGGTTCATTGTTGTTCTTTGACGGTCGCCAGCGCCATTGTTTGCGCGCTACAAAACGCCCGGTGGGCACGCGAGTTAACCTCACATTTCGGAATTTGGCCTCTTGAATATCCAACCTGAATATCCTCTTGAAAATACCTTTGGCCTGATCTCTCACGCCCAGTGGGGCAGCTCTATTGAACAAATAGCCGACGTCTTTACAGCCCAAAATTTTGCAGCAGAAAACAATTTGTCGATGTCCTGTCTGGGCGCAGGTTCTAACGTGATTTTGCAGCCCAAACTTTCTGGTCTTGTATGTTGCATGCGCATTGAAGGTATCGAAGTCTTAGCGGACTCTGCGGATTCTGTCATAGTTGAGGTCGGCGCGGGTGTGGTTTGGCATAAGTTGGTCATGGAGAGTTTAAGTCGGGGGTGGTTTGGGTTAGAAAATTTGGCTTTAATTCCAGGCTCAGTTGGCGCTGCTCCAGTGCAGAATATTGGTGCATATGGGGTAGAAGTTGCACAGCTAATTGTTGGCGTAAATATTGTTGATGGTCAACGTGAGAGCCGTCAGATAGCTCAAAAAGATTGTCAATTTGCTTATCGTTCGAGTGTTTTTAAGTCTCAGCCAGCGTGGATTATTGTCTCTGTGGTGTTGCGATTATCCAAGTTGCCGCTAATTGAAAGCAGTTATCCAGAGTTACAAAGCTATTTGCAAGACTTGTCTGTCGTTACGCCTGGCCCTCAAGATGTTGCTGATTGCGTTATTGCGCTACGCAGCAGCAAACTGCCAAATCCTGCTGAATTCTCTAACGCGGGGAGTTTTTTTAAAAATCCTGTCGTAACTAAAGAGGTAGGTGTTGCACTGCAAGAGTTGGGTTTTAAGGCTTTTACTCATGGCGAGGGCTATAAGTTGTCGGCGGCCCAGTTAATTGACCGTGCGGGTTGGAAGGGGGTGCGCCGCGGCGAAGTCGGCTGCTGGGCTCAGCAACCTCTGGTCATCGTTAACTATGGGGCTGCAAATAGTGCAGACATCCTCAGCTTTGCTGAGGATGTTGCTCACAGTGTCTTCGAGCAGTATCAGATTCAGCTAGAGCTGGAACCGTCAGTACTGTCCTGAGAATTGCCGCTTTGAGGTTGAATTAAAACCCCTTGTTTACGTAGAACATTTTCGCGGCCTCTGCGTTTTACTTCACGCGGATCGTTTGACGCTCGTCCAGGCGGCCTAGTCGCAGCGGCTGGCTCTTCACTTAGTTGGGGTTCTTCAACCTCTTTAACGTTTTCGACTTCCTCTGTGACAGCCTCAGACAGCGTGCCAAGCCTATCGGTAGCAGGCGTAGAGGCATTTCCTGGTGCGGTATTTTCAGTGTCTTGTTCTACACTTGCAAAAGCAGCTACTGCCTTGACATCGTTCTCTGACACGATTTCAGTTACTTCAGTTTCCACTTTAGGAGTCTCTGCAGAGATCTCCACGGAGGCCTCTGCAACGTCTTTTACCTCCGGGGAGCTGCTGATTTCCTCGGCGTCTGTTGCTGGCTCGTCTTCAGGCGCATTGTTGTCATTCGAGTCTGCCGAGGCTGGATCGTTTTTTGCGCCGCGATTACGTGGATCATTGCTGGCTCTGCCACGAGGTTTAGCATTCGCGCGTGCTGGCTTGTTCGCACGCTTGTCAGTTTGCTCGGCCTGGTTCTCAGTAGTGGCTGCTGTTATCTCTTCAATATCAGTTTTAGACGCAGCTTTTGACTTTTCATTCGACTTTTTATTGGAATGGCCACCTCCCACTTTATTATCACCCGCTTGTCCTTCGCTATTACGCGGTGGTGCTGAACGATCTCTTTGCGGCTGCCTCTTACTCTTTGCCAGAGTTTCTTCCGAGGGTTGGCGCTCTTCCTTTGGTACGACTACAAAAGGTTTAGATTCTTTTTTCTGGGCCGGCTTTCTTGGTTGCTCCGAGCTGTCGTCGCGGCGGTTATCTCCACGGCGCTTGTCTTCACGGCGCGGGCTGCGACGCTCTTCTTTATTAGAGTCGTTATTTCTATTTCTGTTAGGACGCTCGTCAGATTTTTGCTCGCTTTTACGGTTTTCTTCGCGATTCGGGCGATTATCTTGATCGTTACTGTCTTTTCTTTGACGACCTTCTGGTTTACGATCGTCGTCATTGCGGCGGCGGTTGCGTCCGCCATTGTCACGGTTGCTGTCACGATCACTGTTGTTGTGACCGTTATCTCGACCGTTTGGTGTAGGTTTGCGTCTGGGCTTATCTTCTACGGCTGCTTCATCAGAGAATAAGCTACCAACTAGGCGTTTAAACAGGCTTGGCTTAGACGAAGTAGGCGCTGCTTTCGCTGCTACTTCGGCTTGGGCTGGAGCCGGAGGTGCGGATTGAATTTGTGTTTGTACAGCGGCTTGAGGCTTTGCAGGCAATGCCGTATCTGCTGGAATTTCTTGCTGCTGAGCTTGATTCGCGAGGTCTGAAAGAACATTGCTAGGTACTTCACCTTCGCCTTCAACGTGATCATTGCGAAGACGTTCAACGAGGTAGTGAGGTGTTTCCAAATTAGTGTTTGGAATAATGACGATGTGCGTGCCAGTGTGCTGTTCAATGGTTGCTAAGTCGCCACGCTTTTCATTCAGCAGAAATGCGCCAATAGCTAATGGCACTTGAACTCGAATCACTGCACTGCGTTCCTTCAAAGATTCCTCTTCCAAGACTCGCAGAATGGCTAATGCTAATGACTTAGTATCTCTGATGCGACCTTGGCCATTACAGCGAGGGCAGAGTCCAGTGCTTATCTCTTCTAGCGAAGGGCGTAGGCGCTGTCTGCTCATTTCCATTAGGCCAAAGCGAGAAATACGCCCTGTCTGAATGCGGGCTCTGTCGGTTTCAAGCGCGTTACGCATGCGGTTTTCAACAGCGCGCTGATTTTTTGGGTTCATCATGTCGATGAAATCTATGACAACTAGGCCGCCAATATCGCGAATGCGTAGTTGTCGTGCTATCTCATCCGCTGCCTCAAGGTTGGTGTTGAGGGCTGTTTCTTCGATGTCATGGCCCTTTGTTGCGCGGGCAGAGTTGATATCAATAGAGACAAGGGCTTCGGTGGGGTCAATTACAATACTGCCGCCAGCAGGTAATTTAACGGTGTGTTCATAAGCCGTCTCAATTTGGCTTTCGATCTGGTAGCGGCTAAAGAGTGGGATGGAATCATCGTATGCTTTTACTTTATCTGCATAGTGGGGCATCACCTGAGCAATGAATGCTGATGCTTCTTCAAAAGCAGCGTCGCCTTCAATAAGTACTTCGCCAATATCAGCGCGTAAGTTGTCTCTGATGGCGCGAATTACGGCACTATTTTCTTGGTATAAAAGCGACGGCGTTTGCTCTGTCTCGTCTGCATTTTGGATTGCTTGCCATAATTGAAGCAGATAGTTTAGATCCCAGTTGAGTTCTTCTGAGCTGCGACCAACGCCAGCGGTACGAACGATGACGCCCATACCATCTGGAATTTCAATTTGTGCTAGTGCTTCGCGTAGTTGGTCTCTTTCCTCACCTTCGATGCGGCGGGAGATGCCGCCAGCTCGTGGGTTGTTTGGCATGAGCACCATGTAACGACCGGCTAGGCTCAAAAAAGTGGTGAGGGCGGCGCCTTTATTGCCACGCTCTTCTTTTTCTACCTGAACCAATATTTCCTGCCCTTCACCAATCAGCTCTTGAATAGGTGAGCGGCTGCCACCTTTCTTTTTGAAATACTCTCGAGAGATTTCTTTTAATGGTAAAAAACCATGTCTTTCGGACCCGAAGTCGACAAATGCCGCTTCTAGACTGGGTTCTACACGGGTGATTTTCGCTTTGTAGATGCTGGATTTTTTCTGTTCCCTTGCGACGTTGTCGACGTCTAGGTCATAGAGTTTTTGTCCATCAACGAGGGCAATACGAACCTCTTCAGGTTGTCTTGCATTGATTAGCATTCTTTTCATTAGTCATAAGTCCTATAAGGGCTGATGCTCAATTGCCATACTCTGAGCTCGGCACATTTTTTGGACGTAATAGTGGGGTGTGAGGTGGGATTGCAGTGATATGGCCGGCTTAGATTAATCTAGATCCGGTGAGACGTTTGACTGAACATGCCGCCTAACCTTGCATAGTGCACTTACTAAAAGCCTGATTTTTAACGGCCTAGCGCTTTCTATGCTCTAAATCACCGGGTGCTGGTGCCTCCTACAATGCGAGGCGCATCTGATGATGTGGGCGATCTCTTGACGATCTTTTTGACGATCTTCTCTGACATGGCTGTCCAACTCGGGCTTAAACTAACTATGTCACTAGTTTCTCGTCTCTGTGTTCTCGTCTCTTTGTTCTCGTGTTTACGTTTTCTTTTTCTTGGTTCGGCAGACTATCTGCTCGAACCACTAATATCATTGTTCTGTAATCTCTACGGATATTTATCCGCTCTCTTCTACGACAGGCCAATTATCAATATGACCATTTTATACGTTGGCAAATACGCCTAACGCAAAAATGCAGCTCTTAAGTCGTTTTCATCACCAGGCTATGGCATGTCTGCCCTGGTGCAATCACTATTTCGTCAAATATATTGGTGCTTTAGGCACCTCGTTAAGTTAGAACGCTGTTTAAAAAGCGTTCCAAGAGTGGTCTAAGAGAATTCTCTCAAAGGCCTAATTTTTAAAATCGTAAATAAGACATCATGTTTCTTATTCTTAAGTTCTGAGAGCCCCTATTAATGCTGGGCCGCAGCCCAAAAATGGCGCTAAAGCTGCCATATACTGGGCATACGTTAGTCGCCAAGGCTTAACCGTAGCCCAAGACAAGAGGGAGCCGTTTAAGCAGATATACGCCTATTTTTACTAAATACTTCTTTAGCCGCGCAATCCATTTGCAAAAGGCAGATGCACAATGCAAACCAAGCTGTAAACTAGCAAGCTACGTAAAATCTCAAGCAGATGGTAACAGTGTTTGCTAAACCCTTCAAACGATTAGTTTTTTTCTCTATAAGGCGCTCTTAATGGAAGTGACATATTTGGATATTGTGAATGTCGATGACGCAGGTCAGCGCATTGACAATTTTTTGTTACGTCACTTAAAAGGTGTGCCAAGAACCAAAATCTATCGTATTTTGCGCAAGGGCGAAGTGCGGGTGAATGGTGGGCGCATTAAGCCAACTTACCGGCTTGCACTGAACGATCGTGTGCGTGTGCCGCCTATTCGCAGCCGCGAGCAGGCACCGGTGCAAATGACGAGGGATACCGCCGACATTTTGGAGCAGTGCATTTTGTTTGAGGATGATGATTTAATTGTCATCAACAAACCGCCCGGGTTTGCGGTGCATGGCGGCAGTTCAATTACCTCCGGGGTGATTGAAATGTTTAGAGTTATGCGCAATCAGCCACGGTTAGAGCTTGCGCACCGAATTGACCGAGACACGTCGGGGTGTTTGTTGATTTGTAAAAAGCGCAGCGTACTTAAGGTTGCGCAAGAGGCCTTCCGTGAAAGGGTTGTGAAGAAAAAATATCACCTTATTGTAGATGGCGTCTGGCCTCGCGACTGCAGAAGCATACATCACCGCCTGAAGAGATTTGAGGCTGCCTCTGGCGAACGCCGGGTTAGGGTAGATGGTACAGGGCAAGTCGCTCGGACTGATTTTGAAGTGGTCGGCACTGGCCCCAAGGCGACCCTATTGTCCGCCAGTTTGCATACGGGTAGAACCCACCAAATTAGAGTGCACGCTCAAGCTCAGCAGCACGCAATTCTCGGAGATTCTAAATATGGCGGAGCCAATGCTTTGGAAGCGTCACGATTATGCTTGCACTCATCTAGGCTGGTGGTGCCCTTTGGTTCCAATCGGTTAGATGTGTCGGCGCCGTTAGAAGGTGAAATGGCATCGATATGGCGGTCTTTAGAGTCGAAGAAGGTGGGCGCCTAGGCACCCTCACTTGGACCAAGGGTTAATTCAAAAGCTGCCGTTTGTTGGGGATTTGCTGAGTATGTTTATGCCAAACTCTTGCAACCGAGAAACCAAACGGATTAACGGTAATCCAATCAGAGCGCTTGGATCTTCAGCTTGAATGGATTCGAATAAAGCGATACCCAAACCCTCAGCCTTGAATGATCCGGCGCAATCCAGCGGCATATCTCGGCGCACATAGTCGATGATTTGCGCATTTGACAGTGTGCGAAATTGCAAGCGGGTTGTTTCGACATCTAGCGTGTATTTGTCCTCGCCGCTATTTTTTTGCGGGTGGCCGCGCTGATAAACGACTAAGCCAGTATAAAAGACTGCGGTTTTGCCACTGCAATATCGAAGAGACTCAATAGCCGCTTCCATACTGCCTGGTTTTTCTAATAGGCGATCGCCGCAAGCACCGGTCTGATCTGAACTTATGATCACTTTGCCAGGGTTGTTTTGGGCTATTACTCTAGCTTTTACCAAGGCTAATCTCGATGCAAGTGCATCAGGCGATTCCATTGGCTCGGCGGTCTCGTCAATATCAGGCGACTGCTGGCTGAAATCCACGCCGAATTCTAAGCCTAATGTGCTGAGCGCCAGGGCGCGGTATTTGGACGATGATCCGAGTATTATTTTTTTCGACATGGTGCTCGTGTCAGGGTTAAGTGATTAACTATGCTGGGAGCGCCATGACGCTTCCACTTATCATCTTATACCCCAACCCTTGGATTGATTGACCCAATTTCTCCAAACTTTGCCAAAATCCCGCGCTATCAGGGCAAATAGATCAACTTTGACTACAACTTGGCTTTACAGGACAACGCCAGATACCTATGATTGCGCGCGCTATGAACTCGCGTACAGACGGAGCATTAACTTACCAATCGCTGGGCCAACGCAAGGTCTTGGTAGAGCGTGTTGTGCGCGCGGAACAGATGTCGCGGCTCGAGCAAGAATGTAGCGAGTTGAGTGATTTGCAGATCAAGCTTAACTTTGATCGGGACGCCAGATATAGAGTGGTAGTAGAAGGTGTTATTGAAGCATCTGCAAAGATAGCTTGTCATCTGTGCCAAGAATCGGTGCCCTACAAGTTGCGCACCACATTTAATGCGACCATTGCCTCTTCTGAAGAGCAAGCGGATTATTGGAGTTCAAGTGCGGAAAATGATGACCTGAATATTGTGGTTATAGAAGGCCCGCGGTTGGATATTGTCGAATTGGTGGAAGATGAGCTTCTGCTCGATTTGCCAGGACAAGTTTGTTTGGACCTTGCCTGTGTAAACAGGCCTTCAATGGTCTACGATGAAGAATCCGTTAGTGATCTTCAAGAACCAAAAGATCAAAGAGATTTAGGTCTAGTTGGAGATAACTCCAGCCAAGATCGGCAGGAAGGTCAGAACGAAGGCGAGAAAGAAAGTACGCTAAAAGAAAGCATACGAAAAGAAACAACGTTAGAAAAAGCGTCAGACACGACGGAAGAGTTAGTAGATCGCCAGTTGCCCTTTGTTGGACTCAAGGCCGCTCTGCAAGAGCTCGGTTCTCTGCAAGCCCAAAAGGGTGAAGACGAGGTTTAGAATTTAGTTGATAATTAAAGCTACAGACTGAAGTTAATGGCAAATTACCTGAGTAAAGAGCAATAGTAAGTAGCGTACGGTTTACCATTGGAATCTGGACAGCAGATTCTTGATACGAGAAAAGGAACAGTAAAATGGCAGTTCAGAAAAGCAAAGTGACTCGTTCACGTCGCGGACAACGTCGCTCGCATGATTCATTGTCAGGGCCTACATTGTCTGTAGAGGCGACTTCAGGTGAGACGCATCGTCGTCACCATGTGAGTGCAGACGGATACTACCGTGGCCGTCAAGTGATGCCCGACAAAGGCTAGTTAGATGTTTGGGGTAACGCTTGTGTGCTTACCCCTATTTTGGCTCATGGTTTCATACTTTCGCCTAATACCTCCTCAATGCTAATTCGTCTGCGGTATTCTGCTGCGTCGGATCTGGTGCAATATTTGTTAATATTGCCGCATTCTTTATTGCCTATTTTTTATGTTTCCGCGCAAACCACTTGCGCCAGCTCACCTGTCAATAAACTTTCTCTGCTCTTTATGTCGTGTTTGTCGCATTGGCCTGTATTTGCAGGCAAATCCTTCGCGGTGGCGCTATGGGACTGATTGCGGTCGATTTGATGGGCGGTAGTATTGGAGTCGAAAAAAACCTCGCTGCATGCGCGGAATTTTCCAGCGCTGAAGGACTCGTCTTAGTTGGTCAGCAAAAGGTGATTCAAGGCACTGTAAATGCTCAGGTGCTGGAAGCGAAGGGTGCGCAGTTTCTCTACGTTGACGATTTTCTTACTGGGTCAGAATCCCTCAGCGAAGTGCTTAGGAATAGACCCAATTCTTCAATGGCCGTTTGCGCCAAGTTATTAGCCAATAACGAAGTTCAAGCGTTAGTAAGCTCTGGCGATACTAAGGCGTTGCTTGGACTGGCACGCTCCCATGTGGGCACCTTGCCGGGTCTGCAGAGGCCAGCCATAACAAAATCATTTCAGGGCAATATGGGCCAATTTTATATGTTGGATCTTGGTGCCAACGTCAACTGTGGTGCGAATGTGTTGGGTCAATTCGCTAAGCTTGGTGCGGCCTTGGCTTATTTGGAAGGGGACTTTTTGAGTATAAAAGGTGTCCGGGTTGCCTTGCTGAATATTGGCACCGAGAGTGGCAAGGGCACCGAGCTATTAAACAGCGTTGCCTTTATGTTGGGCGCGGATAAGTGTTTGGATTTTGTCGGATTTGTGGAGCCTACAGAATTGTTCTCTGGCAGTGCTGACGTTATCGTTTGCGACGGCTTTACCGGCAACATTATGCTCAAGACGCTAGAGGGTATGGCTACACATGTCAGACAGCGACTTCAGGTCTTGGCGCAGAGCAATCAAGAGTTGGCAGCGTTTGGCCGTGAGCTAGACCCTGAGCGCTATAATGGCGCGTTGATGGCAGGACTTAATGGTGTGGTGGTTAAAAGTCATGGTAGTACCGGTACGCTGGGGTTTTTAAGTGCGCTAAATCAGGCCAATGAATATTTGGATTCTGGACTGACTAAAGTCTTGGCTGATAATTTATAATTTATAGTTTTAAGTGCGCAAGGTGTCTTTGTCCTTGCCTTTGTCTTTGGTGACAGGGCGACAGTGCGACACTGTTGCAGTTTGTTTAGGCGTCAGCTTGCTCAAAGGTCGAAATAAAGTTGGCGCAAATTAATGATTTTTGTCCAAGTTAGGGCGTTTACGAATAAGGAATTGGATGATGAAGTTGGCAGCAATTTTCCCAGGTCAGGGTGCGCAGAGTGTCGGCATGCTTGCTGATATTGCCGAGGCTCATACCTCAGTTAGAGAAAAGTTTGACGTCGCATCTGATGTGCTGGGTTTCGACTTATGGTCCATGGTTCAGGAAGGCCCTGCTGAGGCGCTGGGGTCAACAGAAAATACCCAACCGGCTCTATTGGTTGCCAGTGTGGCGTTATGGGACCTATGGGTGGTGGGCGCTGACAAGGTCAACGTTATGGCTGGTCATAGCTTAGGTGAATATTCAGCACTGGTCTGTGCCGGAGCTATGAGCTTTGAGGATGGCGTTAAACTTGTACGTACTCGCGGAGAGTTAATGCAGCGCGCGGTGCCTAATGGTCAGGGCGGTATGGCCGCTGTCTTAGGTTTGGACGACGATGCAATCGAAGCATGTTGTGCCGCGATTGCAGGGGTAGTCAGTGCTGCTAACTTTAATGCGCCGGGTCAGGTAGTTATCGCCGGCGCGATGAGTGCTGTAAATGAGGCTATTGAAGCCTGTAAGGCGGCGGGCGCCAAGCGCGCACTTAAGCTAGATGTTAGTGGCCCATTTCATTCCAAACTAATGGCCGCAGCAGCAGGTGATTTTTCTCAAGCCTTGAATGAAATTGAAGTGACCATGCCGCGCATCCCCGTTGTGCAAAATGTGCGCGCCAGTGTTGCTAAAGATGTGAGTGAGCTAAAGAGTAACTTGGTTGAACAGCTTTACTCACCTGTACAGTGGACAGCCTCAGTACAATCTATGCTTACCCAGGGTTTGCAGCATTGCGTTGAGTGTGGCCCGGGCAATGTATTGGCTGGATTAGTCAAACGCATCTCTAAGGAAACGCCGACTATTGGACTGTCTAAGATGGCCGGTCTTGAGGCGGCGAACGAGCTTTAAGCTCAGCGCCGTATTTATATTTGGAGTTGATATGTCAGATAGAGTAACAGCCCTTGTCACGGGAGCCAGTCGAGGTATTGGCGCCGGTGTTGCAAACGCATTGGTCGCCGCTGGTTTTTATGTCGTGGGTACAGCTACGAGTGAAACGGGTGCTGCGCACATTTCAGCAGCTCTAGGTGAAGATGGTTTTGGTGTAGAGCTAAAACTGCAAGAAACGGAAAGTATTGCCAGCGCTTTTGCGCAGCTTAAAGAGCGCGTTGCTATGCCATTAGTGCTGGTGAATAACGCAGGCATTACTAAAGATAACCTACTGTTACGCATGTCTGACGCTGAGTGGAGTGAAGTTATCGACACCAATCTTAATGGTGCTTTTAGAGTCACCAAACCCATTTTGCGCGGTATGTTGAAGGCGCGCTGGGGCAGGGTGATTAACATGGGCTCTGTAGTGGGCCGTATGGGTAATCCAGGTCAGGGTAACTATGTTGCTAGTAAGGCAGGCTTAGAAGGCTTTACTCGCTCTCTGGCTCTAGAAGTGGCCTCTCGTGGCGTTACTGTAAATGCAGTAGCCCCGGGTTTTATTGCCACAGATATGACTGAGTCTTTAACGCCAGAGCAGTCTGCTATGATGATGGAACGTATTCCGTTGGGGCGCCTGGGTAATGTAGAAGAAATTGCTGCAACCGTTGCGTTTTTGGCCAGCGAAAATGCTGGCTACATAACAGGGCAAACACTGCAGGTGAATGGCGGCTTGTTCTTCACCTGATTCGTGAAATGGCCTAGACTAGTAAAAAAAATTTGTTATTTGCAAGCTGTTTCTTTAGGAAAAATTGCGCGAAAGTTATAAATAGATAGCTTGAATTGACTTATACGGCTCTATAGAATGCCGTTCGCTTCGCGCCTAGGAACAATTGAGGGATGACATTCGCATGAGCAGTGTTGAAGAAAGAGTTAAAAAATTGATTTGTGAACAACTTGGGGTCAAGGAAGAAGAGGTCGGTACCGACGCGTCCTTCGTAGAAGACCTCGGTGCTGATTCTTTAGATACAGTAGAGCTAGTAATGGCTTTGGAAGAGGAATTCGAAACTGAAATTCCTGATGAAGAAGCAGAGAAGATTACGACTGTAAAAGAAGCCGTCGACTACATATTGGCCCATCAATAGGCCAGCCTTTCGGCGCGGTGCTTGCCACCCGCTGATTGCATCTGCATAGGTAGCTCTTGGAGCTACCTGCGCGGCATGCGCGCGTACGCACAGTATTCCCCCATGGCCGAATATTTATGGTTTATATAGCCGTCTTTGGTCTAGGCTATAGCGAATTTTAATGCCTGATTATTGGTGACAATACTTTCTGTGAAAAAACGCCTTTTTAGCAGGAGTGCCTTTTTAGAAAGAAAACCTTTTTAGAAGAGAGCTAGGCCGAATATTCAGTGACACTACGAGCAGTGCACTTATAACAGTAAGTAGCAGCAAGTAAGCGCAAGTTTGCCGACATTGGCTGGAGAAAATGATGAGTAAGAGAAGAGTTGTCGTTACGGGTATGGGAATGGTCAGTCCGATCGGTCATACCGTTGATGAATCTTGGCAGGCCGCCATTGCAGGCCGTAGTGGTGTTGGCTTAAACCAATCTTTTGATACCACTGACTATGGCGTAAAAATTTGCGCGAGCGTCAAAGACTTCGATATTGCCCAATACATAAACCCCAAAGAAGCCCGTCGTATGGACAGTTTTATCCAATTAGGGATAGCGGCAGCGGCTCAGGCAATTGAAGACGCAGGGATAGAAGCCCATTCAGCGGATGCCGACAGAATTGGCGTAGCCATTGGCTCAGGTATCGGCGGAATAAATACTATTGAAGAAACTCACGCTACGCTGGTTAAGAGCGGCCCACGGCGTGTTTCACCATTTTTTGTGCCTGGTGTTGTGATTAATATGATCTCAGGCAACGTTTCCATTCAACACGGCTTTAAAGGGCCCAATGTTGCCGTTGTGACCGCCTGTACTACAGGTACGCATAACATTGGTTTTGGCGCTCGAATGATCCAATACGGAGACGCTGATGTAATGGTTGTAGGTGGTGCTGAGGCTGCAACTTCGCCCATTACAGTGGCTGGCTTTAATTCTATGCGCGCGCTATCTACGCGTAACGATGATCCTGCGGCAGCTAGCCGCCCTTGGGATCAAGATCGCGACGGTTTTGTCCTCGGTGAGGGTGCTGGTGTGTTGGTTATAGAGGAATATGAGCGCGCCAAAGCGCGTGGCGCAAAAATTTACGCTGAAGTTTTAGGCTTTGGTATGAGTGCAGATGCCTTTCACATTACAGGGCCTTCGGAGGCTGGAGAGGGCGGCGCTGCTGCAATGCAAAATGCGTTAAATGATGCGCATTTGAACCCCTCAGAATTGGGATATTTGAATGCACACGGCACTTCAACTCCACTGGGCGACGTTGCTGAGACTAAGGGCATTAAGTCTGTCTTTGGTAACGATACAAAATTATATGTCAGCTCAACTAAATCAATGATTGGTCACTTACTTGGCGCTGCAGGGGCAGTAGAGGCGATCTTTGCCATTAAAACTCTTACAGACCAGGTGATCGCACCAACGATAAATCTGGATAACCCAGGCGAACGCTGTGATCTCGATTATGTGCCGAATACCGCCCGAGATGTCAAGATTACTAGTTCTGCCAGCAACTCCTTTGGTTTTGGCGGAACTAATGGCACCTTAATTTTTGGTGTTGTGTAGACGTCAGATAAGCGCAAATAGTTAGATATTAGCAACATGCGTTTAGCGGTTAGGCAAATCGGTATTTGGGTGTGTCTTATCGTTACGACTCTGTCGGTAATTACCTATGTCTATGTTCATGCATGGGCGGAGCGAGGTGTAGAGCATTCAGCGCAGATCATTGAAATCAGGTCAGGCGCGTCACTTAGCTCAATAACCCAGCAACTGGTTAAGCTCAATGTTGTTCAGCAACCTAAATTGTTCAAACTCTTAGCCAGCTGGGAGTCGTTGGACACACAGCTTAAAGCTGGTGAATATGAACTGAGCAACCCCATTTCCGCGCGCCAGCTATTAGAAAAATTCAGCACGGGTCAAGTAATGTTGCACCCCGTGCGCCTGCGGGAGGGCATTACAGTGTTAACCCTGCTGCAAGATCTGAAAAAAATTCCGCAGCTGAAGCATACTTTGGGAGATTTCACCTCCTATGCGCAAGTGCATGCCGAACTAGCAAAAAAATTGGCTTTGTCTGTTGAGAGTGCGGAAGGCTATTTTTTTCCTGACACCTACTTTGTGCGCCGCGGTCTCACAGATGTTGATTTGCTGCGGCGCGCGCATGAGGTTATGCAAAGCAAAATTGCTGAGGCTTGGTCTATGCGTACAATACCTGCAAACTCCCAGGCTTTGAGTATTACCACAGCCGAGCAATTGTTGGTGTTAGCATCTATCATAGAAAAAGAGACTGGAGTCGACGCAGATAGAGCGCAAATCAGTCAAGTGTTCCATAAGAGGCTTGAGCGAAATATGCGGTTGCAAACAGATCCAACGGTGATTTACGCCGTCGGTGAAAGCTTTGACGGAGATATTCGGTATAAAGATTTGCGTATAGATTCGCCTTACAATACGTATCGCTATAAGGGGCTTCCGCCAACACCTATTGCATTACCTACATTTCAGTCCTTGCTCGCTGCTGCGCAGCCCGCTGAAGGGGGTTTTTTGTATTTTGTTGCACGGGGCGATGGAAGTAGTCAGTTTTCTGAAACACTGGCGCAACACAACGCAGCTGTGCGTCGTTATCAATTAGGTCAATAAAGTACGTGAATACTGAGCTAGGCAAATTCATTACTATGGAAGGATCCGAGGGCGTTGGCAAAACGACTAACGTAGACTCTGTCTGCCAAACGCTAGATGAATTATCTATTCCCTATGTGCGTACCCGGGAACCGGGTGGCACTCCTATGGCTGAAACACTGCGTGAAAATATGCTAGCCGAGTGGGATGAGTCGGTAAACGGATTAACCGAGTTATTTATTGCTTTTGCTGCGCGCCTGCAACATGTAGATGGCGTCATACGCCCAGCGTTATCGTCAGGCAAGTGGGTGGTGTGCGATAGATTTACCGACGCTTCCTACGCTTATCAAGGGTACGGCAGAGGACTGGATTTAGAAAAAATAGCTGTTTTAGAAGAATGGGTGCACGGCGACTTGCAGCCGGACCTTACACTCTACTTAGATTTAGACCCGGAGGTTGCGGCGCTACGGATAGCCAATAGAGATCTTGATCGTATGGAACAAGAACAAATGTCTTTCTTTCATAAAGTTCGACAAGGTTATTTGGCTAGAGCCGCGGCGGATTCGCGCTTTCGTACAGTGGATGCCAGCCTGCCCTTAGTTGATGTACAGCAATTGGTTTGTCAACAAGTTAAAGAGTTTGTTAGTAGTCATATGCCGGGTGTCAAATAACTCATGTTAGGTGAAGTGCTCCCATGGCATAAGCCAGTACTGGATAAGTTACAGCAGCGTTCTGTCGACGGCACATTGCCGGCAGCTATTGCATTAATTTGTGGTGAAGGTTGGGGTGGCAACGAATTAATCGAGAGAGCGGCATTTTCGTTATTGAACCTAACTTCCGAACAGCCCCCTCATGAAATAGCGCACCCTGATTTTTGTTGGGTTGCGCCGGATGGGGCCGTGATCAAAATTGACCAAGTACGAAAGTTAAACGCCTTTGCGGTAAACACGCCGCAGATTGCAAAATGTAAGGTCGCGGTCATTATTGACGCCCATTTACTCAATACCAATGCCGCAAATACGTTGCTCAAAACCCTTGAAGAACCCCCTAGGAATACTCATATCTTGCTTTCAACACCACATTGGGGCCGGCTCCTGCCAACCATTAGAAGTAGGTGCCAGCGTTACCAAGTGGCGCAAAGTACTGATGAGGCAACGCAATGGCTGTCAGCTAATGGCAAAGATGTATCTGGGCAAGCCTTTGCACAATCGGGCTACGCGCCACTCCTTGTCCAGCAAGAAGAGCGGTTTGATTTAAATGCGTGGTTGATAGAGCTTGAAAACAACCGGGAGACCACTACTAGTATTAGCAGCATTTTGGAGGAGGACTTGGTGGATGTTTTATCGCGCTGGTATAGAGATCTCATTTGGCAACAAAGACAAAGCGCCAATCGAACTTTACTCGCATTCGCAGACGAGCTTAATCAGACTCGACTACAGTTAGAGACGTCAAATGCTGCGAACCCCAAACTGTTAATCGAGCGCTTGGTTTATCAATGGCTGCAAGTGGTTAGGCTGCAGCGTCAGCGCGGTGGTTAGTCGAGGCTGTGCGTAAGCGCGAGTCCGTTGCGGCTGAATTGAAATTTCTCATACAATTTTGAGCGCAGTTGGCCATAACCACTGTCACGTTAAGGAGTACTCGGGTGTTCATTGATTCCCACTGTCATTTAAACTATCTGCATGAACCAGAGCAAGCTTTGCAGCGCGCGCGCACGGCTGGGGTATCCACTTGTCTTTGTATTAGCGTTGAACAAAAGTGTATTAATGAAATCCTTGCGTTAGCTGCTGCGCACGATGATGTGTGGGCCAGTGTCGGGGTGCATCCAGATGCAGCAGCAGAATCTCTTGATTGGATAGAAGCGAATTTGTCACATCCACGAGTGTTGGCGGTGGGGGAAACTGGTCTCGACTATCTGCACGACATCACAGCTGAGGCAAAGTTAAGGCAGCAGGAGGCCTTTGAATTCCAGCTGCAGTTGGCCCAAAAACACAGTTTGCCCATTATTGTTCATACCCGAAATGCTCAGGATGATACGTTGGCTTTGATGGCCAAGTACCACCAGGTTAAAGGGGTGTTGCATTGTTTTACTGAGTCCTGGGACATGGCAGAGCAAGCCTTGGAGATGGGTTATTACATTTCAATCTCTGGCATTGTGACATTTAAGAACGCTGAAAACGTGCGCGAGGTAGCGCGCCGAGTGCCCATTGAGCGTTTGTTGATCGAGACAGATGCGCCCTGGCTGGCACCAGTACCCAACCGGGGCAAAGATAATGAGCCTGCGTTTGTTGCGGATACTGCCAAATTTTTGGCTGAGCTTCGTGACACAAGTTTGCAGACATTGGCAGGTCAAACTAGTGACAATTTTAATACGCTGTTCAAGCCTAGCTAGCTTTGTCTTAGGCCTAGACCTAGACCTAGACTGAAGCACTTTAGCGTTTATAGTTTTCTGTTAAAAAAATCCAAAATTAGATTAAACCTATGTATTGAAACGTGGGTTTCTTGCATAGAGTGTTTTGCCCCAGGGTAGGTCATTAACTCAAAGGCTTTGTTGCGTTTTTGCAACTCGGACATGAGCATTGTGCTGTGAGTAAAAAGCACGTTGTCGTCTGCCATGCCATGAATGAGTAGTAGTGGGCCAGACAATTTGTCTATATGTGTCAGCACATTACCGTCCTTGTAACCTTCCACATTGTCATCGGGTAAACCCATATACCTTTCTGTATAATGAGTATCGTAAATTGCCCAGTCACTGACGGGTGCAACAGCTACCCCTGCTTTGAAATGCTCCGGTGCTTTGCACAAACTCATAAGGGTCATAAAGCCGCCATAGCTGTGGCCAAATATGCCCACGCGAGACAAGTCCGCCCAGGACGTTTGGGCCAGCACATCTAAGCCCAAAACTTGATCTTCCACCTCTGGACTGCCCATGCTTCGGTAAAGTGGGGCTTCGAAGAACCGTCCTCGATTCGTCGAGCCTCTATTGTCTAACTCCAAGACCCCGTAACCTTGCTGACAAAACATTTGCACAAGTAGTGAACCCCATTCTTGCCGCGCCTTCTGTGCCCCCGGACCGCCATAAACGTAAACTATGGTGGGGTGGGTGCTGGTTATATCTGCGGGCGGTGAGAGTCGGTAAAACATTGACTGACCATCGCCTGCTTTGATTTCCCCGAAGGTAGAGGTCACATGACGAGCATGGAACTGCTTGTAGGGGTGATCGTTATCAATTTGCTCGGAAAAAATACAAGTGCTAGCTTGGCTATTCTCTAAGCTCATCAAGTCAATTTTTAACGGATGATATTCGTTGCTAAAGCGGTCTAGATATAGGCTCTTATTTATGTTCAAAACGGTTTCGTGCCAACCCGATTCTTGGGTAATCTGATGACAGTTATCACCATTTAGTGGGACGCTGAATAAATGGTTTTCTATGGGTCGCTGGTCCCAACCGCAGACGAAGGCGTGAGTTTCGTTTACGCCGAGAACTTGATTTATGTGTTGAGGCCCTGCCAAAGCGGTTGTATTGCCCTGGCTGCCCAAAATGAATGCTTTTCTGCAGCCATCTGCTTCAGTAGAAAATAATATGCGCTCGTCATTCAGTTGGCGTAAGTCTTCTGTCAAGTTTACCCAAGTGGCAGACTTATCAATAAACAGTGTCAGCCATTCATGTTCAGAATAGCCGGTTTTCTTCAGCCAAAGTGTTTGCTGCAGTCGATCTTGTACTTGGATGTATAAGCCGGTTCGCAGGGGGCTAATTCGGGCGAGGTAAACCTCACTTTCGGTAGGTTCCCAGAGTAGTGTCGTCGTTGCCGTACTCAGGTCGTAGCGATACAGGCAGACGTGAGGGTTGGCCTGGCCGGTATAGGGATAGCGTTGTTCAACAGTTCTACTGCCGCCCGCGTCGATCTCTAATCGATAGGAAACCGCTACAGGGGCGTCATCTACTTTGCAGAAGAATAGGTGTTGTTCGCAGGGTGACCACCAATGCCCATCAAATCTATGCATCTCCTCGGCGGCTAGAAAGTCCGCCAAGCCATTGCTTATGGTGTCGCTGGCATCACTGGTCACTCGAAGCTCTGTGGTGACCAAATCTGAGTTTTCGTGTGAAGGTTGTGATGAGTCCAGTATTGCGTCTTGAATATAGAGGTTGCCATTTCTAACAAAACTAATCTTTCTGCCACTGGGGCTGGCTTTGTAGGCGCTTTGCCGATGGGACGCGTTGGATATCAGTCTAGGTGCTTGTTCGGTTTTGGCGCCAGCTTTAGCCTCAACCTTTGCATCAACTAAATAGGCTTGTCCGTCGAGGCTGACCAGTGCTTGATCATTTTCGCCCAGCCAAGAATAGGCGGTGATGCCAAAAGTAAATTGTCGCTTGCGTTCGCGCTCGGCTCTCTCCACATCCGTTAGGGCGGTAACATCCGATGCATCATTGTTTTCAAAGGTTGCTGCACTGACCCATAAGCTATGTGCTTGCAGCCCAATGTCGTAGCGCCAAAGATCCATTTGCAGTGGTTTTTCTGCGCTCGCTTTTAGGTATGCAACAAATTCGCCACTGGGCGCAATGCGCATCTGTGTAGGCGGTTGTGTTCTCAGGCCGGGTGCCGCAAAAAGACTTTCTGGTGACAGGTTTTCTGGTGCAAGGCTTACTTGGGTAACTTCAGTCATATTCTGTACGTGGCTTTGGGCTAGTGGAGTGGTTCTTTTCGCTTAGGCTTTTGCTGCTAGCGCAAACGCGTCTCTAGTGAGGTTGCGAGGCAACGCCTGGGTCACGCAAACATTGTCTTCTATGCGAATGCCGCCAAAGGGCATGAAAGCGTCTATTTTCGACCAATTTATCGCGGCCTTTGCTTGCCTTAGAGGTTCTAAAAGCGAGGGAATAAAATATAAACCCGGTTCGATAGTCAAGACCATATTAGTTTCCAACGGTCTGGTCAGTCTGAGGGTGGAATAAGAAACTGGCGGCGGGGCTTGCTCACCTTTTAGGTTTATTTGATGGCCGCCAACGTCATGTACTTGAATACCAAGAAGGTGCCCAAGTCCGTGTGGGCAAAATGGCTCTGTTAAACCTTGCTCAAATGCTTCTTCGGCATCGCAGGTGAGCAAACTATGCTCTACCAGTACGCCAGCGAGCTGTCTGTGCATGAGCTTATGCAAGTCCAAGTAATGGCATCCACTGGTCACAGCCTGGGTAAGTTTGAGCTGGTGCGCATCCATAGATGCAATGAGTGCGGCAAATTCATTGCCCGCTTCAACGGAGTAACAGCGCTTGCCTACGTGTGTGCGTGTGATATCGCTGGCATAACCGTTAAAAGTGCCGCCGGCATCAATGAGCAAACTATTTAGGTGTTTCGCCCTGGTCCGGTCTTGGTGCTGGTAGTGCAGTAGGCTAGCGTGTTCATTTTGAGCAATGATATTGGAATAGGGTAGTGCTATCTCGTTGTGCCCAGTGGCTTTTAGGTAGCTTAGATGTATTTCAAACTCGGTGGCGCCGGCTTGAAAAGCATCGGTCGCTGCCAAATGACCCATTACGCCGATGTTGCTGGCGCACTGCATGGTTTCCAATTCATAGGCTGTTTTGCTGCCGCGTTGAAAGTACAGGTAGTGAATAAGGTCGCTGGGGTTTACCGCGCAATTTTTTAATTTAACCAGCAATTCTTCTTGAGCCTCGCCGATAAAGGCACATTTAGCACTGCTTACGACCATTTCAGCGCAGCGAGCAAAGAGGCTGGTAGAGTCTTCAAATAGTTCTACGTTTAGATGTTGTCCGTGATTCTCTGGCACCAGTGTAGGCGCGTGCCAAAAATCTATAGGGCGAAAAAATAGCAGTGTCGGTTTTTCACCGGGTTGTACTACTAGGCAAGAATGTTCTGGAATCTGATCTTGTGGTAACCACTGGAGCAAATTGGGGTTGGTTTTAAATGGTGCACCGTGGTCATCGTGGAAATACATGGCCTGTTCGCCTGCATAAATTACCGCACTGTGAAAGGCACATTGATCTAGAGCATTGTTCCAGCGCTGGGAGATTGTTGCAAAATGGTCTGAGAATAGTTGTAGCGGAGTCTCTAAATTCATGTCATTAAACCTAATCAGAACTGATGTGAGGGGCTAGTGTAATAGCGCCAGCGTTTTCACACCATCTAAACAGTGGCGGCGTTTGAACTGAAATTTTTTATGAATTTACGCTGTGCTTTGTTGGCCGTGCTTTATCGAAGAGCGCGTTGCGGAAAGTCCAAAAGTTTGGTGAATGATTCCTACTCAGCACGTCTCATGTTAGATTCCCTTCTATATTAGTTTTAAAAAAAGGGATAGAAATGGAGAGTTACGAATATGTAGCGCCGAGTTCAATTGCCGAGGTACTGGCTTTGCTCAACGAAAGCACCAGTGCGGGTCAAATGACTCAGTTGTTGGCGGGGGGATCTGATGTCCTTGTGCAAATGCGTATGCCAAATCATCAACCGCGAACTATTGTTGATATTAAAAAATTGGCTGAGACCAATCGTTTGGAAGTATCCGCTGAGGGCATTTACATTGGCGCAGCTGTCTCTAGTGCCGTGATGAACGAGCACCCAGGGCTGCAAAAAGCTCTGCCTGGCTTGTTAGAGGCTGCGGATCTAATTGGCTCAACTCAAGTTCAAGGTAGAGCCACTATCTGCGGCAACTTGTGTAATGCATCCCCTGCTGGAGACAGTATTCCTGCATTGATCGCAGCGGGTGGTATCTGTGATATAGCCACTGCTATAGGCAGCCGCGAGATGCCGGTAGAAGATTTTATTGTAGGTGTGGGCAAGAATGCTTTGATGGACGGAGAATTTTTGCTCGGCGTGAAATTTGCCATGCCAAAAGCGAGCACTAAAGATGCCTATCTGCGCTTTACCCCACGAACTGAAATGGACATTGCAGTCGCCGGCGTTGGGGTTAGAGTCAGCGTTGAAAATGGCATTTGTACGGACGCCAGAGTATCAATTGGCGCTGTTGCGCCTACAGCACTATTGGTCAGTGAGGCAGCTAGTGTATTGATTGGCAGCACTCTTGATGATGCGGCCCGAGAAGCGGCGGGTCAGGCATGTAAGAACCTGGCATCACCAATCAGTGATAAGCGAGGGACTGTTGAATATCGACAGAAAGTCGTAGCTGTTTTATGTAAACGTGCAATCGCAATTGCGCACAAGCGAGCACTGGAGAACTAAGATGGCTAGATTACATGTTGAATCAACGATTAACGGTGAAGCGCAGGAATTTTTGTGCGACGCAAACCAGTCGCTGTTAGATGTTTTACGTGATGAACTGGGCCTTACAGGGACGAAAGAGGGCTGTGGTACAGGTGACTGTGGTGCGTGTTCAGTGTTAGTAGATGGCCGACTTGTTTGTTCTTGTTTGATGCTCGGCGTTGAAGCTTCAGGTTCACAGGTTGAGACCATTGAAGGCATAGCGGGCGACGAAGGCCTGCACCCTTTACAAAATGCTTTTTTGGAAAATGCTGCATTGCAGTGCGGTATTTGTACGCCTGGGTTTATTGTAGCGTCGAAGGCGTTGCTGGAAAAACACCCCAACCCTGATGAAAGCACCATTCGCTATTGGTTGGCGGGTAATCTTTGTCGCTGCACAGGCTACGATAAAATTATTCGCGCTGTGCAAGATGCTGCGGCTAAGATGTCCCACCCCGCGTAAAGTGAAAGCTAAAATAGGAAGCGGGGCAACTTGCGCCGCATCCTTTCTTTAAATTGCCCGCCCCGCCCTCTTTGTTGTAATCCTTCTTGCGTTAGCAAGGGCTTGTAAATAGTCGGAAAAAAATGAGTAAAGAGTCTGCAAATCTGACCTAGGTTATACGTAACATGTGGAGTCATAGGGTTGTGCGAAAGTCTGATGTCACAGGAGATGGAGCTAGATGCCTCAGTTAATAAATATTGGCTCGTTGTGCATTGATTATGTTTACAACGTGGTTGAAATCGCCAAAGTCGGTGAGACTGTGGCAAGCCAAAGTAGCTTCGTGTTTCCAGGTGGCAAAGGGCTCAATCAATCTATTGCGGCGGCTAAAGCGGGGATCAAAGTTGAACATTTTGGCGCTATTGGATTTGATGGCACAGAACTTATTGAATTTATGAGTGTGGCAGGGGTAGGGGTGGGCAATGTCGATTCACTGCCTGGACGAACTGGCCATGCGGTTATTCAAATTGACGCTCAAGGTCAAAATTCTATTGTGATTGCCGGTGGCACTAACCGTGAGATACCTCAACAAACCATTAATAACGCGATTGCATCTGCTAAAGGCGGCTGGATACTCATGCAAAATGAAACCAATGATGTCGGCGATATAATTCAGCTGGCCAGTGCTTCCGGATGTAAAGTCGCGCTAAATTTAGCGCCCGTAGATGCCCATGCCCAAAGCTATAACTATGCGCTGGTAGATTTGCTAATTGTAAACGAACTAGAGGCAGTGGCTGTCAGTGGCTGCGAATCTGTGCGTGAAGCTTTTGCTTATCTCATTACCACCTACCCTGAGATGAACTTAGTCCTAACCATGGGCAAGGATGGGCTGCACTACTATCAAACAGATGGTTATATCAGTGGTGAGTTGGGCGCTTTTGATGTGAGTGCTGTTGACGAAACTGCGGCAGGGGACACTTTTGTGGGGTATTTGATGGCTGGCTTGGTCGCAGGTCAAAGTCTTCATAACGTGTTGCTTGAAGCGAGCGCGGCTGGTGCTTTGGCCACCACACGAGCCGGGGCTGCACCTTCGATACCCGACCTCAGTGAAGTGCGTAAGCTAATGGTTAAGCAACCCCTCAACGCTTAGCACCGTTGTTCCCGGCGCTAAGCGACTCAGATCGACTCAGACCGACTCAGATTGGCCTAAGCGTTTTTATTTAAGAGACCGCTAAGTATTCTATAGCCTTGCACTACCCCGCGAAGGTCAGACCTGTGAGCTTTGCTAAATCCTCAATTGCCTGATCTTCTCCCAGCACCTTTATGGTTTGCATACCTAGGTTTTTTGCTGGTTTAAGGTTAATGCCAAGGTCATCCAAAAATACCGCTTTAGCGGGTGATACCCCCAGTTTCTCGCAGGTCCGAGTATAAATTTCGGGGTTGGGTTTTCTAATGCCTTCTTTGCTTGATTCAACAACTAGGCTAAAAATTTCCATGACGCTGGCCACAGAACTGGCCTTTGCTTGGTCTGTATCCATGCCTGGCCCGTGACCGGCTTTGACGTTATTGGTGATACAGGCCACTAAGAAGTGTTGCTTACAGATCTTTAGAACCTCAACCATTCTCGGGCGCAGCGTGCCGCTCAACCTTGCAATCACCGCTTTGCCAGGAATTCTGTGGCCCTTTGCTGCGCTTTCTTCTGCGAATAGCTCATCAAAGTCATCCATGCTGACGCTATTCGATTCGAATTGAGCCCAGGCATTGGTCTCAGGGTTTACTGCGTTAATGCTCCTTATAAAGTCTTTGGGCGCGCCTATTTCAGCCTCTAAAACATTAAATGCCTCAAATGGGCTGCTGGTAAATACACCGCCAAAGTCCCAGATTATGGCTTCTATATTCGGGTTGACGGCTTGTGCTGATTGGGTCATTGGTGCTCCTAAAATGCCTGACTAAAAAGTAGATCATAATGCTTCCAAGCCTTACTGACGATGCACATGATCAAATTAGATGCGCGCAAGTGGGCGGGCGCTTAGTATATGTAGCTCAATAGTTGATAAATGTTAGGGGAATATTATGGGACAAGACATTACGGTAACGACAAAAGATGGCAGCACTATTGGTGCTTACAGAGCAGAACCGGAGACGGGGGTAGCACCCATAGGTAGCGTTGTTGTGATCCAAGAAATATTTGGCGTTAACACGCATATTCGGGAAGTCACGGACGGCTATGCGGTACAAGGTTATGTAGCCATCGCTCCGAAGATCTTCGACCGTATAGACAGCAATATTGAACTAGGTTACACCGATGCTGACATGGGCAAAGGCATTGAACTGGCATTTCAAAAACTAAATCTCGAGCAAACATTGGTCGATATTCAGGCAACTATTGATGTTGCTGGCAAGCACGGCAAAGTGGGCGTTGTTGGATATTGTTTTGGTGGGCTATTAACCTGGCTTTCAGCTTGTGGACTTTCCGGTATTCATGCGGCTTCTAGCTACTATGGTGGTGGTATCGTCGGCAATTTAGATATGCAAGCTCAGTGCCCCACAATCATGCACTTTGGTGAATTAGATGCGCATATTCCGTTGTCTGATGTGGACAAAATTAGGGCGGCTCAGAGTAGTGTGCCTGTTCACGTTTACCCGGCTGATCATGGGTTTAACTGTAATCATCGTGGCAGCTATAACGAAGGAGCTTCCAAGCTTGCTTATGCGCGCACCTTGGCTCACTTTGCCGAGCACCTTGCTTAAGTTTCGGCTGGTAAAACTATGGTTCTCTTCTTAGAGTGAGCGGTAGAGGGCGCTAGGGGTTAAAAAGAGCGAGTAGGCGTGCAATAGCCTGATAGCGGGTGCACTGTTAGGAACCTATTAATTGGCCTCATGAGCAGGTGGCTAACTCATCAAAAGTGGGCGCGCACCACACTCGCTAGTGTTAACAAACACTCAATCTTTCACATAAAATTAATTAAAGGTGCACATCCGCTAAGCGTTTAATTTGACCTGTGTTCGCGCAGAGCAAATAGCCTAAGAGGGTGAAATTGGACCTAATATTTAGATAATTTTGCGTTGACATTTTGTTCATTAGAAAGGACATCCCTTTTGGCGAGTGAACTTTGCGAAAAAGTGTCGGTTATCGCTAATAACAGATGCGCAACTGTTGACTTTAATCGGGCGTTTGTTGATCCTTCGTTCGCGGGTTGTGCCGGGGAGGCCAACGCACGATTTATGACTCTAATAAGGTCTCTGCAAGCGAGTTTGTTTTATGTGAATTTGTTTGACGAGGTTGCTAGGGTTCACCCAGAGCAGAAAGAAGTAATGTCTGCGAAGCTCATGCATAATTTTTGGTTGATGGTCTAGCACCTCAAGCATAGTTGTGCGAGGTTCAACGAAACAATGGATTTTCCAGTAGGAAGCTGTAATGAAAAAATATACACATAGGCTGACGCAAGTAGTGCTGGCTTCAGCGCTCATGTTCGCAGTAAGTCAGGTGCAAGCAACGACGCTTAATGACATCTTTCAAGTGGCAGAGCAGATGAATTCATCGGCAAAGCGCTCTCAAGCAAAGATTGATAACTTGACCGACGAAACTCGGCAGTTGTTGAGCGAGTACAAGACAGTTCTTAAAGAGGTTGAAGGTCTACGAGTTTATAACCGCCAACTTGAGAAGCAGATAGGCAATCAAGAAACGGAAATGGCTCAGCTCACAGTTTCCATTGACGAAGTAACCGTTATTGAGCGTCAAATCACGCCGCTTATGTTACGGATGATCGATGGCCTTGAGCAGTTTGTAGAACTTGACGCACCGTTTTTAATAGAAGAACGCAGAAAGCGTGTTGAACTTTTACGTGAAACCATGGATAGAGCTGACGTTTTGGTCTCTGAGAAGTTCTCCCAGGTATTTAGAGCGTTCCAAATCGAAAACGATTATGGACGCACAATGGAAACGTATTCTTCTTCCATTGAACTCGGTGGTGTTGAGCGTAACGTAGACATCCTGAAGGTCGGCCGTATCGCATTGGTTTATCAAACACCAGATGGCGAAGAGACTGGCGTATACAACGTCGACAAGCGTGCATTTGTGGCAGTTGATTCCTCGTTCAATAGCTCTGTAAGACAGGGTATTAGAATGGCGCGTCAGCAGGCTTCCATTGAGATGCTAAGCTTGCCGATCGCAGGTGCGGGAGCAGTTCAATGAAAATGATTAAGAAAAGCGTAATGAATTTATCAAAAGGTCTAATAGCAGCTGCGTTGCTAGCTGCATCATTTGCTCAAGCAGAAGAAACCGCTCCGGCAGCAACCGATTTGGTTGTGAACCAAGCCAGCTCGCTAGATGAATTGTTGGACAACGTCGAACAACGACGTGTTGTTGAATCTCGTGAAAATACTTCAAGAGAGCAACAGTTCGCGAGAGAAAAAGCCAGCCAAGCAAGAATGCTAAAGAACGCGGAAGACGAACGTCTTCGCGAGCAGCGTCGCTCCGATCGCTTGGAAACTCGATTTGAAGAAAATGAGATTCGTATTGGCGATTTAACCGAACAGCTTGATAAGCGCTTAGGCAGCTTGAGAGAACTGTTTGGTGTACTGCAGCAGGTTGCTGGTGATACACGTGGAGGCTTTGAAGGTTCAATTATTTCTAGCCAATACGAAAATCGTGGCGAATGGTTGGGTCAACTAGCTAAGAAGATGGGAACATCTAGCCAGCTAGCTACGATCGATGAAATGGAAACTCTTTGGTTTGAATTACAAAGAGAAATGACCGAATCGGGTAAGATTTCAAAGTTCCCTGGCACAGTCACTAAGATCTCTGGTGAGAAGGTTCCTACTGAAATCGTCCGTGTAGGCTCTTTTGCACTACTAGGGGATGGCGAGTACTTACAGTGGAATCCAGAAAGCCAGTCGATTACTGAGTTACCACGTCAACCTACAGGCAGACATACCTCTACTGTTGAAGCGCTTCAAGAAGCTGCCCCGGGCGAGATTGTTGAACTATCTGTAGACCCGACTCGCGGTTCTTTGCTAGCACTTTTGATTCAAGCTGCAACATTGGGTGAGAGAATTGGTTCTCCATCTTCATTGTTTGCTGATGGTCAAGGTGGCGAAGTGGGTTCAGTGATCATTCTAGGTGGTATTGTTGGTGTCTTCTTGGCACTTGAACGCTTAATCACGTTGTTCTTGGTTGGCTCTAAGGTGAACGCTCAGCGCAAAAACCCAGTACCTTCTATGGATAACCCTCTAGGACGTGTACTGAACGTCTATGTAGAGAACAAAAACGTTGACGTTGAAACTCTGGAGCTCAAATTGGGCGAGGCGATTCTGGGCGAAACCCCGGATCTGACCAAACGAATAACGTTGATTCAGGTTATCTCGGTAGTGGCACCACTTACTGGTCTATTAGGTACCGTAATCGGTATGATCGAGACTTTCCAAGCGATCACGTTGTTCGGTACTGGCGATCCTAAGACGATGGCGAGTGGTATTTCTAAAGCGTTGATGACCACGGTACTAGGCTTGTGTGTCGCAATTCCAACCACACTATTGCATGCAATTGTGAACAGCCGCTCTCGCGAGTTGGTACATATAATTGAAGAACAAAGTGCGGGAATTATTGCTGATCACGCTGAAAAAGCTGGCAAGTCACTAGGCTAGTCAGCAGGAGGCTGTCGAAACATGTTAAACGACGCATATCTAGCAATTATCACGTTCATGGAAATGGGCGGGAATGTACTCTGGTACATTGCCGCTATCACTTTCCTCATGTGGACTCTGATATTTGAACGTATTTGGTTCTTTAGAACTGAGCACAAAGAGTTAGTTTTGCAGGGAGCTACCGTATGGGAATCTCGTGGAGAGCGTAAGTCTTGGAGTGCTCATCAAGTTCGCGAAGGAATCGTGTCTGATGCCGCTAGTCGAATTATGGGTAACCTTCCGGTCATTGAGACCTGTGTGGCACTTTGCCCCTTATTCGGTTTGCTCGGTACAGTGACCGGTATGATTGCAGTATTTGATGCAATGGCAACCCAAGGTGGTAACGCTCGGTCTATGGCCGCAGGCGTTTCCATGGCAACCATTCCAACAATGTCTGGAATGATTGCTTCGTTATCTGGACTGATTGGTACGACGTATTTGAAGCGTAAAGTTGAATACGAAACGCAAATGTTCGAAGACACTCTTACTCTAGATCATTAGAAGTAAAGGAAAGTTTAGAACTTTCATCGCCGCAATAAGGTGATACGAGGAAAGAATTATGCGTAAAAAAATGAGACGCATCTCTAGAAGTGAAGAAGAAACTGATATTAACCTTACGCCTATGTTGGACGTGGTGTTCATTATGCTTATCTTCTTCATCGTGACTGCTACGTTTATCAAGCAGGCAGGTATAGATGTAACTAGGCCAGATGCAATGACTTCTGAACAAAAGCCAACGGTTGCTGTTCTTGTTGCTATTGGTCCTACTGGCGATATATGGATAGACAAGAAGCGGGTTGATCCAACTTCTGTGCGATCGCATATTGAGAAACTCCATTCCGAAAACCCGAAGGGTGGATTGGTAGTTCAAGCCGATAGAAGTTCCACAAACGAAAAGTTGATGGCCGTATTGAATGCTGCAAGAGCTGCGGGCATGCGTGAAGTCGCTATCTCAACTGAAAATAACTAGGTAGGAATAACTATGGTTGTCCGTTATGCAATCGGCGTTGGACTGGGAGCAGTTGTAACCTTTATTTTGTTCTTTCTGATGCAGGCTATCATTGCTAGTAATGAGGCCAACTTAGAAGAAGGCGCTAAAGGTAAGCTACTGGACTTTGTCCGACTTCAAGATGATCAAGACGTTGAAACAAAGCAACGTAAGCCGAAGCCACCACCGCCACCCGATGAGCCGCCACCAGATTTGCCAAAGCCTGACTTTGAGTCATCTGATTTGTCTCAAGGGGTAGATGTCGGTGCAGTGGACGTAGACGTTAACTTGTCTATTCAGGGCGGTGGTTTTAGTTCAGACGGTGAGTATTTGCCCATTGTTAAGGTAAACCCACAGTATCCGCGTCGAGCTCAAACGCGAGGTATCGAAGGCTACGTATTACTTGAATATATTGTTACTAAGACGGGTGCGGTTAGAAACCCAGTGGTAATCGAGGCGAAGCCTCCCGGTATTTTTAACCGGGCTGCAGTCAATGCCGCATTGAAATACAAATACAAACCAAAGGTTGTTAATGGCGATGCCATTGACGTTGCTGGTGTAAAGACCCGCATTACCTTTGAATTGGCTGACTGATAGGAGATTGCACTTGAATATTAGGATCAACCCTAGTCTATCTGCACTTGCAGTTGCGTTATTGCTCTCAACTGGTACACCGCTTTTAGGGGAGTTAGGTTACAAGGGCGCTAGCGTGCAGGCCGAAGAAGCCAAAGCAAAAAAGCAAAAGACTCGTCGTGTGCCCTCTATGAGCGAGACGGTGTATAAAAAGTTAGGTGCTGGCCAAGAGGCCATCGACCTGAAGGATTACGCGACCGCCTTGCAAGTGATTAATGATGCGCTGGAGCGTAGTAAACGATATAACCTAAACGAAGTAGCGAATTTGCATAATATGCGTGGCTACATCTATTATCTTCAAGATGACTACGCAGGAGCCATTCGCGAGTACAAGCTTGTTGCCGCCGCTGGGGATAAGATCCCTGAAGGGTTGGAAACCACCACCCTATATACGATTGCACAGCTCAGCTATGTTCAAGAGAACTACGACGATGCGCTAAAGTATATGGAAATTTGGATAGGCAAGGCGGTTAATCCTTCTGCAGCTCCGCGAATCTTTTTGGCGACAGTTTATTATCAAAAGAAAGACTACGATTTAGCGGTAGAGCAGATGGAACTCGGTATTAAGATCGCTCAAGAGCGGGGTACCACTATCACCGAGCAAAATTGGAGTCTTCTGACTTTCTTATATTTTGAGAAAGAAGATTGGCCCAAGGTTATTGATACATTAGAAATTCTGGTTGAGTTGTTCCCCAAGCGTGAGCATTGGGTCCGTTTGGCTGGCGTGTATGGTCAAGAAGGCTTTGAACAGAAGCAGATGTATGCGCTGGAAGCAGCTTATACCGCTGGTTTTCTAGAAAAATCTACTGATTTCACTAACCTCGCTGGTTTGTTGATGCAAGAAGAAGTGCCATACAGAGCAGCTAAAGTGCTGGTCGCGGGTATGAAAGCCGAAGCAGTGGAGAGAAGTGCCAAAAATCTTCGTTCTTTAGGACAGGCATATCAGGTAGCGCAAGAGGTAGATTCGGCCATCGATATATTCGAAGAAGCGGCAGAACTTTCTGATGACGGTAAGATTTTTGAGCGACTTTCCTATCTTTATCTAGAAGACGATCAGTATGACCGCTGTGTAGACGCTGCGTCTGGCGCTCTGGATAAAGGCGGTTTAAGAAAGGTTCAGTCAGTGCATATTGTCAAAGGTATGTGTCTGTTCAATCAGAACAAGCTGAAAACTGCTCGAACGTCATTTTCCAACTGCCGTCGTGTAGCACGCGTAGAGGACGATAAGGCAAACCAGAGAATTTGTGGTCAATGGATTACCTTCATTGATCGTGAGTCCAAGCGTCAAGAACTGCTGTCAGCTGCTTCAGGCTGATATGCAGGGCACCTTGCCACATCTTTTGCTAGAGTATTAGCCGGTTCAAGACCGGCTTTTTTGTGCTCGGTTGAAATTTTTAGCGTTAATAGGAGAGTTAAATTGTTTACTGGGATTGTCCAAGATTTAGTGTCCATTGTGAGCGTGAGAAATGAGTCGAACTTAATTCGCATTGCCGTTGATTTAGGTGAGCTGACAGAGAATTTAGAGTTAGGGGCTTCAGTAGCGGTGAACGGCACCTGCCTAACAGTGACCCTGGTGGATAAGGGCGCAGCTTACTTTGATGTCATCAAAGAAACGGCAGTCACCACTAACCTTGCAGATCTTGCGGTCGGTCAGAACGTGAATGTTGAACGCTCGTTTAAGGTAGGGGACGAAGTTGGCGGACATATTATTTCTGGCCACGTAACCGCAACTGCTACGCTTGCCGGTCTTAAAATTGACGATCACGACCGAGTGCTGTCTTTCAAAATAGACCCAAAGTGGATGAACTACATTTTGCATAAGGGTTATGTTGGCCTAGATGGAGCCAGCCTTACAGTCTCGTCTGTGGATAGAGTAGAGAGCTTGTTTAGTGTTAGCTTAATCCCAGAAACCATTGATAGGACTACTTTGGGACGGTTGGAGCTTGGCGACAAAATTAATGTTGAAGTAGATAGCCAGACCCTGGCTATTGTTGAGACTGTAGAGCGGGTTTTGGCCGACCCGTTGATGCGAGGACAGTTCTTGTCCTCCCAGGGGCTATCTTGAGTACTTCTGAGTTTCAGAAGCGCTTAGCCGCGCGTTGGCGCAGCGCAGATTCCATGTTGTGCGTTGGTATAGATCCTGAACTTGATCGTATCCCCGAGCATTTGCGTGCACTGGACGATGGCTTTTTCCAGTTTGGCAAAGCGATAGTTGATGCAACCGCTGAGCATGTCTGCGCCTATAAACCTCAAGCGGCGCATTTTGCTGCGGAGGGCTACGAAGATCAGTTAGCCGACCTGATTGATTACATTCGCGCAACTTACCCTGAAATCGTAGTTATTTTGGACGCAAAAAGGGGGGACGTGGGTAGCACCGCCAAACTATACGCCCGCGAAGCTTATGAGCGCTTTCAAGCCGACGCAGTAACGGTGAATCCTTATCTGGGCTATGACAGCCTAGAACCATATTTCGATTATGCGGAGAAAGGCGTTGTGGTCCTCTGTCGCACCAGTAACCCCGGCAGTGATTGGCTGCAGAAGTCGCAGCTGGCCAATATACCTCTTTACTTAGCCGTAGCAGAGCAGGTCTCCCAGTGGGATAAAGGCGGGCAGTGCATGTTGGTCACAGGCGCTACTTACCCGGAGGAACTGGCACAAGTCAGGGCTGTAGTGGGCGATATGCCGCTTTTAGTTCCGGGAGTAGGCGCTCAGGGAGGCAGCGTAAAAGATGTTATGGCCGCGGGAGTGGACAGTCAGGGTTATGGGTTGGTTATCTCTAGCTCTCGAGGCATTATTTACGCTGGCGAGGGCGAAGATTTCGCCGAGCGAGCCGGCCTACAAGCAGCATTAGTCAAGCAGGATATAAACTTAGCCAGGGGTTGATTCCTCACTAATTAGCGTCACAATTACTCCATCGGAAAAGCCTAGGTGACTCGCTAGCGGCATGCCCAAGGATTTTTGCGAATGGTAAGAGTCCAATCTAAACTGCAATATTCAAAGCTCTTGTGAGGAAAAAAGGGGTTGCTACCGATGGCCTAGCGGTCACCGGTAACGTAAATTGGCCTAATTAAATTCCTTAAGAAGGTTTTTTGCGATGATCGTTTGCTGAATTTGGCTGGTACCTTCATAAATTCTGAAAAGCCGTACATCTTTATAGAACCGAGCTACCGCATATTCTTCCATGTAGCCTGCGCCGCCATGAAATTGTACAGCTCTATCAGCTACTCTGCCGACCATCTCTGTAGCAAAAAGCTTACAGCAAGAAGCCAAGGTATTTACTGCTTCGCCGTTATCTCTGCGCTTGGCTGCATCCAAAACCATACATTGGGCCGCATAGCTTTCAGCCTTACTGTCAGCGAGCATTGCTTGAAGCAGTTGGAAATCAGCGATTCGCTGGCCGAACTGTTTTCTCTCGCTGCCGTAGGCCAAACAAAGGTCAATCAACCTGTCTGCGCAACCAACGGATAACGCACTGATATGAATGCGCCCTCGGTCGAGGGTTTTCATCGCTGTCAGAAAACCCTTATTTAGCCTGCCTGAGCCGCCAAGTAGTGAGCTTGCGGGTATGCGGCAATCGTCAAACATAACATCACAGACATGGGCCCCTTTCTGCCCCATTTTTTTATTCGGTGCGCCAAGGGTAATGCCTGGTGTGCTCGCATCAACCAAAAACGCGCTGACGCCCTTGGCACCAGTTAAATCAGCGTCAGTTCGTGCAAAGACCGTAAACAATTGGGCGCTAGGTGCATTAGTAATATAGCGTTTGGTGCCGTTCAAAATAAAATCATCACCGTCACGAATGGCCTTGGTCTGTAATGATCCAGCATCTGATCCCGCGTCTGGCTCTGTTAACGCAAACGAGCCGATGATCTCTCCACTGGCAAACTTAGGTAAGTAGTAAGTTTTTTGCTCTTCTGTACCGTCCATGACGATACCTTGAGAGCCAATACCATTATTAGTGCCAATGATTGAGCGAAAGGCGGGGGAAGTGCGCCCGAGCTCCATGACAACTCTACATTCCTCGTAGGTGTTGAGCCCTATACCGCCGTATTCCTGAGGAACAGTCAAACCAAACAGACCCAGTTCGCGCATTTCTTGAACCACATCGGCAGGTATCTTGTCTTCCTCCGCTACCTGTGCTTCCAATGGAATAAGACGTTCATTCACAAACCGTCTCACTACATCTATTAGTTGTTCTAGTGTTTCTTCGTCCATTGCCGGGGGGAGTAAGGCTTGTGCCGCGCTCATGTGAAATCCTATCTCAAAAACTCGAGTATACATCTCAAAGAATGAAAATTGCGTCGAATCATATTAAGTCCAAAAACTGAATGCTTAAAATATTGCAGTTGGACAGAGCGTGCTTTAGCCTTTGCTGCCTTATTAATAAGGAATTCATTTATGAGCAATGATAAAGCGCCGTTTTCTTGGGAAGATCCCTTTCTAATGCAGTCTCAGTTTTCTGAAGAGGAGCGCATGGTGCAGGAAAGCGCACGCGATTATGCTCAAGACAAACTTCTGAGCCGTGTTCGTGATGCCTTTCGTCACGAAACCTTTGATCGTGAAATAATGAATGAATTTGGCGCGATGGGCATGCTGGGAGCAACTCTCCCTGAGAAGTATGGCTGTGCGAACGTGAACTATGTTGCTTACGGCATTATGGCCCGAGAAGTAGAAATGGTGGACTCGGGTTACCGTTCTGCTATGAGCGTGCAATCCTCGTTAGTAATGCACCCAATTTATGCTTACGGCACTGAAGCTCAGCGAGAAAAGTATTTGCCTAAGCTAGCTACTGGCGAATGGGTAGGCTGTTTTGGTCTCACAGAGCCAGATCATGGATCAGACCCAAGTAGTATGGTGACCAACGCCAAGCGGGTTGATGGCGGTTTTATAATGAACGGCGCAAAAATGTGGATCACTAATTCTCCTATCGCTGACTTAGCCGTTGTGTGGGCAAAGCTGGATGGCGAAATTCGCGGCTTTGTAGTTGAACGTGCGTTTAAGGGGTTTAGCACGCCTAAGATCGAAGGCAAGATGAGTCTTAGGGCATCGGTTACTGGACAAATTGTATTAGAAGATGTTTTCGTTCCTGAAGAAAATTTACTACCTAACGTGAAAGGCCTTGCAGGCCCGTTCGGTTGTTTGAATCGTGCCCGCTATGGTATTGCATGGGGGGCGATGGGCGCCGCAGAGAGTTGCTGGCATGCAGCGCGTAAGTACACGTTGGAGCGCACTCAGTTTGGACGTCCTTTAGCCGCGACGCAGTTGGTACAGAAGAAGCTGGCCGATATGCAGACTGAGATAGCCTTAGGCTTACAAGGTTGCTTACGGATGGGGCGCATGTTTGATGAAGGTACGTTGCCGATTGAAAATATTTCTATGATGAAAAGAAATAACTGTGGCAAGGCGTTAGACATCGCTCGAGTAGCCCGAGATATGCACGGGGGAAATGGTATTTCTGATGAATATCCAGTGATTCGACACATGATGAACCTTGAAACAGTGAATACTTATGAAGGTACTCATGATGTGCATGCGTTGATCTTAGGTAGAGCACAGACTGGAATCCAAGCTTTTAGTTGATAAACAGTCGCCAAATTGGATGATAACAATAAAAATTAGTGGTAATTGTCGCAGATATATGGCTCAAGTTGCCCTGACCGATTGTTTTAGACGGTATGAAATCCTATTTTGTACTTTCGAATATACAAAGAGGAAAGGGAATATGAGGGTAGCAATAGCCGACTACCATCAGTTTCGTTAAGCAATTAGGAAGTTGCTGGACCCTTTAGCTAGCGTGAAAATCGTTGGGGAGTGCTCCAGTGGAGAAGAAGCTGTAGAGTTAGTTCGCGCAATCACGCCGGATATTCTGCTCACAGAAGTGGTGATGCCCGGCATAGGTGGCCTAGAAGCCCTGCACCGAATTAAATTGATGCAGGCTGGTACGCGGGTCGTTGTGCTTATTGGGCAAAGTCACGCACCTTTCCCCACCCAGATGCTACGCGCCGGTGCCAGTGGTTTTCTAAGCAAAAACGTTACCGTCGAAGAACTTGATTTGTGCCTGCGTAGGGTCTATTTCGGCCGTAGCTATATTTGTGAAGATGTCGCTCAAGAATTGGCTCACTATGCCTCTGGTGCAGCGAAATAAAGCCCCTTTGATACACTCTCGCAACGCAAGATGCAGATAATGCTCATGGTAGTGAATTGTGTCAGTGCGGTAGAAATCGCCAAACCATTAACCTTGTCAGCCAAGACAGTGAATAGTTATAGATATCGAATTTTTGATCAATTAGACATTAATGGTGATGCGGCATTGACTCTGATGGCCGTCGAGCACAGGAGTATTGCTAGACGTGGTTCGGGAAATTTACCGCCATTACCCAGCAGGAGACGCGGCGAGGTGGCGCAGGCCGAGCAAGATGTTGGGCCTGGCTTTACTTGAGCCGGCATAGCCAATAGGGGGTCGGGTCATAAGCAGTGCGGGCGCTATGAAATTGGAGGCGTTGCCTAAAAGCGCTCATTGATTCCGCGCCAGCGTCTAAAAAGACGAGAAAGGGAGAGTATAGCGGGCTAAAAACAGGCCGAAAGGCTAACTATGCTGAGCGAGTCTAATTGGATGTTTTTTTAAGGTCTTGTTATAGGTGTTGTCATTGGTTTTGTACTAGGTTTTTCTGATTTTTAGATATTGACGTCTCGGCAAGACGGCAAAAGATAGATCTTTAACTCTGCTTGCGGAAGAGCAGCAGTAATTTTGCTTATATGGCATATTTGCTGGCATCAGTAGTTGGTCTGACGATATAGTGCCGTCCCATGGCGCATACACCTTTCGATTCAGAACCATTTCTCAAAGACCTCACAAGAAAGCCGGGCGTTTATCAAATGCTCGACATCAACGGTAAGTTTCTTTATGTCGGCAAGGCGAGAAATTTAAAGAATCGCGTTACCAGCTATTTTCGCGCCTCAGGTCTTGCAACCAAAACCATGGCTATGGTCACAAAGATCGACCGGATTGAAATCACTGTTACACAAAGTGAAACCGAAGCATTGTTGTTGGAACAAAGCCTGATAAAGATTCAGCGTCCACCGTACAACATTTTGCTGCGCGATGACAAATCCTACCCCTATATCCATATTTCCTCTCATGCTGAGTTTCCAAGGCTGGCGTTTCACCGCGGCACGAAGAAAAAAGACGGCCGCTATTTTGGGCCCTTTCCATCGGCGTCGGCGGTGCGCGAAAGTCTCAGTATTTTGCAAAAGCTATTTTTACTGCGGCAGTGTGATGACACCTTCTTTAAGAATCGCTCTCGACCTTGCCTACAGCATCAAATAAAGCGTTGCAGTGCTCCTTGTGTAGACAAAGTTCGGGTAGCTGACTACCAAGACGATGTTGAACTGGCGACGCTTTTTCTTGGTGGTAAAAGTGACACGGTGCTGCAGCAGTTCAAGCAAAAAATGCACGATGCAGCGGCGAATATGGAGTATGAACGCGCTGCCGGCTATCGCGATCAAATTCTCCAGTTGAGAAAAATTACTGAGCGCCAGTACGTGCACGGCTCTGTGGGCGACGTAGATGTATTTGGTTTCGCCGAGGACGCAGGGCAATGCTGCATCCAAGGGTTATTTGTGCGGGGCGGGCAGGTGTTAGGGCAACGTGCCTATTACAGCAAGAACGGATTGGAGCTAAGCCCTGCAGAATTCTTGGAAGCCTTCTTATCTCAGTACTATTTTGCGTCCGAGCAACGTGAGGTGCCAAAGGCCATAGTAGTTTGTGGCCTGACGCCCGATGTTGATGTGTTTGAAGCGGCGTTGGCGGAAAAAGCGGGTAGGAAAGTGGCGGTTAGCGCCGATGTGCGAGGCCAGCGTGCGCGTTGGCTTACACTTGCCACAGATAACGCCGTACTGAATATAAAGAGCCACTTGGCAGATAAAAGCCATGTACTCGCTCGGTTTATGAATCTTCAAGATGCGCTTAAAATGGATGCTATGCCTGAGCGTTTGGAGTGTTTCGATATTAGTCATACCTCCGGCGAAGCAACTGTTGCGTCCTGCGTAGTGTTCGACAGTAATGGTCCGCTGAAGTCCGATTATCGAAAATTTAACATTGAAGACATTACCGGCGGTGATGACTATGCAGCAATGGATCAGGCTTTGCGCCGTCGTTATACACGGCTTAAAAAAGGCGAGGGGCAGTTGCCCGACGTGCTGGTTGTTGATGGCGGCTTGGGCCAAGTGCGAATTGCTGTAAACGTACTAAATGAACTGCAAATAGATGATGTGCAAATCTTGGGCATTGCCAAAGGGCCTGACAGGAAGTCGGGCTTAGAGCGCTATTTTCTTGGTGAAAAAGAAATACCCATAGACGGGCGTTCAGAAGCTGGGCATCTGTTGCAGCACATTAGAGATGAGGCGCACCGGTTTGCCATCACAGGACACAGAGAGCGCCGCGGCAAAGCGAGAAAACAGTCAGAACTAGAACATATACCTGGCGTTGGTCCGAAAAGACGCAGACAATTATTGACCCATTTTGGTAGCCCTGCTGGCATAAGAGGGGCAAGCGCAGAAGAGCTTGCGAAAGTTCCTAGCATTAGCTCTAACATGGCCAGTCAAATCTACGATGCGCTACACTAGCGCGGTGATCCTATTGTTTAAAAAAAACATTCAAACGCGGAACTAACCTTTGAATCTACCAAATATTATTACCATCTTCCGAATTCTGCTTATCCCAGTTTTTGTCGTTATTTTTCTCATGGCAAATACTTGGAGTTACTTGGCTGCAGCTACTTTGTTTGCGTTGGCTGCTGCAACAGATTGGTTGGACGGTTATCTTGCGCGAAAGCTCAACCAAACCACACCCTTTGGCGCGTTTATTGACCCCGTTGCAGACAAGCTGATTGTTGTGTCCGCTTTGGTGATATTGATCGCTCACCACAACTCTATTTGGCTGACACTGCCGAGCTTGGTCATTATTGGCAGAGAAATTGTCATCAGTGCGCTGCGCGAATGGATGGCAGAAATGAACAGTTCTATGACCATTGCTGTGAGTTATCTGGGCAAGATTAAGACAACACTGCAAATGATTGCAATTACGGTTTTGTTGTCCTACCCGCCGGTCATTACCTCCCTTTGGGTTCAGGGAGGGTACTTAATGCTCTATTTGGCCGCTGTGATGACGCTGTGGTCCATGACCCAATACCTTCGAGCTGCATGGCCCGCACTGCGTGGTGGGTTGAATCTCAAGAAATAGCTATTTCTGCTGAGAATTTTTTCACAGACCTATTTTAAGACAAGTATAAGAGCAGTCTTGGTATAGTTTTAGCTGCAATTTTGCCCATCCTAAGTGGCAAGGCGCGTTTACTCACTGGGACAGCTGCAAACAAAAGGGGCTTGAGCAGAACATTTGTAGAGAGAATCTGTAAAGTCAGTGTGGATAGTGCGTTTTGATAGAGCTTTTGGAAACAGAATTGCAAAAAGAACCAAAAAAAGAACTGGAAAGAAATGGAGGCTGGGGTCGGAATCGAACCGGCGTTAACGGAGTTGCAGTCCGCTGCATGACCACTCTGCCACCCAGCCCTCGAAGGGTCGGTTATTCTAGCTATCTCTGGCGATGATTGCCACTAACGTTGGGCTTTCTTTTAGTTCCGCGATTATTTTAGCGCTAACGCTGGTCACAGAATCTTAGTCAGACCCTACAGGCAAGTGTCCCTTTGTCCCCAAATTTGGTTACTAAAAGAGCGAGGCTCCTATATTGTCTCCCATCAAGAATTTTCCACAACCATTGCATCATCAAGGAGAACGTTTTGTCTGCAAACGAAGATAATCCAGAGGCTACTGAGGGGTTTTTACAGCGCTTCGATGACATACCTTTGCATAAATATCTGGGCCTTACCTTGGCTGAAGTGAAGCCTGATTATGGGCGTTTGCGTTTGTTGAAGACCGAAACCACGCCCACGGGTATTGGCGGCAGTGTGAACGGTGGGGTACTTGCAACTATGGTAGATATGGCCGCTATCGTTGCAATATTCAGCAAAGCATTTCCAGGCACGGAGCCAGCCGGCACAGCGGATCTTTCTATTACCTATTTACGTCAAGCTCAGGGTGAGTGGGTAGACGCCATTGCGACTATTGTTAAGCGTGGTCGTCAGCTTAGTACGATAGATGTCAGCATTGTGAATGATCAGGGTATCTTGTGTTGCCGGGGCCGGGTTTTGTACGCCATGCACAGCGCTAAGTAGCTGGGCGGATTGCTCTAGCGCTCAGCACTTAACTTTAGTTGGTCAGGTGCGAGCGCTACCTATTGGCCTTGGCTAGGAATTTGTCCAAAGTGTTGGCGAAGGCTTGTATGTCTTTTTTGTCTAATGCTGAAGGGCCGCCGCTGATGAGTCCGTTATCTCGTAGCTCTTCAGCTCGATTGCGCCTGGCCAAGAAGTCCTTCACATTTTCTTTGGTGTACAGGGTGCCGCGGGGATTCAGGGCGGTGCCACCTTTTTCCACAACTTCTGCGGCCAGTGGGATATCCGCGGTGATCACTAGGTCGCCAGCAGACATCTTTTGCACAATGGCGTCATCTGCAACATCGAATCCTTGGGGTACTTGTATTGCAGAGATCACCTTGGATGGCGGGCTGGCAATATATTGATTGGCGACCAAAATAGTTTCTAGAGACAGCCTTTCAGCCGCTTTAAACAATACTTGCTTCACCATGTTTGGACACGCGTCGGCGTCTACCCAGATAATCATGATTGCGTCACTGGATTTAAAGTTAACGGCAAAATCAGCTTTAAGTCTAAGTAGCGGCGGTTGGCAGGGTAGGTACCACTGTAGTTGAATATCGGATGTAGGTTAAAACATGTAAATGAGTTCAAGGCTTCTTTCATCTTTGTAATTGTCGCTGTAATTAAACCTCAGTAGCCCATCAACGCCAAGCAAAGGAAAACAAATTAAGTGATAACCCAGGCTTATGAATGAACCTACTTTCACCGGATTAGCGAAAGACCTGGCGATTTTTTTCGGTACAGTCTTAACCTTCGTTTTGGGTTTTTTGGCTGTCAGTTACTTTCTGCCACCAACTAGAAATGCAGGCTTATTTACCGTGGGTCTGTTGGCGTATATGTACGCTTTTTCTAGACTGGTGAGGTGGCTTATAGATAAAAGCCGGAGCGCAGATTCAGAGGACTAGTGACTGAAAAGACGTTACCGAAGAGTAGGTAATGGGCGGGTAGTCCCCAACTATTACCTAACTGTTCTCTAAGATGGCAGGTTACTTAGCTGTCGCTTTCTACGGGCTTAGGGGCTCTTTTTGCAGGCCTTTTCTTCGGCTCTGTGCTGCCAGGTCTGGCTTCTGCTGAGTTGGCTTTGCTTCTGGGCGCGCGTTTTTTCTCAGATTTAAAGTCGTCTCCTTGAGGACCTCTCCTTTTAGGTTTTGACTCTGAGCGAGGTGGGCGTCCATCTTTGACCGGACCGCTTGGTGCTTCGCCATCGCGGCTAATACGTAATTGCTGACCGCACACCCAAACTTTACGCAGGTCGCCAAAAACGTCTTTGGGCATGCCCATGGGAAGCTCTACGATGCTGTGATTGTCGTTGATAGAAATCTGTCCGATATTTCTTGCGTCTAGACCGGCTTCATTGGCAATGGCGCCGACGATATTGCTTGGCTCCACGCCATGCTCTCGTCCTACTTCAATACGAAACAGTTCAAGGTCCGCATTTCGACTGCCGGCAGGAGAGCGTTCTGATCGCTCAGGCCGGTTGCCCCGGTCGTTTCTTTCTGCGCGGGGAGCGCGTTCGCGCTGGCGCCCACGGTTGTTGCGTGGCTCGAGTGAATCTCTACTGTCATTTCTTTGCTTGTTTGGTTGTTTCTTCTCTGGCGCCATAAGCAGTGTTTGGTCGCCTTGAGAGATGTTCGCCATTGCCGCAGCAATATCCATAGCAGAGGCTTCTGTTTCGCTTTGGTATTCCTCAATGATCCCACGCATGAATGCAAGATGACCTTTGGCTATGGTGTCCGTGATCTTTTGTTTGAAATCGGCAATGCGCTTTTTGTTGACTGTTTCCGTGCTGGGTAATTCCAGTTCGGTAATCTTTTGTCGGGTAGCACGTTCAATGGCGCCAAGCATTCGTCTCTCACGAGGAGCAACAAACAAAATCGCGTCACCGCTTCTCCCCGCTCGACCAGTACGACCGATCCGGTGGATGTACGCTTCGGTATCGTAAGGGATGTCGTAGTTGATGACGTGGCTGATGCGTTCAACATCAAGGCCTCGAGCAGCTACATCAGTCGCTACTAAGATATCTAAGCTGCCTGATTTCAGACGCGCAACCATTTGCTCACGTGATTTTTGCGCCATATCGCCATTCATAGCCGCAGCGTTATGGCCCCTGGCTTCTAACTGTTCTGCAAGATCCGTCGTGGCCAACTTGGTGCGTACGAAGATCAAAATACCATCAAAATCTTCTACTTCCAAAATGCGTGAGAGGGCGTCCAGCTTGCGTAAACCACTAACCAACCAATAGCGCTGACGTATGGTTTCCGCAGTAGCAGTTTTGGCCTTAATCGACACTTCTTGGGGGTCATCCAAGTGACGTCTTGCAATGCGCTGAATTTCTTTCGGCATTGTTGCCGAGAATAGGGCCATTTGACGTTTTGGTGGGGTTTGTTCGAGGATCCATTCCACTTCATCCACAAAACCCATACGTAGCATCTCGTCGGCTTCGTCTAGGACCAAGGCCTTTAGCCCATCTAACTTCAATGTGCCTTTGCGCATATGGTCCATAACTCGACCAGGAGTGCCGACGACAACGTGCACGCCGCGCTTTAGCTGGCGGATTTGGCCGGAGTAGTCTTGACCACCATAAATAGCCAGCACGTTAAATCCAGGAATGTGCTTAGCGTAACGCTTAAACGCTTCAGCAACTTGTACTGCAAGCTCGCGGGTAGGCGCAAGCGCCATAACTTGTACGCTCTTATTATTGAGATCTAGGCGAGAAAGCAGAGGCAGTGCGAAGGCGGCAGTTTTTCCTGTACCGGTAGGCGCGTGGCCTAAGATATCTAATCCCTGCATCAAATGCGGGATGGCTTGTGCTTGAATTGGTGAAGGTGTTTCGTAACCCACTTCATCCAGTCCTTGGAGTAATTCTTTGCTAAGGTTTAGATCTCGAAACGTTACCGAAGGAGTATTGGGATCCGACATGAAGTGTCCTGAAAGGGAGTGGGGAGGGCTGGCCTGAGCCCAAAGTGCGCGCATCATACATGAACTGACGCTGTGATAGGCGTTTTTTCGCTATTTTGCAGGCGGATTGGAGGCTGAATGGCGAAAAAGTGATGAAAAGTGAGAGAAGATTGTCTTTGGTGCCACAATCAGTTGGATTGCTGTGACTGCACAGCATTCGCCCTGCAGTCACCGCAGGCTTATATGTCGCTCTTTATATCGAAAGTTCGCGCAACAGGAGCCCCTGCCAAAAAGCCGCCAATAGCATCCATCAAGCCGGTTTCCATTCTCCAACCCATGTAGGCAACTTGGTGTTGGGCGCTTTCCCAGTGCTCAACTAAGAATACATTGCCGGTATCTTGTTCGACATAGGTTGCCACTTTTTCGCAGCCCGCATAGGCTCTAGTATCGATTAACGCATCTTTCATAACTGCCAGAAATTCGTCCAAGGTTTCAACTTTGGCCGGTAATTCTAGGGTGACTAGTACACTCTTAATTGCCTCTCCATGATATTTCATATGTAGCTCAATATTAGCCGAGCATCGCTGGCAAAAAAAGCAATTGGTCTAAGTGGGAGAGGTTTCAATGCAGAATGGCCTAATCAACCAGCCAACTCAGAAATTGCCATAACAGAGCGTAGGTTGCGAAAGGTGACAGGTACGCCCAGATGTTTCTCTATGGCGGCGGCCAGCTTTGAACGACCAATGCCGTCCGGTGCACAAGGGTAAAATACTAGGTCGATAAGCTCGAAGCGCTTAGACGCTTTGCGGATTTTTTCTAAGGCGTTGATGTTTGGGTTGTCTGCAGGTTTAGATAAGAAAAAGGTATGAAGGCTTTTGGGCTTGCTTGAACTCTCGCTGAAAGGGTTCTGTGCAATCACAGATCTTATTTCAGCTGCTGTTAGCGCCACAACGTGAGGCCGAAAGTCGAAGCTGTCCTGCAAGTGATCAGCAATCAGTTTTGCTAGCAGAGGGGCAGCGTTTTCACCGTGTTGAAAAACACAATTGCTGCTCTGGATGTATGTCCGCACGTTTTGTAAGCCAAGATCTTAAAGGCAACCACGTAACGCCTGCATCGAAAGGATATTGTTCCCACCGACAGTGATTCCACGAAGCAGGGCAATCCAAGTCAACATAGTCAAAAAGGTAAGATGAAGTAGGCAAAGGCATATAGTCCGCTGGTCGTGCAGAGGGTCAGCCATCCGGATTTATCTAGGTCTGTTCATGTGCCGCTGTAGTAGCGCTGAACCGCTAATTAGATCCGTGCTGGTAGAGTTTTATAAAAATAAAATATTATATTTATCAGTATTTTAAGGAATTAATATAAACTTACCTGCAACATTGTTTGATTCCAGTCGCAGATGTGCTTCGGCGCCGTCTTTTAATTGATAGGTTGTATCTATCGACGGGTCGAAATCCTCTGAGCAGTATTTTTGCCAGACTTTTCCGAATTCCTCATATCGATAAGGGTCCGAGCCTAAGACTTGAATGCCCATATGAAACATAAAGCCTAGGGAGGGGATGACTGCCTCATCTCCGGAGGTGTTGCCGCAATTGACTAAGCGACCGCGCGGTGCCAGGGCGAACATTGAGGAGCCCCATAGAGCGGCTCCGACGTGATCAAAAACCATATCAACGCCGCGTCCATTGGTTTGTTTTTTGCTCCACTGAGCTATGTCCGTGGAGCGATTGGTCACCGCGGCTTTTGCCCCTGCTTGGATGGCCCGCCGGCATTTTTCTTCGCTGCTCGCCGTTGCATATACTGTGGCGCCAGCTGCACATGCGAGTTGGATCGCCGCTAAGGAAACGCCGCTGGCCCCAGCATGTACGAGTAAGGTTTCGCCACTACACAGCTTGCCGACATCAAATAGTGCGTGGTGGGCAGTCATCCAGGCGGTGGGGAAAGCGGCTGCATGGGCAAAAGACATGTTTTTAGGGATGATGTGAATATGGCTGGCTGGCGCCACGCAGAGTTCGGCGTAGCCTCCGGCTACTGTAGCGCCTATGACATCGAGGTTGCCGTGCAGGTCTCCGTTGCCATGGAGGCTGGACGATTCGGGTGCCTCAGACATGGAAGGGTCAATAACAACTCTATCGCCTAGCGCCAGTTCTAGCTCTCTGGATGCCGCGATTTTTAGTGCCTCGTCGCCTAGCGCAACTATCTCTCCGGCCACGTCCATACCTGGAATATTGGGCAGGGAGAAGTTGGGTAGCGTGAACCAGCCATTGCGTTGCGCCACATCTACACGATTCACGCCTGTCGCGCGCACGCGGACGAGTACGTCACCTTTGCCGAAAGTGGGGTCAGGTACGTCTTTGAAGTTTAGTACGCTAGGGCTGCCGTGTTCTGAGTAGGTTAGAGCTTTCATTTATTTTTGTCTTCTGAGTGGGTTGAAGCGAAACTTTTTTGCGCTGGATGGGGGGGAAGGATAGCGAGCTACCACCAGTGAATAAACGTTTGGTTTGTGTGTATGAGAAAAGAATCTGGCTGGCGGTAGTTCATACCTAGATACGTAGCCGGGTTTTTGCGGGCTGGTCATTTGTTTGGAGATGCAGGTGTGCAAATGCAGGTGGGAAAAAAGAAGGGCAAGGCTGGGTGAGTAAATCATAAAAATATTCATTAAAACAATAACATAAAGATATAATATAAAATTAAGGTTAAGTATTGTAAGCGCTGTGTTATTCTTGAAAAGTAGTGACAAGGCCCTCTTTTGACCTTTGTTGTGTAGGCGCCTTCTGTTAAATCCTTTCAGTTTTTGCCAAAGTAACATGTACTTCGAAACCCCAAAATGGCATTGTGCTTGTCTAATTTGGCTTGCAGATTTTTGGCTCGGCTTTGTCCTTTTTGTTGGATTTTGTCGGTTTTTTGATCTTAGGCTGTATCAGAGCCCTTACCGCTTTTTTGTTTAGAACGCGGCTTGGCGCCTGGGATGGGTTAACTTGTGATTTTTGAGGAATAAATGGCAGATCAAATTGAATTCATAGACGGCTTTTTTGCCAAAGCGCCGCGAGCCAACGCGCCAGATTTTGTTAAAGCGAATATCAGTATTAAACGTGAAGAAATGATCCGTTGGTTGTCCGCGAAGGACGACGAATGGGTCAACATAGATGTGAAAGAAGCACGTTCAGGTAAGTGGTACGCCTCCGTGGACAACTGGAAGCCGAATTCAGCTGCGGGTGGGAATCCTCAAAATGCCGGTCCTATTCCTGCGGGAGACAGCGCTTTCAGTGATGGTTCACCCATGCCAGCTCCGCCGCCACCAATCACAAACTTTGACGACATGGATGACGATATTCCGTTCTAGCCACCCGTTAAGACTTAGTTATCTAGCACCAGTAGCGTTTGGACGCTCATTGTTCAAGCGCGCAGCACCGTCCAAACCAGGGCAATGCGCCCCTTATTCTTGGGCGCAAATAGGTCCCTGACCATCAAACACCTGTCACAACAGGCTTGTGCTTGCGGTTTAAATCCTTAGACCCGCCCAAAAGCCAAGAACAAAAGAAAGCTCGAAAAAGCTACTTTTACAACCCTAGGACCAATTTCGCCATTATATTGCGCTGAACTTCATTACTGCCGCCAGCAATGGAGGACGCGCGTAAATTAAAGTATTGAGAAAACGTAGCCAGTCCTTCTTCCGGTCCTATGGCTGGGTGATTATTGCCAACTGTGCGGGCCTCAGGTTGGTGTACTGCCGCATGGTAGCCAAGGGCCTCTGTCGCCAGTTCGGTAATGTATTGTCCTAGGTCTGCGCCCAGTGTTTTCATAATGGAAGATTCAGGGCCTGGATTTTGCCCCTTAGACAAAGCCGCCATAATGCGAAATTCTGTAAATTGAATGGCCTCAAGCTTAACTTCAACTTCATCCAGTTTGCGTGCAAAATTAGACTCCGCAGCAAGGGTTGAGCCCTCCCAAGGTATTTGGTGCGCCAAGTTGCGTAGCCTGTTAAGGGCAATTTTGCGGCTGGCTGTGCCGCCGCCGCCGCGCTCAAATTCTAGAAGGTACTTGGCTACGCTCCAGCCTTTATGTTCCTCGCCAACAATATTCGACTTGGCAACTCGGACGTTTTCGAAAAACACCTGATTAACTTCATGGGTGCCAGAGGCAAAGACAATGGGTTCTACTTTTATCCCCGGGCTGTCCATATCTAAGAGCAAGAAGGTGATGCCATCCTGTGGCTTGCCGGTATCATTACTTCTTACTAACAGAAACATGCGGTTGGCATAGTGTGCGTGTGAGGTCCATATCTTGCTGCCATTAAGAATGTAGTCATCGCCGTCACTGATGGCTTTGAGCTTAAGGCTGGCGAGATCTGATCCAGACCCCGGCTCGGAGTAACCTTGGCAATAGTAGTCTTCGCCTGACAGGATCCGCGGCAAGAGCTCTTGTTTCTGCGCTTCGCTGCCGCAGCCAATAAGCATTGGCCCGCACATGCCCACACTCATAGGCGCCAAATTAGGCGTGTCAGCCTTGGCGGTTTCGATTGACCAGATATAACGTTGCATCAGATCCCAGCCCGTTCCGCCGTACTGTTTAGGCCAGGCTGGGGCTACCCAGCCTTTGTTATGCAGAATTTTGTGCCAGGCAATATTGTGTTCGTAGTCGAGAAAAATGCCAGGGCACAGGCGCTGAGCTGTGCGCAAATCCCCGGTTAAAGATTCGTCCAAAAAGGTGCGTACTTCGTCGCGAAACTTTTCGTGCTCTGGGCTGAAACTGATATTCATTATTATTTTCCTCAACTGTTCTACTAGATCCGCTGATCTAGTGATGGACCGTTTTACAAATCGTTCTACAAACTTAGCTCGGCTTTTACCCTGGGCACTACTTGAGTAAACAAGCGCTCTAAACTGGCAGACATGTCATCGGCGCGCATGCCAGGGGGCACTGCCATAGACACAATGTCGGTAATGCCGAAATCGGTGATGAATTTTTTCAACTCAGCCACGCAGTGGTCCACATCGCCTACAATCCAAGTTTGCGGTACCTGTTCGCCTTTTTCGCCAAAGCCTTCGCCACTTTCTTTATAGAACTTTCGGTAGAGTTCCATACGGTAGCGTTCTGACTGACGTACTGGAAGCCAGTCTTTGCCCTGGTCCTCGGTGACCAAAATGCTGCGAATAATCCCCACTCTATAATCAATGGGGTTGCGTTGGCTGCTTGTTAAGGCGTCCACCCAAGGGTCAAAAGAACGTTTTTTCAAGCCCTGGGGTAGGAAATTTGTGTTGTAGTGAGCGGCTCTTGCGGCGCCTGCTTCGGACATTGCCGCTAGCCAAAGGGGAGGGCCACCTTTTTGGACATAACCGGGGGCGATTTTTACGTCTTCAAATTGATAGCGTTTGCCCTGATAGCTGAAGCGCTCACCGCTGAAGCAGTGTTGCAGCACTTCTATGCCCTCGTTCATCAATGACAGTCTGCGTGCGACAGGGAAGCCAAAGCCTTTGAACTCATGGGGGGCATAGCCCATGCCAAGGCCTACCTCAACCCGGCCACCGGACAGGTTGTCTAGAACGGCAAGGTCTTCGGCTAGGCGAATAGGGTGGTTAAATGGCATGAGGCAAATATTGGTGCCAAAGCACACATTCTTGGTCACCGCCGACATTGCCCCAGCTACTGGAATCCAGCTGGGCAAGTAGCCGTCTTCAACAAAATGGTGCTCGGTGAACCAAACGAGGTCCGCCCCTATTTGGTCAAGCCACTGCACTTGAGACATGATTTCTTGGTAAAGGTATTGATGGCTAACGCCGGAGTCAGGCGGGTTACGAAAGTCGTAACAAACGCCAATGCGCAATTTTTTGCGCTGCTTTTTGTTTGTTGCTAAATCTGTATCCGGCATAAGTCCTCCCCAAGACTAAATTCCCTCTCATCTCAAGACTATAAGACTTGTGGCGTTTCGTGAAGCGTCTGCAGCGCGCGCTCAATCGAGTGATAGCATTGCAATCAATAGCGCTGCAGCAGCGTTTGCAGGGGCCCATTAATCACTTGGTTGATGGCCGCCTGTTGGTGCGGATATAGAATTTGATTGGCAACAAATTCAGTGCCAGCGTAGGGGTCTTTAACCCCGCTACTGATCCCCGCAAGGGTATCTATCACCGCAACACCGCATAGCGGCACGTAGAAGTCTGAATAGCCGCCTTCATGGTTGGCGACGACTTTGCCATCACACAGCTCATCTGCTGCTTGCATGATTTTCTGGGTCATAGTTCGAAAGTGGTTGGCCACCAGTAGCATGTGACTTAGAGGGTCGAAATAACAGGCGTCATAACCGCAGGCGATAACAATGAGATCGGGTTTGAATGCATGTAGGGCTGGCAACACCACATCGTCTAGTGCTGCTAGGTACGCGCCGCCGCCGCTGCCCGCGGGCAGTGGAATATTAATGTTGTGACCGTAGCCTGCATGTTCGCCTTGTTCGCCAATGGTGCCCAAATTAACCGGGTAGAGCATTTCTTGGTGAATGGACAGGGTGAGCACGTCCGCGGAATCATAAAAAGCTTGTTGGGTGCCGTTACCGTGATGCACGTCCCAATCGATCACCGCCACGCGCTGGACTAACTTGTCTGCTTGGGCCTGCATAATCGCCAGTCCAATGTTGTTAAAAATACAGAAGCCGCGACCTTTATCTCGTTCCGCATGGTGGCCGGGAGGGCGGGTCAGGGCGTAGGCGTTGTCGATCTCGCCGTTACATACGGCAGCCACAGCGGCGCAAGTACCGCCCACGGCTAATTTTGCGATCTCGGCGGAGCCGGAGCCGATCAATGCAGACTCGCCAGCATCGCCGCCACGACCGTCGCTGAGTTCTTGCACGAGGCTAATGTACTCAGGGGTGTGAAAGCGCTCTAGCGTTTCATGGCTGGCCATTTCATGGCCCAGTGATTTTAGTTGTGGCGTCACACCATAGGCATCCAACAAGTTTTTCAGCTTTCTTTTGGTCTCGGCATTTTCTAGGTGCATGCCTGGCTGAAAGGCCCCCTTAGAGGGCTGCACACCAATGGCCGAACCATTGTCGTGCCACATGTAGCGCTCGTTCCAAATAAACCCTGTTGCCATAATTTGCCGTCCTGAAGTGTCCGCGTGTTACCGCAGCCGTGGTTAACTATCCGCGTTCGCCGCTAAAATCTGCTGTTGTTTTTGCTAGGAATGCTTTGGCACCCGCTTGCATGTTTTTTGGAATGAGCACGGCTTGGTGTGTCATCTCTAAATCTAACTGATCGCTAAAGGTATTGTGAATAGCCGCATCAATTGTTTGTCTTGTGCGCGTTATTGCGCTGGGCGATGAGCGTTTTAGGACTGCGGCAATGTCAGCTACCCGCGTGTCTAGTGCGCTGTCATCTACTGCATCCCAAATCATACCCCACTGCAAAGCTTGCTCTGCGCTGACTCTGCCGCCCAGTAGTGTGATGCCAAGTGCTCGGGCTCTGCCAACACGTTGAGGGATATTCCAAGTCGCGCCCATATCTGGAACGATGCCGAGATTGGGTCCAAAAGTTGCAACGAAAAAGGCCGAATGAGCGGCAATAGTGATGTCGCAGGCTAAGGCCAAACCAAAGCCGCCTCCTGCGGCTGGACCGTTGACCCGAGCGATAGTTGGCACCGGGCAATCCATCAGTGCGCGCAGGGCTGCATTGAAGTCGTCGCCTTGCGTTTTTTTCTCTGACTTTCGGTCAGGTTTTGCTGCCTCTTTCTTCGGCTCCGCTGCTTGTACTAAATCAGCGCCTGCACAAAACCCTCTGCCGTTGCCAGTGAGAATGACCACTCTTATATCTTCGTTGCCCCTGACTATTTCCAGCGCCTGTGAAATGCCGCGCATCAATTCGTTAGTCATGGCATTCATAGCCTCTGGCCGATTCAATTTAATGGTTGCTACATCTCCGTCTTGGCTCAGCAGTACTGTATTTGTGTTGAGCATGTTTTTCTCTCTCCTGTAAGTTAGGCTCAGTGGCCTTTTGTTGCCCCAATTTTGTTTAGCTAAATAGCCACCGCCAGTGCGCCTGCAATAGCGATCAACACGCTGCCCCACAAGATATCTAACTGCCAGCCAAAGCGGTTGAGTGTTTTACTCAAGTAGGGGGTGGAAACTAAAATTGCCATGGATAAGTACCAGAGTGCGTCTATCACCGCTGCTAATGAAGCCATGCTCCATTGCAATATCAGGCTTTGTCCTCGATGCAAAAATTGACTGAATACGGCAAAAAAGAACACTGCGATCTTTGGATTTAAAAATACAATGAGAAAGCCTTTGCTGGCATGCGCCCAAATGCTGCTATCGGTATCTGAACTTTGGCTGTCTAGTACTAGGCCCATATCGTTCTGTTGGCGGTTTTGCCAGCCCCCTATAATCATTTTTCCACCTAGGTAAATGAGCAATAAGCAGCCGCTAAATTGTAAAATTTGGAATGCATGTTTAGAGGCAAAGAGTACTGAGCTGATGCCAGTGCTTACCAGCAATGCATAAAACCCAATTCCAATGCCGTGGGTCATGCCCTGAACGACACCGGCGGCACGACCGTATTTGGTTGCCGTGCTAATGACCAAGGCAAGGCTTGCACCGGGTGTGGCGGCGCCTGCCAGTAGTGCTATGGAAAGTAGTACCCATTGAGTTGCAGTCACTGCGTAGTGGGCCTTTGTTTTCTATTATAGTGATTGATAAACATGGTCGATTCTGTTCCCGCGTGCTCTTATTTTTCGCCGTTGTTGCCGTGTTTTGCACAGCTTAGAGTGGATTAGGCAGGGTGGTTTGAACCCCGCGTGAAGAAAAGCGCGGATGCACTCACCCCTTTATAAAGTATTGCCAGTAAATGCTGTCAGTAAATATTGCGCGAAGGAAAAGTAATTAGTCCTCCCAACCCACCAGTCTTCGCTGATTGGCATTGAGTGTCGGTACGGGTGGTAACTTATACTTGTTCTTCTCTGCAGATAGGACATCAGGAAACTGATCCGCGTTAATAAACCGGTCGCTCCAATTGGTGGTGGAGGTGCGTGTATTAACTGCATCTTTTCTCTGCGCAATTACTTCAGCGTTAGACTTGGCCTTGGGCATCATACAAACGAGGCTCGCAGCTCGAAACAGTTGTTGGTCATCTGCAGGTGTTTCTAAGCCAGGGCTACTGCAATGAATAGTCCTAGAATCCCAGAGCATCATATCGCCAGCTTCCATATGGCAAATGATTGGCTGAGCGTCAGTGAGTAATGGGTCGTCTTTGGGGAATCTGAAGTGGTCAATTTTAGGGTGGATTCGACTAAGCCGTTCGGCGTAATCCGTAGGTATATTCTCAAAACGCTTGTGGCTTCCAGGGACCATCACGTTACCGCCGGTTGCTGGTGAAGATGGCAGCAAATTCACTAAGCCTTGCACACAATGCTTGCCTGGGCGTCCAATAGGGTGCTGATCAATATGCATCCAGCTTGGACCTCTATTAGTACGCCATTTTTCGTTATATGTCCAAGGACGCCATAACGCCATGCCATCAAAGCTGACCAACAATTCGTCGTCGTCCCACACTGCCGCAAAAGCATCTTTTACAGCTGGGATGTCTCGGATGTACCACTGGACTGCGCTGTGGCCTATGCCGTGACCGGGCAAAATTCCGCCGTGTACAGCCGTAGGCCAACGATCGTTGTCCCAAGTGTCTCTATTGTCTCTATCAATGCCAGTGTCTAAGCCTTCCAAATAGTCCCACATTAGGCTCAAAGCTTGCGTGCTCTGTACGCCAGTTAAGGCGTTGGCAATGACCACATAACCGTGTTCATCGAGGTAGCTGACGCCCTCAGGATCGCCTGCTTTGAAGCGAGGTACGTACTCGTAGCTAATGTTAATGTTTGCTGACACAACTCCCTCCCAAAAATCTCTCAGTCCCGAAAGTTACCTTATTGGGCTGAGTGGTTAAAGTTGAATTTACATCTGAAAAGGGGGGGCGACTGTGGCCGAGTGGCCACAGTATAGGGGTAGGTGACGAAGTGATACTCGTAGTTATTCTCTGGTTACTATTTAGCTATTCTGTGTCTTTGATGGCTTTTTTGTTGCGGAAGAAAAACAAGGGCAGCATGAATAGTGGCCAAAGTTTCTCGTAGTGAGTAGGCAGTAGGCGCTGGGATAGGTCCATCAACTTGGCGTCAAGGCCGACAAAAATGCGGGTCTTCTTTTTCTGCACGCCCTGCAAAATAATATCCGCCGCGCGGCTTGGGTGCATGCCGTGCTTTTTGAACGCGTCGCCCATTTCTTCGCGTGTCTTAGGGCCCAGTCCCATTGGCAGTCGGGGGGGCTCTTCATCACTTTCGTTGAACTTCGCTGTTGACAGAATGTTGGTGCCAATATGGCCAGGATGCACGCAGTGGACCTGGATCGGTGAATCCTTTAACTCTTTTGCAAGGCTTTCTGTGAAGCCACGTACAGCAAATTTAGTTGCGTGATATACGCTTTGTTTAGGCACTGCCACCATGCCGAAAATTGAAGACGTATTAACAATAGCTGCTTCAGGGCGCTCTTTTAGGTAGGGCATAAACGCTCGGGTCATATTCACTACACCGTGCAGGTTTATGTCCATGACTGAATCCCATTGCTCCTCGGCAAGGTCTTCAAAGCTTGAGTCAAAAGTGACGCCGGCATTGTTGAAAACTAGATCAACCTTGCCGTGCTGTGCGATGACTTTTGCTGGGAGCGCCTTAATTGCGTCTTTATCAGCCACGTCTAAGATGTGGCTGGAAACGGCGACATTGTAGCGGTGGAGCAAGGCTTTAGTCTCAGTGAGAGAATCTTCGTTAACGTCACAGATCACGACATCGCCACCGGCTTTAGCGATAAGAATTGCTAGGTAGCGACCCATACCAGAGCCCGCTCCGGTAATGACGGCGACTTTTTGCGCAAAATTTTGCATTGAATACTCTCCTAAATATGTAATTTATTCGTTGGCAGGGGCGCCTGAAAATGTAAGGATTTTGAGTTGACTTCGATTGGACTGGGGCACTAAAAGTGCCTCGAGATTCGAACGTAATAAACCTATGGATTTGCGCCCAACGTCAGACTGCGTTCCTCAGAAAGCACCCACTCAGACATGGAGCCATCGTAAACGCTAACTTTGTCCTGTCCAAGTAATTTGCATGCGAATGCGTCCAACGTTGCCGCAATTCCGCCACCGCAATAAACAATGACGTTCTCTGCGCGCAACATTCCTTGTTTTTCTAAGGTTGCAGTGAGTGCCTGTGGTTCGAGAAAAAATTCGTTGTCTAGCACATCCGAGAAAGGCAGCGAGAGGCTGCCGGGAATGTGCCCACGTCGCTTGTAGAAGAAGTCACCTGTACCCTCATAAAGGGGCGTTGTCAGAGCATTAATTGTGCACGTGTTTTGTGCTAGGCCTTCCTCAACAGTTTGAGTGTCAGCAAATATCTGGGTTTTAGGTGTGCCAGTAAACTTAGTTTTAGCGAATTTATGCTCGCCGGATTCGCAGGGTAAACCGGCATTTTTCCATGCGCGAATATTGCCGTTCAAGACCTTGATGTTGGTATGACCGGCGTAATGTAAACACCACCAGGCTCTGGTGGCCCACATAAGGTGACCAGAAGAATATAAAATCACCTCATCATTGTGACTAATACCGCTGTCGCCAATGGCTTTCGCTAGAGTTTCGATGGGCGGCAATGTGTGATTTAGCGCTGAGTCTGTATCTGACCAATCGTTAATGAGATCTATAAATCCTGCACCTTGAATGTGTTCTTCCAGATAGGTATTGATACCAGATTCTGCTTTGTGAGCACCATCTACTTGGTGCAATAAAACGCTTGTGTCGAAGACCTTAACGCCTGCTTTACCAATTATTTTGTGCAGCCTCGCAGAGCTGATTAAAAACTCAGGGTGGGTATATTCCATATCGAGTGCCTCATAATGTGCTTTGAAAACTTCTTATTTGTAAACCAGAGCGTAACAAGGTCTGAGGTGATTTCTAAGCTGGATAAAGGCAAATAAATTTGCTCTAGTGTTTCATCACGGTGTTTACCGTCAGTATTTGTATTGCTGCAATTTATACAGGCTTCGATAGATAGGTCGCAGGATATAGGTCGCAGATTTTTATGATTAGATTAGGAGAAGGAATTTGATTAAGCCAGTTTGTTTAGTAATAGGTGCCGGTGCGGGGATTGGTGGCAACGTAGCAAAGCGTTTTGCAAAAGAGGGTTATCACACGGTGCTTTGTCGGCGGAGTGATGAAGACGGCTTGAACAAAATGGTGGCAGAGATTGAAGCTGATGGCGGCTCTGCTACAGGCTATTTACTGAATGCCGTAGAGCCTGAGGGTTTAGAGGAGCGAATTGCCGATGTTGAGGCGAATATTGGTCCTATTGATGCAGTGGTGTTTAACCTTGGCGCGCAAATTGGTGATCGTTCTTTAGCCAACACAAGTTATAAGGCTTTTGAGATCGGCTGGCGGATGGCGACTTTTGCTTTGTTCAGAATGGCCTCAGTTGTTACTCCATTGATGGAAGAGCGAGGGCGCGGCACTATTCTCGTTACCTCTGCAACGTCCGCTGTGCGCGGCAATGCTGGCCAGCACTCTCATGCAGCAGCAATGGGTGGCAGACGTATGTTATGCCAGTCGCTTAATGCTGAGTTTGCTTCTAAGGGTATTCACGTTGCGCATATCGTCATTGATGGCGCTGTGGATGCGCCTGACACCCTGGGTAAAATGCTTGGTGCGGAGAAATTCCAAGAACTTAGGGAGACAAAAGGGATGGAGCACGATGGTTTGATGCTGCCTGAGCGCATTGCTGACTCTTATTATCATATTCATCAGCAGCACAGATCAGTGTGGACTCACGAAATGGACCTGCGGTCATTCTCGGATCGCGCGTGGTGGAATCACTAAGGTTCGAGGTTCGAGGTTCGAGGTTCGAGGTTCGAGGTTGGGTGAATGGGTATTGGCCTTTTTTTCGGCAAAACGGCCACCGAAATTCCCAGCAGAAATCCCAACAGAGATTTCAACAGAGGCCGGCTAGTCGCCCGGTCTCTGCCTTGGGAACTGTTTTTTGGCAAACTGGAGTAAAAATTTTTATATATCACGACTAGTGGGTGTAGACGTGTTAGCCTACTTGCATAGTACTTCCTCTCAAATATTACAGTTCTTTTGCGTATTTTGGTGGACACCTTGGCGCATCCTCGAGTGCCAGTTCTTCGAGTCAGTTCATAGCGTCATCTTGCAGAGTTTTCCGAACGGTTCTTGTTTAAATTCTTAGCAATTGATTCTTCTTTTTCCGTTTTCGTTTTGTCGCCTTGGTTCGCGCTTCCTTGATTTAGTCGGCCCGCACCTGGGCCGAAAGTTGCGCTCTGCTCGACATTTATATTGTCGAGTTTCATTAATCTGGATCTTTATGACTATATCAAAAGTTCAACATCCGCCGCCGCCAACTATCCTGTCTTTTGTCAAAGACCTGCCTAACCTGTGTTCTCTGGCGGGCCTAGCCTGCACTTTGTCATCAATATATTTCAGCATTTCGGGTATTTTTTCTGCCGCAATGATTGGCATGATTTGGGCGGTGGCATTCGACTGGGCGGATGGTTTGATAGCGCGAAGTCTTAAGAATCGTTCTGGCGATGATCGTGTGTTTGGCGGCCAGCTCGATCTAGTGATAGATATTGTTAGCTACGGTGTCGCGCCTGCCGTTTTGCTCATGAGCTATGGTAGTTTTAACCCTGTGTTTCTTGTGGGCGCTTTTCTCATGCTTGCAGCAAGTGCAGTTCGCTTAAGCTACTTCAGTACTTTTGGCCTGTCTGACAAGGCCCAGTACACTGGTCTAGCGCTGGATAATAACAATGTATTTTTAGTCCTTCTGTTCCTCTTTGAAGGTTTCTTTAGTCAGGCTCAATTCTCAGTGGTGTTATATGTTTGCGGGGTTTTGCTTGCGGGCCTAAATGTCGCGCAAATTAAGACGCCAAAATTGTCCAGTAATCCTCGCAATGTCTACATTCTTGGCTTTTATACTTTAGCCATAACAGCTTTTTATGCTTGGAACCTGAGCGAGCAACTAATCAATGCTCACACTTAATGACCGCAACCAAACCAATTCAGGAATCAACTAACCCAATGATTGTCTACACAGTAGGAACTTTTGATCTTTTACACGTTGGACATCTAGCGCTGCTAGAATTTTGTAGCACTTTGGGCGATGTGGTGGCAGTAGGTGTGGCGTCAGATCGAGTGGTGAATTCTTATAAGCCTAACGTTCCGGTTATTCCCCTTGATCAGCGCCAGGAAATGCTTAAAGCGTTGCGTTGTGTTGATATCGTGCGCCCGTATCACGATCTTGAATACGTTTCCGGTTGCATGGCGTTGGATGTAGATATTTTTGTTATTGGCGAAGATTGGGGCAGCAAACCACATAATGTCGCGGTGGAATCTTATTTGGCACTGCATGGTAAGCAGGTCATTCAAGTTCAGTACAATCCGCGCACTTCGTCGAGCCAAATAAAGAGCAATACAATTGCGCAATCACGCAAACCAGTTCGCGTTGAGCAAGGTTCGCAAAATTATGGCCCAAGCCCAACAAAAGAGTCAGGTGTGCGTTTAGAGGGTTAAGTGGTGGGCGTAAACCTATAGCCGATACCGCGAACAGTTTGCAATGTCGCGTCTAAGCCATGTGGTTTGAGGATTTTGCGCAGTCTGAGCATGTGCACGTCTACGGTTCGTTCTTCGACAAAAACCTGTCGCCCCCATACTCGGTCTAACAACTGGCTGCGTTCAAATGCGCGGTTTGGGTTGCGCATTAATACTTCCAATAATTTATACTCAGTGAGACTGATTTGAATTTCGTTACCGTTGATTGTGATTCGGTAGTTGTTTAGATCAAGACAGATACCGCTTGCTTCGATAAGGTTGTTTTGGGGCTGCCACTCCTGCGCAATAGGGCTTTTAGTCTAGCCAGTAGTTCTCTGGGCGAAAATGGTTTGGTGATGTAGTCATCTATCCCGTCCACGCCCGGTAACATCCAGTCGACTAAGACTAAATCGAGAAGTGAGTTATCAATTTTCTCTAGGGCTACCTCGGCGATTTCAGCCTCGACAACTTCGTAACCGTCGCGCAATAGCGTAAATACGAGCAAATCTCGGATCTCTTGCTCATCTTCTACAACCAGTATTGATGTTGGCATTCTTGTTTCCTAACCATTGGTCTTACATCAGTTTTATTAGGGGCAAACGCTTTGTCCCCTGCAACCTGAAGGGTTAAATACTCTATTTGTGACAATACGGTTAAAAATTCTTCTAGGTCTCGCCTGAATGATTATGCGAAATCATTGAGTGCCCTTGGCTTCAATGCAGTTCCTGCGAGATTACTTTCTGCTGTGCAAATTGGCGAGTTGCGATGGAGCAAATTCAATGTTGTAAAACATAACAGTGGTGAGGTGAGCGCTGAGCTATTGGCTAAGGCCAAGCACAAAAAAACCGGCGGTTTGGCCGGCTTTCGCGGAGTCCATAACGCTTCTTAGCGTTAAAGACCCAAAACACCTTTGGCGATCACACCACGCTGAATTTCATTAGAGCCACCATAAATGGAAGCTGCCCGGCCGAAGTTCATGTCAGATACCGCGCTCTCAGCATATTTAGGACCAATTGAAGGCTCATTGATTTCACCCCTGATTAAGGCCACATCAAAGGGCAGGGCGTAGTAAGCCACTGCTTCCACGGTGAGTTCCTGCAACGCCTGCTGAATCTCGCTACCTATGATTTTCAGCATGGACGCCGAGTCTCCAGGTGCGCCGGTCGCTTCCATGTTGGCGATAACTCTCGCTTCTACCGCTTCCAACGAGTTCAGTCTTACTTCAATTTCGTTGAGCGTACTCATGAATTCGTGTGAGTCAGCTAATTTTTTGCCATTGTTGTCATGCTCTACGGCAGCTACCTCTTTGATGGCGCTGACTTTTCGTTTAGACGCAGCTACACCTGCGATACCAGTTCTTTCGTGACCGAGTAAGAATTTGGCATAGGTCCACCCAGAGTTTTCTTCGCCTACTCTGTTGCTTACGGGCACTCGGACATCGGTGAAATACACTTCGTTTAAGTGGTGCATGCCATCAATAGAGACAATAGGTTTTACCTCTAGCCCCGGTGTGCTCATGTCTATGAGTAAAAAGCTAATACCTTGCTGGGCTTTGCCTTCTGTTTTGGTCCGCACCAGAGCGAAAATCCAATCCGCTTTGTGTGCATTTGTGGTCCAGATCTTTTGTCCATTCACAATGTAGTCGTCGCCATCGCGAACCGCAGAAGTCTTTAGTGAGGCAAGGTCAGAGCCGCTGCCTGGTTCTGAATACCCTTGGCACCACCAAGTGCTGCCATCCAAAATGCTGGGAAGGTGTTGGTCTTTTTGCGCCTGGGTGCCGTAGGTGTAGATTACGGGGCCGACCATGCCGATACCAAATGGCATAACCATGGGTGCACCAGCAAAAGCTGTGGCCTGGGAAAATATGTGTTTTTGCCGCAGTGACCAGTCGCAGCCACCTAACTCTGTGGGCCAGTCTGGGGCGATCCAGCCTTTATCAAAGAGCGCCTTGTGCCAGCGCGTGCCTTCTTCCCGGGGAATACCAAAGCCTAAAGATGCTGATTTGACAAGATCTGGGGTCAGGTTTGCATTGAGGAATGCGTTAACTTCTTTCTCAAATGCTTCAGTGTTAGTAGGTGTTGGCACTGTGGCCTCCTAATAGGGATTTTTAGGGATGTTGTTATAGATTTTCGATATAACGAATTTAGGAAATTTGTCGGGAAATTACCAGCACGGATTAGCAGTTTTGCGCCGTTCAGTGGCATGGCTAAGTGATTTACAAGAAGAAAGTCCCAGTGGCAATAAGATATTCAGAAACGGCCGTCTCTGAAGAGGTAAGAACAGTTAAGAAGGATCAAGGGGTGAATTGAAAAGTGTGGCTAAGGCTGCGGCAAAGGATATCGCTGCTGGATACCCTTTGCCCACTCACAAGGTTTCGTAAGATGAGGCTCTGTTTAACCTAGAGTAGCTCTCCACCACACGCGGAAGCTGTAGTGCCATGCTCTTCAAATGCCTTGATGACATTTGCCCCTGTGCGCCAGCGGTGTACCTCGTCTGGGCCATCTACCAATCGCTGACTGCGAATGCCGGTGTACCAGCGTGCTAAGGGTGTGTCGTGACTATAGCCCAGTGCTCCATGTAGCTGCAGTGCGGTGTCGACCACCTGATGCACCATGTGCGCAAGGAAAACCTTAGCGATGCCATTTTCTTGCCGCAAATCTTCGCCGCGTTCTGCTTTGTAGGCAATGTGCAGCAACATCAGCCGTGCTTTGTAGATTTCGGCTGCGCAGTCCGCCAGCATCCAGCGCACGCCTTGGCGGTCTGCTAAGCGTTTGCCGAAGGTATTCCGGCTGACCACGTGGCCCGCAGCCAAATCTAAGGCACGCTGGGCAATGGCAACGTTATGCATGCCGTGGCGGAGGCGTCCATAAGCCAGTCGATGTTGACCCATAGAAAAGCCTTGGCCGCGTCCACCTAAAATATTTTCCCTGGGTACCACAAGGTTTTCTATTTTAATTTCTGAATGCGAGCCGCCAAGTTTAAGTCCAAGGTCAGTATGTGGCTGCATGGTCTCTATATTGCGCAAAATCTCGTAACCGGGGTTGGGTAGTTCCACAATAAATGTACTGTATTGCTCGTGGCGGGGAGCATCCGGGTCAGTTTTAGCCATAACTACCGCGATATCTGCCACAGAAGCTGATGAACTGAACCACTTTTCGCCGTTAAGAACCCAGTTGTCGCCTTCTAAAACTGCGCTGGTTTGCATGCCTGTTGCGTCAGCGCCAGCGGCTTTTTCAGTCATGGAATAGCAAATACGCTTTTCACCGTTTAACAGCGGCTTGAGGAATTTTTCTTTTTGGAAGTCCGTGCCATGTTCCAGAAGAGTCAGCATAGTGGCGTCATCGGGGCCTTGGGTATTCATAGATAAAGCGCCAAGGTGGCTTTCGCCTAGCTCCATTTGCACCAATGCATTAGCCAATGGCTTTAGTCCCATGCCGCCGTGTTCAGTGGGTATAAACGGGCACCAAAGCCCTTCTGCGCGGGCTTTTTGTCGCAACTCGCCAAGTACTTCGTCGAAGTTCTCTGCGGTACAGACTTCCTCGGCTGGCATACAGACATTTTGTACGAAGGTCCTCACCTTTGCTCGAATTGCCTTTGTTTCCTCTGGTATCTCAAAATCGATCATATTCCCACTCCTGCAAATTGAGTCCTATTTATTAGTGATTATTGGGCGTGAGTCAACAGGGCGTGTATGTAAGGGCATTGGCGAGAATGCTCCATCTCCGTAAAAAGCTAATTTGCCGACAGCTAAGTTTTCGGCTCAGTCCGGTCGCATGGTTTTGCGATAGATGAAATGGTTAATCGCTTTGCGCTGTCTGTTAGTCGTCTTTGTGTTTACTTGTGACCGTGAACTTTATTCAAAACGGCGTTTATTGACATGAAGGTTGACTAAGGAAAGGTTAAAGTAAGAACTTCGTCGCCAAATAACGATAATAATGTCACGACCTCCCTGGGTTATCTGGGCGCTTACTGACGGTAAGCCCGGACATCAAAGCCAAACCGCTGGACTATGCAACGCGATTGAAAAATATGCGTTAAGCGAAGTGCATTGGATTGACTGTAAGCCCAAGCATAAGTGGATCAGGCCATTACTAAGATTCCTTGGCCCTAGATTGTCCAGTGCAAAGCAGCGAGTTTTACTCAATCTCTTTTACGCCATGGGCGAGCTGCCCTCCCACCGACCCCATATTATTTTGTCCTCTGGCGGCAATACGGCCGTAGCGCAAATTTGTTTGGCGCAAATGACGGGCGCTAAAGCCATTTACAGCGGTACCGTAAAGGCCTCCTTAAGACGCTTTATTGATTTAATAGTTACCGTTGCACCTCTTTCGACTGATCAGATGTATGCTAACAATTTGGTTCTGCCGCTACCTCCTGCTCCTGTCACCGGTCAGCCTGATGAATTTGCATGGCTCGAACAAACTGCCTCGGCGAATAGTCCGCAAGAACTGTGCAGGTCCAGAGTGGGTGTGTTGCTTGTCGGTGGTGATGGTGCGGGTATGACTTATAGCACTGCCGACTGGCGGCGGTTGATTGATGCTATGGCGAACTATTTTCCGCAAGATGTTGAGTGGTTGCTGACAACCTCTAGGCGAACTGGATCTGTCGCAGAGTCGGCTATGCGCTCGCAACTTGAGCAAATGCCAGGTGTGCGTATTCGTCAGTCCGTGTGGTGGGGAGAAAAGCCCGAGCTAGTAATGAGCAAATTCTTCGCTCAAGGGGATTTCATTATCTGTACCAAGGACAGTTTGAGTATGGTGGCCGAAGCCGTCTATACCAATAAGCCGGTGTTTATCTTTGCCCCCAGCAACGGTTCGGATGGAAATATGACAGCAAATGACAAAGAAGCCTACAACTCATACGAAAAGTCGAATTACATTTATCCTCTTAACGAATACTCTTGCACTGTAAAAGTGGAGGAAGGTCGTCAGTTAGTAGAAGACGTTCAAAGCACGATATTTCTTGCGATCGAGCGTCTAGTAGATGAAAGTTATAAGAAAGGCCTGCGACATTCCGGCTCTTAAAAATTCTGTTGGATTTATTGTAAACGGCTTTGCATAATTGTTGAGCTGATATTTTTGAGCGCCTTTCTTTAGATGCCCTATTTTAGATACCTTTTCTAGATGATTGCGCATGATCGTTGTCGAAAACCCAAAAATCAAAAGGCGGCAAACCCCTCTATAGCGCAGGGTTTTGACAAAACTTCGACATTCCCTCCATTTCTATGCATTATCGGAGGATGGGAAATGATCAACACATTGTGGTTTCCTGGTGTTGTCGGGATTCTTGTGACCCAGGACGTTGCCGCATAGTCAAAGTTAGTACTTATCTGGGTGCTATTTTTTTGATGTTTTTTTCCAGCCTGCTTGTTGCTGGTGGTGGCTTAGTCCTACGAGACGACGTTTGTATTATAAGTCTAGGCTTTTATGAGGCTCACTTTACCGCGTACCAACCAAATACTAGCGGTAATGCTGAGTTTTGTGATGTTTTACCTGATGCGGGCGAAACGCGGTTTGTACTAGATTATCTCCATGACAGCATGTCAAAAGTGCCTATTGATTTTAGGGTTGTTAGAGACACAACGGGCATGGGGCGGTTTACGCAAGTTCAGGATCTTTCGCAGATTGACGACTTAGACGCAATTACCGTGTTTTACCAACCGCCGTTGGTGGAATCAGATGCCTCCTTTCAAATTAATGTTTTTTTTGCTCAGGCAGGAAGCTACATCGGTATTGTTACTGCCGGACACCCAATCAAAGATACTCTGTACACAGCAGTATTTCCTTTTTCTGTCGGCGCTTCCTATAACTTGGGTGTAGGCGGCGTGATTCTGTTTTTCCTCTTCTTGGTCTTAGTCTGGCTGTCGCTAGTCTATTTCTATCGTCGTTACCGAAGCCCTATATTATGAGCCGTTCAAATTGGATACTTGTCGTTTCTCTAACGATTGCTATAATTTCTTTCCCACCTCAATGGCATCCCTATAAAATAAAGGTAATGATGAACGAGTGGGTTGGCGTCCCAGAATATCGTGCACTTCCTGCATCGGTGGTTCCGCCGTCGTTAACCGCAGAAACATTTTGCCCCGAGGATCTTCGTCTTTGGCGAAAAAATTTGATTATTGATGACGTGGAAGTGCGCGCGGAAAAGACTTGTGTGGCAGATAACCCCTACCTTGTTGCGGCAGCTGTTAAGGGAACAAATAACGTCTCCCTCGGAACCCTACACGCTAGTGGCTTCACCTCGGACGCAATAATCAAGGGCGATGACTTAGATGGCGATGGTGATCCAGACGAAATCCACATACGTTTAGAGGTAGTGGAGCTCAATGGCGGCTCAAACATCGTAACTAGCCCTTCAACACAATATTCTATAGCCCCTGGAATATTTCCCAGTCTTTGGGTCTTTGCACCTAAACTTAGTGGGATGGCCGTGGAAAACTTTGAGTCTCAAAAGGCACGACGCGAACTGCGGCTGCCTGCGCCTGCAATAAGAGTAGAGCAGGGTGATCGAGTGATTATTACCCTCGAAAATACGCATTATATGCCTCACACGTTGCACCTACATGGGGCTGATCACCAGTTTTTGGACAGTTCGGGAGAAGGTAACGACGGCGTTCCCATAACCAGTGAAAAACCCGTTCTGCCCGGTTTCTCAAGAAGTTATGAGCTGACACCGAGGCAAAGTGGCACCATGTTCTATCACTGCCATGTGCAAACTCATGTCCATGCGATGATGGGCTTACAAGGTTTGTTTATAATTGAGGCAAACAGACCTAACAACTGGGTACAGACTCTTAATCTCGGCGCAGGACTAGTAAGAGCGCCATCAGTTGCCTCTAAAGAAAAATATGACCAAGAGTATGATATTCATTATCAAGACCTTGATAGTGATTTAGTGAGGAGAGTTCGCGATAGCAACGATCCCCGCCTTATTACTAAATCTATGCATCGTGATTACGATATTACAGATGCTAGCGCCGATTACTTTTTACTTAATGGTCGCTCCTTTCCCTATACCTTTCGTGAATCTTTGGTGATCGGAGAAGAGGGCCATCGGGTAAAGTTGCGGGTTGTGAATGGAGGTATGAAGGCAATCGCGCTACATACTCATGGTCATAAGTTCACTATTACTCATCGCGACGGCGTTGCGATTCCACAGGTTCAAAGGCGTCCGCAAGACGTTGTTGCGTTAGCAACAAGCCAGCGCGTAGACGTTGCCATAGAAATGAGTAATGACGGTTTGCATGCCTATGGCCCTGGCATTTGGCCTTTTCACGACCATCAATACCAAGGTATTACCACGGATGGAATTGGCCCCGGGGGTAACATAAGTGCCATCGTTTACGAGCAATATTTGGGCGTAGACGGTTGGCCTAAGACCAATGGCGTGGCTTTTGACCGGTATTTTTCTGCCGCCTTTTATCGTAAAGAAATTCCGGTTTGGGAAACTTATGGGTCCAATTTGTTTTCCGATACCGGCATAGATTGGATTCTGTTTGTCAGGATTATGGTCAGTCTCGTGTGTTTTCTACTCTCGTTGGTTTTGTTGTTTTCTAAACTCGGACAATGGCTCACGCAAAAGTAGGCCCCCAAATATGTATTTACTTTGGTATTTCAATATTTTCATTAAGTTCTTCATCACTCCTGTATTCATCGGGTTATTAGCTTTTGGTAATGTTTTTGCCCAAGGCCAGCATATGAATCATCAGGGTATGACCATGAAGGTTACCGATGCAGGTTTTGTAATGAATCAAAATTTACACATTTTACCAGTGGGTTGCTCTGAAGTATCAACGGATATTGAACTAAGAGTCAGAGCGGGGCGTAAGTTTGCTGTTGAACCGGGCCAGGTTTTTGCAATGGATAAACCGGTAGTCTCGGTGCCGGGTTGTAGCCGCTTAACAATTGTTTTTCAAAACACTGATAGTATACGTCACCAATGGATGGTGCATGGATTGCCAAAATATTTGTATCAAGGCGGTATGTTTCATATTGAAACTCACGCTAATCAAACTGTAGAAGGCACTTTTATACTACCGCCTGAGGATAAAAGTTACCTGATTCACTGTGATATGGCGCAGCACATGGAAAAAGGTATGCGAGGAATGCTCGTGGTTGGAGAGGGGTCTGGGCGTATTTGGTCAATTCCTGGCGAGACAGCTTACTTTTATAGAGCTTCGTATTTGCCGAGATATATAGGTCTGGGTATAGGGCTAGGGCTGGTTTTGCTTTGCTCGCTTTCATGTACGTATTTAGTGCTCAACCGATTTCGATCTAAGAAGCTATTGCGCAAGATTGATTGACTTAACCGGAAACGAATTCCGTTTTTAAGAAGAAAAACGAATAAGCACCGTTTTTCTTATTACCAAAAGCTTTTTGCTTATTCGAGAATGTTGTGACAGTGTGAAGTGAAGCTTAACGCGTAGTTAAAAGTAGTGCGGCAAAGCCTAACATTAGTAATTTGTTGAAAGAATTTTTCGATAAATTTTCGTATTGGAGAGGTTATGTTCGATCAACTGGTTAGCAGTGCTAAAGTGTGCCGGAGACCTATGCACTATTTTAGTCTGTTAGCATTGCTGATAAACATTAACTCTTCAGCCCTTGCAGTGGACACGGCACTTCTAGGACAAAAATATAGCGCGGTTGTTCACCACTACGATTATTTGGCTCCGCCCTTTTCTCTAGCAGTTTTAGCGCTGCCCGTTCAGTCCAGCTTGCAAAAACCCAATGCAAACGCGAAAAGCCCACAGCTTTCCAGCCAAGAGTCTGTCCGGTTGTCGGAGAGCACTCAATATCCACAAGCCTATCAGGTGCAATCTCTTGATGATTATCGTGGTAGTCAGGTTTATCTAGAGTTTTGGGATTCTGCTTGTGGTTTCTGTTTGAAACAGCTCAAAACCATGGCTGAGATGAATGTCGGCGCCCCGAAGAAAGATATTAAATTTCTTTCTATTAGCGTTGATAAGAATCCTCGCGATGCACTCAGAATAATAAAAAATCTTGGTTTGAATTTTCCTGTACTTAGTGATCCATCTGGACATATTGCGGAGAAGTATGGGGTTTCTGCGTTGCCTACAGCATTTTTGATTTCAAAAAAAGGAATAGTTAAAAGGGTTTATCGGGGTCTTTCTTTCCCGCCACTATTTGAGGAACTCAAAAATAAACTCGGTACTGATGGTTCTAGAAATGGCTAGTGGATATAAATAATTGCAGTGCTCGCGGTCAAAGAGTTAAGAAATTAGATGATGGGAAGTTAGATGTAAGGATGTAGATAGAGAATCGTTGAAATTTTTAGAAGAGATTAAGTTATGCCCTTTGTTATCGCTTTATTCGTTCTGGTTGTTGCTTCGGTTCTGTTTCATTTTTTTAGTCCATGGTATTTAACGCCTTTGGCGAGCAACTGGAGTGCCATTGACCTAACTTTAGATATTACATTTTGGGTCACTGGATTTGTTTTTGTCTCGGTGAACCTCTTCATGGCTTACTCAATTTACAAATTTCGATATGCCAAAGATCGACGCTCTGATTACGAACCTGAAAATAAAAAACTAGAGTGGTGGTTGACAGGTATTACCTCGGTTGGGGTAGCTGCCATGCTGGCACCAGGTCTGTTTGTATGGGCAGAATTTGTTAATGTGCCAGAGGACGCGCACGAAGTTGAAGTGGTAGGGCAGCAATGGCATTGGAGTTTTCGTTTTCCTGGCGAAGATATGAAATTTGGTGCTGTTGAGTCTCGCTATGTGAATGATGAAAACCCATTTGGTATGGAGCTAGATGACCCTAATGGTCAAGACGATGTGCTTGTTTTTAGCCCTATAGTGCATTTGCCCATAGGCAAGCCTGTTAAAACTCTCCTGCGCTCCAAAGATACATTACACGATTTTGCAGTGGCGCAGTTCAGAGTTAAGATGGATATGGTTCCCGGGTTGGTCACCTACCTTTGGTTTACACCCACAAAAATCGGCGATTTTGAGATTCTTTGCGAGGAACTATGTGGGATTGGGCATCACACCATGCGCGGCAAAGTGGTCATAGACGAGCAGGAAGAATTTGATACGTGGCTAGACCAACAACCCACTTACGCTGAGGTGTTAGCTAAGCCCCGCGGAGATGCTTTTGCGGGCGCAGGACAATATGGGATTTGTGCCTCTTGTCACGGTGGAGCTGGCGAGGGCAGTCTTCTTTTGAACTCGCCTAAGCTGGCTGGGCAAGGCGCATGGTATTTGCGCAGGCAAATAGAATATTTTAAGAGCGGAGCGCGTGGCGCACATGCCGATGACGTTTACGGGCGCCAGATGGCGTCAATGGCAGGTACCTTATTTGACGCCGCAGCCGTTGAAAATGTCATTACTTACATACAGACATTGCCAGATTTGCCGCCTGAGAAGACTGTTGTTGGTAACGTCGATAAGGGGCGCTCGATATACAACACTTGCGGGGCGTGTCATGGCCAGCGGGGCGAAGGCATTGCTGCTCTAAACGCATCCCGGCTGGCAGGTATGAGCGACTGGTATTTGGTCACGCAATTGAAAAATTTCAGAGCCGGTATCCGCGGCGCTCACGATGACGATAAGTATGGTATGCAAATGTCCATGATGGCCGCTACCTTGCAGACCGATGAACGAATCAATGATGTTGTCGCTTATATAAATACTTTGCCTGGCAAATCCAGGAGGAATATTCAAAGCGCGAGCAGTGTTGAGCCTCGTCCATCCTACGCCCATGTAACTAATGCTTCGTTGGAGAACTAAGATGAGAGAAGTCGCCCATGACGCAACAGATTACGCGCCACCAGCAGAAACTTCGGAAATGGAGCTATATCATGCAAAAACTTGGGTTGGGAAGTATGTTTGGAGTCAAGACGCAAAAGTTATTGCAATCCAATACGGTTTGACGGCAATTGCCATTGGATTAGTAGCCTTAGGGTTGTCTGTGATCATGCGGCTACAGTTGGGCTTTCCGCATACCTTTGATTTTATCGACCCTAGTAACTACCTGCAGTTTGTGACGATGCACGGCATGATTATGGTGATTTACCTGCTTACTGCACTTTTTTTAGGGGGCTTTGGGAACTATTTGATCCCGTTAATGGTAGGCGCGCGCGATATGGTCTTCCCTTATCTAAATATGCTCAGCTACTGGGTTTACCTCTTCTCAGTATTGCTGCTGGTGGCCAGTTTCTTTGTGCCTGGCGGCCCAACAGGGGCAGGATGGACTCTTTATCCACCGCAGTCGATTAGCCCGGGAACGCCGGGAATAGATGGCGGCATTATCCTCATGTTGGTCTCGCTTATATTTTTTATCATAGGCTTTACCATGGGTGGGCTAAATTATGTAGTGACAGTTTTGCAGGCGCGGACCAGAGGCATGTCTTTAATGCGTTTGCCCCTTACCGTTTGGGGGATTTTTATGGCCACTATCTTAGCCCTGCTAGCATTCCCCGCGCTTTTTGTAAGTTGCATTATGATGTTGTTGGACAAAACTGTAGCAACCAGTTTTTTTATGCCGGCAGTAGTTAGTTTGGGGGAACAAACCTCGTATGACGGAGGTAGCCCGGTTTTATTCCAGCACTTATTTTGGTTTTTTGGTCACCCTGAAGTATATATCGTTGCATTGCCAGCTTTTGGCATTGTCTCAGATTTACTCAGCACTCATGCCCGCAAGGCTATTTTTGGTTATCGCATGATGGTTTGGGCCATTGTTGCCATTGGAGCGCTAAGTTTTGTGGTCTGGGCCCACCACATGTATGTCAGCGGTATGAACCCTTACTTTGGATTTTTTTTCGCAACTACAACGCTGATCATTGCAGTGCCTACAGCTATTAAGGTTTATAACTGGGTGCTTACACTGTGGAGAGGCAATATCCGACTCAACGTTCCCATGATGTTTGCTATTGGATTTATTTTCACATTTATTAATGGTGGTTTGACAGGGCTTTTCTTAGGTAACGTCACCATTGATCTGCCGCTATCTGATACCTATTTTGTAGTGGCTCATTTTCACATGGTTATGGCCGTATCTCCCATTCTTGTCGTGTTCGGTGCGATCTATCACTGGTACCCAAAAATCACCGGAAGAATGCTCGACGACACACTCGGTAAAATTCACTTTTGGATAACATTTATAGGTACCTATTCAATTTACTACCCAATGCATTATTTAGGTTTTGAAGGGATTCCTCGCAGATATTTTGCTTATGGCGATACCGACTTTATGTCGGCCTCTGCCCAAGACCTAAATGCGGCAATAACTATAGCCGCAATTATCGTTGCATTTGCGCAGGTGTTCTTTCTGTACAACATGGCTGTTAGTTGGTTCAAGGGTCGTGAGGCTGGAGATAATCCTTGGGAAGCGACCACGCTCGAATGGCAAACCTCTACGACACCGCCTACCCACGGTAATTTCGGTAAAGAGCTGCCTGTGGTTTACCGTTGGGCATACGACTATGGCGTTCCAGGTGCAGAACTTGACTATATTCCGCAAAATGTTTCTCCTGCAGATTTAGAAAAACCTAATCCCAATGAGGAGCGGGAGCCGCAGGTATGAGTTACATACTCTATTTTTTGGGGTTGCTGATGCTCGCTATCGTTTGGTGGCTAGTTAAGCAAACAGTCGGCATTGAACCCTGGGCAGCTGACGCTGCCACTTCAAGTGTTCGCTCAGATGGTGTGCGCTCGCCACTCACGGATAGGGCCATGCCTAATGTAAAACTGGGCCTAGGTGTTTTTCTGGCCGTTGCTACTTCGCTTTTTGCTCTGTTTATCAGCGCCTATTCAATCCGCATGGAGTATCCGGACTGGCGTCCGGTGACTGAACCGGCAATTTTGTGGTTAAACACCGGCGTTTTAGTACTCAGTAGCTGCTTTCTTCAGTATGCGCTGGTTGCCGCAAAACGAAAACGAAGGTCTTTGGCCAAACTGGCACTTATTCTTGCGATAGCTTGTTCACTTGGATTTATCGCCGGGCAATTAATTGCCTGGGAGCAATTGATGGCCGCGGGCGCATTTATATCTAACAACCCAGCTAATGGATTTTTTTATGTAATTACTGCGGTTCATGGGTTGCATTTAATTGGTGGGCTTTTTGCTTTAGGTCGGTCTGCTATTAGAGCATTTGGTGGTAACGCAATCCATGAGTCTACCGTGTTGAGCATAGAACTATGTGCGATCTATTGGCATTACCTACTAGTGATTTGGCTCACCTTGTTTGCACTGATCTTGGCAACCTAAATATCAATTGGCTAACTAAAAGAGGAAAAGAATGTCAGTTTCTTCATCACTAACACCCGGTCATAAGGGCCTCGTCGAAGATTGGTCGTCTGATCAGCGTGCATTTAAAGATGTGCCTTGGGGCAAAGTCATGATGTGGATCTTTCTGCTCAGTGACACCTTTATATTTGCATGTTTCTTGGTTTCCTATATGTCGGTGCGCATGTCGACAACGGTACCTTGGCCAAATGCCAGCGAAGTATTTGCGCTCTCCGTGGGTGGCGTCGAGGTGCCCCTTCTGCTCATTGCGATCATGACGTTCATTTTAATCACTAGTAGTGGAACCATGGCTATGGCTGTGAAATTTGGCTATGAGAAAAAACGTATAACCACCTTTTGGCTGCTTGTGGCAACTGCAATTTTGGGTGTGAGTTTTGTTGGTATGCAGGCCTTTGAGTGGACCAAATTGATTGTGGATGAAGGCATGCGCCCTTGGGGTAATCCATCGGGCGCGCCGCAATTTGGAGCTGTATTTTTTATGGTCACGGGCTTTCATGGCACTCACGTTTCCTTCGGTGTGATCTTCTTGATCATTACCGCGATAAAGGTTTATCGCGGCGATTTAGATGAAGAGCGCCCAGGGTTTATGACTGGGCGCAAGGGTCGGTACGAGATGGTCGAAGTGATGGGGTTATATTGGCACTTCGTTGACTTAGTTTGGGTATTTATTTTTGCCTTCTTTTATTTGTGGTGACGCGATATGAGGTCCGGGGCGATGACGAAGCTGAGAAGTTGATCAACCAATATTATTAAAATTAGATAGAGGAAGAGATCTATTGTTATGTCAGAACTAATAGCAAACAAAGCAGCACCGGCTGACACCGTTGAAGGCCAGCAACACCCAATTAGCATCTATTTTTGGATTTGGGGTTTACTCTTTGTGCTCAGCGCCTGCTCTTATTTTGTGGACTACATACAGTTACAGGGGTTTTGGCGTTGGACGCTAATCCTAATTTTTATGTTTTTGAAAGCTGGCCTCATCGTTGCCTTTTTTATGCATATGATCTGGGAACGATTGGCCCTGGTTTACGCGATTTTGGTCCCGCCATTGGTAATTGGTGTTTTGATTTTGCTCATGGCACTAGAAGCTGATTACATTTATGCAACACGAGACGCATTTTTTTCTGCATGGAATAATTTTTTCCAGATCTCAGTGTTAAGCCACTGATTTTATTTTTGTTACAGAGCGAATTCGATTTGGGTCAAGGAATCGATAGATTAATCCGTCGAAAATATTGACGGGGGCTAAGTGAAGCGGGGAGATCAAATGAATGCCTCAACAAAGGATTCAGTGGGAAAAGCCACCGATGGGAGCCTCGCGATGCGAGTGTTACGTTCATTGGGAGCAATCATAATAACTACAATTGTTTTGTACATGTTGTTTGGGGTACCGGCGTATTTATTGTTTGGGATGTTTTTTTCGTGATTTAAAACATGCATATCATTTATGAGCTAGGGGTGAAAGTTATGACAGTACTCAGACATTATTTTATCAGTGACGATTTAGATGACTTAGAGGCGCTAGAGGAGCAGTTAGAAGAAGCTGGTATAGATACTCCACAGATACATGTTTTGAGCCTAGATGATCAAAGCGTAGAAAGTCATGTTCATCTTCACAATGTGAATTCATTTATGAAGAGAGACATTGTTAGATCTAGCATTATTGGTGCAGCAATTGGCTTAGTTCTTTCAGTATCGATATTGTTGTTATCCAGTTGGCTCGGCTGGACGCAGACCAAGGCTGGCTGGATCCCCGTCATATTTTTGGCTGTTATCGCTCTGGGTTTTTGTACATGGGAAGGTGGCTTATTCGGTATTCAAATGCCAAATAAAAAATTTTTACAATTTGAGGAAGTACTAAACGCAGGTAGACACGTATTTTTTGTCGACTTGGCAGCTGACCAAGAGGAGGTGCTAGCTAACTTGATTCCTAGCCATCCAAGTTTGCAGCTAGCGGGCACAGACAAAGGTATGCCACGGTGGATAAGCAAAGGGCAAAAGAGCATACCTAACTTGTTAAAAGAGACTCTGCCTTAGCGCTGAGTTTGGGAGAGTGATCACTCAGACTAGAGTCACCGAATGGGGATGTTTGAGTTTGTCTAAGTCAGGCCTCCAAATAGGGCTTGCAAGTCGTTCTCGCAAATTTTCGCTGCCTCATACTGTGAGGAGATGTTCATCAGAGATAAATTTTCCAACGCCAGAGATGCCCACATGTCGACGGATTTTTTGGCGGAAATTCAATTCTTTAATAGGCCACTAGGGAGCTTTCCGCTAGGGTTCTGTTTTTCTATAGGAACACGTTAATGAGCAACTCTATAGACCAAGGGTCTTCAAGTATTTTGGGCGAAACCAGCGCCGCAGAATTCCTTCTGCATTATTGGCAAAAGCAGCCACTGCTCATTCGTGACTCCTTAGCGGGCTATGAATCCCCCATAAGCCAAGACGAATTGGCCGGCCTCTCTCTTGAGGCAGATGTGGAATCGCGCATTGTCGAAGAAAATGGTGCAGATGGGCCTTGGTCGGTCAGGCATGGGCCATTTGAAGACGATGACTATCAGAGCATGCCAGAAAAAAACTGGACGCTATTGGTTCAAGGGGTAGACCTTTGGGTGCCCGAAGTAAAAGAGCTGCTCAAGCGCTTTGAGTTTTTACCAGCTTGGCGGTTGGATGACGTAATGATCAGCTATGCCTGTGAAGGTGGCAGTGTGGGTCCTCATTTTGATCAATATGATGTATTTCTCTTACAAGTTGAAGGGCAGCGCTGTTGGCAAGTTGGCGAGGAGTGCGGTGCCGGAACGCCTTTGCTAGAAGGAACCGAGCTAAAAATTATTGAAGACTTTAAACCGGTGCAGGAATGGTTGCTGAATCCAGGCGATATGCTTTATTTACCACCGGGAGTAGGTCATTGGGGTGTGGCGGAAAGCGAGTGTTTAACATTTTCAATAGGTTTCCGTTCGCCAACGTTGGCAGATATGTTGGGCGACTTAGCCGTTGAAATGATTACCCAAGGTAATACAGAGCACTACCGAGATCCTGAGCTAACTGTTGATATGGCCGCTCAAGAAATTCACCCAGCTTTTATAGATCAAGCCAAAAAGCAATTATTTGACCTGCTTAATGATGATGAGCTGATAGAGGATTGGTTTGCGCGATTTATGACCGCGCCCAAGTACCCTGAATTAGAGGAGCATACGGAAGAAGAGCGTCACGCCAGTATTCGCGGTCGCAGGTATTTTAATGGCGATGCTGTTGATTAGGGCTCTCCAACTTTAGCCCAAAGTAGTTCAAGTTAGCCCTACATGGTTTTGTCTAACCGTTAATTTGCCATCGCATTAGCGTTACCGTGCAACTCAAAGATAAGTACCGCCGATAACCTTATTTTTAGAAACTCAGTAACATCGCGTATATTTCTACCGAATACAGTTGGACTAGGATGGGAAGGCTGATGTTCCTGGGTGGTATCGTTAATATAATAGCTGGTTCCTTTATTTTGATACGTGTCGTTATCGTTTACCTCGGTATCGTGCAACGCTCCTGGAATACCCTAATTTCTGACCTACTTAGTCTTCGTCAAATTACACTTCTGGAAACGTTTAAGCTGGTTTTGTTTGCTGTAATTATTTCTGGCGGCGGCTCCGCGGTTCATCATCATTCGAATTGTGATAATCACCACAACGCAGCTTTATTTGATAGCTTTGATGCAGAATGACTCTGTGGAACTACTTGTTGAACGCCATAGATTTCGGCATATCGTTGGGCAGGAGGGTGTTTTTTCTGTGCGAGGCATAACCGGCATGAGTTCCAGTTTTCCCAAGGAGATAGCAATGAAAAATAGAGCGACAATTAATCGCGATGTAGCAGAGCGGTTTGCTTTCTATCCAGGCGACGTTCGTTTGGAAATGGCGCGCTTGCGAGTCCTCATTTTTGTTTTGGCCGCAGGGGATGAACTTATCGGTGAGCTGGAAGAAATCTCGAAGTGCGGAGAGCAGGCCTATCTCATATCCGTCTGCAAAAGTGGCAGCGATTGAATAGGTATAGTGGGAAGACTCGTTGATAAAAGTTTAACAAAGAGCAATAGACGGTCAATGTTGTAAATTTGTGGTTCTCGTATTCAACTATCTAACCCAATACGCAGGGGTTATTATCGAGTTCTATTTTGCCTAGTTAGAATAAGGAAGTACCCCAAATGCTAAGCGTAAACGCCTATTTTGAAGATCAAGTTATGTCTATTGCCTTTCAGGGAGAGAGTTTGGCCACCACCGTTGGTGTCATGTCTGTCGGCGAATTCACATTTGGAACTAGCCAGTACGAAAGAATGACGGTGATTGATGGTGCGCTTGAGGTGAAGTTGCCCGGACATGATAATTTTCAAAGCTTTGTCAGCGGTGATAAGTTTGAAATTACTGCCGATTCTAGCTTTGATGTGAGGGTACTAAGGCCTACCGCCTACCACTGCACTTACGAGTCATGATGGTGCGCATAGTTGTTTAAAAAGTTGTCTAAAAAAGGGCTTAAATGGCAGAGTAAGTAGGGGCGTTTGTGGAGACTGCTAGGCGAACATTGTGCCAGCTCATTTTTGACACATTAGGGCTTGATTTAATTTGTTTGTGGAGAGCATATGAAAAGATTCATTCTAGCAACGGTAAGCATTGCTGCGCTTACCAGCGCAATGATGGCTCAGGCTGAAATAAAGCGCACACCTTCTGGTAAGCCTGACTTTTCTGGGGTGTATGACACCGGTACGTTGACGCCTCTTGAGCGACCTGAGTTTCTCGGTGAAACAGAATATTTGTATCCGTGGTTCGCCGATTTACTCAATTGGGCTGCGGGCATTGCCATTGAGTGGGCTTCAGAGAACGAGAGTGATCCAGACCGTGAAGCGCCACCGCAAGGTGGCGATGGCGACAATACTGCAGGGTCCGGCGGGGTGGGTGGTTACAACGCCTTTTGGATCGATCCCGGCAGTAAAGTTTTTGAAATGGATGGCAAGGTGCGAACCTCAGTTATTTATGATCCCTCAAATGGTCGCCAACCAGAAATGGTGCCAGAAGCTCGTGCAAGCATTACCACCCGTTATAAGAGCTTCCTTTATGAAAACGATGGTAAGGCTTCCTGGTTGGCTAGCGACGGCCCTGGCCCCTTCGACGGCCCTGAAAGTTTAGCGCCGTCTGAGCGATGCCTAATTAGTTTTGGCTCCACGGTGCCGACCATTTCTAGTCTATATAACAATTACAAGCGCATTGTGCAGACTGAAGATCACGTGATGATTTTGCAGGAGATGGTGCATGACGCGCGGATTATTCGAATCGACTCCGAGCACACTCCGGACCTAAATCGTAAGTGGCTGGGCGATTCCATTGGTTACTGGGAAGGGGATGTCTTAGTGGTCAAAACTAAAAACTTTAAAAAGGTAAATGGGCTTGTTGGCGCGGATGAAAATTTGCATGTAGAAGAGCGTTTCAGCATGGCTGAGACAGGAAATTTGATCTACGACTTCACTGTGGTTGATGAAACAGCATGGACCCTACCTTGGAGTGGCAAGTATGTTTGGCAGGCCAGCGAAGGCAAGGTTTACGAGTACGCTTGTCATGAGGGCAATTACGCAATGGGCAATATATTGCGCGGAGCGCGATTGCTTGAAAGTGAGTGGGAAGGCCCTGGCGAGTAACTTAATAACAGATTAGTGGCGACTAGATACCTAAAGGGTTAGGTGTCTAGCCGCAGGTTTCACTACAAATCTCTGTCCGAATCTCTTTCCGAGGCTCTTTATTGTTCAGGTAAGTACCATATTGGCGATGTCCAAGCGCGCTCTTGGATCATGACGTCTGCCCCGGGAAACTCCTCGCACCTGTCAGCTTTCTGGCACAAGTTAGCCGACCACCTTGGGGTTGGCGCCTGTTTGATTCGGGCATACCAAAATGCGGGTGCGCTCGGGTCGAAATTTTGATCCTGCCATATTTGGCAAATGTCGCTGCCAGTGTTTGAGCGCAGCCATACGCTCGTCACCGTCTCATCATACTTGCCGTTTTTATGCTGGCCTTTGATGATTTCCATTTCTTGCAAGGGCGTTTGGTCTGCTTGTGCGTGTACTTTAAAGGACGGTGCACTCAGAGCCTTTTCGAAGTCGCCGCCCATGTTGATATCGTTAGGCGATGTTTGGTTTGTCGCGCAACTCAATTCTTTGCCCTGGGTGTTGGCGCTGAGCTTGATACTGATTCTTGGACCGCTAGTGGCGTAAACTTCGCGACGTTTAAGCGCGGCAAAAATACTTTCCCTGGTATTTTCCTCCGCCCAAACCGCGACCAAGCCGCCTGGATTAAATACCCTGCGTGCCATTAAGCGGTCTAAGTCGCCTAGACCGAAAACGGCGCCTTGCCAAGCAGCTTCATTGACATGGCCGGGAGTGCCAGCGTGGTTATCCGTGGAACCGATGATGCCCATTTGCAAGGGGTTAAGCTGGGCTTTGCCAGAGTCTTGGTAAGCGGCTAAGCCTCTCTTCAACAAGCCCCGGACGTAGGTGCCGCGCATTTTTGCCCACTCATCATTGGAGAATTGGTCTTTGGCTTTGGGTCTGGAGTGACTGGTGAGGTAATTCTCAAAACTGCAATCACCAGACTCATCAGATTTGAGGGGCGACAAACACTCACTGTTACCTTTCTCTTGGTGTATCTCTACCAGTCGTTCGTACTTTCTGCGCAGTTGTAGTGTTCTGTCGTCGTCGGTTTCTACGTCGAAAGTCATGCCGTCACCCATATTGGTATTATGCGGAATGGCTAGCGCGTCGCAGCCATCTTCTATGCGGCACTGTTTTTCTAACTGTTGCCATAAGTCGTTTAGAGTAGGGTGTCTGATATAGTCGATGGCGTCCTGGGTGACTTTGTCGTTGGCGAAAATAATATTTCTATGGGAGTGGCTAAAAGATTTGGTGTACGACCACTCGTAGCCAATTTGCGCCGTAAATTTGCATGGGTCGTTTGCGGCGTTGGCTTGATCCTGCACGCGTTGCCATTGAGATTTTTTCGCTTCAGCACATTTGGCAGGGTCGGCAATACATATTGGCGTGGCTTGGGGTGACTCTTGGGTAATGGTGGGTATGACGTAGTCGACAAATAGGCTGGAACCGTTTTCCATGGAGCTGTCTTTTCTCAAGCGGTCACAGTAAGGGTCTGCAAAATTCTCTGGATCGGTACAGATATGCAACAAATCAAACCATTCTGCATGGTCCGTTACGGCTGCGAAGTCTAGTGGCCTGTCTAGTTGCGCCCTTGAACCATCTTGTAGGGTCATTGCTTGCCCTCGCGCAAATGCGTAGGCCTGTGCTGGTGTTTTAAGGGTGCCAAATGCAAAAGCGTCCAAGGAATAGGCGGTGTGTACATGGAGGTCGCCCCAGTACAGATGTTTTTGCCCCGCCTGGTAGTAGTCGCAGGTGCCATCTTTCACCTCGGCACTAGTGTTGGATTTTTGCTCTGCGTAAGCCGGTTGGCTCAAATGCATGACTAGCAGTAAAACTGTGGCCGCGGCAGAGACGATATTAGTTAGGTTTGATTTGTTCATCTAGCATCTTCTATTAATTACGTGCGAGTATTTGTACTCTTGACCAGCAGGCTAATAACGGCAGCGCTACTGAACATGTGGTCTGAAACTACTACAAAAATACTGGTCGCGGCTAGTTATAAGCGCGTTTTGTGCGTGGCGGTTTGAGCATACAGCAGCTTGTGTTTCGGCTATGCTAAAGGCAAGGAGAGCAGACAATGAATGTACATCCAATGGACCATATCCCGGTCCGCCCGCTGAAATTCGACTTGTCACAAAGCCAAGTGGCTGACCCACTGTGGAGTCGCACTAACCCTGAGTTTTCAATGTTTATTAATGCATTGGGTATTCACGTTCCGCACTTTGAACGTTTCTTAGTGAAAACTATGCGGGCCTATAGAGCGGAGCTCAAGGATGAGCTGTTGCTGGGTGAGGTGCAGGCACTGATAGGTCAGGAAGCGCATCATGCATTTAATTTTGTTAGGTGGACCAAAACAATGGCTGAGAAGTACCCCGGCCTTTTGGCATTGGACGCGAGTGCGCAAAATTACTTCGCCAAAACGTTTGCTGAAAAAGACAAAAAATTTCATATCGGATTTACTGCAGGCTACGAAACTTTTACCTTTCTGGGCGGTATGATCATCCTCAACCGCTACGAAGAACTCATGCAGGAAGCTGATCCTACCATTCGCGCTTTGTGGGTCTGGCATCAGGTGGAAGAGGTAGAGCATGGAGGCGTGGCATTTGACTTCTTCAAGGCCAACTACCCTGACTCAGAGGGTTATCGACGTTATATGGTGCTTTATGCATTTCTGCATATTTGCTGGGAAACTTTTAAGGCCTACCGCTTAATGGTGAAGGGAGAGAGCCGGTATCGACGTTTCAAAGCTAAAGTTCGAGCTTGGAAGTTTTTTGCGTCCTTCGCTTGGGATTTGGCTTATGCGGCGCTGCCGGTATTTTCGTCTTCATATCAACCGCGCAATCACCCCATTTGTAATGGCGAGCAAAATCCTATTGCGCTAGCTTGGCGAAAGCTCTACCGCCAAGAGAACGACGTTTTGACCTTAGATAACAATAAGATCAAAAGTATGCTTAAGGTATAAGTTGGAGAGTGATGGTGCAGCAAGATAATAAACTGAGATATCTAGTTATAGGCAACGCAATGGCGGTGCTTTTGATAGGTCTATTGTCAGGAATAATGCTTATATTTTCATTGTTAGATGCAGTGACTTTGTGGCCATTTCCTGAGTGGAAGGTGACAATTCCTGGTTCCACCAGAGGCTGGCAAGCAGCGCACGTAGGTGGCATTTTGAATGGCGTGATGATTTCTGGAGCCGCCTACCTAATGCAAACTCTAGAGCTATCTGGGCGTCGCGAGAAGTGGGCAGGTTGGGGCATGATAATTACGGGTTGGGCCAATACAGTGTTTTACTGGGGTGGTAACTTTGCCGCAAACAGAGGGCTTTCGCTTACGACCACGCCCTATGGCGAGGGTGACTTGGCTGGAGCGCTCGCATTTTTAGGCGGCGGTGCCGGAATGGTATTCACCTTCATAGCTGTATCAATATTTGCGCTGGCAGCATTCGAAAAAGCTAAAGCAAGTTAAAAACCAAATACCGGTAAGCTAATTGTTTTCGTTAGCTTTGCGGAAGGGTTTGTTACGGTAAAAACAAAAAGTCACAAAGAAAAAGTAACAACCAGAACAACCAGAACAACCAAGAATGATAGGGAAGTCTTATGTATCCAGGTCAATATGCTTTAACCAACCCAGACCGACCAGCGTTTGTTATGGCTGGCAGTGGGTTGGTCGTGAGCTACGCAGATTTCGAGGCGCGCTCGAATAAACTGGCGCATTTTTTGCGATCACAGGACCTTCAGTTCCAAGATCACTATGCCATTTTTATGGAAAACAATGAGCGGTATATGGAGTCGTGTGCTGCGGGAGAGCGTGCTGGTTTATATTATACTTGTATCAATTCTTATCTCACCGGCGATGAGTTGGCCTACATTGTTAACAACTCGGAATCAAAAGTTCTTATAACTTCAAAATCGAAAATTGAGGTGGTTGTTGAAGCGTTAGCGAGCTGTCCCAATATTCAAATGGTGCTCGTCACGGATGGCGGTGATGTGGAATTACCCCAGGACATGATGGATTTCGCCACTGCTGTAGAGGTTTGTTCTCCAGCGCCCTTGGCCCAGGAGCATCTGGGTACTTCAATGCTTTATTCATCGGGTACTACGGGTCAGCCCAAAGGCATTATTCGCCCATTGCCCGAACAATCACCCGCAGAACCATTACCCATTTTTCAATTTTTAGGCGCTTTATGGGGTTATCGAGAGAATATGATTTATCTCTCGCCCGCGCCGTTGTACCACTCAGCACCTCAGGCTGCCGTCAATTTGACGCTGCGGATAGGCGGTACTGTCGTGATCATGGAACGCTTTGACCCGCTCGAGTATCTGCATTTGATTGAGCGCTATCAAGTGACTCATACGCAATTGGTGCCGACTATGTTTAGCCGTATGTTAAAACTCTCAGACGACGAGCGAACGAGTGCTAATTTGTCCTCTCTCGAAATTGCCGTGCACGCGGCTGCGCCCTGTCCTGTGATGGTTAAGCAGCAAATGATCGAGTGGTGGGGGCCTATTATTCATGAATACTACGGCGCCACGGAAGGTTTAGGTTTTGCTGCGTGTAATTCTCAAGAGTGGTTAACTCACCAGGGCACTGTTGGTAAAGTGGTGCTAGGGGATCTAACCATTTTAGACGATGAGATGCAGCCACTGCTCAATGGTCAGCCTGGCACTCTTTGGTTTAAAACTGCGACGGAATTTAGTTATCACAACGATCCGGCTAAGACGGCAGAATCTACATCATCGGATGGTTCCATGACCACTGTTGGTGATGTGGGCTATGTGGATGATGATGGCTTTTTGTACCTGACTGATCGTAAGACCTTTATGATAATTTCTGGTGGGGTGAATATTTATCCTCAAGAGTGTGAGGATTTGCTGATCGCGCACCCTAAAGTCGCTGATGCGGCAGTATTTGGTGTACCCAACGTGGATTTGGGCGAAGAGGTGAAAGCAGTCATTCAGACCATTCCCAGCGTAGCAGGGGATGATAGCCTCACAGAAGAATTACTCGTTTATCTTTCTGAGCATTTGTCCCGCCAAAAGGTGCCTCGTTCCATCGACTATGAGGTCGAATTACCTCGTTTGCCGACAGGTAAGCTCTACAAACGTTTGCTTCGCGATCGTTATTGGGGTGAGGGTAAATCTAGGATTGTTTAATAGCGATTGAGCATTGTTAGGCGGCCAGCACGATTATTGCGGAGTGTTTGGGTTAGTGCCGGACACTTTGCATGGTTCCATACTCTTCAAACGTTTAGGCTAAAAATTATTGTTGGGGTTTGCTGGTGGGCTCAGATGTTGATGCTGATGTTGATGCGGCGACTCAGCGTCCTGAGATTATTGCGGGGTAGTAGAACAATCTTCACCTAGAACGGCCCCTCCACCTTTAAAGTGGAGCGTTGCCAATGCACTCAAAAAAAGTTCTCAGAATTCGCTGAATTTTGTATTTGTAAAATGCTAGCTTTGTTACGTATACTCCTTCCATCGTCTATTTAACGATGATTCTCAGGGCGGGGTGAAAATCCCCACCGGCGGTAATCGCGCAAGCGTAGCCCGCGGGCGCTCTATCTAGTTCAAACGTGAGTGAAAACTCAGGTGCGAAGCTCTTAGCCTATGAAGCTCCCAGCTTACATACGCTAACAAGATAGAGGACAGCAGACTCGGTTTGATTCCGAGGCCGACAGTTAAAGTCTGGTTATGAGAATGAGGTTTACCTGTGTCTGTACCGACGCGTACAGCTAGCAAAGCATCCTCGTTTGCCCTGTTGTTTAACTGAACTTAAGGCAAGCAACAGATGACTACATTTAATTCAAACTTCTCCGACACCTCACAGCGCGGCCGTATAGCGTTTGTGCAATCCTGCTGGCACCGCGATATTGTGGATCAGCTGCGAGACGCCTTTCTCAAGGAATTCCAAGAGCTAGATGCGCGTCAGATTGATCTCATTGAGGTCCCCGGTGCACTAGAAATCCCCCTTAGAGCTAAGTTACTTGCCGTAAGCGGCGAATACGCTGCCGTTGTTACTGCGGGATTGATTGTTGACGGCGGTATATACCGGCATGAGTTCGTATCTAGCGCGGTAATTGACGGCTTGATGCGCGTGCAATTAGACACAGGTGTTCCCGTATTCTCGGCGGTATTGACCCCTCAAGACTTCATGAGCGATGGCCAACCTGAGTTCTTCAAAGAACACTTTGTTATCAAGGGTGTTGAAGCGGCTCAGACTTGTGTAGCGACTCTAGGACCACTAGTCCGAGATCAGGTAGCTTAAATACAAAGCTTAAGCTGGGTTGGGCCGAAAAAAGACGCAGGGCTGTTAGCTGAGCAAGGGAGATGCCTTTGCTCAACGTCTAGCGAGCGTGTAACCAGATTATTGCTCACATGGCATCTGCATATATTTATACACCTGTGCCTGAGGTTGGCATCTGCTATTGCTCGCGCAGCGCATACGCGATCACTTTACCGCCTTGTATCTTTGCTGCAGTGTCAGTGGTCGTGACCGCGTCATCGCCAACGCCATGAGATTTCTCTGGGCTGGGCCCACGTTGTCCTGGGATTGTTACCAACACGTATTGCTTGCCTGTTTTAGGGCTCACATAGCTCATTGGTGTGGCGTCAGATGGGCTGGCCAGACGGTCTTTCCACAGCTCCTCGCCTGTATTAACGTCCATTGCCCGCAGATAACCGTCCATAACCCCACCCATGAAAATCAGGCCTCCGGCGGTAACAGTGGTGCCGGCAGCATAAGGTAAACCCAAATTCCATGTGCCGGTACCGCGCCGCCAGACAATTTTTTGCGTGGTTAAATCAACAACAGCGATTTCACCGAAAGGAGGTTTGATACAGGGTAAGCTCAAGGGAGACGAGAATAGTTCTACTTTCGCAGCGAACGGTGTGCCTCGCATAGGGCCGCCAATACCGTAGCCTGGGTTGAAGTCCCCTTCAGTGTTGGTCAATTCGTTTTCTCGAGGAATCATGTGGATGATCCACGGTAGCTGTAGGTTATTCACTACCATCAACTGGCGTTGCTCATCTACCGCTACGCTGCCCCAATTCATGCCCCCAGCAGGGCCAGGGTAAAGTAGCGTGCCTTGGGTTGAAGGGGGTGTCATTGGCCCCTCATAGCGCAAATTCAAAAAGGTTTTGCGGCATGCCATTTGGTCCAGTGGGGTAATACCAAAAAGATCGCGCTCGCGGATCTTTGGGTAAGCAAAGGAGGGCATGCCCGTTGAGAAGGGCTGGGTCGCTGTGCTGCGCTCACCAGGTATATCTGTCTGTGGTACTGGGCGCTCTGTGACCTCGGTAATTACTTTTCCGGTGGCTCTGTCGAGCATGAATATTTCGCCACGCTTTGTCGGCACGATGACTGTTTTGCGCTCAACGCCGTTAATGGTTAAGTCCACTAACGTTGGCTGAGAGGGCAGGTCGTAATCCCAAATATCGTGGTGGGTGGTCTGAAAATGCCAGCGGGTGAGGCCGGTTTTGGCATCTATAGCCACAACGGAGCTGGCGTATTTGTCCATTATTTGCGTGCGGTGGCCGCCAAAGTAATCAGGGGTGGCATTGCCAGTAGGTACATAGACCAAGCCCAGCTCATCGTCCGCTGAGGTAAGGCTCCATACATTGGGTGTGCCGCGGGTGTAGGTTTCGCCATTAGCCGGTAGCCCAGAGTTACCCTCGCGGCCCATATCCCAAGCCCACAGCAATTCACCAGTCATTGGGTCATAGCCGCGCACGACACCAGACGGTTCCTGAGTTTCTTGGTTGTCCAAGACCCAGCCGCCTACCACCAGTGCGCCGCTGGCAACGGTGGCAGGAGAGGTAACAAAATAGTAGTAGGGTTTTACTTCGCCCATACCAGCGAGCAAGGAAATTTGCCCCTTGGTGCCAAAACTTTCGCATGGCAAGCCAGTTTCTTTATCTACGGCAATCATGCGTGCGTCTGTGGTGGCGGTAAATATACGCTCAGCACATATTTCGCCTGCAGGCACTTCTGGCATCTTATAGTAGGTAACACCCCGGCAATTACCCAAAATACCAAAAGCGCTGGTCTCGTTTTTGGGGTCAAAGCGCCAACGTTCAGCGCCAGTGTCAGGGTCTAAAGAAATCATGACATTTTGCGCGGTACACAAATAAAGGCCGTCGCCAATTTGGATCGGTGTGCCGCTGAAGCGGCCGATTCGCTTGGTGTCCGCTACCCACACCTGTTCAAGGTCGCCGACATTTTCGGCGTTGATTTGAGCGTGGGGGGTATAGCGAGTGCCGGCTTGGCTACCGCCATAAGCTGTCCAGTCAGAGGCGTTTTGCGGCTCTGAATAAACGCTGTCATCAAGACTTTGAACATTGCTGCTCAAGAGGTTGATGCTCATAGCAATAAGCACTAGCGCACTGGCGCCGGCAGAGATTTGCACAGTGCGCAGGCTGAAAAAGGTAGGGGTGTTGTCCGGCCATAGGGCGCGCCGTACGCCCGGAGTGCAAAGCCAAAGCGCTAACAGCCCAATGATCCAAATACGTGAACCCACCAGCCAGAACGCGATGCCAGCCTCATAAACTGCCCATGCTAGGGTGAGGATTAACACGCCAGCAAATACAAAAAAGCCCCTTGGCTTGCTGTTGAATAAGTCCACCGCGCAAACCAGCATCAGTGCACCAGCGATTGCGTAATAGGCGCTGCCGCCCAGGCTTAAAAGCTCGGCGCCTGATATGGCCATGGCAAGGCCTAGGACGCCAATAATGATTGCCGTTATGCGGATTCTGATTGCCGTCATTCGTTACTCCCCAGTACAAGTTTTCGCATTGGTCTGCGTATCAGTAATCAGTATCTACAAAGGGGGGTATTTAGTCTAGAGATGAGGGTAATCAGTTGTTGCGTCGCACATTGTTGGGTGAGTGCAAATCAACTTTGAACTAAAGGTTGCAAACTCATTAAGGCCAGCGCGGGACAAACATGTTACAAGTTAGCTTTAGAAATGAAGCAGTGCAGGAGTAGTTATGCGTTATCAAAAGCTCGGCAATTGTTTTGAGGCCAGTCGGCTGACGCTAGGTGGTGGTGGCATTGGTCAAGTTTGGGGCGCCACAGACAGAAGTGAGGCACTGGCGACTGTGCGCCTTGCCGCAGATTCTGGAATCAACTTTTTTGATATGGCACCAATGTATGGTAGGGGCGAGGCAGAAAGCGTTATGGGCCAGGCCTTTGTGGAAGGTCTGAGTAACGACGTGCATCTAACGACCAAATATTTGCTTGGTGATTGCCCCGAGGGCGAAATCTTTGCTGCTTTGAGTACTTCGCTGGACGAGAGCTGTGTACGCATGGGCCGAGACTATGTGGACGTTTTTATCTTGCACGGGTTTGTTATTGCAGACGGTTGGAGCGAAGGGCAACAGGCTAAAATTTTGCCGCGTATAGCTGTACCGATGAGCAAATACCAAAACGCCGTGATACCCGCTTTTGAGCGCCTCAAAGCTAATGGTCGTATTGGTGCTTGGGGTGTGACAACTGCCAGCACCCAGCGCGAAAATCTGGCCGTAGTTGGGGCAACTGAGCGTCCGGATGTGGTGCAGTGCATCACCAACGCGCTCGACAGTTCTGGTTCTATGTCGTTAATTGATGAAGTACCTGGCCCACGTCAGGTGATTGCCAATGCTCAAGATGCAGGAATAGGCGTTATGGGCATTAGAGCCGTTGCAGCGGGCTCGTTAACTGACGCCATTGACCGCGACGTGCATCCTAAATCTGCAGAACTCAAAGACTTTCGGCGTAGCGCTGGCTTTCGTCAGTTGGCAAAGAGTAACGGCGTGAGTTCGGCTTACCTCGGCCATTTATATGCATTGTCTATGCCCGGTGTGGACACCTTGGTGTTAGGTGTGAAGAACCGCGAAGAGCTTTCCGAGTGTCTGGCGGCAGAAGCTGCTGCGCCAATGAGTGAGGAGCTAATTGCTGCTATTGATGCGTCGGTTGCGAGTTAAGGCAGTAGTAAGAAGGTGCGTAATAATTAGGTGCCCACAATTTTGCTAGGTATCCCCTAAGTATCAAGTAGGCGCTCCATGTGCAATGGTCCCGTTCCTGCATTGCTCTTAGTTAGCCAGCTTGGGAAAGACCTGGAGGCGCGCTCTAGTGTTTTGTTTGCTAATTATTAGCCGGTACTTTTTCAAACACCAACTCACCACTCTTATAGGTTTGCAGTACTTCAACGTCTAGTATCTGTTCCGCATCAATGTTCAGTATGTCTTCGGACAACACAATCATGTCTGCATATTTTCCTGGTTCAAGAGTGCCTTTAATGTCGTCATCGAAGTTTATGAACGCACCAATTTGTGTGTAGGCACGCAGTGCTTGGCCGATGCTAATGGCTTCATCTGGGCCATAGACCGTGCCGCTCATACCTTTGCGGGTAACCGCAGCATAAAGCCCAACCAAGGGGCCTATGGGCAAAATGTCGCTAGACAGTGCCACCACAACACCGTGCTCCATGGGTGATCTTATTGGGTTGTTGTGAGCCAAGCGAAAGCCGTCCAAGTTTTCCGCGTAGCGGCCTTCTAGGGTGTAGGTGAAATTGGCTTGCTGAGTAATATGAATATTGTGTTCTGCCATTTTTTTCATGGTGTTTTCAGGTGGGCGCATAGAAAAATGATTGAGATAATGGCGGTGGTCGGTTTTAGGTGCGCGAATTAATGTATCACCCAAGGTATCTACCACGAGCTGAATTGCCGCGTCGCCAATGGCGTGAATACCCATCTGCCAGCCTGCGTCATGAATTTCATTAATCTGACTAACGAGTTCGCTTTCTGGCATATTTAGATAGCCACGGTAGGTGGCCTGATTGTGGTAGGGGTCGATGGTGTATGCCGCGGGGCCAGTAAAACCTCCGTCGACAAAAATTTTGATCGGGCCGATCTTGAGATTGTCGTTGCCCTCACCCACACGCTTTTTCAAAGCACTAATTGCCTCTGGATCATTCCACTCAAATTGTAGCGCCGCCCGCGGTAGGGGCAGCTGGGCTTGTTTATATAGTGTTTCCCAGCGTTGGTATTCGGCCGGGGTTTTTTGCGCATCTGTGATGCTGGTAATGCCTTTGGCCAATAATTGATTTAGATTGACCTCTAAGCTTGCAATCATCTCCGCTTCGCTACTTGGGGGTACAAGATCTAATAGGAGGTTGTGTCGTTCTCGAATAATGCCATTGGGCTGGCCGCTGTCCTCGTGCTCAATAACGCCGCCCTCGGGATCCGGTGTTTGCGAGGTTATGCCCGCAGCGCTAAGTGCCATACTTGATCCTACGGCGCTGTGCGCACCTGCACGCGTCAGTACAACAGGATTGTTAGGTGCGGCGTCGTCTAAATCATAGCGTGTGGGTTTGCGCTGCTCAGTTAACTCATCTTCTGACCAGCCATAACCGGTAATCCATTCGCCCGGTCCGAGCGTGTTGGCTTTATCTCTTACTAACGACTGTATTTCGATAATGGAAGTGGTGTCGCTGAGATCAATATAGCGTCTTGAATTGCCAGAAATATGCGTGTGAGTATCATTAAAGCCGGGCATCAACGTCTTGCCGTTTAAGTCAACGATTTTGCTGGCTTTATACTGGGTTAAAATTGATTCATCGCCAGTGATAATCACTTTACCAGCGTTGATAGCAATGGCGGATTGAATGTTGAAGTTGTAATCAATGGTGAGGATTTTGCCATTGTGCAGTATCAGATCTACGGGAATTTGAGCTGCTTTGGTTAGAGCTTTTTCTCTGTCTTGACCGCATCCTGCGAGGGTGAAGGTCAACGCCAGGAGTAGGGTGGCTATGGCTGACAAAGATTTTTTAAAGAAATATTTTTGAGCAAAAACCTCCGTGCAATTCGGCTTTGCACTTAGAGAATGATGGCGAATGCTAAAGATACTTTTTATTATTTTGCGCAGGTTCATCGTTTTGCCCCAAGTGATGAAATTTTAGGTACTAATATTTTATAGCATCTTGTTCAGGGAAAGAGAAGTTGACGCCAAGCGAGTTGCATTGCAAAACGTCAATATTCTTTAGGGTGAGGGCGAAGCTGGCTAAGTTTTTGTTAGGCTATGCTCAGTGCCTTAGACCGGTCCTTGCGCACCATCCATATGCCGATAGAAGTAGATACTATAAATCTCGACGCAAAGGTGAAAATTGCAGGCAGTCCATAAAAGAAAGTGACAAGGGTGTTGAGAAAGTCGTTTAGTGAGCGTACCCAGTCAAACAATTGCAGTCCGGCTTGAAGGTGATTGCTTAGATAAAATTTAAGGGAAATAGGCGATAAGACAACTGCATGGACAGCGAAAAGTACTAAGTAAAAGTCGCCCCATATGAAGAAATAACTCAGTGTTTTGCTTGCATATCTGTTCTCCTTGCTTATATAGCATGTCAATAGACCGTAGCAATTTAGGTGCGCTATGCAAGGGCGAATAATTTTTACTAAACAGAGAAAAAGCTGCTGAAGGAGTGAACTGAATAGGCACGCAGTGCGCGTTGCCTATTCAGATTTTAGGTTGGGTTATACCCGTTCTATTATCGTGCCAGTACCTAAGCCACCGCCACAGCACATAGCGATAAGGCCATATTTGCCGTCGGTACGTTCAAGTTCATGCAGTGCCGTGGTAATCAGCCTTGCGCCAGTCGAGCCTGTAGGGTGGCCTAACGCGATAGCTCCGCCATTAGGGTTAACTTTTTCTGAGTTTGCGCCCACTGCTTTTTGCCAAGCCAGCACTACAGATGCAAACGCTTCGTTCACCTCAAAAGTATCGATGTCGTCAATGTCTAAGCCGGTCTGCTCAAGCACTTTCTTTGTGGCAGGGATAGGCCCTTTCAACATAGTGACCGGGTCGCAACCCACTAGAGTGGTGGCGCAAATTTTTGCTCTAGGCGTAAGACCGTATTTTTCCACCGCCGCCGCACTGGCAAGAATAACCACTGCTGCGCCATCTGAAACTTGCGAGCTTGTTCCAGCAGTGTGAATTTCTTGACCAGGTACCGCTTGTAAGCCTGCCAATGCTTCCATACTTGTGCCGCGAAGACCTTCGTCACGGCTGATGGTTTGGCTTTCGCCAGTTGGCTTACCTTCACTATCTAATACGGGTGATTCAATAGGGATTATTTCTCGATCAAATCTGCCTTCTTCCCAAGCCCTAATGGCTTTGTCCTGGCTGTGCAAACCGAAAGCATCAGTATCTTGACGTGTCACCTGATATTCCTCGGCGATCATTGCTGCACCTTGGAATTGGCTGGTGGGCTGGTAGTGCTTAGCATAGCTCTCGCCCATTGGAATGCCGCCAGCCATATTTGAGCCAAGGGGCACAACGGACATCATTTCAACGCCGCAGGCCATAACCAGATCTTCCATGCCAGAGCCGATCATGGCTGCGCCTAGCGAGGTTGCCTGTTGGCTAGACCCACACTGTGAGTCAATGGTTGTTGCTGCCACTTCTTCAGGAAAGCCTTGGGACAACCAAGCGACACGCGTGATGTTGAATGACTGTTGATTGATTTGGGAAACACAGCCGCCAATCACTTGGCCGACATTGGCAGCATCTACGCCCGCACGTTCCAACGCTCCGCGTTGTACTTTACCAAGCAAATCCGCTGGCATGAGTCCTGCCAGGCCTTTACCGCGCTTACCAATTGGGCTGCGTGATGCACCCACAATAAATACGTCTTGCATAATCGCTTACTCTCCATCTAATTCAAATTTGTAGGCTAATACTATCCCAACTTTGAAGGGAATTTGGCCTATCTTTTTGCGTCCGTTTTGACCGTTGACGTACCGTGTTGGCGTTAAGTGGTGCTGCATCGGGGGCATTTTCGGAGCACAGGGTTACTCTCAGCTGTTACTTCTTTTGCCCATGCCTTGCATCCACGCGGAGTGGTGTTAGTTTGAAGAAATATTGATTTGAGAGTTAACACATGTCGTTTTACGAAAAAAAGATTCTGCCACATGTGATTAACTGTGCCTGCGGCATGAAGGCTGTAGACCTTCAGCGGGCCAAGGTGGTGCCGTTGGCGCAAGGTCAAGTGCTGGAGCTGGGCATAGGTACTGGGCTGAACGTCAAACATTATGACGCGGCTCGAGTGAGTAAGGTGATCGGTATAGACCCTAGCGAAGAGAGTTGGCAGTTGGCGCAGCGTGCGGTTCAGCAGTCGGATGTGGCTATTGAGTATCGCATTGGCAGTGCGGAGGACATTCCGCTGGCCACAGAGTCAATAGATACCGCTGTGATCACCTATACGCTGTGCACTATTCCTGATCCTACTCGTGCCTTAGCTGAAGTGGTTCGCGTATTGCGTCCAGGCGGACGAGTGCTTGTAGCTGAGCATGCCCTTGCGCCAGATGCATCCGTTGCTAAATGGCAAAATCGGGTCAATGGTTTCTGGGGCAAAATGGCTGGTGGCTGTCATATTAACCGTGACATACGCGGGCTTATTGATGCGACACCTTTACAGGTACAAGACTGGCGGGCAATGTATTTGCCCCAGACGCCAAAGATCGCTGGGTACAATGTTTGGGGCACTGCTACGCTTAGATAAACCTAATTATTGTTGATTTTATGATAGACATGGTGAGGGCGAGGGTGATGATTTTGGTTATAGTGGAAGAGTAAATAATGGATCCTGAAAAAGAAATTTTGCACTTGATGAATGAATATTGTTTCGCAATCGATTCAGGTGACTTAGCCGCATTTGGAAGTCTATTTGCACATGCTGAATGGATTGCTGAAGGTAAGAAGCCCGGTAAAGAGTCCGCAAATAATCTGATTATTTACGCGGACGGTACGCCCAGAACCAAACACATGATGAGTAATATTGATCTCGAGATTGATGAAATCAATGCACGAGCTGTCGGACACTGCTATGTAACAGTTTGGCAACAGACAGATGACTTTCCGTTACAAGCTATTTTTGCCGGCGACTATTTTGACGAATTTGAGCGGGTAGAAGGTAAGTGGCGTTTTTCCAAACGTGAATTGCGCCACTCACTTATTGGCGATATGAGTGCGCATCTAAAAGTGCCTTCGCTAACAATCCCAACGGCATAGCATTCTTGAGCCTATATTCAAAAATATTGCTGACAGGTTAGAACCTATTCTATCTCTTGGGTAGTCAGTGCCATTATCGTTAGCCAATTGGTATCCATCTCCGGCAGCCACTTTTTCAGCAGCGGGGTGGTGGCCTCTTCTGCTGACAAGCCTTTTCTTAGCGTGAGATATTTATAAGTGAATACCGACGCCCGGTAGTTTGCAGCGCAATGTACCAGAACGTTTTGATCGTTTTTCTCAAGCGCATCCATGGTGTCAAAAAACGTTTTTACATGCTCTGCACTGGGTGCATCCCACGGCACAGGAATGTGGGTATAGGACATGCCTAAGCCGTTGACGATTTCGCCTTCGTTAGCCAATGCATTAGCAGATTCAGGCATCGCCAGGTTGATGACCGCGGAAAAGTCGGCGTCTTTAACCCGGGTAAACTGATCTGGCGTAGGTTGTCCAGCTGTGTCAATAGTTGCGGTCATAGAATAGAAATTCAAAATCCCTTCCAATGCTGCTGGAGCTGCGGCCTTTTCAGATTCCTGACTCAAAGTCTTGTTTATAAATAGGGGGGTTAACAGCAGTAGTATCAGTGACGCAGCTATATTTTTCACGGGTCTAATTATCCTTTTGGCATTACTTGCGACATCGGTAGTTGGGGGAACACTTTTCTAGAATCCTGTTTAAAAACTAGGCGAATATCACTACGGTTTATGCCCCGCCAGTTTATCTATTTTGGCAGCGAACTCTTCACCGGCGGCGACCACCAAATGCTTTCTTAGTTCTGCATAAGTGTAGGGCTGAAAAAAGACTTTTCGTACATGGGTGATATTGACGAATATGCCCCACAGATTCAGTGCCACGCAGATGATTAGTATCTCCATGCGTACTAAATGACTAAAAAACACAAACATAATCAGTTGCAGCCAAAATTCCGGCTTCAGCAAAATTATCATTAAGCCAAGTTTCCCAGGCATCATAGTTGACCAAATCACAGGCATGAGTACGGCAAAGCCCATGAAGATCAGTTCAAGTTCGAATCTTGTGACGTGGCCTTCTAGTGCGCCGTTTAGTGCGACAAAGCCTAAGATGGTGCAAATAGCCGCGTGCATTTTGCGTGCGACAACATCTTGAATTCTAATCCATGCATTGACGCCACCATCTTGCTCTGCCCATTTTGGAACCTTAGCAATGAAGTCATCGAATATTTCGTAAGTGCCAATACCGAGATAAATGACGGCCTCTATCCATAACACCCACATAAGTAGCGGCGTGACTTGATAAAATTCTGTTGAACTGAGCATTATTATTTCCTAGCTGCGCACTCGCATCTCAAGCGCGCTTGGTTGCGCCATGTTGCTAAATCTATTGTTTAGATGATAGTTCCAATAATAGCTTCGTTGTAAGAAATTTTTTCAGGCATGCATAGAATGAAATCTTAGCAGTCATGAGTGGCGTTGAGAAAGAGCAGTAGTGGTGAGAGCAGTCGGCCTGAGAAATAGACTCAATAAATAGATCGGATAAATTGAGTAGAGAAAGCACCTCGACCTAAATGACTTAAGTCGAGGCTAAGCTCACAAGGACCCTGTACTTACCGTAAGGATGAAGACCTTGTGCGTGAGGTTGTCGCCTCGAGCGTCAAAGGTGATTACATCAAAGTTTTGGCTACGATCATTCATATTCACAGTGTTGTACATTGTGACTGTGGAGCCTTCTCTGCGCCATGCGCCAGTCAACCGACCCGTCATGACCGTTTCGGCATCCACTACGTCACGACCAACACCTTCTGCAGCGCCAGATACACGGTCCGCTGATTAGGTCATGCTGTAAGTGACATAAACTTTACCGTACTCACCCATTTTACCCGGGGCTGTGATGGTTGTTTTGTCGCCGCCCATATCAGCCGATGTGACATTAAGGATCGATGTGGCTTGGCGGGGCTTGCGGTGTAAACGACCTTCGCCTTCTTCGTGGTGACCGGCAACGGCGCCTTGAGTAAGCGCAAAAATGAAAAGACCAGCAATAATTGCTTTTATGATGAAACTCCTAATTATTATTATTTGGCTCACGCAAAAGGCAGTGCCTAAGTTGCTTGAGCGAGGGCGGGCCATCACGTTTAAGGGGCGATATAATTAGGTTGGCGCTGCTAATTTGCTCGAGGTTGTGGTGGCCAATTATTCACATTTTGCTGGTTGATGAGGTAGCGCGCCTAATTGCACGCCGGTTTGATGTAGTATTGTCTCCAAAATTATCTGGGGTAAATGGCATTTTACGGCCTAATGTTCCTCCTTTCACAGACTAGGTTGGCGTTGCGAAGTATGAGAGAAAAGATCCAAAGTTTTGTAGAAAACGACAAGTTTCAAAACACGATCATTGGCCTAATTATTATCAACGCAATTATTCTGGGGTTGGAGACCTCGGACAACTTGATGGCGGATTACGGTTGGTGGTTAGAGTCTGTTGATAGCCTTATTTTGCAGATTTTTGTCGCTGAAATTGTGCTTCGACTTTATGTCTATCGGTTGAAATTTTTCACCAATCCTTGGAGTTTGTTCGACCTTCTCATTGTCGGTATTGCGCTTATTCCTGCAAGCGAAACCTTTGCGGCCTTGCGTGCGCTGCGCGTGCTCAGAGTGCTCAGACTTATCTCCGCGGCTCCTGCAATGCGCAAGGTGATAGAGGGCCTACTTACAGCCATTCCCGGTATCGCCTCTGTCGCCACTATTATGACGCTGCTCTTCTACGTATTCGCCGTCATCGGCACGCATTTATACAGCGACACCTTCCCAGAATGGTTTGGGAATTTGGGCAGCACCATGTACACGTTGTTCCAAATCATGACTCTTGAGAGTTGGTCTATGGGTATTGTGCGCCCGGTCATGGCGGTGCACCCCAGCGCCTGGGCGTTCTTTGTGGTCTATATATTGGTCACTACCTTCACTATGTTGAACCTCTTTATCGCGGTTATTGTCAACGCCATGAGCAGTGATGCGGATGAGACTGCAGAAGAGCATGCGGAGGAGAGTAGGGTAGAGCTGAAAGATGCGTTGACCAAGGACATGCGAGAAATGGAAGCGCGCTTGTTGGCAGAAATCAGGAAGGTAAGGGGGTAGGACTGGCTGTCTGCGTTTTGGCGTGGCCGCCAAACTAAGGGTGGCGAATGTGGTGCGGTGGTATTGTCTCCGTCATCAGTCTAAAAACTTAAACTCTCGGTTGATTACCTCAATTGCATTCTCAGCAAAATACTCTCCGTGGCAGAACAGTATACGCTGTGGGCGCCATCTTCTTATGCGTTGTAGCGCGTCTCTCGCTTTGTCTTTGTCTCGAGTGAACCAACGATACAGGCGCGGAATGCTGCTATTTGGATAAATGACTGCCTCGAATCTTAAGAACATCCTTGGCAGTAAGTTCATGCCCTTAGCGTTTAGTTAGTCATTAGATCCGTGAAGATTAACCAGCCACTGGCCTTGTGGAAAAATACCGCCTCCAGGAATAAATTGTTGCCGCGAAAAATTACTTGATCAATGTCCTGAGCGTAGATACTTGGCGGCGAGTCAGTGAGAATCTGCACGTTGGCTAGGCAAGGTTGTTTGCGGGTTAGGTGTTCCTCAGCAAAAACCTGGGCCCCTGGAAAGGCAGTGCGCCAGGGCTCTATGAACATGTAGTGATATTTGTTTGGCGCGATCAGAGCCGCAGCACTGCCGCCGAGTTCGGCTAGAAAACCGCTAAACTCTTGGGTAAGTTTTATCGGTGAGTGTATCCAGAGGCGACCGTCTTAAAGGCGAATAACTGTCATTCTGGTATGCATTGGCGCGCTGGCAAATACTACTTCTGGGCCGTTTATTGACCAGATGTCTTTATCTATCTGAAATTCCATTAGCCAAGATCACGCGCTTATTAAAACAGCACCACCTCTAAAAATGACTGGGAATTGGCAGCGAAGTTTGTGCTTTTTTTGGCTAATTGGGTGTAGGGGGCAATTTACGCCGGTCATAGGCTTTGGTTAGGATGGGGTTAGCAAGAATTTTTAGGGAGATTCGAATGACCTATTTCGACTACAGCAACGCGGCTTATCCTATTCGCAGTGATATTGCCGATGCTTATCGCGGCTACTGGCGCAAGCTGGCGGCACCGGGTAGTTGGTGGAATGGGCCCCAGCGAATTGCCATTGCACTAGAGAGTCGTAATGCCGTGGCCTGTAGGTTTTGCGCTCAGCGCAAAGTGTCGATTTCTCCCTACGGTCTCAAAGGCGAGCATGATTATAGTAATGGACTGCCGGAAGTTGCTGTCGACGCTGTGCATAGAATCATTACTGATCAATCTCGAATCACTCAGTCTTATGTAAATGACAACGTAGCCCATGGCATGAGTGTGGAAGCTTATGTGGAGTTGGTGGGTGTTGTGGTAGCGGTATTCAGTATTGATGAATTTCATCGTAGTTTGGGTATGCCTGTGGAATTGCTACCCCAGCCTGAGTCCGGTGAGCCCAATGGTTATCGGCCCGCAGTGCTGAGTGATGACACGGGTTTTGTGCCAATGATTCCAGCTGACGGCGCGGTGGGTAATGAAAGTGATTTATGGTCGCCTGATTTTTGCGCCAACGTACTGCGTGCTTTGACTCTTGTGCCAGATGCCATGCGCGAATGGCGCGATTTGGCGGATGTGCAGTATTTGTCATTTACCGGCATGCAGAACTTCTTCCAAGATGAGTCAAGGTCTATTAACCGCATGCAGATGGAGCTAGTGGCGGGCCGGGTATCCTCCGTTAACGAGTGCTTTTACTGAACTACTGCACATGCATCGATGCTCCGTGCGAGCGCAAAAATCAACGAAACCGATATCGACATTCAAGGTGTTGGGGGCGACGTAAGTAGTGCAAGTCAAGGCATTGAGTTCGGCTCGCAGCTCATGCGCTTTGCTGAAAGCGTGGCGAATAGAGATAGCCATGCATTAGTCGCAAGTCGGCAAGCACTGTTAGATGTGGCGGGGCCTTTGGTGCTGGTAGATGCTGCTGGAGTAGCCGCAAATTTTCAGCGCATGGTGCGCATCGCTGATTCAATTGGTATTCCATACGACAACCCTGATTCAAGGTTAGGTCAACAAGTGCGCGATGAACTCAACTTGACGGCTTTTGCCAGTGCAAGGCACACCTTAAAGAAGTAAATTTGCTGTGGGTAAATCACGATATCGGCTAGCGTAAGTAGCGATAGTTAAGGTTAATCCAAGGTTGATCTAAGGTTGATCTAAGGTTGATCTAAGGGATCGGTAGCGGCAAAGCAATGTGCCTCCGGAGAGGAATAGACGGCTCTTAGAAGTGGGACTGGCTAATCGACCTTCCGAAATATAGTGGGTTCATCGTAGAGGAACCAATCAAGCTCAGCATCGGTTTCTTCTGTCAGCTGTTTGCTCCTTTCATTGAGAGTCATCTTGAACACGTCAAAGTGGGCCTCATCCACAGTTTTTCGCAGATCTGCTTTATTCATCAATTGGCTGATTAAGCCTGCCTCCATAAAGCCATCCAGTTGGTTTTTCGCCGTTTGCGTTGCAGTAAGCTTAACGCTGGCCTCCTGCTCTTGTTGCTGAGCCTGATAAAAGGTCTTCAATTTTGCCGCTAAATTAGCGAGATATCTGCGTCGACGCTGATCTACCATAATTCCACCTTTGACCTACCATGTTGAGATTTATTCTGTGCGTGGGAAAACAGCTTACCAATAACTTTTGGCCGTTGCTCAAACTGCGAATTTCGTTGATCGCGAGTTCAACGTAGCGAGAGTAAGTATTTTAATGACGATTGGGCAATAATTTATGGCTTAGTTAAAAAGTTGCTTAGTTAATAAAAAGAAAAAGGTTTTGCATGTCGTTGTTACCCCGTCGCTACCTAACTCTCGGTCTCGTCTGTACTCGTTAAAAAAATTACTGTCTGCCTTGTTCATGTTAGTAATCATTGCTGGCTGCTCCTCTCCTATTAGTGGGGAGGACGAAGAAAGAGCGGGCGTCGGTGAGGGCTCTGGTTGCCAATTAGAAGCCTGTGAGATATCTGTGACTTCGAAAGGAAACCGAAAAGTTAGAGTTGAAATTAGAGTCTCAGGAAGTCAAAAAACGGGAGCGCTAATGTTCGTGTGAGTTGTTTCTGCTGCCGTGTGCTTGGGTGGCATTACTTAACAATCACTGTCTTTTTCCCACCGTATGGCTTGCCAATACTAGTTTTTATGATGTGTTACTCTCAAGCGAGTTGTTGCTGCAGTTCCGTGGTTTTAGCCAGCAAAATTCTGTTCGTTTGCTACGACCAATAGTGGTGGAATTGCACAAGTATCCCTGAGTCCTGATTCGTTAATGTTTACTAGGAGTGAACAACATGAGTAAAGAGCACAAAAATAAGCGCGATACTAAGAAAACAGCCGCGAAATCCCCTAAAGAGAAGAAAGCGGAAAAGCTTGAACGCAAAAAACAAAAAGGAGTCTTTGCCAACTAACTATTGTCGGATTTCTTAAAATACAGAAGGCCACATGTGCTAGATTTTGCAAAATATCTAAAGTGCTTTTAGGTTTTAGGTCTTCTGTATTTATTGAGGGGTACAGCGAACTCAAGCGGCGTTCCGCTGGGTCTTTAGGCCACTGAAATGTAGCGGCGCGATCTCCTGCCTATCTGCCGACCTAAGTTATTTTGATCAAACCCCAATATGGGTCCCTAATTAATGCGACCACAGGCGCTTGGATCTACGTATAAATATCTGTATAAATAAAAGAAAAATCAGGGAGATGAAGATGGGGACGAGCAGTTGTTTAGCACAGGTTCTGCGGCGAGCTAGAACGAATTCCAGTCTGTTGAGAAGTACTTACTTAGCGTTAATTATATTCATTGGGCTATACAGTCCCATTACGCTCTCTGCAGACTCTGATGATCAGTTCGCTCCTGCCTGTGTTGTGGGGCTTGAGCGTACCGGTGGTCGCGGGGCTAATGCGGCTGCAGCTTATTGTGGTTGTATGGCCAAAGCTTCTGGCGAATTCAATGGAGACTCCGTTGGCATGCTGGCCGTGATGGAGGCGCCCTTAGAGTCGAAGGGCGTGGTTTTCGGAGCGCAAAATGACACTAATAAAAAAATCATCAGTGCCTGCGTGACCCGTATCGAAGAAGTTCATGGCGTTGCTGTAGACAAAGTGGCAAAGAAAACCGCAGGTATCCAAAATCAGCCACAAGGTATTTGGGCAGATTCAGATGTTATAGCTGCCATACGGGCTATTAATCTGAGTGCTTCCCAAGCAAAAGTGTTTAAAGCGTCTGCGACAAAATTTAGTAATGATCTGCGTATAGCCTCGGAAAAAATTCTTCGAGAATCATTAGATATCGACCGCAAACTGAAAAAGAAACGACGTGTTCTAGTTAAACGTATGGGCGTAGAAGTTGTTGCGGTACTTGAGAATGATCAAGTTGCTCACTACCAAGCGTTTAGTAATGTTCTTGCAGGGAAAATTAAAAATGTGGGGCGAGATAACGAAGTGGATCAAACTAAATGCATGGGGAGGGGGATGGGCAACTGTGGGTAGAGAGTCGACGTAGCGTGCTTTTTTTCTAGTTCTATCTTGGTGTAGTTGTAGCAGCCTTGCCTGGGTGCATCAGTTGTAACGTCCTCGCGCGAAGTGAATGACAATGGCTTTGGTTTTCAATGCACTTCGTTCGTAATCTCTTTCTGAAGTGGTAAGCTGCTGCGTTGTTAAAAATGAGTTTGTAAAACCTTGAAAAAGATAACGGTAGAAGGCTCTGTAGCGCCTAGTTTCGAAAGCCTACGCAAGTTATTTGTGAAGCACATGCAGCAATTCGCTGAAAATAGCGCACAACTGTGCGTCTATGTTGGCGATCAAAAAGTCGTCGACCTATGGGCAGGCGCGCCCGGCGACAGTGCTTTTAATGCAGATTCCCTAATAAACGTTTTTAGTAGTGGTAAAAACCTGGAAGTTATTGCGATAGCTTCCCTAGTTGACCGAGGTTTGGTTGATTATAACGCTAAAGTGGTGACGTACTGGCCAGAGTTTGGTGCTCATGGAAAGAGGGATCTAAGTGTCGCGGACGTTATGCGTCATGAGGCCGGCCTAGCGGCTTTCGATATTTCTCTAAAGGCAGAAGATCTGCACCGCGAACAAATTAAACGCAATGCCATTGGTGCAATTATTGAGCGTCAGACGCAAAATTTTCGTGGCGCCGGCGAGGACAATTGGCGTGAATACCATGCGCTCACTCGAGGCTGGATTGTTAATGAAATATTCCGTCGGGTAGATCCAGAGCGGCGCACCGTTGGTGAATTTTTACGTGACGATATTGCCGGACCTCTGGGTGTTGACGCCATGATCGGCGTGCCGGAAGCGGATTTGCCGCGCATCTCTAAGGTCAAAGCCGTTGGTTTTCTCGCACATTTAAAACACAGCCTGATGCCGCACATGTTGGGGCGTAAAGTGCATCACAACATCTTCACCATTGTCGCTAGAGGTTTGAAAATCGTTGCAGCCAGGCGCGCTAATCCTGGGATTAAACGCCCGGAGCCGTTCGTGCGGCTAAAGAGCACGGCAGGCATAAAAGAGCCGTTGGCGGCGCTGTGCGAAGTGTTTAACGACCAGCTGATTGAAATGGGTGAAACACCTTCGGCTAACGCCCATTGCTCCGCTAGGGGGTTGGCTAAAATTGCCTCGGCGATGTCTATGGGGGGGGTGAGTGCCGGGACGCAAATTCTCAGCACACAGGCCTGTCAGGCCCTACATGAAGCGCCAATAGATCGCAGTCTAGAGCTTATGAATACTCAGTTTACTCAGGGCGGCGTTGCCCGGTTTGCGCCAACCAAAGCTGGTGCTTCGACGATGGAGAAAGCACTCAATCGCGGGCGTGAGGGGTTTTATGGTTGGATGGGGCTAGGCGGGTCTATTTTTCAGTGGCACCCGGAGTATCAGATTGGCTTTGCATTTGTGCCTACTTCGTTGCACGTTTTAGATTTGGTCAACGAGCGGAGTCAAGTTTTTCAGTCAGAGGTTTTACGTATAGTTGAAAGCGCTAGAAACGGACAGGTGTCGAAAGTTTGATCGCTAAAGGGTCAATTGAGCGGCTTTGTTAGAAAATGTTGGTGCGAAGTTAAAAATTGGCAGCTTCAGCTCCAAGTTGGGCTGGCGTCGATGTTTGGTATTTTGTGGAGGAACACAAAGTATATGTACTAACACAGTTGAAAGGTAAAATTGCAAATCAGTAAATGCCTGGTTGAGGTCGGTTTATTGGTGGGATACAAACAGTGACTGCTATTTTCACTGGTATATGGGAAGGCTGTTTTATTGGTTTTATTGGGCTAGCTGCGCTGCATTGATTTTGAAGTCGGCAGAGTTTAAAGCGACGATTAAACGAGCTGACACCTAGCGGTCTTAAAGCCGCTGCTTGCGCTCGTTGTTAGTGCATCTTTATGAAAAATCTCACGGTTTTACCCGAGGCAACCTTTACTGTACCTATTTGGATGAAGACAGATATAGTGATGCAGAAATCGATTTAAAGAAATCTGATCTAAAATTTGAAATAGGAGTAACTCATGTCGATCCAAGTTATCGTTCCAGAAGCTGCGCGTAAGACATACGACAACTGGCATTTCGCCCCAGCTGTACAGCATGATGATTTGATCTTTTTCTCAGGTGTTGTCGGCACTGGAGATTCTGCCGAGGAGGAGTTTAGAAACGCTTGGGCATCGCTAGGCGAAACACTAGACGCGGCCGGAGTTGGGTACGAGGATATAATTGATACAACCCTCTACCTGGTAGAGCTGCAGAAAAATACTGCCGCTATGGCCAAAGTAAAGGATGAATTTATCAAAGAGCCTTATCCAGCATCTACCTGGATAGGCATAACCGAGCTGGTTATTCCTGGTGCGCGGGCAGAGATCAAAGTGATAGCGCGCAAACCCCAATAGCTTTACCGCGACTGATTTTTGCCGACGCGTTTCTTTAGGCCCTGCAAGCAATATAAATGCGCTGCATAAATTTTATGCTTGAACCCGGTAGAGGTGAGTGGCTCATTCGGCCGTCCACGTTGGTTAGGCTGATGCAGTTATCGCTTGTCATGGGAGCGCGAAGTAAAATTTTTTATTCGATATTCTTTTAGTTGCCGCTGGCATCAGCTATCGCCGGAGCCAGAGTTGAAGGCAAAGAAAATGGAGTGTTCTGGCTCTTCGTTCCGATGTTGGGCGCCAACTAGTCTTTGAATATCTCTCAGGCTCTGCTCTATGGATAAACAGTTCTACATAGCTAACCGATGTCTATGTCGGTTGCCTCAGCGGAGCGGTCCAAGATTTTCTCAGGCGGCAAAATATCTCGCCCTTCGGTTTTGCCGAAGGGGTCGCTGTAATAACCCAAGGCATACTCGCCCTGTGTGTAACCTAACAAATCCTGTAGAACTGGGTCGAAATCCTTCGCTATGCTCGGCGGGCAAGAAAGGTATTGGTTCTCTTCTTGGCGCAACCAGCCGAGGGAGTAAGTCAAATTCAAGCCCATGCGCATCGTTGTAGAAGTATTTGCTCCGCCGCTATGCAGTACGCTTCCGGTATAGAAGAATACCGATCCCTTGCTCATTTCTGCCTGACAAATTTCTTCTGGCTCAGGCTTACGCCCCCACGGCCATTTATGACTGCCGGGTACGCATTGAGTGGCACCATTTTTGGCGTTAAAGTCTGTCAGCGCCCATATAGTATTAAGTTGAGGCTCAATTTCTTTCGGCAGATATTTGCCCCATGCTTGGCGGTCACGATGAATTGCTTGCGCCGCACCTCCTGGATTAATTTGTATAACTTGAGTGAGGTGCAAAATAATTTTACGGGTGTAGGGGTGCAAAAATCGGTTTGCGGCGGTCAGTACTAGGTCGTGGACAATCAATTCCCTGCAAGCGGCTGATCGAGCAGCCAATGCTCCAGTACGCTTAGTAGACCTACCTGTGAAATCGTCTCGTCCCATCGGCGTTCTATTTACAAATGGTAAAACCTCGGCATTAAGCTGATCAACAGCATCTGGCCTAATCAGATCTTTAACAATCACAGCGCCATTCTCTTCAAGCTCTGCTAAGACTTGATCCGGACTGGCATCATTGGCCAATGTATTAAGTGCCATAGAGACTTCCTCCTAAGGAATTTTAAAAATGCTAGCGCGAAAGAGTTCTAATACGCAAGCATTATGGATTGGTGTTGCGCGCATCAGCAGCAAAAAGCCTCGCCTTTGCAGGGCTTTTTAAGTGGAGGTTCGGCTTTCAGCTCGCCCGCTTTTGTACAAGGTCAGAGAGGTGATTTGTGTTTTCTTGTAAGATTTTAAGGTGGGTTTCTTCGGAGATCGAGTTCAATTGGCCTTCAAGGCGTAGATGCGCATAGCCATGTATGTTGGACCAACACATGAAAATATCTTTGATGACTTCGCCGTTTAGACTAGCCATGGTCTCTATCTCAGAAATTTCAGGTTCACCACGCTGACGCAAAACCACATTGACAAGCGTGGCATAAGTTACAGCAATTTGCCGTGGCGGCGACTGAGTGTTGTACGACAACAGGTCCTTGCGAAACATTATCCTAAAATGTTCAGGATAGGCTTCTGCGAACTCTACATAAGCTAGCCCGACCGCATACATTTGCGCATGCAGGTCATCCATTACCGGCTGCATTTTGTCTTGCAACTGTGCCACGAGTCGGTCAAAGCCGCGCATAGCGACCTCGGTCAATAACCCATTTATATCGCCAAAATGATGCTTTGGTGCAGCATGAGAAACGTTTGCCAGGCGTGCGCAAGCGCGCATAGTAAACCCCTGCAACCCCTTGCTAAGCAATATCTCATCCGCTGCATCCAGCAATGCGTTTTTGAGATCACCATGGTGATATGCCGTTTTCATTTTATATCCAATCTACTTTTTGGTCCTGCATCAGCTGGAGAGTGCGTGAGGAGACATCTTGCCCCCTTAGAAATAAAAAGAGAAGTGTCAAATTGTCGTTGTAAAAATACGTGCTGATCTGAAACATGATGCGAATCTTGAGCAGATACTCAGCGCCAATTTATTGGCGGTGGGGCACTAAAAGCGATTTGTTAAGTTTATCTTGACATCGACAAGAAGTGTTGAGATCTTAGGATCTTGTCGATGTAAAAATAGTCGTTTAAGATTCTGGCTTGCAAATTGGCTTTCACGGCAGCTGAGTTTCCGGTGCGGTTGTTCCTCCAGCAATTGATTAGAGTCGGGCTCAAGGTCAATTTTGCCAGCTTAGAAATAAGAGAATGAATATGACAGAAGCGCAAATTGGCGAAATAGTAGGGCATATTGCTACTTTCGGGCTGATGCTCATTATGCTGTCGATGGGCATTATGCTTCGAGTGCGAGATTTCATAAACGTGGTGAAAACGCCAACGGCTAGTTTGCTGGGTTTAGTAGGCCAGGTGCTACTGCTGCCAATCATGGCCTTTGGCATTTGTTACTTGATGGCGCTGCCGGCGACGTTGGCAATTGGCTTGATGGTCCTCTCGGCATGTCCCGGCGGGCCGACGTCTAATGCGATTAGTATGATTACCGGCGGTGATACGGCGTTGTCTATTACGTTAACTGCACTATCAGGTCTTATCGCGTTTATTACTGCGCCGCTCGTCATGAACTTTTCCCTAAATTACTTTCAAATTGCCGGTGCGCAATTGGAACTGCCGTTCATAGAGACTTCTATGCGGATTTTCTTTACCACCGTGGTGCCAGTTTGCCTGGGGATGTATCTGGGCGGCAAATTCCCGAACTTAGAGACCTACCGACAGACGATTTTTAGGTCGGGGTTTGGTTTGGTGATAACAACTTCTCTTTTACTGTTGATTGCACGCTCTGAGTTACTGGGTTCAGCCCAAGCGATGTTTGCAGCTTTGTTGCTGAATGTCTCAATGATGGGGTTGGCTTATCTGCTGGGGAGTTTGCTGCTCAAGCAAGAAGCGCAGGTGCGCACCATAACGGTGGAGGTCGGTTTGCAAAATGTGTCTCTCGCAATTGTGATCGTTTTAACCTCGTTAGAAGTCTTTGAGATGCTCTCGCCGACGCTTTTCTATCTACCAATTGCATACGTGACGGGCCTTGGTTTTGCGTATCTCATGAGGAAGCGGGATCGAAGGGCTGTTGAAGCATGAAATTTTTGCTCATCAGCGTTATGTTTTGTGGTGGTTTGTGACAAGTTTTTAGATCGAATATATGCAAATAGTTATAGAAAAATTTTGGTTTGTCGTATGAAAATTTCAGTAGTTAACGATGATAATAATGAAGCACAAGCGCTTGTGTCTAGGGATGGCATCGATTGGTTCCCCATCAAGGATTTGTCTACGAGCACTCCGCTAAAGTCAGCGCTGGATATCATGCGCTTTGAAAATAGCCACCCAGGCAAACTTAGTGACATGATAACAGCCGTGAAAGGCACCATTTTGCCCGTCGAATATGATAACTACCAACTCCAGCTACCCTTCAAACCAGTAGCTTACCGAGACTTCATGCTTTTTGAGCAACACTATATCAACGTTGCTAGAAATATGGTGGCAAGACAATCTCCGGTCGCAGCACGCTTACTTAGCGCCTACGAAAAGTTAGCAGGCGAACCGTTTAGCAAGTTAAAACCGCCAAAACGCTGGTACCAGTACCCCATTTATTATCTGGGCAATCACCTTAACTTTATATCCGATGGCGATACAGTTGCAATACCAGCCTATACCCAAGCACTCGACTATGAACTTGAAATTGGCGTTGTCATCTGTAAACCGTTGAAGAATGCCTCAGAGGATGAAGCCAAGCAGGCTATCGGTGGGTTTGTGGTATTTAATGACTTTTCAGCACGTGATGTACAAAGAGACGAAATGCAAAGTGGCTTTGGTCCAATGAAAGCGAAAAATTTCGTTAACGCAATTTCTAATGTTGTCGTCACTGCTAATGAAATTCTACCGATTATTGATACATTGACAGTAACGGTAACCATCAACGGGAAGGAAATTGTTCGTAATACCAGTGCAGGAATGCATTTTTCCATTCCGCAAGCCATTGCCTATGCGTCTTGGGAAGAACAACTTTATCCAGGAGAGTTTTTTGGCTCGGGCACTATTCCTCTTTGTACTGGCATGGAAAATGGCGTTTTTTTGCACAGCAAAGACAGTATCTTGTTGGAAATAGAGGGCATTGGGAGCCTTTACAACAAGGTTGAGTAAATGGGTTATAGAGTTATTTTAAGGACAGCTTTTGCCTAGACAGGCAAGCCACACCAACATCTAAGCAAAAGTTTAGTTGAATCACTAAATAGAAAAAGCAGAGCAACTTAGGAAAGTTATTATGAGCGAAGCAGAGCACAACAACGTCACAGAACTAGCGGTCCATAACCTGGAGGCATTAGTCGAACGACAAAGAAGCAAGTTCCGAGCTGAAGGCGAGGTCACCTATGAGACACGGATTGACCGACTAAAGAGACTTAAAGCACTGATTATCGAAAACAAGACAGAGTTTGCGGCAACAACCAAACGCGAATTCAACGGTGCGCGATCCTATGAATTCAGTTTATTCTCAGAGTTTGCCTCAAAGGTTGAGGCGATCGACTATTCAATGAAAAATCTAAAAGCGTGGATGAAACCTGAAGGGCGAAAAACCAACAAGCCGATGAACTTTTTGGGTGGAAAGGGTCAGGTCAGGTATTTCCCAAAGGGCGTGGTTGGTATCATTTCACCGTGGAACTTACCCTTCGGTCTGACGGTGGCGCCGTTGACCAGTGCTTTGGCTGCCGGTAATCGAGCATTACTGAAACCTTCAGAATACGTTCCCGAAACAGCGGCATTGTTTGCTGAAGTGGTCCCAAAGTATTTCTCAAAAGACGAAGTGGCGGTGGTCACCGGTGGCGTAGATATTAGCCAAAGATTTGCGCAGCTGCCGTTCGACCACCTTCTGTTTACCGGGTCCACTCACGTCGGTCGGCAAGTGATGCAATCCGCCGCAAAAAACCTCGTTCCTGTCACCCTAGAGCTGGGCGGTAAGTCACCTGTTGTTATTGGTCGTAGCGCAAAACTTGATCTCGCCGGAACGCGCCTGACTTTCGGTAAGCTGTTAAATGGCGGCCAACTCTGTCTATCACCAGACTACGTTTTGGTGCCGGAGGAGTTGGAAGAGCAGCTAATTGCAAGGGTCATTCACGAGACGCAGTCAATGTATCCAAACATCACCGAGAACAACGATTATGCGGGTGTTTTCAACGAAAGGCACTTTGCTAGGTTGCAGAGCTACATTGATGACGCCGTTTCTAAGGGCGCTAAGCTCACCATCGTCGGTGCCGACAAGACTCGTGCGTCTAAAGACAATCGTCGCATGCCTCTGCACATTCTCCAGAACGTCAATGAAGACATGCAGGTCATGCACGAGGAAATTTTTGGTCCTATCCTTCCGGTTATGACCTATGCTGACATCAGCGAAGTTCCGGATATGATTGAACCCCGCCGCAACCCCCTTGCTATGTACTACTTTGGTAAAGATAAAACTGAGCAGGAGTATTTACTCAGTCATGTGCAAAGTGGTGGTGTTTGCATCAATGATATTACGCTTCACTATGTACAAGAAGATCTGCCATTTGGTGGCTTTGGTGCTTCTGGCATGGGTGCTTACCACGGTCCGGAAGGGTTTAAAAATATGAGTCACGCGCGCGCGATTTACAGCCAAACCATGATTGATGTGTTGCCAATCATTGGCGCACGACCGCCGTTTGGCCCAAAGTTCCGAAAGAAAATAAGCTCAATCCTTGGCTCAATCTGATAACAGCCCTGAGCTGCTAGGGTAGCGGCTAACTCTTGATCATGTTGTTTGTGAGTAAAATCAGCTCTCGTTAGGTTGAGAGCTTCAGGGTGGGTGAGGACCCACTCTTTATTAGAGGCCATCTGAGTCTCAGTGTGCGTTTAAACGGGTATATCTCCGCTACCTTCGCTGAAAACCTCTAGTGTACTGATGTATTCATGAGTTGGCCTGAGTTTGCTATGGTTTAGGTCTAAGTTATCACCTAGTCTCTTAGACAACTTGAGCGCTCAAAATGCAAAAAATATTGCTACTCGTGACAATGTCCTTAGCCGCAATTGCGTGCGGGGGCGGAGGCGGTTCTTCGGCAGCGCAGTTACCAACAAATACCACCGCGACTACGGCTAGTAACACTGCAACTGCTCCCACCAACAATACGATGCCGGAGAAACAAAGTTGGGACCTAAGACGGGTTAGCCCAAGTGTCGCGAACACTAGCCAAGCTAATGTAAACGCAGTACTAGACCACATCTTTACCGACCAAGCTGTGCAATCGGTTTTAGTCAGTAAAAATGGTTTAACGATTGGCGAACGCTATGCCACCGGTTACGACAAAGACAGCTACGGTACAAGCTGGTCAGTGGCCAAGAGCTTTTATAGCGCAGCCATAGGGGTAGCAATAGATGAAGGCTTGATTGGCTCAGTGGATGACAAAGTCAGCGTTACAATCACCGAGTGGCAAAATACAGATAAAGCAGACATCACCCTGAAACAAGTACTGCAAATGCGCGGGGGATATTCTAATCAAGACAATATATTCAACACCTCTGATCAAACTGCACACGCAATTAGCTTACCCTTAGCAAGCACACCAGGAACACAATTCAGCTATTCCAACGCTAATAGCCAACTATTTGAACCCATTCTATCTCGAGCAACTGGGTTAACTGCCCATCAATATCTGGCGAACAAAGTTCTTGCTCCTATTGGGATAAACACAAACAATGTAGGGTTTTGGTTAGATTCTAGCGGCGTAAACCCCATGACCTATTGCTGCCTAGACATGCGACCCGATGACTTTGCTCGTTTTGGTTTGCTTTTCGCCAGAGGGGGCGCTTGGGACGGCGAGCAAATTATCTCACCAAACTATGTAAGCCAAAGTATGACCGCAAATGGTGCATACGGTTATCAGTGGTGGATACTTAACTCCGCTTACTGGAATGGACGTCAAGTCCCCATTGATATTACCGCCGCGCTAGGCTTAAACGGTCAGAAAATCTATATTTGGCCAGAACAAGATATCGTTATTGTGTTGTTAACCAAGTATACCCACTCGGCCAACCAAGGCTATGTACTGGATACACAAGGTAGCGTAACCAACCTTCCAAACACCTGTACTGCACGCAATACATGCTCCGGCGCACAAGACTCTGAAGTGCCAAGTTTTGATCAGTATGATCTGATCAGCCTAATTCAAGCATTGGGCAGCAATTAGTTAATAACGCTGAAAAAAGTCAGCAGAGTAGAAAGTTATGATCAGCAAAAACGATTACAGTGCATTAGACGGGTTAGGTTTAGCCCAACTTATTCAGCAAGGTGAAGTAACCGCAACCGAGATTTTGGCTACCTTTTAAATCCACCTCTAATGTATACCACTGGTAATTACTATTATTAGTGTAGAGCTATAGAGGCCACCGTTGACGCCCTTTAGCGCCGGTGTAGTTGAACATTGCAGTTGCTAATGGAAAAAATGATGCAACAAGCCATTCAAAAGCTGTCCAAACAAATGACACCTCAAGACATCTCCAAGGCTCAAGACTTAGCTAGAGAATGTGTGGAGAGGAATTATAAGGATTGTTAGCTACATGAAGAAATATATTACAGGTTTGCTTTTGTTGGCTCTTGTAGTCCCAAGCTGGGCCGCAGCTAAGTCCTCACATGTTAGTGCGAATGATCATCCATCTCGTCTTTTGTCCGCATTCTTCGGGCTGGACGATAGTTTACCCTTTCGCGCTAATATTTTGTGTTTGGGAGCGTGGCAAAAAGATGGGATGCCGGTAATCTTCCCCCAAACTCTTGATCCTCAATCTCTTCAAGCAGAAGACTTTAAAGTTACGACGCGTTCCGGTGCGCAAAAAACACCTGTTTGTGTAACTCTCAGACCGGCACTAGATATAGGTGAATCAAGAACCGTGCTGCTTATTGGTGATTTTGGTCATGCTGATTATGATCCACCTCAGATTGTCCAGATTGTGGATGACTTGCTTTCAGATGGTTCAGAGGAAAGCCAAGTAAACTTTGTCGGTGCGCAAATTAAAGTGACACCACTTGCTGACGGCCCGTCCGTCGTGTTGGCCCAGATTGTCCCTAAGGAAATATGGTCACAAAAGGGTGCAGGAACTGCCTGCCCATCCAGTACGAAACAAGTAGTACGGATAACTTGGGCTGGTGGTGTGAGGTTGCCTAATGGTGATGAACCAAGAGACGCTGTGCGCATTTTATATCGTATAACGGTGAATCCTAACGATGGGGTTAAAGAGGAAATCACCGCTGCCGCCCTCGCAGATCTAGGTGACAATGATAATAATCATCTTCTGTGTCTCAATACGACATCTCCAGCAACAATGGTCGCTTTCCCAGCTGGTCATTTAGTGGATCCAAATGGAGACCTTAATCTTGAAGCGAAAATCGCTGTGCAATAGCCATCCCTTTTTCTTACTCAAGCAGCCCTGTCTACTAAAATTAGCTTAGGTTGATAGGTGTCCCGGTGATGTCTTTAAAAGGGCCATTTTATTAGAGGCCATCTGAGCCTCTATGTGCGTTAAACGGGTATATCTCCGCTATCTTCGCTGTAAAACTCTAGTGTTCTGCTGTATTTATGTGCTGGCCTGAGTTTGTTATATTTTGCTAATTTTTGGGAAAGCTTCGCCGCTATGCTTATGAAATATATAACCAAAACGTTATTGCTTCTGTGCCTTGTTGTCCTTGGATTGATCTTCATTGGGTTGGGTTTGCGCGCGTTTACAATTGATGTCCAGCCGCCCGGCAAGCTTTATGACGTTGGTGGTCATAAGCTGCATTTAGACTGTCGTGGCAAGAAAAATGGTCAACCTACTATTGTTTTTGAATCCGGCGCTACAACTCCATCACCGGTCTATCATCACCTTGCAGAAAATTTGTCGAAGACTCATAAGATTTGTCTGTACGATCGAGCAGGGCTGGCTTGGAGCGAGGCTAGTGGTGTACCCAGCGAAACTCCGGCAATTACAGGACAACTGCACGCTCTGTTAAACGCGGCAAATATTGAAAAGCCATTTGTTCTAGCAGGACATTCGATTGCCGGCTTGTATATGAAAAGTTATATAAAAAAATACCCGGAAGAGGTTGCAGCGGTTGGATTTTTTGATGCCTCCCACCCGGATCAGTTCGATAAAATTGGTTTGCCGCTTGGCCCTGACGAAGGTCTTTCCTTTGAGCAACACGCACTGAGATTGCTGATCAAACTAGGTGTTACGCAGATTTACAATCCTCAAATGGGAGCAATTATTAAAGAAAATTTCCCCGCGGACGTGGTCGCGCAATTTGAGCACTTTCATCAAAGCAGCACTCAAGTTGACGCGGTTTTTAACGAAATGAAAGGCATAGCGGCTTCCAGCAACGAAACTCCAAGAGACATAAATTATAGAAGTCTGCCTGTGCTTGTTGTAACTGCTGGGGAAGAAGTGAATTTCCCTCCTTCATTTCCGTTGTCCTCCGAAGAATTTAAAGAATATTGGTCAGAGTTACAGACCGACTTAGTTGCGTTGTCGGATCAGTCTACGCATATTGTTATGGACTCTGCGAATCACTTGTCCATGTTTACTGCAAAATCCAATGCAGACGAAGTAGCCGACTACCTCAGAGATTTGGTGAGGCTTACTCAAGTTGACTAGCTCTGAGACAGCTTTTGGTGACGTAACAGTCTCACGTGGCAATTGTTCTTCAACCAAAGATTGACCCCCACCTTTTAATCCCGCCTCGAATGTATCCCAATGGTAACTACTTCTACTTCTACTTCTACTTCTACTTCTACTTCTACTTCTACTTCTACTTCTACTTCTATTTCTGCTACTACTACTAGTGTGGGGCTATAGATCCCCGGTGGGGTGCTTTAGATGGGCTGGCTTGGTTGAGTGGACTTCTGTGTGGTTTACATAGGTATATCTCCGCCAGCTTCTCTGTAAGCCCATGATTTATATATCTTTATCCAAGATTCTACTATTTAAGTGACGTTGAAAACTCCAATCATCACTTTGCATTCACCTCAAATCAGGTTCACGTTACATATTGCCGAGTAATGAGGTTGATTGAGCCACATTTTACTTTTTGCAAACCGTAGGCTCTTTTGTGTGAGGGACAATAGATGCAAACAAAAGCCCTCGACGATCTCGACTTGATGAGAGTCCACTTCAGGAACGAATACGTCATAAACAGTCTTGGCAGAATTGAAAAAGCCAATCATTGGAGTAGCGTGCCAGCGGCTGCGTTATTGTTTGGCAGAACGACAACCACTAATCTTTGGCCTTTCGGTAATTTCATATCTTCTAACACCAGGTCTTTTCTAAACGAAGGTTGTAGACAAGAGCCTCTAGACTTAGATTCGCCTCTAATATTCAAAGACACCTACACTGAACTTATCGATAATGAATTAGGCGATTGCGAGGTCTTTGACAGCTGGGTGTTTTGTCAGAAAACTCCTCCAAGTAAACCTGAACACAAGGCCGGTATTGTTCAGATAGCGACGGAAAATCCGTATCTACTTAACAAGCATTTCCCGGCGATGAACCGGTACGAAGGTAAAGTTATTACGCAAGACACGCGGATGTTCGCAGAGATTGTTGACCATCATGCAGAGTCGGTGTGTAACAGCGCTAGGTAGTCTGGCTTAGGCGCTGAGTGTTATATAGCGAGCACTGAAACACATAGGAGCTTGGGTTACGCAAAGAACGTAACAAAACACTGGGCAGAGGCGATCTATAACAGCAGCAAGTTGCCATTTCTAAATACTACTGTAGATAACCATGCCACGACCAAAATAGCTAACAACTCAGATGTCACATTGGTAGGCAGAGTACTTAGAGTCTCCCCGCGCAATTACGGCGAATTTATTACAACGTCCACTTGAGGAAAGATGTGCGGCGTTTGTTATATGCTAATGCACACAGCAGTGGCTTAGGTAGGGTCTACTGCAGTGGCACTATTAACTAACCAAGTAGTAACCCGAAAACACCAGCACATAGCCGCATGCGTAAAAATAAAAAAGCCATTTAGGTGGCATAGATTCTCTCTTCCACTTTCCAATTAGTATTAACCGATATTCAAAGGGCAGCAATGACCAAGGATTATATGAGTAAATCATAGAAACAAGAAAAGAGGTAAAAGGGCAATGAATACTATTTCTGCACAAGATGGTAAACGAGAGGGTGCTGGTCGTCCAGCTGGCATGCCTAATAGAGCAACGATAGAGCAGGGTGCAAGACTCGCTGAACTTGCTAAGTCTTATTCAGACATAGCCTTCAGTACTTTAGTAGATGTAGCTATCAACGGAACAAGTGATTCAGCACGAATAGCAGCCGCTAATTCGATTCTTGACCGAGATTACGGTAAGCCTAAAAGTGATGGGGTAGAGGTAGTTGAGCTGCCGACTATAGTGATTCAGCGGGCTTAGAGACTTTCTGTCAAATGAATTTCAAGTAAACCCGATTAGCAAAATTTTCAGGAAGAGGTGTTTTACTCGTAGTTCGGAAAACCAGAGAGCAATTTGTATCGAACTTCCGTGTTCGTCGCGTCTACCACGTCTAGTTCAACGCTTTGAAAAACTACGCGAGAGCCTTGATCGAGGTCATACACCAGGTTTTGCGTAAATGCAGGCCTAGCCATGTCGTTTTTATACTCTCGGTACATGAAGCGGATAATTGATCCAGCGTCACTCTTTGATAGATTCCACCCACGGCGCACGATTTTCTTCGCCGCCAAATGTGTCCGGGTCGAATATTACGTCCAGCCATGGAATTCCTTGGTCTGGTCTATACCCCCAGTTGTCTAACCTTAACTGCAGGTCTGCGAGGATTTCAGGGTGTTCGGCGGCAAGATTATGTTTTTCAAGGGGGTCATTTATAATATGAAAAAGCTCTAATTTTTCACTGTTTATGAATTTCCAAGGCCAATGATAAATACTAAACCCATCAATAAAACCTGAGATAACATAGTCTGGTGCTTCCGCAACGCCTCCCAGTAATCCCTGCCATTGGCTACGGCCTCGAAGGTTATTGGGAATACTATCTACTGCACCAACGCCTTCCAAAATAGTGGGTAGCACATCCGATATGGTAAATGGCGCAGTGTACCGATCCGCTTCTAATTGGCCCGCAAACCAAATAGCTGCAGGAACGCGGACACCGCCTTCTCTTATCAGGGTCTTACCGCCTGGGAGTGGGCTGTTATCACTCGCGCCATCTAAAAATGCGCTGACAAGAAACTCCAACCCCGGCACAGGAATAGGGCGCCCAAAAACACTTTCCAAGGTAAGCGCGTTACTCTGCATTTTAGATTGCAGTGCTGGATCCTTATTCGGCGCAACAAGTCCTCCGTTATCACTCATAAACAAGATAATGGTGTTTTCCAGTATTCCTAACTCTTTATATTTCCGCAGAATTTTGCCTATTGCTTGATCTAACTCATCTACCATAGCGGCATGTATTGATCTATTGCGCTGCAGAGAATCGTATTTAGATATGGTTTTTTCGGGAGCTTCATTTGGCAAGTGGGGCGCCTGAAAAGCCACATACATAAAGTTGGGCCTGCTTTTATCTCTGTTCTCAAGAAGAGTATTCACTTCATTAACTAATAGATGGGTAGCGTAGCCTTCTTGTCGCAGCACTTTGCCGTTACGGTGCCAGTCATAACCACCGCCATGAACCTTACTCCAATAACCTATGCCACCAGTTAAAGAGCCATAGGCGTGTTCAAATCCACGAGCATTAGGTAGTTCAGCACGAGTACTTTTACCTAAATGCCATTTCCCAACTAAGAAACTCTGATAACCAAGGTCCGCTAAATACTCCGGCATGAGCTTCTCTTCCAAAGGCAAGCTAATATTTGAATTCTTACTAATAGGCCTTATTACGCCTAAGGACGCTGGCGACTTACCGGTCATAAGAGCCGCTCGGGTTGGACTGCAACTTGGTTGAGTGTAAAAACGGTCCAGTTCGATACCAGCCTGAGCTATCTGGTCTATGTTTGGAGTTGATATTTCGCTGCCATGATAGCCAACGTCGTTCCACCCCAAATCATCAGCCATAAGTATAAGAACATTCGGCCTGTCTGCTCCGTGAGTCACTAAAGACAGGGACCAGGCTGCTATTACTGTTATTAGACGGTAGATCACTTTAGTAGATATCAGAGTGGCCATTGACCTTCCTTTTTTAGATTCTTTATTTTTTCTGTAGCCCTTAAGACCAAAGGGTGATTGTGATTTTGACAGCCCTTGATATAGCTTTCGCGACTCTGCAGGGCCTCCCAGTAAGCAAGTACAGCTAAGCGGCTAGGTGTGAAAACATCTAGCCAATCGCCTTCGTTAAGTCGATCGAAGATCACCATCATGCCAACATCTGCAAGCGTAAATTGATGCCCACAAATCCAAGGGCCACCGCTACTAGATAACTGCCCCTCCAATTCGTCGAGGTGGTCAGACATCGCAGCCCAAGATTTATGGATCATATTCTGCAACGGCTTGAGTCGAAGGGTCCTATCCATTCCTTGCAAGCGCATTGCCAAGAAAAATACTGGTCGGATCTTCATTCGGTGAAACAACAAACCCTCCAATATTCTATAGGTGGGAACGTGTTTTATCATTGCAGCAAAAATTGGAATAGTGAGTCCCGGCACAGCGTTTGCCGCTGTTTGCGTTGCATTGTTGATAGGGTCGTCGCCTAACAACGAGCTTTTATGAAGCCATTGATTCATTATTAGGAGCTGAGAGTCATCCGCAGGAACTAACAATGTTTATTTATCAACTTGTTCGACTATATATTTTAGTTGTTCATGGGATTCGTAGATGGGGTTACCATTATGGAAGAGTACTGGCACAGTAGCAGCAGGGTTGACCTTAAGAAATCCGCGACTGATGTTTTCGTAGCTTCCTGTTTCGATTAAATCAACGTGCTTACTGGTATAGGTAACATCGTATTCAGCCAAACACACCCTCAGCTTTTTGGAGCACAGAGAAAATTGGTTGTTGTAGAGAATCCATATGTTCTCGTGAGAAAGCATAAGTTCTGCATTTAGGCCTGCTTTAACAGAAAAAGTTTTTCGCTGAGAGCGCTTATAAAAAAGACATGCCGCCAGCATCACAACGCCGCTAAATAAATACAACATTTGATTATCCTCCGCGCTTTACAGAACGTTCCTGCTTGCCAAATTTTAAGTCTTTGGCTAAATCAATCCTTCATAGCTACCACCATCAAGCTGTAGATTTTGCCCTGAGATAAAACCCGCTTGAGCACTGCATAAGAATGCACACGCGTCGCCAAACTCTTCTGGTAAACCCAATCGTCCAGCGGCAATGGTACCTGCTATCTGTGCGTATGCTTCCTCGACAGATATGCCCTGTAATTCGGACTGCATTTCCGCCATAAACTTTTGTCGATCAGTATTGATCCGTTCTGGCAGCATATTGTTTATGGTTACATTGGCATGGGCTACTTCCACTGAAAGTGCTTTGCTCACAGAGGTCAACCCTGCGCGAGCGCCAGTGGACAGCCCCATAGGTGCTTTGGGTGTTTTAACCATGGCGGAAGTGATATTTACAATGCGTCCGAATTTACGTTCAACCATACCGTCGAGTACTGCGCGAATCATCAAGATGTGGGTAATCATGTTGGCTTCTAAAGCACTGATCCAAGCTTGATAATTCCACTCGGCAATTTTACCCGGCGGGGGTCCTGCGTTATTGGTAATCAATATGTCGGGTGCAGTGCAGGCACTCAACAAACTGTCCCTGGTGCTTTCCTTGGTTATGTCGCCTATTACACTCTGAACATTTACGCCAAATTTTGAACAGCTACCTACAACTTCTTTAAGCGCTTCTTCATTGCGTCCGTTAATGGTGACATTCACGCCTTCGCGAGCAAGAGCTATGGCGCATGCCCGACCTAAACCTCTACTCGATGCGCATACAATTGCGTTTTTCCCCTGAATACCTAAATCCATTTGTTTAGCCTCTTAGCTCTTCTTATCAATTTCGCCGAGCATAAAATCTCGCGCCAGTGCCTGCGCGCGTTTTCGCACTAACTGTTGTTCGCTTGCACTCACATCAGCTAAGTGCAATATGTATGGCTCCAGAGCCGCCCAGCCCAGTTCAATTGCAACCGATAACGCAAAACGGGCTTTTGTGTCTATTGGCACATTGCCGTCTGGGAAATTACGTGTGACATAGCGGCGCGCCTCCATAGGCACAGAGTTTGAGGTCTGCATCTCTTGGATAGCCGTATCGATGTCGCCGTCCATCACCAAACGAACAATAGACTGGAGATACTGCGCATCTTTACCAAGAGTGAGAGGCGAGGGCAGTGGATCTCCTCCAGAGCGCAGCCGAGCATTCTCATAGTGCTCCTCCGACATTTGCGCCATAGCCGCTTCTATTAACCCTTGCTTACCGCCGAAATAGTGGTGGACCTGCCCGTGATTAACCTCTGCCCTTGCTGCGACTTTACGTACGCTCATACTCTTTGGCCCTGACTCAGCTAACATTTCACAGGCGGCTTCAATCAGAGCACCTTTGACTGACGCACTACCATTTTCTGTTGGTAGTTTGCTTACATTAAAGCCCTCGTTCATCGCCAAATGTTTCCATGTTGATGGCCGGACCCCATTGTGAAGGACCCATTTCGGGGTTGTTTGGATCTCCGTCCAACGTAACGTCCACTATTTGGGGCGGGAAGGTATTATCAAAAACGTCGCCATCTGTTTGGTGTTCATGGATTTGACCAAAAGGGGACCGCCAGTAATCAAATATTTGACTGCCCTGATAATGCCTGCCAATACCCCATTCCAGCTCATAACCTTTCTTTGCTAAAATTTCGTGACCCATAAAGACATCGTCAACATTAACCATTTCAAAGGACACGTGGTTAAGACCCGGTTTGCCGTTTGATTGGCTTTGCGCAGGCAGAAAGAAAATACTGTGGTGGTCTGCAGGTTTCTCGCCACGATCACATCGAGAGAAAATACCTAACAGTGGCCCGGCTTCGCCACCGGGTTTTAGCAAGTCACTGGCAATGATGCCTAAATGACGATGGTACCAATCAAGGCTCTTTTCTAGATCTGTAGAATTCAGACCACAATGTGCATAACGTTTGATTCGTGGGAATGCACCCTTGGCAAACCGCTTTGCCTGGTTTATACGCCGGAAGTTTTCTCGCTCTATACCGCCAACGTTAAATTCTATTGCGTTTAGATCAACTTCTATCTTTCGCGGCTTGATACCAAAAACCACATCTACGCCAATGCCATCAGGATCAAAGCCACAAGTTCTGAAGCCGCCGCCCGGCGAGGCCATTTCCTCGATATCATTGAACTCATCTGAGTTCGCCAGAGACTCAAGGTCTTGCATGGAACAGGCATGAAAGGTATTACCGAGAAATTTCTTTTCGCCCAGCTTAGATACATGGATGACTGGCTGTGGGCCATCTCCAGCCATATAGAGAGTATCGTCCGTGCGCTCAGCACGGGTCATGCCAAAATCCGACAAAAATTCTTCTTGTTTATCTAGATCGGGCACCTGCAATGTTGGGAACGCCACATCGTCGACTTTGATGATAGAACTCATTTCTCACTCCAGTGATTTTGTCTGTTTGTGAATGTCTCAAATCTTGCAACTAAAGTCTAGTCAAGTGTCTAGAATTGATCCAGAATAAGGCAACACCGATTCGAGAGTGCTGGAATGTCCAATTATGATGTGGTGATCGCTGGGTACGGGCCGACAGGTGCCGTTGCTGCAAATCTATTAGGTGCCAAAGGGCACAGTGTGTTGGTGGTCGAGCCAGCCCTGACCGTTTATGACATTCCTCGGGCTGTGCACTTTGACGGGGAGGTGATGCGCATTTTTCAAGCATTAGGTTTAGGCGAAGAAATCCACAATATGGCCGCTCCCGGGAAGATGATTAAATTCGTCAATGGACGAGGCTGGACGCTTTTTCAACAAGATCTGTCCGTTGTGAAGCGCCAGCATGGCTGGCTTAACAATCTGTTTTTTTCTCAGCCACGGTTGGAAACTAGTCTACGTACTGCCCTGGAAAACCTACCAAATATTGATGTCATGCTCGGCTGGAAAGTATCCGGCGTAGATACTCATGGCACAGACAAGGGAACGGTTGACCTCCAGGTCACCTCCATGGCCGGTGAAAATTCAGACAGCCAGCAAATCACCGCTGGGTATTTACTCGCGTGTGACGGGGCAAATAGTCCGGTGCGTAAAATGCTAAAAATGGAGCAGGAAGATTTAGACTGCGATGAGCCTTGGTTGGTATGTGATTTGGAACTAGAGGAGGGTGCCCAGTTCAATCGAACGGCCATTCAGATTTGCGACCCTAACAGGCCTGCATCACTTATCCCCTGTGAGAATAATCACATCCGCTGGGAGTTCATGCTTAACAAGTCGGACGAAGTGTCTTACATGGAAGATGAAAATAATGTGCGAACCCTAATGTCTGGGTATTTGCATCATCTATCACCCGATCTGAAAAGTACTGACGGTAAGTTAATCCGAGCAAAGGTTTATACCTTCCACGCTTTGATCGCCAAAAACTTTCAGCGTGACCGAGTATTTCTGCTCGGAGATGCCGCCCACCAAATGCCGCCGTTTTTAGGTCAGGGAATGTGCGCCGGCATGCGCGATGCATACAACCTGAGCTGGAAGTTAAGCGGTGTGTTAAACGGCGATTATTCGCCAAAACTCTTAACAACATATAACACTGAGCGCCGCGTTCATGTTCGTAAAATGGTTGAGACTGCGGTGGCCCATGGCGCAATTATTCAAACAAAATTTTGGCCAAAAGCATTTGTTCGGGATACTTACCTAATGTTAGGTCGAGTTTTTCCTTGGCTGGTTAGATTTTTAAAGTTTGGTGAAGGTGTGCCATTAGGCAATGGCTTACTGATGACTGATCCCGAAGGTAAACCCACTAAACCTGTGGGTGAACCCCTGCCCCAGAGTTGGGTCACATCCACCACAAACGCCTCTGCATCACCGATCAGATCCGATGATTTGCTAACCGAAAAATTCACGGTTATTGGTTTCGGTATAGATCCGCTTTCAATTATGGCTGAGCTTAGTGACTATGACTGGCTAGACACGCTACATTTTGGTTCAGGTGGTAGTGTGCAGCAGACTGACGGAGAGATAATGAATTGGGTTGCGAAAAACAACGTTGCGGTTGCAATACTTAGACCCGATCGTCAGGTATACGGTATCTGCACATCGGCTTCATACGCTGAGGCAGAATTACCGGCGATGATCGCCAAATTGATCAAACAACTTCATTGAGACTCTATTTGCATGAGTATCCTGTACAGGGATGAGTAAACACACAGCTTGTGATAATTAACGTAATCAAAGGCGTGAATAAGATTTGCGAATTTGTTTTTTTTTACAACCTTTTTTAGAGACCTTTTGGAAGATAGGAGCTACATATATGGGATTTCGACTCGCGAATATAAACAACAGAGCAGCGCTAGTAGTTGATGAAAATTATTATGATGTGGAGCAGATATCATCTGGCGCAGTACCTAGTGATCCAATGCTGGCACTCGGAAAAATCGAAAAGCTAGCAGAACTTTATGCAGTGTTAACTTCTGGCGCTGAGAGTAGTTCGCCCACCGGTAACGTTAACGATGTAATGCTTGGACCGCCAGTGCCGCGCCCAAGCAACTCTTTTGCCATAGGCCTAAATTATCGAAATCATGCTGAAGAAGCTGGAATGGAAATCCCCCCGGCGCCCATGGTATTTACAAAATATCCATCCTGTCTAACAGGTCCCACCGGGACTGTGGAAATGCGGAGTGATTATGTGGATTTTGAAGGTGAGTTAGTGGCCGTGATTGGTAAGACTGCTAAAGATGTGTCAGTTGAAAGAGCCTTAGATTACGTTGCCGGCATTTGCATAGGACAAGATATCTCAGATCGTCCAGCCCAATTTACGTCTGCGCCGCCGCAATTCAATTTAGGTAAGTCATTTGATACCTACGGTCCAATTGGCCCTGTTTTAGTGTCTCTCGACGAAGTTGATGACGCCAATCAACTTATGTTGATTACAGAGGTTAACGGCGAGGTGCGACAGAAAGATAGCGCCAAGGATTTGATTTTTGACATACCATTTCTTGTCGCATATTTATCGCAAATTTTAACCCTGCAATGCGGTGACTTAATCTTTACAGGGACTCCCGGAGGCGTGGGGGTTATGGAAGGACGTTTTTTACGTGACGGCGATTTAGTAAAAACATCCATCGAAGGTTTGGGGACAATGGAGAATCGCTGTGTGCGAGTCAGCGATCATTCTCGCGCTAATGAGGTGCCAGCGATGATACAAGAGATACTAGATAAGAAAACTGCCGAGTAAGGTAAGGCTTAATTGAGCCGCACCGCTTGGCGCGCTTGTGTCTGAAATGCGGTGGCTTGGGTAGGGTCTATTGCAGTGGTACTATCAACTAACCAAGTAGTAACCCGAAAACACCAGCACATAGCCGCATGCGTAAAAATAAAAAAGCCAATTAGGTGGCATAGATTTTCTCCTCCTCTTTCCAATTAGTATCAACCGATATTCAATAGGTCGCAATGACCAAGGAATATATCAGTAAATTATAGGGCGCTGGTTATGACTACATTTACGATTGGAGGTTTACAACAGCCTTGTAAAGGCTAATTTGCAAAGAACTCTTTTGAGTATAAATTTTTTGGGATGACAATATTTTATGATAAACAAATTGTCGTGCAAGGCAATACCGCCTGAACATCTTGTTCAATATCTGCTATTTGCACGACAGTCTGCAGTCTCATATCGGAAGCCTTAAGTAGTCTGAATTACTTGTCCGCAGGCTTTTCAACTGGCTTCGTCGCTGGCATTGCATCCTTCGTCGCTGGCATCGCATGTTTTGTCGCTGGCATTGCATGCTTTGTCGCTGGCATTGCATGCTTTGTCGCTGGCATTTCAGCAGTAGCTGGCATTTCAGCAGTAGCTGGCATTTCAGCAGTAGCTGGCATTTCAGCAGTAGCTGGCATTTCAGCAGTAGCTGCGGGCTTTTCCTCGTGGTGACCTGCAAAAGCAGTATATGGTAAGAGCAGAGTCAAGATTATAGCTGTGAGTTTCATTCGCATTTCTCTCTAGGTGTGGAGGACAATGATGGTCCTTTGTTAGGAGCAAGTCAAAGAAGAAAGGGAGGCAGGTGACCATACCCCCAACTACCTATATGTGGGCATGGGCGGATATTTTGAGAGGTTTTGAAGCTGTAAACCAATAAGGCTTTTGAGGTGTGGTGGTAGAGCTGCCTGTGCTGAGGGGTAGGTAAGCCACCCCTATATTTAATAAAACGAACCTAAAAAATCTCTATCTACAATAATCCCATTAATATCCCTAATCATTTGGTGGTAAAAGTGGATATATAATCTGATGCCATATTAATACCTGACATGTCTGTAACGTTTTCTTTTTTTTATGGTCACAGTTATCGTGTCTCCGTCACACAGCTTCCCTGTCCCCCCTGACATATCAAAAGGGAAAACTTTAAGTGCCACCGCTGGCCCCCTAATTTGGCCATATGTGCGGCCTCCGTTGCCTACGATGGAAATCGCTCCCATTAAACTTTTCTCCGATATGGTCACAGTAAAAGAAGTGTAGGACGATGCTATTTCTGCCCCGTTCAAGGGAGAAACGGAAACGATTTTTGGCGCTACCGAATCTAACGTCGCACTAACTGCCTTGCTCTTAGCAGAGTCACCATTGTCGTTATATGCAGTCACGTGATAATAAGCTGTCTGACCCTCTGTAAGATCAGTATCTGAATAAGTAACCGCTGTTTGAGTTGCCAGCCATGGTGATTCAGCGGGCTTAGAGACTTCTTATCAAATGGATTTCAATTAGAAGGTTCAGTATTCGCGAGTATGTCTGACTCTTAAGTTTGTTTAAGCGCGAAAACGCTCTATTCAAAAATATGGGTTGATAGAATATTGCAACTGAGGGTGTGCTTTTAGTACCCGTGAGCGTATCAGTGGCTTAAAGTTTTGCTCTAAGTATCTGATTTTTAGAGTGTAAATGGCGGAAGAGGTAGGAGTCGAACCCACCAGGCACGTATTCGCACCTCAACGGCTTTGAAGGCCGCGCACCCCACCGGGAGCGACGCTCTTCCGAGAAGCATTGTACGCGTAACGGTTAACCTATGGCTATGTCCATCTTCTGGAAATAACCTTTCACCTTTATGAATAGTTGCTAAAAAGCCGCTCGAAAATGGGTAAAATTTGTCGTCGCGAAATTGCTGTCTTAGATAAAGCCCTCTATGGGCGGGCCGTCTAGGTTTGGGGCGTATTATCTATACGGGGATATGCGTGCCGGAAGCATTGGTGCTCACCGGGTTTTGTGCCACATGGGGGAATATTTCCTTGAACAGGCTCAACATATTTTGTGTTGAGCGCCTGTCTGCTGCTTCATGCAGGCGTCCTGGTGGTCCTAGTCGTGGCGGTAGTGCAAAGCCATGTGGGGTTTTAGCGTGGTGATGGAAGCTCCAATCTACCCCTGCCTCATCCATTTCAGCGAAGAAGCGTTGCTTGCTCTCATCGGATACCAAGTGATCGTATGCGCCGTTTTCAATGACGATAATGGTATCTGTATTGTGGTTATTTGGGCTTAACTTGAGAGCTGGTCGCTCCGCGCCATAGTGGCCTGGGTTTGGGTCTTCGCCGGTTTGTAGTAGCCCGTGAAAAGACACTACGCCAGATAAGTTGAGTCCGCCGCGAACGCCCTCTATGACCGCCATGCCGCCAAAGCAATAGCCAATGGCTGCGGGTGCAGTATGGGATTCCACGGATGCTTCGGCTAGGCCTGCGTTGATCCAAGCGCCTAGCAACCCACGGAAGTATTCGTGGTGGTGGTCTAGCCGCACCATGGCTTTGAAGCATTTGTTTTGAAAGCCTTGGATCTTTTCCGGGTCGGTTGGGAAATCGCGCTCACCGTCTGGTACGTCTGCGCCATACATATCGATGGCTAGGCCAACAAAACCAACTCTGGCTAAGTATTCGGCTACGTCTACATCAAAGGACTTTAGCCCTTGATAGTTGTGAATCACGATGACCAATGGGCGCGGGCCAAGTTCAGCGGCAGGGGCTACCAGATTTGCTGAGTAGTCATTGCCGCGGAAGTTGATGCTCATAGGTTTTCTTTGCAGGCTTAAGTCTTTGTCCCACAGTTGTGTATTAGTCATTGGGTCTCCCTGGATCTCTTTGTAATTATGCCGTGCACGGTTAGGGATAGGTGCCTAGAACAATGCGTTGATTTTCTTGTCTGCGCGTAAAGCCTTTGCCGTCAAAATATTCCAGTACGTCTATGGCTACATTTCTGCCAATGTTGGTATGGTCGCGAAATTCTCTTACGGTGAAGGCTTTGGTCTCTGAGTCACGAGCCGCCAACGACCTTATGTCTTCAGCGATTTCTACCAACTGCTTGGGTAGGTAATAGCGGTGGCTAGCAATGTTCACCATCAGGCCGCGCTTGACCAATTCGTTCATGCTCCGCTCTAAATCTTGCTGAGGTTTGCGCATGGTTTTCGAGAGGTCGCCGGTGCTGGGGGGTTGCTTGGTGTCTAGAACTTTCTCCAATCGCTCCCATAAATTGAGTAGCGGAGCGGGCAGATCTATTTTGGCCCCTTGTAATTTATATACGCCGCCGGTGTAGTCCAGCGCTTTTTCGTTGACCAATTCGTTTAAAAGCATTTGCCTGAAAAGGTTAGGCACTGCGACGAATTCGTTCTCTTTCAATCCTTGTTCGTTTTTTGCATTGCTCGTGAAGTCTACAACGCGCGCTTTTAGCTGTAGCCAGTGAGTTTCCGTGATGGCGATTTCACCGCTCCGACGAAGGCTTTTTGCTTCGATTATTGATTGGAATTTTTCGTCACCCAAATGCCAGAAATCGGCAAATTCTGCCAAATTGGCGGGGCCTTCAGCGAGTAGCTGGTCCAGACACTGTTCTGGGTTGCTGTTGGTATGTGCTTTGAGTTTGCTCAGACGCTTCGCATCATTTCTTCGACTTTGGTTGTCGTTGTCTGCGTAGATGACTTCTCCGCCGCCTAGGGTTAAATCCAAACTTTGATCGCGCAGTACGATTCGGTCGCCTTGGTGGCAGGGCAGAGACTCGTCACAGAGGATGTCTGCAATAAGGTTGCCCGGGTCTAGCTTGTGCAGGGTTGCCAATCTGCCGGTGCTATGGCTAGTGGCGTGATAGATGTGTATGGGTGTCCAATTCTTAATCGCCCGAGGAAAATCTTTATTCGCTTCCAACTTTATTGTTAAGTTTTTATAGCCTTGGCTGGGTTGTTGAATGATCCAGTCGCCACGCTCTACTTCGTCAATGCCGGTAATATTCAGCGCGCATCTGTCGCCGGGGGTAGATTGCTGCACTTCTTTGTCTTGTGCGCGAATGCTGCGAATGCGTATTTTTTTACCGCTTGGGTAGTGAATTAGCTGTTGGTCTACTTCAACTGTGCCGGCATGTACGGTGCCTGTGACCACTAGCCCTACGCCTTTTACTGTGAAGGAGCGGTCTATGGCTAACCTGAATTGTTTCTGGTTTTGCTCGGCGCGACTGGGGTTGGCTCTGCTCCGCAGGTGGGACAAAAGATTTGCTGTGCTTGCGGGGCTTTCAATAGAGGTTTGAAAAATCTCGGCGTTTTCTAAGAAGCTCGAGCCCACTAAATTTTTAATTTCGCCCATACAATCTGCGATGCGCGCATCATCAACTCGGTCACACTTGGTTAAGGCAATGGTGCCCTCGTTTACGCCGATTAAGCGCAGTATTTCTAAGTGTTCCCGACTTTGCGGCATAGGCCCGTCATCTGCGGCTATGACCATTAGCGCGTGTTGGTGACTAGCAACACCGGCAACCATATTGTGAATAAACTTGTGGTGGCCGGGCACATCAACGAAACCAATGTCGCCTTCGTCGATATAGGCAAAGCCAAGATCAATAGTGAGTCCACGTTTTTTCTCTTCAACAAGGCGGTCGGTTTCTACTCCTGTAAGTGCTTTGACTAACGAGGTTTTACCGTGATCGACATGGCCTGCTAGGGTGATGATCATGATTTGAGGTTGCCCAGCTGGGCACAAAGTTCGTCAATGTGGTCGGCGCCGCGCATATCTAACAAAACGCTATCGTCGCGTATTCGACCTACCACTGGGATATCTAAATTCCGCAGTGCTTTGGCTATGCTGTCAGGACTGATGCTTGGGTGGGTTATCTGTAGAGCCAAGCTTTCTATGGTTTGATCTGGCAGGGCGCCACTACCGATTTGAACTTTGCTGGCAACGACAGCGCTCTGATAAGTGTCTGGCAGGCTTGCACTGACTTGTGCTGCCCGTGCAGTTAGTTCGTGCTGGGTTAATTGCAGTGTGCGCAGCAGAGGCAGGTGTTTGTGCAGTGACTCTGGGTTTTCATAAAGTTTCAGTGTCGCTTCTAGCACCGCCAAAGTGATTTTGTCTGCGCGCATAGCCCGCTTCATGGGATTTTTGCGAATCTGCTCGATAAGTTCACGCTTGCCAGCAATGATGCCGGATTGCACACCGCCTAATAATTTGTCACCGCTGAAGGTCACTAAATCTATACCCTCCGCTAACACCTGCTGTGGTGTGGGTTCTGCAGGAAGACCCCAGTGGGTGAGGTCGACTAGACTGCCGCTGCCCAAATCTATGCAGCTGGGTACGCCGCTGGCTTTGGACATTCTGGCTAAATCTTCGGGGCCAACGGATTCGGTGAAGCCTTGTATGTAGAAATTGCTCGGGTGGATTTTCAGTAGCATTGCTGCGCGGTCTAAAACTTCTTCAAAATCTGACGGCCTGGTGCGGTTGGTGGTGCCAATTTCTAGCAGCGTGCAGCCTGAACGACTCATCAATTCTGGCAGGCGAAAGCTGCCACCAATTTCCACTAATTCGCCGCGAGATACAGGTACTTCTTTATTTAACGCAAAAGTGTTGAGCACAATCATCAGTGCGGCGGCGTTGTTGTTAACAATTGTCGCGGCTTCGCAGCCGGTTAAGCTGCAAATACGTTGCTCAACAATAGCGTCTCTGTCGCCGCGGCGTCCTGCGGTAATGTCGTATTCTAAATTCATCGGCCGTGTAACCAATGGCTCTATGTCTCGCCATAGTTCGCGGCTCAATAGAGCCCGGCCCAAGTTGGTGTGAATAATTGTGCCGGTGAGATTAAAGATAGGCGTGTAGCCAACTTTGCCCAGCTGGTCTTTGATCGCATGATCATAGCCAATGGGGGTCACAGCCCAGTCAGGAACGCTTTTATTCTTGCGCATGTTTTGTTGCAGTTCGCGGATGGCGTTTTTGACAGTTTGCAATCCGTACTCGTTCAGTAGGTTGGTTAATTCTGGCGCTTGGAGCAAGCTATCTACCGACGGTAGATCTCGAAGTTCAGGCATGCTGGTACTCAAATATTTCTGTTGACTATGCGTCGTACTATACGTCGATTTTTCTTTTGGAGTTTACATTCATTCCTGCTTATTTAGGGTTCTATTAAATGCTCAACATGGGATTAGCGTGAGTGACAATGTACAACAGGCTAGCCCTGTTAGGTTATGTCTTGAGGGTCGATGGTTTATGGTTGACATTTAAAGTGTAAAGAGGAATAGGGCTATGACAGAACAAAAAGGGCAGGTCGCTTTTATTGGCTTAGGTGTTATGGGCTATCCGATGGCCGGACATTTGGTTAAGCAGGGTTACTCGGTCAGTGTGTATAACCGCACAGTGTCAAAGGTCCAGTTGTGGTGCGCAGAATATGCCGAGCATGCCGCAGCGCAGAATCTTAATTTACAGGCGTGTATGACGCCTGCCGATGCGGCCAAGGGCGCTGATGCCGTGTTTGTTTGTGTGGGTAACGATAACGATGTTCGCCAAGTGATAATGAGCGAGCAAGGCGTGCTCAATGGGATGGAATCAGGAACGTTGTTGGTGGATCACACGACTGCCTCTCAAGATCTTGCTTTAGAACTCAATGCTGCTTGTGGCGCGCGCGGTTTGGGTTTTCTTGATGCACCAGTTTCCGGTGGTCAAGCGGGTGCCGAGAATGGCGCATTGACTGTTATGGTGGGTGGCAGTGACAGCGATTTTGCGAGGGCCGGCAGTTACTTTGAAGCTTATGCCAAAAAGTATGCGTTGATGGGCTCAGCTGGCGCCGGACAATTAACAAAGATGGTCAATCAAATATGTATTGCTGGGGTGCTCCAGGGTTTGTCTGAAGGGGTGCATTTTGCCCAGCAGGCCGGGCTAGATGTAGGTAAGGTCGTAGATGTTATTTCTCAAGGGGCTGCTCAGTCTTGGCAGATGAATAACCGCGCCACCACAATGGCCGAAGGTGAATACGAGTTTGGCTTCGCGGTAGATTGGATGCGCAAAGATTTATCCATTGCACTGTCTACCGGGCGATCATTAGATGCGCGGCTGCCAATGACCGCTTTGGTAGATCAGTTTTATGCTGACGTTCAGCAAATGGGCGGAGGGCGTTGGGATACTTCTAGTTTATTGCGCAGATTAACGGCAAATAAATAGGCTTTTAGCTTGAGGGTTTTTGCCAGAAAGCGCTTGGCGCGGGCGGGTTAGTAACGCACTGAGCCTTTGCAGGCTCAGTGCGTTCTAATCAACGCAGTTTAGCGCTTCTCTAATTCAACAAAATCTCGTGTGGGGCTGCCGGTATACAGCTGGCGAGGACGCCCAATCTTGTATGGACTACCAATCATTTCGTTCCAATGTGCAATCCATCCCGGTGTTCTGCCTGTGGCAAATATCACGGTGAACATTTCAACTGGAATGCCAATGGCTTTCAAGATAATGCCTGAGTAGAAGTCCACATTCGGGTACAGGCGCTTTTCTACAAAGTACTCGTCTTCGAGTGCAATGCGCTCTAATTCGCGAGCCATAGCTAGAATAGGATCGTTTTCTACGCCCAGTTCTTCCAATACTTCGTGGCAGGTTTGCTGCATTACTGTAGCGCGAGGGTCGTGGTTCTTATAAACCCGGTGACCAAAGCCCATGATTCGGAATGGATCATTCTTATCTTTGGCTTTGCGGATGTATTCTGGAATGTTGTCCACGCTGCCGATGTCATCGAGCATGTTCAACACAGCTTCGTTAGCGCCACCGTGGGAGGGTCCCCAAAGCGCAGCGATGCCTGCGGCAACACTGGCGAAAGGGTTAGCTCCAGTTGAGCCTGCCAAGCGTACGGTAGAGGTAGAAGCATTTTGTTCATGGTCAGCGTGCAATAAAAAGATGCGGTCCATTGCGCGAGCCAAGATTGGGCTGACTTTGTATTCCTCGCAAGGTGTAGCAAACATCATGTGCAGAAAGTTTTCTGCATAACCCATGTCGTTGCGTGGGTAGATGAAGGGCTGACCTTGTGAGTGCTTGTAGCTCATTGCTGCCAGAGTAGGCATTTTGGCAATTAGGCGGTGGGCTGTGATTTTACGATGTTCTTCATCGTCGATGTCTAATGAATCGTGGTAGAAGGCAGATAATGCGCCAACGACACCACACATTATGGCCATTGGGTGGGCGTCTGGGCGGAAGCCTTGGAAAAATGTGCGTAGCTGTTCGTTAACCATGGTGTGGTTTTTGATGGTGCTGACAAACTCTTCTTTTGCCGTTCCTGAAGGCAGTTCGCCATTTAGCAGCAGGTAGCAAAGCTCTAGGTAATCTGATTTTTCTGCCAGTTGCTCAATAGGGTAGCCTCTGTGCAAAAGTATGCCTTGATCACCGTCGATGTAGGTGATGCCCGATTCGCATGCGGCTGTAGAGACAAAGCCTGGATCGTACGTGAAGTAGCCTTGACCGGTGAGCTTGCCAACGTCAATGACGTCTGGTCCTAAGCTACCGGAATAGATGGGTAGTTCGATTGGTGCATCGACCCCCTCGATAGCGAGTGTTGCGTGTTTGGTTGTCTGATCAGCCATTGTTCTTCCCATTTGTTGCTCCGCGATAAATGGCGGAGCTATTTCTAATTGTTGGTCCACGCAATATTGCTTTTATTATAGATGCGTGGATGTGAGCATATACGTTTGGTACGAGGTTGCTCCATTTTTTGTGCAGGTCAAAAAACTGCAGGGTGCAATGATTGACGAAACTGAGTTAATTTTCCAGTTTGACAAACCAGTAGTTAGCTCTTTTGGAGATATTTCTTAGACTTTATTTACTCATGGCAGAATTGGATCTAGATTTTAGTTTGCTCCGGTGGCACCTTATGATTGATTAAAAGCAAAAGATATCGGACGCAGGCCCGAGATACGGTAAAAAAGTGGCAGAATGTTGCTACTTTCTTGTGACATAGCTTGGCTTTGATGCTCGAGGCTACTAAAATACCGCGCCGGCCGATCTCCAGCGCTTGAACTGAGTCTCCGACAGCTTCGCGAGCAGCTCAATACACTTGATTCGATAACTAATTTTGGGATAGAGAGAATGAAGACAGATAGACCTGTCAACTTGAACTTGCTTGTGTTCAGTTTTCCATTGGCCGCAATTGTGTCCATTACGCACCGTATTACCGGAGTTATGTTATTTGTGGGTGTGGCTTTCGCCCTCTACGCATTACATTTGGCGACGTCGTCCGAGCAGGGTTTCGTTGCTGCAAAGATGCTAGTTGCGCAGCCTTTAGGCAAGTTTATCTTGCTGGGGCTCATCGCAACCCTGACCTTTCACATCATTGCCGGTTTAAAGCACCTGCTTATGGATTTTCACGTAGGTGATACTATAGGCGCAGCCTATGCGGGCTCCATCGCAGTGATTGTTCTTACCGTCATCGTTACAGCCGCAATAGGAGTCGTATTATGGTAACTCAGGTACTTAACCTTACACGCAGCGGTTTATCTGACTATGTAGTACAGCGCGCTACAGCGGTTATTTTGACGGTTTATACCTTTTGGGTCATGGGTTTCTTCTTGCTCACGCCTGAAATGACTTACGCGATTTTAGTTGGTTTCTTCTCTAGCGCTCCAATGCAGATAGCCAGTACTTTGGCGGTTTTGTCCACCGTTGCTCACGCTTGGATCGGCATGTGGACTATTGGAACTGACTACCTGCTAGAAGCTCACGTAGGCAGTTACTCCACGGTCATTCGCTTTGCGTACCAAGCCGCGTGCTTACTCGCGCTATTTATTTATCTGGTCTGGGCACTCCGTCTAGTCTGGCAATTTTAGGAAGGTTTAATGTCTCAAATTCGTAAAATGGAGTTCGACGGTCTTATCGTCGGCGGCGGTGGTTCCGGGTTGCGTGCGTCTTTGCAGCTGGCTCAATCTGGGTTGAAGACTGCTGTAATCAGTAAAGTATTCCCAACCCGATCGCACACAGTGTCTGCCCAAGGCGGTATTACGTGCGCTATTGCCAGTGATGACCCCAACGATGATTGGCGTTGGCACATGTATGACACCGTCAAAGGGTCAGATTACATTGGTGATCAAGATGCTATTGAGTATATGTGTTCAGAAGGCCCACAAGCGGTGTTCGAGCTAGAGCACATGGGCTTGCCGTTTTCTCGTACTGAATCTGGACGTATTTATCAGCGTCCTTTTGGTGGTCAGTCCAAAGGTCCCGATGATCCGACGCAGGCGGCTCGTACTTGTGCAGCCGCCGACCGGACCGGGCATGCATTGCTCCATACTTTATTCCAAGCCAACGTTAAGGCCAACACAACTTTTCTGAACGAGTGGTTTGCCGTTGATATGATAAAGAATCAAGATGGCGTAATCGTTGGCGTTATTGCTATCTGTATTGAAACGGGTGAACTTGTTCATGTCAGCTCGCGCGCAACGGTTGTTGCAACAGGTGGTGCAGGGCGTATTTACGCTTCTACTACTAACGCGTTGATGTGTACTGGTGACGGCATTGGTATGGCTCTGCGTGCAGGCGTCCCTGTTCAAGATATGGAAATGTGGCAGTTCCACCCAACCGGTATTGCCGGTGCGGGTACATTGGTCACAGAAGGCTGTCGTGGTGAAGGTGGATACCTCATCAATAAGGATGGCGAGAGATTTATGGAGCGCTATGCGCCAACAGCGAAGGACCTTGCCGGTCGTGATGTTGTTGCACGTTCTATGGTCATCGAAATTCTCGAAGGCCGTGGCTGTGGTCCAGATGGCGACCATGTCATGTTGAAGCTAGATCACTTAGGTGAAGATGTTTTAAACAGTCGTTTGCCAGGGATTCTTGAGTTGTCTAGAACGTTTGCTCACGTTGACCCCGTTAAAGAACCTATTCCAGTTGTACCTACCTGCCACTACATGATGGGTGGTATTCCAACTCAGGTCAGTGGCCAAGCGCTAACACAAAATGCTCAGGGCGAAGACGTCTCTGTGGAAGGCTTATACGCAGCAGGCGAGGCCGCTTGTGTATCTGTCCACGGTGCAAATCGGCTGGGCGGTAACTCGCTGTTAGATTTGGTGGTCTTTGGGCGTGCTGCAGGTATGCATATCGAAGAAGTGATGCGCCAAGGCGTAAGCTACAGAGAAGCCAGCGAGTCCGATGTTGAGGCCTCAATGGAACGCTTGAACCGTTGGAACGAATCTACTGGCGGCGAGTCTATCTTCGATCTGAAGAAAGAACTGCAGACCACTATGCAAAACAGCTTTGGCGTTTTCCGTACTGAGAAGAATATGCAAGAAGGCATGAAGTCGCTGTCTGATCTGCGCGAGCGTATTGGTCAAGCGCATCTGACAGACAAATCTTCTGCGTTCAACACAGCGCGTTTAGAAGCGTTAGAGCTAGATAACCTGCTTGAAGTCGCTGAAGCGACTGCTGTTGCGGCGGAACACCGCAAGGAAAGTCGTGGTGCTCATGCGCGCGATGATTTCCAACAGCGCGATGACGAGAACTGGTTACATCACTCTATGTACTATGCAGACGGTAAGCGCGTAAATAAGCGTGAAGTAAACTTTTCGCCAAAGACTATGGAAGCTTTTGAGCCTAAAGCTCGGGTTTACTAGACAAAGCATAAGCCAGAACATAATTTTTAATATTAGGTAATAAACAATGAAAGTAAGTGTTTATCGGTATAACCCCGATATCGACGAAGTGCCGGTAATGCGGGATGTTGAAGTGGAATTGCCTGAAGGTAAGGACCTGATGGTTTTGGACGTGCTGCATTTAATGAAGGATGTCGATCCAACTTTGAGCTTCCGTCGAAGCTGCCGTGAAGGTGTATGCGGGTCGGACGGCATTAATATGAATGGTAAAAATGGCCTAGCGTGCATTACCCCAGTTTCTGAAGTGGTTAAGCGCAATAAGTTAGTGCTCCGACCTCTGCCTGGTTTGCCAGTTGTGCGTGACTTAGTCGTAGATATGACACAGTTTTACGATCAGTATGCAAAAGTTCAGCCGTATCTGGTAAATAAGGAGCCAGCGCCATCTATTGAGCGTCTGCAGTCTCAAGAGGACAGGGCAAAGCTAGATGGTCTGTATGAGTGTATTCTGTGCGCTTGTTGTTCGACCTCGTGTCCATCTTTTTGGTGGAATCCAGATAAGTTCATTGGCCCAGCAGGGCTGCTGCAGGCTTATCGTTTTCTGGCCGATACCCGTGACACAGCGACAGAAGAACGTTTGTCGAACCTAGACGACCCGTTCAGCGTATTCAGGTGCCGTGGCATAATGAACTGCGTAAGCGTATGCCCAAAAGGTCTGAATCCTACAAGAGCTATTGGTAAGATTCGTACCATGTTGATGCAGCGCGGTACCTAAAACGGTAAACAGAAGTGTATACATAGTACGCGACCTAAAACGGCGCTTAAAACTGTACTTTGGCCTGTATACATAAATACGAAAGATGACGCATCTTGACTAACCCAAGTTGCCATATCGGCACAAATTGAATGTGCAACTGCTCGACAATTCGATGAATTCGCACATGGAATTTTGGCAAGCTGATGGGTTTGGTTAGGATCCTGCAACTTGTGACTATAGTCTCACAGTCCACTATGGCGCCTATTGAAGGTGCAGAAGAGGAAGAAATTGACCGAAGGATTCATGCAACGCATGTTGCGCAGTTCACATTTAGGTGGACAAAATGCGGCCTACATTGAAGGGTTGTACGAAAATTATCTTGAAGACCCAAGCTCCGTGCCGGAGATGTGGCGTAGTTATTTCGATACGTTGCCAATGCTCGATGGCACTATCGGCCCAGATACTCCGCATTCCACAGTGGTTCAGCATTTTGAGCGTTTAGGTCGTAATAGGCTTAAAGCTCGCCCAGAAAAAGTTTCCACGCAGATTTCCAATGAACATGAAACGCGCCAGATGCGTGTTCAAGATCTCATTGCCGCCTACCGACATCGGGGACATAAAAAAGCCAATATTGACCCCTTGGGTATGATGGAACGTCCGCCAATGCCTATTCTGGAACTGGGCTACCACCATCTTTCACCTGCGCATTTAGATGAAACCTATCAAACTGGATCGTTTCACTACGGCGATGGCAGCGCTAAGCTGCGCGATATAGTTGACGCGCTTGAGCAAACCTACTGCGGTTCCATAGGTGCTGAGTACATGCACATTGTTGATGCAGCCGAGCAGCTCTGGGTGCAGCAACGCTTGGAAAGTGGTCGCGGGCATTCTAATTTTGATGCAGCCCAAAAGCACATTATTTTGGAGCGGCTTGTTGCGGCTGAAGGCTTAGAGAAGTACCTCCATCGCCGCTATCCTGGTACCAAACGTTTTGGCCTTGAAGGGGGCGAGAGTCTCATTCCTATGCTGCATGAGTTATTGCAGCGCTTAGGTGGACATGGTGTTCAAGAGTCGGTGATTGCCATGGCACACCGAGGACGCTTGAATGTACTGGTCAACGTGCTAGGCAAAAATCCGGGTGATCTCTTTGATGAATTTGATGGCCGGGTGCACAGTGATCACGGCTCAGGCGATGTTAAATACCACCAAGGCTTCTCGTCCAATGTGATGACACCGGGCGGCGAAATGCACTTAGCATTAGCGTTCAATCCATCGCATTTGGAGATCGCGAACCCGGTGGTTGAAGGTTCAGTACGTGCGCGCCAAGATCGTCGTCGTGACTATGAAGGCGATACCGTCGTACCTATTATCATTCACGGTGACGCAGCTTTTGCGGGGCAAGGCGTGGTTATGGAGACATTCCAAATGTCTCAAACTCGTGGCTTCAAAACAGGTGGTAGCGTTCACATCATCGTCAATAACCAGATTGGTTTTACCACTCACAGACAAATTGACGCGCGCTCTACAGAGTACTGTACGGAAGTGGCGAAAATGGTTCAGGCGCCTATTTTGCACGTCAACGGCGATGACCCAGAAGCGGTTATATTTGCTACTCAGTTGGCAGCCGATTACCGCATGGAATTCCGCAAGGATGTGGTCATTGATCTTATTTGTTATCGCCGTCGCGGCCATAACGAAGCCGAAGAACCAATGAAAACTCAGCCTATGATGTATCAAAAGATACGTACGCAGAAAACTGTTTGCAGTATTTATAGTGAAAACATGGTTGCAGACGCGGTTGTCGAGCAAAGCGAAATCGATACCATGACCGAAGGCTATAGAGATACTCTAGAAGGCGGTAAGAGTGTTGCTTTGAGTTTGGTCCAAGAGCCAGACAGCAAGTTTTTTGTTAACTGGAATCCGTACTTAGGATTTGATTGGGATGCGCCAGCAGATACAACGGTTGCTGTTGCTGATTTTCAAGAAACCATGCATAAGCTGGAAAAGTTGCCCGACGGTTTTGTTGTGCACCGTCAAGTCAGCAAAATCATGGAAGACCGTCATCGTATGGCTGCCGGCGCTATGCCGGTTAACTGGGGTATGGCTGAAGTCATGGCCTACGCAACACTCGTTGACGAAGGTTATCCGATTAGACTGACCGGGCAGGATGTGGGTGTTGGCACATTTTCTCACCGCCATGCGGCCATGTTTAATCAAAAAGACGGTAAGCGCATTATTCCTCTTAATCTTTTGCGCGAAGACGTGACTTTCGACCTCTATGACTCGCTGCTCTCTGAAGAAGCAGTGCTGGCATTTGAATACGGCTACGCTACCACTGCGCCCAATACTCTTGTGGTTTGGGAAGCTCAGTTTGGTGATTTTGCTAACGGTGCCCAGGTTGTAATCGACCAATTTATTAGTTCTGGCGAGACCAAGTGGTCGCGTTTGTGTGGCCTGACTATGTTGCTTCCGCACGGTATGGAAGGTGCTGGTCCCGAGCATTCGTCGGCCAGGCTAGAGCGCTTCTTGCAGATGTGCGCAGAGCACAATATGCAAATTTGTGTGCCTTCTACGCCAGCCCAGATATTTCACATGTTGCGTCGCCAGGCCATTCGACCAACGCGTAAGCCGTTGATTGCCATGACGCCAAAGAGCTTGTTACGACACAAGCTGGCTGTGTCCAGCCTTGAAGATCTCTGTGAGGGCACGTTCCAAAATGTCATTGGCGAGACTAATGACATAGATGTGAAGAAAATAGATCGCTTAGTGTTGTGCAGTGGCAAGGTCTACTTTGACCTGTATGAAGCCAGGGAAGCGGCTGGGCTTGAGAATGTTGCACTGGTTCGAATAGAGCAACTTTACCCATTCCCGCAAAAGGCGTTTACCGAAGAATTCAACCGGTACGCAAATCTTGGTCGAGTCGTATGGTGCCAAGAAGAACCTATGAATCAGGGTGCTTGGTATGCGATCCAGCACCATTTGCGCCGAGTTACGAAACGAGGTGCACCGGACTTGTCCCTGCAATATGCCGGGCGCACTGCGTTTGCGGCTCCTGCGGTAGGTTATGCCAGTGTGCATATAGAACAACAACAAAAATTAGTTCAGTCAGCTTTGGTTGGCGAAACTTCAGACGACGAGGACAGCGGGAAGTAATTATGGAAATCAAAGCACCCACATTTCCGGAATCCATTGCCGATGGCAGTGTTGCACAGTGGCATCATCAACCTGGCGCTTTTGTCGCCAGAGACGATCTGCTAGTGGATATAGAAACTGATAAAGTTGTGATAGAAGTTTATGCGCCTGAGGATGGCGTGTTGGAAGCTATCCTTAAGCCAGAGGGCGAAACTGTTCTTTCTGAAGAAGTTATCGCGTACTTTCAACCGGGCAGCCAGGATGCTGGCACTACTGCAGCGCCGGCTGTTGATAACAGTGAAGCAGATTCCGGTGATCAATTTGCGAGTCCCGCGGCAAAGAAAATGGCATCTGAAGCAAATATAAGGATCAGCGCAATTACGGGTACTGGTCGCGATGGCAGAATAACAAAAGAAGACGTCGCTCAAGCTGTGGCCAAGCCAGGAGCTACAGAGAAAACGAGTGCACCTGAAAGTAGTCCTGCATCAGCGGCCACTCCGACGCCTGCTGTAACGTCTGTGAGCGAAGACGAAACACCAGCAGGTGAGCGGGTAGAGCGGCGCGTGCCTATGACTCGATTGCGCGCCAGTGTTGCTAAGCGCTTGGTTGAAGCACAGCAAAATGCAGCCATGTTGACGACCTTTAACGAAGTCGATATGGGGCCAATTATGACCTTGCGGGCGAAGTACCAAGGTGAATTTCAGGCGGCTCATAACGACACCAGACTCGGCTTTATGTCGTTTTTTGTGCGTGCTGCAACAGAGGCTTTAAAGCGCTTTCCTTCGGTCAATGCCAGCATTGATGGCAGCGATATCGTTTATCACGGCTATTATGATATTGGCGTGGCGGTATCTACAGACAGAGGCTTAGTTGTGCCAGTGGTCAGAGATACTGACGCATTGAGTCTAGCGCAGATTGAAGATCAGATTTCCGCTTATGGCGGCAAGGCGCGGGCTGGTAAATTGGCTCTTGAAGATATGGCCGGTGGCACCTTTACCATTACTAATGGCGGCATTTTCGGCTCTATGCTGTCTACGCCTATCCTTAATGCACCGCAGACCGGTGTGTTGGGTATGCACAACATTCAAGATCGCGCAGTTGTAGTAGATGGCGAAATCGTCATTAGACCTATGATGTATTTGGCACTTTCCTACGATCATCGCCTGATAGACGGTAAAGAAGCTGTGCAGTTTTTGGTCGCAATAAAGGGTATGTTGGAAGACCCAGCACGCATACTTCTGGAGCTTTAATATGAGCGATGCATACGACGTTATAGTTATTGGTGGTGGCCCAGCCGGTTATCACGCAGCAATTCGGGCAGCACAGCTTGGGATGAAGACCGCTTGTATCAATAAGATGATTAACAAGCATGATCAGCCGGTGCTTGGCGGCACCTGTTTGAACTGGGGCTGTATTCCATCTAAAGCTTTGTTAGATGCGTCCCACAAGCTGCATGAGGCTCAGCATCAGTTTGCTGATTTAGGTATTAAAGTATCCTCGGTTAGCGCTGACGTGCCAAAGATGATTGCGCGCAAAGACGAAGTTGTCGCCGGGTTAACTGGCGGTGTTGCGGCACTGTTCAAAGGCAACGGTGTCACATCACTGGAAGGGTCAGGTCGGTTATATGGTAACTGCCAGGTAGGTTTTACCCCTCACGGTGGTGAAGAGCAGATGCTTCAAGGCACAAATGTGATTTTAGCGCCAGGTTCTGTTCCCGTTGATATTCCGCCAGCTCCCATGACCGACGACCTAATTGTTGATTCAACCGGCGCGTTAGAATTCACGAGCGTGCCTAAACGGTTAGGTGTTATTGGCGCCGGTGTCATTGGCTTGGAGTTGGGTAGCGTTTGGAACCGCTTAGGTTCCGAAACCGTGGTGCTAGAAGCCATGGACGAATTTTTGCCGATGGCCGATAGCCGGGTAAGTCGAGACGCTTTGCGTATCTTTAAGAAGCAAGGCCTAGACATTCGCTTGGGCGCTCGGGTGACGGGCACCGAAGTTAAAGCCTCTGGCAAAAAGAAATTTGTTGCTGTTACTTTTCAAGATAAAGATGGTGAGCACGTTGCAGAGTTTGATCGCTTGATTGTTGCCGTTGGGCGACGTCCCTATACGGAAGGCCTACTGGCGCCAGATTCTGGTGTCAATTTAGATGAGCGCGGCTTCCTCTACGTGAATGATTTGTGCGCCACCGATGCGCCAAATGTTTATGCTGTTGGCGATGTTGTGCGTGGCCCTATGTTGGCCCACAAAGGCATGGAAGAGGGCATTATGGTGGCCGAGCGCATCGCAGGTCATAAGCCAATGGTTAATTATGAAACAGTGCCAAGTGTCGTCTATACGCATCCTGAAATTGCTTGGGTGGGTAAGACCGAACAGCAGCTCAAAGCCGACGGCGAGGAGTTTAGAGTAGGTATGTTCCCATTTGTAGCGAATGGTCGCGCACTTGCAGCAAACGATAACGATGGCATGGTTAAAGTCATAGCTGATGCTAAAACAGACCGTATATTAGGCGTTCACGTGCTCGGTGCTCAAGCATCTGAGTTAATAGCACAAGCGGTGATAAGCATGGAGTTTAGTGCGTCTGCAGAAGATCTAGGGTTGATTATGTTTGCTCACCCAACATTATCGGAAGGTATGCATGAAGCTGCGCTAGGCGCTGCTGGGCATGCAATTCATATGATCAATAAGCCTAGTCGCGCTCAGAAGTAAGCTGCGCTGACTAGGTGGTAGAGGGAGCAGTGAGTCTGAAGGTGGGGCGTTACTGCTTTTTTTGCTACTGAGCTTGGAGATGAGCTTAGAGAGGAGCTCTACAAAAAGTTCACAGAACAGTAAAGAAAACAGTTTTTACAAAGACCGCTTAGATAGAAAAAGCATGCCTAGAGGCTGTCAAGGAAGTTGAGTGCAGCGAAAGTTGCCTCGCACGCAGTTAATATTCACAACGCTCTAATGAGCTAAAACTAAGGGAGGATTGCCTCGCCCATGAACTTACATGAGTATCAGGCCAAAGGCCTATTTGCCGAATACGGACTACCGGTTTCAGAAGGGTATGCAGTAGACACTGCAGACGAAGCTGTTGCGGCAGCAGAGAAAATTGGCGGTAGCCGCTGGGTCGTAAAGGTCCAAGTTCACGCGGGTGGACGAGGCAAAGCTGGGGGCGTCAAGGTAGTTGATTCCTTAGATGAAATTCGCGCGTTTGCCGATCAGTGGGTAGGTAAAAATCTAGTCACCATTCAGACAGATGAAAACGGGCAGCCAGTAAGTAAAATCTACGTTGAAAGCTGCACTGATATCGAAAAAGAGCTTTATTTGAGTGCAGTAATTGATCGTGGCAGCCGCCGCGTTGTATTTATGGCTTCAACTGAAGGCGGCGTTGAGATTGAAACTGTTGCTGAAGAAACGCCAGAAAAAATTCTTCGTGCAACCATAGATCCATTTGTTGGCGCACAACCTTATCAAGGACGTGAACTGGCTTTTAAACTGGGTCTAGAGGGCGTACAAATTAGACAGTTTGCCAATCTATTTATGGGGCTGGCCAAGTTGTTTGAAGAAACAGATTGTTCACTGTTAGAGATTAATCCTCTTGTAGTGACTACTGACGGCAACATTCATTGCCTAGATGCAAAGATCAATATTGATGGCAACGCGCTTTATAGACAAAGCACCATTGCAGAGATGAATGATCCCTCTCAGGAAGACGAGCGCGAAGCTCAAGCTGCTGAATACAACCTCAACTACGTTGCATTAGAGGGCAATATTGGTTGCATGGTGAATGGCGCAGGTCTTGCTATGGGCACAATGGACTTGGTTAAGCTGCATGGCGGCAATCCAGCTAACTTCCTAGATGTGGGTGGTGGTGCGACTAAAGAAGCAGTTTCCGAAGCGTTTAAGATCATTCTTTCTGACCAAGCTGTGCAAGCTGTGTTGATCAACATTTTTGGTGGTATCGTAAGTTGCGCAACCATTGCCGAAGGTATTATTGGCGCGGTGCAAGAAGTGGGTGTTGAAGTGCCTGTTGTTGTGCGGTTTGAAGGTAATAACTCAGAGCTGGGCAGAAAAACATTGGCCGATAGTGGGCTGAACATTATTCCTGCAGATTCATTGGTTGATGCTGCCGAAAAAGCAGTTGCCGCAGCCGGAGGAAAGTCATGAGCATATTGATCAATAAAGATACCAAGGTTATCTGCCAAGGATTTACTGGTTCTCAAGGCACGCTGCACAGTGAGCAAGCTCTGGCATATGGTACTCAATTAGTTGGAGGTGTAACGCCGGGCAAAGGTGGCACAACGCATTTGGGCCTTCCTGTATTCAATACCGTTGCTGACGCAGTAGCTGCGACCGGCGCAACTGCAACTGTTATCTACGTGCCAGCTAGTTTCTGTAAAGACTCTATTTTGGAGGCCTTAGATGCAGGTATTGAGCTCATCGTTTGCATTACCGAAGGTATTCCTACTCTGGATATGCTGGCAGTCAAGGCGCGCCTAGAGTTAACCGACGCGCGCATGATCGGACCCAATTGCCCAGGTGTTATCACACCAGGTGAGTGCAAGATTGGCATCATGCCAGGCGACATTCACCTGCCAGGTAAAGTGGGTATTGTTTCTCGCTCTGGCACATTGACCTACGAAGCGGTTAAGCAAACTACCGATCGTGGCTATGGTCAAAGCTCCTGTGTAGGTATTGGTGGAGACCCAATTCCCGGCAGCCATTTTATCGACATCCTCAAGTTATTTGAGGCCGATGATCAGACTGAAGCCATAGTCATGGTGGGTGAGATTGGTGGTAATGCGGAAGAAGAGGCTGCGGCCTTTATCAAAGCTCATGTCACTAAGCCAGTTGTTAGCTATATCGCGGGCGTTACAGCGCCTCCAGGTAAACGCATGGGCCATGCCGGTGCAATTATCGCGGGTGGTAAAGGTACTGCGGACGACAAGTTTGCTGCACTTTCTGATGCTGGCGTGCGCACCGTACGCAGCTTGGCAGAAATTGGTGAAGCACTGGCCGAAGTAACCGGCTGGAAATAGCGCCGAGTTAGTAGCTTAGGGCTGTAATTAGAGTTGGGCATCCCAGCTTGCTGGTTGCAGAGCCTTACAATTAAGACGCCTCGATTCCAAACTTTTTGGGTTGTGGCGTTTTTGTATCTGAGTCAGTTGGCCGGCAGATGCAGAAAACTCACATAAGCACAGCCCCCAAAGTGCCGGGCTTAATATCCAAATATCACTGATTAACCACTCGGCGTTGCGGTAATTGCATCAATCGACAAAAATATACTCTATTTAGAAAGCCTTGCTGTTGATTTTGTACCAGCCAACCCCATATTCGAGGCCAACTGCAACGATCACATGATGGGAAGGAAACCAAATGAGCGAAGCACAAAGCGAAACCCTTAATTTTCAAACTGAAGCGAAACAGCTGCTTCAGTTAATGATCCACTCTCTTTATTCGAATCGCGAAATTTTTCTCCGCGAATTGATCTCCAACGCCTCTGATGCCATCGACAAGTTGCGCTTCTTGTCTATAGAAGATCAAAGCTTGTTGGGCGACGACACTGAATTTCATATTGATATCTCATTTGATGCCGACGCGAAAACGCTGACTATCGTCGACAATGGCATTGGTATGAACCGTGATGAGGTGATTGCCCATCTTGGTACCATCGCCAAATCTGGCACTGCCGAGTTCTTGTCTAATTTAACCGGCGACCAAAAGTCTGACTCGCAGTTGATTGGTCAGTTTGGCGTGGGTTTTTACAGTGCCTTTATGGTGGCTGACAAAGTAGAGGTTTGCACGCTTAGCGCTCAAGGCGGCGATGGTGTGCGCTGGCAGTCCACTGGCGAGGACGCATACAGCCTAGAAGGTGCTGAAGGCCTTGCTCGTGGTACTCAGGTGATTTTGCACCTTAAAGACGATGCCCTAGATTTTGCTGAAGATTTTCGTCTGCGTAACATTGTTATTAGATACTCCGATCATATTGGTGTACCTGTGCGAATGCTCAGCCAGCCAGCGCCAGCTGAAGAGGGCAGCGAAGCCCCTGCAGCAGAATTTGAGGCAGTTAACTCGGCCCAAGCATTGTGGACGCGTTCACGCTCGGAAGTGGAAGATGCTGAGTATCAAGAGTTCTATAAGCACATATCTCACGACTTTGAAGAGCCATTGGCGTGGAGTCATAACCGGGTTGAAGGTAAGTTTGAGTACACAAGCCTAGTCTATGTGCCTAAGCGTGCGCCTTTTGATTTATACAACCGTGAAGTGCCAAAAGGCCTAAAACTCTACGTACAGCGCGTCTTTATTATGGATGACGCGGAGCAGTTTTTGCCTTTGTATCTGCGCTTTGTGAAGGGTGTTATTGATTCAAATGATCTGCCGCTGAATGTCTCGCGTGAGATCTTGCAGCAAGATGATCGGGTTACTTCCATTCGCAACGCGGTGACCAAACGAGTGCTGTCTATGCTTGAAGACATGGCTAAGAAAGACCCTGAGCAGTACCAGTTGTTTTGGGATGAGTTTGGCGAAGTTCTTAAAGAAGGTGCCGGCGAAGATTTTGCTAATCGAGCATCACTAACCAAGCTGCTGCGTTTTGCCTCTACCCATGAAAGTGTTGAGAGTGGTAAGAAAATCGTCGGCCTAGATCAGTACCTTGAACGTAAGGTAGAAGGCCAAGACACGATATATTACATCTGCGCAGAAGCCTATGAGACTGCTAGTCGCAGCCCACACCTTGAGATATTCAAGGAGCGTGGGGTAGAAGTTTTGGTGTTATTCGATCGCATTGATGAATGGCTAATGTCTTCACTAACGGATTATGAAGACACCAAATTTGTCGATGTGATGCGTGGTGATGTAACCCTGCCTGGCGAAGATGCTGCGAAAGACAGTGACGATAATGCCAAGGATAAGGACGAAGACGAACACCCTTTGGTGGAGCGTATCACAGCAGTGGTGGGAGAGAAGGTCAAAGGCGTACGTCCTTCCAAGCGTCTGACCGGGTCTCCAGCCTGTTTGGTATTGTCCGAAGATGCCATGGGTATTCAGATGCGACGCATTATGGAGGCCAGCGGTCAAAGCATGCCTGAGAGCCAACCTTACTTTGAATTCAACCCGGGACATCCGTTGGTTGAACGCTTAGAAAACGAAGCGGACGAAGACCGCTTTGCAGAGCTAGTTGGGGTGCTATTTGACCAAGCCAGCTTGGCCGAGGGTGGATCTTTGCAAGACCCTGCGGGCTACGTAGAGCGGCTAAACAGGCTGTTGCTAGAACTGCTCTAATGACTGAACTCATCTAGCGCGCTGAGCCCAGAGCCAACTACGCATTGCTGCAATATCAATGTAGGTTGGCTTTAGCCCAGCCCGTGCAGTTTATCCCTAGCGTCATTTAGCTGGGTTCCCAGCCAGGCCGGTCTCGTGGGCTTGATCAGCTATTTGCCCCCTTGTTTATCCAACTCCCCCGATATTGTCGAAAAACTTTCCCAATTTCTCCTAGTCCTTTTTGTAACGCTGTCATCATGGCGCTGTGCACTTGCCTCAAAGGCGTTGTCACCATGTGGCCTATCTAAATCCCAGTGGCCTGCCATAGCCGCTATCTATACATGGGATTTGTATGGACAATATGCACTTATTCAAACGCCCAGAGAGCTGTAGAAAATCATGCAAATAGCGATTATCGGGGGTGGTAATTTTGGCACAGCAGTTGCCAATATCGTTGCTCGCAATGGACATAAAACTCACCTTTGGATGCGCGATGCCGAGCAGGTTCAAGATACCCTGACGCACCGAGAAAATAGGCGTTATCTGCCAGGCCATAAATTACATGACATGATTCACCCAACGGGTGATTTGGCGTTAGCCGCGAAGGCGTCTTCGCTGATTTTTGTCGCCGTTCCCAGTCATAGTTTTAAGCAAGTATGTGAGCAAATTGCGCCACATATTGAGTCTTCGGATATCCTTATCAGCGCGACCAAGGGCATCTACGCGGATGGTTTCCGCCTCATGAGTCAGCTACTAGAGACGTATACGCCAAGTACTCGGGTAGGCGCAATTTCTGGGCCCAATTTTGCCGAAGAAATTGCCGATCAGCAGTATACCGGCACAGTCATCGCTACCCAAGATGCAGCAGCAGGTGCCCTGGTTCAAGAGGTGATGCGCAGTGATACCTTACGTGTCTATGCCAGTTCCGATGTCTATGGCGTGGAATTAGCCGGTGCACTGAAAAACATTTACGCCATTATCTGCGGCCTTGCTGCGGGCTTAGGTGTAGGTCAAAATACGGTTGGCTTGTTAATCACTAGGGCGTTGGCGGAAATGAGCCGGTTTGCAGTTTCTATGGGTGGAAATCCCCTTACGTTCATGGGCTTAGCCGGTGTTGGCGATCTTTTGATTACCTGCTCTTCGCCTTTAAGTCGTAACTATCAACTGGGTTTTAAAGTGGCCCAAGGGCTGTCTGTTGAGCAGGCATCTAGTAACCTTGGGAAGCTGGCTGAGGGCGTGTTTACATTAGAGGTTGTCTATATGAAGAGCAAAGAGCGTGAGGTTTATATGCCTTTGGTCGATGGGCTTTATCAGATTCTTTATCAAGGTGCGGGTATTAGTGAAGTTATCAGGCAGTTGATGGGCAGTGATGAAGGGACAGATGTAGAATTTGCCGACCCCGCAGGCTGGCTAAATATTGATTCGGGTGAGCTAGCTAAATGACACAAACAGCAGCAGCCGTAAGCGTAGGCCAGCTTATTGATCAGGTGCACCAGCATTTTGCTGACGCCAATCTCAGCTACGGACACGGCACTGACAATGCCTGGGACGAGGCTGTGTACCTAGTGCTATGGATGACCGATAGCGCAGACGATGAATCGTCCTTAGCTCTGAGCGTTAGCGCAGAACAGGTTGAAGTTATTCTTGAGCTTAGCGAACAGCGCGTTGAGCAGCGTATGCCTTTGGCCTATTTGTTGGGCTGTTGCCAGTTTATGGGTTATGAATTTTTGCTCGAACCTGGCGTAGTGGTTCCAAGATCTCCCATTGGCTATTTGCTTGATGGTCCAGATCAAGCTTGGCTGCCTAAACAGGTGCGGCGTGTTTTGGATTTATGCAGCGGTAGCGGTTGCTTGGGTATTGTCGCAGCTCACAGGTTTCCCCAGGCCGAGGTGACATTGGTGGAATTAGATCCAGTAGCAGCCGCCTTGGCTCGTGAGAATGTACAATTGCATGCCCTAGAAGACCGAGTAGTAGTGCTCGAGGGCGATGCGACGCAGCTATTTGCAGGTTTACAGCCTGGGTGGGATTTAATCATTACTAACCCTCCCTACGTGGATAAGGCCGATATGCAGGTTTTACCTGCTGAGTACCACCACGAGCCTGTGCATGGCTTGGCCGGCGGCGATGATGGCCTGCTGCTGGTAGATGAATTTTTGCGTGTATTGCCAGAGCAATTGGCGCCTAACGGTGCCTTTGTCTGTGAGGTAGGTGCCAGTTCAGGGGCGGTTAATCGTAAGCACGCGACCCTACCCATTGTGTGGCTGGATTTGCCGCACGGCGGGGAGGGTGTGTTTTTACTTGAAGGTGAAGCTTTGTGTTCTCATACTGCCGCGCGTAATAGCAGTCTTTGACTCATGAGTGCACGACAAGACACACCAGTATTCAGCAAAGGCCAGCAGGGCAATCAAAGGACGATAAATGGCGGGTAATAGCTTCGGGCAACTCTTTACAGTGACAACTTTTGGCGAAAGCCATGGCATTGCCTTGGGCGCAATTGTCGACGGTTGTCCTCCTGGGCTTGAATTGGCCGAAGAGGACATTCAGCCAGACCTAGATCGCCGCAAGCCGGGTCAGTCTAAGTACACCACCCAGCGCAAAGAGGGTGACCGTGTGCGCATCCTATCCGGTGTGTTTGAAGGGCGTACTACCGGCACGCCAATCGGTTTGTTGGTAGAAAACGAAGACCAAAAGAGCAAGGATTATGGCGCCATCAAGGACATATTTCGGCCGGCTCATGCGGATTACACCTATCAGAATAAGTACGGAATTCGAGACTATCGGGGCGGTGGTCGCTCCTCTGCTCGAGAAACCACTATGCGTGTGGCCGCTGGCGCTATCGCGAAAAAGTATTTGAAAGAACAAAATGGCATTTCTATCCAAGGTTATTTGTCTGCCATTGGGCATATCAGACCTGAGCCAATTGATCTAAATATTGTAAATGAAAATGCATTTTTTTGCCCAGATTCCAGCAAGTTAGACGAGATAGCTAAACTAATAGATAATATGCGTCGTCAAGGCGATTCCATTGGCGCTGAAGTATCTGTGCTGGCTAAAGGTGTCCCTATAGGTCTGGGCGAGCCAGTGTTTAGCCGTCTTGATGCGGACCTTGCCAGCGCGCTCATGGGCATTAATGCAGTGAAGGGTGTAGAGGTTGGGGATGGTATGGCAGTCTCCGCTCAGCGTGGCACCGAGCATCGAGATGAGATGACGCCCAATGGTTTTACCAGTAATCATGCCGGCGGCATCTTGGGTGGGATTTCCTCCGGTCAAGACATCGTATTGAAGATGGCGCTGAAGCCAACTAGCAGTTTGACCACCCCGGGCCAATCTATTGATATCCACGGCAATCCCGTTGAGGTCATCACAAAGGGTCGCCACGATCCTTGTGTAGGAATTCGCGCAACACCCATTGGTGAGGCCATGGTGGCTTTGGTCTTGATGGATCATTTGCTCAGGCACCGTGGTCAGATGGGCACTGCTCCGGGCCTAAAGTAGCCCTTTTAAGGCTTGTCTGAATCAACCATAACTGGGCCTATGCAAAAGTAACTATGCCTAGTTAAATCAGGGCGACTTAATCTGCGTCTGCGGAGACGTAATCACCGAGCACTGTCAGGAACGCTGAGGCTGAATTAGTCAGCGTACGCTTGCCGTTAACAATGCTGCCCAAAGTTCGATATATGGGCTCGCAGTTCACCTCCAGTGCTGTCAAATCGCCCACCATACTTTGCGGTAACACACTCCAGCCAAGGCCCACACTGACCAGCATGCCAATTGTTTCAAGGTAGTTGGTTGAAAGGGTGGGTTTTAGAGTCAGTCCTGCTTGAGCAAAGCGATCCATAACAATACGTCCGGTATACGTCGCTAGGCCGGGTAAAATACAAGGCTGGTCGGCCAGCATCCGCATAGAGGCAGCGTTGGATTTGGCTACGCTGCTGACGAATACCAATGGGTCGTGCCATACCGCGGTGGCTATGAGATCCGCATCTAAGTCTGTTCTATCTGGGTTGAGGGTCACAACCGCCAGTTCCACTTGGCCGGATCTGACCATTTGATAAGCTACTTCAGAGTCCTCAAATTGAATGTCTAATTGCACATCGGGGTAACGCTTACTGAACTCTTTCAGAACCGGGGCTAAGCGGTGTAAGCCGATGTGGTGAGAGGTAGCCAAATTAAGGCGGCCACTGATAGTGTCGTTCAGGTTGAAGATCTCTTTTTCAGTATCTTTTGCTAGGCGCAGCATTGCCTCAGCGCGTTCGATGAGTAGGTTGCCCGCTTCGGTGAGGTAGACCCTTTTGCCTATTCTGTCGAATAGGTTTGCGCCAAGGTGATTTTCCAGTGACTGAATACGCTTACTGATTGCCGGCTGTGTGATATGTAGTCTTTGTGCCGCTGCCGAAAAGGATTTTTTTTCGGCGACAGCTAGAAAAGTTCGCAGTTCAACTAATTGCATGTGTGCCGTTACTCTTGCTATTTATGGCTTGGCTTCTACTTACCTAATCATTCCATATTTTTATTAAAAAGATAAAAATTATACGTTTGTTTTATGCTTAAGCAAAACATACACTGCCGCCAAATTACTCAGGGAGAACGCGATTATGGCCCAGACGCTTTACGACAAAATTTGGCAGGCCCACGATGTAGGTCAGCGCGTAGACGGTAATAGCTTACTGTACATAGATCTGCAGCTGCTTCACGAAGTGACTTCTCCGCAAGCTTTTGAGGGATTGCAGTTAGCCAATAGACCTTTGTGGCGGGTAGACGCAAACTTGGCCACTCCTGATCATAACGTGCCCACAGATGGCCGTGAGCTAGGCCTGTCGGGGATCACTGATGAAGTGGCGTTAACTCAAGTGCTGACTCTCGACGATAACTGTAAAAAGTTTGGCGTTGAGCAATTTGATATCCAAGACGTTCGCCAAGGTATTGTCCACGTGGTTGGCCCAGAGCAGGGTGCAACACTGCCGGGTATGACTATTGTTTGTGGCGACTCGCATACTTCCACCCACGGAGCTTTTGCGGCCTTGGCTCAGGGCGTAGGCACGTCGGAAGTAGAGCATGTCATGGCGACTCAGTGCCTGGTGCAGAATAAAGCCAAGAATTTTGCTGTAGAGGTCAGTGGCAAGTTGGCCCCCCATGTCACAGCAAAGGACCTTGTTTTAGCCATTATTGGACGCCTAGGTACCGCTGGTGCCACTGGTCACACCATTGAATATCGTGGCCAAGCGATTCGCGATTTATCCATGGAAGGGCGCATGACACTATGCAATATGTCCATCGAGGCTGGTGCTAGAGCTGGATTGGTTGCTGTGGACGACACCACCATTAATTACGTTAAAGGTCGACCCTTTGCACCTAAGGGTGAAGTTTGGGATCAGGCTGTGGCTTATTGGCAAACACTGGTCAGCGACGACGGTGCGGTTTTTGACTCGGTCCTAACTATTGATGCAGCGGACATTGCCCCCCAAGTCAGCTGGGGTACTTCGCCCGAGATGGTTTGCGGTATTGATGACAGCGTGCCAGATCCAGAATCAATGCAAGACCCCATTCAAGCTGAGTCAGCGGGCCATGCGTTAAAGTACATGGACTTGCAGCCGGGTCAGAAGATTACCGACATTAAGGTCGATCGAGTCTTTATTGGATCCTGTACTAACGCACGTATTGAAGATCTGCGTGCAGCGGCGGCGGCAATTCAAGGTGGTCGAATAGCGGATAACGTTAAAGAGGCCTTGGTTGTACCGGGTTCTGGTTTAGTCAAGGCGCAGGCCGAGAAAGAAGGCCTGGCGGATATCTTTACTCAAGCAGGTTTTTTGTGGCGAGCGGCGGGTTGCTCCATGTGTTTGGGTATGAATCCAGATCAATTGGGCGACGGCGAGCATTGTGCCTCTACTTCTAACCGTAATTTTGAAGGCCGTCAGGGATATGGCGGCAGGACCCATCTGGTCAGTCCCGCAATGGCGGCTGCGGCGGCTGTCGCAGGGCACTTTGTTGACGTTAGGGAGATTAACTAATGGATGCGTTTACTCAACTTGAAGGCATGACCGCGCCACTAGACCGTGCGAATGTGGATACAGACCAAATTATTCCGAAGCAATATCTAAAGTCTATCAAGCGCACCGGCTTTGGTGATTACCTATTTGATGCGTGGAGGTTTCTCGATCAAGGCACTATGGGGATGACCCCAAATGAGCGACAGATTAACCACGAGTTTGTTCTTAACCTGCCACAATACCAAGGCGCCTCAATTCTTTTAGTGAGAGATAATTTTGGTTGTGGGTCGTCTCGAGAGCACGCGGTTTGGGCTCTTAAAGAGTTTGGGTTTAGGGCAGTAATAGCGCCAAGCTTTGCTGATATTTTCTTCGGAAATTGCTTTAAAAATAGCGTGTTACCTATTGTTTTAGAGGCAAAAATTATAGAAGAGTTAATTGCAAAATCAGACGGAAATTTCACTCTGCATATTGACCTGGAAAGCCAAACGGTGACGGAAGGTGAGCGCACATATGACTTTGCAATAGATGCAGCGCTGAAGCAAAAGATGCTCAATGGTATGGACGATATCGACATGACGTTTGAAGAAGTGGAGTTAATCAAAACCTTTGAAGCAAAGCATAAAGCCACGCAGCCTTGGTTGTTTAGGGGTTAAAAGCCTTTTTCGCGGTCGAAGTTTGTTTCGCTGTTAGGGACAAATCAGCAAAGAATTTTTAGGAAAAACGATTATGAATAAAAACGTACTTGTACTGCCAGGGGATGGCATTGGTCAGGAAGTGGTTGCGCCAGCGATTGCTGTAATGGATGTCGCCGCAAAGCAGGAAGGCTGCGAAATTACGGTAACCCAAGGTTTGGTGGGTGGGATGGCTATTGATGCATGCGGTGACCCTTTACCGGCGCAAACTCTAGAATTAGCCAAGGCAGCCGATGCTGTGCTTCTTGGTGGCGTGGGCGGACCGAAGTGGGACGATTTACCCATGGCCTCGCGGCCCGAGAAAGGCCTGTTGGGTTTGCGGCGGGGGCTGGGTTTATTTGCAAATTTGCGGCCTGCGCTGCTCTGCGCGCCCTTAGTCAGTGCTTCATCCCTGAAGCCAGAGCTCGTAGCTGATTTAGACATCCTGATCATTCGAGAATTGACTGGCGGCATCTATTTTGGTGAACCGCGTGGTATTGAAACCAGAGACAACGAGCGAGTTGGCTTTAATACTATGGTGTATTCAGAACACGAGATTGAGCGTATTGCGCGCAGCGGGTTTGAGTTAGCCAGCAAGAGAAATAAACGTCTTTGTTCAGTGGATAAAGCCAACGTCCTAGAGGTCAGCCAACTTTGGCGTGAGGTGGTGAATTCCATAGCTGGCGATTATCCAGATGTTGAGTTATCGCATATGTACGTCGACAACGCGGCCATGCAATTAGTTCGCGCGCCAAAGCAGTTTGATGTGATTGTTACCACAAATATGTTCGGTGATATTTTGTCCGACGTGGCGGCAATGTTGACTGGCAGCTTGGGTATGCTGCCTTCAGCATCGCTGTCCGCCAGTGGTACTGGCCTTTACGAGCCTGTCCACGGCACCGCCCCAGACATTGCGGGTAAAGATATGGCCAATCCATTAGCGACCATTCTGTCGGTAGGCATGATGTTTCGCTACAGCTTGGATCTTCCTGCAGCAGCAGACAGCATTGATAGAGCCGTGGCTCAGGTATTAGCCGAGGGTTACCGTACTGCGGATATATCTGGCCCCGGTGATGATGTGGTGGGTTGCTGCACAATGGGCGAGTTAGTCATAGAGCGTCTTTAGTCCGATTCATTAAAGTCAGGCCCAATGTGCCTGATTTAAAATTATAGCGAAGGTAATAACGTGTATTTAGAAGATGGTGTGAATGTTGCGATTGCTGGCGCTAGTGGCGCTGTAGGCGAAGCATTATTAGAGATTTTGCAAGAACGTAAGTTTCCAGTGCGGGAACTGTTCTTGCTGGCCTCAGAGAGATCTGAAGGCAAACGCCTGCAGTTTCATGGCAAATCGATCATGATCAAACGGTTGGATGAATTCGATTTCAGCCATACGCAAATTGGTCTGTTTTCGGCCGGTGGAGATATTTCTGCCGAATTTGCACCTAAAGCTGCGGCCCAGGGGTGTGTGGTTATCGACAACACATCGCACTTTCGTTATGACGACGAAATTCCATTGGTAGTGCCAGAGGTAAACCCCCATCGGGTGGCCGATTACACGGCGCGTAATATTATCGCCAACCCAAACTGCTCGACCATTCAAATGGTTGCTGCATTGAAACCAATTCATGACGCGGTAGGCATTACACGAATTAATGTCGCCACATACCAGGCGGTTTCTGGTGCGGGCACCAGTGGGATTAAAGAGCTGGCGGCGCAAACCGCAAGTCTGCTCAATGGGCAGCCTATTGAAGTGAACGTTATGCCTGCGCAGATTGCCTTTAATGCGGTGCCGCAAATTGACACGTTTATGGACAATGGCTACACCAAAGAAGAAATGAAGATGGTCTGGGAGACGAAGAAAATCCTTGAAGACGACGATATTCAGGTTAACCCTACGTGTGTTCGTGTGCCGGTTTTTTATGGTCATTCTGAAGCAGTGCACATTGAAACAAAAACGCCGATTAGTGTAGAGATGGCGAAGCAGTTGTTGAGCGCGGCTCCAGGGCTTACAGTCAGCAACGACGGTGAGTTTGCTACCCCGGTGAAAGATGCTGCCGGCACTGACTCCGTTTTTGTGAGTAGAATTCGCAAAGATATTTCACATCCAAGTGGCCTTAATTTATGGGTTGTTGCAGACAATGTGCGCAAAGGCGCTGCGCTGAACAGCGTGCAGATTGCTGAGGAATTAATGAAGTTGTGGGCAAAGTAGGCGGCTTACCTCTTTTCACAGCTAGCGTTGTCGACCACTGACTAACCGCTATAGCAGCTCCGCTATAGCGATATACATTGACTAATTGCACTATGGAATTGATTGCATGATGGATTTTCGTTTCAACCGGTTAATTACGCGGATCTTTGGTTTTGCGGGTTTTGCGGGTTTTGCGGCCATTTCGGCACTTAGTGGTACTGCACGTGCGGCGGATTTTGATTCCGTTACCATTGAGTCTGTCGTGGGTCAGCGGGTCAGCGGTTATGTCGAGCTGTCTGAAGTCGCCGCTATCGATTTATCGATTCTAGATATTCAGTTAGCCAGTCGTTCAGCCTACTTAGAAAACGATGTTCCCTATTACTCTGTGCATAGAGACTTGCTCTTCCAGCCCACGGAAACAGCGAATGGCTCGGTGCAGCTTGATATTCGGAGTAAGGGCGTTCTTCGCGAGCCAAAGCTGAATATTTTGTTACGCATAACTTGGAGCGAGGGAGACCTAGTGAAGGGCCTGTCTTTGAGTGTGCCTTTTACGCAAACTGCCCTAGCTGCAGACAAGACCATTTTAACTACCCCATCAGATACTCTTTGGCAGTTGGCCAAGCGTACTCGAGATGGCTCGCAGGTTTCAGTTGCGCAGCAAATGTTAGCCATTCAACGACTTAACCCCGGCGCTTTTAACAAAGGCAATATCAACGGCCTCAAGAGCGGCTACTTGCTGCGTATTCCTGACTTTTTGGATGCAGTGACTGTGGATAAACCCTCTGCTCTAGATGCGGTGGAAGGTCAGCACTCGCAGTGGCTTTTGGTGAAAAGAAATGGTCAAAGAAGTGGTGCAAGAGGGTTTGAGAAAACTGTGCCCGCTGAAGTTGAGTTAGGCGCTGATTTACCACCGGCTGGACGCCAAGGCGAGGTGCGAATTTTTCAGCCAGAAAGTTCAATAGAAGCTAGTTTTGCCGAGTCAGACTTAGATACTTTTGGCGCATCGTTTGAAGAGTCTGCGCTGATTGATGACAGCGACAGTCCTTTACCTGTGGGTGTTGAATTCCAGGGCGTTGACTCATCAGAGGAAGATGCTCTGGACATTGCCGCGCCTGTAAATATTGATGAAAGCGTTAACGAGCAAATAGACCAAATGGTGGCTGAAGAAAACCAGAGCAGTTACTCGGCTCAATTAGTTTGGCTAATCGCAGGCGGTATATTAGGGATACTAATAATAGTAATGCTGCTGCGGCGTCAAATGGCTGCGAGAAAGAAAAACTTAGAAGAAACATGGGTTGCTGACAGTGAAGGTAACTTTGATTCTGAGAAAGGCTCTGAGAGTGAGGCTGAAAACGAAAGTGCAACAAGAGACGATGACGATCTAGAGTCTAGTTCAAAAAATGACTTAGAAAATGGACCAGAAGAAAGTCAGCTTGATGATTTAGGTGTAGAGCCGGCTGTTAATCAAGACGAGATAAACACTGAGCGTGGCGCCAACGAAGAATCTCAAGGGGCTTCGGCGATGATAGAGCCTTCAATCTCTGCGCCAGAGCAGTCGGACCAATCAGAGCAGGAAACAAGCAATGCAGGCGAAAATGCGGCGGTTGAGCCAGAAACGGACGCAACCTTTTTAGAAATACTTGATGCAAATGAACAACCGCTTGGCGAGACCTCTAATACTGAAGCCTATACAACTCGGCTAAAATTGGCTGAAGCCTATTTGGAAATGGGCGATGAAAGGGGTGCGCGGGAAATGTTGGATGAGGTAGTAGCAGAAGGCGATGACGCCCAAAAAGCGCTAGCTAAATCTATCCTTGAGCGAATAGATGATGGGTTAGATGACTCGAAAGATACTTAGTTCAGGCAGGGTCTAGTTACATGACTGACGCTTTACCAGCGGCTGCGGCAAAGGCGATATCAGCTGAAGAAACTGTCTATGTCATGTGCGTACAGTATTGTGGCGATGAGTTTAATGGTTGGCAGCGCCAAATGGAGCATCCCACCGTGCAGGGGCATATAGAGGTAGCGTTGAGTCAGGTTGCCGCTCACCCTGTAAGGATTGCAGCGGCAGGACGCACTGATGCCGGTGTTCACGCTACCGGTCAGATCATTAGTTTCGCAACCACGGCGATTCGCCCATTAGCCTCGTGGCTGAAGGGGGTCAATTCACTGACACCTAAATCTATCCAAGTTGCTTGGGTCCGCCAAGCGCCGGAAAATTTTCATCCACGTTACGCAGCCACGGCCAGACGCTATAACTATATTTATTATGATCGCCATCGTTACAACCCTTTTGTGGACGGATTGGCCTGGTGTACTGAAGGGTTAGATCAAGATGCCATGCACCGAGCGGCCCAATGGTTGGTTGGCGAACATGACTTCACCACATTTCGTGCCGCGGGTTGTCAGTCTCTGAGTCCTAAGCGCCGGGTGAATCGCTGTGAAGTTCGGCGTGACGGGCACTTTGTGGTGATGGAAATTGACGCCAGCGCTTTCCTACTGCACATGGTGCGTAATATTGCCTCGGCTCTACGTGATGTAGGTACGGGCGCGCCTACGCGTTCAATCAGAGACTTGTTGTTGTTAAAGGACCGCGTGCGTTTAGGCGCCACCGCGCCTCCCCAAGGGTTGTATCTAACCCATGTCAGTTATCCTGGCGCCAATTTCCCATCCCCTCCAGCGATACCTTTACTAAGCACGTAAGCCCAGGGCCAAAATCCCAAAAATGAAATGTAAAATAGAGGGTCTAAAATCCTAGAGTAAGGAGGGCTGACCCTAAGTCACATTTGTATGCGGCCTAGATTTAGTGAAGATAAACTTAGACATTGATACAAAGCATGAGATAAGCCCGCAAAGCCCTTTCTTGGGGTCTATTCAAGGTCTAATATAGACGGTGCCGATCTGCTGTGATTGTCAAAGCGCTGTGCTGATTCAATTGTTCAACACGGCAACATGCCAGAAGTTCAGCCTGTCCAAACAATAGTAAAACTCAATGATGGAAATGCATCAGGAGAAAGTACTTTGACCGCCCATGCTCAAACACTGATGTGGTGTAAAATTTGTGGTATCACATCGGTAGCAGATGCCAAGTTTGCCGCCGATGCAGGCGCGGATGCTATTGGCTTGAACTTTTACGCTAATAGCGCTCGGGTAGTCTCGGCTGAGCGCGCAGCAGTGATCAGTGCTGGGTTGGGTGACTACGCGCCAAATTGCGCCCGTATCGGTTTATTTGTGAACCACACAGAGAGTGAGGTTCGCGCTGTACTCAATGTAGTGCCGCTAGATATTTTGCAATTTCATGGGGCTGAGTCGCCAGAGTTTTGCGAATCTTTTAATGTTCCGTTTATTAAAGTCTTGAGTATGCGGCCAGGTATAGACTTTGCGGTTTTAGACAAACAATATTCTGCGGCATGGGCGCTGCTTTTAGATACTTATCATCCAACTCAAGCGGGTGGTACGGGCGAAACATTTGATTGGCAGTTATGGCCACCTAACAGTCAATCTAAGCTGATATTGGCCGGCGGCCTGACGGTAGAGAGTGTTGCAAAAGCCATTGTTCAAACCAGTCCGTATGGTGTTGACGTGAGCGGCGGAGTGGAAGGTGACGTGAAAGGCATAAAGCAACAACAACTTGTTCGACGATTTATAAAGGAAGCAAAAAATGTCTGAAGCATTTGAAGGAAGCAACTATGCCCAGCCTACTGAGGACGGGCACTTTGGTGAATTTGGCGGACGCTTTGTCGCTGAAACCCTAACCCATGCGTTAGATGAATTTGCGGCTCTCTATGATCAGATGAAAAATGATCCTGAGTTCAAGCGCGAGCTGCATCATGACTTGACCCATTATGTGGGTCGCCCAACGCCGTTGTATTTGGCCGAGCGCATGACTGCTGAGCTAGGTGGTGCAGCCATCTACTTAAAGCGCGAAGACCTTAACCACACCGGCGCACATAAAATCTGTAACACCATTGGTCAGGCGCTTTTAGCCAAACGTATGGGCAAGCCTCGTGTGATTGCGGAAACGGGTGCCGGTCAGCACGGTGTGGCAACCGCCACTGTAGCTGCGCGACTTGGTCTTGAATGTGATATTTATATGGGCGAAGAGGATGTGCGTCGCCAAAGTCTTAATGTTTATCGTATGAAGCTCATGGGCGCGCGCGTTATACCGGTCACTTCTGGTTCGAAAACCTTAAAAGATGCCTTGAACGAAGCAATGCGCGATTGGGTGACTAATGTAGACAATACCCATTACATCATTGGTACGGTTGCTGGACCGCATCCCTACCCGATGGTGGTACGAGATTTTGCTTCAACCATCGGTCAAGAGGCGAGGGCGCAAATGCTTGAGCAAGAAGGCCGATTGCCAAATGTTGTTGTTGCCTGCGTGGGTGGTGGCTCAAATGCCATGGGGATTTTTCATCCCTTTATAAATGATGTGGACGTAGACCTCGTTGGTGTTGAAGCGGGTGGCCACGGTATTGACAGCGGCGCTCACGCTGCTCCCCTCAATGATGGCAAAGTTGGCGTCTTACACGGCAACCGTTCTTATCTAATGTCGGATGAAGATGGCCAAATTATGGAAACGCATTCAATTTCCGCAGGTCTGGACTACCCAGGTGTGGGTCCCGAGCATTCGTACTTAAAGGACATTGGCCGTGCTACCTATTCGAGCGCCACCGATGACGAAGCCATGCATGCATTTCGTATGCTCAACCAACGCGAAGGCATATTGCCAGCGCTTGAGACCAGTCACGCACTAGCATGGGTGGTGGCTAATGCGCCGAAGATGAGCAAAGACGATATTATTTTGGTCAACCTGAGTGGTCGTGGTGACAAGGACATTCTTACTGTTGCCGATATAGATGGGATCACTTTGACATGATCACTGCTGAAACAAATACCCGACCTGATACGCGCATAAAGAGCACTTTTGCTCAGCTCAAAGAGCAGGGGCGCAAAGCGCTCATTAGCTTTATTACGGCGGGTGACCCAAGCCCAGAGTTTACCGTATCAGGACTTCATGCCTTGGTTGCCGGCGGGGCAGATTTGCTCGAAGTAGGTATACCGTTTTCAGATCCAGAAGCTGAAGGGCCAACCATTCAAGCTGCTAATGAGCGAGCGCTGGCTGGTGGCATCACCTTAAAGCAGGTCTTGGTCATGGTGGCTGAGTTCCGCCAGACAGACAGCCAAACACCGATTATTTTAATGGGCTATCTGAACTCGGTTCTGGCCATGCCGGACTTTGCTGAAAAGGCTGCTCAAGCCGGTGTCGACGGTCTAATTATGGTTAATCTGCCGCCAGAAGAAGGCAATGAACTGCAAGCACAGTTGGCGGCTAACGGTATGGATTTAATCTATCTCATTGCCCCAACCACTACGCAGGAGCGGGCGGCAGAGATTATCAGCAAAGCATCAGGGTTCATTTATTACGTCTCGCTCAAAGGGATTACTGGCGCAGGTAACTTGCGTACAGATGAAGTGGGCATTCGAACCAGTGAGCTACGGGCCACAACGGACATACCTCTTTGTGTTGGCTTTGGTATTCGTGATGCGCAAACTGCAGCTGCCTTAAGCGTGCATTCAGACGGCGTGGTAGTGGGCAGTGTTTTAGTGGAAAAGATGGCGGCGGGAACGGACCCGGTTGTCGTTGGTAGCTCTCTTCAAGAGACTATTGCCGATATTCGGCAAGGACTAGATCAACTAAACTGATGACAGACCTCAATAATTGGTTGGCGCACATCTCTAGCCAACATGATCAAGTGATAGATATGGGCTTATGTCGTATGCAAGACATGGTGCAACGACTCGACCTTGCTTGCCCAGCCCCGAAAGTAATCACCATCGCTGGAACCAATGGCAAGGGCACTACAGCTACAGCGATAGAGGCGCTCCTACTAGCTCACGGGTTGAGTGTGGGTACAACGCTGTCTCCGCACATTAATCGTTTCAATGAGCGTATTCGTATTTCTGGAGCACAGGCATCGGATGCTAAAATATGCGCAGCCTTTGCGGCGGTTGACGCTGTGCGTAAAGATTTGCCCTTAACCTATTTTGAATTCAGCGCATTGGCTGCTCTATGGTGTTTTAGAAATGCGGCAGTGGACGTAGCCATTCTTGAAATTGGCTTGGGCGGTCGCTTAGATGCCTTCAATGTGGTCGACGCAGATATTGCGGTGATTACCAGCATTGGGCTTGATCACCAGGAATATTTGGGTGACACACTTGAGCAGATTGGTGCTGAGAAAGCAGGCATTCTGCGCGCGGGACAACAGCAGGTGATACTGGGTACCGACATGCCCCAGAGTGTTTTCACCGCATGTGAACAATTGTCGCTTGTGCCCCTGCAGGTAGGGTCTGACCTAATTATCAGTTCAGATTTAAAGCAGGGCAGTTGGCAGTTAGAAATGCCAGGTGAAGGGTTTTCTGCGCTTCCTCTGGGTAACCTGCCTAAACATAACCTAGCCCTAGCCTGCGCGTCCCTACGTTCAATAATAGCACTGAACGAAGACCGCGTTCGCGAAGTTGCGCGCCAAGCAATGATGCCTGGGCGTTTGCAGATAATAGATATTCAAGACCGTACTTGTATTTATGACGTGGGCCACAACGCTGCTGCTGTAAACTTTCTGTGGCACGAGTTACAGGCGCGAAATCTTGTGCCGGCGCACATCGTTTGTTGCATGTTGAGCGGTAAAGATCATGCCCAGGTTTACAAGACCCTTTCAGGTCACTCGAACGCGCCTTGGGCTTTGGTTAGCAGTCATGGTGAACGGTCTCTATCAAGCCAACAATTGGCGCAATCTATGCTTCTTTCTTCAGTGCCGTGTTTTGACACTATGCAGCAGGGTCTGGACCATGCGTTGTCGGCAACGCCGCCCGGGAGTGTTATTCTATTTTTTGGTTCATTTAACTGTGTTGAACAGAGCACATGGTTGGCGCAATAGCATATGCAGGAAAATATACGTTACAGAACAATCGGCTCGATCTTTTTGGGATCTTTGGCCGTTATTGTATTGCCGATGTTATTGGACAACCCCACGCGCTTGGCCTCGGCAGAGCCAGACCACGAAATATTTGACCAAGCTCAAATTAATTCTGACCCAGCTAGCGCTGATGAGGGCTCGCGCAGTATAGGCTTCCCAATATACGATGAAGTGGTGCCAGATTCGGATACGGTAGAAAAAGTAACGCAGTTGCGCGCTAACGTAGACAGCAAAGGTTTCAGTACAGAGGCCCATAGAACGCTATTTGGTGAGCCTATTCTCACTGCTGTGCGCTCAGCAAGCTCGGTATTTGCAGTGCAGCTCGCAACTTTTGTGGAGCTGAAGAATGCTCGAGTATTTCGAGAAAAACTCCGTGCGGAGGGCAGTGCAGCATTCGTATCCTCGTTTTTAGATGTTGGTCGTGGCGTAAATAAGGTCGAAAAAGTTCGTTATCGTGTCGCAGTTGGGCCGTTGCTGAGTCATACTGGAGCTGACGAAATGCGTGACGTTTTAGCAAAGAAATATGACGTTGATGCAATCGTCGTCGATATGACTCAATAGGCGAGATAAGAGCAAATGGCCCACTTAGATTACGTCATAATCGGCTTGGTCGTGATTTCTTCAATCATCGGCCTGACCAGAGGATTGGTTAAAGAAGCTTTGTCGCTAGCGATCTGGGTCGGTGGTTTTATAGCCGGTATCGTTTTTGGTCCTGGCCTTGCGATTGAATACGATGAATACCTCGGTGGTGGTCAGCTCAGTCAAATTACCGCCTTCGTTATCGTCCTGTTCGCTGTACTCATTGCCGGTAAAGGCTTGCAGTGGGCATCTGGTAAAGTAATTGAAACCACGGGGCTGTCTGCTACCGATCGGTTACTTGGGTTTGGCTTTGGCGCCTTAAGAGGCGCGCTCTTGGTCACAGTTATGTTGATGTTGTTTCAAAGCTTTTTCGCAGCAACCTTGTTTTGGGAAGAGTCTGAATTGAAATACAATTTTCTCGAATTTGAAGATGAAATTCTAAGTGGGATTGGTCGTTTTGGTGACGAAATAGACCAATTGCAGGATGACGGCGAGGGTATTGATTACTCCGCCGTGCCGAAACCTGAAGACCCCTCTCTCAATATTGACTAACTTGCTTTCGTTCTAGGAGATCGTTTATGTGTGGAATCGTCGGTGTGGTAAGCCGTGGTGCCGTTAACCAAGACATTTATGATGCCCTAACGATGTTGCAACATCGGGGGCAAGATGCGGCAGGCATGGTCACAAGCGACGGTCATCGTTGTTATCTGCGTAAAGACAATGGCTTGGTGCGCAATGTTTTCCAAGACCACCATATGGAACAACTCAAAGGCCATATCGGTCTTGGCCAGTGTAGATATCCTACTGCTGGCACCGCCAGCTCCGCAGAATCCCAGCCCCTTTACGTAAATTCTCCCTACGGCATTGCACTTGCCCATAACGGTAATTTGACCAATGCGAAGGAACTCGAGAAAGATCTGTTTCTTGAGGACCTGCGGCATATCAATACCAGCAGTGATTCGGAAGTTCTGCTTAACGTTTTAGCTAACGAACTGAACATGTTGCATGCATTGGACCCATCGCCCACAGAAATGTTTAAAGCGGTGGGTGCGGTGCATCAGCGCTGCAAGGGAGCTTACGCAGTCGTGGCAATGGTTATTGGGTCTGGTATTCTGGGGTTTCGCGACCCTTACGGCATCCGCCCGCTGGTTTACGGCTCAAGAGAAGTAGAAAGCGGTACTGAGTACATGATCGCCTCTGAATCTGTTGCGTTAGATATTTTGGGCTTTACTCGCATTGCAGATGTTGCACCAGGTGAAGCGATTTTTATTTCCAACGACGGTAAAGTCTTTAAGCAGCAGTGCGCGGCGCGAACTCAATTGGTGCCTTGCATATTTGAACACGTTTACTTTGCTCGCCCTGACTCCATTATCGACAATATTTCGGTATATAAGAGTCGTTTGCGTATGGGTGAACAGCTAGCTAAAAGAATTTTGACCAAATATTCGCAATACGATCATGACATTGATGTGGTGATACCTATTCCCGATACCGGTCGAACTGCCGCCTTGCCTTTAGCTCATGAGCTAAACACCAAGTATCGCGAGGGTTTTGTGAAGAATCGCTATATTGGGCGAACTTTTATTATGGCAGGGCAAAAGCAGCGTCGAGATTCGGTGCGGCAAAAGCTGAACCCTGTGGAGCTAGAGTTTAAGGGTAAAAATGTTCTTTTGGTGGATGATTCGATTGTCCGCGGAACGACTATCAAAAAGATCATTCAGTTAGCTCGAGAGGCAGGCGCGCGTAATGTCTATATGGCTTCTGCGGCGCCAGCGCTGAGATATCAAAACGTGTATGGGATAGATATGCCAGCACGAGAAGAGTTTGTTGCCCATGAGCGCTCTGACGAAGAAGTGGCGCGAGAAATAGGTGCCGATTGGTTGATGTACCAAACCATCGAAGATCTTAAAGCCAGTACTCATGAAGGTAATCCACATGTGGACGACTTTGAATGTTCGGCTTTTGATGGCAAGTACATTACTGGTGACGTTGGCGAGGACTATCTGCGACGAATATCAGCAGCGCGCAATGATTTAACTAAAAATCAGCAGGAGCTAGATTTTTCTTCTCACACCAACGTATTAGATTTACACAACCACGCCTAATCGCAGTAGCCAAGTCAGCTTCGACTAGGTGGGTTTGGTGAGTAGCGTTGGATAAGTAAAGAGGTTCTTTGCAGACGGGTTGGCTTTTGTACTTGCTGTTGGCATGACCACTAAAGGTCGCTGAGGCAGCAAATGAGGGCCTAACGATTACAGGCTGAAATTCAGGAAAGAAAAGTAGTGCAACTGAAAAATAGAACACCCTGCGTAGGTATTTGTTCAACAACTTACGGTGATTTAGTCTGTCGGGGCTGTAAGCGCTTTTCGCACGAAATAGTTCAATGGAACGGTTATGACAAAGATCAGCAAGGTTTGATCTGGAATAGGCTGACCACGTTGCGTGACGAGACGCTGGATTATTTACTAGTGCTTAATGATGAAGCGCAATATTTGTCCGCCTGTAGCGACGCCTGTTTGGGTGAGCTCGACAGCAATGAGGAACGTTATCAATTACTCCGATCAATGGTCCGCGATAATAAAAGTTTGAGCGAGGCCGGTATGGTTTTGGCCGCAGACTTCGTGGCGCCAGTTGCGCCGAACGCTAATCCTAACCAAACAGATACCTTAACTGTGCTGCAAGCCTTGGATGCTGAAACCTATAGCCGTTCAAAAGCTCACTATGAGCGGAACTTTAAGGTGCCACTATGAACGCAACTGCAGAAAAAGCGGTGGCTCGGGTTAAGGCGTTTATCCGCACCCCAACACCGCAGGCTTGGCTTGATGCCGCTCCAGATCATTTGCCTGAATTATTGATTGATCATGCGAACTGCGAAAAGAAGGCTGCTAGCACAGCCTTGAGCATGATTTATCGCTATGTTGATCATGGCGATGTTCTGCACAAAATGTCTAAGCTCGCTAGAGAAGAGCTGCGCCACTTCGAACAAGTTTTGGACCTAATGGAAGAGCAGGGCGTTGCTTACCAACAAATGACTTCAGCAAGATATGCTCAGGGTTTACATGGGCAAATTAGCAAGCAGGAACCTTTTCGACTTATAGATCAGCTGGTTTGTGGTGCAGTGGTGGAGGCGCGTTCGTGTGAACGTTTTGCGAGCCTAATTGGCGTTGTGCCTGAAGCGATGAGCAATTTGTATAAGACGTTACTCAACTCAGAGGCGAGGCACTTTCAAGATTATTTGTCGTTGGCTCGAGCTGTTAATGATCGCACTTGCGGCTGTGTAGATATTGAGCAGCGCATCGAAGTGTTTTTGCAGTTAGATCAAGAAATGATCACTGGCGCGGATGATCAGTTCAGATTTCATAGCGGTGTGCCAAGTTAAAGCACTCTAAAGAGAAGTTGTCGTCAATCTGACGACACAGCCAACCACAAGGCCCCCAGTCACCTAAAACAATTCTCTCAGCCCCTGTTTGTGCAACTTGATGAATGCCGGGCCTGTGAGTGTGACCGTGAATGATGGTTGTGGTGTTGGTCTCAAGGAGGTCAGCGACCGCGTCAGTGTTAACATCCATTATCGCCGACGACTTATTGGCATTGTTGGTAATGCTCTCGGCGCGCAGGCCTTTGCCAAATAACTGTCGCTCTGCTAACGACTTACTTAAGATGTTGTTTTGCCAAGCTTCGCCGCGCAAAACTTTGCGCATTTCCTGATATGCATTATCGTCAGTACACAGCGCATCGCCATGTGATATGACAATGCAGTCATCCAGGGTTGATGGGTCCCTGACCAGCGTAACGCCTGTTCTGTTGGCAAACTCCGCGGCAACAAGGAAGTCGCGGTTGCCATGCATTAAAAAAATAGGGCAGTGCTTAGATATGCTTTGCAGTAGTTTGGTAAGAGCCAGGGCGATAGGGCTGTCATCGTCATCACCAATCCACATTTCCACTAGATCACCGAGGATGTAAATTTCATTTACTTGCTTGGACTCGGCTTTTAGGCAAGCAGCGAAGCCACTAAATATGCGGCTCTCGGGATCATCTAAATGTAAATCCGAAAGAAAAATTCGCTGCATTATTCGTTTACCCAAACGATGCCAAGATTTGCGGCTGCAGCTTGCATGGTGTTTTGTAGTAGGGCCACTCGAGTCATTGGTCCGACGCCGCCAGGTACGGGTGTGATCCAGCTGGCAACTTCTTTCGCTGCAGCAAATGCTACGTCACCATAGAGTTTGTTATTGGCGCCCCGGGTGATGCCTACGTCGATAACAATGGCACCTGGTTTAATCCACGCGCCGGGCACTAACCCTGGCTTGCCTACAGCGCTGATTACCAAATCGGACTGGCGAACTATCTCAGGCGTATTTTTGGTGAATTTGTGTGCTGTTGTCACAGTGCTTCCTGCCAACAACAGCTCTAACCCCATGGGTCTGCCGACATGATTGGAAGCGCCGATGATTGTAGCGGTGAGATCCCTAAAGGGTGCATTGATATGAGTGAGCATGCGCATAATGCCTTTAGGCGTGCAGCTGCGTAATGTTGGTCTGCGCAAAGCAAGGCAACCAATATTGTAAGCGTGAAAGCCATCAACATCTTTGTGTGGAAGGATGGCGTCAATGATTCGATCTTCATCTAAGTGGGCGGGTAGAGGGGTTTGCACCAAAATGCCGTCAATTTTTGGATCTTCGTTTAATGCGGCAATACGATCTTCGAGCTCAGTTTGAGTGACGGAGTCGGGTAGGTGTTGTGCTTCAGAGTGCAATCCCACTTCTTCGCAGTCTCGGCGCTTTCCCTTGACGTAGACTTCTGACGCAGGATCGTTGCCGACTAAGATCACCGCAAGACCTGGGGCACGAAATCCGTCTTTCTGCCATTGCGCTATGTCAGTTTTGAGGTCACTGCGTATAGATTTGGCTAACGCGTTGCCATCGAGTATCTGCGCGGTCATGTATTCTCCTAAAACGACAGTTTACTACTCAGTTAGATCTTTCCCTAACATTCAAGCTAAATTTTTCTCTGGGTTTGACCAGTTAATGCAAGTTTATGACGTTTGCGAGCGAATATCGGATAAAAAGCGCCGAAGTAGTTTGACCACTATTTTTTTGATCAGTATGATTCGCTCCGAACTGCATCAAAGTTGCTGCAGTGAATCGGGGTATAGCGCAGTCTGGTAGCGCGCCTGCTTTGGGAGCAGGATGTCGGGAGTTCGAATCTCTCTACCCCGACCATTTTTTATCGGCAGCTGGAAGCACTTTTCAACATGCAACTTCCAACGCTCACCCAAAAAAGCTCCTCAATCCACTGCAAAGCACTGACATCTAATGATTGGAGAGGTGACTTATATCTGGGGGTATAGCTCAACTGGATAGAGCAACGCCCTTCTAAGGCGTAGGTTCGGGGTTCGACTCCCTGTGCCCCTAGATATAAGTCAGTTATAACTTCCAATTCTGCTGCCAAGTTATTGCTACTGCTTTCCTCAAGAACTCTGAAGAACCTTCAATAATGGTCGAGCACCCTCAAATGCTCCCAGTTCACCGGATCTATGGGCATTCTGCCGTTAATGCTGAATCTATTCTAAGAGAACGCGGAAAACCCCTGGCGTCCTGATCAACTCACCCCTATAATTCCAGTTGCTGCGGTGGGCGTAGCTCAGTTGGTAGAGCTCCGGATTGTGATTCCGGCGGTCGTGGGTTCAAACCCCATCGTCCACCCCATTTTACTTTTGGACATGCAAGTGTAGTTGCTTGTGTAACTAGCGCTTACAGCTATGGAGCTACTATTCTAAATACGGTTCATTCCCTCAAAGTAGAGGGGTAAAACTGTGCTCTAAACTTTGTTGTCGGCTCTTCTCCCTTAGCTCACAATCGGCAAAGAGTCGCGCTAAATTAATGGCAGGGCCTCGATTACGTCTCTGCCAACGCATTGCGTCTAACCCGGGTGAGCATTGTTTGTTCAGGCGTTTTTAGACCTAGTTTGGTTCGACCATTAAAGCGACTCAGGACACTTAGGTGATCCTTGAATGAAGATATACTGCTTCATTAAAGCTGCTGGGCCAACATGCTAAAATAATGCTGCCCATCCGAACACAGTTTTTCTTCAGGGACGCAGCGTCAATCGTATTCTTGGAACGGGTAGTGCCCACGTCCCCGCCACATCCGGGGCAACTCCGGCGTTTTGCATGTGAAACACATTGTAAACAAAACGTAGACAGCGGCCGGCAGAGTCTCAAAGAGGCCATTTTTCTGCAAGCTCCCATGCCGCCTGGTCGCGGACGGAAATAAACGAACGTCTGCGCGAGTACGTACCAATTCGAATAACAACCTCTATCAACCACTTTTGGATATTAGAGTAATCCTCATGGCCTGACTCTTCGGCTTCCGCCAAATCAGTCAGTGCCTAACCGAAAAAAGAAAGTAAGCGCCAGAACTACTGCATTTCTATTGCGGTTTTAAATGCTGGTCGGTTGGCTACGCGCTCAACGTAAGCTTTTAGGTGGGCCATTTCTTCGCCCACACAACCAAGTCGGTTACTCATAAAGCATGCGTGTCCAAGCATGATGTCTGCAGCAGAAAAATCACCAATTAAATAGTCTCTGCCAGTCAACGCTTTGTCGACCGGTTCCAGGGCTTTGCTTAAAAGTCGCTGGGCTTGGCCGAGAGCTTTTTCATCGCGCCGTTCAGGTGGCAATAGTATCGTTTGTACAACAATAGTGTTGACTGGTGGCATAACCATGCCTTCACAGTAGTGGAACCACTGTAGGTAGTCTGGAAACAGAGGGGAATCCTCGCTGGGTTTTAGACCGCCGTTTTTATGTCGCGCGATGACATATTCAACAATAGCCCCTGACTCGAAGATGCTGATGTCGCCATCATCTAAAACTGGTACACGACCAAGCGGGTGACGGGCTCTGTGCTCATCGGACTTTAAGTCTTTGGGGTGAAATGCCATTTTGTTAATCTCGTAAGGTAATTCTAATTCTTCTAACAACCAAACAATTCTTCCGGCGCGGGAGTTCGGCGCAAAATGTAATTTCAACATAAGAGACTTTCCTTAATTTTCAATTTTAAAATATGCACAAGAATATTCGTGCAAAGTTGCTGTGGACGCAATAGCGCTGAGCCGCTGTGATGCGCAGCTGTGAGCAAATCAATTCGATGCAAATTGCGTGGAATTAAGGAATCGACAGAACGCTTGTAGAGGTAGTGCGAGTAGCAAGAGCGCAATTTCGACGTTAATTATTAGCGAATGTTTTTTTCGGCGTGTGCTAAGTTTTGGCGTTACATTTTGCTGGGGAACAGGGTATGAAATCTGAGTTGTGTGAAAAATTAGGTATAGAGTTTCCAATATTTGCCTTTAATCACTGTCGCGACGTGGTGGTGGAAGTATCTAAGGCCGGCGGCATGGGTATTCTCGGTGCGGCGGGCCTTTCGCCAGAGGCTTTAGAAATTGAATTGCAGTGGATAGATGACCACATCGATGGCAAACCCTACGGCGTGGACATAATTGTGCCCACAACCATGGCTATCCAAGACAACGAAGTAGCCACCGACATAAGCGCCTTAGTACCCAATGAGCATCGAGATTTTGCCGCCTCGGTACTGGCGCAACACGGCTTAGACAGCACAGGAATTTATGATTTCAGCTCCGGTACAAGTGATGCGTTTTTGGGTGAGAGTAAGGCTGCTGCATTACTGGATGTTGCCTTTGCACATCCAATAAAGATTATCGCTAATGCACTAGGCGTACCGCCACGCTATATGCTTGAGCTGGGCAAAGCCAATAATGTTGCAGTTGCTGCACTAGTTGGCGCTAAAGAACATGCATTAAAACAGGCTGAGGCCGGGGTTGATGTCATTGTTGTGCAGGGCACTGAGGCCGGTGGGCATTGCGGCGAAGTGTCGACCATGGTTTTGGTGCCGGAAGTCTGTGAGGCAATAAAGGACTTTAAAAACATCTCAATACTCGCCGCAGGTGGCATTGTTTTGGGCAGACAAATGGCCGCGGCCATGACCATGGGCGCCCACGGTGCATGGACGGGTTCTATGTGGTTAACCACCTCGGAAGCATCGACCTCGCCGGTCATTAAAGAGAAGATGTTGTCCACCAATTCTCGAGATACTGTTCGCTCACGTAGTCGCACCGGTAAATACTCTCGCCAGATGAGGTCGCCATGGACAGATGCTTGGGAGGATGAGGGTGCGCCAGATCCCTTACCCATGCCCCTACAGCCCCTGGTCAGTGAACCAGCGTTGAGCAAAATCACTAAGATGGCAGAGAGCGGTCACCCAGGCGCAAGGCAATTAGCCACTTACTGGGTGGGTCAGGGCGTTGGGTTAATGAACGAAGTCCAGTCGTGTAAGTCGGTAATGTACGATTTTATGCAGGATTTCTTAGACGCTACGCAAAAAATGCAGCGCATGATGGACGACTAATTTTGCCGGGGGTCGAGTGGCGGGTGCTTGCTGCGGCCAAGACACATTGATAAAGGCTCACTAGCGGTTCTGCGTTGTCACGCCTAGAAACTGAGACCTATATTGGACGTCATAAGCTGTTGTCTAACTCCACGCACGAAAGGTGAACATTTCTAAAACATTTGCATGAATCGTGGTGTAAGATAGTCCGCGATCTGACCTATGCGGTTTCGTAAGTCACAACAAATTTTGGTAGGGGGTGCACCAGTTTGCACTTAATAGGCGATCGGCGTGAAACCTGTCGGCTAGCCCATTTCTTTTGTATCCACCTCGAATGAATTAGAGAATGAACGTATCCATTGAAACAATGACTGGTCTCGAACGTAGATTAACCATAACCATCCACGGCGATCAGTTTGAAGACCAGATAGCGGCGCGCATAGAAGACGCTCGCAGCAAAGTAAAAATTCCCGGCTTTAGAGCTGGCAAGGTTCCACTGAAAGAAGTCAGACGGCGTTATGGCAATGCCATTCGTGCAGAAGTAGCTGGAGAACTAATGCAGAGCAGCTTTGTAGAAGCTGTACAGCAAGAGTCTTTAACCCCGGCTGGTTCGCCTAAGTTAGACGTAATCAAAATGGATCCAGGCATAGATTTTGAGTTCACTGCGACATTTGAAGTGTTCCCATCTGTTGAACTGGCCAATTTCGATAAGATCGCGGTTAAACGCCCTTCTGCTGAAATTCAAGACGCTGATTTGGACGATATGGTTGTTAGATTGCGCGAGCAAAATGCGACTCAAGAAGTAGTCGAGCGCGCGTCCGCTGACGGCGATCAAATTACCGTTGATTTTGAAGGCACCTTAGCTGGTGAGCGCATCGAGTCTGCGTGCGGTGAAGGCATGGCCTTCACTATTGGCAAAGGGCAAATGATTGCTGACTTCGATAAAGGCGTGATGGGTTTATCTGCTGGTGAAGAGTCAACTTTTGACGCTGTATTCCCAGACGATTACCAAGCTGAGGACATGCAAGGGAAAACCGTTCAGTTCAGCGTAAAGATTATCGACGTTAAAGAGAACCAGCTGCCGGAAATGAACGAAGAATTCTTCAAGAAGTTTGGTATTGATGAAACCACTGAAGAGGCTTTTCTCTCTGAAGTGAAAGCCAATATGACTCGCGAAATAGATTCTGCGATTAAGAACCAGGTTAAGCAGCAGGCTATGGATGGTCTGAGTGAAATCCATGATTTTTCGCTGCCTCACGATGTAGTGCATCGCGAAATTCATGTGCTTAAAGATCAGATGATGGGCCAATTTCAAATGCCTCCGGGTCAGGCTCAACAGCTAGATTTGCCAGATGCATTGTTCCAAGACCAAGCGGAAAAGCGCGTCAAGGTTGGACTTGTTGTGAATGAAATTATGACCAGCAAGGCAATGGTTGCGGATGCTGAAAAGATAGATGCCCGGCTGCAAGAGATTGCTGCACCTTACGGCGAGCCAGAACAAGTGATCGAATGGTATCGAAGTAATCCAGAGCAAATGAAGAATATTGAAATGGCTGTACTTGAAGATCAGGTAGTCGACCTCATAATGGATCAGGCGAGCGTAGAAGAAGTAGTTTCTAACTATAAAGACGTGATCAGCGGAGCGGCTATTGCTGTACCTGAAGAAGCCAGCGAAGAAGAAGCTGAGACTGAAAAGTAGGGTGCCGATTAGGCAATAGTGATTATTAGATAAGCGCAGTATTTGCCGGTTTATGCCGGCAAACTTGGAGAAAAAAATGTCAGAAATTCGAGATCGATTAACGCAACCAATGCAAGGCTTGGGCATGGTCCCAATGGTTGTAGAGCAAACTGCTCGTGGCGAACGCGCGTACGACATCTATTCTAGGTTACTGAAAGATCGAATCATCTTTTTGGTGGGTCCTGTTGAAGATCACATGGCCAACTTAGTAGTCGCGCAGATGTTGTTTCTGGAATCCGAAAATCCAGATAAAGACATTAATCTTTATATTAATTCTCCAGGTGGGTCGGTAACCGCTGGGTTATCTATTTATGACACCATGCAGTTTGTTAAACCCAATGTCAGCACGTTATGTGTAGGCCAGGCGGCAAGTATGGGTGCATTTTTGCTGGCATCTGGTGCGGCAGGTAAGCGTTACGCACTGCCTAATTCGCGCATGATGTTGCATCAACCCTCAGGTGGTTCGCGTGGTGTTGCGTCAGATATTGAAATTCAAGCGCAAGAGATATTGTTAATGCGTGAACAGTTAAACAATATTATTGCGAAGCACACGGGTCAGGACGTCGAAACGGTAGCAAAAGATACCGATAGAGACTTCTGGATGAGCCCAGATGCTGCAAAAGAGTACGGCCTTGTAGATCAGGTGCAACAAAGCCGCACTGACGCTGCTGAATCGGCGAAAGATTAGGATATTTTCGGCAAGCCTGCGGGCTTGCATTAAACGTCCTGAGCAAGCAATTTTATCAGGATTGAATATTCTTGTGTTGTGGCTCTGCAGTCGCAATAACGCGAGAATGGAATGTGAAAGGCAGGGTATTGGTGCGCAAATTTAGCCACCGATACTTGGCCAGAGTAATGGGATATCGAAGCTATGTCGGAAGAAAATGGCAAGGGAGACGATTCAGGCAAGTTATTGTACTGTTCGTTTTGTGGCAAAAGCCAACATGAAGTTCGCAAGCTAATTGCTGGACCTTCTGTTTTTATCTGTGATGAATGCGTTGAATTATGCAATGACATTATCAGAGAAGAGGTCTCAGAGGCCGCACAGTCTAGTGAAACTAGCAAGTTACCGGTACCTACTGAGATCAATAAAACTCTCGATGAATATGTGATCGGGCAAGAACACGCTAAGAAAGTGCTGTCTGTTGCTGTCTATAATCACTACAAGCGCCTCAATTATAGTGCCAAAAAAGATGACGTAGAGTTGTCGAAATCAAATATTTTGCTTATCGGCCCAACGGGCTGCGGTAAGACGCTGTTGGCTGAAACCTTGGCGAGAATGTTAGATGTACCCTTCACCATTGCTGACGCGACCACGCTCACGGAAGCAGGTTACGTGGGCGAAGACGTAGAAAACATCATTCAGAAACTGCTGCAAAAGTGCGACTACGACGTAGAGCGTGCTCAAGTGGGAATAGTTTACATTGACGAAATCGACAAAATTTCGCGCAAGTCAGATAACCCTTCAATAACTAGAGATGTTTCCGGTGAGGGCGTGCAACAAGCCTTGCTGAAACTAATTGAAGGAACGGTTGCATCGGTACCACCACAAGGCGGGCGTAAGCACCCGCAGCAAGAATTTTTGCAGGTAGATACATCAAAGATCCTATTCATTTGTGGCGGCGCGTTTGCCGGTCTCGATCGCGTGATCTCTGATCGCTCTGATAAGTCAGGCATTGGATTTGGCGCTCAGGTTAAGGGTGACGCGGATCGTACCAGCATTGGTGAAACGCTGCGTTCAGTGGAGCCAGAAGATTTAGTACGTTACGGGCTTATCCCTGAATTTGTTGGTCGTTTACCCGTTGTAGCTACTCTGGGTGAGTTGGACAATGATGCGTTGATCAGAATTTTGACTGAACCGAAAAACTCGCTTACCAAGCAGTACACCAAATTGTTTGAGATGGAAGGCGTAGACGTCGATTTCCGTGATGACGCATTGCGCGCTATTGCCAATAAGGCAACTGAACGCAAATCTGGTGCTCGAGGCTTACGCTCTATTCTTGAATCGGTCTTGCTAGACACAATGTATGAACTGCCGGCGTCAGAATCAGTGAGCAAGGTAGTGATTGATGAGAGCGTGATCAAAGGCGAGAGTCAGCCTTTGTTGATTTACGAAAATCTAGAGCCAGCAAAAATTGCTGAAGAGGATTAACCTTTACCAGCAAATTTTGTTTGTCAGGTTAGCGCCGCTCGCAAATTTAGCGAGCGGAGCGCCGAGTTTTCTCCTGCGTTATCTCACGTCTAGAACACCCCAAATTAATTCCCACATTTTGAAGGTCCGAGGCCTTGAGCTTTGGCGTTATGGCCGCATTGTCATATCAAACAATTTGAGTATTTAGAGAGAAATTATGTCAGATGACACTGTAGATTTTCTTCCGGTATTACCACTACGAGATATGGTTGTATACCCCCACGGAGTGCACCCACTTTTTGTCGGTACGGCAAGTTCCATTGAAGCACTAGACGCCGCGATGGCCGACGATAAACAAATTTTCCTTGTTGCCAAGACTGACCCTGAAAAGGCCGAAGTTGAACCCGGTGATTTATACGCTATGGGTACGGTTGCAAGCATTCTTCAGTTACTAAAACTACCTGACGGTACCGTCAAAGTTTTGGTAGAAGGTGGTCGGCGCGCAGCAGTACTGAACTTAGATTTTACAGCAGACTTTATTCGCGCTGAAGTGGATGTTCGAGATGAGCCTGAAGTAGAACGTCGAGAAGCCGATGCACTGAACAAAACTCTTTTGGCTCAGTTTGAGGCGTTTGCTCAAAGTGGCAAAAAAATTCCCCAGGAAGTTTTGGCTTCTTTATCTGGCATTGACGACCCATCACGCTTGATGGACACCATGGCGGCGCAGATGTCATTAGATATCAAGGACCGTCAAGATGTCCTAGAAACTATAGAGATTAGTGCTCGTACTGAACTATTGCTCGCTTTGATGGATGCCGGCCTAGCTGTTATTCAGGTGGAAAAACAAGTCCGCGGACGCGTCAAAAAGCAAATGGAACAGAGTCAGCGCGACTACTATCTGAATGAGCAAATGAAAGCCATTCAAAAAGAAATGGGCGACGATTCTGCAAACGAAACCGACGAGCTGCAAAGCAAGATCGACGAACTTGGTATGCCTGTTGAGGCTAAAGAGAAGACGCAGTCGGAACTTAATAAGCTGAAAAATATGGCGCCAATGTCGGCTGAAGCGACAGTGGTAAGAAGCTTTATTGATTGGATGGTCAGCATCCCTTGGAGCAAGAAAAGCCGAGTTCGCAAAGACCTCCAAGCCGCGCAAAAGATACTCGATGAAGATCACTTTGGTTTAACTGAAGTGAAGGAGCGCATTGTTGAGTACTTAGCGGTACAGAATCGCACCAGTCAGTCAAAGAGCCCAGTATTATGCCTTGTAGGGCCTCCTGGCGTGGGTAAAACCAGCTTGGGTGAGAGTATTGCAAGGGCGACGAATAGAAAATTCGTGCGTATGGCACTGGGTGGCGTTCGTGATGAAGCCGAGATAAGGGGGCATAGACGTACATACATTGGCTCTTTACCCGGCAAAGTCATTCAAAAGATGAGCAAGACCGGGGTCGTAAATCCGCTATTTTTGCTTGATGAAATAGACAAAATGGGCATGGATATGCGTGGTGATCCAGCCAGCGCTCTGTTGGAAGTGCTCGATCCAGAGCAGAACAGCACGTTTAACGATCACTACTTGGAAGTAGATTACGACCTTTCTAACGTGTTTTTTGTTTGTACTTCGAACTCCATGAATATTCCTGCGCCGCTCTTAGATCGCATGGAAGTGATACGGCTGCCAGGCTACACCGAGGACGAAAAGCTGGGTATTGCACGCCGCTATTTGGTACCAAAGCAGATTAAAAACAATGGCTTGAAGAAAGACGAGTTGGAAATTACTGACGCGGCCCTTGTCGATATGATTCGTTATTACACTCGCGAAGCTGGTGTACGTGGCTTGGAGAGAGAAATTTCTAAGGTGGCCCGCAAAGTGGTCAAGGAACAATCCCTAGATCAGGCCAAAATAAAGAAATCTTTCCCCAAGACTGTCGTTGATCAGGCTGAGTTGGAAAAATATTCGGGCGTGCACAAATTTAGCTACGGGCTAGCAGAAGAAGAAAGCCAGGTAGGTATTGTGACTGGTTTGGCGTGGACACAAGTGGGTGGCGAGTTGCTCAGCATAGAAGCAGTTTCGGTACCGGGTAAGGGCCGTCAGATTAAGACGGGTTCCTTGGGCGACGTCATGCAGGAATCTATCCAAGCGGCTTTGACTGTCGTGCGAAGTCGCGGACAGTCTCTTGGTTTAGCTGATGATTTTCACGAGAAAAGCGATATACACATTCACGTGCCTGAAGGCGCCACACCAAAAGATGGCCCCAGTGCGGGCATTGGCATGTGTACCGCAATGATATCAGTGCTTACGGGTATTCCTGTTAAGGCCAATGTCGCCATGACAGGTGAGATCACCTTACGCGGTCAGGTGCTGCCAATTGGTGGGCTAAAAGAGAAGCTATTAGCCGCTCATAGAGGGGGCATTAAGCACGTTGTTATTCCTCATGAAAATGAGAAGGATTTGATAGAAATCCCTGAAAACGTGAAAAATAATTTACAAATCCATGCCGTGAAATGGATAGACGAAGTGCTAGAGATAGCACTTGAGCGAATGCCTGAACCGAAAATTCTCCATGATGGGGACGGTGAGGGAGCCAGTGCTGAGTCGAAAAAGGAATCTGGAGCGGTGGAAACGCCTTCTAGCATAAGTCCACACTAGCAAAGTCTTGCGCGCATTAGCTTGCGCCGGCCTAGCTGTGTTGGTATAAAACAAGCGACCCGGAAAGGGTCTCAATTTAACTGTATGCGCAGAGAAAAAATAAGCCGTTTTGGATGTGAGTTTTGCTCCTCGTCCCACCAGCTATTCTATCGACAGGCGCACTTAAGAGGGGCACAGGATGAACAAGAGTGAATTAGTAGATCATATATCTGAATCCGCAGATATTTCAAAAACCGCAGCAAGCAGAGCTTTAGAGTCCGCGTTAGAAGCAATAACCGGTTCTTTGAAAGATGGTGAGTCCGTAGCGTTGGTTGGTTTTGGTACATTTTTGGTTCGTGATCGCGCAGCACGGCCAGGTCGTAACCCAAAGACTGGTGAAACGATCCAAATCTCAGCTGCTAAAGTTCCTGCTTTTAAGCCGGGTAAGGCTCTTAAAGACGCTTTAAACTAGCGGCTATTGGGTGATTTTGAAGGGCGCCGATAAAGCGCCCTTTTTTATATTCTTACACTTAGGTTTTCTATTATACGTTTTAAGGTATAACTAGCATGTTGCAGCAACTGCGAGATCAAACTCAATCAACCGGCTTCAAAATTCTGGTAGTGGCCATCATACTGGTGCTTACGCTATTCGGATTTGGTGCTACCAACGTTTTCCTTGGCGGCGATCCAAAGGTTGCCCAAGTCGGCGACTACGATATTACTGAAACGGTACTTAACATCGAAACAGAGCGCGAGAAGCGCCGCATTCTTTCTCAGGTTGGTCCTGATTTTGATCCAAATGATATTGACCGGTTGCTTTTACAGCAATCTGCGCTTAATCAGCTGATCAACCGTCAAGTGTTGTATCAAACTGCGTCTGATTTAGGCATTAGGGTCGCAACGGATGAAGTGAGCAAGCAGCTCTTGACGAGCCCGGTTTATCAGATTGATGGCAAATTTAACGAAGCAGTTTATCGCCAGCAGTTGCAGGTACTGGGCTATCAGCCGGTAGAATTTTTGCAGGAGTACTCTAGTGCTTTGAGCGCAGAGCAATTACGCAGTGGTGTTGCCGACGGCGTTTTAGTAACCGATTGGGAAATAGCCGAAGCAGTAAGAATTTTGGAGCAGCGCCGCGACCTTGCTTACCTTGCTTTAGATATCGCCGCTTATGCTGCAGATGTAGAAGTCTCTGATGAGGAGATTGAAGCGCGATATGCAGACGACCAAACACTTTATATGACATCGTTAATGCTTGATGTTGAGTACGTGCGGTTAGCCGTAACAGATTTAGCCGACGACTTAGCCCTTGAAGTGAGCGATGATGAGCTCAAGGCTATGTACGAAGAAGATCGCGCAGCAGCCTCTACCGAGGACGCGCGAGACAGTGCGCATATTCTCATTCAAGTGACTGAATCCGACGATGAAGCTGCGGCATTACAGCGCATCAATGAAATTGCCGCTCGGATTAATCAAGGCGAAGATTTTGCTGGCATTGCAAAAGAGCTTTCTGACGACCTTGGATCTGCCGAGCAGGGCGGCTCTCTAGGTCTCGCCGGTAAGGGTGTTTTTGACGCGTCCTTCGAGGAGGCATTGTGGGGACTGACCACTATTGGGCAAGTATCGGAACCTGTTAGAACAGCCTATGGTTTTCATTTAATCAAACTCAACAACATCATTGTGACCGAGTACTCTTCGTTTGCAGAAGAATTACCGATATTGAAAGAGCGGGTAAAAACTGAATTAGCTGAAGAGCAATACTTGGCACAATTAGATTCGCTAGAACGAAGTGCCTTTGACGAAGAAATTGCATTGACGGAGACGGCTGCAGGGCTGAATTTGCCGGTTGTCAAAGTGTCGGGTATCACAGAGAACTTTTCTCCAACGGCAACAGAGGGGGTTGCGCCAAGTGCCAGCGATTTGTTGCTGAGCAATCCCGATGTTCTTGAAGTGCTATTCAGTGAAAAAGTTTTGGCTGGTGAGAACAGTGAGATGATTCAGGTCAGTGATACAGAAGCCTTAGTGGTTCGAGTGGCAAAACAATACGAGCCTGAAGAAATTGCGTTAGTAGAAGTTACTGAAGCCATAAAAGCCCAACTGCGCGGCGAAAAAGGCTTGGCGGCGCTTGAAGAGGCCAAATTCGATGCTATAGCTGCTTTGGCGTCAGGCACTGGTGTCAGTGAAGTTGCTACATCGCTGGGTCACCGCTGGGTCACTTTAGAAGGTGTGGCGCGAGTCAAAAGTGTGAGAAATGTTCCAGTAGAAATATTGCAGGAAGCTTTTAGATTGCCGCGACCAACAGCTGGTGAAAAATCCATTGGCTCGGCTGATTATGAACAAGGCAGTGCAATAGTGGTGGTTACTCAAGTGACCCCAGGCGATGTTAATGCCACTACCGATACACAGTTAGAGCAGTTCCGTCAGATTGTTAGTTCAAGAGTGGAGCGCATTGAATTTGCTGCTTTCTTCCAAGCAGCAGAAAACGCTGTAGGCGTGGTTAGACCAGAGTAAATGTTGTACAGAGGGGCAAGAGCCCCTCACATGGCTGGGTGGTAGGAAAGACGCAAAGAAATAAAATAGAGACAAGTAAGTAAGAAAGACTGTAAAAAAAGACGAACAGAAAAGGGCCACATCAGTGGCTCTTTTTTTGTTTGCGTTTAGGGTAGAGCCAAAATCTGCTTCAAAAGGGCTGGCTAATTAGACAGCTCACTTAAGGGGTAAGGCTTAATCAGTGCTAGCGGCCACCGACAGTGTCGATGTACAACGTTAAATGCTGGCCTGGTTGCAGGTACCTCTTCGGGTCTAAATCATTCCAGTTGCTAATAGCTGGAACACCAATCTTAAATTTATTGGCAATCCTACTCAATGAGTCGCCGCTGCGGACTCGATAACGTATTTTTCGCATCACTGCTGGCGGTTCGTCCACCTTCGCTATTGATGAGGGACTTATCTTGGTATTCGGTACGTTAATTTTTTGTCCTACGCGCAGCGTGGCTTTGCGACCGATTTCGTTTTCTTTAACTAACTCAGCGATGCTCACTTGGTATTGTTTAGCAATGAGCCACAGCGAGTCGCCGCGACGGACCGTGTGCGTAATGGAATATGCGCTATGTTGTTTCACAACAGCCGTTTGTGAAAGAGGCACTCTCAAGCTTCCACCAGTAATTATACGGTTGTTGCTAAGGCCATTAGCCTGCCGCAACGTCGCTACATCTGTGTTGTATCTCTGCGCTAGTACGCTGAGTGTCTGGCCGGAACGAACCTTGATGTTTAGCCAGGCGAGTCTTTCATTTTCTGGGGTCGCATTGAGTTTTTGCTGCAGAGCAAGGGCAAGCATGCCCAGAGCCTCTTCTGATGGTGTCTCAACAGGTTCATCAACCTCTGCAAGTTGAAGGGCGGTGAAAGGGAGGATTAAGCGGTGAGGCCCTTTGCTGGGGGTTTGACTACGTGTTAGCGCGGGGTTCCATTTGTACAAGGTAGCGCTGGGCACATGGCTAATGGCGACTATTTTGGCGATATCGAATTGGCTGGGGAGATCTAAAACGAAGAACGATCGTCGCATTTCTACACTAGGTAACTGTACTTGGTACTTTGCGGGGTCATTAACAATCGCCGCTATCGCTAAAAGACGCGGCACGTAGGCTCTTGTTTCTCTGGGGAGTTGTAGAACAAAGAAGTCTCTGCTAGCGCCGCGCCGGATAGCTTTAGAGACTGTGCCGCCGCCAGCATTATAGGCAGCTATAGCTAAGAGCCAATTATCGAAGCGTTTATTCAGGCGCTCTAGATAGGTTAGGGCCGCATCTGTAGAAGCAACGATGTCGCGACGTCCGTCATAACCGGAGTTAATTTGTAGTCCGTATTGTTTTGCCGTTGGCGACATAAATTGCCACAGGCCATTCGCACCATAGGGCGAAAACGCATAGGGATCTAGCGCGCTCTCAATAATAGGCAATAGCGCAAGTTCGGCGGGTATTTGCTGTTCTAGAACTTGTTCTAGGATGTACGGCAAATAGTTCTGCATGCGGCTTTCAAGGCGCTGCCAGTATTTGGGGTTTCTTTGAAACCAGCGTATTTCCTGCTGTACGGAGCCTTTGTCTAATTGATGGTCCAGTGCCAAGTTGCTGCGCAAAAGGGTCCATAAATCTTCATTTATGACTATTTCCTCTTCCAGCTCGGCGATTGTCTCCACTGTCGACGCAGCATCAACCGCCTGAATTTCTACTAAACCCTTCGATGCCACTGAACCCAAGATGCTTTCTTCTGCCGAAATGCTTTGCTCAGCTATCTGTGCCTGGCATCCCATCAGCACGACTACTGACAGGCAACTCCAAGAGGCGCACTTTATCCAACTGCTTTTCTGTAACTTTACCAAAATGATTGTTGCTCTAGCTTTAAACGTCTTAAACTGGCGGCGGATATTAACCGATGTGCTCACTACATGAACAGATTTAGTCTTAAGAGGAATAAATCGAAATTTGAGCGCCTTTGGTCTAGTGCTTTAGGCACTAAGACCTGTGCGCTGCAAATGCCAGAGCTTGCACCTCTCACAAGGCGCCTTCACGGCGATGTGGTGCTTTGGGTAGGTGATTGCCAAGAAGCCGGGTTAGCACTGCACGGTTGCATGATTCGACACACGATATTTGCCGCACAAAATCATCTGGCGAGTACTGCGCAGCAACAACCCATGCTGCAGGTTGATCTGACCAACTTACCTTTCGCCACGGCAAGTTTAGATGGCGTAGTGTTGCATCATGGTTTGGAATTGGTTGCAGATCCTAGAGCGGCCATTAAAGAAGTGGAAAGGGTATTGGCGCCAGGCGGCAAATTGCTTATTTGCGGATTTAATCCGTTTAGTTTGTATGGCTTGCGGCGACTCTATGCCCGAGTTTTCGCCGACCCTATGAGTTCTCATGTGCTGGTAAATCCCATGCGGCTGTTTGACTGGCTGGCCTTGCTCGACCTGAAATTGGATTGTCGACCCAAATACTTCGAATATAGTTTGCCCATTAGTCAAAACCCGCTGGGATGGATCAATGATTGGCTTAGATCTAGTCCGTGGCTAAAACGCAAAATTAATAAAATGAGCCCAGGTTTTTCTGTAGCGGGCCGTAGATTGAAAAAACTAGCGCTAATTTCGCAGCTGCCCTTTGGCGGGTTATTGCTTATAAGTGCTACCAAACAGGCAGTATCGATGAATATGCAGACTATTGATAAGCACGCCAAGAAGATCAAGCAAAGGTCTTTACAGCCTGCAGCGCTGCACAAAATTAGCATTAACAAAAAAACAAATATTGAGATTTAGATGTCCGTGGAAATATTTACTGATGGCGCCTGCAGAGGCAATCCCGGTCCCGGTGGGTGGGCAGCTTTGCTGCGTAAGGGTGATACCGAAAAGATGATATCCGGGGCACAAGAGACGTCGACTAACAACCAAATGGAGCTTATGGCGGCGATTCAGGGCTTAGAACAGCTAAAAAAACCTGTTCGCGTGACCCTGACCACAGACTCCCAGTATGTAAGGCAAGGCATCACTAAATGGATTGCCGGTTGGAAGCGTAATGGCTGGATGACGTCGCAAAAAAAGCCGGTAAAAAATAAAGAGCTGTGGCAACGCTTAGATATTGCTGTCGCCGAGCACCAAGTGGAGTGGCTGTGGGTAAAAGGACACAGTGGACACCGCGAAAATGAGATGGTTGATCAAGCAGCAAACGATGCCATAGATACAATGCAGGCAAACTAATGAGACAAATCGTATTAGATACGGAAACCACAGGGTTGGAAGTAGCACTGGGCCACAAAATCATTGAGATTGGGGCTATTGAGATGATCGACCGTAAGTTTACGGGTCGCCACTTTCATAAGTATCTAAACCCTGAACGAGAGATTGATGACGGCGCCAAAGAGGTGCACGGCATTACTGAAGCGTTTTTGGCCGACAAGCCGAAGTTTGCCGATGTCTGGGAGGAGCTCGAGCGTTTTCTCGACGGTGCTGAATTGATTATCCACAATGCGGTATTTGATATTTCGTTTCTTGATAGCGAGATTCGAGCTCTTGTGCGACAGGGCCTTGCTCCCCAGCGGAAAATCGAAGATTTCTGCGGCGTTATAGATTCACTGGCAATCGCCAGACAAAAGCACCCGGGTCAAAAGTTAAACCTAGACGCCCTGTGTCGTCGCTATGCGGTAGATAACTCACAACGACAGCTACACGGCGCGCTGTTAGATGCAGAGATTTTGGCTGACGTTTATCTGTTGATGACGGGCGGCCAAACCAATCTTTTTGGTGTCGGTAATAACGCTAACGATGACCCATCGGGGCAGAACGATAATCAGATTGATCATAGCTGGGAAATTCCACCTCTAAGGCAAATTATGGCCAGTGTTGACGACTTAGCGACTCACGAGGAAATGTTAGATTTACTTGCTGAGCGCAGTGAAGATGGGCCTGTTTGGCGGCGAGAACAGTAGATAAGAAACTAATTCAGGAGAAGCCTCTTAAGTCTCTTTAAAAGTTAGGGAGGTTTGCCAAGGGCGTGTCTTAAGCCTGTTTAACCTAGCAACCACGGAACAACTGCGGTGCTGCTTGTTAGCCCTTTTACTCTGTGAAGAATAACTAACAAATAGTTACTAAGTAAAAGGGCCACAAAACTCAGTTTAATGGGATCTACAGTAAGTAGTTAACACTCGCCCAGCCAGTCACACCCATAACTATGGTGTACGGCAGCGCCATCGTGACCATACGCATATAGCTCAGCCCTATAAGCGGAGCGATGGATGAGGTCAGCAAAAACAAGAATGCTGCTTGTCCATTTGGTGTTGCCACACTAGGGATATTGGTGCCTGTGTTGATGGCAATAGCAAGCAAGTCAAATTGCTCTCTGCTGATCGTGCCATTGTCTAAAGCCGCTTTGACCTCGCCAATATAGACTGTGGCGACAAATACATTGTCACTGATGGCAGACAGCACGCCGTTGGCGATGTAGAACATACCGGGTTGCACATCTAATGGTAGGCTCAATACATACGCGATGATTGGCGAAAACAAATGTTGATCGTGGATAACACCGACAATACCAAAAAACACGACGAGTAGTGCTGTGAAGGGCAAGGCCTCTTCGAATGCGTGGCCCAGCTGGTGTTCTTCAATGACGCCGTTGAAAGCGGTCTGCAACACGATAATGGTCAGGCCAATAAGACCCACCTCCGCTACATGATTAGCTAGCGCCCATATCAGAATAAGACCAGAGATTGCTTGAACTACTAGCTTCGCCTTGTCTGAGTCTGAACGGCGGGCACTTTCCGCTTTGTCGTAGTCTGTGAGTATGGAGCGAACTCGCTCAGGCAGAACTGCACCGTAGCCTACAATTTTTACTTGCTCTAGCAAGACGCAGGTTAGCAGACCGGCTGCAAGCACTGGCATGGTTACAGGCGCCATACGCCAAAAGAACTCGGCGAAATTCCAGCCTGCCTGGCTGGCGATGAGCAAGTTTTGCGGTTCACCCACTGTAGTGCAAACACCGCCCAGGGCTGTACCCACTGCTGCGTGCATAAGAAGGTTGCGCAGAAACGCCCTGAATTCATTTAGCTCCGCGCGGTATTCTTCCGCAATATCGCCGTCTTCTAAACCCTCTACTCTGTCTTCTGGTGCCAGCTTACTAGCAGCGACCTTGTGGTAGATCGAGTAAAAACCAACGCCCACACTAATGACTACTGCAGTAACAGTGAGTGCATCTAAGAAGGCCGACAAAAACGCTGAAATTGCACAAAACAAGAACGCAATAAGCGTTTTGGAGCGAATTGACAGAAGAATCTTAGTGAAAGTGAAGAGCAGTAGGTCTTTCATAAAGTAGATGCCAGCTACCATAAATACCAATAAAAGTATTACGGGGAGGGCCAGTTCTACTTCATGATAAACTGTGCCGGGGCTCGTCATTCCCATTACCACGGCTTCGATGGCCAGTAGTCCACCAGGCTGCAATGGGTAGCATTTTAGTGCCATGGCTAAGGTGAAAATAAATTCCAGCACCAGTACCCACCCCGCCAAATAGGCGTTACCCGTTAACTGCAGTAGTAATGGGTTGAAGATCAAAAAACCAACGATGGTCAACTTGTACCATTCTGGTGCTTGACCAAGAAAATTCTGAGAAAACGAACTGAGGGATAACCCTTTCATAACACTCCTTTACGCCTTTGTCCGGGGGTATTTTGTCTACCCATCGGTGTCGTTTTTTTATTGTCTACGATCTAACTTTATCTTAGGCGCGCCTTTTCCCCGTCAATTTATGACGGTTAATCGCACCTAAATCTGATCGGTAAAGATAGCGTGAGAGGTGTTCTCGGGCAACTGTTAAGGGGCGAAAAGTAGACGATTTCGTGCAATATCATTTGAGGGATTTGTGTCCGAGTTAATGCAAAACTGAATTCGAATTACAAGCGCCTTTCGAGCTGAATTATGGCCGACATTTGTTCTAGGTGAGCTTATGGTGTCCGCTCTTATCGTTTATGCACTCGGTGAATCATCAATTTGTGCTATGTTCTTGTCTTTAGTGTTTTAGGAGTGAGGCAGTTCTATGTGGCCGAATAGTCCAGATGAGTTTTCAGCAAATCATGTTATGGCAGAGGGGGATGATTCCGGCGAAGCCTGGTATTTCGCGTTTATGGGTGGCGAAATAATATGTAAAAGCGTGCAAGGTGTTCCTGAGCCAATTACCGCCGATGACTTTCGCTGGTTCGAGGTAGAAACCCAAAATAAACATTTTCTTGGTCACTTTGCAAAGCGCCCGTGTTTCGCCTTATCTGTAAAAGGCATCGTGCCCGAAGGGTTTGCAAAATTGGGTTTGCGTGGTTTGCTAGGACGTGCTTCGCAATCTATGTTTTATTTAGCGGGAAGAGCCAAGCAGGTAGTAGATTGGCATCAGACTAACCAGTTTTGTGGTCGTTGCGGTGAACCAATGAAGATACATGGTGCCGATAGAGCCATGCAATGCGGTGCTTGCCGGTTTATTGCTTATCCACGTTTGTCGCCAAGCATCATTGTGCTCATTACAAAGGGTAAGGAAATGCTTTTGGCCAGAAATGCTGCCTGGCCTCAGGGTATGTATAGTACTTTGGCTGGGTTCGTTGAAGCGGGTGAGTCCATTGAGCAAACCGTACACCGTGAGGTCATGGAGGAAGTTGGGTTAGAAGTTGGAGAGTTGAAGTACTTTGGCTCGCAAAGTTGGCCATTCCCGAACTCTTTAATGCTCGGTTTTCATGCAAAATATGTTGGCGGAGACATCGTTTGTCAGCCTGGTGAGATCGCTGATGCTCAGTGGTACACGGAAGATACGTTGCCGCAGATTCCACCGAAGACAGCTATTTCAGGCTGGCTAATCCAAGAGTTTTTAGATCAACTGGGCTAGGGGATAGCTGCATCCGTTTTGCCACTCAGCGCGGCCATTGTCTGAAATACCCAGATTAAGTGGCCGTTTGCTTTGAGGTTGCCGTGCATAAAAGCGTTAACCGGGTCTCTTTGCCCTTTAATTAAGCCCATGGCGTCTTCGCTGTCTTTGAAATAGATGGTTAACTCAGGATCGTCATCTTTGTCGAAGCTAATTGCCCCATCTCTTATTTGAAAGCATATTTGCCCGTCAGCCCACTGCATGCGTACTCGCGCATCTAGTTCACCAGCCTTTTCGCTACAAAATTGATTTTCAAGAAAACTGCGCATGCTACTTCTGCCATGTTTGGAATTTCGATCGGCCTTGATGATCTCGCCGATCCCAATAATAGACACTGCTCTTTATCAAAGGAGCGCAAAGTTGGCCAAAATTGCTCAAAAGGTCAAGTTATTCGAGTAATTACAGCAGATTTTTCTTTCGTTTGAGTGATCTATTGTTCCGGATAGAGCACATATTTTCGCGGCGTATTCAACGCTATGCTGGCGCTATGTCGGCGCAATAGATAAAGTAGCCGACCTTCTTCAGTTAGACAAAAGCTATATGGACTTTCTTTTTGAATATCTAATGTTCTTAGGACAGGTGATGACCTTAGTGGTTGCCTTTTTGATCATTGCATCCTTTTTGGCCGGGCTTTCTGGTGGGCATCAAGGCGACCAGGGCCACTTGGTCATTCGTAAACTCAACGAGCGCGTACGCGAATTGCGTTTTACTATGGAAAATCATCTGCTGAGCGCAGATGAAGCAAAGCGCCAGCATAAGTCTGAGACCAAGAGTGAAAAGGCAGAGGCCAAAAAAGCTGCCAAAGCGGCCAAGCTCGCTGCAAAGCAAAAGCCTGAGACAAAAACAGCTAACGAGCCAACTGCTGCAGCGATCAGTGAAGAAGGGGCTGATAATGCCCAAGTAGCGGCTAAAGAAGTGGCTAAGCTAGAAGGTCAAAAAGATCGCACCTTTGTCATTCACTTTGACGGTGATACTGCCGCTTCAGGCGTAGATTTTTTAAGCGTTGAGATCAGCGCTGTGCTGACTATGGCGGGTTCTAACGACGAGGTTGTGGTTTGTTTGGAAAGCCCTGGTGGTATGGTCCACAGCTATGGTCTAGCTGCGTCCCAAATGATGCGTATACGCAATAAGGGTATCCCTCTTACAGCTATAGTCGACAGAGTCGCAGCCAGTGGTGGCTACTTAATGGCTGCTGTGGCAAATAGGATTTTGGCTGCGCCTTTTGCTGTGATTGGGTCTATTGGTGTGGTTGCGCAAATCCCCAACCTGCACCGTTTATTGAAGAAGAATGACGTAGATGTAGAAGTACTCACAGCAGGTAAATATAAGCGCACGTTGACGTTGCTGGGCGAGAATACAGATGAAGGCCGAGAAAAATTCCGCGAAGAGTTGGAAGATGTGCACGCCTTATTCCAAGAGTTTGTTGCGGAAAATCGGCCAGAACTAGATATAGAGGCGGTTGCCACCGGTGAGGCTTGGTATGGCAAACGCGCACTTGAATTGAAATTGGTGGATGGTTTGGCCACCAGTGACGAGTACTTGATAGAACTGTGTGAGACCAGAGATGTGTTTGAAGTCACATGGGAAGAAACCAAGAAACCGATAGACAGAGTGCTGGATAAATTTAACGGTATGTTAGATAGAGTCAGTCACGTTTTAGAATTTGTTCGTAAGTAGTAAGGGAAAAATATGCAATTTAAAGCTTTTAGAGTTGAAAAAACTGACGCCGGGTTTGAGCGCAGTGTAGTCACCAGGTCTGTAGATGATTTGCCCGCGGGTGAATTGTTGGTTGAGGTCAAATTTTCCTCGCTGAATTTCAAAGATGGCTTGTCCGCCACCGGTACACCGAGCGTTACCCGTAACTTCCCTCATACGCCAGGAATTGACGTTGCCGGTGTTGTTTTAGCATCCGACCACGCCGACTTCGCTGTGGGCGATGAAATCATCGCAATAGGTTTTGATCTAGGTATGGGCACCTCTGGCGGATTTGCCGAGCGCGTGCGCATTCCTGCATCTTGGGCAGTGAAAATGCCAAAAGGGCTGTCCATGCACAGCAGTATGATTATTGGTACGGCTGGATTTACGGCTGCTGAATGTGTGCAAAAGCTCGAACGGTCTGGCATGACCCCAGCATCTGGCCCGGTCTTAGTTTCCGGCGCAACCGGTGGCGTTGGCTCTGTGGCCGTTAAGCTACTGGCGCAGTTGGGCTATGAGGTTGCAGCGGTAACTGGAAAAGAAGATAAGCACGACTTTTTACGCAGTCTGGGTGCTAGCGAAATATTGTCTAGAGAAGAAGCCAATGCCGGTAGCGATAAACCTATGTTGGCTGAACGTTGGGGCGGCGTTGTGGACACCGTTGGTGGTGACATCCTTTTCAATGGGGTGAAGAGCCTGCGCTACGGTTGTAGTTTGGCTGCCTGTGGCCTGGTCGCAGCGCCAGTGTTTTCGGCGTCTGTACTGCCGTTTATTCTGCGTCACGTAAACTTGTTGGGTATTGACTCTGTTCAGTTACCCATTGGAGAAAAAGCCGAAATTTGGCATCGCCTAGGCGAAGAGTGGCTTATGGATTTAAGTGATCTAGAAGAAGTGCTGACCCTCGATGACTTATCCGGCGCTATTGACCGCATTCTCTCGGGTCAGATGGTTGGACGGGGTGTTGTACACTTATAACTGGCTCTTGAGTCGGTTCTTTGACTGGTTTTTTGTTGAGGAAAGGGTGTTATTTAAAGCTCTAGTTAAAGCATAAATCGAAAGGGCGGGAGGAGCCAGATCTGGTTCTCAATCTCGCCTTAGCGCTGGATTTGATGCAATTGGACTAGGGTAGCGCGATACCACCAGGTAGCTGCTGCCAATTAACGTGAGGATTGTGGCTGTTTGCAGCACCACGGCTGCCTCGCTACTAATCAGTGCATTTGAGATGGCAATATAGCTCAGTAGTAACGAAAACTCTGACGCTTGCCCAAGCCTGAACCCAACCTCTTTTGACGCGTCCTTATCTTCTTTTTGTAGCACCAACAAAAATGCAAATACTCTGGGTTTTACCAGCACTGTGACTACCGCCAAAATGAGTGCGGCGAGCCAGACATCTTGCAGCAGTACCACATTTAAAGAAGCTCCCACCGAGAAGAAGAACAGAATGAGGAAGAAGTCTCGCAGCGGCCTCAAATGCTCCGCAATATACTTAGCAATTGGGCTGGTCGCTAGGCTGACGCCGGCAACAAAACCGCCAATTTCAAAAGAAAGACCCATTTTTTCGGCAATGCTGGCAAGGCTTAAACACCAGCCTATGGCGAGGAGAAATATGTATTCATGAAATGCGTCAAATTTGCTGATTAATCGAAGTAGAACAAATCGAACCGTTAAATAGGCACCGCCGATCAGCGCTGGCAGTCCAACAAAAATAGCCACCATGCTGCGAGTGATGCCGGAAATGTCACTGCCTAAGCCGGTCAGCAATAAAATCGCCAGGATGGCTAAAAGGTCTTGGATGAGCAACAAACTGACAACCATTTCACCAATGTGACGGTGGTGCAGAGCGGTAGTGGGCAATAGTTTTATACCCAAGATGGTGCTAGAAAAAGTCATAGCTAAGCCAACTACCCATGCCTCGGTGTAGTTAAAGCCAGTGGCCAGCATTACGCCGGCGCCCATTAAAAAGAATAGGACACTGGTACCTAGTGCTGTCAGCATGGATTCGGCCAACATATTCTTCAGCTTGCTTGGCTGTAAATCTAAACCGACCAGGAATAGCAAAAAAATGATGCCGATTTCGGCGATTTCTGTGAGCAAATCGTTTTGGTCAATTAAGCTCAAGCCAAAGGGCCCAATAAGGCAGCCCAGTAATATGTATGCGATGAGCATTGGTTGGCGCGAAAACAGGGCAACCGTCGCAAGGCCGGCTGCGCCGGCAAAGATGATGAAAAACGAATGAATTAAATCTGAGTGAGGCATTAGGGGTCTCTTGGGAACTGCCACGGCATTGCAAACGCTAGCCTAACAAGTATCTACCGAATTGAATTGGTTTTTCGACACAATGCACTAAAGGACCTCTGAAGCGACATCATAAACGTGAGAACCGACTTTTCGAGGTGAGGTGTAGCTGTAGTTAACGCAATAGCGAGCAATGTCCTAAGCAGAAAATATCAGCAAGGCGAGGTGCGGTGTCACGCGCAAAAGCAGGTTGCCTCTTAGTCGAAGGCGCACATCCCATTTACCTTTGTATTAACGTTCAAAGTAACAAGCATTCGCTCGCTTATACTCTATCGAAATGATTCAGAGGATCTGCCACTGAGTTTTGGTAATACTGCTTGTGAGGCGCAATACAGTTCAGGGCAACGGCTGGGTCGCGAGATTCGGGCAGTTCAAAACTTGAAAACCCACAGCGCACCATAAAGTGCAAAATGTCTTCATGAACTGCACCAACGCCCCGTAAATCACCGCTGTAACTGAGTCTGGTACGTAACAATACTGCCAGCGAGAGGCCTCTGCCGTCGGTCAGGGCCGGGAAGTCGATGCCAATGATAGAGGCTTGCGTCCATTGCGGGTCTAGTTCTGCATCTACTGACAGTTTCAGCGCCTGACCAGGCTGCCAATTCTCAGCATCACACCATTCGACCATTTGTTGGTCAGAGCCTTGCTGATCAGCTAGCTGCCATTCGTCGTTATGCTTATTAATGAGATGGTGCATAAATGCGTTCCTTAAATGGCGCAATACCAACACGCTTAAAGCAGCTGAGGAAACTTTCGTCTTCTAGCCGCAAATCTACATAGATTTTAAGAATTTTGGCAATAACGTCACAAACTTCTGCTCGAGGAATCGATGGCCCAACAATTTGTCCAAGCGATGGCGCCAGCTCTGAATGGCCAGCATGGCCGCCAAGGGATATTTGATAAAACTCACTGCCTTTCTTATCTACACCAAGAATACCTATGTGTCCCACGTGGTGGTGTCCACAGGCGTTCATACAGCCAGAAATGTTAAGGTTTAGCTCGCCTAGATCATACTGAAAATCGTAGTCATCGAAACGTTCTTGTAATGCTTCTGCTACTGGTATGGATTTGGCATTTGCTAATGAGCAGTAGTCGCCACCTGGGCAGCAGATCATATCAGTTATAAGTCTAGCGTTTGCCGTGGCTAAGTTTTGCGCTTGAGCTTTTTGCCACAATTCGAACAATTGTTGCTTGGGTACATGGGGCAGGACGAAATTTTGTTCGTGGCTGATGCGTACTTCGCTGAAACTATAGTCGGCGGCCCATTGGGCAACTGCATCAATTTGCGTGTCACTGACATCGCCTGGCGGTACGCCGGTTGCTTTAGTGGAAAGTGTTACCGCCGCATAGCCCGGCGCTTTGTGCTCGATCACATTGTGCTGCAGCCATTGGCTAAACTTTGGGTTAGCCAGCCTTCGTTCAGCCAACACATCGGTTACATCTAGTTGTTCGCTGTAGCTAGGCGGAGCAAAGAAATCCTCTATTCGAGATATTTCAGCTTCAGGAAGAGTGCCTGGGCCGCCTTTGCTGTGTGACCATTCTTCGTCTACTTTGGCGCGGAATCCGTCAACACCCATAGCTCTGACCAAAATTTTGATCCGTGCTTTGTACTTGTTGTCGCGGCGACCGTAGCGGTTATAAACGCGCATTAGCGCTTCTAAATAAGTGAGCAGATGTTCTATGGGCAGTTCTGAGCGCACTAATGCGCCTAGAACGGGTGTTCTACCCAAGCCGCCGCCAGCGTATACGTCAAACTGTACTTCCCCTTTATTATCGCGATAAACCCGTAAGCCAACATCGTGCACACCAATAGCCGCTCGGTCTTCGGCTGCACCGGTTACCGCAATTTTAAACTTGCGCGGTAGCCATTCGAATTCGGGGTGGTTTGTGGACCATTGGCGAATGATTTCGCAGTAGGGGCGTGGGTCTATGGTCTCGTCTGCGGCTGCGCCGGCAAAGTGGTCTGTGGTGACATTACGGATACAGCTGCCGCTGGTTTGTATAGCGTGCAAATCGACTTTTGCCATGTCTGCGAGGATGTCAGGTACTTCAGCGAGTTCTGGCCAGTTAAACTGCATGTTTTGCCGGGTACTTAAGTGTCCGTAACCGCGGTCATACTCTCTGGCAACTTTGCCAAGGGCAAAGAGCTGCTGGCTGGAGAGCGTGCCATAAGGAATTGCTACACGTAGCATTGGCGCCAATCTTTGCAAGTACAGTCCGTTACGCAAACGCAGTTGTAGAAACTCGTCTTCCGATAGTTGACCGTTGAGATAACGGGAGGTTTGCTCTCGGTAGTGGTCAACGCGTTCTTCAATAAAAGACCGGTCAAATTCTGTGTATTGGTACATTTTTTTATGGGTTCCTGCTTCGCGTCACCCAAGTCCCCTGACTGAGTTAACCGCAGGACAGTAGCAGCCTCATTTATTCAGAGCAACCAATAGCTTGCGCAGGCTTATTCCAAGGTCGAATATATAAATAATCGAAATAACAAAGTGCTGGCCGAAATAGCATTAGACACTTGTCATGCACGCGTGGCTGTCTATACTTGCGAGCTTAAATTAGGCCCAAGGCGACGTTGGGTTTGGACAATTAATAGTGGAAGAGAAACAATGAGCGAAGAGCAACAGTCAAACCAAGAGCACCAGGCCAAAGACGATGCTGTTGATGTAAAAGCTATTTTGGTTATGTTTACTGCCGCCGTACTATTTGCTGCAGTGTATATTTCAGGTTTTACCGTCGATCTATAGCCGATTTTTAGCCCACCTAGCGTTGGCTTCTAGAGTCGAAATCGCAGTCTGCTGGCTTGCACAGGAAGAGTCTAATAGGTCGCTTCTTTGCAATCTAGGTGCCAGCTTAAGCTAGCATAGATCAGACCAGCCTGAAGCAAAAACTAGTCAGCAGAAACATTGCAAAAAAGAGAAGCTACCCAGTGCCGCGGTAGCCGAATGCATATCCCTTAGCCTCAGAGCAAACGCTAATCAGATAGCGTTGGGCTCAACAGCGTCCTTGCAGCATCAATATTTAAGTTCCTCCTCTCGGCATAATCGGCTAGCTGATCTTCGTCAATTTTACCTATGCCAAAATACTTGGCTTCTGGATGCGCAAAGTAAAAGCCGCTCACGGCAGCTGCAGGAGACATCGCGTAACTTTCTGTTAGCTCGATACCAGTTCTGTTGGTTGCATCAAGTAACTCGAAGAGCGTCGCTTTTTCGCTATGTTCTGGGCAGGCGGGGTAGCCTGGTGCCGGTCGGATACCTTGATAACGCTCTTTAATAAAACGCTCTGCATCAAACTCTTCGTCTGGGCTATAGCCCCAGGTTTGCTGCCGAACGTGGGCGTGCAGCTTTTCTGCGAATGCCTCGGCAAGTCTGTCGGCTAACGACTTGATCATGATCTGCGCGTAATCATCATCTGGGAATTCAGCGAGAATCGCATCTATGTTAATACCCGTGGTCACAGCAAAACCGCCCAGATAGTCAGGGTTGCCAGATTTTTCTACATAGTCCGCTAAGCATTGATTTGGGCTTAAGTCGTCGGGCTTTGGTGCTTGCTGACGCAAGTGGTGCAGTGCAGCAAGGCGCTGAGTGCGACTCTCATCAGTGAACAGTTCAATGTCATCATCGCCCAAACGATTCGCGGGCCATATTGCATAAACGCCTGCGGCTTCTAAGCGCTCATCGTCAATTAGCCACTGTAGTCTTTCTTTTGCGTCTGCGAATAGTTGTGTTGCAGCTTCGCCAACAACCTCGTCTTCCAAAATTGCTGGGTAGCGTCCGGCCAGAGACCAAGTCATAAAGAATGGGGTCCAGTCGATGTAGGGTACCAATTCTGCCAGTGCCGGCTTGTAATCGAAGACACCTAGCTCGTTGGGTTTGGCCGCCTGGTAATTTTGCTCCTCACTAGACCAGGCATTGGCTCGGGCATCTGCCAAGCCTAAAAACGCTCGTTTTGCGCGCCGGGCTTCAACCCTTGTCTTAATCAGTGCGTATTCTTGATCAATTTCTTCAGCGTAAGCCTTATAGCTTTCATCACCAGCCAATAGTTTACTGGCAACGCCAACTGCTCTTGAGGCATCTGATACATAAACTGTTGCACGATTTTTGTAACAGGGTGCAATTTTTGCTGCGGTATGTGCTTTGCTGGTGGTGGCTCCGCCGATCAGCAACGGAATGTCTAGGCCAAGGCGTTGCATCTCAGTGGCAACATTGACCATTTCGTCTAAAGACGGTGTGATCAACCCTGACAAGCCAATCATGTTAGCGCCAGTATCTATGGCGGTTTGGATAATGGTTTCTTTTGCCACCATCACGCCCAAGTCTATTACCTCGTAGTTGTTACATTGCAGCACCACGCCGACAATATTCTTGCCTATGTCGTGCACATCACCTTTCACCGTAGCCATGACAATTTTGCCCTTGGCTGCGCTTTCTCGGCTGGGATTTTTGCGCTTTTCTTCTTCAATAAAAGGCACCAGGTGGCTTACTGCTTGCTTCATCACCCGTGCGCTTTTAACCACTTGCGGCAAAAACATTTTGCCGCTACCAAATAAATCTCCGACTACACCCATGCCGTCCATGAGCGGACCTTCAATCACTTCTAGCGGATGTGAGGCTTCCAATCTTGCCGCTTCAGTATCTTCAACGATGAACTCATTATTACCCTTAATCAGCGCATAGCTCAGGCGTTCGGTAACCGGCAACTGACGCCATTCTGCTTCTTTCTTTTCTTTGGCTTCACTGCCGCCTTCATCAGTCATAGATTGAGCGATAGTCAGCAGCCTTTCGGTTGCGTCTTCTCTTCTGTTGAGGACTAAATCTTCAGCAGCTTCGCGTAGCTCGTCCGACAAGTCAGCGTAAATTCCAAGTTGACCGGCGTTAACAATGCCCATGGTCATGCCGGCTTGCACCGCGTGGTAGAGGAACACTGTATGTATTGCTTCGCGGACTAAATTGTTACCGCGAAAAGCGAAGGATACGTTGCTCAAACCACCAGAGATGCTGGCGCCAGGCAGGTTTTCTTTAATCCACTTTACCGAATCAATGAAGTCCACTGCGTAGTTGCTGTGTTCTTCGATGCCGGTGCCGATGGCAAAAATATTTGGATCGAAAATAATATCTGAAGGCACGACGCCCACTTCTTTGGTTAGTACGTTGTAGCTGCGTTGGCAGATAGTAATTTTGCGCTTTAGTGAGTCAGCCTGACCGTCTTCATCAAAGGCCATAACCACCATAGCTGCGCCATAGTCCTGACATTTTTGCGCTGCGGTAACAAACGCTTCGTGGCCTTCTTTGAGGCTGATTGAGTTAACAATAGCTTTGCCTTGAACGCACTTAAGGCCCGCTTCAATGATTTCCCATTTACTAGAGTCGATCATGATTGGCACTTTGGAAATATCAGGTTCCGTGGCTATCAAATTTAGGAAATGCACCATAGCCTCAACGCCATCCAGCATGCCTTCGTCCATGTTGATATCAATGACCTGAGCGCCGCTCTCTACTTGTTGACGCGCCACCTGTAATGCTTCTTCGTATTTTGATTCACGAATGAGGCGAGCAAATTTAGCCGAGCCAGTGACGTTGGTGCGTTCACCCACGTTGATAAATAGACTCTCGCTATTGAGTTTTAACGGCTCTAACCCTGAGAGTTTCAATCCGCTGGTGTCTGCTCGCGCAACTTTTTTCTCAATGAGTGGGCGGGGGGCCATGTCTTTGACCACTTCAGCAATGGCTTTAATGTGACTTGGTGTAGTGCCGCAGCAACCGCCTACAACATTCAACCAACCGGCTTCGGCGTAGCTATGAATAATCTCCGCCATTTGCTCGGCGCTTTGATTGTATTCACCAAAGGCATCGGGTAACCCTGCATTAGGGTGTACGCTGACGGCGCACTTACTTAAGTTGGACAATTCATTAACGTGAGGGCGTAACTGCTCTGCGCCCAATGCGCAATTCAGCCCGATGGATATGGGTTGGGCATGTTCTACTGAGTAAACAAAGGCCTCACAGGTTTGGCCTGACAAGGTTCTGCCACTGGCATCGGTAATGGTGCCCGAGATCATTAGGGGGCAGGGGTTGCGGAGCTGTCTGTTAACTAGATTTGCTGCGTAAATGGCCGCTTTTGCATTGAGCGTGTCGAAGACTGTTTCTATAAGAAAGATATCTGCGCCGCCTTCGACTAACCCTTCCAGAGCCTCGGTATAGGCGACAACCAGTTCATCGAAATCTACATTGCGATACTCAGGTCTATTCACATCCGGTGATAGGCTGGCGGTTCTATTGGTTGGACCAACACTGCCTGCAACAAACCGTGGTTTTTCGGCTGTTGAGAATTCGTCGGCTACTGCTCGGGCGATTTTGGCCGACTCTCTGTTCATTTCCCTACAAATATCTTCAGTGCCAAAGTCGGCTTGGGCAATGCTTGTTGCGTTAAACGTATTAGTACAAATAATGTCGCAACCAGCTTCTAGGTAGCCGCGGTGGACTTCTTCAACGACGTATTGTCGGGTTAGGTTGAGAATGTCATGGTTGCCCTTTAACGACATTGAGTGTTCGCTGAATCTCTCGCCGCGAAACTCTTCTTCTTCAAGTTCATAACCTTGGAAAGCACTACCGTAGGCGCCGTCGAGGATTATAATGCGCTTGGACATTATCTCTCTTAAATGCTCCTCAGTAGATTGTTCAGGAAGTTGGTTTTGACTGTTTTTACGTTGGGATTTCATAGCAATGCCGAAATTTAAAGGTAGACCCTAGCCCAGCTGAGATGGGAGTACAAATGAAGGGTTCATTTGTGCCGTTGAAACTGGCTCATTGTAATTTCTAAAACGGACACCTTTGTTACGAATGTTATTCCCTGTCATCAGCTTGTGCCTGTACACTTGAGTACTGTAAAGACCCACATGTGAAAAGGAGCTGAGCAGGTCTAACTAGCTTACGTTAAGTTATGAACGAGCTAGAAGAACAGATTAGAAAAACGAATTAGAAAAAAACAGATTCAAAAAGAGTATCTATGATCGAAATATCCGCCAGCGCACAGACGTATCTTCAAGGCCTGCTCTCCAAGCAGGATGACGATGATGTCAGCATCAGAATTTTTGTATCCCAGCCAGGAACCCCGCAAGCCGAAACCTGCATTGCGTATTGCCGGCCTGGGGAAGAGCAAGACGGCGATATTGCGGTGGAATATGCCGGCTTTAGGGCATGGTTTGAAGGCCGTAGTGAAGCTTATCTAGAAGATGCCCAAGTTGATTATCAGGAAGATCAAATGGGCGGGCAGCTGACCATTAAAGCGCCTAACGCTCGAGTACCAAAGGTAGGCCCTGATGCGCCGCTAGAAGATCGTATTAATTACGTTTTATATAATGAAATTAACCCTGGGTTGGCGGCTCACGGTGGCATGGTGTCATTGGTAGAAGTCACGCCAGAGACCAAGGCAGTCCTGCAGTTTGGTGGTGGTTGTCAGGGTTGTTCGGCAGTGGACATCACGCTGAAGAGTAGTGTGGAAACCACGTTACTCGAGCAAGTGCCAGAATTGACTGGGGTTATTGACCATACAGACCATACGGTCACAGAAAACGCTTACTACTCCTAGAAGTTGCGCCTCACAGACTCTCAACATCTTCAGTTAGCGCCGAGGAGTTCGGCGGGCCAGTTTCAAGCCCTCTGATGGGCTAACGATTAGCAGTTTAACCATCGAATACTTAACGACCTTTTAGGTGTTGGCTCAGCTCCGTCAGTAGGATTTTTGTGTCATCCCAGTCTATACACGCATCAGTAATGGAAACCCCATACGCCAAACCATCGGGGTTCTGAATACTTTGGTTGCCCGCTCCAATGTTGCTTTCAAGCATTACACCGATAATAGAGTCGTTGCCTGCGGCAATTTGATCCGCGACAGACTGAAGTACGGCTTCTTGTTGGCGGTGATCTTTGTTTGAGTTGGCATGAGAACAGTCCACCATTATCGAAGCAGGCTGACCAATTTTTTCTAGAGCAGCTTCACATTGCTGAATGTGTTCTGGTGAATAGTTGGGGCCATCGCTGCCGCCTCTAAGCACAACATGGCCATGAGGGTTGCCTTTGGTGTGAATTACGCTGACTTGGCCGCTCGGGCTTATGCCCAAAAAACGATGAGGGCTTGCAACAGATTGCAGGGCGTTGACCGCAACGTCTAACGAGCCATCAGTGCCGTTTTTGAAGCCAACCGCGCAGCTTAAGCCAGAAGCCATTTCTCTGTGGGTTTGTGATTCGGTTGTTCTGGCGCCAATAGCAGACCAGGAAATTAGATCCTGCATATACTGGGGTGTAATTGGATCCAGAGCTTCAGTAGCTAAAGGTAGGCCAATTTCAGTTAGATCGAGTAATAATTTGCGCGCAATATGCAGACCCTCAGCAACTTTAAAAGTGTCGTCTAGGTGTGGGTCATTAATTAGACCCTTCCAACCAACGGTACTACGTGGCTTTTCAAAGTAGGCCCGCATCACAATAAAAATTTCGCCAGATAATTCTAATGATAGTGATTTTAGGCGCTTTGCGTAATCTATTGCAGCTTCGGTATCATGAATTGAGCAGGGACCTACGACAACAAGTAGGCGTTTGTCTTTGCGGTCAACAATGTTCGCCACCGTTTCACGATACTCGTTGATCGTGTCGCCTATCTTTTGGGTAACCGGTAGAGCAGCTTTAAGTTGCTCTGGAGTAATTAAAACCTCCTGGTCTTCAATGTTCAGGTTTTCAAGTTGCACGTAAAATTCCTTCTTCGATTGGCTTTGTCGCCTTTGATCTTTTGAGATTTCTATTCATCTTTGTTAAAGCAAAACTCCTAAGGAATCAGTCCCTTGCCCTGGAATGGTGTAAAAAATACAAGGCTTTGGATGGTAAAGCTTTGTATCGGAATTGCAATCCGGGTGGCTCGTGGCGCGGATCACTACAATTCCTTGAGTTGACCTAAGCCTGTGAAAAATAGTGCGCAGCGCACTGGTAGAGCATCTTCATATAGTGCCGATACCACGGTTTTATAGTCGGCTAATTGGCTGTAGTAGCGTTGGCACTCGGCTGCAAGGAACGATTCTAAGCTTTCATCTGCACTATTATCGTCACTAGGCGTGGCTGATTTATAGTCGATGATCCAAACAACATCGCTAGCCACAAAGCATCTATCCAAGATTAGGTTTTTTACAGCATTGCCAATAACCCCTGTTAACGGCCATTCACAGTGGGCATTGTTGTGGGGGGATAAAATCCATTGACCGGATTCGCTCGCAAGAGTTTTACTCAAATGCTGGTAGGCTTGTGCCTCTAGTTGCGGCCTATGAGTGGCATCGCAGTCAGATTGTTCAATCCAATTAGGCAGTCGTGTCTGGATTTTTTGCAAAGCAGAGCTATGTCCTTGCGTGATAGCATGCGTGTCTCCTAGCCAAGCGAGCGCTTTGTGAATGAGGTTGCCCAGCGCTAATTCGAAGGGGTTGGACGCCGGGTTGTCCTCCGTTTGGGCACCTTCTTCATCCGTTAGCAATAGACTTTCTGCCGCGGCGTCCACGCCAGCAATTGCGAAGTCAACAGCATAGTTCCGCGGTAGGTGAGTTAAGCGTCTTGCTGGTTCTATCTCTGTATCTGCGATCAGATCATCTATTGGCACATCTGCATTCGCAGGCTGTACTAACGGCAGCGAGGGCGTTGGCGGGCTTAGGGCAGCTTCTGCATAGCCTTCAAGGTGTTTGGCAAGGCCAATAGCTGCCTTGTTTTCCTCGATGCTATAGCTTACAAAAAGCCCGGTCTTTGCTCGCGTACAGGCAACGTAAAGTAGTCGCTTCTTCTCGTTGTCAGATCTAATTTTTTCTTCGTGTTTAAGCCAGCTATGAATCGGATCGCCGTTTACGCCCACCAATAATCCCTCTGAGCTGGGCTGCCAAAGCATCAGCGAAGGACTGTCAGATGCCATTCGTTTGCTCAAAAAGGGCAAGAACACGTGATCGAATTCGAGCCCTTTAGACTTATGTATAGTCATGATCTGAACCTGGGCTGCTTGAACTGGCTGCGCATATAATTGATTCACCGCAATTCTCACTTGGTCGCAGTCGTAGCCATTAAGTCCCTCATTTTCTAATAGTTCAAACCACCTCATTGCATGGACAATGTGTTCTTCAGCATAGGCATCTATGCCGCCTAATCTTATCCAGCAACCTTCTAAAACTTCACAAAGTGGGTACTCGTAAAGTTTTGGTCTTGCCCAGTCCAGCGCGTTCTGCAGCCTGGCAAACTCTGCTTGGGAGGCGTCTAGTTCACTAACGGCGTCACTGATCTCCCTGCCACTGGCAAGTGGTTCTAGAGTTTTCAGTAAGGCACCAATCATTGGGCTACGCAGTAAACTGAACCAAGACAACTGGTCGCTGGGCTGTAGCAACACGCGGTGCAGGGACATCAGATCTTGGATAATGGGTTCGTTGGCAAGGGGGTCGATGTCCGTGCCTTGGCTGTCAATATTGGCGGCCTGTAGCGCTTGTAAAAGACTGGGTAGGTGATTTCTAGCTCGACACAAAATGCCAATACTCGTTGAATTGTCCTGTGCAATGAGCGTTTCTATTTGAGCAACCATGGATTGTATTTCTAATGCTTCAGCACTGAAGTATTTACACGCAAGCTGAGTTGCAGGTTCGTCCGCTTGTATAGGGATTGCGGCAGAAAACTTTACAGCACCGAGTCGGCTTGTGCCTTGAGCAGGGAGTAATTCGTTGAACAGTTCATTGTTCCATTGCACCAAGGATTTACACGAGCGAAAGTTGGCTGTTAGATTTAGCGGGGTGAGAGCAATGCTGCCGATGCCGTGCTCCCGACATTGGTCAAAAATAGAAACATCTGCGTCGCGGAATCGGTAGATCGACTGCATTGGATCGCCGACAGCGAAGAATGTGCTGCCATCGTCTGCTTGCCAGCCCTCAGTGAGTAAGCTAAAAAATCGATACTGGCTGTGCGATGTATCTTGGAATTCGTCAATGAGTATGTGCTTAATGCGATAATCCCAGTGCAGCGCAAGGTCTGTTGGTTCGTCGTCGTCACGCAAGCCTGTGACAGCACGCATGAGAATGCCGTTGAAATCTATGACACGTTGACGCTGAAATATTTTTTCTAACTCTATCGCCGCTAAAGAAAGGCAAATGCTGACCACCAATATGCGTTCTTGGTCTGTTTCGGAAATTTCAAAAGAGGGCAGTTGCTGGTAATTGCCCAGAACAGATTGCAAGCCTCGCTCGTCTAGACTGGTAATCCATTGCGCAACCAGTGCTTTAAACTCTTTATTTAAAAATGCTTCGTGCTGACTTTTTGTGAGGCGGTTTCTGAACGTAAATTTTTGCGTAAGCAGCAGTGGCAATATTGCCGGCCATTCTGGTTCCAGACCTGTATGGTCGGCAATGGTCACCAACATGGCTTTGTCGTTTTCTGTAATAGCATTATGTAGCGGCGCCAAAATGTCGTTGTGCAATTCCTCTAAAGCGGCATTTACGTAGTTGGCTATTTGCGCAAAGTTCTCGCTTGCTAGACGGCTAAGGTGTGATGTTAGATCAAGCCATTGGTCACGCTTGGTCAACATGGCAACCAGCAATCGTTGGGCTGTGATCGCGTTGTTGTCCAGCATGGCGAGAAAATCAGCAATGTAGTTTTTTGTTGGGTTGTCAGAATAAAGTTGGCCAAGCAATGATTGCGCGGCAGCCTCATAAAGTGGTTTGGCGTCCTTAGCGATATCCATACCGCTTACGCTATGTAAGCCTGGAATCTGTGTCGCTAACTCTTTAGCGAAACTGTCTATTGTTTGAATCTTTAAGCGACTTGGGTTGTAACGGATTTTCCAACCCATTTCAGCATCGCGTCGAGTGACCCGTAAAGCTAACTCAGAGTCTTCGTTTAGCGTGACCAGTATGCGTGCTTTCATTTCCGCGGCCGCGGCTTTAGTGAACGTAATAGCGAGGATTTCCTCTGGCCGCTGTACAATCATCAGCAGGTTCAAGTAGCGTTCCACCAACAAACTGGTTTTGCCGGAACCCGCAGGTGCTTGAACAATATAAGAGGCACCAACGTTTAACGCCAAATTTCGTTGGTCCTGATCTGGAGGCGTTATTCTATTGGGCATTGATTCTGCACAGGCTGGTTAAATGGCAGTATTCGCAGGCACCTTTGCTGGGTGCTACGTCGGCTTTTCCCGATGCGATATCTTGGGCTAATTCAGTGAGTTCAAGCTTCCAGATTGCTACTTTTTCATTCCAGCTTACTTGGCTATCTGCGTTGTTAAGATTTTTGCCGTCTGGGTTTTTGACGCTAAAACCCTTGCGGTTAGATGCCACTAGATCGCCTGACGTATCTGCAATGCCATCTATACTGACGTCCTGGTCCTTGATGGAAGCAAAGTAAACGCCAGCAACTTTGCCGGACAACAGCGCGTAGGCGGGCAGTTGAGGATCTGATACCGGCTCGGATAATGCACCTTTGACAATGTTTTTATTGCTTTTGTAGTCAATTATTACTTCATGTTCATCGATCTCATCGATACGATCAATTTTTAATGAGAACGTTAAACCGCCAAGGTCGAGCTCAAAGTTTTGCTCTAAGCCAGAAACTTTGAAAGGCCGGCGCTGTATTTCTAGGGCAAGCCATTGGTTCACTAGGTTGGTAATACGTTGTACCTCATTCTCAATAAATGAGTAAGGTAGGCCGCGGTGTGTTTGCAGCACTAGGCGGCATTGCTTTTCGATTTCTGCGGCGCCAATTTGTTTTACCGTGTCGCTGTCAGAATAAATACGCATAAGATTTTCTAACACTTTATGTAACGAGTTGCCTCTATCGATAGCGTCCAGGAAATCTTTGGCTTCACGCGGCTGTTTTAGCCCAAGTCGTGAAGTGGCGTAAGCTTTAAAAGGGCAGTTTGCCTGGTTTTTTAAAATGCCCGTGCCGCCCTTAATGTGCGAGTCAGCGAGTACTGTGCCGCCGCTATCTTCTACAAACTCCAAATTTGTGCCCTGTCTTACCATTAGAGGGTGACGCAGTGAATAATCGGTAGGCTGTTGTTCTCTAGATTCGCGGTCCTTAGTTTTGCTTTGGGCTTCTATTGTTTTTGCGGCTTCGCCGGTTTCATCATTGATTGCGTCTAAAACCAGCTTGCTGGGTAGTTGTGGGCAATCATTTTCGATCTGGGTGTAACTGAAATGCAATTCTGCTCCGCAACTTCGCCAATGCCCTAGTGTGCGTTGGGCGAACGCTAATTCCTGGTCTTGATCGCACCGAGGCAGTCCAAATTCTTCCGCCACCGCGCGGGGGATAAATGGGTTTAATTGTGACGTGCTGGGGAAGTTAGATGCGCTCATACCGCACACCCATAAGTGAGAAAAGCTCAGGCCGGTGGTTTCTAGTAAGCCTAAAACTTGAATTGGCGAAGCTTGGCGCTGTGGTGCGAAGGGCTTTTGCTCTAGGTTGAACTCGATGAAGTCCAGTGCTTGGCGGAGCGAAATTTGGTTTGGATTTTGCAAATTTGCCAGGTTCTCAAGTTGCGTAAAGATGCTCTGCGCAGCTTGGTATTGAATAGAGTTGATGTTGCTCAATCGCGGCCAATTCGCCGTTTTAAGTAAATCTCTAATGTGAGAGATCCACGCGCGGATATTTGCTCGCTTAGGTAACTGCTCAAGTAAGTTAATGAGGCCGGATGCCTGCGCCGCAGGATCTAAGCGCTTGAGGTCGTGGGGCGATATATTTCGGCGCAAAAAATTTGGCCATTGTGCACTTAGGGTCTTACACCACGGCAATTCTAAAAATGGTGAATCCGCTAATTTCGTAATAGTATTTGGACCGGCTGATTGATCACACCATTCGAGCAGTGTTCTGGCGTGCAGCCATACCGGCTGAGCCGATAAACTGGTGCCACCTGACATATCAAACTTAGGAATTGCGCTACCTGATTGCGGATTTAAGGTGACAGCGAACTGACGCTGAACCATGGCGTAATCTTGGACTAAGCTCGGAATGACAACGCCAATGCGACTACCTGGAACTTGGTTTTGGATGCGCTTACTCCAGTTAGCCGCTGCTGCCAATTCCTCGGCAAAGCTGTCAAAGCCTGTTAACGGTGCGGGCCGCGCTGGAGGGCTGGTGAAAAGCGCGCTAAGGGCCTCAGATATAAATGGCGCAAAGTCTACAATTTGTCCTTCGCTGTTCAAGCACTGCACCCCAGAGCTGCCACTCAAGTTTTCAAGGAACAAAGTTTCTGCTGGGGTCAGGTGTTCAAAAGCAATAAGTAGCACTGGTTTGCGCAATGAGATCTTTTGTTGTGCCAGGAGCAGTGCAAAATCAGCCTCAGCCACCTCATTTTTCTTGATTTGTCTGTTCACGTCATTTGCCCAGTTCGTGAATAGCTGGGAGCGCCCTGAATTCATAGAAGAATGGGCAAGATCTATACCGTAGCGTCGCACCAGTTCCCAGGCCTGCAAAGCAATGGGTGTTAGATGTTCAGCATCCTCGGGCGCGGCTGTCTGAAAGCGCAGCATTAAATTGGCCGTTGAGATGATCTTTTTGCCATGACCATGGAGGTCTTGCAGGTCGGTGAACTCCCGCACAAGAAGTTGCCTTAAGCTCACGCAGTTTAACGTTGGCCATGCTTGCGCGCCGTGCGCCGCCTGTGCCAAGTCGTAGGCACTTCGGTACTCACGCGCTAACCGTTCATTAGGTGTAACAACGATATGTTGTTCCAACGCGGAAAGGAGTAAGGGGTTTATATGGACAAATGTACTTGGCATGTCAGAAGTTTAACCCAATTCGCGCGGTTTTCGAGCGCTCGGCGCGTTTTAGCTATACTGAACAAAAGCAATAGCACTGGTTGGTGGCTTGGACGGGAGTTAGCGGGCTTAGGATTTCAAAACTTTTCAGTCAGAGACTGGTCAACGCGTGTTAGATGTTGATTTCTTGGGGATTATTGCAATGTTTTTGTGATGGATGGTATGAACTGACGCGAAGTAAAGCTAAAATAACGCTCTTTTCCGCCTCGGTCAGCATGGCGAGGCATTTTGTTAATTTTTTCAAGTTGAGACTGCGATATATGTGGCATTTGATAGAAGACTTTTTTGATCAAAATATTCTTATGAAAGCATTCATTGGCTGGGGCTGGTTATCTGTCCTGATCATGATTTTTAGTATCGTGCAAACGGCGTAAGACTATGTGGCTCTCATCGTTATCAGAATCACAACGACATGCAGCATTGCGGCTTGCGCATAATGTGGTTGTGTCTGACGGCATATTAGACCCCAATGAAGAAGGCATGCTTAATGAGTTTCGTCGTGAGATGGCGCTTAAGGATGTTGCCGAGCTTGAGTATCTTGAGTTAGATGGCATAGAGGAGATCTTCGCGGACCGACGATCGCGTATGATCCTGCTGCTCAACCTATGCAAACTCAGCTATGCCGACGGCGCGTTTGAAATCGAAGAAGAGTGTTTGCTGCGCGAAATAAGCAAGGCATTCGACTTTTCTGATGATGACTTCAGTTTAGTAGACAATTGGGTCAAGCGAGTTTGCGCTCTTGAGCAAGAAGGCATTGAGATGATGGAAAGTGCTACTTGAGTCACATTGCCGTGAACGTTGTGCATTGTACATTTAGTTTGCTGAAGTAGGGGCCTGAGTTGGACCAAAATGAAGACGAACAGCAACTGAAAGAGTGGCGAGATCGATTGCTTCTAGAGCATAGTGATCTTGATGTAGCGATAAAGCATCTGACTGAAAGCCGTCATCATGACAGCATGAGAATTCAGCGGTTAAAGCATCGTAAGCTGAAACTTAAAGATACCATTCATAAGATAGAGAGCGAACTGATCCCAGATTTAGACGCTTAACAGAGCTGCCAAGATTGATACAAGTCTTGGCCCTTAGCGCCGCTTGCTACAGCGCTAAAGGCTAAAAGTTATTTGCTAACGTAAGAAGCGAGGATATTTAAAAGACTATCGACGCGACTATCAATGAGACTATTGCCATGCAAACTTCCTCAGACAAACCACTTACAGTTGCCATTTCCTCCACAGTCTTATTCGATTTAACTACCTCTAATGACATCTACGAAGATCAAGGGTTGGAGGAGTATCGGCGCTACCAGATCGCTCAAGAAGATGCTGTATTAACACCGGGGGAAGGTTTTTTTCTGGTTGAAAAATTACTCAACATCAATAAATTATTAGATAAGCCCAAAGTAGAAATAATACTTTTGTCGCGTAATTCTGCAGACACTGGGTTGCGTGTTTTTAATTCAATTAGAGCTCATAATTTAGACATCACCCGAGCGGCTTTTTGTAGCGGCCAGTCGCCATATCGTTATATCAATGCATTTAACTGTGATTTGTTTTTATCCTCCAACGCCGATGATGTTCGTCAAGCTTTAACGCAAAATGTAGCTGCCGCTACCTTAATGGGTCGCAGCAAGTCTCAGCCTGGTGCTGAAAACGAAACGCTTAAATTGGCGTTTGATGGAGATTCTGTTCTGTTCTCTGATGAGGCAGAAATGATCTATCAAACGCAAGGGCTAGAAGCCTTCAGTGAATCTGAAGTCAGCAAAGCTAATCGGGAATTAGGCGGTGGGCCCTTTAAGGCATTCCTAGGCGCTTTGCACAAATTGCAGAATGAATTTCCAGAAGGTGAAAGCCCCATACGAACAGCTCTAGTAACTGCGAGGGGCGCGCCGGCCCATGAGCGTGTTATTCGCACGTTACGAGCTTGGGACATTCGTTTGGACGAGTCGCTATTCTTGGGTGGAATGGACAAGACCGAGTTTTTGCGTTCGTTTGAAGCGGACATTTTCTTCGACGATCATGCCGCGCACTGCGAGCGTGCTGCAGATCACATTCCTACAGGTCATGTGCCCCACGGGATTGTTAACCACGAATAACTGTAGCGTCCGGTGCCGCTTGCCGTGATTTTAAATATTGTAAGAACCCCTGCAAAGATCTAAGCAAATACCAAAGTGGTGCCAAAAATAGAGCCTCAAATAGAGCTCAAAATAGGCTCCCAAGGTTGCAGTCATATGACCTTAAAAGCGAAGTTTATCAGATTTGCTCTAAGTTTAGCGTTAGAATAGGAATAACAAATTATTTTTTATAACTTTTAGTAGTAAGCATATGTGCAGTTGATTGCTTATTCATCGCTAGCTCAGGGAGCACCTATGAAACTACAGCAGTTAAAATATGTCTGGGAAGTCGCGAAAAACGATCTAAATGTCTCGGCCACGGCTCAGGCGCTTTTTACCTCCCAACCCGGCGTAAGTAAGCAAATTAGGTTATTAGAAGACGAGCTAGGTATAGAGATATTTGTCCGTAGCGGTAAGCATTTAAGCGAAATTACGGAAGTAGGGCAGCACATTATTAAGATGGCTGGCGAAATTCTTGCCAAGACCAGTACCATCAAGGAAATTGCCCAAGAGTATTCCAACGAAGATCAGGGTTCCCTGACCATTGCCACCACGCATACCCAAGCACGCTATGCGCTACCGAAGGTTATTCAGAATTTTCGCACCAAGTACCCAGATGTCGCCTTGCATATGAACCAGGGTACGCCCGAACAAATATCTCAGCTTGCAGCTTCGGGTGCTGCTGATTTCGCCATTGCCACTGAAGGTATGGAATTGTTCAAGGATCTAGTGATGATGCCTTGCTACCGATGGAATCGATCGGTGGTCGTGCCTAAAGATCACCCACTTGTGAATAAAGGTCAACTGACGTTAGAGGACTTGGCTGAGTTTCCAATCGTCACTTATGTGTTTGGTTTTACCGGGCGATCAAAGTTGGATGATGCCTTTGGTCAAGCAGGGCTAACACCCAACGTGGTGTTTACCGCTACAGATACTGATGTAATAAAGACCTATGTGCGCCTAGGTATAGGCGTGGGTATCATAGCTTCAATGGCCCATGACGAGGACCACGATACTGACTTAGTCAGGCTAGACGCGAGTCACCTATTTGAATCAAGCGTTACGCATATTGGCTTTCGCCGTGGCACATTCTTGCGCCGGTACATGTTAGATTTGATTAGCGAGTTTGCGCCACATTTGGACGACCGTGTTGTCCAGGCCGCGCAGGCATGTTTTACCACGGTTGAGAGAGAGGCTTTGTTTGAGTCCGTAGAGTTGCCCAATAAGTAAGTTGCTGTGGCGTTTTTCTGAGCGGGCAGGGCCTTTAGTTTTCGCACTCAATGTAGTGTTCGGTTACGGCCGAAATTTAACAAAAGCATGTTCATCCAAAAAAATGCTCTGTTTGAATCCCGCTTTGCGACGTACTGCTTCTAACGTGTACCCATATTTCTAGGACCTTTATTGAGGCTTTGTTTGGGCTATATCCCAGCGCAGAAATTCTGACTATTGCTGTTTCGGTAAAAACGTAATCTGTCATTCTGGAAGTCGCCTCACTGGCAATGCCCTTACCCCAGTGAGGCTCGGCTATCCAGTTGCCTATTTCACATGAATACTGAGTTTCATGCTCGCCAAATCGAACGCCAACAATACCAATACATTCGCTTTTTAGGTCGATGGCGAAATTAGTACTGCTATTTTTACTGCCAGTTTCTACCCACCACTGCGCGTGCTCCCTTGTATAGGGGTAGGGCATTCTCGATGAGAGATAGCGCGTTACATTTGACCAATGTTTGTTTTTAATTAGACCCATAACAAGAAATCTTTGTTCGCTATCTACATTAGCTTGAATTTCCAAATCGTTGGGATCGCTGCACAATACTTGGGCATCAATGAAACTTATGCGATGTTTTTCATGGTTCATTTGGTGCTTGATCGCGTCAAATTCAAATGTTCGCATGAGCGGAAAATATGCTTTTTATTCACTTTACAATGTGAGCAATAAGTCGGGATGGTGTTTCTATAGTGACGTTTGATTTGTCAAGGTAAGGTTGATCTAAGTCGGGTTACGTGGGCGGGCTAGGGCCCAAAGGTCCAGCGTATTTGTTTGTCACTATGACCTCTAGTCTATTTAGGGGTTTGCCTGTCAATCTGTCATCGATTTTCTGTTGCGCCTTGCTAGTCGGCAACGATTTTAATGACGTTTTGGCTGTGCAGGCCACATTCTTTCTTGGTTTCTTCTTCCCACCACCAACGCCCAGCTCTTTCATGTTCTTGGGGACCGATAGCCCTGGTGCAGGGCTGGCAGCCGATGGAAACAAAGCCGTTATTGTGGAGGGGGTTGTAAGGCACCTCATTGATTCTGATGTATTGCCACACATCTGCTGATGTCCATTCGGCCAGCGGGTTGAATTTGGTCAACTCATTTTCCGGGGTTGAAAAAGTAGCATCTATTTGCTCTAAAGGCACGTCTGTGCGGGTCACGCTTTGGTCTTTGCGCTGTCCGGTGATCCAAGCTTTCAGGTGGCTGAGCTTTTGCTTTAACGGCTGAATCTTTCTTACATCGCAGCATTCGCCATGGCCGTCTTCGCGGAAACTGAACAGTCCTTTTTCTTTAACCAACTCAACCAGCGCTTTGGCGTCTGGAGACAGTAACTCTATTGCTGTTGCGTAGTGCGTTCGGATCTTTTCAATAAATTCGTATGTCTCTGGGTGTAAGCGTCCTGTATCGAGCGAAAAGACATCCACCTGATAGCCAAGGCGGTGAATGAGGTCGATAAGCACCACATCTTCTGCGCCGCTAAAAGAAACGGCTATGCTGCCAGCCTCAAACCGAGTCAGCGCATCGGCTAAAAGTGCCTTGGTGGTTACAATTAGGCTGTTGTCTTGTGTTTGCGTACTTTCAGAAGCCATTACTGCCTCGTCCCTTTATGTTTTGTCTTAGTTCTTTGGGTGCGAAGAGTGTTTTTTTCGCTACTCATCATTCCACTAGCGCAGGCTAACAGCGCAAAAGCTATTAAAAAAAGAACATATTGCTATATGCTTACGCCAAATTGATCAGTGGGGCATGTTTTGGATATTTTGTGTTTGGATCTAGAAGGCGTTTTAGTGCCAGAAGTTTGGCAGGCGGTAGCGCGAGAAACTCAGTTACCAGAGTTGCGCAAGACCACTCGGGACATTCCCGTTTATGAAGATCTTATGGATTATCGATTGGATATTTTACATAAGCAGGGCATCACTCTTACTGACATTCAAAACGAAATTGCCAAACTTAAGCCTATGGACGGTGCAAAAGATTTCCTTGATTGGGCGGGTGAGTATTTTCAGGTGGCCATCATCTCAGATACCTTTTACGAATTTGCCGGGCCATTGATGGTTCAATTGGGCGATCCGTTCTTGCTCTGCCACAGGCTGATTGTCGAAGATGACAGGGTGGTGGGCTATAAGCTGCGCCAGACCGATCCAAAGCGGCACTCCGTGAAAGCCTTCAAATCTCTTGATTTGAAGGTCATTGCAGCAGGCGACTCGTTCAATGACGTGTCTATGCTTGAAGAGGCAGATCACGGCATCTTCTTCCAAGCGCCTGAAAATGTGCGGGCCCAATTTCCACAATATCCGCTGGCGTCTGACTATGCTCAGCTGCAAGCGCTGATCGAAGAGGCGGTAGGCTAGCCGTTGCCTAGGATGTAGACTAGGGTCAGGATTGGAAGCGATAAATACTCCCTTAACGTTGCGTTAATTGGTGGTGATCCAGAAATAATTATGCGTCGCGCACGGTAAAAGTGTGCGATTGTGCAACGCCCAGTGTCTTTGGGTAGGAAATTCGGAGAAAGAATAGAATGAGTCAAGGTAAGAAATTTCGCGCGGCTATGGCGAAAGAAAAACCGTTACAAATTCCAGGGACTATTAATGCGTATACCGCGTTGATGGCTGAAAGCGTTGGCTATAAAGCCATTTATTTGTCAGGTGGCGGCGTGGCCAATGCCTCCTACGGTTTGCCGGATCTCGGCATGACCTCGCTAAATGATGTTCTTGAAGACGTGCGTCGTATTACAGCTGCGACTAGTGTGCCATTGCTAGTAGATATTGATACCGGCTGGGGAGGCGCTTTTAATATTGCGCGCAGTATTAAAGATATGATCGCAGCAGGCGCGGCCGCTGTGCATATTGAGGACCAGGTAGCGCAAAAGCGGTGTGGTCATAGACCGAACAAGTCCATTGTCTCAGTAACTGAAATGGTAGACCGCATTAAAGCGGCAGTAGACGCTAAGACAGATCCAGATTTTGTTGTTATGGCCAGGACGGACGCTTTGGCTGTAGACGGTATGAATGCGGTTGTGGATCGTGCCGGCGCCTTTGCTGAAGCCGGAGCTGACGCAATTTTTGCTGAAGCAATGACAGAAATTGGCATGTACGCGCCCATCGTTAAAGCTGCCGGTATCCCAGTACTGGCTAACTTGACTGAATTTGGCGAAACACCTCTGTATACCGCTAATGAACTTGCAGCAGTAGACATTGCCATGGCCCTTTACCCGTTGTCGGCTTTTAGAGCTATGAATAAGGCAGCACTAAACGTTTACCAAGCAATTCGATCTGAAGGAACACAAACATCAGTAGTGGACACCATGCAAACGCGTATGGAACTTTATGACTTCTTGGGTTATCACGAGTACGAGCAAAAGTTAGACCAGCTGTTTGCTGAGCCGGGGTAATTAATAGAAGACAGAGCACACGCTTAGATGGAAGTCGACATAGAGGCTTAAATATAGATTTAGTAGATAGTTCGGCGTCGCTCGGGCTTGTACAATTCGATTGTTGAGGAGAATTAAAATGGTAGAGAAAGTACTAGGCGGAGCGGGGCTGCGTGGTCAGAGCGCAGGCACTACAGAACTATGCACGGTAGGACTAAGCGGCACAGGACTGACTTATCGCGGCTACGATATTTCTGATCTTGCTGATAATGCGACTTTTGAAGAAGCAGCCTACCTTATGTTTCATGGCGAATTGCCTAATCAAGCTCAGTTGGACGGCTACCGTGCGGTGCTCAAGGACAATAGAGTGCTGCCGCAGGCATTACTAGAGGTTCTGGAGCGTATTCCAGCGTCTGCACACCCAATGGATGTAATGCGAACAGGTTGTTCAATGCTGGGCAATTTAGAGCCAGAAGGCGGCTTTGAGAACCAGCAAAGAGCGGCAGATCGTTTATTAGGCGCATTGCCAGGCATCATTAACTATTGGTATCGCTTCAGTCATGAAGGCGTGCGTATTGAGACCGATACGGATGCAGAGTCTCTTGCAGGCCATTTCTTGGAGACGCTCACCGGTAACAAGCCCAGTGAACTGCACGAGCGGATAATGGATATTTCCTTAATCCTTTATGCCGAGCATGAGTTTAATGCGTCCACGTTTACCGCCCGAGTTTGTGCGTCTACGTTGTCAGACATGCATTCTTGTGTAACAGGTGCCATAGGCTCTTTGCGCGGACCATTACATGGCGGCGCTAATGAAGCTGCAATGGAGTTGATCGAAAAGTTCTCGTCTGCTGAAGAAGCTACAGCCGGCATTTTGGGTATGTTGGAACGTAAAGATAAGATTATGGGTTTTGGCCACGCGATCTATCGCACCTCAGATCCGCGTAATGTCATTATTAAGAAATGGGCCGAAAAACTGGCAGCGGAAGTGGGAGATACAGTCTTGTACCCGGTTTCCTGCGCGGTAGAAAAGGTAATGTGGGACGAGAAAGAATTGTTTGCTAACGCAGACTTCTTCCACGCTTCCACTTATAACTTTATGGGTATACCCACTAAGTTATTTACCCCGATCTTTGTCTGTTCAAGAGTATCTGGCTGGGCAGCGCATGTTATGGAGCAGCGCGAGAATAATCGTATTATTCGCCCTAGCGCCGACTATATCGGACCAGAACCACGAGTTTTGACGCCAATCTCTCAGCGTTAAGTTTGCTTAAGGTACGCCGGGTACATTTCAGAGCACCCGGAGCAGGCGAAAGCCAGAGTTGATAAAACAGGGTTGGAAAAAAGAGGTTATAGAAAACTCGGTAGCCGCTTTCTTTTGCTATCGCTTTGGCTTTGCTTTGCGTTTTCGCTGAGTTTTGCGGAAGGGAAGCCCAGGCCGCTAAAAAGAATCTCCGGGAATCCTCACCCATCCTTCCATAAGCACACGAGCACTTCTGCTCATGCTGGCTTTGCTAACAGTCCATTCTTGTCCAACTAACTTGGCGGCAGCGCCAACTTTTAATGTGCCTGATGGATGGCCAAATTTAACCGCGTCTAACTCACCCCCCCCTGCAGCTAAGTTAACCAACGTCCCGGGTATGGCCGCCGCAGTACCAATGGCAACAGCGGCTGTACCCATCATGGCGTGGTGTAGTTTGCCCATAGACAGAGCGCGCACTTGCAGGTCTATGTCTGCAGCCGCAATGTTCTTGCCACTGGACGATGTATACGCCTTAGGTTTGGCAACAAAGGCCACTTTGGGCGTATGTTGACGTCCTTGGGCTTCAGACAAATCACTGATCAGTCCCATACGCAAAGCGCCGTGCGCGCGAATGTTTTCAAATAGAGCTAATGCTTTGTCATCGTTGTTGATGTCGTCTTGTAACTCGCAGCCGGTATAACCGATTTCTTCAGCGTTTAGAAATATTGTGGGAATGCCCGCGTTAATCATGGTGGCTTTAAGTGCGCCAACGCCTGGAACCTCAAGGTCGTCTATCAAGTTGCCGGTAGGAAACATGGAGCCGCCGTCATCATCCGCTGGCTCGAGAAAATCTAACTGCACTTCAGCCGCGGGGAACGTGACGCCGTCGAGTTCAAAATCTCCGCTTTCACATACCTCACCGTTTAGCATCGGTACGTGGGCAATAATGGTTTTGCTGATATTAGCTTGCCAAATGCGCACTACAGCGATGCCATTATCCGGCACTCTAGAGGCTTCTAGCAAATTGTTGGCTATAGCAAATGCGCCCACTGCCGCAGACAAGTTACCGCAATTACCGCTCCAATCGACAAACGCTTTGTCAATTGCCACTTGGCCAAAGAGGTAATCTACATCGTGATCAGCAACGGCGCTTTTTGTCAGTATCACAGATTTACTGGTACTTGATGTGGCGCCGCCCATACCATCTGTTTGTTTGCCGTAAGGGTCGGGGCTGCCAATAACGCGCAGAATCATATTGTCGCGTGCAGAGCCGGCAACTTGCGCAGACTCTGGTAGTCCTGTCAGGTTAAAGAAGACGCCTTTACTGGTGCCCCCGCGCATATAAGTGGCGGGGATCTTTATCTGCGGTGCTTGTGACATTTAACTAAATCCTAAAAAAGCGCTCTTAGGCGAGCGCTGCAAAAAGTGCGCGATTAATTAGCCGCAGAACTGCTCGACTCTAAAAAGTCTTGAGCAAAGCGCTGTAATACGCCGCCAGCCTCATAGATAGAAACTTCTTCCGCAGTATCTAGGCGGCAAGTAGCCTCTACTTCGATTGATTCGCCTGAGGCCTGCTTAATGATGACTTTGAGCGTGGCTCTTGGGGTAGGTTCGCCAATAACATCAAATGTTTCCGTGCCATCAATAGCAAAGGTTTTGCGGTTCTCGCCGTTCTTGAACTCCAGAGGTAGCACGCCCATGCCCACAAGGTTGGTGCGGTGAATTCGCTCAAAGCCTTCGGCTAAAATGGCTTCAACGCCCGCTAACCGAACGCCTTTAGCGGCCCAATCCCTTGATGATCCTTGGCCGTAGTCTGCGCCGGCAACAATGATAAGCGGCTGCTTTCTTTCCATATAGACTTCTATGGCTTCCCACATGCGGCTGACTTTACCTTCGGGTTCTATTCTGGCTAGTGAGCCCTGTTTAGCTGCACCATTTTCCACTACCATTTCATTGACGAGTTTTGGGTTGGCGAAGGTCGCTCGTTGGGCTGTTAAGTGGTCGCCGCGGTGGGTGGCATAAGAATTAAAGTCTTCTTCGGGCAATCCCATTTTGTCTAAGTATTCGCCTGCCGCGCTGTCTAACATGATGGCGTTAGAGGGCGAGAGGTGGTCTGTGGTGATGTTGTCACCCAGTACGGCAAGTGGGCGCATGCCTGAGAGCGAACGCTCGCCGGCTAACGCACCTTCCCAATAAGGTGGGCGTCTGATGTAAGTGCTTTCTGGACGCCAGTCGTAAAGTGGGTCAGCGAGGCTTGTGACATCTTTTAGCGAGACAAACATTGGGTCATAAACTTTGCTGAACTGCTCAGGTTTTACACTCGCCTTAACAATTTGGTCGATCTCCTCGTCACTGGGCCAGATGTCTTTTAGCGTGATGTCGCAGCCGTTGGCATCGGTGCCCAAAATATCTTTTTCAATGTCGAAACGGATTGTGCCTGCAATAGCGTAAGCAACTACCAACGGAGGAGAGGCTAAAAATGCCTGTTTTGCGTGCGGGTGGATGCGGCCATCAAAGTTGCGGTTGCCGGATAGTACAGCGGTAGAGTATAAATCGCGGTCAATGATTTCTTTTTGGATCACAGGGTCTAATGCACCGCTCATACCGTTACATGTGGTGCAGGCGAAGCCAACAATACCAAAACCTAATGCTTCCAACTCTTTCAGTAAGTCGGCATCTTCTAAGTAAAGCTGCACGGCCTTTGATCCAGGGGCTAACGATGTTTTTACCCATGGTTTTCTGGTCAGGCCTAACGCGTTTGCATTTCGTGCGATTAGGGCCGCAGCAATAACGTTGCGCGGGTTGCTGGTGTTTGTGCAGCTGGTGATGGCGGCAATAATCACTGCGCCGTCGGGCATTTCGCCCTCGACATTTTCTACTACGCCGGAAATGCCTTCGGCCGCCAAGTCAGCGGTAGCGACTCTTCTATGCGGATTTGACGGTCCAGCAATGTTGCGGCCTACACCGGATAGATCAAATATCAGAGTGCGCTCGTATTCAACTGTGGTCAGACTGTCAGCCCAAAGGCCTGTAGCTTTTGCATAAGTTTCTACCAGTTTGACCTGCTCTGGATCGCGACCGGTTAGCTGTAAATATTCAATGGTCTGCTTGTCTATATAAAACATGGCGGCCGTAGCGCCGAACTCTGGCGTCATGTTTGAAATGGTTGCGCGGTCGCCCAGTGTTAGTTCGTTAGCACCTTCGCCAAAAAATTCTAAGTATGACGAAACTACTTTTTGCTCGCGCAAAAATTCGGTTATAGCCAAGACGATATCAGTTGCCGTAATGCCGGGCTGTCTTCTGCCTGTGAGTTCTACGCCAATGATATCTGGTAGGCGCATGTAAGAGGCGCGGCCGAGCATGACACTTTCGGCTTCAAGTCCACCAACGCCAATAGCGATTACGCCAAGGGCATCTACATGAGGTGTATGGCTATCTGTGCCCACCAACGTGTCAGGGAAGGCGACGCCGTCTTTGGCGTGAACTACTGGCGACATTCGCTCTAAGTTGATCTGATGCATGATGCCGTTACCGGGCGGAATTACATCGACGTTTTCAAAAGCGGTAGCTGTCCAGTTGATGAAGTGGAAACGATCATCATTGCGTCGATCTTCAATAGATCTGTTTTTTTCAAAAGCATCGCTTTCAAAACCTGCATGCTCAACGGCAAGCGAGTGATCGACGATTAGTTGGGTAGGTACTACCGGATTTACTTTTGACGGATCACCGCCCTTAGCAGCGATAGCGTCTCTCAAGCCAGCCAAGTCGACTAAGGCTGTTTGTCCGAGAATGTCATGACAAACTACTCGGGCTGGAAACCAAGGAAAATCTAGATCCTGCTTGCGAAAAACGATTTGCTCTAGTGAGGCGGTGAGCAGTTCCGGGTCACAGCGACGTACTAGGTTTTCTGCCAGTACGCGAGAGGTGTAGGGCAGGGTTGCATAAGCACCGGGCTTAATTGCATTAACTGCAGCTTCAGTATCGAAATAGTCTAACTTGGTGTCGGGTAGTGGTTTACGGTGTAAATGATTCATCTATTGGTCCATCAGTATTAATTACTAGGGAGCATATGACGTTGCTTGCCCTAGAAAAAGTAGGCTGTTTCGCCTTCTGGTATCTAAAAATGCTGTCGTTAGCGCAAACCTTTGATGGCATGTCCCTAACTAAGTTTAGCGGCTTTTTTGTGCCGCCGTTGCGCCGTTGTAGCGCCAATACTGGGCTAACTCGCTTTGTTTGCCCAGAACTCCTTTTATTAAGCTTATTCAAAAGGGCGTTTTGCGAGTTCGCTGGCAATACCAATGTAAGAGTCTGGCCGCAGGTCGCGCAGTTCCGCTTGGGCGGCTTCAGGCAGCTTTAATTCTGCGAGTATTTCCAAGAATAATTGTGCATTTAGGCTGCGCCCGCGAGTGACCGCTTTAAGTTGTTCGTAGGGTTCACTCATGCCGTATTTACGCATAACAGTTTGCACGGGTTCTGCTAGAACTTCCCAGCTGTCGTCTAAATCTGCTGCAATGGCCTCTGGGTTAACGTCCAGTCGGGACAGCCCTTTCAGGGTTGCTTGATAAGCAATACCACAATGCGCAAAAGCTGAGCCAATATTACGCAGCACCGTTGAGTCCGACAGGTCTCTTTGCCAGCGCGATACCGGCAGCTTGCTGGCCATATGGTCTAGCAGGGCATTGGCTAATCCAATGTTGCCCTCGGAGTTTTCAAAGTCGATTGGGTTGATTTTGTGCGGCATGGTCGAAGAGCCGGTTTCGCCTTCAACTTTGCGCTGCTTAAAGTAGTTGATGGAGATATAACTCCAAATATCTCGGTCAAAATCTAGCACAATTTGATTGAAGCGCATGATGCAGTGAAAGACTTCTGCCAAGTAATCGTGGGGCTCTATTTGCGTAGTCCATGGATTGTTTACCAGTCCTAGGCGCTGAATAAATTGCGCTGAGATATCTGCCCACGGTAGATCTGGGTAGGCGCTCAGGTGGGCATTGAAGTTACCGACAGCCCCGTTGAATTTGGCTAGTATTTCTACTGCCGCTAGCTGTTGTCGCTGTCTATACAAGCGCGCTGCAACGTTCTTCATTTCCTTACCTAAGGTGGTCGGTGAGGCGGTTTGTCCGTGGGTGCGAGATAACATAGGCAGCTCGGCATATTGCTGGGCTAGGTCGTCAATTACCTTTATCAGCTGGTCCATGTGCAGGAGCAGTACGTCTTCAACACCGGCCTTAACCATAAGGCCATAAGCGGTATTGTTAATGTCTTCAGATGTGCAGCCAAAGTGCACCCATTCGTTGATGGCCTGCAGGTTAGGACGCAGGGCAAATTGTTCTTTCAGGTAGTATTCAACAGCTTTTACGTCGTGGTTTGTAGTGGCTTCAATTGCTTTGATTCGAGCAGCACCAACAGCGTCAAAATTTTCCGCTATGGCGGCGACAAAGGCTCGGTCCTCTTCATCAAGACTGGGTATTTCGGGTACCTCAGCGCACTCACTAAGAAAAAGCACCCATTGGCACTCAACTTCTGTGCGGTACTTAATTAGGCCAAATTCACTAGTGATATGCGCGAGGTTCTCTACCTTGCTGCGGTAGCGCCCGTCGATGGCAGTAATGGCGAAGATTGAATCAATTTGGCTCATAGGTTTTAGCTCGTTAAGAAATTTGAGTGTTGAATCTTGTTTTTGTTAGTAGGATCTGCGGCCTAGATGTTGCTGACATGTTCAATAACTGCGCCGCCAATCATTTGTTCGTTGTCGTAAAAGGCGACATATTGCCCTGGCGCGATGGCTCTTTGTGGTCGTTCAAACTTAACCAATAGTTTGCCGTTGGCAGCACAGGTCACGTCACAACCTTGATCTGCTTGACGGTAGCGAATACGCGCCTGACATTTAAGCGGAAACTCAGCCTCTACTAGCCAGTTGGCTTCATCGGCGTGCAGCCAATTGCCGAGTATGTCACTGTGCTCCTGACTGATAACCAGAGTATTGGTAGCGGGTTGTTTTACGCAGACATACCACGGTTGCTCCTTGCGCCCAGCGACGCCGCCAATGTTAATACCCTGGCGTTGGCCTAGGGTGTAGTAGTGCAGGCCACGATGTTCGCCTATTGACCTGCCTTGCTTGTCCTTAATCGGGCCCGGAATGTCTTCAATATAGGTGGCAAGAAAGTCTGCAAATCTGCGCTCGCCAATAAAGCAAATGCCGGTGCTATCCTTCTTCTTGTCATTGGCGAGGCCAAGTTCGGAGGCAATTTCTCGGACCCTAGTTTTTTCTAAGTCGCCTAGTGGAAATAAGCATTTTTCCAGCTGCTGTTTTGGCACTGCCTGGAGGAAATAGGTTTGGTCTTTGTTGTTGTCCACGCCTTTAAGAATTTTGAACGGCTGCTGAGTATCTAAGCCGCCAGTGCGGCGGACATAATGTCCGGTGGCAATGTAGTCAGCGCCGAGGCTAGAGGCGTAGTCTACAAATTGTTGAAACTTGATTTCTCTATTGCACAAGATATCTGGGTTGGGCGTACGGCAGCGCTTATACTCACTCAAAAAGTGCTCAAACACGTTGTCCCAGTACTCTGCTGAAAAGTTTGCGGTATGCAGTTTTAGGCCAAGCTTTGCACAAACTGCGCTGGCATCTTTCAAGTCTGTGATTGCCGTGCAGTATTCGCTGCCATCGTCTTCTTCCCAATTCTTCATGAACAGGCCCTCAACGTCATAGCCTTGCTGCATGAGTAAGTAGGCGGCCACTGAAGAATCTACACCACCGGACATACCGAGTATTACTCGCTTGCCTGGTTTTGCCGTTTGTTCAGCGATTTGATCATTTTGGTTTGGGGACATTTGTCTCGCCAAGTGATGACTTTCGAGGGGGGGCATATTACCTCAGCCAAGCTTTTGGGTCAGTTTTTCTCTGCGGCTAATTGCTATTTTACCTGCAGTCAGCAGTACAGGTGACCCCCTGGCATGAAATTTTTGCTTTAGCGCCTGACCTAGGTGCCCCTAGGCTGCATAATACCCTATCAATAAAAGGTATTGTGTCATGTCCCTAAGTCATATCAATTCAGCCGGTGAAGCCAACATGGTGGACGTGGGCGATAAACCAATCACGCAACGCGTGGCCAAAGCCAGCGGTACCATAAAGATGGCAGCATCGACATTAACGGCTATCCGAGATAATCAGCTGAAGAAAGGCGAGGTATTGGCGGTGGCCAGAATTGCCGGCATTCAAGGCGCCAAACGTTGTGCAGATCTAATACCGCTATGCCATCCGCTGGCGTTGTCAAAAGTCAGCGTGGAATTTACTGAATTGAGTGATACCGAGCTGGAAGTCATTGCAGAATGTAGGGTTACTGGCAAAACCGGCGTGGAAATGGAGGCATTAACGGCGGTAAGCGTTGCCTCGTTAACAGTCTACGATATGTGTAAAGCCATCGATAAAGCGATGATCATAGGCCCCATTTGTCTGCTTGAAAAACAAGGCGGTAAGAGTGGTGATTGGCAGCGGCCAGCGTCTTTGAGCGAGCCGCAGTAGATGAACCAGAACTCAGTAGTCAAATCCGAAGTGAATATAGATGTAAAATTTTTTGCCTCACTGCGCGAGCAAGTGGGCAGAGCAGAATTACAAATCTGCGCAGCTGACCTTAAAGCGTTGCTTAATGCCATACAGACACATTTGTCTGAGACAGAGTTCAAGCATTTGATGTCGCCGAATATTCGTCTGGCGGTTAATCAAGACCTAGTCGAAGGTAACTGGCGATTAGCAGCCCTTGTTTTTGCAGAGGGCGACGAAGTAGCGTTTTTGCCCCCGGTTACTGGAGGCTGAGTTGGGCCAGCAGATACAAATTCAGCAACAAGACTTTAGAGTTGATGCAATTTACGCAGCTATGCGCGAGGAATATGGCAGTGAAGTAGGCGCAATTGCGAGCTTTGTCGGCTTGGTGCGCGACCATAATGCCGTTGCCGGCGACGGTGGCGATGTGCAAACCCTGACGCTTGAGCACTACCCAGGAATGACTGAAAAAAGTATTCATAAAATTCTCAATCACGCAGAAGAACGCTGGCCGTTACTTGGCATTCATGTGGTACACCGCGTGGGGACTATGGCGCCCAGTGAGCAAATTGTTTTGGTTATGGTGGCTTCAGCGCATAGAGACGCCGCTTTTGCCGGGGCACAATATGTTATGGACTGCCTCAAAACAGAGGCTGTTTTTTGGAAGAATGAACAGTCAGACTTAGGTCAAGGCTGGGTGGAATCTACGAACGCAGACAAGGTTCGTGCTCAGCAGTGGGACAAATAGCAGCGTTAACTTTGTATGCCTGACGACGGTGGTACAGTGATTCTCCAGACGCACTAAAATGTGTCCTAAGTTGCACATATTCGGTGCGAGGTTTATATTGGCGGGCCGCCGCGAGAGAGCTCAGTGAGTGGGATAGGGCCAACATGTGGCGCTGCTCTTTTTATCTCTTCTTCGAATCACTCACCGAACTTGTTAATGCTTCTGTTGACTGTTTCAAGCAGCGGGAGTCTTAGGTACAGGGTTTATTTAGTTCGGGCCAAGTTTTAACTAAGTGTTAATTGGGTTTAAATCTAGTTCGAATCGATCTCAGTCAATGAGCGGCAGATGTCGATCGAAGTTAAAATTAAGATCTCTAAAAGATCGAGTACAGAGCAGTTTGCTCTGTAGCAATAGCTTTCGCCGAAATTTAGTCACTTTGACATGCGCGCGGGAGACAACATAAGAAAAACTCCAGTAGGGGAATTTGATGACCGACGAACAGAAGATTATTTATACCGAAACCGATGAAGCCCCACGCTTAGCCACCTATTCGCTATTGCCTATCATCAAGGCATTCTCAGATGCAGCGGGTATTCAGGTTGAGACACGTGACATCTCACTGGCCGGTCGAATAATTGCTACCTTTCCAGAAATGCTGACGCCCGAACAGATAATCGCCGATGATCTCGCAGAGCTGGGCTTGCTGACCGGTGATCCTGCGGCAAACATTATAAAATTACCGAATATCAGTGCCTCAAACCCACAAATTCATGAGGCGGTAAAGGAATTACAGGACAAAGGTTATAAACTACCGGATTATCCTGAAGAGCCGACTAATGATGTTGAAAAAGAAATTCAGGCACGCTATGACACCGTCAAAGGTAGTGCGGTAAATCCGGTTTTGCGCGAGGGTAATTCAGATCGTCGGGCGGCTCCTGCGGTAAAGGACTATGCAAAGAAGCATCCGCATTCCATGGGTGTTTGGTCAACTTCATCGAAATCTCATGTTGCACACATGTCTGCTGGCGACTTTTACGCAAGTGAAGTGTCTAGCAGCATGCAGCAAGACGACGCTCTGAATATTGAGTTTGTATCCGAGTCGGGTGAGACCACCGTGTTAGCAAGCAACTTGGCAGTAAGCCAAGGGGAAATTGTAGACGCGGCATTTATGAGCAAAAAAGCGCTGTGCGATTTTTATGCTGAGCAAATTGCAGCTACAGATGATGGCGTTCTATTTTCGCTGCATTTAAAGGCCACCATGATGAAGGTCTCCGATCCGATTATTTTTGGCCACGCAGTTAGAGCTTATTACAAGGACGCGTTCAACAAGCATAGCGAGTTGTTTGAGCAGTTGGGCGTTGATGCCAATAACGGTATTGGCGATGCCTATGAAAAAATTAAAACCCTTCCTGCTGAGCAGCAGGCGGGCGTTAAAGCGGACCTAGATGCGTGTTTTGCAGCCGGTCCGGATATGGCGATGGTTGATTCGGACAGAGGCATATCCAACCTTCACGTGCCTAGCGATATTATTGTTGACGCCTCTATGCCTGCAGCTATTCGAGAGTCTGGTAAAATGTGGGCGCCAGATGGCGATTTGCGTGACATGAAGGCAGTTATTCCCGATCGCTGCTATGCCACGGTATACGCCGAAACTATCAATGATTGCAGAGCGAACGGTGCCTTTGATCCCACTACGATGGGTTCAACTGCAAATGTCGGGTTAATGGCGCAAAAAGCCGAAGAATATGGCTCGCATAACACCACTTTCGAAGCGCCTGGCAACGGTGGCATGCGCACGCTAAACCGTGCGGGAGACGTACTGCACAGCCACAATGTTGAAGAGGGTGATATCTGGCGCCTTTGCAGAGTTAAAGACGCACCGGTACAAGATTGGATAAAGCTTGCGGTAAATCGCGGTAAGGCTACTGGCGCTCAAGTGATATTTTGGCTCGATGAAAATCGTGCCCACGACCAGCAGTTGATTGCAAAAATAAGTCAGTACCTGCCTCAGCACGATACTGGCGGCATAGACATTAAGATTATGGAGCCCGCTGCGGCTACTAGACATACCCTTGCTGTCATGCGGCAAGGGCATGATACGATTTCGGTGACGGGCAACGTTCTGCGCGATTATCTGACGGATCTTTTTCCAATTTTGGAACTAGGTACCAGTGCAAAAATGCTGTCTATTGTGCCGCTAATTGAAGGCGGTGGTTTATTTGAAACAGGTGCTGGTGGTTCTGCACCGAAGCATGTTCAACAATTTGAGAAAGAAGGGCACTTGCGCTGGGATAGTCTTGGCGAATTTTTGGCTCTGGGCGCTTCTTTTGAACATCTTGCGCAGATGTTTAACAACAGCGCTGCAAAATTGCTTGGCGATACGCTCAATGAAGCCATCGGCGAGTTCCTGGAAAGCAATAAATCACCATCGCGTAAAGTGCACGAGTTAGATAATCGCGGTAGCCACTATTACTTGGCGAAATACTGGGCCAAAGCTATGAGTCGTCAGACTGTAGATGGCGCACTAGCTGATAGATTTGCAGTGCTCGCGAAAACGTTGGGGGACAACGAAGGCGCTATTAACGAGCAGTTGCTTGCAGCCCAAGGCGAGGCCGTTGATGTAGGCGGCTACTATTCTCCAGACCCCGACAAAGTAGACAAAGCCATGCGCCCTTCGGCAATCCTTAACGCTGCAATCTCAGCTCTTTAGCGGCCTCTTTAGACAAACCATTAAGCTCAAGCCGCCCTTGTGCTAAGGTAGTCGTGTGGAGCAGGGTTGCGCGCTCTAGGTGAGGGTTAAGAACAGGAACAAACATTAGACATGCGAAGGTGAATAAGCCAGAACCCTGGCTTATGGGCTTTAGTTAAATTTTCTAAACTAAAAGGCAAGCGCAGTAAGTCGCTTTTCTAAGTCGCTAGCTAATTCTCTGTATCAGCAGAATTTGCCGGTTCCTCAACCGATTCTGCGACCTCATTGCTGTCTTCCGAATTTTGAGCTGGCGCCGGATTAATGCTAACGATATTAATCGCGTGTAACCCCTTATCGCCTTCTTCTATCTCGAATTCAACCGGCTCGCCGGCTCTCAAAGACTTATAGCCTTCCATTGCAATTGCAGAATAGTGAGCAAAAAGATCTATTTCCCCGTCATCAGGCAAAATAAACCCGTACCCTTTAGCATTGTTAAACCATTTTACAGTTCCACTAGCCATATTTTCCTCCACTCTCAAGCTGACTCTCCGCAAAAAAATGCCAAGAGTCAAGGTATGAAATGGGTAGAAAAATATTTAAACGACCCCATCTACTTTAGCAGTTCAGGTCGTTTCGCCCATTAATGTCACAAAATATCGACAACGATTGATTCAACCTTTGCAGGTGGGGTGCCTATCTCGCGTGAGTTGGCAGATTTGGGGCCTCAAAAAAGCCCGTTGTTTACCGTATCTTTGTAAAATAGGGCATTATTGAATCGCGGTGATTGCGTTAAATGGCGCAGGTAGATTTAGCAATGGATGAACGAATGATTGATGAGAGCGAAATAGAGTTGGTGCACCATAATTCTTGGCTTGGAAGCGCTGACGATGATGACAACGGTGTTGCAGGTGATAGAGACATTGGGCTTGCCACAGCGGAGGCAAAACCTGAACTAAAGCGACCACCGATGTACAAGGTGCTGCTGCTCAACGATGATTACACGCCTATGGAATTTGTCGTGCATATTTTGGAAAATTTTTTTTCCATGACGCGAGAAAAGGCGACACAAATCATGTTGGTAGTGCACAGTGAAGGCAAAGCAGTTGTTGGCATTTACCCGAGAGACATTGCGGAAACGAAATCTGAGCAGGTCAACTTGTATGCACGAGAGAACGATCACCCGCTGATGTCTAGTATTGAGATGACGGACTAATTGAACCAAAAGTAGTGAATATAAATGTTAAGTAAAGAATTAGAACAATCGCTGAACGCGGTAGCCCAACAAGCCAACGCTAAGCGACACGAGTTTGTCACTGTTGAGCACCTTCTTTTAGCGCTTACCCAGAACGACGGTGCGATAGAAGTTTTGCGTAACGTGGGTGCAGATGTAGGTGCGCTAAAGCAAGGGCTCGAGGCCTATATTGAAGACACCACGCCAGTTTTATCCCTAGATGATGAAGAACACGGCCCGCAGACTACACTCGGCTTTCAGCGTGTTATTTCGCGCGCCTTGTTCCATGTGCAGTCATCTGGTCGTAAAGAGGTCACAGGCGCCAACGTGCTAGTAGCCATATACAGCGAGCAAGAGAGCCAAGCGGTTTACATGCTCAAAGCACAGGGTATTACTCGTATTGATGTGGTGAATTATATCTCTCACGGTATCAGCAAGGTGCCCGAGGAAGATGAGGGCGACATGGACGCCGGAGCGCAAGCTGCTGAGGGCGAAGCTGCAGAGGAGAAACCCTCTGCGCTGGCATCTTATGCGACGAACCTCAACGAAGAAGCTAAGGCCGGTAGGGTAGATCCATTGATTGGCCGCGACGAAGAGTTAGAGCGCGTTATTCAAATTCTTTGCCGCAGGCGTAAAAATAACCCCTTATTAGTGGGCGAATCTGGTGTAGGTAAAACCGCCATCGCTGAAGGCTTAGCGAAACGTATTGTCGACGGCAAAGTGCCAGAAGTGGTTAGCGAGAGCGTTATTTTTTCGTTAGACCTAGGCGCGTTGGTTGCGGGTACAAAGTACCGGGGTGATTTTGAGAAACGCTTTAAGGCGGTATTGGCTGAATTGAAGAGCACAGAACACTCGATCCTCTTTATTGATGAAATACATACCATTATCGGTGCCGGTGCGGCGTCCGGTGGAGTCATGGACGCTTCCAATTTGCTTAAGCCGCTTTTGACCTCCGGGCAAATGCGTTGCATGGGTTCCACCACTTATCAGGAATATCGCGGTATTTTTGACAAAGACCGTGCGTTGTCGCGTAGGTTCCAAAAGATCGACGTGCCCGAGCCAGATGTGGACGATACCTACCGGATATTGAAGGGGCTCAAGTCGCGCTTTGAAGAGCACTACAAAATACGCTATACAGATAAAGCGTTGCGCACGGCTTCAGAGCTAGCAGCCAAGTATATTAACGACCGCTTTATGCCGGACAAAGCCATTGATGTGGTAGACGAGGCCGGCGCAGCCCAACAGTTGCTACCGCCCAGTCGCAGAAAGAAGAGTATTGGTGCTTCTGATGTTGAGCAGGTGGTGGCGAAAATTGCCCGTATACCATCGTCACAAGTGACTTCTTCGGACAAAGCGTCGCTGCGAGACCTAGACGGCAATCTGAAAATGGCTGTATTTGGTCAGGATGAGGCTATTGACCAGCTGGCTACTGCGATCAAGTTGTCGCGCGCGGGTCTTAAAAGTGGTGATAAGCCCATTGGTTCATTCCTATTTGCAGGCCCAACCGGTGTAGGTAAAACTGAGGTTTCGAAACAATTGGCTCACGCCATGGGTGTTGAGCTTCTGCGTTATGACATGTCCGAATACATGGAGCGACACACGGTCTCAAGATTGATTGGCGCGCCGCCAGGATATGTCGGGTTCGATCAAGGTGGGTTACTAACCGAAGCTGTAACAAAGCACCCTCACTGTGTAGTGCTGTTGGACGAAATTGAAAAGGCTCATCCCGAGGTATTTAACTTGTTATTGCAAGTTATGGATCACGGTACATTGACCGACAATAACGGCCGTAAAGCAGATTTCCGCAATGTGGTTTTAATCATGACCACCAATGCCGGTGCTCAAGAAATGAATAGAGCGTCTATTGGGTTTTCGGAACAAGATAATTCCACTGACGGTATGGAAGTTATCAGGCGTATGTTCACCCCAGAATTCCGCAATCGTTTAGACGCTATTGTGCAGTTCAGCCCACTGAGTATTCAAGTGGTGAAAACTGTTGTGGATAAATTCTTAACCGAGTTGCAGGCGCAATTAGATGAGAAGAGGGTGACCATAGAGGTAGATGAAGAGGCCCGAGATTGGTTAGCCCGTGAGGGTTATGACGAGAAGATGGGCGCCAGACCCATGCAGCGTCTGATTCAAGAAAAGATCAAGCGGCAGTTGGCCGAAGATCTACTCTTTGGCGATCTGACACAAGGCGGTGTGGTAACCGTTGGTGTGGAAGATGGCGAGCTATCTGTGAAAGTACTCTCAGCAGCGGAAGCCTAATATCTAGGTCTACTTTATGAAGACAGACTTCATAAAGAAGGCCTTTATATACCAGACCTTGGCGTTGGCTCACTAAGGGAAGAAGCTGCACAAAATAGGTCCCGCAGAGAAGGCTTCTGCAGAAAGAAGATCTTCAGAAAAGGTTTTTGGAGAGAAGGCGTCCTGAGGTAAGACGCTTTTGGAAAAGCTGTCTTTACAAAGAGCGCTGTTAAACAATGTACTCGCAAAGAGCTAAGTCCTACAACCTACATGCGGAAAGTAATACGACCTTTGCTCAAATCGTAGGGCGTGAGCTCTACTTTAACTTTGTCCCCGGTGAGAATTCTGATGTAGTTTTTTCTCATCTTGCCGGAAATATGAGCTGTGACCATGTGGCCGTTTTCTAGCTCAACTCTGAACATGGTATTTGGCAGTGTATCTATTACCGTACCGTCCATTTCAATCTGTTCTTCTTTAGCCATGCGGCCCTATGTCTTAATGTTTGGGCGCGCATTGTGCCGTAACGGTGAGACAAATAGAAGCGGCTAATTTCCTTCTGTGCGCAATTGCCCTTGGTCAGCTAGCTTAAACCTACCCATCTATCGTTAACAAACAGCTGAGTTGGCCGATAGTTTGTCTTGTAATTCATCTTCACAGATTCCTTTATCCAATAGCCGAGGTAAAGAAAGGGTAAGTCTCGCTGTTGGCAAAGCTCAATCTGCTTTATTACGCTCAACACGCCAAGGCTGCGCTTGGTTTCCAAAGGTTCAAAGAATGTATAGATAGCCGAAAGCCCGTTAACCAATTGGTCTGTTACGCCCACGCTCAGCAGCCGTTCACCGTGGTAAAGAGAGACAAATATGCTCGATGACCACTCGCTGAGTAAAAATGAGCGAAATTGATCTTCGGAAGCGGGGTACATATCGCCGTCTGTGTGCCTCTGGTTAATGTAGCGCTCGTATAAGTTGTAATGGCGCTTGCTAAATTTGGCTTCTTCAACTTTCACTGTGAGGTCTTTATTGCGCTTGAGGATGCGGCGCTGGCTACGACTTGAAGCGAAATTCATTGCCGGCACTCTTGTAGGCACACAAGCCGAACAGGAGGCGCAGTGCGGTCGGTACAGGTGCCCACCGCTGCGTCGAAAACCGCTGTCAGAGAGTGTTTGATACAGATCACTAGAAATAATGCGTCGTGGATCCACAAACAGTGTTTGCGCGTCTGCCCTGTCTAAGTAAGAGCACGGGTGAGGGGGCGTCAAAAAGAACTCAATGCGCTCGTCATCTGTATCTTCCAAAGAACTCATAATGCGCTCATAGAGCGGTCTCCAAAGCGGGTAGCTGCCAAGTGCCTAATCTAGTTTCGCTGAGGTTGTTTTTCTTAAGCATGGCTAAAAAATTTGTTCTAGGCATGGGTACGACCCCTAAGCTCTCTAAGTGTGGGTTCATCATTTGACAATCAATTAAAGCAAAATCCCAGCTGTGTAAGATCTCATTGAGTTTAAAAAAAGCCGCTTTAGAGGCGTCAGTGGCGAGGGCAAACATAGATTCGCCAAAGAACATGTTGCCAAGAGATAAGCCATAAAGCCCGCCAACTAAAACCTCGTCTTGCCACACTTCAATACTATGGGCTAAACCTGCCTGGTGCAGTTCACTATAGGCCTCTATCATTGCGCTGGTGATCCATGTGCCAACATTGTCCACTCTGGTTGCCGCACAAATGTTGATCACCGAGGTAAAATCTTGATCAAGGGTTATATTGAATTTGCCGCTGCGCAAAGTCTTTTTTAAGCTGCGGCTAACCTTCATTTGACCAGGCCGTATAACGCCGCGCTCGCTTGGACACCACCAATAGATCGGTTTCGAATCGTCTTCAAACCAAGGAAAAACGCCTTGGCAGTATGCTTCAACTAGCCATTGCGCGGTGAGTTCTCCACCAATGGCCAGCAGTCCATCCGGTTCTTCCAAAGCCTCTTCGCCAGGTGGAAACCAGATTGGCGAGGGCGGTAGGAAGGGCAGTTCCGGCAAGTTTGACGCTATGCGGTTTGCAGAAGCACTAGGAAGGGCTGAGCTTTGCGGTGGCTTTCTATCACTTGGGCAAGCGTACGGCCTTCTTTGTCGACTGCATCTAATTGACCGCCAGCAGCACGATAGACCGTCAAAAAGCGGCCAAAATCCTCGGGCCTCATGCTTCTATAAGCGTGTAAAAGTTTGCTGTAGTCAGCGGGCTCGTCGCCCAATGGACCTTTGTCTAGAAAGCTCTTAACTCTGTCATCGTCCCAGACTTCGTCAGTGATTTTTGCTTTATCTACTCGCATTGTCTTCACACTAAATAAATGAAGCCTAATTGTACGGTGAGTGGCGCAGAAGGTCTTGTCTTTTACCCGCCAACCAACATAAGCAAATAAACAGCAGCCAATAAAGCCAGCAGGGTGTTTTGCCCATTGGGCCGGCCCTGAGGCGCTTATTAGCCGCTAGGTGGTGTTTGTACCCACATCAGCTAATGCGTACACTTGTTGCAGATTCAACGGAGTCAATCTTTGTCAACTTCAACGCCCAATCGTTCTATTCCATTTCGCGAGATGATCCTAGTGCTAATTGGCACCTCGGCTTTGTTTTTACTCTTGGCTATCGCGTCCTACTCCCCCGATGATCCGTCTTTTAATTACACGGGCAACAACCATGAGATAAGCAATCTTGTCGGTTCTAGCGGCGCTTTTTTTGCCGATATCGTCTTATTTTTATTCGGCTGGATGGCGTACCTTTTGCCCCTAGCATTGGTATATATCGGCTTGCATTTACTGCTCAGTGGTCGCGCTCCAAGCCCGCCATTATTAGTGGTGGTACGGACCATCGGCTGGGTGGGGCTGATGCTATGTGCCTGCATCTTATTGGACGTGCATGCACCATTAGCCTCTCAATTGCCGTCGGGTTCCGGCGGAGTCTTTGGATTTCACCTTGCCCAACAAGGGGAGCTAGTATTTGGCTGGGTAGGTATGACCGTACTTTGTGTGGCTGGCGTTATTATTGGCTTACAGGCAGCCATTGGTTTTTCTTGGCTAGATGTCGCGGAATTCGTTGGCCGCGTGCTGGCCAGAGTTGCTGGTGCCTCAAGAGACTTTTATGACACTCGCTACGATCGCTATCAAACTCGCCGCGCGGTGGCTAAAACCGGTAAACAAGAGGCCGATGAGACAAGGGCGTTGGTTAAGCAGCGCAAGGTCTCGTTAGACAATGATCAGCGGGACAGTAGCAAAGAGTCATCACGTTCATCGGTGCAAATTTTGGCGTCAGCGAAGGCTGAAAAGCCGCCCTCTAAGCTTCAGCAAAAGCGCCTGTTTGATTCCAACAGCACATCTGAACTACCCGATGTGGACCTGCTTGATGAAAAGCGCGAAGACACCAAATTAGGCTTTTCCCCGGATGCTTTAGAGGCCATGTCCAAGCAATTGGAGTTAAAGTTGGCAGACTTCGGCGTTCAAGCGTCGGTTGTTTCGGTGCTGCCAGGGCCTGTTATTACCCGCTTTGAAGTGCAGCCTGCTGCGGGTGTTAAGGTGCAAAAGATTAGTGCGTTAGCTAAAGATTTAGCCCGCTCAATGGCCGTGATCAGCGTGCGTATTGTCGAGGTCATTCCCGGCAAGTCTGTGGTGGGTATCGAAATTCCCAATGAACATCGTGAGATGGTGCAGCTTAAAGAAGTGATTCATTCATCGGTTTTCCAGGATGCGGCATCAACCCTCACCCTGGCCTTAGGTAAGGATATTTCCGGTGCCACGATTGTCGCTGATATAGCCAAAATGCCCCACTTGTTGGTTGCTGGTACTACCGGTTCCGGTAAATCCGTCGGCGTTAATGCCATGATTCTGAGTATTCTGATGAAGGCAACACCCGAGCAGGTGCGCCTGATTATGGTCGACCCAAAGATGTTGGAGCTGTCCATTTACGAAGGCATTCCGCATTTGCTCACGCCTGTAGTGACGGACATGAAAGAAGCTGCCCACGCCCTGAATTGGTGTGTTGCAGAGATGGAGCGCCGGTATAAATTAATGGCGGCTCAAGGCGTACGTAACCTAGCTGGCTTCAACAGACAGGTGAGCGATGCGATTGCTCGGGGTGAGCCCATTAAAGATCCGCTGTGGAAAATAGAAGATGAAGAAGCGCCAGATTTAATAGCGCTGCCCACGATTGTTGTGGTCATTGATGAGTTTGCCGACATGATGATGGTGGTTGGCAAGAAGGTGGAGCAGCTCATTGCACGGATTGCGCAGAAAGCGCGTGCTGCCGGAATACACCTAATTCTTGCTACCCAGCGACCGTCAGTGGATGTGATTACCGGATTGATTAAAGCCAACATTCCAACACGCATAGGCTTTCAGGTTTCATCAAGAATCGACTCAAGAACTATTTTGGACCAGGGCGGTGCAGAACAACTTTTGGGTCACGGCGACATGCTGTATTTGCCGCCGGGTACGGCGTTACCGCAACGGGTGCATGGCGCGTTTGTATCGGACGAGGAAGTGCACCGAGTGGTTGAGGATTGGAAGCGTAGAGGCGCACCAAATTACCTAGAAGAAATCATAGCGGGGCAAACTGGCGAAGAAGCGTTTGTGAAGCTTGATGGTGACGGTGACACCGAGCAGGAAGATAATCTTTACGACGAAGCGGTTCAGTTTGTTCTTGAATCTAGACGGGCATCTATTTCATCGGTGCAACGAAAATTACGCATAGGCTACAACCGCGCAGCTAGGCTCATAGAAGCCATGGAAGCGGCGGGCGTAGTATCAGGGATGGGCACAAATGGCAGTCGTGAAATACTCGTACCAAATAGGGATTAGTCTGCTTAGCAGTCTGTTGTTTGTTGCACCTGCTTTTGCGGCTAACAATAATAATATTTTTAATGATACGCCTACAGTCGTTGCGACGGCTAGTACGCCAAAAACAGTGGAAGACAATACAACACCAGGTCAGCGGTTACTTGGCCTGCTGCTAAATTTGGACAATACTCAAGCAAACTTCGAGCAAGCACTGCTGGATTTTCGCGGTCAGGTGTTAGATCAATCTAGTGGTACTTTGAGCTTAGCTAAGCCAAGTTTGCGCTGGCAGGTAGATTTTCCCTTTGCACAGGTGATTGTTGTTGCAGATGACTGGTTGCAAATTTATGACCCAGATTTGGAACAAGTGATAGAAAAAGATATGCGCGGTTCTGACGAGGCGCTACCCTTGAAACTGTTGTTGGATCCTACGCAATTGCTTGCAGGTGACTACCTAATTAGTCAGCTGGCGGCAGACGGTGCTTCTCAATTCCTACTGCAGCCAACCAGCAATCAATCTTTGTTCATGTCCGTACGTATCGCTTTTGCGGGTCAGCAGTTGTTGCAATTTGAAATTACCGACCATGTTGGTCAGCGTACTGTAGTCACCTTTAGTAAGGTCCGTAGCGACCAACAAATTCCTGCTAGCGCGTTCGAACTAGACTTGCCGGAAAGCACGGATGTTGTGCGAGGGTGAGATCAAATGTCACTGATTGATAACTCAAGCAGCATCGACCCTCGGCCATTAGCAGATAGGCTGCGCCCAGAAACTTTGGCGGACTATATCGGCCAACAACACTTGATGGCTGCAGATAAACCGCTAGGCGGGTTAGCTAGTAAAGGTCAGATTCATTCGATGATTCTGTGGGGGCCGCCAGGCACTGGTAAAACAACTCTGGCAAAAATACTGGCGACCTCGGCGAGCTGTAAGTGGATCAGTATTTCTGCAGTGCTTTCTGGGGTAAAAGACATTCGTCAGGCTGTTGAGCAGGCTGAGTACTATTTAACTCAAGGCGAAAAAACAGTTCTATTTGTTGACGAAGTGCATCGCTTTAATAAATCTCAGCAAGATGCTTTTTTACCTCATGTTGAAAAAGGCACCGTTACATTTATTGGCGCCACAACAGAAAACCCCTCTTTTGAGGTCAATGCTGCCTTGCTATCTCGCGCTCGAGTCTACGTGTTGCGTGGCCTATTGGATGAAGATTTAGTTCAAGTAGTCCAGCGTGGCGCAGAAGCGCTTAACGTAGAAATCAGCGTCGAAGCGCAACAATTATTGATAGCCAGTGTAGATGGCGATGCTCGCCGCTGCCTAAATATTTTGGAGATCGCTGACCAGTTAGGCGAAGGCACAATCTCAGAGGAAACTATAGCCGCGGCTTCAGGTGAACTTATTAGGCGCTTTGATAAAGGCGGGGATCTTTTTTATGAGCAGATTTCTGCGCTGCATAAATCCATTCGCGGTAGTTCTCCAGACGCGGCTATTTATTGGTTTTGCCGCATGCTCGATGGCGGGGCTGATCCGCGGTATATTGGGCGCCGACTGATTCGTTTAGCCAGTGAGGATATCGGCAACGCAGACCCTCGGGCTTTAGAGCTGACATTGGCCGCAGTGAGCAGTTTTGAACGTTTGGGTAAGCCTGAAGGTGAGTTGGCCTTGGCCCAAGCGGTATTATATTTAGCCAGCGTGCCAAAGAGTGACGCAGCCTACAAAGCGTTTTCTGCCGCAAAAGCGTTTGTTGCCCAGTCGCCCACTTTAGATGTGCCCATGAACTTACGGAATGCTGCCACCGGCATGATGAAGGGTATGGGTTATGGTGAGGGTTATCGCTACGCCCATGCAGAGACCTCAATTGATGGCGCCTATGCAGCGGGCGAGGATTACTTTCCTGAAGCAATGCAGCCCCAACAGTTCTATTTTCCTAGGCCCTCAGGGTTGGAAGAGAAAATCAAAAATCGTTTGGAGCGATTGCGCCGACTGGATGCCGATGCTTCAGCACAGCGGCGAGAAAATACTTAGATGGGGTTTGTATATGTTGCCATAGGCGGCGCTATAGGTGCATGTCTGCGCTATGGCATGTCACTTTGGCTAGGCGGCGGCCTGCTACCCTGGGCGACGCTCGCCACTAATTTAACCGGCTCTTTCATTATTGGCCTAGTTTGGGGTTTGTATGCGGGCGAGGAGTGGTTTCAAAGCTGGGGTAGGTTGATGTTGGTTGTCGGTTTGCTGGGCGGGTTCACAACCTTTTCAGCTTTTTCATTAGGAACCATACAGCTGCTGGAAGGCGGCAGAGTACCGCTGCTGCTGGCCTATTTATCCAGCACTCTATTTGGCTGCTTGATTGCAGTTTGGCTTGGATTACGCGCCACTCAATAAAATTCTTTATTTCCTCAGGAGCAATAGGAGCAATCCACCTCTGAGGACGTTAAACTGCGCCCAGACAGGCAGTACTGTAATGCACGGTTGCATTTTCCACAGATCACGATAGATAAGACGGAAAACCAGATGTTAGATATTAAGGCTTTGAGAGCCGACCCAGAGCAGATTGCCCAAGCCCTAGCCATTAAGGGTTACGTTTTAGACAGTAAGCAATTTACTGAAATAGAAGAACGGCGTAAGCGCCTGCAGAGTGAAACTGAGACGCTGCAAAACGAACGCAATGTGAAGTCGAAGTCCATCGGCCAAGCAAAAGCTAAGGGCGAAGATATACAACCTCTTTTGGCCTTAGTGGGTGATTTAGGTGAGCGCTTAGATAAAGCGAAGGCAGAATTTTCTCTGGTGCAGGAAGAACAGCAAGCTCTCTTAATAAGTATTCCAAACTTGCCCCACGCCTCAGTACCTGCGGGTCGTGACGAAAGCGACAACATTGAGCTGCATAAATGGGGCGTTCCGAAAGAATTTGACTTCACTCCACTAGATCATGTCGATATGACAGCCTCCGGTGGTTTAGATTTTGAAACCGCTGCCAAGATCAGTGGCGCGCGTTATGTGGTGATGCGCGGTAATTTGGCCCGCTTACAGCGCGCGTTGACTCAGTTCATGCTAGATCACCATACTCAGGTCAACGGCTATCAAGAAGTCTATGTGCCGTTTATCGTCAATGCAGATTCAATGCGCGGCACTGGGCAACTGCCCAAAGCAGCTGAAGATATGTTTCGTATTCATGGTGAAACTGAAACCTACCTGATTCCCACCGCAGAAGTGCCCGTGACCAATATCTATCGGGGCGAGATACTGCAAGAAGCTGATTTGCCGATACGCCATGTATGCCATACACCTTGCTTCAGAAGCGAAGCGGGTAGCTATGGCCGGGATACTCGAGGCATGATTCGCCAGCACCAATTTGAAAAAGTAGAAATGGTGCAGCTGGTCCACCCAGAAACCTCTTGGGATACTTTAGACACGTTGACCGGTCATGCGGAAGGTATTTTACAAGCCCTAGAGCTGCCTTATCGCGCAGTTATTTTATGTGGTGGAGATTTGAGTTTCACCTCTGCAAAGACCATAGACTTAGAAGTTTGGTTGCCAAGCCAACAGCAGTATCGAGAAATTTCCTCCTGTAGCAATTTTCTCGATTTCCAGGCGCGACGTATGCAGGCGCGATTCCGTAATGAAGCCGGCGACATAGAGCTTGTGCACACACTCAACGGCTCAGGTCTTGCTGTAGGGCGTACTGTAGTTGCGTTGCTGGAAAACTATCAGACCAACGATGGCAATATCACTATCCCTGATGTTTTAAGCCCCTATTTGGGCGGTGCCCAGCAGCTCTCTTTAAACGAATAAAGTGTTTTACTTACCGCTTTTTCACCGCCTTGCGGGTAGCTCGTGTCTAGTTGTTGGCGGTGGGCAAACGGCGCTGCGCAAGCTGCGTTGGTTAGTGCGTGCTGAAGCAAAGATTAAGGTCATAGCGCCTGATGTAGACCCGGAAATTCAAAAGCTTAGAGATGCAGGCAAGCTGACCATAGAGAAAAGCCTGTTTTACCCCGAGGCGGTGACCTCCGACCTCGTTTTGGTTATCAGCGCCACAGACGCGCCTAACGTCAGCGAAGAAGTCTTTGTCGCAGCTATGGAGCAAAGTGTTTTGGTTAACTGTGTGGATAGAATCGAGCTATGCACGGTAATTTTTCCTGCAATCATCGATCGGTTTCCTATTTTAGTTGCTGTTTCAAGCATGGGGCGGTCGCCCACCCTCAGTCGTAGTGTAAGGGGGTGGATAGAACTAAGACTACCAAACGCGCTTGGTCAACTGGCTGAGCTTGCAGGCAGGTTGCGCAGCGAAGTTAAAACCAAGTTACCCAGCGTAGATGCGCGCAAAGCGTTTTGGGAAGAGGTCTTTGCTAGCAAAGCCGCAGATGAAGCTATGTACGGTTCTATGGACTCTGCTGTAGTTGAGGCGGAAAGAATGATGGCCAACACTTCTGGCGATGGATCTATTGTGCTGGTTGGCGCAGGTCCTGGAGACCCAGAACTTATAACGCTCAAAGGCTTGCGAGCGATTCAGTCAGCGGACGTGTTGATGTACGACAAGCTCGCTAATCCAGCTTTATTGGAATATGCCCGTCGCGATGTTGAACTCATAGATGTGGGTAAAAAAGGCCCCCGAGAAGCGGTGATAGAGGGCAGTGATGCAGCCAGGCCAAGTGGCACGACTATGCAGCAGGAGATTAACCAGACATTAATAGAGCAAGCGCTAAAGGGTAAGAAAGTAGTTCGTCTGAAAGGCGGCGATCCGTTTATTTTTGGCCGCGGCGGAGAAGAATTGTTAGCTGCGGCAGAGCGAGGTATTGCGGTAGAAATCATTCCCGGTATTACGGCAGCAATGGGCGGTGCCAGTTACGCCGGTATTCCGTTAACCCACCGATACATGAGTCAATCTGTACGTTTCGTTACAGGACACAGTGTTGAGCATGGGGTGAATGTTGATTGGCCTGAGCTTGCCAAACCTGAGCAAACCTTAGTCATTTATATGGGATTGGTGGGTATTGAAAAAATTCTACAACGTTTAGTGGATGCAGGCTGTGACGATAAAACCCCAGCGATATTGCTAGAAAATACGACGCTTCCCAATCATCGTGAAGTCTTTGGTACTTTGGATGATCTAGCTGACAAAGTCCGCGAAGCGGCAATAGATGGACCATCTATTATTATTGTTGGCGAAGTGGCGGGTATACCCGCGCAGGTGCGTGAACTTTATACCTCTGCTTCTACAGATTCCTCTACAAACAGTTAGTCGGTCTGGGTAAGCCGGCAATTTTAGCCACGTATTTGGCAGGACTGCCGCCAAATAGTTGCATTAAGTAAATGCTATTACCGCATTCCTGACCCAGCGCATCTTTCGTCAATTTAATCAGTGGCCGGGTTTCCGGCACCACATCTGTAGTTAGATAAAATTGCCGCGCCAGTTCTATGATCTGCCAATGCGCTTGCGTCAGCTCAATATCATGATCTTTCGCCAGCGCCTCAGCTGCGGCTGTATTCCACGCCAGGTGGTCGCGCAAATGACCGTCATTGTCTAACGTCAATTCTATGCCCACTGTTGTATCTGCTGTCGATTGTCCATTACTACTCAACCCAACTGACAATAGGTGAGTGCAATTCGGTCAACGCCACGAAAGCGTTGTAATCAATAAGACGGGCGTTGCTTTGGGTAAATGTAACGCCGCGTACTTGAGCATCAATTTCCAGAACGTAAATATTATCTTCACCAGACAGGCTAGCGCAGTAAACGCCGTCACCTAGCAATATAATGAGGTCGTCGCAGAGCTTGCGCAGTCGGCAAGCTTTATAGCCAGCGCTGTTGAAGACTAAATGTAAGCTCATCGCTGAGCGCCAATAACCACATCCTGTGCGGCGATAAGTATTGCTTGTTGCTCGAGGGTGATTAGTTCCATTGCTGGGCCAGTTGCAATAGATAAGTCTCTATCTGCTACCGATGAAGCGCAGGCAAATAGCTGATCAACTTCATAAGTGGGCAGAGCGCTGAGCATTTTGCTAAAGGTTTTTTGCCCGATCAACTCGCCGCGCTGGTTAGGTAACAAGCCCCATACGCCATCGTCGCGAAATAATATGCTGACTTCACCGTCAAATACTGCGGCGACCATGGCGGCTTCTAATAGCTCGGCATTATGAGAATTTGCATAAGGTGGCTGCGAAATTATAAATAGCATCTTTTTCATGCGGGGAATTCTATATAGCGATCTGCGTCATTGATCGCGCTGATCAGCTGGCCTAAACCCACCAAGGTAAAGTGCTCAGCTAGACTGTTTGAAGATTTCTCATAGCGCTTGCGTTCGTCTTCGTCGATTACGCCTCTCTTTATGCCACTGGCTATACATACGGCAAGTTCCACGCCGTGGTCGCTAAGGGACTGCCATTTTTTTAGCAGGTCTTCTTCTCCTTGGGGTGTCACGCGCGTAGAGAGCGCCTGGTAAACACCCTCATGAAAGAAGAAAATTCGTTCAATTGTATGTGCCTGGCGTAACACTGCCTCGGCGAATGCTATGCCGTGTTGCGCCGATTGGCTGGCGTAGGGTGCGCCGTGAATTGCCAGAGTGTATTTCATTCAATGATTTTAACAGCATAGGCGACATTGAGGGCAGAAAAAAACCGCCAACGGGTCGAGAATTTTGGGGTTAAGCACTGGATCTAGCCATTTTAGAACGCTATAAATTGGCTGAAGAGCATAAGATGATAAAGGAGATGAAAGCAGATAAATATAGACTGATTTTGGTATGTGGTGGGAGTCATAGTAGCTTTTACGCAGCTTCTATCTGTGAAATTGGGCCGCCTTATCTCTTCTAGGCCGCAAATACTTCCTTTTCTGACGGTGGCAGCCGCCGCTGCATTGCTAGATTTGTGTAGCCCGAAAAGGTATAACCAAAAAATAATAAAAAGGGAGGGGTTAGAATGAATCACGTATTGCTTCAATTGTGTGCCTGGTGCGTTCAAAGATTTAACAGTTATCTGGCTTTTCTGATGCCATTATTGCTAGTGTTTGCCACCACTGCGCCGGTTGTTGCTAGTGCCGATTTAGATGACCAATGGACTGACTCATGTGTCGCAGGTTTAAAAAACACTGGTGGGAGAGGATCTAACGCGGCCGGTGCCTACTGTGCATGTATGGCTAAAGCGGCGGGCCAGTTTAGTGGCGAGCCCGCTGGCCTACTTGCAGTTATGCAGGCGCCAGTGTCGCAGAAAACAGCACTATATAATCAGCAGAATGACACCAATAAAAGAATCATTAGTGCCTGTGCTGTAAGAGTCGAAGAGGCGTACGGTGTTGTAGAAAAGAAAAATGCAGCGGAGAATGAACAACCAATAGGGGTTTGGGCTGACCCGCAGGTGCTTGACGCAATTCGTGATATCAACCTGAATGCCTCTCAAGCCAAAGTTTTTAGAGCCTCTGCGACTAAATACGGCGACGATCTTAGGGCTGCTACGGCAAAAATTTTCCGCGATCGGTTGGACATCAAACGTAAACTGAAAAAGAAGCAACGTGTGCTAGCTAAGCGTATGGATGACGAGATTATGGCGTCTTTAAATAGTGAGCAAGTGTACGCTTACCAAACGTTCAGTACGCTACTCTCAGATAAAATAAAATCGCCAGGGCGTTAAAAACCTGGTGCAACCTCGGGAGAGAAGAAAGGCTCAGAAACAACTAATAACTAACTGTCACTAAGTAAGCAAAGTTGGCGTTTGGCTTGTGCCTCAAGCGACCGTGCACAAAGCTTGACTAAAGCAGCTGATACTAACCGCTTTGAGGCGCGCTCTTAGTTGCAGTCTCAGAACTTTAAGTGCGTTGGGCACGTTTGCTAGCTGGCGGTTAATATTTCTTTTTCCGCTGGTAAAAAGCGACCATTAAAGTCTTCTCTAATAATGACCAGCGCAGGTATTAGAAAGAGAATGATAACGCTGGCAAAGACAATGCCAGTGGCCAAACTTACTGCCATGGGTATCAAAAACTGCGCTTGAGTACTCGACTCAAAGAGCATGGGTGTTAGGCCTAGCGCCGTAGTCGCTGTGGTCAAAAAGATTGCGCGAAAACGCCTTTGCGAAGCGGCAACAATAGCCTGGACGACGCTGGCATTGGTGTCCCGACGGTTGCGATTGTACTGGTCAACTAACACCAGCGAGTCGTTTACTACCACGCCACTGAGCGCAACAATTCCAAATATTGAAATAAACGAAATGTTGTAACCCAGTAGGTAGTGTCCAATAACTGCCCCCGCGGCGCCAAAAGGTACGCCGGCGAGTACAACGAACGGTTGTGTGTAGCTACGTAGTTGCGATGCCAGCAAGACAAAAATACTCATCATGGCGATGATCATCATCCTACCCAATGACGCCATATCCTCTGATTCGTCTCTACCCTGTCCCGCTTGGTTAACCTGAAGGCCAGGAAATCTCTCAACCAGTTCTGGAAGAAATTTTTGCAGTACTAGTGCATTGACTTTAGTGGGGGTTTCGACCGCGGTATCCACTTCGCCTGTGACCGATACAATGCGCAATCCATCTACTCTGTCTATCGACGAGAAGGCGCGGGACTCATTGAGGTTGGCTACGGTTAACAGTGGCACTTGAGTGCCGTCCGTCAGGTGGATACGAACATTGTCAAGGTTGCGTGTACTCTGGCGTTGGTTTTCTGGATAGCGCACCATGACCTTGAGTTCATCGCGGCCGCGTTGAATGCGTTGCACTTCTTGTCCGAAGAAATTGTTTCTAAGTTGTCGGGCTACATCCGTTGGCAGCAATCCAGCCGCCTCACCCGCCGCGGTGAGGGTAATATCATATTGGCGTTTGCCAATGCTGAAAGAGTCCTGAATGTCATAGACACTAGCTATGCTGGCATAGCCCTTTTTCAGGAGTTCTACCGCTGCAAATAGCGATTCGTCATCTTGGTGGGCTAATTCGAATTCAACATCAGGTCCGTTACTAAAGAAACTTGCCGCAAAAGACAGGGCTTCTACACCTGAAATCTCACCGACCTCTGCACGCCATAAGCGCTCTAGCTGTAATGCTGAAAGCGTTCTCGCAGGTTCACCGGCCAGTTGTATGCGAACAGATGCTAGGTGACTTGCGGTCTGCATGCTACGTTGTCCACCTGGCCCACCACTAGAGCCGTCTCTGCCGCCAATTGTTGCGCTTACAGCATCGAAGGAGGTGCCACCCACATCTTTGTTAACCTTATAAGCAGCACTGACTATTTGCCTAGCCGCAGCTTCTGTGGTTTCAAAAGGGGTGCCCACAGGAAAGGATAGCGTGGCTCTAATGCTGTCGGATTCAAGGTCAGGGAAAAATATAAAGCGTACTGCGCCGGTAGATATTAAGGAACCTGCCAAGACTAAGAAACTTATCCCAGCTAAGAGTGTGAGGTAGCGGCGCTTGATGCACATTTGCACGGCTGGAACCATTATTTGATCTCTGAAGTTCAATATCCTAGTGCCTACTGCTGCCTGTATAGAGGCGAGGGGGCCTCGGCTCCATGGTCTGCCGTGAGCCAAATGAGAGGGCAGTATGAAAAATACTTCTAATAACGAAATGGTCAACACCACGATCACCACAATGGGGACCGCGCCGAGAATTTGCCCAAATGTGCCGGTGACGAAGAGTAGCGGGGCGAAAGCAGCCATAGTGGTGAGCACGCCAACGGTTACTGGGCTGGAAACGCCGGCTACGCCCTTTAGGGTTGCGGCGGGGCCAGGCCCTAAGGTTTCTTGTTCGGTAATAATGTTTTCACCCACAACCACCGCGTCGTCGACCACCACTCCCAGAACAATGATGAGGCCGAAGAGCGAAATCATGTTGATGTTGACGCCAAAGGGTTCAAAAAATAGGAATGCGCCTAAGAAAGAAATGGGCACACCCATTGCAACCCACAGTGCTAACCGCAGATCCAACATCACCACTAGAAATAGAAATACCAACGCAAAACCAAGTACCCCATTGCGCACCAATAGATTGAGTCGCTGCTGGAGAATTTCGCTTTGATCTTCCCATATGCCAATGTCTAGTCCCGCTCTTGGCTGGTAGTCAGTGAGGAAAGTTTTTACTGTAGCGGCTATCTCTAATGCGTCTTCTGCCTCGGACTTCTCAACTTTAACGAATAAGCTCGTTCTACCGTTATATTCTTGAATTAGGTCGACGTTGGCGAACGCGTCTCTGATGACGGCCACGTCTTTTAGTCGCAGTATGCTGCCATCATTAGCTGCTCGCAGAACGATATTGGCGAAGTCTTCACCGTGCTGGCCCTTGCTATTGGTCCGCAGCAGCAGGTCCCCAGCATCGGTGCGTAACTCTCCTGACGATAGGTTAATAGACGAGCGTTTAATAGCAGTGGCAACTTCGTTAATGGATATGTCGAATTGACGCGAGGCCTCTTCGCTGACCTCGATTGAGATTTCATAATCGCGCGCGCCTACAAGCGATACCAATGTCACATTGGGTAGAGACAAAAGCTCTTCCGATAGTTCTTCAGCGCCTATTCGTAAACTTCTTTCGCCCAATTCAGAAGCGATAAACAAAGTAATGACTTCACTGGTCGTGTCAGCGCGTTTGATTTCCGGCTGTTCCGCTTGTTCAGGTGGAAAGTCAGCTAAGCCCTCAACAGCGGCCTCAATATCGTCGCGCACCTGAGCATCATCAACAAAATCTTTTAGTTCAATAGTAATTACGGCAGAGTTTTCCGAGGCCTTGGAGACAACTTTTTCAACACCGTCAATGCCAAATACGGCTTCTTCTACACGTCGCGTAATACTCTCTTCTACCTCACTCGGCGTAGCACCGGGGTAGGGGACCGTGACCGTAACAATGCCTGGGTCGATGGTTGGAAATACTTGAGCCGTTAGCCCTGCACCGGCAATGAAACCGCCGATTAAGAGCAGTGCCATAATCAGATTGGCAGCCACAGAGTTGTTGATGAAATAGCCAATCAAGCCATTGCCACGGGAGGTGTCGTTGGGCGTTGGGGTGTGTTGATTTTGCATCAGTTGGTGCTCGCAGGGCTGCGTAGTCGTACTTGTTGGTTTTCTGCGGCGCCGGGAATAGCGCCGATAACGATACCGTCGCCATAGTCAAAGCCATCAACAATCAGTCCTGCTGCGCTTCGGCCTCTGACCACTGGTTTATGTTTTTCAAGCAGGCCCTCGCGCACCAACCATACAGAGTCGTTGGCTTGGCTAGCAGATTCAGGCAAAACCAATGTGTTGCGTATTGCAGGGCCAGCTAGCTGCACGTCAAGGAAAACGCCGGGCTGAATGTCGGCACTGATATTCACTGGAATAAATGCTCTGGCAAAACGACTGCGCGAATCTAATTCTGCGCTGACTCGTTCGACTTTGGCCTCTAACGTTTTACCAGCTATTGATAAGCGCGCTACTCTGCCCTCAATGGGCGAGAGCACTGCGATGTCAGATGCTGCCAGGGGCACGACGAGCTCAATGGCCGATAATGCAAAGGCAGTGGCAAAGGTTTTACCACTGCTTAAAAGCTGGCCAATTTCAGCAGTTGACTGGGTGACCTTGCCATCGAAGGGCAATGAAATATTTGTTCTGGCAATATCTAGTCGAGCAATTTCTGCCTGCGCAATAGCACCGGCGAGTTTTGCTTTTGCCTGTGATATTTGCGGTTGCAGTGTCACAAGCGGTGGCGCAGTTTTGTTGGGGTGGAGTAATGCGTAATTACGTTTCGCGCTATCACTCTTGGCTTGCTGAAGCTGTAGGTTTGACCTTGCAGAAGAGACCTCTGCAATGGCCTGCTTCAGCCTCAGGTCAAAATCTCGGCTGTCTATTCTCACCAATACTTCGCTGGCTTTGAATGTGCCGCCAGCTCGCAGCGCTGGTGAGATGCTTTTAATAACGCCACCCACTTGAGGTGCCAAATCTACATAAGCTCTGATGCCAACTGAGCCATTACCGGATACGCTGACGCTGTGAGTGCTCAGCCGTGGTTTTATCACTGTAACGAGGGGTGCCGAAGAGGTAGCTGAACTGGCCTGAGCATAGTCGGGCTTTGGCGCGCTCTCATCTGGTGCTCGAGAGTACGCTACGGCTAAACCAACAAACACGATGACCCCAAACAGCTGCAACAAACCTGTCAGTTTTTCTCGTCTGGTTTTGATCTTTTCCTCGCTCACGTTGGCCTCTTTAGGTAGTAGCTATATTAGTGATCTTTTAGCTCACTGCTCAGCGTTTTGGTTCGTAAGTGTATTTGCCCGCTGTAGCAGGAATTTTCCTGATGGCGCAGTTCTTATGGAACCCAGCGTTAAGTTAAAGGCGGTGTCTGACCGATTAAAAGGTGGCAGGAAAGTTTATAACGAAAGTTTGCTAGACGATCGGTGAATATACTGTGAAGTTTGCTTGGAACCGATTTTGTTTATGCCCGTGCAGGCGACAGTTAATTAAAGCCACGTAGCACGTAGGATCCTTTTATCTCTCCAATGCAGCCATTTTTGTGCGTCTTTCTGAGGCTCAAGGATAGAGGTCAAGGCTGTTTTTCTTGTAGCATGGGCGCGGACGCATTTGACAGTCGTCTAATGGTTGACCGTTTATAATAAATTTACAGGGAGAGTAAAATGTCGAAAGTATCTGAGGCCGTTGTTTTTAAGTCTGGGTTCAAAATGAAAAATCGCTTTATGCTTGCGCCACTGACGAACTCTCAGAGTCACGAAGACGGCCGACTTTCCGATGACGAATTTCATTGGTTGACCATGCGCGCAAAAGGGCAGTTTGGTTTAACCATGACCTGTGCGTCCCATATTCAGGCCATCGGCAAAGGCTTTCCTGGCCAGCTAGGTGTTTTCTCAGATGACCATTTAGAAGGGCACATACGCTTAGCCAAAGCTATTCAAGCGGAAGACAGCCTAGCTGTGGTGCAACTGCATCATGCGGGCATGCGTTCTCCGGCTGAGCTCATTGGCGAAGCACCCGTTTGCCCATCTGCGGATGAAGAAACCGGTTCGCGCGCCCTGACGCTGATAGAGGTAGAGCAATTGCGTGACGACTTTATTGCGGGGGCAGTGCGCTCCAAAGAAGCAGGCTACGACGGTGTCGAAGTTCATGGCGCCCATGGTTATATCGTCTGCCAATTTCTCAGCAGCGCCTACAACAAGCGCACCGATAATTATGGCGGATCATATGCTAACCGCGCCCGTCTGTTGCACGAGATTGTCGCTGGTATTCGGGCGCAATGCGGAGAAAATTTTTTGGTGGGTGTGCGCCTATCTCCTGAACGTTTTGGTATTGAATTAGCCGAGGCGCTCCAAACCTGCCAAGACTTGATTGATGGCGGTTCAACAGATTTTCTCGATATATCGCTTTGGGATAGCTTTAAGCTGCCTGAAGAAGAAGCCTTCCAAAAGCAGAGCTTGCTATCGCATTTTGCCGAATTAGATCGCAAAGATGTCATGCTAACTGTTGCAGGGAAAATCATTACCGCAGCAGATGTCTCCGCTGTACTCGCGGCAAACATAGATTTTGTCACCATAGGCCGAGCAGCTATTTTGCATCACGACTATCCAGTCAAGGTTGCCGCTAATGAAAATTTTGTGCCTGCCGCATTGCCAGTGTCCAGGGAGCATTTAGCCAGCGAGGGGCTTAGCGAAACCTTTATTAACTATATGAGTAGCTGGAAAGGTTTTGTAGAAAGTTAGCTATCAGCCAATGCCGGCACCGGTCATGTTTAAGTTTGTCTTTGGTTGGTGAGGGTAACTTCACAGGGTGTTCACAGCGTCGGTCCTAGCCTTCCCACTTAAAATTAAGGTTCTTCTGTTGAATAAAAAAATTGGCATTATTGGTGACGTTCATGCTGAGCATGAGCGTCTTGCGCTTGCGCTTAACTGGCTGGAAAGCCAGGGCGTAGACACCATTATTTGTACAGGTGATGTTGCAGATGGACAAGGCGACATTGACGCTACCTGTGACTTATTGGCGCGCAATAATGTACTCACTGTCGCTGGCAACCACGACCGGTGGTTGCTCACAGATAAAGCACGGCACGTTGAACATGCCCATATGAGATCTGCTGTCAGGGACAGCAGTTTGAACTTTCTGCAGAACCTACCGAAAACGTTGACTGTTAAGACACATCATGGCGACTTACTGTTGTGCCATGGTGTTATTGATGATGACCTAGCAAAAGTCTGGCCCGGCACCGCAACTACAGAAGCCAAGCGTTCAGTGCCGCTAGATGAGTTACTGGCACGGCCCAACGCAGAGACACGTTTTGTGGTCAATGGCCATATGCACTTTCGCACCTTAATAGACTTTGAAAATTGCCAGGTGGTTAATGGCGGTACGCTCAAAGGTCCCTATCCTGGGGTGACCATCATAGATCTAGAAGTCGAAGAGCTATGTGGTTTCGATTTCAACGCAGATATAGGGTTTTTGCCAACCCAGCGTTACTCACTCAGCAACCTCGACGCCCGCAGGGTGTGGTCGAATACGCAAGAATTTGATTGCAAATGGACGCCAGTAATCTTGCATCGTCCGCGCACTTAAACTTACCCTAAACTCTTGGTAGCGCAGGCCTGCCATGTAACCGGTTATGCGTGCGTCATTTACACAGCGATCACGCCCGGTTCTTGATCGCCAATAGAAATAGCGTTGAGATAAGACGATGGATAAAAAAGCCGAAATTACTTGGGCAGACTTTGAGAAAGTAGATATGCGGGTGGGTACGGTGATAAATGCCGAGGCATTTCCCGAGGCTCGCAGACCAGCCTTAAAGGTTTGGATCGACTTTGGCGAGGCCATCGGTGAGCTGAAAACTAGTGCGCAAATCACCGATCGCTATCAACCAGAAAATCTGATTGGCCGCCAAGTTACGGCTGTTGTTAATTTCCCTAAAAAGCAGATTGGCCCTTTCATGAGTGAGTGTCTAATTCTTGCTGTCGTAGGCGGCGCAGGCGGTATAGTCTTAATGCAGCCACAGCACGATTCGCCTAACGGCCTTGCTATCGGCTAATTTGCAATTTCGCTGTGCGGCAAGGTAAGGCAACGAAAGCTAAAAAAATTTAGGCTAAGCTAAGAGCAGGCAAAAAAGCAAAGGAGACGGGTTTGAGCGATGGTATAAACAGTGCTCCGGCGCGCACAGCGCCAAGTAGCGTAGAGCTAAACATACATCTATCCGGACAATCGTTAAAGGTGCTTACAGTCCTATGTTTGGTGCAACTTCTTTGGCTTGCGTATATGCCCAAAGCGTTGGCTAAAGTAGACCTCTCGGGCACCTACAACATTGCCACTCTCACGCCAGTGCAGCGACCAAAAATGTACGGCGAAAACCTCTATTTGACTGAAGCCCAAGCCCAAAAAATGGCTGATCGCTTTCAGCAATATAGTCGTCAAGCCAGCAAGGGCAGTGACCCTAATCGAGATGCGCCCCCAGAAGGTGGCAAAGTAGGCGGTTACAATGCATTTTGGATTGATCGCGGTGAAGGCGCTATCGCGCTAGACGGTCGTTTTAGAACCTCGCTCATCACCACGCCTAGCAATGGGCGCATTCCGCCAATGAATAAAACCGGTGCGGCCAGAATGGCTAAAATCCTCGCGGATTGGAGAATCATTTGGCGCGACCCTGACCCCTCAGTCGCCAAAGATGGCAGCTCGGCTTGGTGGTTAAAAGGTGACGGTTTGGGGCCTTATGATGATTTAGAGCAACGCCCGTTGGCTGAGCGATGCATTATTGGTTCGCGCTCAACGGCGGGTCCTCCTATGTTGCCCAACTACTACAATAACTATAAGCGCATTGTTCAGACCGAAGACCATGTCATGATTTTGACCGAGATGAATCATGACGCTCGCGTTGTGCGTATGAACGCCGAGCATCGTCTTGCAGGTGTGCAAACGTGGTTGGGCGACTCAGTGGGTCATTGGGAGGGCGACACGTTAATTGTGCGGACTAAAAACTTTGGTATTACGCCGCCGTTGTCAGGCTCAGATGAGAACTTAGTTGTAGTGGAGCGCTTTTCCAAAACGGCAAGCGGTGAGCTGAAGTATCAATTTGAAGTTACCGACCTCACGGTTTGGGATTCAAGCTGGGGCGGCGAGTACCCTTGGATACCCAGTGGCAATAAGGTCTACGAGTACGCGTGTCACGAAGGCAACTATGCATTGGGCAATATCATGCGTGGCGCCCGTTTGCTTGAGCGTGAGGCCTCGCGTTAGCGCTTTTGTAAAGAGCACCTTTCAACGATTAGCCGTTTCTTAGGCGCTTTCAGAAATGGCAGCTTTTTGGTATCGAGAAAAAGGTAGATAGGTAGATAGAGGAAAGGAGAGAGATGAGAAAGTTAATCGTTTGCACTCTGTTGTTGGTGCCGTTATTTGGTCATGCACAGAAAATAGATCTTCTGGGTACCGAGTCCATTCTATTTTGGACCCCAGAGCAACAACGAACGGGTTACTCGAGTATTGCCCAACTCGCCAATACACGGCAAATCAAAGCCTCAGAAAACGTCTTGAAATTACCCAGTAGCGTTACCAACCTGGCTGGCTTCCAGCATTCCCATAGAGGTAATGCTCAAAACATAGATGACTTTATGCAGCGCACTCGGGCGGCGGGCTTATTAGTTATACACGACCAACAGATTGTGCTGGAAAGGTATTCTTTAGGGCATACGGAAGACAAACCGTGGGTATCATTTTCTGTTGCAAAATCCGTGGTCAGCCTACTTTTCGGCGCTGCTATTAAAGATGGGCTGATTAAAGACGTAAATGAGTTAGTCACAGATTACCTGCCGCGTTTAAAGGGAGGGGCCTACTCAGGTGTGCGCATAAAGGACCTCTTGCAAATGGCTTCAGGTGCCGCCTGGAACGAAGACTATGCCGACCCAAATTCAGATGTGGCAAATGCGCCATACGGGCCGCCAGCTTTGTTTACCTACATGACCAATTTAGAGAAGAAATCGCCTGCGGGTGAGGTGTTTAACTATAACACTGGAGAAACCAGCGTTGCCGGCGCGCTGTTGCGTGCCGCGGTGGGCAATAATTTGTCCGTATATTTGCAGCGCAAAATTTGGCAACCCTTTGGTATGGAGTCTAGTGCCAACTGGTTGTTAAGTGCACCGGACGGTGAAGAAATTGGCGGTTGCTGCATCAGCGCTACCTTGCGCGACTATGGTCGTTTGGGCCTATTTGCTTTGGGCAATGGTCGCTTAGCTGATGGCACTTCTGTTCTGCCTGATGACTGGGTTAGCCAATCGACAGCCCCGTCCAAAGGCTCAGAAGGTTACGGCTATTATTGGTGGCTGCAAGGGCAGGGCGCGTACGCTGCAGAGGGCGTATTTGGGCAATTTATATGGATAGATCCAAGTAGCAATGTGGTCATTGCTATGCAAAGTGCGTGGCCCACTGCATGGGACGATACGTATGAAGATGAAGTTATTGGATTGTTCCAGCAGATTGCGACCAAGCTGGATACTCATTAGGGCACACCCTAGCTGTTCAGCAAGCTGTACACCCTCCTTCTTCCTGAATAATCATCAACGGTGATTAATGGGGTGTAATAAAAGGTGTTAGCTGAGGGTCTTTTGGTGGAGGGTTGGATTTTTTGGGTTTAGGCTTAACGATCTAAAAGTGAGCGCGCGCTCTAATAGAAAATATATCATTATCAGATACTTACATAATTATATTAATGTAATTTATATAGCGCGTGGGAGTTGTAACGCAATATTGCTTTCAAATCTTTCAAATCTTTCAAATCTTTCAAATCTTTCAAATCTTTCAAATCTTTCAAATCTTTCAAATCTTTCAAACCTTTCAAACCCTTTTTTGTCGAATAAAGACTGATCTAGTTCTGGCCGGTTTATAGCAGCAGCCGAGTTGTCGTTTATTGGCTTAATAGTCAAGGCGTAAGAGTGAAATCAAATCTGTTTCTTTGTTCGTTTTACGTTGAATTGGATTTTCTTCAGAACGAGTCCCCACTTTGATCAGATTTATCTTTTGACGCGCGGCTACAAGCCGGCTTAAAGCGTGTTGATGGGTTCTGAGCAATTAGTCTGGTCAGTTCGCAGTGCTGAGTTTTCTTAGTTATGGGTGTCGAAATAATTCCCGTCTTTTTATTCAGATAGGAGACGACAGAAACCGGCTCTGTCTACCTTAGCTGCCAAACAAGGCGCTAAAAAATTTTGCTTAAATGCAGGACTCAACCCGTATGTAACAAATAAATAATTTTTCTATGTGACGAGACGTTTCTTTAGGTATCAAAAATGTTTCAAAAATGTATCGTTTGGGTGGTTTGGTACCATTTATGGGTGTTACGATAGCGCCCATCTATACAAAAGGTATAGGGCGATCAAGTTTCGATCGCTTCGGTTGGAAGTTATAAAATGTAAATTGGAGAGAAGATGTTAGTAAAGCAGTTTTGTAAAATTGCCTCGCTTGGACTCTTTGCCTATGCCAACACGGCATTTGCAGAGGATCAAGTCATTGAAGAGGTATTGGTCACGGGTTCGTATCTTGCGCGAGACGTGGAAGAACAACAGATACCAGTTGATGTAATTGGTCGCGACGAGTATTTAGCCGCGGGTGCACCGCAAATGGTTGATATGCTTGACAATATGCCATCTCTTGCTGGAGGACTTAACCGTTCCGAGCAATATATTGCTGGTGGCGTTGCAACAGGCACCAAAAACGCGAACATTCGCGGTTTAGGTCCAGATAGAACTTTGGTTCTAGTGAACGGTAAGCGGATCATTAACAGCGCCGCACGCCCGTCAAAGAACTCAATCTATGCTGTCGACGTGGGCAATTTGCCAATGATCGCATTAGAGCGAATCGAGCTGCTTCAGAATGGTGGAGCCGTCACCTACGGTTCGGACGCGATCGCCGGTGTGTTCAACTTTATTACTCGAACAAAGTTTGATGGGCTTGATCTTTCCTATAACCGTAACAAGTACGACGGTAGCGATGGCGACACTACGTTTGGTGCCATTTGGGGTAAGACGACAGATGATTCCTATTTGACCGTCGCTTGGGAATTCGAAGAGCGCGAAGCTTTCGCCTCGGAAGAGTTCGATCGAGACCGTTCAGATATCAACCACGATGGATCTTGGCCCTTGGGGAAGTCAAGTTTTGGTAACCCAGGTACTTGGTATACGAATGACCGTACGAGCCATGTCAAAGATCCAGCTTGCGGCATGCAAACCTCTGACGTTTGGTTCTCTTTCGAGAACGGCACTCGTTGTGGTTATAGCTATGTGCCATTCGTTGCAATCGTTGAGCCGCAGGAGCGACAGAAGTTGTTCATTGCCACCGGTATGCAGATTACAGATGAATTAGAAGCGTATGGTGAAATACTTTGGTCAAATCTTGATGCAGAATACTGGGCCTCGCCTAGCTATCCGCCAACAAGCCCTGGCGCAGGGTATTTTACTGATGTACCCGTGGCTAACCCGGGCTTTCAAGATTTCTTAAGTTCGCAGGATACTGCTACGCAAGCCCTCTACTCGGATGGCGCGAAGTGGTGGGGTCGCTCGTTGGCCGTAGAAGGTCCAGCTTCAAAAAATCCTCGTAAGCATGAAACTAAGCGCTTTGTAGCCGGTATTAAAGGCAACGTAGAAGCTTATACTGTTGATCTTTCAGTAAACTATTCAACAACTGATTTTTCTCTTGCAACGGCAGACGTCCTGACCGATCGTTTCAATGACGCGATGTATGGTTTAGCGGGAACTAATTGCCCACGTGCCAATTCAGATCGTACTGATGCGTCGAACGACTCACTGCGTGGCGATAGTGCTCAAGGGTGTCACTATTTCATTCCTACAGGTTCCTCAATAGGCGCCGCTGCTGGAAGTACTTTGTACAACCACCCTGATATGTATGAGTACATTAACGGCGTTTCTAGTACACAAGATCACAATGAATTATTGGTTTTTGACTTGGTTGTCACAGGTGATTTAGGTGTTGAAATGGCGGGTGGTTCTATTGAGTGGGCTGCAGGTGCACAAACACGTTACTTTGAGGGCGTGTTTACTGCGACTGGCGACAATCGTTGCGACGGCCCTTGTGCAACACCTTTCCATTTCTTAGGGACAAACATATCTAGCGAAACTTCGAATCGCCAGTGGGCACTTTTTGCAGAGGCGAGCGTGCCTGTATTAGAAAATGTAA